>Ga0302324_100000003_pt1 | contig 585942 bp, 527 predicted proteins | sample Palsa_T0_1_FD_201949 | JGI IMG/M metagenome (GOLD analysis project Ga0302324, IMG submission 201949) | Peat permafrost microbial communities from Stordalen Mire near Abisko, Sweden - Palsa_T0_1 | ecosystem: Environmental > Terrestrial > Soil > Palsa > Peat permafrost | place: Sweden: Abisko... | reverse complement strand
ACGAGGTTCTGGCCATTGACACCGCTCACCGTCCCGGCGGCGCCAAAAATACCCGCCGCAGCGTCGGTCGCCGCATCGTAGGTCCGCGTGCCCGCGAGCGAGACGATGGCCGGATTGATGGCGAGCGCGGTGGCATTTGCGGTCGCCTGCGTGAAGATGTAATTGCCGTTATCCGCGGTCAAGCCGCTGCCGTTGATGGCATACAGCCCGACATTGCTGCTCGAGGTCGCGACGGTGGCGAACGCCGTGGCGCCGGTGGTGGCATTGGCCAAGGTGTCGCTGCCCGCAAATCCGCTCACTGCGCCGGTGAGGCCCGAGGGCGTGGTGCCGTAGGCCTGGCTTGCCGAGGCGGCCGTGTAGGTGAGCGTCGCCGGGGTGACGGTCACGGCATCGGTGCCGCCGACCAGAGTGTAGTTGCTCGCGAGACTCGTGCCCTTGTTGTTCAAGCTCAGGGTGCCCAAGGAGGACAGTGTTTCGCTGCCGACGTTCTCACCGGCCAGCGTACCCGTGCCGGATAGCGTCAAAGTCTGCGCGCCGACACCGGTCGCAACCGTCCCGGCCGTGCCAAAAATACCCGCCGCAGCGTCGGTCGCCGCATCGTAGGTACGTGTACCCGCGAGCGAGACGATCGCCGGCGTGATGGTGAGTGCGGTGGCATTCGGCGCCGCCTGCACGAAAATGTAGTTGCCGTTATCCGCGACCAAGCCGCTGCCGTTGATGGCGTAGTGACCGACATTGCTGCTCGAGGTTGCGGTGGTGGCAAATGCCGCGCTGCCGGTGGTGGCCGTGCCGAGAGTGTCGGTGCCCACAAATCCGCTCACAGCGCCCGTGAACCCCGTGGGTGTGGCGCCGTAGGACTGGCTCGCCGAGGCGGCCGTGTAGGTGAGCGTCGCCGGCGTGACGGTCACGGCGCCGCCCACCAGAGTGTAGTTGCTCGCGAGGCTGGCGCCTTTGTTGCTCAAGCTCAGGGTGCCCAAGAGGGACAGTGCTTCGGTACCGACGTTCTCACCGATCAGCGTACCCGTGCCGGTAAGAGTCAGAGTCTGTGCGCCGATTCCGGTCGCCACGGTCCCGGCGGTGCCAAAAATGGTCGCCGCGGCATCGGTCCCGGCATCGTAGACGCGCGTGCCCGAGAGATTGACGTTCGCGGGCGCGATGTTGGCGGTGGTCGTGGTGGAGGTATTGACGGTGTAATTAGCGGAGCCGGTCTCGGTGATCCCCAGGATGGTCACAGTCTCGCCCATGCCGACGTTCGACGTGCTGAAGTTGGCCGACGTGTCGTGGAAGCTCAAGGTGTCGCCCGTCAGCACACCCGTGCTGGCCAGCGTCACCGCGGCAGTGGTACTGGCGTTATAGGTTTTGTTGACCGCGGTCGCGGTAACGGTGATCGCGAGCGTTGAGACGTCCACCGAATCAGCGCCGCCGACCAGCGTGTAATTGCTCGCAAGTCCCGTGCCGTTGCTCAAAGTCAGGCCGCCCAAGGAGGATAGCGCTTCGATGCCGGCGTTCTTGCTGGCCAGCGTGCCCGCCGGCGTGCCGGTCAGCGTCAGGGTTTCGCCGTTGACACCGCTCACCGTGCCGCTGGAGCCGAAAATATTCGCCGCCGCATCGGTCTGTCCATCGTAGACCCGTGCGCCTGACAGATTGACGACGGCCTGCGTGATCGTGCCCGTGCCGTTATCGCTGCTCGGCAGGGTGTAGTTCGAGAGCAGCGTGCCGCTGCCGGCGGTCAGATCAGCCGCACTCAGCGCGCCGCCGGCCACGGCCGTGCCGGAAGCGACGTTGGGGCCCGCAGTAAATGTACCGGTCACGCCGCTGTTGACTGTGGCGCCCTGTCCGGCGACAAATCCCGTGAAGGTGGTGTTGGAGCCGGCGAGACTCGCGGTCGTCGTGCCGTCGTAGGTCTTGGTCACGCTGGAACTCGCGGTGAGCGCAGCCGCTGAAATTACGGCCGTGAGCCCGGAGGGCTGGATCACCACGTAATTGCCGCTGCCTGTGCCGCTCACGCCGATGCTGGTGGTGACCGAGTCCGTACCGACATTGCCGCTGCTGCCGAGTACGCCGGTGCTGTAGGTGCCGGCGGCCAGGACCGGGTCGTCGCTGTTATAGATCGTGTTGCTGCTCGACAGGCTCACGCCCGTGAGCGCATCGATCGTCGTGCCGTTGTAGACCTGAGGAGTGGTCGTTACGTTGACGGTCAGCGGTGCGGGAGTAATGGTGAGCGCGGTGGCGTTTCCCGCCGCCTGCGTGAACGTGTAGTTGCCGTTATTCGCCGTCAAACCGCTGCCGTCGATGGCGTAATGGCCCACATTGCTGCTCGAGGTCGCCGGCGTCGCGAAAACCGGCACGCCGGCGGTGGCCGTCAACAGAGTCTGGCCGTCGACAAAACCGCTCACCGAGCCGGTCAAGCCGCTCGGCGTAATCCCGTACTGTTGGCTCGAGGTGGTCGCGGTGTAGGTCAGCAACGCGGGGTTGATGGTGCCGGTGCCGTTATCGCTGCTCGGCAGCGTGTAGTTCGTGAGCAGCGTGCCGTTGCCGGCGGTCAGATCAGCCGCACTCAGCGCACCGCCGGCCACGGCCGTGCCGGAAGCGACGTTGGGGCCTGCAGTAAACGTACCGGTCACGCCGCTGTTGACCGTGGCGCCCTGTCCGGCCACAAACCCCGTGAAAGTGGTGTTGGAGCCGGCGAGACTCGCGGTGGCCGTGCCATCGTAGGTCTTGGTCACGCTGGAACTCGCGGTGAGCGCCGCCGGCGAAATCACGGCGGTCAGCCCAGAGGGTTGGATCACCACATAATTGGCGCTGCCTGCGCCGCTCACGCCGATGCTGGTGGTGACCGAGTCCGTACCGGCATTGCCGCTGCTGCCGAGCAGGCCCGTGCTGTAAGTGCCGGCGGCCAGGACTGGATTGTCGCTGCCGTAGATGGTGTTGCTGCTCGCCAGGGTTGCGCCAGTGAGTGCATCGATCGTGGTGCCATTGTAGACTTGCGGCGTGGTCGAGACCGTGACGTTCAAAGGCGCCTGTTGAATGGTGCCCGTGCCGGTGGCTGTGGCGGGCAGCGCGTAGTTGTTGAGATTGGTACCCGATCCCGCCGCGTAGTTTCCCGTGATCAGTGCCGCGGTCACCGTTTGAGTGCCGGCGTTCGCCGACGCATAGGTGCCGCTGGTCTGCGTCACGGAGGCCGATTGAGTGCCGACAAATCCCGACAGACTGTAGTTGCCCGATGTCAGGGTGGCTGCCGCCGTGTCGTTATACGTCTTGGTCGGATTGCCGATGATCGCGACGCTGAGCAGAGCCTGGGTGATGGTGCCGGCGCCCGTGCCTGTGGTGGGCAGCAAATAATTCGAGAGGTTCGTGCCCGCGTTCGCGCTGAAATCCGAGAGAACGAGCGTCGAGTTGATGGCGATCCCGGTGCCGGCGTCCGGCGCCACGTAGCTCGCCGTCGCTGATTGCGGAACCGATGCGCCTTGGCTCGGCGCAAATCCTTGCAGCGTGTAGTTCGACGCCAACAGCGTGGTCGAGGCGCTGCCGTCATACACCTTGGTGGGATTGCCGATGATCAGTGCCGTAACCGGCGCCGGGGTGATGTTCGCGGTCAAGCCCGAGGGCTGGGCCAGAACGTAATCACCCGATTGCGCGCCGGCGATGGCGAAGCCGCTCGCATTCACGGATAGGTTCGTGCCGACATTGGTCGACGTGAAAGTGGCCGCCGCGCTCGCTGCGGATAGGGTCACCGTATCGCTGCCCAAGATTCCGTTGAGGGTTTCGGCGGAGGTGTTCAACGTGGCTGCATTGGTGCCGTCGTACGGCTTCGAATTTGCGCTCACCCCCACGATCGAGAGCGGTGCCGGCGTGATATTGGCGCTGAGGCTCGAGATCGGCTCAAGCGTGTAGTTCGTCGAGGCTGAGCCGCTGAGAGACAAGCCGCTGACAGCGACCGGCAACGAGGTGCCGACCTGCGAGGTGTTGAACGTGCCGGCCGCGGTCCCCGCGAGATTCACTTTGCCGGCATCGCTGCCGACGATGCCCGCCAGCGCTTCGGCACCGATGTTCAAGGGATCGTTGAGGGTGGTGTCGTATACCTTGTTCGTCGCGTACACGCCGGTGACGTACAGAGGTGCGGGCGTGATATTGCCGGCGCCGCTTGCGGAGGCGGCCAGAACGTAGTTGGACAGCAAGGTGCCGGCATTGGCGGTATAGGCCGACGGGGTCAGTGTCGCCAGCAGAGTTTCGGCGCCCGCATTTGCGCCCGCGTAGTTGATCAGCGCCGAGGGATTGATCGCGGCGCCTTGGCCGCTGACGAAGCCCGCGACCGAGAAATTCGACGCCGACAGCACCATGTTGGTGCCGCCGTTGTAGACGCGGGTGGGGTCACCGACGATGGTGACGGTGAGCGCCACGGCCGTGATGGTGCCCGTACCGTAGGCCTCGTTGGGCAGCGTGTAGTTCGATAAATTCGTGCCGCTGTTGGCGGTGAAGTCGGCTGCGACCAGATTCGCGGTTACGGGTTGTGCGCCGACGTTGGCGGACCAGTATTGACCGACGGGCTGAGTGACCGTGGCGCCTTGACCACTGACGAAACCCGTGAGCACATAGTTCGCGGAAGTCAGCGTGGCGGTGGTCGTGCCGTCGTAGGGCTTGGTCGGATTGCCGGTGATCGCGGCGTAGATATCGCCGGCCAAGGCGGCTTGGGTAATGGTTCCGGTGCCGTTGAAAATAGTCGGCAGACTATAGTTCGACATGAGGGTGCTGCCGGTGGCGACGTAGTTCGCCGCCGTGACCGTGGCGCTCACCGGCTCGAGCCCCGCGTTCGCAGACGCGTACACGCCGACGGTCTGGTTGACCGTCGCACCTTGTCCGGCGAGAAAGCCGCTCAATGTGTAGTTGGCGCCATCGAGTGTCGCGCTGGTGGTGCCGTCGTAAACTTTGGTCGGGTTGCCCACCAGCATTCCGGTCAGCGGCGCGGGCGTGATGGTGCCCGTGCCGGTCGCCGACGCCGGCAGGCTGTAGTTCGACAACAGCGTCGCCCCGGTGGGCGCGAAATCGGGCGCGGTCAGGGTCGCCGTGACCGTTTGAGTGCCGGCATTTGGCGAAGCATATTCAGCCAGTGCCACCTGGGGAATGGTCGCGCCTTCGCCGCTCACGAATCCCGACAGCGTAAAATTGGCGGAGGTGACATCCGCCGTGGTCGTGCCGTTGTAGGGTTTGCTCGGATTGCCGCCCAGCGTGACGGTGATCGGCGCGGGTGTGATGTTCGCGGAAAGACCCGTGGGTAGAACCAAGTTATAGTTCGGCGCGCTTGCCCCGGAGATCGAGAAGCCACTGGCAGTCACGTTAAGTGCGTTGCCGACATTCGGGGTTGAAAACAGGCCGGCGGCGCTGGCAGTCGACAACACCAGAGTCGCCGCATCGCCGCCGACGATCCCGGAAAGCTCGGCACCGGCGGCATTCAGCGGATCGGCCGCGGTGCCGTCGTAGACCTTGTTGGTGGCGGATACGCCCGTGATGGTGAGCGTCGCCGGCGTGATATTGGCCGAGAGCCCGGCGGGTTGCACCAGCCGATAATCAGCCTGCTGCGCTCCCGTCAAGGTGAACCCGGTGGTGGCGACCGCAATATTGTTTCCGGCGTTGCTCGAGGCGAAGGTGCCGGTGGCGCCCGACGTGGATAAGGAAACCGCGTCGCTGCCGATCACCCCGTAGATGCCGGCATTGGCCGTATTGAGCGGGTCGGAGGTCGTTGAATCGTAGACCTTGTTCGTCGCGAGCACACCCGAGATGACCAGCGGCGCCTGAAGCACAGTCCCGGCACCGGTCGCCGCGGTCGGCAGAATATAGTTCGAAAGATTCGTGCCGCTGCCGGCGACGAAGTTTGTATTTGAAAAGGTAGCGTTCACGGTTTCTGAGCCGGCGCTCGCCGACGCATAAGCCACCGAACTCGGCTGGTTGACCGTCGCACTTTGCCCGGACACGAAACCGGTGAGCCCGTAGTTCGACGAGGTGAGCGTCGCCGTCGTGGTGCCGTCGTAGACCTTGGTCGGATCGCCGATGATCGCGGCGCTCAACGTCGCCGGTGTGATGTTGCCGATGGAGGCGCTGAGCGGAGAACCGGCCAACGCGTAGCCATACACTGGAATCACGCCGCCGGAGTTTGTGACGTCGAGGCCCGCCGCGGTGGCGGCCGAGGTGACATTGATGTTGCTGCCGACATTGGCGGATTGATAGGTACCGCTCATCGACACCACGGTATCGCCGTTGATGAGACCCGACACCGTGTAATTGGAATTCGCCGAGGTTAGAGTGGCAGCGGTGCCGCCGTCGTAGACCTTCGAGGCGCTGCCGGCCAGGGCGGTGACGGTGATGGCGGGTGCGACGCTGTAGAGCAACCCATTGCCGGTGGTTTGCGCGGGAGTGGCACCGAAGACCGCCGCATATTGAATGAAACCCGGCGAGAGCCCTCCGGTCGTGTCCTGCGTCGGATTCGTGGAATACACCAGCCAGCGGCTGCCGCCGGTGGCGGACAGCCCGCCGGCTCCCGCAAGATTGATGAAGTCGAGGCCGGTGCCGAGCGTGACGCCCGCACTGCCGGCGATCGACGCTCCCGAGGCAATGGTCAAGCTGCCGTTGGCAGCCTGCATGACCACCGGGCCCGCTCCCGAGACGGAGGCGTTCACGTTGATTGCGTTGTAAGCGGACAGCGTCAGAGTCGCGGCGGCGTTGGTCCAGGTGATCGCCGCGTCTACGTTGATATTGCCCGGACCGGCCGTCTGCGTGCCGGAACCCGACGCGGTGGTGGCCGTCGTCTGCTCCGTCACGCTGGTGCCGGTGTTCAAACTGTTGTCGATCGCGGTGGCCGCCGCGGCATTGATGGTGAGATCAATGGGATCGATGCGCCAGGAACCGCCGGACCCTGCCACGACTTTTGCATTCTTCGAGACGGCGATTTCTGCGCCGGAGGTTTCGATCGAGCCGCCGGATTCTCCCGCCGCTGCCGACGCATCAAGGGTACCGCTCACCTCGACCTCGCCCGCGCGCATTCCGGCGAGCAGCGTGATGGTGCCGTTGTGACTCTCCACCGTGTGCGCCTGCACGACACCGGTGTTGTTCACCACGCTGGCGAGCAGCGAGTCTTGCGCTCCCGCGGTCATGATGACCTGACCGCCATCGGCCTGGATCAGTTGCTTATTGGCGGCCAAATTGTGCAGTGTGCTTTGATCGACCTGCAGGTGAATCAGTTCGCGCCCGCTGAATGTGAGCGTCTCTGCGCTTCCGGCTCCCAGCGCGACCGTGCCGAGTTGCGCGCTGATGACGCCTTGGTTCAAGACTTGATTGCCGATCAAGGCAACATAGCCGCCGCCATCGCCGGCTCTGATCGTGCCGTCGTTGACGATGCTGCCCGTGCCGGCGCCGCTGAAACTGCGCTCGCTCAACGCCAGTGCCGCGTTGTTCACATCGAATGTCGAGGCGATGAAACCGCCGACGTTGACCTCCGCGCCCCTTCCAAACAGGATGCCGTTGGGATTGATCAGCCATACTTGGCCGTTGGCATTCAAGTGCCCGAAGATCTGGCTGGCGCTGTTGCCGAGGATGCGGTTTATCGCAATCGCAGTGGCGCTCGGTTGAAAGAAATTTACGACTTGATCGGCGGCGACGTTGAAGCTCTGCCAATTGATCGCAAGATCGTTGCTGCTCTGCCGAATGTTCGTGGTGTTGCCCGTCTGGGTGACGCTGCCGTTGCCGGCGGTGATCTGTCCCCCGGTCGGGCTGGCGTTAACGAGACTCGCGAGGCAGAGGGAACCTGCCGTCAGCAAGGAGAGCAGAGTGCGGCGAATGAGTACCGCCGCAGCTGGGCGCCCGCTTCGGCCGCTGACGCCGCTAGCGTTCTCGGCAACAGGAACCCGTTGGCGAGCCGTATGGCTCCAAACTAGGCGGTACATGAGATTCATTCATTGGGCACTCGGGCAGCAGTCATGCTGTACCGGATAGGTTGTAACGCACGCCACCACCCTCTTATGTGAGTGGTCTCCCAGAGTCGGGCATCAGGTGGGAATGAAGGCGAGCGTCCGCACGCACGTCACACAATGCCGGCGCCGATCAGTCCTCGGTCAGGTTATGACCGGGAAACAGAGCATCGTTGAAGCCGAACTGGGTCAGGTCGCGAATACGCCGCGGATAGAGGATGCCGTCGAGGTGATCCACCTCGTGTTGGACGACCCGTGCATGAAAATCGCTCACCGTGCGTTCGATGGGAAGACCGTCGGCATCCAACCCGCCGTAGCGCAAATGCCGATACCGGGGCACCAGCCCGCGCATTCCAGGTACCGACAGGCAGCCCTCCCAGCCCTCCTCCATGTCCTCACCCAAGGGCGTGAGTTCCGGGTTGATGAGCACGGTGAATGGCACGGGATCCGCTTCCGGGTAGCGCGGATTGTGCTCCATGCCGAAAATCACCACCCGCAGGCCAACGCCAATTTGCGGGGCCGCAAGGCCTGCCCCATTGAGATCTCGCATGGTGTCCCGCATATCGCCCAACAGGGCAGCCAATTCGGGCGTGCCGAAGGCACGCACCGGCTCCGCGACCGCCAGCAGGCGCGGATCGCCCATTTTGAGAACTTCGCGTATTGCCATGGTTCCTTGTATCTTAGCGGCCTTTTCAGCGTGAGCCAGCCCTAAAGTCCAATGCCCGGTCTTCTATATATCAAAACCTTCGGTTGCCAAATGAATGAGTACGACTCCAGCAAGATGCAGGACGTGCTCGAGGCCGCCCATGGGATGACCCGCACCGACAATCCGGCTGAGGCCGACGTGCTTTTGGTCAATACCTGCTCGGTGCGGGAAAAGGCGCAGGAGAAAGTATTTTCCCTGCTGGGAGAGTGGCGCCTGTTCAAGCTGCAGCGGCCCGACGTGATCATCGGCGTCGGCGGCTGCGTGGCGAGCCAGGAGGGCGACGGGATCACGGCACGCGCTCCCTTCGTCGATCTGGTCTTCGGGCCGCAGACCTTGCACCGCCTGCCCCGCATGCTCGACGATCTGAAGCAATCCGGGCGCGCGCAGATCGATGTCAGTTTCCCCGAGATCGAAAAATTCGACCGGCTGCCGGAGCCGCGTGCGGACGGCGCGACGGCATTCGTCTCGATCATGGAAGGGTGCAGCAAATACTGCACCTTCTGTGTCGTGCCCTACACGCGCGGGGAGGAAATCAGCCGGCCGTTCGAGCAGGTGCTGCGCGAGCTTAAAGCGCTAGCCGATCTAGGAGTGCGCGAGGTGACCCTGCTCGGGCAAAACGTCAACGCCTACAGAGGTTCGATGGAGGATGGCACGTGCGCGGATTTGGCCACGCTGATTCATTTCGCCGCCGCCATCGCGGGCATAGAGCGCATCCGCTTCACCACCTCGCACCCGCTCGACTTCAACGACAGCCTGATCGAGGCTTACGCCAACGTTCCCAAGCTCAATAATTTCTTGCACTTGCCGGTGCAGAGCGGTTCGGACCGGATCCTCGCGGCGATGAAACGCGGCCACTCGGTGCTCGAATACAAGCAGAAGCTGCGCAAGCTGCGCAAGGTACGGCCTGACATCTGCATTTCCACCGACATCATCGTGGGATTTCCCGGCGAGAGCGACGCGGATTTCGTCGCGACCATGAATCTGGTCGCGGACGCGGGGTTCGATCAGTCCTACAGCTTTATGTATAGTCCCCGCCCCGGCACGCCCGCGGCCGCGTTGCCCGATCAGGTGCCGCTCGAGGTCAAACAGGAGCGGCTCGAGCTGCTGCAGCAGCGCTTGAATACTCAAGGAAGGGCGATCTCCGAGCGCATGGTCGGCAGCCGGCAACGGGTGCTGATCGAACGGCCGGCCAAGCGGAATCCTCAGCAACTCGCGGGGCGTACCGACAATAATCGCTGGGTGAATTTCGATGGTCCGGCGCACAATCCCATGGGGCTCATCAATCATTTTGTGGACGTCGTCATAACCGAAGCCATGCCCAATTCACTGCGCGGACGTCTTGTGGTAGAAAGCGTTTCGTGAGTTCCGTTTCCATGACGCGCGACCTCTTGCTCGCGCCGGCCGATAATGTGCGGCTGGTCGAGCTGTGCGGACCGCTCGATGAACATCTGCATCAGATCGAGGCGCGGCTCGGCGTCGAAGTGCGCCGGCGCGGCAATCGCTTTCAAATCATCGGACTTCCCGCAGCGATCAAGCGCGCCGAAGCAGTGCTGCAGGATCTATACGCCCGCGCGCAGCGCGAGCCTGTGGATTCGGAGCGCGTGCACATCGCACTGCAAGAGTTGGATATGGACGGCAATGAGGCCGGCGCCGGCGAGCCGAGCGACGAACTCAAGGTGCGTACGGCGCGCGGCGCGGTGCGCGCGCGCGGAGCGAATCAAACCGAGTATTTGCACAACGTACGCTCGCACGATCTTACGTTCGGGATCGGCCCCGCGGGCACGGGCAAGACCTATCTCGCGGTGGCGTGCGCGGTCGAGTCGCTGCAATCGGATTTGGTGCGGCGTATCGTGCTGGTGCGCCCGGCGGTCGAAGCGGGCGAGCGATTGGGATTTCTGCCCGGCGACCTGTCGCAGAAAGTCGACCCGTATCTGCGGCCGATGTACGACGCTTTATATGAAATGTTGGGCTTCGAGCGGGTCGCGAAATTGATCGAGCGCAATGTGATCGAAGTGGCGCCTCTCGCGTTCATGCGCGGCCGATCGCTCAATGATTCGTTCGTGATTCTCGACGAGGCGCAGAACACCACCAACGAGCAGATGAAGATGTTCTTGACGCGCATCGGCTTTGGATCCAAGGCCGTGGTGACCGGCGACATCACGCAAGTCGATTTGCCGAATTCAAAGGCCTCCGGCCTGCGTACCGTCATCGACATCCTGCGCGGCGTACGCGGCATTGCGTTCACGATGTTCAGTTCCAAGGATGTGGTACGCCATCCCTTGGTGCAGCGGATCGTTCAGGCCTACGAGGCGAAAACTCCCGACGACGGCGCCTAGGCTACGGTGCCAGGCCGGCTCGAACTCGATGTCACCTATGCGGCGCGACGGCCGTGGGCGCCGCGGCGCTCGCAATTCGCCGCCTGGGCGAGTGCGGCGCTGTCCGGCGCGGCGCGAGCGGGCGTGTCCAGCGCGGCTCCTGCGCACCTCTCCATCCGCGTGGTCGGTAAGGCGCGGAGCCGCGGTTTGAATGCGCGCTACCGGCACAAGGATCGGGCAACCAACGTGCTGTCCTTCGGCGGCGCCGGGATGAGCCCGCAAGGCCGAAATTTCCTGGGTGAGCTCGTGATTTGCGCTCCGGTGGTGGCGCGTGAGGCGGTCCAACAAGGCAAGCGGGCCGAGGCGCACTGGGCGCACATGACGGTCCACGGTGTCCTACATCTCTTGAGGTATGACCACGAACGCCCCGCGGAGGCTAAGAAAATGGCGGCGCGGGAGATTCAAATCCTTGATCGGCTTGGGTTTTCAGACCCGTATGCCTGATCGAGTATCCTGGTCGCCCATGTCAGAACAGCCCCACGGCAGCACTGGTCGCTGGTTAAAGCGCATTACGCAATCGATGTCCGGCGAGCCGCGCGATCTCGCCGAGCTGATTGAAAAACTGCGCGAGGCCAGCGAGCGGGGTCTGTTCAACGGCGATGCACTGGTCATGCTCGAAGGCGTATTGGCCGTCGCCGATATGCAAGTGCGCGACATCATGGTGCCGCGTTCGCAGATGGTGTTCGTCGAGCGCGACGAGTCGCCGGACAAGCTGGTCGAATTGGTGGTCGAGTCGGGCCATTCGCGCTTCCCAGTCATCGGCGAGGATCGCGACCAGATACTCGGCATTCTGCTCGCGAAGGATTTGCTCCGATTGCAGACCGCGGGCGAAGAGCCTTTCGAGATCCGCGAGTACATGCGGCCGGTGGTGTTCGTGCCCGAAAGCAAACGCCTCAACGTGCTGCTCAAGGAATTTCGCCTGAGCCACAACCACATTGCGATGGTGGTCGATGAATATGGCGGCGTCTGCGGCCTGGTCACCATCGAGGACGTCATCGAGCAGATCGTCGGCGAAATCGATGATGAACACGACGTCGAGGATGATCAGACGATTCGCCGCGAGGGCGAGCGCGAATTCACCGTGCGCGCGCTGACGCCGATTGCGGATTTCAACGAGTACTTCGGCACGGCATTTTCCGACGCGGAATACGACACGATCGGCGGCTTGCTGATGCAGGAATTCGGCAGGCTCCCGCGCCGCGGTGAGACCATTCAGGTCGGATCATTGGAATTTCGGGTGTTGCGCGCCGATCGCCGGCGCATCGATCTGTTGCGCGTGGTCACGCCCACCGTCATCGAGCCGCCGGCCGCCGATGAGTCGACTGCTTGAAGGGAACTACTTGGCGGCGACGCCCGGGCGGCTGACGGCGGAGGTTGGTTTCGACAGAATGGTTTGCCAGTTGAGGATCGCATTCCAGAGCAATCTCTGGTCGCCGCGGTTCAAGTCCCGGTGCAGCGGGTTGAAGTTGAATGCGATCACGCGGCCCTTGCCTACGGGCAGATCAAAGATGGCGGGACGTCCGAGCAAATTCTCCTCGCCCCAAGCCTGGCCGCTGACGACGAGGGGCGCACCGTCGTGATCGCCCCATTCCATCACCACGCCGCTGGCGTCGAAGGGGCCGTCAAGACAGGTGGTGCAATAGGCCATTCTGAGCCAGCGCCGAGGCACGGAGTACAGCGCGTAGTTTTGGCGGAACACATGGGTGTGTGCCGGGTATCCGTAGGCGATCGGATGTTGCGGCTGGGTGAAGGAGACCCGCAAATGAGATCCGGGCGTGCGGGTCTCGGTGAATTGGGACGCCGCGGCCGCCGCGGCGCCTCCCCCGGCGGAGCTGCGCGGCACGCCGCCTGATTCGCGGCGGACGCCGCGCACGATACCGCCTTCGAGCGGCAGCATCGAACCGTTACCGAGCGTGATCAGCAGGCCGCCGTTCTCGACGAAGCGTTGAATTTCGGCAAGCCCATTCCAGCCGATGCCTCCGGTGATGTCGTCGGATTCAGCCGGAGTGCCGTGACTCGGAGTGGCCGCGGTTTTCTTGAACGGCATCGGTCCCCACGCTTTGGGCAGTCCGACGATTTGTTCGGCCAACTCGAGATCCACATGCCCGTAGAGAAGCACGTCGTACTTGGCGCGAAGATTGCCTCTGCGAATGTCCTCATCACGCACATAGACGTAGGGAATGTGCCGTTGATCGAGCGAATAGCGCTCCCAGCCGATCGTGTCGGTATCGGCCCAGGGTACCCAGATCCCGAGCCTCGGGACCGGCGCCGCATGAGCTGCCGCATTCGGAGTCGCGGCGACGCTCGCAAAATCGAGCCCGAGCCGGCCTGCAGCCTCTTGCAAAGCCGCCTTGAGCCCGTCCTGCGCGGGGAGAATCCAAGAGCCTCGCGGATAGTCGATTCCATCGGCGGTGAATGCTTGTTCAGCGATCAAGAGCTTGAATCGCGACAGGCGAAACCGCGCCTCCAACAATCCTTCCTGTCCGGTGTCTTTCAATAGAAAGACCGGACCCGTACCAGCGACCGCGCCGCCGGGATGCGGTGGTTCGGTCAGCGGCACCAGGGCCGCGTCGCGCACCCGTGGATCCGCGGTCGCGACCGCGGTCAGGTGGTAATTCGCGGGCAATTCCCAGGAAACATCATCGTAAGGTTCGCCGGCATCCTTGGGATATAACTTGGGACTCAAGAGGTCCACTGCATAATTGCGATACGGCTGGTCGAGACGGACGACGTAGGTACCCGCGGGGAACGAGCCCTCCTCAAGCGTCAGGTCCGCGGCGGAACGCTGTACTTCGATGCCCTGCGCGAGCAGCAGCGACACCAGTTGCGCGACCCGAACCGGATCGCCTTGGCCGCTTGGGATCAAGAAGGCGAACGGCGCTTGCTCGACCCCCTTGCGCCAGGAATTGAAGCCCTGCTGGTAGAAATTGCCGAGCAAGGTCTTGGACTGTTGCGCGGACAGATCAAGCGCGGCGAGCGCCGCCGTCTCCGTGTAATTCAGGTTGTCGCGCGCCGACCAGCGGAACGAGCCGCCGGGAGGCGGCGAGGGCCGGTACCACTCCCGGCTGAGCTCATCGGGATAAGCGGTCTGCAGCAGAGTTTCGGCGGTGCCGTTTCCAAAGGTCTCATAACCGCGTCCCAAAGAATTGTGGTTGAGCCCGATGGAATCGAGGAACACATGCGCAAAGTCATCGCCGAAGTTCCAGGTCCAGACGCCCGGCATGCCGAACCCCGTCAACGTCGTCACTTCGTGGAAACTCATCTCCAAGCGTTCGTCGTACGCGATCGGGTCGACGTTCTCATTGGTCGGGCCGGTGCCGTTCCAGGTGATCAGGAGCGCGACGCTTTCGTGCAAATCGTGCACCACCGTCGGATGCCAGTCGAAGAACATGCGCTGGACCGCCTTGGTGGTCTGGTGCGCCAATTGGGTGGCATCGCGATTGATGTCGACGAATGCGTATTTCGACCAGTACGGCGGCGATTGCCGCGGCAGCGTCGCGAGATCCGTTTTCCCCTTCAAGAACCGATAGAACCACTCGACCTGCTTGTCGCGGCCGTCCGGATTCGATACCGGATTGATGAGAACGATCAGGTTTTCCCGGATGCGCCGAATCATCGGCTGCTCCGAGACGGCGAGCCGGTAGGCGAGTTCCAGCATGGCCTCGGTGGAACCGGTTTCATCGGAATGCAGGCCGGCATTGAAATAGTAAATCGGGCGCGCCTCCTTGACCAAGCGCGCTGCCGCCGCGGGATCCGTCTTGCGGGGGTCGGCGAGGGCGGCGGTGGCCGCTTTCAGACGCTCCAGATCCTCGATGCCTCCTTCATCGGCGATGGCGAGCAGCACGATCTCCCGGCCCTCCTCCGAATGGCCGATTGTGAACAGCCGAACGCGCGGGGAGGCCGCGGCCAGGGCGCGGCCATAGGCGTAGGCCGTGGCGGTATTGACGAGTTCGCCGGGCGCCCCTGGGATTCGATGCAGAAACGTCCGCGGCGAGGGCACGGTCGCGGAGGCCGGCAGATACGAAATCCACGGGGATAAAAATCGCGGTTCGGTTGTCGCGCGAGCGATTTCGTCGCTCGCCATGGGTTCCGGCGTGTCCGGCGCGGCTCCCGTTTGGGCGTAGGGTACGCAGGGCATAGCGAGCATCCACGCCAGCGTGCAGACAATTTTCCGAAGCATGTCCGAATCCTCTCAGAAGAGCAGGCGATGTCCCAGGGCGCGGCTGCGCGGCGCGCAATAGAATATACGGCGCCGGCCGGCGGCGCTATTGAACGTGTGAAAAGTAACTTGGCGGGTGGGGTGGGCGCCAACGGACGGCCGTCGGGCATGGGCAGGCGAAAACTGCCCACGCACGATGCCGTCGGGTTCCATGGTCTGTTCGAAAGCGCACACAACCAACAGGCCCGAGGTTCATCTAGAATGGCCGGGCATTCGACCCGCGGGGCCCCCTCAAGAGCGAGATCAATAAATGTCAGGATTGCGTTGTCTTATGCTGTTGGCTCCCTGGCTGCTGGTGATGCTAACCGCGGCGACCGACGGTGCGATCGGACCCCAATATACCGCCGAGGGCGCACTCATTCCCCCGTCCGGGTATCGTGAATGGGTATTCTTGAGCGCCGGTCTCGACATGAGTTATACCGATGATCCAGCGATGCAGGGTCACTCGATGTTCGATAACGTATTCGTCGACCCTGCCTCTTGGGCCGGCTTCAAGCGAACGGGGCATTGGCCCGACAAGTCGATGTTCGCTATGGAAGCCCGCGGCGCCGCCACGCACGGCTCCATCAACAAGCATGGGCAGTACCAAACGGAAGATCTCATGGGCCTCGAGTTTCACGTGCGCGACGAAGCTCGCTTCAAAGGCGGCTGGGGATTCTTTGCAGGTAACGCCACCGACCCTGAGCCGCAGCTGCCGTTGTCCGCATCCTGCTATGAATGCCACCGGGCTCACGGGGCGGTGGACACCACGTTCACCCAGTTCTACCCAACCGCCAAACCCATCGCACTCAAGGCGGGAACCTACCGAGAGCCGTAGCGCATTCCCGGTCAGGCGCCGGTTTTGTGCTCGAGCTCGACCGGTTTGCCATGCGGAGTGTGCCGATAGGCCTCCGCCCATGCTTCTTTTTGCGCCGACAGCGCTTCCGGACTCGACCAACGCTTCGACACCACCAGGCGCTCGAGAGCCGCGAGCCAGCAATGGTAGTACCGCGAACCATCATCAGGTTCACCGCGCGCCGCGTCGAGCTGCAATTCATCGGCAAGCGTCGCCGCCCATTCAGTCCAAGTGAATTGCCCTTGTTGCGACAGCCGGACGGCGAGCGCGAACGCTTGAGCCTGCCATGGCTCCGCGAACACCGGCCCACCCGCATCGCGCGGTAGTCGCGGCAGCGCCGAAATATCGGCACCCTCCAGTGCCGATTCATGCGGGCTCAAGATAATCCTCCGACAGGTCCGCATACACGGAATCGGTCCGGCTGGCCGGCGCGCCCCACAGCTCCTGTGCCGTAAAGCGCACCGTATATACGTGCTGCGGCTTGTCACCGAGACCTTGCGCCACGGCGTCCGGAAAAACGTCGACGCCGCGGACACGCTGGATCGTGCCGATTTTGCCGCGCACGTAGCGCGGCAGCCGCGTATGGCCCAGCGGATTCATATTGCGTGCGCGAACGCGCTGCGTTGCTTGAAACTGCGCAGCGACGCCGGGCTTGCCGTTCGTACCGGAGTCGGGCGCGATCCAGGTCGCCACTTCGGCAACACTGACTACATGCCACTTGTTGGTGGAGGCGCCGGTCGGTTTGCCGCTCTCGATCTCGGCCGGAGTCACCATACGGGCCTTTATGAGCAGCGGTACGAGCGCCGTCAGCCACTTCTCGTAATAGCTCATGCGCAGATAGTCGGCCGGCGCAATCAGCTCCAATTCAGATCGAAGCACCGGCCAAGTAAAGTCCACTGCATTGAACAGGGCGAAAACCCGCCTCTCCCACGACGCGTGAAACACCAGGTCGTTCTGTTCAGGGTGTATCGGTCCCATGTCCTGCATACCGCCCATGTCATGAACGCCGTTCACGCACCGCTTCCTCGGCGTTCCGTCGTCACTTTGGCGACTCCCACCATCGCATTCCGCGTCACCAGCGCGGCGAGCTCGGTCTCGGCCAGGCGCTCTGTTCCAGCCGGCCGTTCCGGCAGCACCAGATAGCGCAACTCCGCCGTGCTGTCCCATACGCGGACTTCCACGTCGTCGCCGAGCCGCAGACCGAACTCCGCCAGCACACCCCGTGGATCAATCACGGAGCGCGAGCGATAGGCCGCCGATTTGTACCAGACGGGCGGCAGCCCGAGGATCGGCCACGGGTAACAGGAGCACAGCGTACAGACGACGAGGTTGTGTATTTGCGCGGTGTTCTCGACCACGGTTATCGTGTCGCCGCCGTATCCGAGCTCGCCGATCGCAGCAGTCCCGTCGGCGAGCAGCCGCTCTTTGAACCCGCGATCCACCCACGCTCGCGCCACCACCCGCGCTCCATTGCGCGGTCCGACTTTGTGCTCATAGGTTTCAATCAGTGCGTCGAGCGCGTCGCGATCAACCAGGCCTTTCGCGACCAGCAGCGACTCGAGCGCTTTTACGCGCAGGGTGGGATCCGAAGGAACAGCCTGGTGATCATGGTCATGATCATGTTCTTCGGCGCCGGCCAGATCTGGCGCTAACGTTGCTCCTGCCGCCGTCAGCGCGGCGGTCAGTATTTCGCGGCGGGTCGTATTCATGCGACTCTCTTTGTCGTGAGGTAACGAGTATAAGCCGGCTGCCGCCCCGCGGTGCAACAGCTTTCCAGCGAAACGCCTCGCGGCGCCTGGGCGCGGCTTATAGAATAAAGACCAGGGAGAAACCTGTGCCATACGGCAGGAATCGTGTGCTGCTGACACCACGCATGTCTCTTCGACGGCCGCGCGATACCGACGCACAATCAATTTTCGAATGCTATGCGTCTGACCCGAAGGTCACTCGCTTTCTTCATTGGCCGACGCACTCCAGGATCGACGACACCCGGGCGTTTCTAGCCTTCTCGGCGGCCGAGTGGGCGAAATGGCCCGCGGGTCCCCTTTTGATCGAATCGCGCGAAGATGGCAGATTGCTGGGATCGACGGGTCTCAACTTCGAGCGTTCCGGCGTGGCATCGACCGGATACGTACTCGCACAAAAAGAATGGGGAGTCGGATTCGCATCGGAGGCCTTGCAGGCGATGGCGGCACTCGCGGATTCCCTGGAAGTACGCCGTCTATATGCGCATTGCCACGCGCGGCACGCAGCCTCAATTCGCGTCCTCGAAAATTGCGGGTTTGAATTTGATGCACTCTTGGAGAAGCATTCCGTCTTCCCCAATCTTGAGGACGCGGCGCCTCAGGATGTTCACCGCTATGTTCGTCCATGAAGCACCAGCTCGGCCGCCCCGGGCCGGACTGGTGATGACGGCGATTCTATCAGTCGTTCGATTCTTCGGCCGCTCGGCGGTCGCGGCCGTCGCGGCGGTTGCTCGGTGCGCGTGCCGGAACCGCGCCCCGCTCTTCGGCGCGGCGGGGGCCGGCGCGCCGATCGGCGAAATGCCGGTACCTGCAGTGGCACTCCCCGGCATCGCATCCCTTGAGCGGCAGGCGCGGCGCCTCGGGCGACAGAAAGCGCTTGCCCTTGCAAGCCTGCGCGGCTTCGCACATCGTGCCAGGCCCGATGATGGTGACTGCGTGCCAACGGTGGCGGCTCTTCCGCTGCGCCTTCGCCCGCGCGGCATCCTTTTCCTTGGTTCTTGTGTCGAGCAGCACGCGCAACCCCACCCGGATGTAATGGATACCCCTACGCTAGCGCAGGGCCATTTAGCGCTGCGGCCGGTTTCACATAATTTCGCTCAAGGCTTCCAATTCTGCCGCTTTGATCACAATCCCGGACGGCTTTAGACCCGGCGGGCCGCCAACCGCTCGATGAGCAGGCGATAATCGGCGATACCGGCCGTCGCAAGCCCTGCAAGTTTGCCTTGATCATCCCAGCGCCGGATGCGCACGGCCTCCTTGTGGTGGCGTTCGGTCTCGAATCGCGCCGCTTCCTGCGCCGACATCGGGCCGCCTTGCAGCTTCAGGGTCAGCACGGAAGCGGCGCTCAGTTTTGCGAAATAGCCGGGGTCCGTGGCGCACAGATATCGCTTGGCGGGGACGTGCAGGCGCACCGGCTCAGAAACCTCCGGCGGAAAGCGCTGCGCCAGCCATCGAGCCCCGACGAGTTCGTGGCAGGCGTCGGTGGTCCAGTCCGCGATGTCCTCGGGCACATCGTCGATGAGATGTCCGATATCGTGCAAGAGCGCCGCAACGATCAGCGAGGGCGGCGCGTCTTCGGCCACCGCAAAGTGCGCGGCTTGCAAGGCGTGTTCGGACATCGACACGCTTTCGCCGAAATAGGCTTGCGCGCCGCGCGATTGGAAAATGGCGAGTATCTCCTCAGTCAAGCTCATCAGGTCTTTCCCCCTCGAGGGCCCGGCGCAGCAGCGCGGCTTCGCCATGAACGCTATCGCGCGTCAGATAGCAGCCGCGTAGATGCCGGGCATGCCTTGCCGACGTGAACGCCGTCCGGCCATGCAGGATGCGCTGATTATCGAACACGACGAGATCGCCGTCGGCGAGTTTGAACTTCAGTTGCAGCGCGGGCTCCCGCAGCAACATCGCAAAGCGCCGGTAAGCCGCATAGAACGCCGCGGCGTCGCGCGCACACAGATCGAGCGGCGCGATCGAGCGGCTGTTGTAGTGTACGGCAGTCACGTCGCCGCGGCAGGAGAGCTGAATCAACGGCCGCTCGGCGTACAGTTCCGCGTCCTTCGAACGATAATGAAACGGCACCGGAGTTTGCGTCAATCGCGCGAAGGCGTCGGGATCGGTGGCTCGCAGATGTTCGGCGAGGGCATAGCCGTCGGCGAACAGGCTGTCGCCGCCGTCGGGCGAAGCGGCGAGCGCGTGCAGGGCCTGAAATCCGGGTACCGGTTCGCGATAGGGGTTGTCGGTGTGCAGGCCGAGGCCTAAGTCCGAATAGGCTAGATTTTCGGGTTGCGGAACGGAACGAACGTCGAACACCAGTCCGTAGTTGGTCTCGAAGACGCGGCCAACCCACCGCGTCGCATCGAGGAGCGCCGCTTCGTTCGACGGAACACCGCTCAGAAATGCGACTCCGTCGCCCAGCAGCCGCGTCAGCCAATCGAGGCGCAGGCTCCGATTGCTTTGCGCATCGGCAGACGTCGCCCAGGCAAAATCGCGCGACGCATCGAGTGCCGCCCCCTCGAGCCACCGATGCGGGGCGATCGCGAAGCGATGCCGGCGGCGGCCGTGGGATTCCAGCCAGCCGAGATCGAAAGACACCGGCCGCGAGCCGCTTTCCCATTCAATGCGAAGCGTTCCGTCGAGCGCCGCCGCCGACCGGATCCGCGGGTGTTCGGGCAGGTCTGCAACATCGATGAGCCGCTGGCCGCTATGCGGATCGCGATGGTCGCTGAGATTGTCGAGCAACCACACGCCCGGGAATTCCGCCACCTCGCCGTTGGCCCATTCGATGGTCAGGGTTTCGGGCGTTGTTGAAAGGCGCGTCATCTCGCCGTGCCGGTTCAAGGAAGATGCACTCCCTCAGCGTATGCCCGCGCACCCAAGAGATAGAGACGGCCCGCACCTACGGCGGCGAGGGCGCTCACGGCCGCGAGCGCGAAGAAAACGCCCGGCCAGCCGAAATCCACGGAGAGCCTCGCGACACTGTCGCCCGCAACAACGGCCCCTAAATAGCCGACGCCATCGATGATGCCCGAGGATACCGCTGCGGCTTGCTTGCCCCCAAAATCCAATGCGAATGCGCCGCCGAGATAGGAATAGGGCCCAAGCAGGCAAAACGCAATGGTCCCAATCGCGAGCAGTGGGAGCAGCGCGCCCGATGTGCTCGAGCGCACCAACATGAGCACGAGGAGCGCCGCGGCAGTGGCCGTCAGGCCCAGAAACAGGAGCAGCGCGCGTCCGTTGACACCCAGACGATCGCTGAGCCAACCGGTGACCAGCACGGACACGGCGCCGACGCCGGGAAAGACCGCGCTCATGCCCGCCGCATCGCTCATGGTGTAACCCAAGTAACTCCGCAAATAGAACGGAGTCCAAATATTGAATGTCTCGCGGATTATGGTGCAACCGAGCGAGAGTAGGCAAACGAGAACAAACGCCCGGCTGCGCCACAGCGGCTTGAGCAGCGTGCGAATGCTCCGGGGCCGCGACTCGGTTGCGGCGTACAGGTTGAGCGGATTGGGCTTTGCCTCGGCGTAGCCTAACTCGATGCGCGACTCGCGCAGGAAACAGAGATTGACGATGAACCAGAATCCCGCCACCGCGGCCGCGAAGTAGAACAGAGGTTGCCATCCGGAGCCGCGTCCGATGAACACTCCCATGCATTGGCGCGCCGCGGCGTCGCCGATGAGATAGCTGATGCTGAGGATGCCGATGATCATTCCGTAGGAGGAGAAATCAAACCACTTCGACGAGACTTTGATCAAACCTGCCCAGGCGATCGATTGAGTCAATCGGTTGCCGAGCCACGCCATCGTGAAAACCGGAACGGAGCCTCCCGCCGCAAAGAGCAGCGTGCAGGCCGTCGCCCCGCCCAGCCCGATCAAAAAACTGACCCGGCCGCCCCAGAAGTCGCCAAGTCCGCCGAGGAATAGCTTGCCGAGCGCGTACGCGAGCACCCCCAACGAGGAAATCGTACCCATACGCACGATGGCCTCGGGGCGGCTGATACCGTGTCCCACCAGTTGGTTGATGATGAGCGGCATGCCGACTGAAAGGTCGGCTCGGCAGAAGTACAGGGCCGCATAGCCGCCAAACAGCAACGCGACCATCGTCATCTGCTGGTAGCGTAATGAGCTCATGCTTAAGTGCCGGCGTGCGAATTCGGGAGGATTCCAGCATCGCGGAGAAACGGTTCCGCGTCCTTCCAAAATGGAAGATGGTCCGGGTCCCAGCATCCATGCCCGCAATCGTAGAGCCTAAAAGTGGAGTGCGCGGATGCAAGTGCGAGACGCCGGCCTTGTTCCCACGGGATGAGCTGATCCTCTCGGCCATGAATCACCAGCACCGGACCCGAGAAGTGCGCGAGCGCCGCGAGATTGTCGAAATGGTCCCGAAGCAAAAACGACGGAGCCCCATAAGACGCCGTAAAAATGTTCAGGGACGGAAATGTGGATTGCAGGATGAGGGCTCGGAGCGGACGATCTCTCGCCAGAAGGCAAATGGCGCCTCCGCCCAGCGATTGCCCGAAGCCGAAGATACGGGTGCGATCGACGCGAGGGTCCAGTGCAATTCGATCAAAGGCGGCATCCATCGCGGTTCTGACGGCAGGTTCGGACGGCGACCCGCTCGAGCGGCCGTATCCCGGATATTCGACGAGAAGCACGCCAATGCCCCGCGCTCTGAAGCCGTTGAGCGCCGAAATCCAGTAATCGATGACCTCGCCATTACCGTGGCCGAAAATCATGACCGGCTGAAGGGCGCCATCCGAGGTCGGATCCGCCGGCAAAAACAGCGCTTCAACATTTCCCACAGGCGTGGGCAGCCTGATTACTTCAAGTGCAGAAGTCTGGGGCGGCTTGGCATCGACATGATTTTTCGCGCCCGGATAAATGATCGAGGTTTGTTCGAAGAACAGCCAAGCGAGGAAGGCAATGTAGATCGCCGCCGCCGAACAGGTGAGATAGCCGACAACTCGCCTCGCGGCCACGTTAGCTAGAATTGAGCCGTCACCACCGTTACAGTCGTGCCGCGGTAAAGTTTGATCGGGACCGCGGAATTTGCACGGGACGCTGCCACGGCGGCTTGCAGATCCGCCGGCGTCTTGATCGGATGGCCGTCGAATTCGTAGACGATGTCGCCGACGATAATGCCGGAGTGTTCGGCAATGGAATCGCTGGTGACTCCGCTGATCAAGAGGCCTGCTCGATAGGGTTGCGTCACTGTTGCGGCAACCGGGATTCCTGCAATTCCAAAATCGGGTCTGAGCGGCGCGCCTAAGATTTTTGCGGGGATCGCTGCGGCGGCCGGAGGCGGAGCGGGGGCAGTTGCCATCGCGACCGGAGGGGCAGTAGCGATCGCTGCCGCAGCCGGAGGTGCAGCAGGGGTTATTGCTGCGGCGGCCGGCGCCGCACCGGTGAGTTCATCGACCTTTGCGAGAAAGCCGGCGATCTCCGCGCTCGACAGTCCACCGCTGTATTCGACGCCTGTCTTTGCAATGAGCTTGAAATTCCAAATGGGTGGGCGGCCCGGCACATACCCTGCCGCGATCTGGCGCAGCATGGGCTCGTCCACCGCGAATGCGACATGCTCGGTGTACAGGCAATTTCCGGCCGCGCAATCCCCAATGTCCCGGCTCACCTGAATCGCCGGCACCGACCGGGGGCCGTCCATCGCCTGAAAGTTCGCGGTTTGATAGGTCCGCCACCGGCCGTTGTAGCTGATCCACGCGTAGACCTGAAATGACTTTTGACCGGTCTTAGTGTCGATGACGCCGCGTAGAAACTCGTCATTCGACACTTGCCGCAACAAACCCGAATGGTGCACAAAACCGTTTTCCGTGGTAACCGTGGTCGTGCCGCTGTGTGGGTCATCCTTGACAGTCGCCGTATCCCTGAAGTGCTCCAGGGTGAGCGATTGCAGCGGGGGGTCTTTGGCAAAAACGGTGTTGGACGCAATGCCGAGGACCACGAGCAGAGCACACGTTGGGATGCGGAGTTTCATTTTTATTCTCATCCTATGTTCGTTTGCGCGCTCATCTCCCTGAGTGCGCTCGTATCGTAGCCGATCGCTGCCCGCCTCGACAAATGGCCGGGGCCGCGTGTAGGAGGCGTAGGAGGAGGCCGACACCCGGTTCCGACTCCTGGCAATGTAGTACTGCGACGTGCGGTGTAGCCTAACCCCTTGGCACGATAGATAGATTGCTGGATATCGCCCACGCCCGTTTGCGGTCAAGTCAACGAGCGCAGCTCTAGAACGTTGTTACAAATTGGTGCGACGCCGCTCGCAGAGGTTGGAATCGTATGAATCGTATAATTTTTGGATTGTTGGGGGTCGGGCTGGTCGCCGGGCCTCTGGCCGCAAGCGCCCAGACCAGGGCGCCTGACTGGACCGACTCGTGGAAGCCCACTGTCGCCGCTCCAGCGCACGATACCGCGTCGGTCAGCGGTTTGAACTACGTTCCGGGTGGGAGCGCTCTTGAGTTTGGGCGCCCCGTGCTGGCCGCACGGGATACTGTGATAACACGCGATACCGTGGGCGTGACCGCCGCTCCGGAAATCGATCCCACCTCGGCTGGAGCCGGTCTGACGCTGCTGTTGGGCGGCATGGCCATAATGCTCGGTCGTCGCACGAAACAGAGATTGTGAGGGCTTAATCGAACGGTTGTCAGCCGAGCCGCCGGCTCGGCTGACGCTGCGGTGCAGGGGCCTGAATGCTCGTAAAAGCCCCGCATCCGTTTAACAGTTTATCTTCGCTTGTACCACTCCGCGTACGGCGTATTCACGGCGAGGTGCCGGTTGTAGTCAGGGGCCCCGTCGTCCCACCAGATATCGCCCCGTTCCCCTAGCGCGCGTTTTGCAGCGTCCACCCTGACCCGCGCCGCGGTCCTCTGCTGCGCGGTGCTCGAGTGCGATTTTGAATCGAGTTGGCACAAAAGCTGCTAACTCTACGGAGAGGGTAGCAATGCACTTCAGCCCAGTGCTTGATTCATGCCGTATTGGCGAGATTCTGGGAGGCAGGGGCGGTGGGTGCGCCGGGACAGCGGCAAAGCTTCGCCGCCCGGGTAGTCGCGGCGGCAATTCGTTGCCGCATGGATAGAGGATATCTTCATTTCAGGAGCCAGTATGAGTTTAAGCGCCATCTCGGCCGTTGCATCCGCAGCACTGCCGACCGTCAATTTTCATCCCCGGGGCCACCACAGAGGTGTACGTCCGGATAACGGCCTCACCAATGGCAGTTCGGCCGCCGGCAGCGTGGGTCAACTCCCGGTGGGTGCCACGTCAGGTATGTTCAACCAACTGCTGCAATCGCTGCAGCAGACGGTCAATGCGCAATCAGCTACGGTGAGCGCCGCGACCAGCACCACTGCCACTGCCGCCGCCGCAGTCACGGGCACCCCCGCTGCGGCTGCTGCGAGCCCCGGCGCGAACACCGGGCCTAACACCACCAACTCGGCATCGAACCCGTCGTCCAACGCAGCCCTGCAAAATTTCCTCAGCAACCTTTCGCGGAATTTGCAAACCAACGGTGCGCATGCGCTCGCTTCGGTCGGAGCTCACGTGAACGCGCACATCTGAGCCGCGAGGCGCCGCATGGGCGCCCGGTATCGCAATTGACGTTCACTACCGGCGCGGATAGGCTCCAGTTGCCGGAGCTTTTGTATTCTATTCGTGAACGCCACCCGTAGATTGCCGACGCTGTACATCCCGCATGGTGGCGGGCCGTGCTTTTTTATGGATCCGCCGCCGGCGTATCCGCACATGTGGGACGGATTGGCGGCGTACTTGCGCGGCATCGACGCGAGTCTCGGGGTTCGGCCGAAGGCGGTCTTGGTCATCTCCGGTCACTGGGAGACGCCGCATCCCACGGTCAACATCGCTGAACGACCCAAGCTGCTCTTTGATTACTACGGATTTCCCGAGCACACCTACCGCTTGAAGTATCCGGTGTCCGGCGTACCGGATCTTGCGGTGTTCGTGCGCTCTTTGCTGGCGGATGCCGGATTCGCGCTGGACGTCGAATCCAAACGGGGCTTGGATCACGGTGTCTTCGTACCCTTCCTCTTGGTCTATCCGCAAGCGGATGTGCCGATCATGCAGCTCTCTTTGCAACAGAGTCTCGACCCGGCCCTGCATCTCGCCGTCGGGCGTGCGTTGGCACCGCTGCGCGACAAGGGAATACTCATCGTCGGCAGCGGCATGAGCTACCACAACCTGGCCGCGATGTTTTCGGGACGCGGCGCCGTTGCAGCCGCTTCTTTCGATGCGTGGCTCGGGGACGCGGTGCAAGATCCGCAAACTCGCGATGCCAAACTGATCGCCTGGCGCAGCGCGCCGGGCGGCCGAGAATCGCACCCGCGCGAGGAGCATTTGATTCCGCTGATGGTTGCGGCGGGCGCGGCCGACGGCGATCGGGGAGTGCGCAGTTTTGGCGAGGTAATCGCCGGAAACGCGATCTCGGGTTTTCAGTTTGGCTGAAACCCGCCTCAGCGAGTTCCAACCCTTTAGGGCGCTCCGCGGGGCTTGTAGCTGAATCGCTGTCCGGCGATCGAGGCCTCGTACATGAGTCCGCCTTTCGCGATGGTGAACACCGCCATGCCCTTCTGAAAAATACCGGCGGTCGTAGCGTTTTTAGTTCCCGCGCTGGCGGCCGATTCCACACGGTTGGTACCGGCGCTGGCCGACGCGCCCGCCGTGACGGCGACGACACTCGCGCCCGCTGCGAATTCAAACGTGCCCGATTCGAATTCGTCGAGTGCGCGCTTGTCCTCGAAAAAAATGATTTGGCTGTAGGCTTTGCCGCCCGCCTGGAAGCCCACGCTCACTTGTCCCATGGTCGTATCGCCGACCAGCCGATCAGCGACGTACACGTGGCCTTTTCCAATCGCGCCGCCGACCCCGAGTCCGGCCTCGCCGACGGTAGGAAACACCGCATAGGCATAGCTCTTGTGGAAGAACTCCGCGCTCGCACCGGCATTCTTGAAGAGTTGAATGGTGTCCGCATAGCTTCCTGCATGGACGAGCCCCGCCGTGAGGCAGAGGGAAAGCGCGAAGGAGGCGGCGGCTAATTTTTTCATAACGCACAAGGGTAGACGCGAATGCGCCGCTTGGCTAGCTTTCGGCGGGTTGGTATTGTCGCTTGAAACCGATGCGCGACCCCAAAGGATCAACGCTTCATGGCAAAAAAATCATTGGCGAAGTACCGCGAAAAGCGCGACTTTTCGAAGACCGCCGAACCGAGCGGCGAGCGGGCGATCGGTGTCTCGAGCCGCTTGCGCTTCATCGTGCAGAAGCACGCGGCGCGCCGTTTGCACTACGACTTGAGGCTCGAGCTCGATGGCGTGTTCAAGTCATGGGCGGTCACGCGCGGCCCCTCCGATGATCCCACCGACAAACGTCTGGCCGTCGAAGTGGAGGATCATCCGCTCGACTATGGTGATTTTGAGGGCAGTATTCCGGCAGGTGAATATGGGGGCGGAACCGTGCAGTTGTGGGATCGCGGCTACTGGTCGCCCGAAGGTTCCAAGCCGGCCGAGGAAGCACTGCGCTCCGGCGATTTGAAATTTACGCTCGACGGTACGCACCTGCATGGCAGCTGGGTATTGGTGCGCATGAAACACGACCGCAGCGGCGGCAAGCGAACGAATTGGCTTCTCATCAAGCATCGTGACGCGAGCGCGAGTTCCGACGGCGGCGCGGCGTTGCTCGCGGCCGATCGCTCGGTCGCCTCGGGACGATCGATGGCGCAGATTGCCGCGGGCAAGGGCCGCGCACCGACGCCCTTCATGCTGGCAAGCGCCGGCAAGACTTCGCGACCGGATGCGGTCTGGAGCTCGAAGAGCCCAAAGAACCAAAAACACCAAAAGGACCAAAAACACCAAAAGGACCAAGGAACCGCGGTGCGCCGGATTCCGGACTTCGTGGAGCCGCAATTGGCCCGGCTGACGGATCAGCCCCCTGCCGAGTCCCGGTGGGGACACGAGGTCAAGTTCGACGGCTATCGCTTGCAGCTGCGCGTCGTGGACGGCGCGGCCACATTGAAAACCCGCAACGCGCTTGATTGGACGGCGCGCTTCGCGGCCATCGCCGCCGATGCAGGGCAATTGCCCGATTGCCTGATCGACGGCGAAGTGGTCGCGCTCGATCAGGACCGCGTGCCCAGTTTCGCGGCCTTGCAAGCGGCGCTGGCGGCCGACAAAACGCAAGATCTCGTATTCTTTGCATTCGATCTCCTGTTTGAAGAGCGCACCGATTTGCGCGGGCTGCCTACGGCCCTGCGCAAGGCGCGCCTCGAACGGCTGCTGCAAGGCGCCTCCGGTGAGCGCCTTCGCTATGTGCAGCACATTGAATCCCGCGGAGCGGATGTCCTCTCCTCGGCTTGCAAATTGGGACTCGAAGGCATCGTGTCGAAGCGCTTGGATGCGCCTTATATGTCGGGACGCGGCGACGCTTGGAGAAAAACCAAATGCCGCGCAGGTCACGAAGTAGTGCTTGGCGGCTGGACGACGGAAGCGGGCACCCTGCGATCGCTGCTCGCGGGAGTCAATCGCGACGGCCATCTGGCCTACGTCGGGCGGATCGGTACCGGCTACGGAAGCGAAACCATCAAGGGTCTTCTGCCGCAGCTCAAGGCGCTGACTCGAGATAAGAGCCCTTTTGGCGGCGCCAATGCACCGGCCAAGGAGGCCAACGTGCGCTGGCTTGCGCCGAAGCTCGTCGCCGAAATCGAGTTCGCCGGTTGGACCGGATCCGGAATGATCCGGCAAGCGGCGTTCAAGGGCCTGCGTCAGGACAAACTCGCGAGCGAGGTGGTGGCGGAAATGCCGGTGCCCGTGAGCCCCGCAAACAGCAAGCCGGACAAAGTGCTTGCGGCGAAGACAAAAAGCATCGCGCACATACGCAGCGCGCCGCCGCCTTCCAGAGCGCGCACTGCCCGTAACCCAACCGGTAAATCGCCGACGGACACAACCGTCATGGGTGTCGCCATCTCGAAACCGGATAAAGCGCTGTGGCCGGATGCGGGCGATGCGCGGCCGGTCACGAAGCTCGATCTCGCTCGTTTTTTCGAGCAGATGGGGTCCTGGATGCTGCCGCACCTCGAAGGTCGTCCCTGTTCCTTGGTCCGGGCGCCCGACGGCATCGGCGGGCAGCAGTTTTTTCAGCGGCACGCGATGGCCGGCATGTCGGATCTGTTTGAGCTCGTCAAAGTCAAGGGCGACCGCGCGCCCTACGTTCAAATCGACCGAGTGGAAGCGCTGGCCGCCGTCGCTCAAATCGGGGCGTTGGAGCTGCATCCCTGGAACTGCGCGCCCCATTCCCCGGAAGTGGCGGGACGCTTGGTGTTCGATTTGGACCCGGCGCCGGACCTAAAATTCACCGCGGTGATCGAAGCTGCGCTCGAGCTCCGCAATCGGCTCAAAGCAGTCGGGCTCGCGTCACATTGCAAGACCACCGGCGGCAAGGGGCTGCACGTGGTCACGCCGCTCCTCACCGCGAGAAAACACGCGGTCGAATGGCCGGCGGCGAAGAATTTCGCGCACATCGTCTGCGCGCAAATGGTTGAGGACAGTCCTAAGAAATACCTCGACACCATGTCGAAGAGCCAGCGGGTCGGCCGCATATTTCTGGATTATCTGCGCAATGACCGGATCGCGACCGCGGTCGCTCCGCTATCGCCGCGCGCGCGCCCCGGGGCTCTGGTGTCGATGCCGCTCAATTGGCAGGAGGTGAAGGCGGGACTCGATCCCGCACGCTTTACGGTGAGAACGGCGCCGGCTCAGCTTGCGAAAACCCAGGCGTGGAAAGACTATGACGAGTCGGCGTGCTCGCTCGCCGACGCGATACGAAAAATCACGCGATCCTAGCGGCGAGTGCGGCGGCGGGTGTGCGGCCCGGTGAAGCGGTAGACTAGCCCGCTTCTCAAGTCAGCAATCCTTCATGAGCCCAAGGCCCCGTTCGAATTCCGAAACTCCCGAACCGACCGTCGCCGCCGACGCCATCGCTCCCGATAAGCGCACCGAGCGCCTGAATACCAAGGCGGCGGGGATCATTGCGCTCGCGGTGATGTGCAGCCGGCTCCTAGGCTTGGCTCGCGAGCAGATCTGCGCGGCGCTGTTCGGCGGCGGCGGGATGATGGACGCCTTTACGGCGGCGTTCCGCATTCCGAATCTGCTGCGCGACCTGTTTGCGGAGGGCGCGCTGTCGACGGCGTTCGTCACCACGTTCAGCAAGACCATTGCGCGCGACGGCGATGCCGCGGCCTTCAGGCTCGCCAACAAAGTCGCGACGCTCACTGTGCTGGTGCTCGGCGCCATTTGCATTGCCGGCATGCTGTTCTCGACGCAGCTCGTGACCGTGCTTGCGCCGGGATTCGACGCGGACAAAGCGGCGCTCACCGCGCTGCTGACGCGGATCATGTTTCCCTTCATTTTGCTGGTCTCGCTCGCGGCCTTGGTGATGGGGATGCTGAATGCAAAGAGCGTGTTCGGCCGGCCGGCGATGGCGTCGAGCTTTTTCAATCTGGGATCCATCATCGGCGGCGTCACGCTGGGGTTCTGGTTTGATCCCTATTTTGGCCCGCGCGCGCTCATTGGCCTCGCCATCGGCACCCTGATCGGCGGCGCCCTGCAGTTCGCCGTGCAGCTGCCGCCGCTGGCCCGGCTGGGTTACCGATACCGGCCGGATTTTCAATGGCGCGATCACGGCGTCAGCGCCATCCTCGCTCTCATGGGGCCCTCGGTCATCGCCGCGAGCACCACTCAATTCAACGTGCTGATCAACTCGATGTTCGCCTCGACCTTGGGCGATGGCGCGATTTTCTGGCTGGCCATCGCCTTTCGATTGATGCAGCTGCCGCTGGGGCTTTTCGGCGTCGCGCTCGGCACCGTCACGCTGCCGCTGCTGTCGCGATTGGTGGTGGCGGGCGAGATGGACGCTTTTCGCACGGAACTGGCGCGCGCCATGCGGCTGATGTTCCTGCTGACCATCCCGTCGACCATCGGACTCATGATGCTGGCCGAACCCATCATTTCGGTGCTGTACCAGCACGGAAAATTCAGCGCCTATGAGGCCGCGCAAGCCGCCGGCGCGTTGCGCTTCTACGCCATCGGGCTTGCCGGTTACGCCGCGCTCAAAGTGCTGGTGAACGCCTTCTATGCCCTCGACCGGCGCAAGACTCCCATGGTCGTGAGCTTTCTCGCGGTGGGGCTCAATTTGCTCTTCAATTGGATATTCACCTTCCATTTGCACTGGGGCCCTCGCGGACTTGCCTTTTCCACCGGCTGCGTGGCGACCATCAACTTTCTGCTCTTGTACGCGTTGATGCAGCGGCGCCTCGACGGCCTCGAGACCCGGCGCATGCTCGCGACGCTCGGCAAGGTCGCCGTCGCCGGCGGCGCGCTCGCGGCGGTTTGTGCGGCTTCCTCGCACTTTTTATTAGCCGGATGGGCGACTCAAGCGTTATGGAGCAAAGGGGCCGCGCTATTCGGGACGGTGGTGGTCGGAGCGCTCGTTTTTGGCGCATGCGGGGCGGTGCTCAAGATCAGGGAGCTGAATGAATTGATGGCGGTGCTCAAACGGAGGTTGGCGCGGGCCCGGTGAGCGCTTTGCACAACTTTTGCAAAACTTCGCCGGGTGAAGCGTTGCATTGATGCCGCGGTGCGCCAATGCTGCATAATCAGAAGCATGAGGATTGCCGGTATGTTCAAGATTATGGGGATATTGTTATTGTGCGCCGCATCAACGATGGCGGCCGCACAGGTCCAATCGGAGATTTTCGTCATCCAGGCGAGCCCCGGCGGGCGCGAGCCGACGATCAAGATACCGATCGGCGCGGTGTCGATGTTCTCGGCGAATGCAGCCAAAGCGCTGGTCGGGGACGCGGACAGCCAAGTCGAGGCCATGCGCCTGAGCGGCGATGTACGGATCAACGTCCGGGGCTTCAGCCAACCGATCGAAATCAAGGCGGATCATGTGCTGCTCGAATTGACGGCGGACGAGACACCGTTCCAAGTTGCCGGCTGGCGGAGCACTCTCCCGGTACATCAATTGCGGTCCACCGAGATTATCGTGGGCGGCGATGACAGCCAGACCTTCGTGGGTCATGTGGTTTTCACGGTGCAGACCTCCGCCGGAGCCATGCAGATCGCCGCTGAGCGGGTCGAACGCAGGCTGGCGCCGGCCACCGGGGCTTAAGCGGGCCTGGGATGCAAAGGACGGGTGCGAGCGCATTTTTCGCCCTTGCACTCGTGCTCATTCTCGGGGGCCGTAGTGCCGCCGCCGGCGGCGTCGCATTTCACAGCCAGGATCTCTCCGTTCCCATGATCGATGCACAGGGGCGCACCGTGCAGCTCCAGGCGAGGGTATGCCGCCCACCGGGCGAGGCTCCCGCGACGCTGGTCATCATCAATCATGGCTCGCCTGCGGATGCGCGGGATCGGCCGAGGATGGAGCTCGGCCGGTGCGACCACGAAGCGCCTCAATGGTTTCTCAGCCGCGGATATGTGGTGGCGTTCGTGTTGCGGCGGGGATATGGTAAAACCGGCGGCGCGTGGGCCGAAAGCCAAGGCGGCTGCGACAATCCCGACTATGTCGGCGCGGGACTCGAGACGGCGCGCGACATCGACGCGGCGGTCAACTCCGTGACGGCACTGCCTTTCGTGCGGCATGACGCTGCCGTCGTGGTCGGGCAATCAGCCGGCGGCTGGGGCAGCATCGCGTATGACAGCGTGCCGCATCCGAAGGTTGCCGCCTTTGTGGTCATGGCCGGCGGACGCGGCGGCCATCGCTACGACCAACCGAATCGTAACTGCCGCCCGGACCTTCTGGCCGAAGCCGCCGGGCGCTTCGGGACCCGGGCCAGCACCCCGATGTTGTGGATCTATGCCGCGAACGACAGCTACTTCGCGCCGCCGATTGCGCGCGCCCTCTGGCAGGCATTCACGGCGGCGGGCGGCAAGGCACAGTTCGAACAGCCGGGAGCCTACGGCAAAGATGGCCATCTGCTGTTTTTCGGCGCCAAGGGGTCGCAAGTGTGGGGGCCGCTGGTGGAACCGTATCTCGCCTCGCAGGGCGTTGCGGCGCATTGAGCGTCGCCGGATACTCAAGTCCTTGGATCGCGGCGCGGAGGGCAGCATGCAAAGCAGCGAAGGCGGATGTTTGTGCGGTCTCATTCGATACCGCATCACCGGCGCACCGGTATCTTCGAGCCTCTGTCACTGCGTGAGCTGCCGCCGCGCCAGCGGTGCGCCCACCGTTGCATGGCTCACCGTGGAGCGCGCGCAGTTCGAAATTTTCTTGGGCAGCCCGCGCAGTTTTCAGTCCTCGCCCGGAGTGCTGCGCCAATTTTGCGGCAGCTGCGGCACTGCTCTCACCTACGAAAATACCAAGAATCCCCGCACCATCGATATCACAACTCTATCGCTCGATGACCCGAACCGCTTTCCACCGGACGACGAGGTTTGGTTGGAGCACAAAGTGTCCTGGCAGATCACGGACGGTTCGCGGAGCCAGTATCCGCGTGGGACGGCGGGCGGGCCGCCGGATTCCTGAACGCCCGGATCCCGATCGTGAGCGTGGCGGCAAGGCACAGGTAGACAAACCAATTGCCGAATCTTAGGTACACCGTGTCTTCGCCCTCCATCCACGGCGCGCTCACGACCACACCGTCTGCGGCGTGCGGATGGCGATACGGATCATCCGCATAAGTTTTTTGCAGCACGCGGCCATTCGCATCGATGAGCGCCGAGACGCCGGAATTCACCGCGCGCACCATGCCGACGCGCATCTCGATGGTGGCGAACACCGACAAGGCGAGATGTTCCCACGGCTCGGTGGTCGCGCCGAACCACGAGTCGCTGGTGAGATTGACGAGCAAGTTGGGATGCAGCTGACCCACCCGGCGCAAAAATCCGGGCAAGAGATCCTCATAGCAAATCACCGGCGCAAAGCCCCAGGTACGTCCTGCGAGCCCCTTGAGAGTCATCACGGTGGGGCCGGCGCCCGCCGTGAATCGTCCGGCGCCCGCGGGCAGCACATTTCGCAGCCACGGAAAGTAATCGATGGCCGGGACATACTCGCCGAAGGCCAGCAATCGCACCTTATCGTAGCTGCCGACGACCGCTCCCTTGGCATCGAGCAGGAGCGCGGCGTTGAAGGCATCATCGTGGACCGAATCGTAGGTCATGGCGCCGATAATGAGAGGGCCGTTGATGCCGCGGCGGATCATGGCCTTCGAATCAGGCGCATAGTCGGCCGCGAATTCCCGCGGCAGAGCCACGGGATAGCTCCCCTCGCTCCACACCACGAGCTCAGCACCGCTGCGCTCGAGCCGCCGCGTCTGTTCCTGCAGGGCCGTCAACTGCGCCAGCGCTTCGTCGGCCGAGAATTGCCCGTCGATCGTATAGGGGAAATTGGGTTGGACCAGTCCTATCTTGAGCTGCGGCGCATGCGCGAGCAGTTGATCGATTTGCCGCATGCGCACCGCGCCGAAAACGAGCGCCGCTGCGAGTACCGCCGCCGCCGCGGCGAGCGGCCAACGCGCGGCACGCGGGTTCTCCCATAGATCAAAGAGCGCGCCATTGACCATCATCAAGAGCGCGGTCACGCCCCAGGGCCCCGTGAGCTCGGTGATCTGGATGACCAGGGGATGCCAGGCCTGCGAGATCCACTGGCCGCAGGGAAACACTTGCGGGATCACGAGCTCGCACCAGGCCATGATGATCGGCGCGAGCAGCGTCATGGGAACTTTGCGGCGCCTGCGAATCGCGCACAAAACCCCAGTAAAGAGCAGGAATATCAGCGCGCGCGCGGCGCAGAACAGCAGGAACACGGCGGCCGCCGCGATCCACGGGAAGTCGGCGAATCGCTGCATGACGTCGATCAGCCAGTAAAAGCCGCCCGCCGTCTCGACCACGCCGGCAAGCCAGCCCAAGAGCAGCGCGCGCCGGAATGTCGGCGCGCGGTCCACGGCTAAGAGCATCGGCACCGCCGCGATCCAAGCGAGCGCCGACAGATCGAACGGCGTGACGGCCAGAAACCACAGGCAGCCGCTCAAAGTGACCAGCCCGAAGCCGAGATAGGAATTGGATACGCGCATGGAGGGCTAAGGAAGCTTACGGGAGTTCGCGGCGACTGTGCATCTTAAGGTATTCTGGCGAGTAACTATGCAAGAAAGATACGAGCCCGCCGCTGTCGAAGCGGAGGCACAAAGCTACTGGAACGAGAATCGCTGCTTCGAGGTCACCGAAGACCCGGCCCGCGAGAAATATTATTGCCTGTCGATGTTTCCGTATCCAAGCGGGCGCCTGCACATGGGGCATGTGCGCAACTACACCATCGGCGACGTTCTGACGCGATTCATGCGCATGAACGGCAAGAATGTGCTGCAGCCCATGGGTTGGGATGCCTTCGGATTGCCCGCCGAAAACGCGGCCATGAAAAACCGCGTACCCCCGGCCAAGTGGACCTTCGACAACATCGCCAGCATGAAGGCGCAGTTGAAGTCCCTGGGATTCGCGCTTGACTGGCGCCGCGAGATCGCCACTTGCCGCCCCGACTACTACCGCTGGAATCAGTGGCTGTTTCTGCGCATGTTGGAGCGCGGTATCGCCTATCAGAAAACGGGCGTGGTGAACTGGGATCCGGAAGACAAGACCGTGCTCGCCAATGAGCAGGTGATCGACGGCCGCGGCTGGCGCACCGGCGCGCCGGTCGAACGGCGCGAGATTCCGATGTACTACCTCAAGATCACGGATTACGCGGACGATCTCTTGAGCGCGCTCGGCGACATGCAAGGTTGGCCGGAGCGCGTGCGCACCATGCAGTCCAATTGGATCGGCAAGAGCGAGGGTGTGCGGATCGGGTTTCCCTATGACATCGACGGCGAGCCCGGCGTGATGTACGCCTTCACCACCCGGGCGGATACCGTCATGGGCGTGACGTTCTGCGCAGTCGCCGCGGAACATCCGCTGGCGGTCCACGCGGCGCGGGGCCATGCCAAGCTCGCCGCGTTTCTCGAGGAGTGCAAGCGCGGACCCGCGATCGAAGCCGAGATTGCCACGCAGGAGAAGAAAGGCATGGCCACGGGCCTTGCCGTGCGTCATCCCTTGACCGGCGAGTCCGTTCCCGTATGGGTCGGCAATTATGTGCTCATGAGCTACGGCGAAGGCGCCGTGATGGGAGTCCCTGCCCACGATGAGCGCGACTTCGAATTTGCGAAACGCTATCACCTGCCGATCAAACCGGTGATCGACGTCGCGGGCCAAGCCTATTCAACCCACGCCTATCAGCCGTGGTACAGCGAACATGGACGCTGCATTCATTCGGGTAAATACGACGGATTGGATTTTCGCGCGGCCACCGATGCCGTCGCGGCGGACCTCAAGCGGTTGGGACTCGGCGAGAAACAAACGACTTGGCGGCTGCGCGATTGGGGGATTTCCCGCCAGCGCTACTGGGGTTGCCCGATCCCGATGATTCACTGCGAGGGTTGCGGCGCGGTGCCGGTACCGGACGATCAGCTGCCGGTGCTGCTGCCGGAGGATCTCGTGCCGGACGGCAGCGGCAATCCGCTCGCCAAGGACGCCGCGTTTCTCGCCTGCACCTGCCCGAAGTGCAAGGGTCCGGCGCGGCGCGAAACCGATACCATGGACACGTTCGTGGATTCCTCGTGGTACTTCCTCCGCTATGCGTGCAGCGACAACGATCGGTCGGTGCTCGATTCCCGGGTGGACTATTGGCTGCCCGTCGATCAATACGTCGGCGGTATCGAGCATGCGATCCTGCATCTCTTGTACTCGCGCTTCTGGACGCGGGTGATGCGCGAGTTGGGAGCGGTGAACTTCAAGGAACCGTTCACCAATCTGTTCACCCAAGGCATGGTGCTCAACGAGGCGTTCTTCCGCAAAACCGCAAGCGGCGGCATCCAGTATTTCGATCCGGCGGATGTCGAGCTGCAAATCGACAAAACCACGCTGCACAGCCGCAACGTGCTGCGCACCGATGGGCTCGAGGTCGAATCGGGCGGCGTCATCACCATGTCGAAGTCCAAGCAGAACGGCGTGGATCCGCAGGAGCTGGTGAATGAATTCGGCGCCGACACCGCGCGCCTCTTTACCATGTTCGCGGCGCCGCCGGAGCAAACTCTCGAGTGGTCGGATGAGGGCGTACAGGGCGCGTATCGCTTCATCAAGCGTCTCTGGAAAGCCGTGCACGATCACGTCTCGAGAGGCGCGGCCTTACCGCTCGAGAAGACCGGCTTCAGCGAGGAGCAGCGGGCAATCAGGCGCCAGACGCACCATACGCTCGGCAAAGTCACCGACGACATCGGGCGCCGCCGCACCTTCAATACGGCCATCGCCGCGGTGATGGAGCTTCTGAACGCGCTGGCGAAATTCCCGCAGGCCACGCCGCAGGATCGCAGCGTGATGCAGGAGGGGTTGGAAGTCGCGGTGCTCGCGCTGTCGCCGATCATCCCGCACGTCACGCATGCGATGTGGCGCGCCTTGGGCCACACCACCGCGTTGATCAACGAGCCGTGGACAGAGGTCGATGCAGCCGCGCTGGAACAGTCGACGGTGGAAATGGTCGTGCAAGTGAACGGCAAACTACGCGCCCGCATCAGCGTGCCCGTCGATGCCGGCGATGAGGCTGTGCGCGCGGCGGCGCTGGCCGATCCGCATGTGCAGAAATTCGTCGGCGCCGCGCCCATCCGCAAAGTGATCATCGTGCCCGGCAAACTCGTCAATGTGGTCGTGTAAGATGGCGCCATGTCACGCCTGACCCAGAGCGGCGCGGCGGCGGCGATGCTTGCGCTCTGCGCCTGCGGGTTCCGGCTCGCCGGCAGCGAGCCCTTGCCGGCGGTGCTGGCGCGGCCGTATCTGTCGGTCAAAGATCCCTATACCGATTTCGCGCGCGAGTTCGAACACCAGCTGAAAAGCTCCGGAGCGCTGCTGCAAGGCCTGCGCCAGGATTCGACCGCGACCATCGAGGTGACCAAGGACTTGGTCGAACAGCGCACCCTCGCGGTATCGGCGCGCAATATTCCGACCGATTATGAGCTCATCTATACGGTGACCTTCGCGGTGCACGGCACGGACAAGGAGCTGCTCGCGCCGCAGACCATCAGTTTGTCGAGGGACTACAGCTTCCAAGAGAATGAATTGCTCGCCATCGAGCACGAGGCGGATATTTTGCGCGCGCAAATGGCGCGGGACCTGGTCGGCGTCGCGATGCGCCGGCTGACTCACTTGAAATAGGGCCGTGGTGCGCCGGAGTCTCGCGTGCTGTTGCTCAACGCCATCGATCGCCTCGGGCTCGAACTCACGCTGGATCGGTATGGATTGGAATTGATCCTGGTGGCGCCGGAACAAGTCATCCCCGGCTCCTATTGGGGAGAGCGTGAGGCGGGCTTGATCGGTGCGAAAATCTTTGCCCGCCTCGACACTCCGCTGCATTCGGTGTTGCACGAAACCGCGCATTTTATCTGCATGACGCCCGAGCGACGCGCGGGTCTGGATACCGACGCGGGCGGCGACGACGCGGAGGAAGGCGCGGTGTGCTATCTGCAAATTCTCCTGGCCAAAGAGCTGCCGAACGTCGGTCAGGAGCGGTTGTGCCGGGATATGGATGATTGGGGTTACAGCTTCAGATTGGGCAGCGCGGCCAAATGGTTTGCCGAGGATGCTTTGGATGCGCGGGCGTGGCTTCGCGGGCACGGCCTGATCGATGAGGAGGACCGTGCCACGTATGCCTGCAGACCGTAGCGGAGGCCCGCTATCGCGGCGAACCCTGCTGGTGCAGCTCTGCGCGCTGGTGAGCGCGGCCTGTTCAAAGGCGGCGTTTCTCGCGGCCAACGTGCCGGCCGCCTTCGGACCGTATAAGCGCCGGGCTAATATCCGGTATGGAACGGATGCGCGGCATCGTCTGGATGTGTACGTCCCCGACAAACCCGCTGCAGCGCCGCGGCCGCTGATCGTATTTTGGCATGGCGGACGCTGGAGTTTCGGCGACAAGGCCGAGTACCGATTCGTCGGCGCGGCACTGGCAGAGTTGGGGTACGTGACGGTGGTGCCGAATTACCGGCATTTTCCCGAAGTTCTCATGCCGGGATTCATGGACGATGCGGCGCAGGCGGCCGCGTGGGCGATCGCGCATGCCGCGGACTTCGGCGCCGACCCGAATCGCCCGTACCTGATGGGACACTCGGCGGGTGCGCACATGGCGGCCCTGCTCAGCCTCGATTCCCGCTATTTCGCGGCGACGGGCCGGCCCGTGCCGCGGATCGCCGGCTTGATCGGTCTATCGGGGCCCTATGATTTCTTGCCGCTGCGCGAGCCGGATGTACAAGCCATCTTCGGTCCGCCGCCGCTCTATGCGGATTCGCAGCCCATCAATTTCGTACGTCCGGACGCGCCGCCCGCTTTGTTGGTGCATGGTCTCAAAGACACGCAGGTGTGGCCGAAGAACTCGCGCAACTTCGCGACCGCGCTCAGCGCGCAAGGCGTGGCAGTGACCTTGAAGCTCTATCCCAAGCTGTCGCATGCCGACACCGTGGCGGCGCTCAGTGCGCCGGCACGCGGCCGCGCGCGCACGCTCGCGGACATCGAGGCCTTCGTCAACGCGACGCGGCCTCAGGCGGCGTTGGAGACCGCGGCCGCGGGCATTGCGTAGCAGCGGCCAAAGCGATTGGCGAGGAAGGGCTGCAGTGCGATCTCTTCCTGCTTGATCAGACCGGATTGCGGTAGATGCCCCGCGCGCAACATATCGAGCACGGCGCAGATACCGCCCGCGGTCGTGATCTGAATCGCGCTGCGCACCCGGCCGCCCAAGGGCGCGGCGTAGATCTTGTTCGCATAGGTTTCTTGCACGAGCTGTCCGTTGCGCATGCCGCTGACCGTGGCGAACACGATCACCACGTCCTGCAGGGTGATGGGCACGGCGTTCTCCAGGATGTCCTTGAGCAGATCGCGCCGGTCGCGCAGCTTGAGATCATTCAGCAGCGCCTTCATGATGGCCGCATGCCCGGGATAACGAATGGTGCGGTAATTGAGATTGCGCACCTTGCCCGCGAGCGTTTCGCATAAAGTGCCGAGGCCGCCCGAGGTGTTGAAAGCTTCATACAAAATGCCGTCGAGCGAAAACTCCTCGAGTTCCTCGAGGGGTTGCGTCTCGCGCAGCTGGCCGTTGACGATGGCCTCGCAGGGCTCGCAATACTCATTGATGACGCCGTCGGTGCTCCAGGTCAGGTTGTAGTTGAGCGCGTTGGACGGAAACTTGGGCAATGCGCCGACGCGCATGCGCACATCCTGCAACTGGTCGAAACGCGAGGCCAAGTCGCTGGTGACGATGGTGATGAAGCCGGGAGCCAGGCCGCACTGCGGGATGAATGCGGTGCGCGCGCCCGCCGCGAGCTGCTTCACCGTGCGGGTGCTGGCGACGTCCTCCGTCAAATCGAGGTAATGGGCGCCGGCGGCCTTGGCCGCCTCGGCGATCAGGCGTGTGGCGTGGTAGGGGGCGGCGCTCAAGACCGCGAACTTACCCGTGAGGATCTTCTCGAGAGCGCCTTTTTGCGTGATATCGGCGGCAATTTTCGTGACGGCAAGCGCCGTTTCGAGACGGTCCAGTTGCTGCTGCGAGCGGTCGACGACGGTCACGGCGTAGTCGCCGGAACTCACCAGCAGTTCGGCGATCATCGAGCCAATTTTTCCAGCGCCTACGATAACAATGCCGTGCATAAATCCTCCACCATGAACCGGTATTCTTATCCACAGGCCCTGCGATTGGTAGGGTCATTTCAGACGTTTTTAAGGTATAGTTACGACATTACGTAGGGTCAAACCGGCGGAAAGACGTGGATGCCATCGACGAGAAGCTGATCTTTGCGCTGCGCGAAAACGGTCGTGCGTCGACTGCGCAACTGGCCCGGCTGGTGGGCCGCTCGCGCACCAGCGTGCAAAGCCGCATCGAGCGCCTGGAAAAGCAGGGTGTCATCGTCGGTTACGGAGTGCGCCTCGCGCCCGAACACGGCTTGGGCGCGGTGCGTGCGCACGTAATGATCAAAGTGGGCGCCAAAGAAATGCGCGCCGTCAGCGCCGCGCTGCGTGCCATCGACCAGGTGCACGTGCTGCACTCGGTGAGCGGCGAGGTGGACTTGATCGCGGTCGCCGTCACGGCCTCGGTCGCGGAGATGGATCAGGTCATCGACCGCATCGGCGCCCTGGATGGAGTGGAACGCACGACCTCGTCGATCATTCTTTCAACTAAGTTCGAGCGCTAGCTAGGCCCCTCGCATAAGCCCGGCCGCGCTCAGGGCTGGGCGGCTATTACGGCGATCTCAATCTTGTACTCCGGAGATGCCAGCCGCGCGCTCACCACGGTGGCGCGCGCCGGAGCGGCGCCCGGGGCCACCCACCGGTCCCATACCTGATTCATTTCCGAGAAGGCCGCCATGTCGGTGAGCCAGATGGTCGCCGACAGGATCCTGGTCTTATCGGTTTTCGCCTCCACCAGCAAGGTGTCGATGGTTGAGAGGATCTCCTGAGTTTGCTCGGCGACATTCTTTCCCTGCGCCCCCGCGGCCACCTGTCCGGCCAAGTACACGGTCTTGTTGTGGATCACCACCTGAGACATCCGTGGACCTTTGTGCAGGCGTTCAATCAGCATGACATCTCCTCGATGGTTCTTCTATGTTTGCGGGATCGGCCGCAGGCCGTTGGCGCGCGTTAACGCCTCGTCCAGCGTGTCGAGCACATTCTCCCGGCCCACCTTCTCGATCACACCGCTGCGCTCTAGTTTATAGCGAACGTTGGGTCTTAGTTCGACGAGCAGCACGGTTGCGCCATGGCGCTGGAAATCGGCGATCATTTCCTCGATGGCGGACATTCCGGTGGCGTCGACGAAGGGCACGTTACCCATGCGCAATACCAGCGTGCTCGCGCCACGCTGAATATGCGCCAGCGTGCGCTCGAGTTTCTCGGCCGCGCCGAAGAAAAATGGGCCTTCGATGCTGTAAACGACCACGCCATTGGGCACGGATGGAGCGGCAACGCCGCTGTCGGAGCGCGCGAGAGCGTCGGTTTGCGAGGTGACGCTCACCGCGTCCGCCATGCGCCGCATGAACAGCAGTGCCGCGAGTATCACGCCCACGTTGACCGCGACCACGAGGTCGACGAGCACCGTCAGAAAGAACGTCAACAGCAGGACCGCGACGTCGGGCTTCGGCGCGCGGCGCACCAGCCGCACCACGTGCGGCAATTCGCTCATATTCCAGGCGACGACGAACAGTACGGCGGACAAACAGCACAGCGGTATCGCGGCGGCGAGCGGCGCGAGCAGCAGGATCACCAGAATCAGAAACCCCGAATGCACCAGAGCGGCGAGCGGGCTCGTGGCGCCGCTGCGTATGTTGGTCGCCGTGCGCGCGATCGCTCCGGTGGCGGCAAAACCGCCGAACAGAGGCGCCACGATATTGGCGATTCCCTGACCTATGAGTTCCTGGTTGGAGTCGTGCCGCGTACCCGCCATGCCGTCCGCGACCACGGCCGACAGCAGCGACTCGATCGCCCCCAGCAGGGCGATGGTGAAGGCGGGACCCACCAGCGAGAAAAATTGCGCCAGGGTGACGGAGGGGAATGACAGCGAAGGCAAGGACCTCGGGATGCCGCCGAACGCTGAGCCGATGGTCGCGACCCCCTTGAAGTGAAAGATCGACTGCAGGACGGTAATCACGATCAGCGCGACCAAGGGGGCGGGCACGCGCTTCAAATACCGCGCCCCCACGGTGAGAATGGCGAGCGCAAGCAACGCGAGACCGGCCGTCGCGGGGTTCAAGGTCGGCAGCGCTTCAATCAGCGACCACAACTTCTCATGAAAATGCAGGCCCGACGGCGCCGGCGACAGGCCCAAAAAGTCCTTCCATTGGCCGACAAAAATGATCACGCCGATACCCGCGGTGAAACCCGCGATGACCGGATCGGGGATGTACTTGATGACCGCTCCCAACCGCGCGGCCCCGAAGGTGACGAGGATGACCCCCGCCATCAAAGTCGCCATCTGCAGGCCGGCGATGCCGTGCTGCGCGGTGATGATGGCGAGCACGGCGATGAATGCGCCGGTGGGGCCGGAGACCTGTACGCGCGTGCCGCCAAAGAGCGCGGTGATGACCGCCGCAACGATCGCCGTATAAAGCCCCTGTTCCGGGCGGGCGCCGCTCGCAATCGCGAATGCCATTGCCAACGGCAGAGCGACGATACCGACCACGACGCCTGCGATCACATTGCTCTGGATGTGCGATCGCGACCACAGTCCCGCCGCCTTGGTTTGCAGCAGCGCAATCATCCGATCGATGTAACCCAAGGGAGCGGCAAAAAGATGGCCCGTAACTGCATGAAGCACGCGACGCGTGACACAATAGCGGTTTATACCCAGCCGCGGGCAAAAGATCCGTGCGGCGCCCGGCAATTTGACCAAAGGCGGGCGCGCCGCAGCGGGCGCGGCCTTCAGAGCGGGAAATAAAAAACGGCGCGGACTTACTTTAAGTCCACGCCGCCGGGATATCGCACCGACGGGGGAGTTGGCTGGATTGCCGGCGCGAAATGCTCCTAAACCTTAAGTCGGCGCTCGCGGTGTTCACCGCGAGGCGTACTTCATACTGCCAAAATTGCCCTGCCGTGCGAGGTACTCTTTGTCATCGACGGTTTAGATTCTTTCACTTGACAGGACGAATGCTTAATTTCCAGCCCCTGGGACCAACGGCATCATGGCCGCCGGCGGTGGGGAATGGAAATTACCAATCGTCAGCAGCTTATTCGCTGCCGTTCTGGCTCAGATCGCCGGGGAAGGGGCGTTACGCGGCTGCCGGACCCGCTTGACGATCAAATAGGCGCCCACCGCCACCACCAGGGTGAGGCAGCTGGCGTTGAAGTCCTGCTGCAGGTGGGGCGTGAATGCCATGGCGATCAACACGGCGCCCATGCCGGCGATGGCGGCATAGCTCAGCCAGGGGAAAAGCCACATCATCACCGGCGGCTCGGGGTGTGCGGCGCGTTCGCGGCGCAGCCTCAAGTTGATTTGTGCAACGGCGATGGCCATGTAGACGTAGACGATCAGCGCTCCGGAGGAACTGACCAGAAAATCGAAGACTTTCTGCGGCGCTTCGGTGGCCGCGATGATCCCGAGAAAGCCGGCCGCCGCGCCCATCAGCACCGAAGCCACCGGCACACGCCGCGCGTTCAGCTTGACCAGCGTCTGGGGCGCATCACCGCGATCGGCCAGGATGAATAACACCCGCGAGCTCACATAGAACGCCGAATTCAAGCACGACAGCACCGCGGTGAGAATGATGACGCTCATGGCCGTCGGCGCCCAGGGCACGTGCATGGTGTTGAGCGCCAGCGTGAAAGGCGACTCGCCTGAGCGCACGGTATTCCACGGGGTCACCGCCACGATGAGAAACACGGAACATACATAGAACATCAAAATGCGCCAGATCACGGCGCTGCCCATGCGCGCGACCGCGCGCCCGGGTTGCGCCGATTCGGCCGCGGCGATGGTGGTAATTTCAGCCCCCGTCATGGCGAAGAACACGGTGGGCACGGCGGCCAGGACCGCAATCCAACCGTGAGGCGTAAAGCCGCCATAATCGACGAGATTGCCGAAGGTGGCGCCATGCGGCGCGGTCCAACCGAAGGCGTAGGACGCGGCGATCACGATGAACACGATGATGGCGGCAACCTTGATGGAGGCGAACCAGAATTCGAATTCCGCATAGGAACGGGCCGACATCAGATTGACGCCCGTCATCACGGTCATGAGGCCTAAGCCGATTTGCAGCGGCGACAACATCGGCAGCCAGTGCTGCAGAATCTTCGCGCCGGCGATGGCCTCGACCGGAACCACCAGCACCCAAAAGTACCAGTACAGCCAGCCGACCACGAACCCCGCTCCGTCTCCCAATCCCGCCCGGGCGAATTCGGTGAACGAGCGCACATCGGGCAGCGCGGTGGCCATCTCCGCCAACATGCGCATGACCAGCAGGATCAAAAGACCGCAAATGGCGTAGCTGATGAAGCTCGCGGGGCCGCCGGCGATGATCGAGGTGCTGCTGCTCACGAACAGTCCCGCGCCGATGATTCCGCCGATCGATATCATCGTCAGGTGACGGCCCTTGAGCGTGCGGCTGAGCTCGTTCACGCCGCGAATTTCCGTCGTCGAGGTCGGTTGGATCATCAGGGGCACCTTTGTAACTCAGGCGGCATCTTACCCTACGGCTGGGCCGGCTGATTCTCCTTCAGCCAACTCATCGCGGCATGGACTCGCTGATAACCGCTCGGGTGATCGTAAAACAAAAACTCTTCGATTCTGCCGGGGTTGATTTTGCGGTATGTGGACAACCGCATGGCGGCCATGGCCCATCCGTAGGGTTCGCGCGACGCGTTCAGGCCAAACGCATCGGCTTCACCCTCGTAGCTCCTCACGACCAAGTTCTGCAGCGGCGTGAGCAGAAAGAAAATCGCGGCGAACAGCGCGATCGCCAGGGGCAGCGCCGCCGGGTCGGCCCGATCGGCGAGTGTAAGGCGGCCGCCCCAGCGCGCCAGCGCGCGGTCCAGCGCGGCGCTGAGCAGTGCCATCGCGAGTCCGATCACGAGCGTCAGCAGAACCGGTTCCTTCCATTCGTGATTGAGCACATAGTGGCCCATCTCGTGTCCGAGCACCGCCTTGATCTCCGGCAAAGAGGTCTTGTCCAAAAGATTGTCGCTGAGCGCGATGCGCGTGGTGTCGAGCAGGCCGGCGACATTCGCGCTGCGCCGGGTATCCTGCTTCGATTCATTGAACCATTCCACGTGTTGGGTCGGCACTTGATTGGCTCGCGCCAATGACAGCACGGCCTTCCTCACCGGACTGTCAGGCAGCGGCTGGTAGTCGTTCAACAACGGCAGGAGGTACACCGGCGCGACGAGTTGCAAGATCATCAGGAACACGAGGGTCAATCCCGTCGCCCAGATCCACCAGCGCGCGCCCGCGCGGCGTACCGCGGCGTAAATGAAGGTCAGAGCCGCGGCGCCAAGCACGACGTTGGCTGCGAGTACGACCATCTGGTCGCGCAGCCATCCTGAAAACAGCTGCTGGCTCAGCCCGTAGTGATGCTCGCGCAGAAAATCGGTGTAGATGCTGAACGGCAGCCCGAGGAGATATAGGGCGATCAATAATTGCGCAATGTAGAGAGGCGTGCTGATCCATCTGCGCCGGCTCAAGCGTTGCGCGAAGCGGCTCATTCTTCGGGAAATTCCAGTGACCAGCAGAAGCACGCAGGCACCCACTGTCCACAGCATTTCCCAGAGCTGCAGCCAGTAGCCGCCTTCGAAGTATCGATCCGACAGCTGGCGCTGTTCCGGGGAGAGCAGGTCAATATAGGCCTGCGTTGCCTTGTCGACGTCGAAACCCGGTCCCGGCTGCGCCGCCGCCGGGATTTGCAGCCCGGGCGGAAGATCGCGGACGATCGGCTGGTCTGCGGCCGCCGCGCCGGCCAGGCATAACAAGAGCACCGTTGCGAGCCAAACTTTTGCAGTGCGCATGAGTGGGAACATCCTGAACTCCTGAGCGTTACTCGGAGACTTTGGTTTGTTCCTCATGATAAAGGGAGACGGGCACATAAGGCGCAGTCTGTGGGCCCTTAATCTGCCGTGATATTTCAAATCGGTGTAGATTCTGAGCAATGATGGCCAACCCATGAGCTTTGCCGGCAAGGTGGTGCTGGTGACGGGTTCGACGACCGGTATCGGCGAGGCCTGTGCGCGGGTCTTCGCCGAGTCGGGCGCCGCCGTGATGGTGAGCGGCCGGGACACCGCGCGGGGCCGAGGAGTGGTCGATACCATCAGGGCAGCAGGCGGCAAAGCAGAGTTCTGTGCCGTCGATTTGCGCGCCGCCGGCGGCTGCGAGCGGCTGGTCTCGGACACCATCGAACGCCTGGGCGGACTCGATGTCCTGGTGAACAACGCCGGCATCCTCTACACGGCGAACGCCCTCGAGACCACCGATGAGCAGTGGCTCGACACCATGGCGGTGAACGTCAACGCGCTTTTTTATATGAGCCGCGCGGCGGTCAAACACATGAAGTCCGCGGGCAAGGGCGCCATCGTCAACGTCGCCTCGGAATGGGGATTGAACGGCGAGCCGAATCATGTGGCCTACTGCGCGAGCAAAGGAGCGGTGGTGCAGATCACGCGCTGCATGGCGCTCGATCATGCGCGTGATCATATCCGCGTGAACTCGGTGTGCCCCGGCGAAATCCACACGCGCATGGTCGACGACATCCTGGCCAAGCGGGGCGGCGACATCGGTGCGAGCTTGCGCGAACTCGCCGCCGGAATTCCGCTGCGGCGCCTGGCGGAGCCCGTGGAAGTCGCGCGCTGCGTGCTGTTCTTGGCGTCCGATGCGGCGAGCTACGTGACCGGCGCCCACTTGAATGTCGACGGCGGCAATGATGCCACCGCGGGACCCTATCCTTGAGCACTCAACCGATGATTTCCGCGGCGGCCTGCGGCGCCGCGGACATGAGACGATGCGCGTCGCCGGCCGGCGCATTCCCGTGTTCATAAGGCTTGGCTATGACCATGTACAGGCCGCCGAGCACCAGCACGCCCACGGTCGTCACCAGCATGGCGTAATTGCTGTACCACGGGTCGCTGGGGCTGCGTGGCCATAGAATGTTGACGATGGCGCCGACACCGTAGGCGAGGGCCAAACCATTCACGAGCCAACCGCGGGAACCCAGCGTAAAAGGACCCGACGGCTGCCACCCCTTGGCGCGTGCGATCAAGGCAGCCAGCACGATCATCTGAAATGAGATATAGATCCCGATGGCTGCAAAGCTGATGATGGTGGCGATGGCATCCTGCAGCCACAGTGCGGAGAGCGCGATGGCCGCGGGGATCGCGCCCATGACGATGAGTGCATTCGCAGGGACGTGGCGGCCCGCGGACATCCGGCTCAAGAATTTGCTGCCGAAGATCATCTGGTCCCGCGCATAGGCAAAGATGAGCCGACTCGCCGCGGCCTGCAGGCTGAGACCGCAGGATACGAAGGACACGAGCACGACCACGATGACGGCGCGAAAGCCGATTTCACCCATGGCGGCCCGCAGCAGCGTGACGATGGGATCCGTGTCCTTGCCGGAAGTCACGGCATGGATATCCGAGATCGACAACACGAACGCAAGGCAGACCCACGATGCGGCCGCGCCGCCGATATAGATGGTCATGCGCATGGCCTTCGGGATCATGCGGCTCGCGTCAGGAGTCTCCTCGGCGACATCGCCGCAGGCCTCGAAGCCGTAATAGCAAAACATGGCGGCGAGCGAGGAGGCGAGAAACGCAGGCCAGTAGCTGCCGTCGGTATGCACGAAAGACGTGTCCACCAGCACTTTGAGCGGCTGATGCCGCGCAAACAAGAACAAGTAGCCGCCCACCACGATGGCGCCCACCAGTTCGCAGATGAATGCGAACATGGCGACCCGGGCCAGAATGCGCGTGCCGCTCAAGTTCAGCACCGTGGTAAAGACGATGAGCACGAGCGCAATCGCGGTGGTCGCAATCGGCGTGCTTTCAACGCCAAATAGCTGCGCGAGAAACGGCGCGATTCCCGTCGCGACGCCGGCCATGGTGCAGCACAGGGCCCAGGCATAGACCCAGCCCGCCATCCATGCCCAGCGCCTGCCCACCAGCCGCCGGGCCCACGGGTACAGGCCGCCGGAGATGGGGAACTGCGAAACGATCTCGCCGAAAACGAGGCATACCATCAGCTGTCCCAAGCCGACGAGAATGTAAGTCCACCACATCGGCGGGCCGCCGGCGGCAAAGGAGGTGGCAAACAGCGTGTACACGCCGACCACGGGCGACAGATAGGTGAATCCCAAGGAAAAATTTTCCCACTTCGACATGGTGCGGTCGAAATGCGAGACATAGCCCAAGGCGCGCAGCTGCTCGGCGTCCTGCTCGAGCGATTGGCCGGATTGATCGGTCGGCAAAGCGGAATCTCCCTAGAAAATCGGGGGCGGAAGCCCCCGATAGTTTGACACCAAGGTCCGCTCGCGCCTAGAACCTCGATTCGACCCCGACGCCGATGGTGCGCGGCTGATTGGTGGATTCGCGCGTGATCGTCGGCTGCTGCCACGCGAACACCGTATTGTCGATGGTGAGTCCGGCATGCTTGTTGGTCAGATTGGTGCCGAAGAAGGACGCCGTCCAAGCGTTCTTACCGACGCCCATCCTGAAGTCCATGAGGCCGTACGATCCCAAGGTCTCGGCGTAATAAGCGGTGTCATAAACCGGGCCGACGTAGGATTCCGCAGCCCGGAACGTCAATTTATATTCCTGGGGCAGCATCGTTTCGTAGCTCACGGCCAGGTTGCCCGTGTACTTGGGAATGCTGGTGACCCGCGTACCGGCAAAGACCGGAAGTCCTGGAGTATCTTTCGGAGCGCTGATGTAGGCCTGGGTATACGCGCCGCTAAAATCGACCGTGATCGCATCCGTCACTTTCGCCGCCATTTCGAGTTCCGGCCCGTAGGTCTTGGCGTCGCCCACATTGGTATTGTAGGGATAGCCGCAGGAGAGCACGATCAGCTGCTGGATGTTGTGCCATTTGACGTAGAAGACGTCCGCGTTGACCGTGAAACGCCGATCATCGAACCGGGCCTTCTCGCCTGCTTCGAGGCTCCAGATATCGTCCGGTGCATAGTACGACGGCTGACTGGTCAGGTAACTGGGTCCGGTGCCCGGGCCGCAATAGTAAAAGGCACCCTGGCTGAACGGCACCAGAGGAATTGGCAGATTCACGCCTCCGGGCCGCGACCCCTTGGAAATCGTGCTGTACAACGTGAGATCAGAGGTGGGTTCGTACGACAGGTTGATCTTCGGCAATAGGCTGGTGTTGCTTCCAGACGCGCTGTCGATGGTCGGCGTGGCATCTCCGGATGCGGTGCCGAGACCGCGCTGATTGGCCTCGTTGCTGATGTCGAACTTATAGAACCGCAATCCCGCAGTGAGTTTCAGGTCCGGCCGCAGCTTGTAGCTCGCCTCGCCGAAGATCGCTTTCTGAGTCAATATGTTCGGGTTGTTGTCGTTGAACATGATCCCCTCGGGATTCGGTCCCGTCACGGGCGGTGCGAAGAGGTACTGATCGCCCGCCGGACAATGACCGCCCAACGGATACGCGACCGTATCAGGACAGGCAGGGGTAGTTACAAAACCAACGGTCTGATTCTTCGTGATGTAGCCAGAATGCAGGTTCGAATAGTAGAGGCCCCCCACCCATTGGAAGTCCCCTTCCCCCCGCGATGTGAGCCGCAGCTCCTGGGCGATCTGCCACGTCGTATCGTTGTCCTCGTAGAGGTTCGGGACAAATTGCGTGTAATTGAAAATGTTCTGCAGGGCTTCCGTCGAATCAGTCGATTGGTATACATCGCGCTTCCAATAGGACGATGCCGAGGTCAAATTTGCGAACGACATGTCGTAGCTGATCTTCAGGCTCCACATATGGAAAGAATCGTAGTACGGCTCTTTGATATCGTAGGGTTGATAGATCGCTTCGTTGTTGGGCGGCGCCTGAAAATTGTTGTATCCGTCGGCATCGATGCGCTGATACATGAAGTTGCCGGTGATGGACAGAGCATCGCTCGGTTGAAGCAGCAATGATGCACGCGAAGAAATGAAGCGCTCGATATTGGAGTTCGCGTGGTCTTGGGCGACGGGTGCGTCCTCAACGTCGCCTCGAGTACAATAGTAGACTCCGCAATTGCCGTAATTCGTCGGGAAGGGAAACTGGCCCGGCGCGATCACGTAACGATGGATCCAGCCGCTGATGTACTTGTCCGTGGTGACGAAGCGGAACGCCGCGATGTCGCCGATCGGGAGATTCAGCATCAAGCTGCCGTGGCCGTTGGTGCTGCCGCCGGTGGTTTGAGAGGCATCCACCTCAGCTGCACCCTCCAAGCTGCTGAGCTTGGGAGGGTTGGTGACCAGTTTGATCGTGCCGCCCATCGACCCTGCGCCGTACAGAGTCCCCTGGGGCCCACGCAATATCTCGGTGCGGTTAAGATCATAAAGATCGGCGTCGATGACCGTGCGGCCATTCAGCGCCACGGCGGATGCCGACAGCGGCGTCTCGTCGAGATAGAAGCCGACCGTAGCAACGGAGCCTCCGGAGGAGGCCAAGCCGCGCATTTCGTACTCGGTCTGGCCCGGACCTGCCGTGCGCAGGGAGATACCGGGAACGGCGCCGACGAGGTCCTGTATCGATGAGATGTTTTCCGCGGCAAGATCGCCCGCGCTCAGGGCCGTCATCGCGATCGGCACAGCCTGCACCGTTGATTCGCGCTTTTCGGCGGTGACCGTGATCTCCTCCAATTCTCCGCTTTTGGCGGAGCTGGCCGGGCTCTCCGGGCTGGCGGGCCCGGCCGCGGGGTCGGCCATGGCCGGAGCACACAGCAGCGCAGCGCCAAGCAGCACGGAGAAAATCGACGCGGGCAAAAACGCGCCCGGATCCGCGGCACACAATACTTTTTTCATGCACGGTTCTCCCTAAATGAACACGTCAAACGGCCGCGCGATCCCATTGCTCACGAGCTACGCCCAAGCGGCGCCGCGCGCTTGCGATCATCCTGTTCTTGTCATCCCATCCGCTTTTTCGCGATTGCTTGTGATCGGCAGACTCAATTCGTAACATAGGGTTTACTGACACGCAAGTTTATTGCGCAAGGGTCCCTCTCGGACCACCGGCGACTGTGATGGCAATGCATACTTTGTGCCTGGGATCATGGTGCAGCCGGGCCGCCGCCGCGAGCTCGCGGCTCACGCGCGGCACGGTTTCAGGGCGCGCGCCTTGGTTCGCGCTCTGGAATTGAGCGCGTCCGCCGCATCGCGCCCGCTGATTCTCGGGGCGGTATTCTCGAGCTGCCTCGGCGTCGGCCTGATCTTCGGCTTTCAACCGCCGCTGATCGCGTTCACGCTGATCCGGTCGGGCTCTTCCAGCTTCGCCATAGGCGCGGTCACGGCCGCGAGCTTGGTGGCCGTGATTCTCTTGGGACCGCTATATCCTCGCGCGATCGCCCGCCTCGGACTCAAGCGCTGCATCGTCTTGGGTGTCGGCATCGCCGCGCTGATCCTGCTGCTCATGCCGGTGTGGCCGAGCGTGCCCATCTGGCTGGTGCTGCGATTCTTGAGCGGATGTGCACTCGGTCTGACCTGGATCGCCAGCGAAATCTGGATGAACACGGTGAGCGACGACAAGTCGCGCGGCACCATCATGGGAATCTACGGCACCGTATTTTCGCTCGGCATCATCGGCGGTCCCGTGCTGCTGGAGTTTACCGGCACGCGCGGTTGGCGCCCCTTTGCGGTCGGCGCCCTGTGCTTAGGCTTAACGCTGGTGCCTCTCGCCGTGCTGCGCACGGTGAAGAGCACGGCCCCGAGCTTCGCGGCTCTCGGCGGCCTCATGAGCGCCGTGCGCGCGGCTCCGATCGTCATGCTGGCGGCCGTGGTCGCCGGGTTGGTCGAGTCCGCGGATCTCGCGCTGCTGCCGCTGTTCGGTTTGCAGGCAGGTATCGGCGAGAAAGCTTCCCTGCTGCTGGTTACCGTGTTCATGGCGGGCAATGTCGTCTTGCAGATGCCCATCGGGCTGCTTGCGGATCGCTTCGGCCGCAGGTTTCTTTTGGGCATTTGCGCCCTGCTGAGCGGTATCGGGCCGCTGTTGCTGCCGGCCTGCATTCACCGCTCGGCTTTGCTCGGGCCGTTGCTCATCGTCTGGGGCGGCACGCTGTATGCATTCTACAGCCAGGGTGTTGCGCTGTTGGGCGAGGAATTTCCCGCCGCGGAGCTGCCGCGCGCGAACACCGTATTCGTGATGGTGTATTGCATGGGCGGCGTGATTGGACCGAGCGTCGGGGGCTACGCGATGGATGTGTGGCCGAGCGCCGGTCTGCCGGTGCTTCTCAGCGGCGCGGCTTTGCTGATGCTGGCGGGCGTTGCTCTGCCGCGCGCCGCGAAGCTTTAGGGCGCCAGCGGAAGGCCGCGAGATCCACCCGCCCGCGGCCGTTGAATTGTACGCCCTCCCGCTCAAGTCTCAGGCGTTGCGCGACGTCCGAGCCGAAGATCTTGCGCAGGCTCACTTCACCGCGCGCATTGATGACCCGATGCCAGGGCACTCCGGTGCCGCCGGGCAATTCGTACAGCGCGTAGCCCACCTGGCGAGCGCCGCCCGGGAGGCCGATGAGCGCCGCGATTTGTCCGTAGGTCGCGACCCGGCCTCGCGGGATCCGTTCCACCGCGGCGTAGACGCGCTGATTGCGGCCCACCATGCTGAGTCACGGGCTTGCGAGTTTCACCATGATGTGCCGCGGCACGCTGTAATCCTCGAGGGCGTACACCGACAGGTCCTTGCCGTAGCCGGAGCGTTTGAAGCCGCCATGCGGCATTTCACTGATCAACATGAAGTGAGTGTTGATCCAGGTGCAGCCGTATTGCAGCCGCGCCGCGACGCTCATGGCCCTGCCGACGTCCTGCGTCCACACCGAGGAGGCCAGCCCGTATTCGGAATCATTGGCCCATGCCACGGCGTCATCCGCATCGGTGAACCGGGTCACCGAAACGACCGGCCCGAATACTTCGCGTTGCACGATCTCATCGGAGGGGCGCGCGCCCGCGACCAGCGTCGGCTCATAGAAGAAGCCGGAGCCCGCGCGCACCTTCCCGCCCGTGGTGACCTCGATGTGCCGGCTCGCCGCCGCACGTTCGACAAATCCCGCGACGCGCGTGCGCTGCTCGGCGGAGATCAGGGGGCCGAGTTCCACTCCTTCCTCGGTCTGCAATCCCATCTTGAGGGAGCGCACGGCCGAGCCCAAGTCGGCGACCAGACGATCGTAGATCTTGGCGCCGGCGTACAAGCGGCATGCGGCCGTGCAATCCTGGCCGGCATTGTAGAAGCCGAAAGTCCGCACTCCCGCGACTACCGCGTCAAGATCCGCATCGTCGAATACGATGACCGGGGCCTTGCCGCCGAGCTCGAGATGGGTGCGCTTCAGATTGCCGGCCGCGGCGCTCAGAATTTTCTGGCCCGTGGATACATCTCCGGTGAGCGACACCATGCGCACGCGCGGATGAGAGACCAACGGCGCACCGACGCTTTCACCGCGGCCGCAGACGAAGTTCACGACGCCTTTGGGGAACAATTCAGCGAGCAGCTCCGCAAGCTTCAAGGCGGTGAGCGGCGTCTGCTCGGAGGGCTTCAAGACCACGGTGTTGCCGGCCGCCAGCGCGGGAGCCAACTTCCATGCCGCCATCATCAGCGGATAATTCCACGGCGCGATCGAGGCGACCACGCCGACCGGATCGCGGCGGATGATGCTGGTGTAGCCCGGCAGGTATTCGCCCGCCAACGCGCCGTGCCCGGTGCGTGCCGCGGCCGCAAAAAACCGGAACACGTCGGCGATCGCGGGGATTTCATCGTTCAAGGCGGCGGCGAGCGGCTTGCCGGTATTATCGGATTCGAGCTTGGCGAATGCCGGCCCGTCGGCTTCGATGCGATCGGCCAAACGCAGCAGCAAGGCCGCCCGATCCTTCGGCACGGTTTGCGCCCAACCCGGGCCCGCTGCCTCGGCGGCGGCGACGGCCGCGTCGACTTGCGAGCGGCTCGCTTCCGGCACTTCCGCAATGCATTTGCCGGTCGCCGGATCGAGCACCTTTTCCGCCGTTCCTTCGCCGGGAATCAGCGCGCCATTGATCAAGAGTTTGGTTTGCATTGCGAGTTCCTCAGCCGACCGCCGTGCGTTTTTTCTTCTCGACGTCATCGAAGGGCAGCGTGTGCGCCGTGGCCGGGCCCTTGACGTTCTTGCCGCGAATCTGCAATTGGGTGCCGTGTACCGCGGCGGGTACGTCGAGACGGGCGATCGCCATCGACTTGCCGGTCAAGGTCGAGACCATGGCACAGGTGACGACGCCGACCTTCTTGTCGCCGGAATAGACTGCATCGCCCATGTCGGCCGGCACCTTGCCTTCGAGCAGCAGACCGAAAATCTTGAAGCGTTCTTTGCCCTTGAGGCGGGCATGCGCATCGGCGCCGCGAAAATCGTTCTTGCCCGGGCTCACCGTGAAATCCAACCCGAGTTCCCACAAGCTGTCGCCGGGAGCGTCGTGTTCGAAGGGATACATCTGAGACATATCGTACGGATAAAACAAGAGATAGCTTTCGACCCGCAGGTAATCGAGCGTGGTGAAGCACGCGGGAATGATCCCTGAGGATTTGCCCTCTTGGAGAATGCTGTCCCAAATGAACCCCGCGTCCTCACCCTTGCAGAAGATTTCATAACCGCGTTCGCCGGTATAGCCGGTCCGCGAAATCAATACGGATCGGCCGAACAGCTGCGCCGGCATGTGATGGAAATACTTGAGATCGCGGATCCCGGGCACGTGCTTTGCGAGGAATTCGACGGCGACAGGCCCTTGCAGGGACAAATCGTGCAGGTCGTCATCGACGATCATCGCGGCATTGCGGCCGACCACGTACGCGGTCAAGGTCTCGTGGCCTGCGCCGCTGCCGTGCACCACCATCCACGAATTCGGTCCGGTGCGATACAGAATGCAGTCTTCAATGAAGTGCCCCGCTTCATTCAGCATGCAGGCATAGGCGGACTTGCCGGGATAGATCTTGGTGACATCGCGGGTGGTGGCGTAGTTCAAGATCGCCGAGGCATGCGGACCCGTAAGGTGCAGTTTCTTGAGTCCGGAGACATCCATCAAGCCCGCTTTGGTACGGATCGCCACATGATCCTGCGCCACATCCTTGGCGTAGGTCCAGGCCGTACCCATGCCGTTCCAATCCTCGAGCTTCGATCCGAGTGCGCGGTGCCGATCCGCCAAAACCGAGTGACGCCAACTGAGTGCCATGAATTACTCCCAAGTTTTATCGAATGTGGGTCTTGCCGGACCGCTAATCGGGCGCCGTCCCCGGCGAAGTCGGAGCACCGTCATCGTACGGCGCCAGCCAGGCGACCACGGAGTCGCGATAGCGGGTCAAGCCCTTGTAATCCACCAGTGCCGGGTGCAGAGCCTTCAAGACCCGATGCACGCGCCGCGCCCATTTCGGCACGGTGGCCAACTCCGCGACGCTGATCAAATAGCAGCGAATGCCGAACAGCACCGCATTGCTGCGCGGCAACCGCCACAGTCCCTGCAACTCGACGCGCAAATGAACCAGGTCGCCGGCGTTTTGCGGCGTCACGCCGGCGCGGTCGGGGCCCCACTTCGGGTAATTCTCCGGCGACGTGTCGAGCCGCGGGTGCACCGTCATGGTCCAATTGAGCCGCCGCACCGGCTGCCCGAGGCGCAGATTCAACAGGAATTTCAGCGCACGATCGAATACCCCGAGCTCGTGCGCCAGCGGCACCGGTCCGTGCCATTCCTTGAAGGTCATCCCCATGTCGAAATCCAACGACCAGTCGGCCGGCGTGGTCACCATGCCGGCCTCGGTCCATAAGTCTCCTTCGCGCTGATCCATCACCACGAAATCGCCCTGTGCCTGGCGCGTGATGTAGTCGAGCGGCTCGCGCGGCAAGCTTTGCACATCGCCGAAGACGAAGCGCTGATCGATATTCAACGGCCGGTTGATCCAGTGCCAGTGATTGTCCCGGCGTTCGAGCGAGAAATGCGCCGGATAATCGCGCGCCAGGGACTCCATGATCAATTCGAGGCAGTCCCATTGGGCGCTCAGCATATGCGGCAGCGCTTGATAGCGCAGCGGCTCCTCGGCCAACACCAATTCACGCTCGCGGCATTCCGACACGTAGTGTTCGTCGACATCGAAGGCAAACTCGGTGACGGAGCCTCTAGGCCCCGGCAGATGCGGCTCGATGTTCACCGAATACATGTATACGTCTTCGGGGAACGGCAGAGGGAAGCGGCGGATCGCCGGCGGGCTGTTGCGGAAACTGAAGTCGCCGCGGAAGGTTTCGGACGGTTTGAATACGGCGCTCATGGAGTAACTCCTGCCTTAAGTGATCAACCGCGCTACAGATCGAGCACGAGATTCTTGCAGCGCGCCCGCGACACGCACGGCATGATGCTCTTGCCCTTCGATTTGTCCGCGTCCGACAGAAAATGATCGTTGTGGATGATCTCGCCGTCGAGCGCGACCACCCCTGTCTGGCAGAAGCCGCAGACACCGCCGCGGCAGAGGTAGGGCACCTCGATACCGGCGGCCTCGACGCTTTCCAGCAGGCTCTGGTCCGGCGGCACGTGTACGCTGATTCGAGAGCGGGCGAGGAACACATCGAAGGCGTCGCCCACCGGCGGCGCGCTGAACTGTTCCCAGTGAATGTGGCTGTCGGGCCAGCCGCAGCCCTGCGCCGTGTCGATCACGCGCTTGATCAATCCGGCAGGGCCGCAAGTATACACGTGAGTTCCGAGCGGCTGCGCCGCCAGCAGCCCGTCGAAGTCGATCGCCTGTCCTTCGCTGTCGTAGTACATGCGGACCTTGCCGTGCTGGCGCTCGAGCAGGCGCGGCAGGAACGCCGCGTGCTCCGGCGAGCGTACCGAATAATGCAATTCATAGGGGACCGGGCCGCCGCGCAAATCTTCGAGCTGGGCCATGAAAGGCGTGATGCCGACACCGCCGGCGATGAGCACGTGCTTGCGTGCGATCTTATCGAGCGCGAACAGGTTGACCGGGTGGGCGATTTCGAGACGGCTGCCGACCCGCACGCTGTCATGCATGAAGTGCGATCCGCCGCGCGACTCCTCCATGCGGCGCACGCCGATCTCATAAGAAGCCAGCTGGTGCGGGGGGCTCAGCAGTGAATAGGGGTTGCGGTGCACGCGCGCGGCGCCCTTCATCACCACCACGATGTGCGAGCCCCCGGAGAAGGCCGGCATGCTGCCGCCCGCGACCGGCGCCAGTTTGAAGTGCTTGATCAGCGGCGTGATCTCTTCGACGGCGGTCACTTCGACGGCAATGGTTTGTGCCTCGCTCACACGAATACCTCGCGCACCTGAGGCAATTCGCCCGGCGCCTCGGCGTCCGCCATGACGCCCATGTACGCCGCCAGACGGCGCGAGTAATGGTCGCGCACCAGCAGCCAGCGCTTGCAGTCGACACAGCTCACGATATTGGTCCGTACCTCCTCGGTAACGGCGCGGCAATGGATGCAGTAAACCCGGCGCGCCGGCGCGCCCAACTCCTCGGCGCGGATCTCATCCTTGTTCAGGTTGAATTGCAGAGCGATCTGCATGGCGCGTCCGATGAAGCTCTCGGGGCCCGCCACATAAAGGCGCGTGCCCATCAACGATTGATCCAGCACCGACTTGAATTCGACGAGCAGCGCCGCGGCGTCGGCGAATACGCGCACGCCGGACAGCGGCAGTTCCTTGAACCGCGCGACCGTCGCGGCCGCATCGCCCTCGCTGAAGCCGGCAGCGCCCGGCACGAACAGCACGCGGGCCGCGCCGAGCGCCTCGGGCGCGGCGGCCTGCATCTCGCCGAGCACGCGCAGCAGCGCGGCGCCGCCCACTCCGAGGCCGAGCATGAGATGGTAGCGGCCGCGAATGTCGGCGCGCAACGGCGCGTACACGGGTTTGCTCTTGATGCCGGTGACCAGCATGGTCAGTAAACCGCGAGGCGATGCGTGATATAGACCACCGCGACGCCCGCGGCGAGCACCACGAAGGGCCAGATGCCGGCGTGCTTCACCTCGGAGGCGCCGCTGTTATGACCCAAATCCTCGGCCATCTCGGCGGGAAACCGGCCTTTATCCTGAATGTAGTGCCGAAAAATGAACACCGGAATGACCAGGGAGCAGAACACCAGGCCCGTGCTCAAGGTGCCGACGCCGTAAACGTCCGCGCCGAAGCCCATGAAGGCCAAGTTGACGAAGGACAGACAGGCTCCCACGGCGAGAACCCAGGTCGGGGCGCGCCAGGGACGCTCTTGGTTGCGCCGGTCGAGTCGATGGATCCAGCCCGCGTTCAAATTGAGGAAATTGAAAATCATGTAGCCCACGTTCGCGGCACCGATGACGAAGACCGAATCGGACATCAGCAACAGCAAGAGGTTGAAGCAAAGGTCCGTCATCATGGCGCGCGACGGCGCGTGGTGCGAGTTCACCCGGGAGAGGTATTTCGGCAGCCAGCCGTCGACCGAGGCCTGGTATAGCGTGCGCGAAGATCCCGCCATCGATGTGATCAACGACAGCACCAGGGCAAGGACCAGCATCACCACGACCACCACACCGACCAGGCGGCCCGCGTGCACCATGTTCGCCATGACGGCGGCGACGCCCATGCCGCTGTAGATGTCGGGCGCGAGCATGCCGCTGTAAACGGCCGGTGTCGTCACGTTGCCGGCCGCATCCGCCACTGCGGGGTGCAGCAGCGTGCCTAGGCCCAAAAATCCCTGAAAAGCGAACGGCACCAGCGTGTACACCACCACGCACAGGAGACCCGAATAAAAGATCGCCTTGAAGGTATCGGTCTTGGGGTTTTTCAATTCCGAGGTGTAGCACACCGCGGTCTCGAATCCGTAGGTCGACCAAGCGGCGAGGAACATGCCGCCGGCGATCACCGTGACGCCGCTCATGTTCCAGGTGCCGTTGATCACCTGACCCACGCTGTCGTGGGCCAGCGGCACCAGCGGAAAGAAATTGGCCTTGACCATGTCGCCGGTCAAGATCGGCACCACACCGATCAGAATCAGCGGAATCATCGCCGATATGCCGAGAATTTTCGTGGTGTTCGCCGAACGCAAAATGCCGCCGTCCTGAATGGCCTTGACGGAAAACAGGATCACCGCGCCCAGCAGGAACACGCCATTGATGCGCAGGCTCAAGCCGCTCTTGATGGAGCCGAGATCGAGCAGCGTCAGCTGCCAGGTGTTGACGGCCGCATCGGGCGCGAACAGTCCGCTCAAAATGTAGCCGGCGGCGAGCGCCGAGCCCGTGGCCTGAACCGGCGACCAGGCAAACCAATTGCACCACACGGAGATGGGGGCAATGATCTTGCTGTACCTCACCCATGCGATCGCGCCGTACACCGACGTGCCGCCGGATTTGTTGGGAAACAATCCGGCGATCTCCGCGTAGGTGAAGGACTGAATGAACCCCAGGGCGATGGATACGGTCCAGATGAGCCACGACAGCTTGCCCACGGTCGCGGCGACCGCGCCGATGGAAAACAGCACCAGCGGCGGCACGCCGCTCGCCACCCAAAATGCGCCGGTCCAATCGATGCCGCGTTCCAGCCCGGTGGCCCGGACCGGGATGACGGTGGCAGTGTCTTCGACTGCGCTGCTCATGCGTTGATCTCAAAAATGGCGGCGCAACTCCTCGGCGATTTCAAAGATATCTCCCACGATTCCATACTTGGCAACTCCAAAAATCGACGCTTCGGCGTCGCTGTTGACGGCGACGATGGTGGCAACATGCTTCATCCCGGCGAGATGCTGAATGGCGCCGGATACCCCCATGGCGATATAGAGCTTACAGGCACTCGCGGTCTTGCCGGATTGTCCGACCTGCCGGCTCTTGGGCAGCCAACCCGCATCCGCGATGGGACGCGAACAGCCCAAGGTCGCGCCGACGGCGTCCGCCAATTCACGGAACTGCGCGACATTCGCCTCTTCGCCGATTCCGCGGCCGATGGTGAGGATGAATTCGGCGGCCGTCATGTCGACGTCGTCGCCCGCGGCGGGCTCGATGAACTCGCGCGCGACCGAGCGGCTCGCGGCTGCCGGCGCCGCGAACTCGCTCACTCGCGGCGCTGCGGAGGATTCGGGCGGCTTGTAGACGTTGCCGCGGATCGCGAGCATCACGGCGCTCTTGCCGGGGAAGTCGACCTCGACGCAGACCTTTTGGCCGTAGCCGCCGCGGGTGGCCACGAGCTCGCCGTCGATGCGCTCCGCCTTGAAGACATCGGTCGCAAACCCCAACCGGAGTTTGGCGGCAAGCGCTGCCGCAAACCCGAAGGAGTCGACGCTGTGCGCGATGAGCACGACGTCCGGATGCCGCTCGGCAATCAACGCGCCGACGGCCGCCTCGAAGACGTCGGGGTCGAACTCCGGCGCCGGAACTTTGACCAAGATGATTTCATCGGCACCCCCCACCTTGAGCGCATCGGCAAATTGCTCCGGTGCAGGTCCCAGAACCGCCACCGCGACTTCCTCAGCGCCGCGGCGCACCGACTGCGCCGCCGCAATCAGTTCGAGCGATACCGGGCGCAACTCCCCGCGCCGCTGTTCGGCGATGACCAGCACGCCGCTCATGCGGCATCTCCCTTGAATTCCCGAATGAGCGCCGCGAGCTTAAGCGCCTGCTCCGCCGCATCGCCCTCGATGAGCTCGGCGCGCCCCTTGTCGGGCACGTACATGCGCCGGATGCGGGAAGCCGAGCCCGCTTCGCCGACATCGCCGGCCGCCAGCCCCAAGTCGGCCGGGGACAGGACTTCGATCCGCTTCGCCGCCGCCTGCTTGATGCTGCGCAGCGAGGCGTAACGCGGCGTATTGATGCCGAGCTGGATGGTCAACACGGCCGGGCACTGTATTTCGACCTCCTGCAATAAACCGCCCTCGAGTTCACGCCGGAAAACCGCGCTTTTGGCGCCTGGCGCATACTCAAGCTGGCTGATCACGGCGGCGTGCGGCCAACCGAGAAAGGCGGCCGCGGCGATTCCCGTGGCGGCGAAGGATTGGTCGGAGGATTGCACGCCGGCGAACAGCATCCTGGCAGATTCGCGCTTTGCCACCGCGGCCAGGACGCGTGCGATCGCAATGGGATCGGAACCCTCGAGGCTCCCATCCCACACGCGAACCGCGCGGTCCGCGCCCTTGGCCAGGCACTTGCGCAAGGACTCATCGACTTCTTCGGGACCCACCGAGACGGCGATGAGTTCGACCGGTTCGGCCGCGGCCTCTTTGATCTTGACCGCTTCCTCGAGCGAAAAATCATCCCATTCATTCAAATCCCGGATGAGAAAATCCGCATCCACGTCCCGCCCATCCTCACGGATGGTGAAATCCTCATCGAGCGCGGCCACCTGCTTGACGGCGACCATGATCTTCATGCGTACGCTTCCAGGGGGCGGTGCAAGGGAATGGCCTCGCGGATCAGTTCGATCAATTCCTTGACCGCGAACTTTCCCTCGTTGCCGGTGGTCTTCAGCGCATCTTCGAACATGGTCAAATCCTTCGGGCAGCTCACCACGTACACGTCGAGACCCGGAATCACGGCGGCTTCCTTGATGCGATTCTGCGCGGGTTTTTCCATCCCCACGGGGTCCGGTATCCAGATTCTGCCGCCGCCGGCGCCGCAGCAAAAGGAGTTTGCCCGGTTGCGGCCCATTTCGACGATTTCGCAGCCGAGCATCTTGAGCACTTCGCGCGGCGCTTCATAGCCCTTGTTGAAACGCCCTAAATGGCAGGGATCGTGGAATGTCGCGCGAATCTTCAGCGGTTGGGTGACCTTGAGCTTGCCGCTTGCGATGAGCTGCTTCACGAAGCTGGTGTAGTGCTGGATCTCAAAGGAGCCGCCGAAGTCCGGATATTCGTTGCGGATCGTGTTGTACGAATGCGGGTCGGTGGTGACGATGGATTTGAATGAGGCACTTTTGAGCGCCGCGACGTTGGAATTCGCCAATACCTCGTACAGGCCTTCCTCGCCGACGCGGCGCACATCGTTGCCGGCGTTCGATTCGCCGTCATAGAGGATGCCGAAATCGACGCCGGCCTCATGCAGCAGCGCGGCGAAGGTCTGAGTGACTTTCTGATTGCGCGGATCGAATGAGGCGTAATCGCCGACGAACCACAGCACGTCGACCGGCTCCTTGCGCGCATCCTTGATCTTGAACGGCAGCGGTTTGCTCCACGAGCCGCGCTTGCGCTTCGATTCACCGAATGAATTGCCCGTTTTGTGGATCGTCTGCAGCGTCTTGGTGAGCAACGGATCCATGGCGCCGTCTTCGACGAGTTTGCGGCGCATCTCAACGATGATGGGCACATGCTCCACCGCAACCGGGCAGATCTCGACGCAGGCCATGCAGGTGCGGCAGGACCACAGCGTTTCCATCGCGATCTGGCCGGGCGCCTTGCCGTGGACGTCGAGGTCAGCGGCCGCCGGCAACACGCCGGATTCGAGCGTGGCGTTCGCGAACTCGCGCAATGACAGGATCACGTCGCGCGGCGACAGCGGCGCTCCCACCGCACGCGCCGGACACGCTTCGTGACAGCGGCCGCACTTCGTGCAGGCGTCGAGATTCAAGAGCTGCTTCCAATTAAAGTCGGTGATCTTGGCGACGCCGGGCGACCCTTCCGTGTCGGGTACGCGGGGCAGGCGCTGCGCGGCTTGCGGGTCGCGCACCATCAAGGATCCGGCGGCCGTGAAGATGTGCTTGACCTTGCTATAGGGAATCAGGGCGATGAACACCAGCGCCAGCAGGCCGTGGAACCACCAGAGACCGAGGCGCAGCGCGCCGCCACCCTCTGCGCTCAAGCCGAGCGCGCGCATTCCCGCGGCGATCAGCGCTCCGACCGGCGACCACCAGCGGGTATCCCATACATCCGGCTGTGCCTGCAGCCATACCAGCCGCGCGGCCTCGAGCAGATAACCCGTGCAGCCGATGACAACTAGGGTCCATAAAAATGCCCAGTCCTCGCGCCGATACTGCGGCCGGTTGAAATCCGGATCGCCGGGACTCCTGTCGGGACGCGCGTAGTCGAGCTTCGGAAGCTTCAGCCAGCCGCGCCGATACATCATGTAGGCAAGACCGCCGATCAGAGCGACGCCGGCGACATCGAGTACCAGCGAGAAGACCAAATAGAAATTGCCGTACCAGAAACGGATGCCGAATAGCGGCTCGAGAATGTCGTATTGCAAGGTGATGGTTGCGGTGCCGAGAAACAGCAGCAGGAAGCCGTAAAATATCAGCCGATGCGCCCAGCCGGCCGCCGCATCGCGGCGCCCGATGGTGCGATGGCTGAGCACGTTCGCGAGCATGTCGCCGAGCCGGGCCCAGAGACTACCCGGAAGATTGAGCGCCGCGCCGCGCCGGTATTTGCGAATCTGAACGTACACGCCGTAGCAGAAGATGCCGATCGCCGCGTAGCCGAATACGTAGAAAAGCCGCACCTCGGCCGCCGAAAAAGCCTCGAATAAAATCCGAGTGACGGCGTCGGTGCGGCTCACGGACTACCTAAGTCTTGTACTCGAGCTCAAAGTTTCCACCAGGCATATGCGAGGCGCCCCACACCGCGACCTCGCGCTTGTAGGGCAGCGGCAGTTGCGCGTTGGTCTCTTCGATTTCCCGCGCGAGGCGGTGACCGGAGAATGTCGCATCCGCGATGAGACGCGGCGCCTCGGCATCGCCGATGAGATAGACGCTCTTGATGCCGTTCTTCTGCCAATCCCCCTGCCGCTTTTTGAGTTCGCGATGCAGGCCGTCGTTCGAGTGCCGGCCGGTGACCAATACCAGAGAGTCGAATTCAACCCAGCGGTGGGTCTTGTTGGCCTCTCTCGGCAAGTGACCCGCTCCGCGATAGGTGCGCTTCGAGCCGTCGCCCCAGATGTCGTATACCTGGAGCCGGCCTGTTTCGATTTTGCTGGCGAAGGCGTTGTGCATTTCCTTGATGTGCAGCTCGTGCATGCGGCGCATCATATTCGGGTACTCGAGCGTGAAGTGCATGTAGTTGGCGAGATGCACGCCCGTGACCACCGTGACATCGTGGCCCGCAACGGACAATTTTTCGGCGAGGCTCGGCGCCATGAAATAAGTGTCCGCGTTGAGAATCACCACGCGCTTGCCGATGGGCTTCTTGCCCTCGAACACTTGTTCCGGCGTGAGCTGATCGGCTTGGGAAGCGTCAGCGCCCGGAATCGGATCGTGGGTCAGGCAATTGGTGCCGTCAGTGTTCCACGAGGAACCTGTGGCGATGACGATTTTTTCCGCACCGTAGCTGATCGCGGCTTCGGCGGTCAGCGGCTTTTGACCGAGCGCCACCTGGCTTTGCTTGTTCTTTTTCACGAGCTTGTTGATCTGCAGCTCGCGGTAGTCGCGGTGGTAGCCCCATTCGCCGAGCCCCGGCAGCGTGGCCACGGCGTTCATAAGACCGCCGATTTTGGCGGCGGTATCGTACAGGTGCACGGTGTAGCCGCGTTCCAAGAGCACGCGGGCGCATTCGGCTCCCGAGGGGCCGGCGCCGACCACCAGCACCGAATCATCGGAGCCCTTCTTCGGGAATTTTTCAGGATGCCAGCCGCGGCGGTATTCCTCCCCGGCGGTGGCGTTCTGCGTGCAGATCATCGGCGGGCCGCCGATTTCCCAGCGCGAAATGCAGACATTGCAGCCGATGCAGACGCGAATATCGTCGTAGCGTCCTTCCTCGATCTTTTTCGGCAGCCATGGATCCGAAATGGACGGGCGTGCCGCGCCGATGATGTCGGCGATTCCCTTGGTGACGATTTCGGTCATCTTTTCCGGATCGGTGAAACGGCCGACGCCCAACACCGGCTTCTTGGCCACTTGCTTCACGAAGCGGGTCCAGGGCACCTGGTGGCCCTGCTGATAGAAGCGCGACGGGCCGGCGTCCTCGCCCCATTCGGCGATGTCGCCGACGTCGACGTCCCACAGATCCACCAAGGGATCTGCGAGGGCGATGAATTTCATGCCATCCTGCTCGATCTCGACGCCCGAATCGCCGTAGAGGGTGTCCACGGCAAAGCGGGTGGCGATGGCACAATCGTGGCCGACCGCGCGGCGCACCTGATCCAAGGTCTCGAGCCAAAAGCGCGCCCGATTCTCGAGCGAGCCGCCGTACTTGTCCTTGCGCTTGTTGTAGTAGGGGGAGAGGAACTGCAGCGGCAGATAAGAGTGCGCGCCGTACACATAGACGATGTCGAAACCCGCATCGCGCGACCTTAGCGCGGCATCGACGTAGTACTGCTGGACCGTCGCGATGTCATCGAAGTCCATTTCCTTGCAGTAGGTCAGCGTTTCGAATTCCGAAGCGTACTGACTGGGGCCGCGCGGCGTGGCGCGCGATTCCATGCAGGGCGCATGCGAGGAGCCGTACCAGAGCTCAACGCCGGCGAGTGCGCCGAAATGGTGGATGTGGTCGGTCATGGCGCGCAGATTGCGCACGTCGCCCGCATCCCAGATGCGCGCCGACAGACGGTGCGTATCGTCCGATTCCGGATGAATGGAGCAGTACTCGGTATTGATGCCGGCCCAACCGCCCTCGGCCTTCAAGGAACGGTGAGCAGCTTGGAAGCCCGGTTTATCGGAACCCGCGCCGATGCAATGCGGTACCTGGTAGAACCGGTTGCGCAGCGTCTTCGGTCCGATCTTGATCGGCTGAAACAAAATATCGTGTTTTGGGTCGCGCGCCATGTTGTTAATCCTCTAGGTGCGGTGTTTGCATGTAGTAATTTTCGCTTGAGGGGCTCGCCGCCGCGGGCCAAGGACCGCTATCATATTCGCCAATTGGCGGCGCCCACCAGATCACGCGCGCCGGACCAGCCAGTGCGAAATAAATAGCACGCTCGTTACTGTAGTGCAAACAAATTGCGTGCAGTGTAAATTGATTCGCGGGACAGGGCAGGTTCAAAGGGCAGCCGTGGCACGTTCTCCCAATCACTCGACGACGGCCGCTGCCTCCTTCGCGGGCGCCGGAGTGGCGAAAGTCGGCCGACAGCTTGGCGCCGTCGCGCGCCGCGTGCGCGAGGGCCAGGGCCTTACCTTGACCGATGTCGCGACGACCGCGGGAATCAGCGCGGGCATGTTAAGCCGGCTCGAGACCGGCCGGGTGACGCCGAGTCTGGAAACGCTGGTCGCCCTGGCGGGCGCGCTCGGCGTCAGGCCGGCCTTGCTGCTGCAAGAGGTCGGCGGCGACGAGGAAGGCGCGCAGCGGGTGCCGGCGGGCCAGGGGCTCGAGGTGGTACGGCGGGGGACCCGCCGAGGTCATACGTATCACCTGCTCGCCGCGCAACGGGGTCCAAAAAAATCCTTCGAGCCGTTTCTCGTCACGCTGACCGACAAGAGCGAGGTATTTCCGGGCTTTCAGCATCCCGGCACCGAATTCATTTACATTTTGGCGGGGTCATTGACGTATCGCCACGGCAGCCACAGCTATCCTCTCGCGCCGGGAGACTCGTTGAGCTTTCGCGGCGACGTTCCGCATGGCCCGGAAACTCTGGGTAAGGTTCCGATTCGGATGCTGTCGATCATCATTTACGACGATGATGTCTGATCTGCGCCGGGCGGCGGGAATCGCGCCAGCGCCTCCAGATCCTCGAGATTCTGATCATTGCGCACATAGAGGCGGCTGGCATCGCGCGTGGGCTGGAAGTCCCAGGGCGTATATCGGCCGGCACGCAATGCGTCATACACGAGGTGCCGGCGCCGCTGGCTCGCGATCACCGCGGCCTGCAGGGCCTTGAAATCCCAGCGCTGCGCCGCTTCGGCGAGAAATTCCCGAACTCGGCCCGCATGTGGTGCGGCAGCGCCGAGATTGCGCAATTCATCCGGGTCATCGTAAAGATCGTAGAGCTGATCCGGATCGGCGGGCGAGTGCACGAACTTGTAGCGGCCGCGTTTGATCATGACCAGCGGCGCGATCGCCCCTTCGGCCAGATATTCTCCGATGACCTCGCCGCTCCCGGCGCCGCCCGCGAGTTGTGCGCGGAGGCTCGCGCCGTCGAGGGGAGTGGTTAATTCGCCGAGCTCGATGCCGGCAAGTTCGCACAGGGTCGGGGCGATATCGACGAGCGAGGCCGACTGCGTCACCCGTCGGGCGGCGAAGCGCCGCGGTGCGTGCACGATCAGCGGGATCCGGCATGCCGGCTCGAAGAAATTCATTTTGTACCATAGCCCGCGCTCGCCCAGCATGTCGCCGTGATCGGCGAGCAGCATGACGATGGTATTGTCGGCGAAGCGCGCGTCGGCCAAGGCGTCCTTGAGCACGCCGATCTGATCGTCGACGTATGAAACCGCGCCGTAGTAGGCGCGGCGTGCGGCGCGCACTTGGCTATCGGTCACGCGCGCAGGGTCGAGCCCGCAGACATGGCGCAGGCGCGCCGAATGCGGGTCCGGCTGCACGTCGGCCGGGCGCACACGCGGCATATCGATGTCGACGCCCTCGTAGCGATCCCAGTAGCGGTGCGAAATCGCGTACGGATCGTGCGGATGGGTCATCGATGCGACCATGCAGAACGGGCGCCGGTCCTTGCTGCGGGCCAGGTCGAAGAGTTTCTGCCGCGCCTGGAATACCACTTCATCGTCGAAATCGATCTGGTTCGTGCGGGTGCACGGCCCGGCCTGCGTCACGGATTCCATGCTGTGATACCAGCTCGGCCGTGCATCGAAGCGCGTCCAATCGGGTGTCCAGCCGAAGTCGGCGGGGTAGATGTCGGTGGTCAGACGTTCTTCGAAACCGTGCAGCTGGTCCGCGCCGCAGAAGTGCATCTTGCCGCTCAACACGGTCTGATAGCCGGCGCGCCGCAGATGATGTGCGAAGGTGGGTACTTGCGAGGGAAATTCCGCGGCATTGTCGTAGGCGCCGATGACCGAGACCTGGCGGCCGGATAGCCAGGAAAAGCGCGACGGCGCGCATAGCGGGCTATTGCAGTAGAACGAATCGAAGACCACTCCGGCCGCCGCCAGAGCATCGATATGCGGAGTTTTGGCGACGCGGTTGCCGTAGGCGGGGAGGGCGGGTGCGCCCAGCTGATCGGCCATCAAAATCAAAAAATTGGGTCGCTCCGACAAAACATTCTCCGGCCGCATCTGGCGCCGCGGTTGGCGCGGCTATAGATACTTGGTGACGCCCTGAAACTCTTTGATCAAGTCCCTAAACTCGCGCGGCAGCGCTTCGGAGGTTTCTTCCATGCAGTGGTGAATGTGATCCTTGATGAGCGCTTTCTTGGCGTTGCCGATGGCTTTTTCCACGGCGTGCAATTGCTGCGCGAGTTCCATGCACGGCCGCCCCGACTCCACCATGGCGATCACGCCCGCGAGATGTCCCTGAGCGCGTTTCAGGCGCGCGGCAATTTCGGGAAACTTATGAGCGGAGGGATCCGGCATACGCAGCCTATCCTATCCTCCTAGACAGGATAATGGAAGAGGCATAGGATTGCGGCCGTTTGGGGCGCCACGGACAGGCGGCGCCGCAAAGCGTCTGGGGCTGTTGCAGGGCGGTAACAATTCGGAACGACACTGCTAGCCCGTCCGCGGATGAGATTTCTGAGGAAAAGTCATGCCGATACACGACCATGAGCCATCATTTCGGGGTCGCGCCTTTCTCTGGGGCGGCATTGCTCTGGGACTCTTGTTCCTCGTGGCGCTGTTCACGCACGGATTCGGACTGTTCGGCGGGCCGGGAAGGGGCGAGGCGGAGCCGGCATTGATGGTCCGCCAAGGGGATAAGATCTTTGTGCCCGAGGGTTCGGCCTTGCGCGGCCGCTTGAGCGTGATGCCGGCGCCGACTGAGGCGGTCAGCGCCAAACTGATACTGCCGGCGGTGGTTGAATCCGACCCGGCGCGTACCGCCGTCGTCCTGCCGGCGGGCAGCGGCCGCGTGCTCGAGCTCAAAGTTGCATTGGGTGAGCGCGTCGTCCGAGGCCAGGTCCTGGCGGTCATTGATTCGCCGGATTTGGCGCAAGCGTATGACGATAACGACAAAGCCGCCGATTCGTTCAAGCTGACCGAAAAGACCCTGGCGCGGCAGGAGGCGCAATCGAAGATCGGTACGGTCTCCGACCTCGATCTCGACCAGGCCAGGAGCAACTTTGCGCAGGCGCAGGCCGAATACTTAAGGACGCAGGCCCACCTGAAGACGTTCGGGGTATCCGCCGACAGCAAGCCGGCGACGCGGCAATTGCCGGTGACCGCGCCGCTCAGCGGCAGCATTACCACGCTGGCGGTGACGCCGGGCACCCTCATCAATGACCCAACGCAGTCGATCATGACGATTGCCGATCTCTCCACCGTTTGGGTTACGGCCATGGTGCCCGAAAAAGACATTGCCGCAGTTTCCAAGAATCAGGATGCCGACGTGAGCCTGATGGCCTATCCCGATCGAGTGCTGCACGGCAAAGTGCTGTTCGTGTCGGATGTGATCGAACCCGATTCGCGCCGCAACAAGCTGCGCATTGCGTTCGCGAACGCCGACCACACGCTCAAGCCGAACATGTTCGCGACGGTGACGCTGTTGGGGGCCGATCGTTCGCGCGTCGTGCTGCCGAGCTCGGCGCTCTTGATGAATAACGATCGTACCAGCGTGTTTGTCGCCGTCGCCCCGTGGACCTTCGAACGGCGCACCGTCGATCCGGACCTCGAGGAAGGCACGTCGGTTGCAATCAGGTCCGGCGTGAATGCCGGGGATCAGGTCGTCGTGAAGGGCGGAATCCTGCTCAATGATTGATCAATTCGTCGGCTTTTGTCTGCACCGGCGCATCGCGATCTTCATCCTCGCGGGGCTGCTCTCCGGATTCGGCGTTTATGCGTGGGAAACCCTGTCGGTCGAAGCGTATCCCGAACTCGGCGATGTCGCCGCACAGGTCACGACCCAAATTCCCGGGCTTGCCGCCGAGGAAGTCGAGCAGCTCATCACCGTGCCGCTGGAGCGGGAAATCAACGGCACCCCGGGATTGCTGCTGATGCGCTCCTCGAGCACCTTCGGCTTGTCATTGATCACGGTTTTGTTTCGCGACGGCTATGAGGATTATTGGGCGCGCCAGCGCTTGACCGAACGGATCAACCAAGCCGTGCTGCCGGCCGGGGCGTCGCCGTCGCTCGATCCGGTGGCCGGTCCCGGCGGCGAGATCTACCGCTACACGCTCGAGTCCGACAGCAAGAATCTCCAGGAATTGTCCGAGATCCAGCGCTGGACCGTGATTCCGGCCTTGAAGTCGGTTCCCGGCGTCGTCGATGACACCAATTTCGGCGGCTTCACCACCGAATACCAGCTCGATCTCGATCCCAAGCAATTGCAGCACTACGGCATCGGCATCAACGACGTCATCAATGCGATCAACAACAACAATACCAATGCGGGCGGCGGCCGGGTCTCGCTCGGCGATCAGAGCTACGTCATCCGCGGGGTCGGGCTGATTCACAACCTGGAAGAGATTGGATCGATCGTCGTCACCCAGGCGGACGGCGCACCGGTCGTGGTGCGCGACCTCGGCCGCACCACGCTGAGCCATCAGGAACGCGAAGGCATCCTCGGCAAGGACAGCAATCCGGACACGATCGAAGGCATCGTCTTGATGCTGAAATACCAGAACCCATCGCTTACCTTGCGCGGCATCCATGCCAAGGTGGCCGAACTCAATGCCAAATTGGCGGGCGCCGGCGTGCGGATCGTGCCCTATATCGACCGCGACGATCTGGTGCGAAACACCATCCACAAGGTCGGTCAAACGATCTTGGAAGGCATCACGCTGGTGTTCCTCATTCTCATTCTGTTTCTCGGCAGCCCGCGCAGCGCCTTCGTGGTGGCGGTGAGCATTCCGCTCGCTCTCGTGTCCGTGTTCTCGCTGCTCAATCTCACCCACGTGTCGGCGAACCTCCTGTCCTTGGGCGCGATCGATTTCGGCATTCTTGTCGATGGCGCGATCGTGGTCACCGAAGCGGTGCTGCGCCGGCGCGAGGCGCTGCCCAATGATGAGCTGAGCGAAAGCGAAGCCAAGGCCGCCACGCTGCAGGTGACCCGCCCGATCTTCTTTGCCAGCCTGATCATCATCACGGCCTATCTGCCTTTGTTTTCGTTCGAACGGGCCGAAGCCAAACTCTTCACGCCGATGGCCTATACCATGGGCTACGCGCTGTTCGGCGCCCTGCTGACCGCGCTGGCGCTGGTGCCGGGGCTCGCTTATCTCGCGTTCCGCAAACCCGGCCGCATCTATCACAACCGCTGGCTGGAACGCCTGACCGTCCAGTACGACCGGGTGCTCGCTGCCTGCCTCGATCAACCGCGGATCATTTATGGCGTGGTGATTTTTGCGCTCCTGGCCGTGGTTGGTCTTGGGGCCACGGTGGGCCGGGACTTTCTGCCCGACCTCGACGAAGGTGCGCTGTGGCTGCAAGTGCAAATGCCGACCGGCCTTGCCTTGAACAAGGCCAGCGACATGGCCAGCGACTTGCGCCGGGCGATCCTCAAATATCCTGAAGTCTCCTATGTGGTCACGCAAACCGGCCGCAATGACGACGGCACCGATCCTTGGACCATGTCCCATATCGAAGCGCCGGTCGGCCTCAAACCCTACGGCACCTGGCCTGCCGGCGAATCCAAGAGGCAGTTCGTCGACCGGTTGGCGGCGGGTCTCACCAAGGACCTTCCCGGCTATTCGATCGGCATCAGCCAACCGATCATCGACGGCGTCAACGACATGATCGGCGGTGCGCACAGTCCGCTCGTGATCAAGATCTATGGCGATGATCTCAACGAACTGCGCACCATCGGAGGCCGGATCGTGGGCGTCCTTTACGGGATCCAAGGCACCTCCAGCGCCTCGATCTTCCAGGAGCCGCCGATTCCACAAATGGAAATCAAACTGGATCATGAGAAGGCGGCCCGCTACGGCGTGAACATGAGCGACGTGCAGAACGTCATTCAGACCGGCGTCGGCCAAGCCCCCGTGTCAACGGTTTACGTCGGCGAGAGGACCTATCCCTTGACGATCCGCTACGCGAGAGACGCCCGCAACTCGCCGGAGGCGCTCGGCAATCTGTTCGTGACCACTGCGAACGGTATGCAGGTGCCTCTGTCGCAGCTTGCCGATATCCGGGTGCGTTCGGGAGAGAGCACCGTCACGCGCGAGAACGGCGAGCGCAACCTGACGATCCGGATCGACAACCGCGACCGCGATTTGACTTCGTACTTAGACGAGGCGCAGGCGAAGATCGGGGCTCAGGTTCATTTCGACCGTAACAAGATCCGGTTGGAATGGGGCGGCCAGTTCGAGAATCAGCGGCGCGCGGAAGCGCGGCTCATGGTGATACTCGCCCTGGTGATGGGAATGATGCTGATCTTTCTCACCGTGGGAATCAGGTCCTTCCGGCAGGCACTGCTGATACTGGGCGTGGTACCGCTCGCAACCCTGGGCGGTCTGATCTCGCTGCATCTCACCGGTCAGAACCTCAATGTCGCGAGCGGCGTCGGCTTCATAGCACTGTTCGGAGTGGCGGTGCAGAACGGCATCATCATGGTATCGAACCTCAATCGCATGCGAAAATCCGGCTTGGAGCTGCACGAGGCGATCATGACGGGTGCGACCGAACGGCTGCGGCCGGTACTGATGACCGCCACCGTCGCGACCTTGGGGATGCTCCCCGCGGCCATCCATACGGGAGTCGGCAGCGATGTACAACGCGGGATTGCCACGGTGGTCGTCGGGGGACTGGCGATCTCCACAGTGCTCACCCTGTTCGTGCTGCCCTCGATGTACCACGTCATCGAGCATTGGGCCGAGCAGCGCAACGGCCAGGCGCGGTGGGGCCGGTGAACTCCTCGCGGCTCGTTGCCGGTGCGCTCATCGCCGCCCTTTCCGCCTGCGCGGTGGGACCGAATTTCAAACGCCCCGCGGCGCCTGCCGCCACGGGATTCGGCAGTGCACCGATTCAGGGGGAGACTGCGGCGGCCGTGGGCGAGGGCGGGAGCGCGCAGCGCTTCGTTGCCGGCATGAATATTCCGAGCCAGTGGTGGACCCTGTTCCAGTCGCCGGAGCTCAATCGTCTGGTCGAGCAGGCTCTCAAGGGCAATCCGGATGTCGGTGCGGCTCAGGCGGCGCTGCGTCAGGCACATGAACTGTATCTGGCGCAGCGGACCAGCTTCTTTCCGCAGGCGCAGGGGAGCTTTGGCGGCGATCGTTCGAAATTCCCCACCGAGACGCTCACCAGCCCAACGGTGGCTTCGAGTTCCACTTACTCCCTCTACACCGCGCAACTGACCTTGAGCTACACCCCGGACGTCTTCGGGGGCATCCGGCGCCAAGTCGAAATCGCCAAGGCGCAGGCCGAGAGCAGCCGCTTCCAGCTCGAGGCCACCTATTTGACCCTGAGCAGCAATGTGGTGGTGACAGCCATTCAGGAGGCCTCGCTGCGCGGACAGATCGCGGCGACCGAACGGTTGCTGCAGCTGCAACACCAGCTGAGCGAAACCGTGCGGCAGCAAAAGCTGCTCGGCACGGCCAGCGATCTCGACGTGCTCGCTCAAGAATCTCTGGAGGCGCAAACCGTTGCGACCTTGCCGCCGTTGCAAAAGCAATTGGGACAGTCCCGCGATGGCTTGACCGCGCTGCTCGGGCGGCTGCCGTCGCAGGAACCACCCGAGACATTTCGCCTCGATGCGCTGACTCTGCCCGCCGATCTACCAGTGAGTCTGCCGTCGAAGCTGGTCGAGCAGCGTCCCGACGTGCGCCAGGCCGAAGAGAATCTGCATGCCGCATCGGCTGCGGTCGGCGTGGCACTCGCCGACATGTTGCCGCAATTCGCGATCAACGCAGATCTCGGGTCGAGCGCACTGAGGCTCGGCCAGCTATTTACCCCTTACACGGGATTTTGGGATGCCGGGGCGTCGTTGACCCAGACTCTGTTCGACGCGGGAGCACTGCTGCACAAGAAGCGTGCCGCGGATGCCGCGCTGGATCAGGCGGCGGCGCAATATCGCGCCGCTGTCATTCTGGCATGCCAAAATGTGGCCGATACGCTGCGCGCGCTTCAGGCGGACGCCGACGCGCTCAAGGCAACCGCCGAGGCGGAGCAGGCGGCCAAGAAAACTTTTGATCTTGCGCAGCGCCAACGCGTGCTGGGGACGATCAGCTTGGTGGCGGTGCTCAATGCGGAGCAAGCCTACGAGCAGGCGGTATTGGCGCGAGTGCAGGCGCAGGCCAATCGTTACTCCGACACGGCGGGTCTGTTCCAGGCGGTCGGCGGCGGATGGTGGAATCGTACGGAGGAACCTCGCTATGAACAATTTAGTCCGCCGAGATGATAGCGGTGGTGCCGCGACCCTCACATTGAATCGCCCGGAGAAGTGCAACGCGCTCACCAAGGAGGTATTCGAGAGCCTGGAAGCGCATGTCGATGCGCTTGCGCGCGAGACCAAAACCGTCGGTCTCGTCATCCTGCGTGGCGCAGGCGCCAATTTTTCCGCCGGCTACGACATGAGCGAGGTGCTCGAGCACGTCAAGGCGCACGCCAAGCCGCATTTTCATTCGGAAGTCATCCAAAAGATCGCGAACCTGCCGCAGCCCGTGATTTCGGCCGTGCAGGGCCACTGCTCGACCGGAGCCTTGGAGCTCGCGTTGGCGGCCGACCTCATCGTCGCCGCCGAATCGGCCAAGTTTTCCGACGTCTACGCTCTGTGGGGCCTGACACCCGTCTGGGGCTTGAGCATGCGTCTGCCGCATCGCATCGGCACCGCCAAGGCGAGCGAAATGATGTTCACCTGCCGCAGCTACACCGGCAGACAGGCCGAATCGATGCACCTCGCCAATTTCTGCTTCCCGGACCAGCGCTTCGATGCGGAACTCGCCGCGCTGTCCGCGGACATTCTCGCCAACTCGTGGTACGCCAACCAGGTCAACAAGCGTGCGCTGATCGAAACCGATGGTTTGAGCTTGCACGATGCCCACGCGCTCGAGCTGTTCAAGAATGAAGGACTGGCCCCGGATGCGGCGCGGCGGATCGCGAAATTCTTCGCCGATCGCAAAGCCGGGAGCTAAGAGCGGGCCGCATGCGATCCAGCGCCGCCGCGGAACGATGCCGTCAGCCGCCCGCGTCAACCGCGCGCGTCGAGAATCTTGACCAGCGTTTTGGGCGCCGCGAGGCGGTAGCTCTGTTCCACCAGATTGCCCACTTCGCGCCAATCGACCGCGTCCCGGTCGAGCCGCAATCCGATCCAGCCCCGCGAACCGATGTACGCGGGAAGGTAAAAGCGCTGCGGTTCTCGCGACGCGCGATCCACGTTCTCGCCCAACGCGGTTTTGCAGCACACTGAGACGATTCCATCGCCGTGATGGCTGTTCAAGAAGTACGCAAACACCTTGCCTCGCACGCGAAAGTCCGCATGATCGGCTTTCGGCCGGCACTCTGCTTCCGGCAGAGCGAGGCAGATCTTCCATAGCTTGCCGCGGCGCGAGTCCGCGCTCTGTCGCGTCATGCCTTTTCCGCCCTTGCCCAATGGACCAACCCCTAGCGATGCGCCGCTGCTTCCTGGGCGCGGTACGCGATCCAGCTCTGTTCGATCAGATAGGCATGAATATTGGCGGCGTCCTTGTCGCTCAACAGGTCGTCGAAGCGCTCCATGCCCGCGGGCGCGAGTGCGCCGTGCAGCACAATGTCCTTGAAGGCCGCGTGCAGTCCCGCATTCAGCCTGCGCAGATCCGGCGTGATGCTCGGTCCCAACGCATGGCAGCGGGAACATTCTTCGATGAATTTAACTTCCCCGGCATTGATCTCGGCTGCGGTGGCGGTTTGCGGCGGCGGTTTGGCGAAGGGTTCGTCGACTCGCACCGGCGGAGTCGGCACGGCGGCGCCGCCTAACTTGAATGCCAGAATGCGGTTGGTGTTCTGGTATTTCATCGCGGCGCTATTGGGCGGGTACGGCCCCTCGGCAATGGCGGTGCCGCCGTACCCCACTTGAACGGCCACATACTGCTCACCGTTGACCGCATAAGTCGTCGGTGCCGCCATGATGTGACTGCCGGTCTTGATGACCTTCAAAACCTTGCCGGTGTCGGCGGCGTAAACCCACAGGCCGCCGCTGCCGCGGCCTTGGAACACCAGGTTCCCCGCGGTCGACATCACACCGCCGTCGTAGCCGCGCATGCCGCCGGATGTCTCGTGTTCCCATACGGTCTTTTGCGCGAGCGGGTCCCAGGCGCGGATCAGTTCGCGCACCGGCTTCACTTTGCGCGACGCTTTGATGTCTTTGAGGTCCGGCAAAGGGCCGTAAAGCCGCTTCAAGTCGCCGGCATCGTACGAGTCGTCGGCGAAAATCCCGTTGACGGTGAAAAAGCCGTCGAGGAATTTAACCTCGCCGCCGTTATGCAGCATGTCGACGAAAACGCTGGAGACATCGATGACCGGAATGTACACCAGGTGCGTCTGACCGCTGTAGGACATGGGATTCCAGCTGTGCGCGCCGGCCCATGAGGGATACACATTCTTGGGCGAGGCGTACCAATCGGATTGCTCGGTCGGCATCGGCCGCCCGGTTTTCAAATCCACGCCGGACGCCCAATTGATGTAGGTGTAGTTCTTCGCCGAAAGCAGCTTGCCGGTTTGGCGGTCGAGAACGTAGAAGAACCCGTTCTTCGACGCCTGCATGAGAACTTGCCGCGCGGCGCCGCCGATATCAAGGTCCGCGAGGATCATCTTTTGCACGGAATCGTAATCCCAATGATCGTGCGGCGTCGTCTGGTAGTACCAGGCGAGCCGGCCCGTATCGGCGTGCAGCGCGATGATCGAGGCGGCGTACAGGCCATCGAGTTCGGCGGGACCGAGCTGTCTTAGATCATAAGGCGCCGCGTTGCCCGTGCCGAAATACACGAGATTCAGCTTCGGATCGTATGCGAAGCCGTCCCAGGCCGTGCCGCCCCCCTGGTACAGCGCATCGCGATGCGAATCCCAGGTCTTCGCGGCGGCCTCGAGTTCGGGATTCTCGAACGGCTGACCGACCGCGGGCGGCACCGTGTAGAAACGCCACTTGAAAGCGCCGGTCTGCAAGTCGTACGCGGCCACGTAGCCGCGCACGGCGCCGTGCCCCATGTCCCCGCCGCTGTTGCCGATGACCACGACAGCGCCGGCGATCTGCGGCGCGCCGGTGCTCGAGTACGGCAGCTTGTGATTGGTGATGGTGTCGGTAACCCAGATCTTCTCGCCGGTCGCGGCATTCAATGCATGCAGACGGCCGTCGCCCGACGCCACGTACACCTTGCCCTGCCAAACGGCGACGCCGCGATTGACGAGGTCGCAGCACGGGTTTCGCGCGGCGGCATAATCAGCCTTAGGATCGTAGCGCCATCGTTCGCGGCCGCTCGCGGCATCGACTGCGTACACATAGCCCCAGGTGCCGGAGGTATACATGACGCCATCGACGACGATCGGCGTCGCCTCCTGGCCGCGCTGCGGGGTTCCGAGGTCGTATGCCCACGCGAAGCCGAGATCCTTGACGTTGTGCTCATCGATGTTCTTCAAGGGCGAATAATACGTGCCGTCCTGGTCGCGGCCTCCGGTGAACCAATTCTGCGGTTCGGAGTCCGCCGCTTGCAGCCGCGCGGCATCGACGGCGCCCGGCGTCGCAGCGCCCGGCGCGCCCGGTGCCGCTGCAGCGGCGGCGGGAATGCCAGCGGCCAGCAGCAGGGCCGCGCAGCCGAGAAGCGGGCAGCGCCACGTGATTCGCGCCGCGGTGCGGGCGGTAAGGTAATTTCGCAGCAATTCGGTTTCTCCCTTTAGGACCGCCGGAAAGCTTAGCGAACATCCGCCGCCAGCGGTACCACTTCCCGGCCGCAACTGAAGTTTCCCAGCGTTGCGCAATACGCAAATTAAGTTGCTCCACAGTTAAAATTCGTGCTTATATTCGCACCTGGCGCCGGCGCTGATTTCGTTAAAACATGCCCCACCGATTACTTCGTTTCGGCCTATCGCGCAAGCATCCGGAGCCGCGGATGTTTACGCGCCATGACTCGCTGAAGCCGGGCTACGAGGTGGTGATCATCGGCGGCGGCGGACACGGCTTGGCCGCTGCCTATTACCTGGCGCGCGATCATGGCATCCGCGGCGTTGCCGTGATCGAAAAAGGCTATATCGGCGGCGGCAACACCGGCCGCAATACCACCATCATCCGCTCCAATTATTTGACCCCCGAGGGAGTCAAGTTTTACGACGAAAGCGTGCGTCTCTGGCAGGACCTCGGTGAAGATTTCGATTTGAATCTGTTCTATTCGACGCGCGGCCATTTCACGCTCGCGCACACCGATTCGGCCATGCGCACCATGCGCTGGCGCGCGGAGGTCAACAAGCATTTCGGCGTGCGTTCCGAGGCCGTCGACGCCGCCTTCGTGAAGCGCGCGATTCCCATGATCGACATGAGTTGCGGTGGGCACGCTCCCATCTTGGGCGCGCTGTTCCACGAACCCGGCGCGATTGCGCGCCACGATGCGGTTGCCTGGGGCTACGGCCGCGGCGCCGACCGCCGCGGTGTGGAAATTCATCAACAGACCGAGGTGACCGGCATACGCGTGGCCGGCGGCCGGGTCGTCGGCGTCGATACGACGCGAGGATCCATCGCCACGTCGCGGGTACTGTGCGCGGTCGCTGGATTTACTCCGCGGGTACTCGACATGGTGGATTTGCACACGCCGATTTACGTGCATCCGCTGCAGGCCATGGTGTCCGAGCCGGTGAAACCTTGGCTCGACCCCATCATCGTGTCGGGCTCGCTGCACGTCTACGTTTCGCAAAGTGCGCGCGGCGAGCTCGTGATGGGCGCATCTCTCGACCCCTACGAGCTGCATCACACCCGTTCGACGCTCGATTTCGTGGAAACTTTAAGCGCGCACATGCTCGATATGTTCCCGTTCTTGAGCGACGTCAACGTCAATCGGCAATGGGCGGGCCTTGCCGACATGACCCCGGACTTTGCACCCATCATGGGCAAGACTCCCGTGCAAGGATTTTTTCTCGATGCCGGCTGGGGAACCTGGGGATTCAAGGCGACGCCGGTGTGCGGCAAGACCATGAGTCACACGGTCGCGACGGGATGCAATCACCCGCTGATCGAGGGATTCGCGCTGGATCGTTTTGCGCGCTATCAATTGACGGGCGAAAAGGGCGCTGCGTCGGTGGGGCACTGATGAAAATCATGATTTGTCCGTTGAACGGACCGCGCCCGGTGTCGGAATTCGTCTATGGCGGCGAGGTGCGCCACAGTCCGAACCAGGATACTTGCAGCGACGCCGAGTGGAGCAACTATGTCTTCAACCGGTCCGGATCGCCGGGCGTAAAATACGAATGGTGGTGCCACGCGGCGTCGGGCTTCTGGTTCATTGCGCTGCGCGATACCGCGCGCGATGCCGTGATCGCCACCTACACGGCCGAGACCGTACGCCAACTGCTGCAGCCACAAGGACGCGCACCTTGATGCATCGCTTAGGTCCGCATCCGGACGAGTGGATCGACCGCTCGGCCACCCTGCGCTTCAACTTCGAAGGCACGACCTATCAGGGTTTCGGCGGCGATACCATTTCGTCCGCGCTCGCGGCCGCGGGCGTGCCGTTCTTCGGGCGCAGCTTCAAATATCATCGGCCGCGCAGCATTCTGTCTTTCGCCAACCACGACAGCAACGCGATGTTCCAGGTGTCCGGGGCGCCGAATGTGCGCGGCGATGCGACGTTGTTGCGCGATGGCATGCAGGTGACAGCGGTCAATACGTTTGGCGGACTCAAGGGCGACAAGGCCCGCATTCTCGACCGCTTCGGCCGCTGGCTGCCGGTGGGTTTCTATTACAAGGCATTTCATTCGAAGCGCCTGTTCCCGCGTTGGGAACGCATGTTCCGCAGGCTCACGGGATTGGGCGCCGTGGACTTAGGCGCCCTGCGCCGCACCACGCCGAAGCGCTATGGATTTTGCGACGTGCTCATTGTCGGGGCCGGGCCCAGCGGCCTCGCCGCCGCGCTCGAGGCGGCGGCCGCGGGCGCAGAGGTCGCGCTGGTGGACGAGGGGTTTCGCCTCGGCGGCGGCGGCGCGCTCTGCGAGGGCACCCGCGAACACTTGCGCACGCTCACCGATGAGGTGGGCAATTCGCCGCGCATCACCGTGTTTCGCGCCACCGTCGCGGCCGGCTACTACGCCGATCATTGGCTGGCGCTCGCGGAGCCTAAGCGCATGACCAAGATGCGCGCCAAAGCCGTGGTGTTCGCCACCGGCGTCATCGAGCAGCCTGCGGTGTTTCGCAACAACGATTTGCCCGGCGTGCTGTTGGCGTCGGGCGCCTGGCGGCTGCTCACGCGCTACCGCATTGCTCCAGGCCGCAATGTCGTGATGGTGGCCGCCAATCCCGAAGCCTACGCGATCTGTCTCGAACTGCACTCGCAGGGTGTGCACATTGCCGGCGTCGTCGAGTTGCGGACCGCCCCCGCGGATGACGCAGCGGCGGCGTGCGCGGCGCTCGGCATGGCGATTTCCCCCGGGGTTCTGCCCTACGAAGCCATCGCCGGCGCCGACGGCACGGTCGCGGCTCTCGATGTCGCGCCGCTCGACTCCGCGGGCCGCATCGATTTGAGCAAGCGGAGGCGCATCGTCTGCGACGCCGTTTTGATGAGCGTCGGATGGGCGGCGGCCGCACAGCTGTTCCTGCAGGCGGGAGGCAGCACGCGGTTCTCCGAGGAATTGCAGCAATTCGTGCCCAAGGATCTGCCGCCGGGCATTCTCGCGGCAGGCCGGATGAATGGCGTGTACGATTTCGACTCGCGCGTGGCCGACGGCCGGCGCGCGGGATCACAAGCGGCTGCGCATGCGGGTTTCGGCGTGCCCTCGAGTGCGATCGTCGCGCGCGGCACGCGCCGTCCCTCCCACGCGTTCCCGATCATCGATCACCCATCCGGCAAGAACTTCGTCGACTTCGACGAGGATCTGCAGGTCAAAGACCTCGAGAATGCCGCGCAGGAAGGGTTCGATTCGAGCGAGCTCTTGAAGCGCTACAGCACGGTGGGAATGGGGCCCTCGCAGGGCAAGCATTCGAACATGAATGCGCTGCGCATCCTGGCCCGGGTGCGCGGTGCGAGCGTCGAGCAACTCGGCCTGACCACCTCCCGCCCCATGTATCACCCGGTGCCGCTCAAATTGCTGGCCGGACGCGGCTTCAACATCGAGCGGCGCACGCCCTGCGACGCAAAGCACCGCGCGCAGAGCGCGGTGTGGATGCCGGCGGGAAACTGGCGGCGCCCCGAATACTATGCGGTCACCGGGGAAACCCGGGCGCAAAGCATCGAGGCCGAAGTGCGCGCCGTGCGCTCGAGCGTCGGACTCATCGACGTGGGTACGCTCGGAAAGATCGAGATCTACGGACCCGAGGCCGGAGCTTTCTTGGATCGGGTGTATGCCGGAAAGTATTCCGATTTGCGCGTCGGTGCGACCCGGTACGGGCTGATGCTGGACGAATCGGGGGTCATCATCGATGACGGCGTGATCGCGCGGATGACGGCCGAGGCTTTTTATTTCACCACCACCACCGGCGGGTCCGCGACGGTATTCCGCGAGCTTTTGCGGCTGAATGCTCTATGGGGATTGGATTGCGCCTTGGTGAACGTGACCGGCCACCGGGCGGCGTTCAACTTCGCCGGCCCCAAAAGCCGCGCCATCTTGAAAACGCTCTGCGAAATCGATTTGGACGAAGCCTCGTTTCCCTTCTTAGGCGTGCGCGAAGGCCTGGTGGCGGGCGTTGAAGCGCGGCTGCTGCGCGTCGGATTCGTGGGCGAATTAGGCTACGAGATCCATGTCGCCGCGGGCAGAGCCGCCGCCGTGTGGCAGGCGCTGTGCGACGCCGGTGCGCCGCACGGCCTGCGTCCATTCGGCGTCGAAGCGCAGCGCGTGCTGCGCCTGGAAAAAGGCCATTTCATCGTCGGCCAGGATACCGACGGCCTCACCGACCCGTTCGAGGCCAATGCGCGCTGGGCGGTGAACCTCAAGAAACCCTTCTTTGTCGGACAGCGCAGCCTTGAGATCCTGGCGAAGCGCGGACCGCGGCAGAAATTGGTCGGCATCGAAATACTGGACCCGGACCGCTTGCCGAACGAATGCCACTTGGTGATCGAGAACGGAGCCATCGCCGGCCGCGTCACCAGCGTGGTGCGTTCGCGCACGTTGAATAAATCGATCGGGCTCGCCATGCTGGCACCGGAGCTCGCGGACGCCGGCCGGGAGATCCGCATACGCGGCGAGCGCGGCGCAATGCTGGCGGCACGCGTCGCCGCCACGCCCTTTTATGATCCGCAAAACCTGCGGCAGCGGCCGGGAGCCGGCGCATGACCGCGCTGGTCTTGGCTATCGAGGCGCCGCGCGCACGCCTGGGGTTGAAGGGTCCGCGCGCCGCGGAGTGGCTCATCGCGCAAGACATGGTCTTGCCGATGGCGGCCAATAGCTGGGTACACTCGGGCGCAGGCGGCGGCTCGGGTGCGCTGCTGGTGGCGCGGCTCGGCGCGGCGGAATTCTTTCTCGAGGACGCGGCGGATGGGTCGCCGCTCGCCGCCATTTCGCCGAAGCTCAAGGCGAGACCGCCCGGAGTCTACCCGGTGCTGCGCGAGGATTGTGCATTTCAGTTGAGCGGCGATGGCGTACACGATGTGCTCGCGCAGGTGTGCAATGTCGAGTTCGCGGGGCTGGTTCTGGATTCGCATCCTTTGATCATGACGCTCATGATCGGTGTTGCGGTGCTGGTGGTGCCGCAGGAATTCGGCGCCGAGAGGCGCTATCGAATTTGGTGCGACCCCACCTTCGGACCTTCGTTGAGCGAAAACCTGGAGGCGGTGGTGGTCGATTGCGGCGGGATTACCAGAGGAGTGTCGGCATGAATCGGGAGCAGGCTCAAAAGTTCTTCGACGAATACAAGATCCGCTACGTACTGGCGCAGTTCGTCGATATTCACGGAGCGGCGAAAGCGAAGGCAGTGCCCGTCGAGCATCTGGACATGGTGTTGACGGACGGCGCGGGCTTCGCCGGGTTCGCGTTATGGGGCTTCGGCATGGGACCCGAGGGACCGGATTACATGGCGGTCGGGGATCTTGCGACCCTGGAGAACATCCCGTGGATGCCGGGGTACGCGCGGCTCATCTGCAACGGCGTGGTCAACAAGAAGCCCTATCCTTATTGTTCACGAGTCGCGCTGCAGGCCCAGATCGCGCGGCTCAAGGAGCGCGGCCTCACCCTGTTCACCGGAATCGAGCCGGAGTTCAAATTGCTGTCCCGGCGTGCGGACGGAAGCTTGGGTCCCGCGGACCCCACCGACGATCTGGACAAGCCGTGCTACGACTACAAGGGCCTGTCTCGCGCGCGCGAAGCATTGGATGAAATGGTGGCCGGGCTGCGCGCGGTGGGGATCGATGTCTATCAAATCGATCACGAAGACGGCAACGGTCAATTCGAAATCAACTTCACCTATGCCGATGCGCTCAAGTCCGCGGATAATTTCACTTTCGTGAAAATGGCGGCCAGCGAGATCGCGCACAAGCACGGCATGATCGCCACGTTCATGCCGAAGCCCTTTTCCAACCGCACCGGCAGCGGCGCGCATTTCCACGTCTCCTTGGGCTCGGCCGCGCAAAAGAATGCCTTCCATGATCCTAACGACAAGTCGGGCATGGGCTTATCCCCGATGGCCTATCAGTTCCTCGCGGGCGTTCTCGCGCACGCGCGCGCATTTTGCGCCGTGGCGGCGCCGACCGTGAACTCGTACAAGCGTTTGGTGGTGGGCCGCGCGCTGTCGGGCGCCACATGGGCTCCCGCCTATATCGCGTACGGCGACAATAACCGCACCGCCTGCGTGCGCATTCCCTATGGCCGGCTCGAAATCAGGCTGCCGGATTCCGGCTGCAATCCGTATCTCGTATCGGCCGCGCTGATCGCGGCGGGACTCGACGGGATCGATCGAAAATTGGATCCCGGACCCCCGCAGAACATCAACCTGTACGAGCTCTCGCTGGAGCAATTGGCCGAAAAAGGCATCAAGCTGTTGCCGCAATCCTTGAACGAAGCCATCGACGCGCTGGAAAAGGACAGCGTGATCTGCGATGGCTTAGGGTTGGATCTGGCACGGGAGTTTATCCGCCTGAAACGAATGGAATGGACCGAGTACTCGCGCCATGTGTCCGATTGGGAGTCACGGCGTTATCTGGAATTCTTCTAGGAGCGGCAGCATGTGTGGAATCGTGGGTCTGTTGGTCAAGAACAAAACCCTGCGCAGCCAGCTCGGCGCGCTCATGGTGCCGATGCTGACCGGCATGACCGAGCGCGGCCCCGATTCGGCGGGTCTCGCCGTCTATACCGAGCCGGTTGCCGACGATATGCACAAGCTCAGTCTCTACAGCGGCGAGCACGCGGTGGATTGGCCGGCATTGCTCGAGGGGCTTCGCGAGCATTTCAGTGAGCATTCGGCGATCGCCATCAACGGCAATCACGCGGTGCTCTCAAGCGCGGCCGACCCGGACCGGGTGAGCGACTGGATCGCGCGGCACGCGCCCACGGTCGCGGTGCTCTCCGTGGGCCACGCCATCGACCTATACAAGGATGTGGGTGCGCCCGCCGACATCGCGCGGCGCTATCGATTCAACGCGCTCTCCGGTACTCACTTGGTCGGACACACGCGCATGGCCACTGAATCGGCGGTGACCCCCGCGCATGCGCATCCTTTCACCGCCGGACGGGATTTTTGTCTGGTGCACAATGGTTCGCTGTCGAATCCGCACTTGGTGCGCAAGCATTTGGAGCCGCTCGGAATCGAATTCGAGACCGACAATGACACCGAGGCGGCTTGCCGATTCTTCGAGTGGCGCCTGCGCGAAGGCGATGACCTCGAAAGCGCGGTGCAGCGCGGTTTCAGCGAGTTGGACGGGTTCTACACCTTCCTCATGGGCACCGACAAGGAATTGCTCATCGTGCGGGATGCCTTCGCCTGCAAGCCGGCGATCGTCGCGGAGACGGACGACTACGTGGCCATCGCCTCGGAGTTCCGCTCACTCGCGCATCTGCCGCACATCGCCCACGCGACGCTGTTCGAGCCCAAGCCTGAGGAGATCTATTCATGGCGAATCTAAGGCCGGTGCCCGAGGCGCGGGAATTCGATCTGACCAAAGATACGCTGCGCGAATTGAACCTCTTTTTGCACAAGCACGCGGCAGAGGACGGCGTGTCGCGGATTCGCGTGCAAAATCCCAACGGCGCGCATTCCATTGCCTGCGGTCTTAATGCCGATCTTGAAGTTCACATTCATGGTCACGTCGGCTACTACGTGGCCGGAATGAACCAGCACGCCTCGGTGACCATTTATGGCAATGCCGGACCGGGCGCGGGCGAGAACATGATGTCGGGCCGAGTGCATATCAAGGGTTTCGCATCCACCGCAGCCGGCGCGTCCGCGCACGGCGGTTTGCTGATCGTCGATGGCGATGCGTCGTTGCGCTGCGGAATTTCCCTCAAGGGCGCGGACATCGTCGTCGGCGGCAGCGTCGGCAGTTTTTCGGCCTTCATGGCACAGGCGGGACGGATTCTCATCTGCGGCGACGCCGAGGATGCTCTGGGCGACTCGCTCTACGAAGCGGTGATCTATGTGCGCGGTAAAGTCCGATCGCTCGGAGCGGACGCCCGTTTTGAACCGATGAGCGACGCCGATCGCGCCTCCGTCAAGAACTTGCTGACCGCGGCCGGCCTATCGCATGACCCCGGCGAGTTCAAACGCGTGGCCTCGGCGAAGAGCTTGTATCACTGGCATGCCGATGCCAACCAGGAGTACTGATCCCATGAGCGGCTTGCAACGGGAGGAATCCGCCGGCTTCGACCGGCAGACCATCGACTACATCCAGCGCGCGGCGGCAAGCGGGCTGTACGAGATCCGCGGACTCGGCGCGAAGCGCCGCGTCCCCAATTTTGACGACCTGTTGTTTCTCGCCGCATCCCTGTCTCGATACCCGCTCGAGGGCTACCGGGAGCGCTGTGCGACCAAAACGCTGCTCGGCACGCGATACGCCACGCAGCCCATCGAACTCGCCATCCCCATCACGGTCGCGGGAATGAGCTTCGGCGCCTTGTCCGCCCGCGTCAAGGAGGCCCTCGGCCGCGCAGCGAGCGCCGTGGGTACCTCGACCACGACCGGCGACGGCGGTATGACCGCCGAGGAGCGAGCCGCCTCGAAACTCCTCGTGTACCAATGCCTGCCGTCGCGCTACGGCTTCAATCCCGACGATGTGCGCCGCGCCGACGCCATTGAAATCGTCATCGGCCAGGGCGCAAAGCCCGGCGGCGGCGGCATGCTGCTCGGCCAAAAGGTCAATCCTCGCGTGGCGCGGATGCGCACGCTGCCGGAAGGAGTCGATCAACGATCCGCGTCGCGTCATCCGGATTGGACCGGGCCGGATGACCTGGTGATCAAGATCAAGGAACTGCGCGAAATCACCGATTGGGAGAAACCGATTTATGTGAAGGTCGGAGCGACGCGGGTATTCAACGATGTGAAACTCGCGGTGCACGCGGGCGCGGACGTGATCGTGGTCGACGGCATGCAGGGCGGCACGGCGGCGACGCAAACCGTGTTCATCGAACATGTGGGCATTCCCACTCTGGCGGCGCTTCGTCAGGCCGTGGATGCGCTCGATGACCTCAATATGCGCGGCACCGTGCAGCTGGTGATCTCGGGCGGCATTCGCAGCGGCGCGGATGTCGCCAAGGCGCTCGCCATGGGCGCCGATGCGGTGGCCATCGGCCAGGGCGTTCTGGTCGCGCTCGGCTGCAACAGCGACACCTATGTCGCGGGCGGCGAGCATGTATCCGCGGCGGAGGACTATGCGCAACTCGGCACCGCGCCCGGGTTCTGTCATCATTGCCACACGGGCAGGTGCCCGGTCGGGATCACCACACAGGATCCGCTTCTGGAGCTGCGGCTCGAGCCGGCCGTGGGGGCCAAGCGGCTCAGAAATTATTTGAAGACCTTGAATATGGAGCTGACCACGATCGCACGCGCCTGCGGCAAACAGGATGTACACCATCTCGAGAAAGAGGACCTGGTGGCATTGACCGTGGAAGCGGCTGCCATGGCCGCTGTTCCGTTGGCCGGCACCAGCTGGATTCCGGGGAGATCCCCATGATCGTCGAAGTTGCGTTGCTCAGCATCCGTCCCGGCAGCGAAGCGCAATTCGAAGCGGTTTTTCGCAAGGCGATTGCCGTGCCGGCCGCGAGCAAAGGGTATTTGACCCACGAGCTCAAGCGGTCGGTCGAGACGCCCAACCGCTACGCGCTCTCCATCGAATGGGAGACTCTCGAAGATCATACGGTCGGATTTCGCAACTCCCCCGCGTTCGCGGCCTGGCGGGCGCAGGTCGGTCCGTTCTTCGAATCCGCGCCCGTGGTCGAGCATTTCAAGCCGGTCGTGGGCGAGGCGTAGCAAGGGGGCGCCGGCGATGTCCATGATTCTCAGCATCGACGATCTGCGCACGGCCGCCAAACGGCGTGTACCGCGCGCCATCTTCGACTACGCCGACGGCGGCTCCTACGATGAGCGGACGCTGCGCGCCAACGCGGCGGACCTCGACAAGCTGACCTTCCGGCAGCGCGTTATGGTCGATGTCTCCGGCGTGTCGCTTGCGACCACGGTGCTGGGCAGCCCCGTTTCCATGCCCCTCGCCATCGCCCCGACCGGGCTTGCGGGGCTGTTCCACGCGGACGGGGAAATCAAGGGCGCGCGCGCGGCGGCCGCCTTCGGCATTCCCTTCTGTTTGAGCACCATGTCGATCTGCTCCATCGAAGATGTGCGCGCGGCGACGCAGCAGCCCTTCTGGTTTCAGCAGTACCTCATGCGGGATCGAGGATTCAATCAGGAACTCATCGACCGGGCGATCGCCGCGCAATGTTCCGCGTTGATGCTGACTCTCGATTTGCAGGTGCTCGGCGAGCGCCGCCGCGATCCGCGCAACGGCCTCAGCATTCCGCCGCGCCTCACGCTGCGCAACGCCTGGGATGTGGCGACCAAACCGGTCTGGGCAACGAAAGTGCTGTTCGGCAAGCGCCGCACGTTCGGCAACTTGATCGGACGGCTCAAGGGCGCCGGCGGACTGTTGAACCTCGCCGAATGGACGCATTCGCAATTCGACGCCTCGGCGAACTGGCGCGACGTCGAATGGGTGAGGAGCCGCTGGCCGGGTAAATTGATTCTCAAGGGTGTATTGGATGCCGAGGACGCGCAGCTGGCGCTTGCCGCAGGCGCCGATGCCGTGGTCGTCTCGAATCACGGCGGCAGGCAGCTCGACGGAGCGCCATCGTCGATCTCCGTGTTGCCCGAGATCGTTGCGGCGATCGACGGACGCCGCGAGGTGCTGTTCGACGGCGGGATTCGCTCCGGGCAGGACATTGCCAAGGCTCTCGCCTTGGGAGCGCGGGCGTGCTTGATCGGCAAATCCTTTTTGTTTGCGCTGGCGGCGGCCGGCGAGGCGGGCGTCACCAAGGCTCTCGAAATCCTGCGCAATGAACTCAAGGTCACCCTGGCTTTGACCGGAACCACTCATGTCTCTGCCGCGGGCCGGCAGATGCTGAGATAGGATGGCCCCGCGCTTTTTCTGGGCGGTCACTTTTCTGGCGTCCTATGCATCGAGTGCTCTAGCGGCGGATGAGCCGCAAAGCGGCCAAAACGGATCCTTGCCGCCCGCGCAGAACTTTGCGATTCACGGTCAGTTCACCTACGTCGAGCAGGAGACCGACTCGTTCAATGCGCCTTACGCGGGAGCCAACAGTCTTTCGCCCGACAGGGGGCGGGAGACGACGGATCTCACGCTGTTCGCGGGCGCGCGGCTCTGGCGGGGGGCGGAAATCTGGATCAATCCGGAAATCGATGAGGGCTTTGGCTTGGATAACACGCTGGGACTCGCCGGGTTCCCAAGCGGCGAGGGATACAAGGTCGGCAAGAATCAGCCGTACTTGCGGCTGCCGCGGTTGTTCGTGCGCGAAACGCTCGATCTCCCCGGGGAGCGCGAAGCAGAAGCGCCGGGCCTCAATCAACTCGGCGGTGATCGCAGCGCGAACCGGTGGGTATTCACCGTCGGCAAGTTCAGCGTCGTGGATATCTTCGACACCAATCAATACGCTCACGATCCGCGCAGCGATTTTCTCAACTGGACGGCCGTGGATGGCGGGGCGTTTGATTACGCCGCGGATGCGTGGGGCTATACCGTCGGCGCAGCGGCGGAGCGGTATAGCGGCTCGTGGACCGTGCGGGCCGGGGTATTTGATCTCTCCAACATCCCCAACAGCCCGCACCTGGAGCCGGGAATGCATGAATTCCAGATCGATGCCGAGGTCGAGAAACGGTACCAGTGGTTCGGGCAAACCGGCCGCGTGCTCCTCACTGGATTCGACAGCCGCGGCCGCATGGCGCTTTTGGATCAAACCATCAGCGTCGCGCAAAGTACCGGCGTGAATATCGATACCGCCCTCATCGATGCCCGCCAGTACCGTAGCCGCCTGGGAGGCGTGCTCGGCGTTGAGCAGCCCATCACCGAGGCGGTCGGGGTGTTCGCGCGCGTGAGCAAGGCCGCCGGCAATGTCGAAACCTACGAATTCACGGATGTCGACCGTGCGGTCGTGATCGGAACCTCGGTCAAAGGACTCCCCTGGCATCGCCCCGACGACACGGTCGGCATTGCCGTCGTCGACAACGGGATTTCGGCCGAGCGCCGCGAGTATTTGAACTTGGGAGGTCTCGGCATCCTGGTGGGTGACGGGAAGCTCCCGCATCCGGGAGCGGAGCGGATTCTCGAGAGTTATTACAACTACGCCGTGCTCGGGTGGGCCCACCTGAGTCTTGATTATCAATGGGTCAAGGACCCCGCCTACAACCGCGACCGCGGACCCGTGTCGATATTCGCCGTGCGTGTGCACGCGCAGTTCTGAAGCAGCCGCGATTCAGATCATCGGCAAGCGCTTGGCCCTGCCGAGCGGAAACGCCGCGTCGATGCGCAGAACCTCGGCGTCGGACAGCTTGAGCTGCCCGGCGCCCGCGTTCTCGCTCACATGCTCTAGCGAGACGGCTTTGGGAATCACGAAGGCATTCGGATGGCGCAGCAGGAAGGCCAGCGCGACCTGCCGGGCGGTCGCCTGCCGCGCCGCTGCAATTTCCTGCAACACGCGGCCCTGCCGGGTGTGGGCATCGAATGCGCTCGGCTGCTCGCCGAACGGCGTGTAGGCAACCACGGCCACCCCGCGTTCGCGGCACCAGGGCAGCACCGCATGCTCGATGGCGCGCTCCTGCAGGTGATAAAGCACCTGATTGCAGGCCGGCAGACCGGCGCCCGCGATGGCCGCGACTTCTTCCAGATCCGCCACATCGAAATTGCTCACGCCCCAAGAGAGTATTTTGCCGTCGCGCACCAGGGTCTGGAACGCGGCGATGGTGTCCTCGAGCGGATGCGCGCCGCGCCAGTGCAAGAGATAGCAGTCGAGCCGATCGGTTCGAAGGTGCGCGAGAGATTTCTCGCACGCCGCGACCGTGCCGCGTTTGGAGGCGTTGCTCGGCAACACTTTGGAGACCAAGAACACTTCGTCGCGGCGTCCCGCGATTGCCTCGGCGATGATTTTTTCGGCGGCGCCGGAACCATACATTTCCGCCGTGTCGATGTGCGTCATGCCGAGATCGAGCCCCAAGCGCAGCGCCGCGATCGCCAGAGCGGCGGGGGATTGCTCCGCGCGCCACGATCCTTGACCGACCACCGCGACTTCGCGCCGGGTCGAACCGAAGACACGCAACGAGGATTTTGGCGGCATCTTGATACCCGCGGCTTGGCGTCAACAGGGTTGGATTTTGCCGAGGTGCCGCGTCATGCGCAGTGCCGATTCCCGCCCCTGGTAGTATCCCTGCACGACGTTGAGCATGTTAAATCCCAAAGCCTCGTAAAAGATGCGCCCGGCCTCATTCTGAGTGCGCACCTCCAAGTTGATGCGAAACACACCGGCTTCGAGCGCCGTGACGGTGAGCCACTGCATGAGCTGCCGCCCGAGTCCTTGGCGGCGATGCTCGGTGGCCACTGCGAGCAGATTAAGGTGTGCGGTCTCATCGCCGAAATGCATGATGGCGAACGCCGCGATGCGTCCCTCGCGCCGGGCTACGACGACGGAGGATTCGCTGCCGGAGATGAAGTGCTGCACGCGCGCCGGGGTCCAAGCCCATGTCAGCCCTTGTTCGATCAAATCGCGCGACATCTCGGCGATCTCGCGGGCGTCCGTCGAGCGGGCAAGACCCAGCGTGGCGAGTTCGGACATGGGTTCAGCGGCTGCGGTAGCGGTCGGTGGCGAGCACAAGGGCGCTGATATTACCCGGCTCGAAGGCCGAGTGCCCGGCATCCGGCACCATGCGAAAATCCGCTTCGGGCCAGGTCCGATGCAAATCCCAGGCGCTGGTCGCCGGGCAGACGATGTCATAGCGCCCCTGCACGATGGTGGCCGGTATGTGACGGATCCGCGGCACATCGTCGAGCAATTGCGATTCGGTGCGCAGGAAGCCGCGATTCACGAAATAGTGGCACTCGATCCGCGCCACGGCGAGCGCGAACTGATCTTCGCTCCACTTGCGGATACTGTCGAGATTGCTCTGCAGAAAGCTGGTGGACGCTTCCCACACCGACCACGCGCGCGCGGCCGCGAGCGCAACCCGCTGGTCGCTGCCGGTGAGGCGATGGTGGTAGGCGCGCAGGAAATCATCGCGTTCGTCGACCGGAATGACGTCGCGGTACGCCTCCCAGCAATCCGGAAAAATCTCCGAGGCGCCATGCTGGTAGAGCCAGCGAATTTCGGCGTAGCGCAATAGAAAGATGCCGCGCAGGACGAGTTCGCTGACGCGTTCCGGATGGGCTTCCGCGTACGCGAGCGCGAGCGTGCTGCCCCACGATCCACCGAACACCAGCCAGCGCTCGATGCCGAGATGTTTGCGCAGCCGCTCGATGTCGGCGACCAGATGCCAAGTCGTGTTCTCGACCAGACTGGCGCTCGGACGGCTGCGGCCGCAGCCGCGCTGATCGAACACGACGATGCGATAGTGCAGCGGATCGAAGAACTGCCGCGCACGTTTGTCGGAACCCGCGCCAGGACCGCCGTGAAGGAATACGGCGGGTTTGCCGGCGGGATTTCCGCACTCCTCGTAGTAAATCTCATGAACGTCCGAAACGCGCAGGTACCCCTGGCGGTTCGGTTCAATGGCCGGGTAGAGTTCGCGCCGCGCGGGTGTCGCGATTTTCGGAGAGGCGCGCGAGGTCACGGCGGTGCGCGCCGCTAATTTCGCGGCGCTGGTCGAGCCATGCGCTGCCCGTGCGCGCAGCGGTGCGGCGGTTCGCTTCGAGACGGCTGCTCGCTTCGGTGCGGCGCTGCGTGCCGTGCGCGATTTAGCGCCTGCCTTAAGCTGCGTGCCCTTTTTTTTCTTCATGGCCTCTATTCTCCATTTTTTTTTCAATTATGCGCGCTGGACCAACGGACCCAACGGTCTCCCGCCAATCAGATGCAAATGCAGGTGGTACACCTCTTGACCGCTGTCCGGATTGCAATTGATGATCAACCGATAGCCGCTTTTCGCGATCCCGTGTTGACGCGCGAGATCGCGGGCGACAATGACCATGTGCCCGATCAATGACTCATCGTCATCGGCGATATCGTCCGTGGTCGGAATCACTTTGTGGGGCACGATCAATATATGTACCGGCGCCGCGGGGCGGATATCCAGAAATGCGATCACCCGCGCGTCGCGGAACACCACGGTCGCGGCTAGCTCTCCCGCAATGATCTTTTCAAAAAGCGTAGGCATTTCATACGCCTCCGATGTTTCTGGGGTCCTAAGATTAGCAGGAACTTGAGGGCGGTCTGGAGAATAAATGTGCACCGCAGCATGCGCAGGGCGCCCGCCGCCCGTGAATAGTAATGGGAACGATTCTCATATAGAATTGCGTTCATGGCAACGAAACAGGAACCGGCCGGCGGGCCGGCTCGGCCGGCCGACATGCAGCTTGCGGATCTCGCCACGGGCACCTTGGCTCGCGTGGTGTCGGTGAGCTCTGCCGACGCAGCCGCACCGCTCGAGCTCGGCAGGCGTTTGGCGGAACTCGGTTTTCTGCCCGGGGAGGCGGTGCGGATCGTCGCCCGCGGTTTGATGACGCGCGCACCCATTGCGGTACGCATCGGTACAGGCACTTTCGCGTTGCGGCTGTTCGAAGCCGCCTGCATTCGCGTGTGCCCGGAGCAGCCGCTGCTCGGTTAGGCCCATGGAGGCCCTGCCTGTCGTGCACCCGAGCCCTTTGGTCGCATTGGTTGGCAATCCCAACTGCGGCAAGACGGCCTTATTCAATGTTCTGACCGGCAGCCGGCAAAAAGTCGCCAACTATGCCGGCGTGACGGTCGAACGCAAGGAAGGCTCGCTGCTCACGCCCTCCGGCCGGCGTGTCCGGATTCTCGATCTGCCGGGCGCCTACAGTCTCGACCCGTTGACGCCGGATGAGCAGGTTACCGCCGACGTCTTGCTCGGGCGGCGCACCGGCGAGACCACCCCCGACTTCGTCGTGTGCGTCACGGACGCAACCAATCTGCGCCAAAACCTAAGGCTGGTGCTCTCCCTCGCGCGATTGGGCTTGCCGATGGTGGTCGCATTGAATATGACGGACATCGCGCGGCGCAAGGGCATCGTCATCAACGCCGAGCGCCTGGCCGCTCTGCTCGGTGTACCGGTGGTCGAGACGGTGGGGGTCAAGGCCTCCGGAGCCAGCGCCTTGATCAAGGTGCTGGATTCGCTCGCGATTCCCGCGCAGTCGCAGCGCAAAGCGGTGTGGCGGACTCCGTCGGCGGCCGATATCGCGCACGATCAGACCGAAGTGCGCAGAATCTTAGGCGCGGTGGGCGGCGACCGGCTGGACGGCGTCACGTTGAGCGACAAGGTGGATGCGGTCGTACTGCATCCCTTATTCGGGCCGCTGATTCTCGCGGCGATCCTGTTCCTGGTGTTTCAGGCCGTGTTCGCGTGGGCACAGGTGCCGATGGATGCGATCAAGAACGGCGTCGGCGCACTCGGCGTATGGCTCGGCACGGTCCTGCCGGCAAGTCTCTTGAAGGATTTGCTGGTCAACGGTGTATTGGCGGGCGTCGGCAGCGTCTTGGTGTTCCTGCCGCAGATCATCATTCTGTTCTTTTTCATCTTGCTGCTCGAGGACTCCGGCTACCTGCCGCGTGCGGCGTTTCTACTCGACCGCGTCATGGGCAGCGTGGGGCTGTCAGGGCGCGCCTTCATCCCCTTGTTGTCGAGCTTTGCTTGCGCCATTCCCGGAATCATGGCGACGCGCACCATTCAAAATCCTCGCGATCGCTTGGCGACCATCATGATCGCGCCCCTGATGACGTGCTCGGCGCGGCTGCCCGTGTATGCGTTGATCATCGGTGCATTCATTCCGCGGCGCGCCGTTTGGGGCGGCTTGCAATTGCAGGGTATCGTACTGTTCGTTCTCTACATTGCCGGGGTGGTCAGCGCCATGGGCGTCGCCTTCGTGCTGAAGCGCAGCGGCTCGCTGGCGCGTTTTCAGTCTCTGATGCTGGAGTTGCCCGCCTATCACTGGCCGAATCTGCGCAATCTCGCCATCGGACTGTGGCAACGCGTGGAAATTTTCTTGAGCCGCGTGGGCACCATCATCCTGGCCCTGATGGTGATCCTCTGGGCTCTCTCCTCGTTCCCGGCGCCGCCGCCGGGCGCCACGGGTCCGGCCATTCAATACAGCATCGCCGGGCACTTGGGCGCCTGGCTCGCGGTGCTGTTCGCGCCCATCGGCTTCAACTGGCAGATATCGATCGCGCTGGTGCCGGGGCTCGCAGCGCGAGAGGTCGCCGTCGGTGCGCTCGGCACCGTGTACGCGTTGTCCGCGACGGGCGCGGATATGAGCGGGGCGCTGACGCCCTTGATCGCGCAATCGTGGAGTTTGCCGACGGCGCTGTCGCTCTTGGCCTGGTATGTATTCGCGCCGCAATGCTTGTCGACTCTGGCCACCGTCAAGCGCGAAACGAATTCATGGCGCTATCCCATCATCATGGCGGCGTACCTGTTCGCGTTGGCCTATGCGGGTTCTTGGATCACCTATCGCGTTGCATTGGCGCTGACGAGTTGAGCCGCGCGGCACCATCATGAATGGACTCCTCGATCATTTCCTGGTCGGCCTCGCGCTTCTGGCGAGCGCGGGATACGCATTCTCGAGGCTCGGCCCCAAGGGACTGCGGACGAGGATGTGGGCGGCGCTTGCGCGAGCCGCGGCGCGCGCCCCTGCGAGCTTGAAGCTCGGCGGCCTCGCGCGGCGGCTCGAGGCGGCGGCCGTGGCCAAGAGCGCCGGCGCCTGCGGCGGCTGCGATAGCTGCGGCTCGGTAGCGTCGACCGACGGCAAAGCGACCGAGTCCGAAGTTCGCGTGCCGCTGTCGGAGATCGGCCGGCGCCATTGAGCGGCTCGCGGGCTCTTGGCTATTCGCCGGAAAAACGCGGTGCGCGCTTGGCGCGGAAGGCGAGCACGCCCTCGATGAAATCCCGCGTGCCGGCCAATTCGGACTGCGCCAGGGCTTCCTGCGCGAGCTGCTCGGCGAGCGTGGCGGCGGGCTCCTGATTGAAAATGCTCTTGATGCGCTTGAAGGCCTGCGTGGGTCCGGCAGCAAAACGCTGCGCCAGGCCTAAGGCTCGATCCCGCAAGTCGGCGTCATCGACGCATGCCCAAATGAGACCCCAGCGCTCGGCGTCCGCCGCCGACAACGCGTCGCCGAGAAGCGTGAGACCCTTGGCGCGCGCGGTGCCGACGAGACGCGGCAGATAGTAGGTGCTGCCGAGATCGGGCATCAATCCAACCTTGGGGGCAAATAACTGCAGAAACGTCGCGGAGCGTGCCGCAAGCACAATGTCTCCGATCAGCGCGAGGCTCATGCCGGCTCCCGCGGCAACGCCGTTGACCGCCACCACCACGGGGACCGACAAGCCGTACCAGGCGCTCACCATCGGATTGAAATGCTCGCGCAGGCCGGCGCCGATTTTTTCACTATGACTGCTCGGCGACGCATCGAGAAAGTCATCGCGCGTCAGATCGGCGCCGGAACAGAAGGCGCGGCCCGCTCCCGTCAGCAGGACGGCGCGGATCTCCCGATCGGCGTCGATGACGAGGGCGGCAGCGCGCAAGTCCTCGACCAGTTCGAGGCTCAGCGCATTGAGCTTGTCGGGGCGGTTGAGGGTGACACAGGCGATGCTTTCGCGCCGCTCGAATAACAGGGTCGCAAACTCCATTAGCCCAAGTGTACCGCATGCCGCAGTCAGTCATAATGGCGCGACAGCCGTCATCGAGCGTTCGACATGCCCATTCCCGCCATGCTCAAAGATCATTTGCGATTGCCCATCGTCGGCGCGCCTATGTTCATCGTCTCCACGCCCAAGCTGGTGCTGGCGCAGTGCAAGGCGGGCATCGTCGGCGCGTTTCCGGCGCTGAACGCACGGCCGGCCGCTGAGCTCGATGATTGGCTGGGAGAGATCTCCTCTGAGCTCGCCGCCTACCAGCGCGCGAACCCGGCCGCCAAGGTCGCACCGTTCGCCGTGAACCAAATCGTGCATGCCAGCAACGACCGGCTGGAGCACGACGTCGGCATGTGCGTCAAGCATCGGGTACCGATCGTCATCACCAGCCTGCGGCCGCCGGCCGAGGTGGTCAGCGCTGTCCACGGCTACGGCGGCATCGTGTTTCACGACGTGATCAACCTGCGTCACGCGGAGAAGGCGGCGGCGCAGGGCGTCGACGGCATTATCGCGGTGTGCGCGGGCGCCGGCGGACACGCGGGCGTTTTGAGCCCGTTCGCGCTGGTGAAGCAAATCCGTGAAATTTACCCCGGCACGATCATTCTGTCGGGAGCCATGAGCACGGGCGCCGATGTGTTCGCGGCGCAAGCGCTGGGCGCGGACCTTGCCTATCTTGGCACGCGGTTCATCGCGACGGCGGAGGCCAACGCGAGCCCGGCCTACCAGCAGATGCTGATCGACAGCCGCGCGGAGGACATCGTGTACACCTCGTTGTTCAGCGGCGTCGCCGGTAATTATCTGCGCGGCAGCGTGACGCAAAACGGCCTCGACCCTGACAAGTTGCCCGAAGCGGACAAGACCAAAATGAATTTCGGCAGCGGCGGAAATAGCCCGGTCAAGGCCTGGCGGGATATCTGGAGCGCCGGACAAAGCGTCAGCGGTATTCGCGAAGTGCAATCGGTGGAGGAACTGGTCGCGCGAATGGCGGACGAATACGAGGCGGCGCGGATGCGTCTCAATGGCGGCGCGGTTGCGAACCTTTGACATAGGGCGCCGCGCTTGCGGTTGAATTCCGAGCAGCTGCCCGCCGCGCTCGCTCGCGGACTCGCCGGCCTCTATCTCGTCTCCGGCGATGAGCCGCTGCTGGTCGGCGAGGCCGCGGACGCCGTCAGAGCCGCGGCGCGGGCTGCGGGCTACGCCGAGCGAACCGTGTTCTTCATCGACCGCGGCTTTGCCTGGGACGATTTGCGCCACGCGACTGCCGCGCTGTCCCTGTTCGCCGACCGCCGCTTGTTCGAGCTCAAGCTGCCGAGCGGCAAACCCGACAAGGGCGCGGCGCTGTTGATCGAGATCGCGACGCAGCCGCCGCCCGACGTGATCTGCCTGATCACCACCGACAAACTCGATCGCAAGGCCGCGGAGGCGCCGTGGGTGCGGGCCGTCGAGCGTCATGGCGTGTGGATTCCGATTTGGCCGGTGGACGCCGCGGCTCTGCCGGGCTGGCTCACCGGCCGCGCACGGGCCCTCGGCGTTGCGATGGAACCGGCCGCCGCGGAGCTGATCGCCGATCGCGTCGAGGGAAATTTGCTCGCCGCAAAGCAGGAACTCGATAAGTTGGCGCTGCTCGCCAACGGCGCGCCCATCAGCGCGCAGTTGGTGCAGAGCGCCGTCGGCGACAGCGCCCGCTACGATGTGTTCCAGCTCGCGCAAGCGGCGGCGGCGGGCGATGCACCGCGTGCACTGCGCGTGCTCCTGGGACTGAAGAGCGAGGGGGTCGAGCCGACGCTCATATTATGGGCGCTGGTGCGCGAGCTGCGCGGTCTGTGGCAGGCGGGCGAACGCGCTCGGCTGCGCTCCCAATCTCCAGGGGCGGGTTGGAGTCAGGCGGCGAAGCCATCACCGCGCGCGCTCGCGCGAACTTCCAAGATGCCGCTGGCGCGGCTGCTTAGGCAAGCGGCCCAAACGGATCGCATCATCAAGGGCTTGGCGCGCGGCGACGCGTGGACCGCGATCATCGGACTCACCGGCAGCATGGCCGGCGCTTTGCAAGCGTCCCAGGATTCAGGCAGGGTAGCCGGATGAACCCAATGGGCATTTTTGGCGGAACCTTTGATCCCATCCATTACGCGCATTTGCGCACTGCGTTCGAGTTACAGCAGGCGCTGCGTTTGAAGGAAATACGCTTTCTGCCCGCGGGCAATCCGCCGCACCGCGATCAGCCCATCGCCGATGCGCAACTGCGCTTGAAAATGGTCGAGCTCGCGACTGCCGGGCACGACGGCTTCTTGGTCGATGACCGGGAAGTACGCAAAGCGGGACCGTCGTATTCCGTCGAAACCTTGAGCGAGTTGCGGCACGAGTATCCGGACCGCAGCCTCTGTCTGATCGTCGGCATGGACGCCTTCTTGAGCTTGCCCAAATGGCACCAATGGCAGGAGCTCCTGCAGCTCAGTCACTTGGTGGTTGCGCACCGGCCCGGGTGGCGGGCGCCCGGGATGGGGCCCTTGGGCGAGCTCCTGGTCGACCGCGGCACCGGTCGCATCGGCGATCTTCATGAGCAGCGCGCCGGCTGCATTTATATCCATGCCGTGACGCAACTCGAAATTTCCTCCACTGAAGTGCGGCAGTTGATTGCGATGGGCCGGGATCCACGCTTCCTCATGCCGGATTCAGTGCGTAAACTGATCCTGGACACCCATTGTTACTCCAAAACACGGACACCGTAGTGCCAGTCAAGAAAAAGACCCCAAATCTTAAGTCCCCGTTGAGAAAACTGAAGAGCGGCGCGTCCCGCGCCGCCGCCGCCAAACCGAAGAGTGGCGGCACCAAAAAGCCTGCCGCCGCCAAGCTCTCGCTCAAGTCCGTGATACTCGATGCCTTGGCCGATATGAAGGCACTGGAAGTCAAAGTGTTGGATGTGCGCGGGCTCACGGACATTGCCGATTTCATGGTGATTGCGAGCGGCACCTCCGACCGGCATGTGCGTTCGGTGGCGCAACGCGTGGTCGAGAAGACCAAGGAAGCGGGGTTTCGGCCGCATGGCGTCGAAGGCCAGCAGGACAGCGATTGGGTGCTCATCGATTTACACGAGATGATCGTGCACGTCATGTTGCCGCGCGTGCGCGAATTCTATGGACTCGAAAAGCTGTGGGATTTGACCGCAACCAAGCGCGCCGCCCGAGCTTGAATTCGGCGGAACCTTAGATGAAATGCCGGTTGATTGCCGCCGGTACCCGGTTGCCCGACTGGGTGAACGCGGGGTTTCGCGAATACCAGCAGCGCCTGCGCGCACCGCTGGTTCTTGAACTCGTGGAGATCCCAACCTTCAAGCGCCGGGCTGGTGAAAATCCCGAGCGTGCCGTGGCGCGGGAGGGGGCGAGTATGTTGGCCGCGCTAGGCCCGAAGGACTATGTGGTTACCCTGGAGGTCTCGGCTCCGTCCATGACCACGCCTGAGCTCTCCGTGTGGCTGGCCGGCCGGCTGCGCGAGGCAAAGCCGCTCGCCTTGCTCATCGGGGGACCGAACGGGCTCGCGCCGCAATGCCGCGAGCGGGCCGACCAAAGCTGGTCCCTGTCGCCTCTCACCCTGCCGCACGCCCTGGCGCGAGTGGTGGTCGCCGAGCAGATCTACCGCGCCATGAGCCTTAACGCCGGCCATCCGTATCACCGCGCTTAAGGGGTGCCTAAGGTGAGTATCCTCAAGCCCTTGTGCGTCGACTTCGTGTATCTTGCCTCCGGCTCGCCGCGGCGGCGTGCGCTCCTTATGCAAATAGGTGTGCCTTTTCAAATACTTAACGTTTCGGTGGACGAGTCGGTTGCGCCCGGGGAGAGAGCCTTTGACTATGTGTCGAGGCTTGCCGGGGCCAAGGCCAGAGAGGGACGTCGGCAAAGCCTTGAGGACGGGTCACCGGGTCGACCGGTTCTCGCGGCGGATACGGCGGTCGTCATCGATGGTGAGATCCTCGGTAAACCGGTCGACGGCGAGGATGCCGTGCGCATGTTGCGGCTGCTATCGGGTCGGACTCATGAGGTTTTGACGGCCGTTGCGCTGTCGACAGCAGGCGGACTTCAATCGGCCGTCAGCCGCAGCGACGTCACATTTCGCACAATCAGCGAAACGGAGGCGCGCGGGTATTGGAATACTGGGGAGCCGCGCGATAAGGCGGGCGGCTATGCCATTCAGGGGCACGGTGCGGTCTTCGTGGCGGAATTGCGCGGCAGCTATTCCGGCGTGATGGGGCTGCCGCTTTACCAGACCGCCGAGCTTCTGCGCTTGGCCGGCGTCCCGCGATGGCGCCTTGCGGATCATGGAATGACCGATGAGCACTGAGATTCTTATCAATGCGAGTACCCACGAGGCGCGCGCCGCGGTGGTCGAGAACGGCGTCCTGCAGGAACTGTTTCTCGAGCGGCCGAGCCGGCGCGGCTTGATCAGCAATATCTATAAGGGCCGCGTGTCGCGGGTGTTGCCGGGCATGCAGGCGGCCTTCATCGAGATCGGCATGGAGCGCACCGCGTTCCTGCACGCCTCCGACATCTTCGATCCGCGCCATGCCGGCACGGGGATCGAAGCGCCGCGCACGGAAAACATCCGGACCTTGGTCGCGGAGGGCAATGAAATCCTGGTGCAGGTCGTCAAGGATCCGTTGGGCACGAAGGGTGCGCGTCTCACCACGTACGTCACGTTGCCCTCGCGCTATCTCGTCTACATGCCCCAGGGGCGAGGCGTGGGGGTGTCCGCGCGGATCGAAGATGAAGGCGAGCGCGAGCGCCTGCGCGCCGCGGTGCTGGACGGCGTGGAGGCCGATGAAAGCGCGGGCTACATCGTACGTACCGCCGCGGAGGACGCCCTTCCCGAGGCCCTCCGGGCGGACATGATGTATCTGCGCAAGCTCTGGGAGTTCGTGCGTCAAAAGGGGCTGCGCACCGATCCCGGACATCTGGTGCACGCCGATTTGCCGCTGCACCTGCGGATATTGCGCGACCTCTTGCGCCCGGATGTCGAACGGGTGCTGATCGACCAGCCGAGCGCCCATGCCGAAATGCGCGAGTTCGCGGGCACTTTCATGCCCGATGTGCTGCCGCGGCTCGAGCTCTACGGCGAAAGACGCCCGCTGTTCGAGCTGCATCACGTCGAGGAGGAGATTCAAAAGGCGCTGGACCGCAAAGTCTCCCTAAAATCGGGCGGCCACTTGATCATCGATCAAACGGAGGCGATGACGACGATCGACGTCAACACCGGCGCCTTCGTCGGCCACCGCAATCTGGAGGAAACCATCTTCCGCACCAATCTGGAGGCGGCGGTGGCCATCGCCAGGCAGCTGCGCCTGCGCAATCTCGGCGGCATCATCATCATCGACTTCATCGACATGGAAGAGCCCGAGCATCGCCGGCAGGTGATTCAAGCGCTGGAAAAAGCCTTGAGCGACGATCATGTGAAGACGAATATATCGTCCGTTTCGCCGCTTGGGCTCGTGGAGATGACGCGCAAAAGAACCCGCGAGAGCTTGGAACATCTTTTGTGCCAAGCTTGTCCGACTTGCGAGGGGCGGGGCTTCGTCAAGAGCGCGGAAACCGTTTGCTACGAGGTGTTTCGTGAAATCGTGCGGCAAGCGCGGCAATTCGAGTGTCAGCAACTGATGGTTCTGGCGCACCAGGATGTGATCGAGCGCCTGCTCGACGAGGAATCCTCGGCCTTGGGCGAGCTCGAACTGATCACGGGAAAACCGATACGCCTGCAAACCGAATCGCTCTACAGCGTCGATCAGTACGACGTCGTCCTGATGTAAATGAGCCTGCGCAAAGTCCGCAAGATCCTGCTGATCGGTTTCGCGGGATTACTGATTCTGATCCTGGTGTTGATGCTGGGAGTGAAGCTGACGCTCGATCGCGCGCCGCGGTACCAGGCCGAGATCAAGAATTGGGTGTTCCGGCAGACCGGATACCACATAGCGTTTGCCAGCGTGTCGCCGGCGTTTCGCTGGTACGGCCCGGAATTGTATTTCGACCGCTTGGAACTGCGCTCCAAGGACGACCGCCGCGTGCTCGCGCACGCCGCGGGCGGCCGGATCGGCGCCGACGTTTGGCAGCTGTTCCGCACCCGTCAGCTATTCGCCATGCGGATCGAACTCGACGCACCGGACATCACCATCGCACGCATCGCTCCGGACACCTTCGCGCTCGCGTCCGAGATCGTGCTGGGCGGGGATCAATCGTCGTTTCCGAGCACGCTCACGCTCAACGATCTGCCCGCCGGCACTTTGGCCATTCGCCGCGGTTTCGTCACCATACAAGATTGGAATTCCACCTTGCCGCGGCTCGCGCTCACCGGCGTCAACTTGGATTTGCGCCGCGGCGCCGGCCTCGTCGCGCTGAATCTCACGGCGCAGCTGCCCGCCCTGCTCGGCGGCAGCCTGCGATTCAACGGCACCGCGCGCGGCGCGGGTCAGCTCAATAGCCTCGATTGGGACGCTCTCGCGCGCACCCGCGATATGTCCTTTCCGGGCTGGCGAGAATTGCTGCCCGACTATTTGACGAGGCTCGATGCCGGCACCGGCGCTTTCGAACTCGTGGCGCGGGGCCGCGGCCCGGTGCTCGAGCGCGCCGCCCTCGATTTCGGCGCGCAGGGCGTCGTCACCAATCTCAGCGACGGCCCGAGCGCCAAGTTCGCGGAGATCGGCGGCGTACTGACCGTGACCCATGCGGGCGATCGCTGGACCCTCGCCGGCCGGCGGCTGCACGCCTTCACCGCGGGACATCGCGATCCGGATTCCGAATTCGATGCGAACTGGCGCGGCGGCGATGCGGGCGTGCTCGAGCTTCGCGCGCGCGCCAGTTATCTGCGCGCGGATGCGCTGCTGCCGCTTGTCGGGCTGATGCCGCAAAAGGACCTGCGCGACCGCTTGCGCGATATCGCCCCCACCGGCGAGTGGCGGGATATGTACGTTCAACTTGCGCGCGGATCCGTCGGCGAGCCCTGGCAGCTCGAGACCCGCGCCCAATTTCGTGGCGTCGGCTTCGCACCCGTCGGCCGCGCACCGGGCCTGCGCGGTTTGAGCGGCATGCTGGCCGGCAATCAGAGCGGCGGCCGGGTCGTCATCGATACGCAGACCGCGGTGTTCAACTGGCCGGGCCAGTTTTCCGAGCCCATCAATCTGTCGACACTCAAGACCATCCTCTATTGGAAGCGCACCCCGCAGGAGTTCCTGGTGGCGACGCCGGACTTCGAGATGAAGACCCAAAGCGCCGGCGTGCGCGGTAAAGCCGCCTGGCAGCAGCCGAGCGACGGCAGCTCGCCGATATTGACCTTGGTGAGCGCGGTGGACAACGGCAATGTGGCGGACGCGCGCCTGTATTTGCCGCGCCAACAGATTTCGCCGGGAGGGCTGGCATGGCTCGACCGCGCATTCGTCGGCGGCCATATGACGCATGCCGACGCGGTGTTCGCGGGGCCGGTGCGGCATTTTCCGTTTCGCGACGGCAGCGGTGTGTTCCTGGCGCGCTGTCATATCGAAGGCATGACGCTCGATTATCGTGAAGATTGGCCGCGCATCGAAAATCTCGTGGGGCGCGCCGAATTTCGCAACGAAGGCATGAGCGCGCGGGTCATCAGCGGCCACGCCGGCGGTCTCATCGTGGATTCGGCCGAGGCGCGTTTTGCGGACTTCAAGAGCGGCGAGCTCGACATCCAGATCGCCACCCACGGCGATGCCGCGGACGCATTGAATTACTTGCGGGCTACGCCGCTCGATGCGCTGGCGGAAAACGGCTTCTCCGCCGCCGAGGCCAAGGGTCCGCTCACCTCGACGGTGCATTTGTTTCTGCCGTTCAAGGACTTCGATCGGCGGCGGGTGCAGGTGCATGTGATTCTAAACGGCGCGACCCTGAATCGGACGGGCTCGACGCTTGAGGCGACCGAGCTGACCGGGGACGCCGATATCGACGGTGCACAGGTGGCCCGCGCCGACCTGCGCGGCCGCCTCCTAGGCGGCGCATTCCAGATGACGGCGCACTCGCCGCGCAACCGGCCGGTGACCCGAACGCAATTGGATTTTCACGGCACCTTCAGCGGCGACGCCCTGCTCGCGGCGCTGTCGCTGCCCACGAACATTCCCATCAGCGGTCAGACGGATTGGCGCGGCGTGCTCAAAATGGCGCCGGAACCTGCCCGCGAGCGTTCGCTCAAGATCTCGAGCAGTCTTGCCGGACTCGAGCTCAAGCTTCCCGAGCCGCTGGCAAAGCCTGCCGACGATTCATTGCCGGCCTCGCTGGAAGTCCAGTGGCCCTCGAGCGGCGGACCGCAGATGCGTGTGGCCTTGGGAACGTTGTTTCGCGGCGCCGTGACCTTCGACTCGGACGCCAACGGGCCGAAGCTCGGCCGCGCCGCAGTCAACTTCGGTTCAGCCGAGCCAGCGTTGAGCGACACCCAGCAAGTGACGGTGGGCGGCAGTATCGGCACACTGGATCTTTCCGGGTGGTTGAAGCTCGCCGCGTCCGCCAAGAGCTCGAAGCCGCTGTCGAATTATCTGCACTCCGCGAAATTTACGGTGAGCCGGCTCGACTACCACGGGCTGTCGTTCCTCGACGTCACCCTCGATGTGGCGGAAAACCAAGGCGCCTGGCACATCGCGGCGAGCGGGCCCAATGTGGTGGGCACGATTGCCCTGCCGGGGCCCGGCGATGCGGCCGCCCCGTGGGATTTGGAATTCGAGCGCCTCCACGTCGTCGACGAGCCGCAACAGCCGGACATCACGGGCGCTGCCGCCGACCAACCGAGTGCCGTCGACCCGCGCAGCATCCCGGCGATCAATTTTCACGCCGCGGAGATGACCTGGGGGGACCGGCAGTTCGGCGACGTCCGCGTCGCGCTCACCAAGCTCGACGATGGGATCAGCCTCAAACAGCTGACGGTGACCGGCACCGGGTTCGAAGCGAATGCCAAAGGCGAGTGGCGCGGCACGAATGAAGGCTCCGGCCGGGTCGAGGGCACGATCGCGAGCACCGATGTCGGCGACACCTTGAAGGAACTCGGTTTCGACGAAGTGCTCCAGGCCAAGAGCGGACACCTGGAGTTCGATATCAACTGGATGGGTGCGCCATCGGCCGATTCGCTCGAATCGGGCGTGGGCCAGCTGAAAGTGGCGCTGGACAAAGGGCAAATCGTCGGCATCAAGCCCGGCGCGGGGCGGGTTTTGGGGCTCGCCAGCCTGACGGAGCTGCGCCGCAGGCTGGCGCTCGATTTCAGCGATTTGACGGACAAGGGGTTCGCCTTCGACACCATTCGCGGCGACTTCGAGATCCACGACGGCAGCGCGCACACCGACAACTTGCTGGTGAGGGGCCCCGCCGCGGAAATCGGCCTAATTGGCCGGGTCGGCTTGAAAAACAAGGATTACGACCAAACTGCGGTAGTAACGGGGAGTCTCGGCTCGAGCCCCCTGCCGCTGGCGGGCTTCGTGGCGGGACCGGTCGTGGGGGGGGTCGTGCTGCTGTTCTCGCAAGTGTTCAAACAGCCGCTGAAAGGACTGGCACGAGGGTATTATCGAATTACCGGCAGTTGGGATAGTCCGACGGTCGAACGAATCAAGAGTGCAGACGCGGCCGCCGCGACTGCAGAGGCGCCGAAATAATGGGCATAGTTGCCGCCATTCAAATGACTTCGAGCCACGTGGTCGCAGACAATCTGCTCGCCGCGGGCAAGCTGCTGCGGGAAGCCAAGGACCAGGGGGCGCAAATCGCCTGTCTGCCCGAGAATTTTTCCTTCATCGGCTTGCGCGACGCCGATAAGCTGCGCGTGGCCGAAGCCGATGGCGATGGACCGGTGCAGCGCTTCTTGCGCGACACGGCGCGCGATCTCGGTATGTGGATCCTGGGCGGCACCACCGTCATCAAGGGCGACTCGGCGAGCCGCGTTGCGAATACCTCCCTATTGATCGATGCCGGCGGCAAGCGCGTCGCGCGCTACGATAAGATCCATCTGTTCGATGTGACGATCCCAGGCCGCAACGAGCAATATCTGGAATCGACGCACGTGACCCCGGGCAGCAGCGTGGTGGTGGCGGACACGCCGGTCGGCAGACTCGGCATGTCCGTGTGCTACGACATGCGTTTTCCGGAGCTGTATCGAGAACTCGTGACGCAGGGCGCGGAGTGGCTGGCGATGCCGGCGGCGTTCACGGTACCCACCGGGCGGGCGCACTGGGAGACGCTGTTGCGCGCCCGGGCAATCGAAAATCTCTGTTATGTGGTTGCGCCTGCGCAGAGCGGCACGCATAGCAGCGGGCGGGAAACTTATGGCGACACGTTGATCGTCGATTATTGGGGCCAGGTGCTCTCAAGGCTGGCAAAGGGCGGCGGAGTGATCACAGCGGATATCGATCTTGAAAAGCTGGCTGATACGCGTGCGCGCTTTCCCGCGCTCGAGAATCGCCGGCTCGGTTTGCCGAATGTCGCGACCGTGCTGACGTGAGCGCCGCACCTTTGTTCGATGTCGCCGAGAAAATGATTCTCGCCCCCTCCGGGCTTGACGAAGGCCGCCTGTCGGCCGTTCTCGGCACCGTGATGAGCCGCGGCGTCGACTATGCGGATTTGTACTTCCAGCTGTCGCGGGAAGAATCGTGGTCGCTCGAGGACGGGATCGTCAAGGACGGTTCGCACAGCATCGAGCAGGGCGTGGGTGTCCGCGCCATGAGCGGCGAGAAGACCGGCTTTGCCTACACGGACGAAGTGCTGCTGCCCGCCCTGGTGGAAGCCTCGGATGCCGCGCGCGCCATAGCCCGCAGCGGCGCCAGCAAGGCGGTCAAGACGTGGTCCAGGCCGCTCACGCACCGCCTGTACCTGCCCGTGGATCCGCTCGACACCATCCGCGATGACGACAAAGTGGAGTGGCTGATGCGCATCGACGCGGACACGCGGCGCATCGATCCCCGGGTCAAGCAGGTGATGGCTTCGCTGGCCGCGGTGCATGAGGTCATATTGATCGCTTCCAGCGACGGCACGCTGACGGCGGACGTGCGGCCCTTGGTGCGCCTCAACGTGTCCGTCATCGTCGAACAGAATGGCCGGCGCGAACAGGGTTACAGCGGCGGCGGCGGGCGCTTCGGTCTCGATGAGCTGCTGCGCGGCGATGAACCCTTTGCACACGGGCGCGAAGCGGTGCGCCAAGCGCTGGTCAACTTGGAAGCGGTGGCGGCGCCCGCGGGCTCGATGACCGTGGTCTTGGGATCCGGCTGGCCGGGCATTCTGCTGCACGAGGCCATCGGGCACGGGCTCGAGGGGGATTTCAATCGCAAAGGAACATCCGCCTTCTCGAACCGCATCGGCCAAAAGGTCGCGGCCGACGACATCACGGTCGTCGATGACGGCACGCTCGATCGGCGGCGCGGTTCTCTGAACGTGGACGACGAGGGCACACCGACTCAGTGCACCGTGCTCATCGAGAACGGCGTGCTCAGGGGCTATATCCAGGACAAGATGAATGCGCGCCTGATGGGCATGCAGCCGACCGGCAATGGCCGGCGCGAATCCTTCGCGCACATGACTCTGCCGCGCATGACCAACACCTATATGCGCGCCGGGACGCGCGCCCCGGAGGAAATCATCGCGTCCGTCGAGAAGGGCCTGTACGCCGTCAATTTCGGCGGCGGCCAGGTGGATATCACCTCGGGCAAATTCGTGTTCTCGGCGAGCGAGGCGTATTTGATCCAGAACGGCAAGATCGGCGCGCCCGTGAAGGGCGCAACGCTGATCGGCAACGGACCCGATGTGCTCACTCGGGTCAGCATGGTGGGCAACGACATGAAGCTCGATGGCGGCGTCGGGACTTGCGGCAAGGAAGGCCAATCGGTGCCGGTCGGCGTCGGACAACCCACTCTGCGCGTCGACGCGCTGACCGTCGGCGGCACCGGCTAGGAGCTCGGCCGGAACCCGGCCGCAGCGGGCCCAGGCTGCAACGCGAATCTCTGCGTTTGCATCGCTGTCGGCGCTGTCGCCGACGCGCCGCTGCGGCCATGATCAGCGTGCGGCTTACCTTATGGACGAGATCTCACGCTTGAGGTGATTTTGCAGGACGCTTGCCGCAGCGCGGGCGGGACGTAATCGCGGAGCGTCTTGCCCGCGCTTTCCATTCGAAAGCGGATGGTACCAGTACAGGCCCGGTGCTTCGTCGGCCGGTATTCGAAACCGGTACTCGAAGGGCGGGTCATCCGGCTGAATGGAGGTTTTCAGCACATCGTCTTGGTGGCACAGGGGCGGAACGCTGAGCCCGTGAAAATGCAGATTGGCCGAGGTCGGCGACATGGCGCCGCTCAAGCAGGGATCGCTGCGCTTTGCGGAGTTCGAATTCCCATGCGCATGCAGGGATACGGCGCCGGGATCGGTCTCTTGGAGGTCGTTCTTGCTGCGAAGATCTTGAGGCTCCGCAACCAGGCTCCCGGGCTCCGGACGCGGACAGGGATCCGCAAGAATCGCCGGCGCAGCGAGAACCGCAGCCGGCCAGACGCACCCGCGAGCAAGAGAAAAATAGCGCGCCCGCGCGGAATACTCAGACAGGCTCCAGGCATGCAAGCAGGCTATTTCGGCATGGTTACCGGTGTGTTACACGACGATGGGCGCCGCCGGGTCAAGTGCGCTATCTTTTGTCACCTTTCAAATGGGAGACGGAGCGATGAGATCCTGCCGGTTCACGGTGCTCGCAGCGGCGCTGACGGTGGCGTTAAGCGCAGGCGCATGGGCGGCCCCGGACCCTGCGGCGCAACTCGGCTTTCCCCCCAATGTCGCTGCCGCCATGCAGGGCATCGACCCGGAGCGCATTCGCGCCCACGTCCGGTTCCTGGCGGACGACCTTTTGGAGGGGCGCGGCACGGGCGCACGCGGCGGAGACATCGCGGCACGCTCTATCGCCGCGCAGTTCGCCCTCGACGGGCTCAAGCCGGCGGGCGATGACGGCACGTATCTGCAGGCGGTGAGCTTTACCCGGCCGGACGCCGAGCCCGGCGCCGGCCACTACTACCGCTCGGATCATTTTAGTTTTGCGCGCGTCGGCGTGCCTTCGTTCTCCATCAATACCGCGCTCAAATTTTCCGGGCACCCGCCGGAATGGGCTAAGGCGCAGCGCGACGACTACACGGCCAGGCGCTACCATCAACCGAGCGATGAGTACACGCCGGATATGGATTTCGCCAGCAATGCGGCCCTCGCCAAATTCGGCTTCGCGCTCGGCTGGCAGGCGCCGACGGCGCGGCAGACGGTGGGCTGGCTGCCGGGAGATGAATTCGAGGCCAAACGGCTCGAGAGCGCCAAGGGACTTTGATGGGCAATCGCACGGCGCGAGAGGAGCGGCTGCCTGTCACGTACATGGAGCTTCGCGAGGCGCCGGCGCCCCCGCCCGACCGCGTGGGTGCGGAGCGCATCGCTCTTGAAGTGCCGGCGCGCGCGGCCTATCTCGATCTCTACCGGGGCGTCGGCGAACCGCTGCGTTGGGACCAGCGGCTCAAGATGCCCGAGGCGGAGCTCGAGACGCTGCTCGCCGGCGGTAGTCTGCACATTCACGCGGCGCGCGACGGCAACGGCGCACCACTCGGATTTTGCGAATTCGACCGTAGTGCATTTCCCGAGATCGAACTCAAGCACTTCGGTCTCGTGCCGCAGGCGCAAGGACATGGCATCGGCCCGTGGCTGCTGCGCGTCGCCCTGCGTCACGAATGGAATTCGGGAGCTACGAGAATCTGGCTGCACACCGACCCCTGGGATCATCCTGCCGCGGTGCCGGTCTATCGGCGTGCGGGGTTCAAGGTGTACGACATCCGCGAAGAGGCGGTTGAATTCCTATGACAAACTGCGCATAACCATGGTCGAAAGCGAGCGCCGCAATCCGGACGAACTGCTGGCTGATGTGCAGCGGGAGGAAGCGCGTGCGCGCCGCGGACGGCTGCGGGTGTTCTTCGGTGCCTCCGCCGGAGTCGGGAAGACTTACTCGATGCTGGAAGCTGCGAGGGCGGCGCGAACCGGAGGCGCGGACATCGTGGTCGGCTATGTCGAGCCTCATGGACGCATCGAGACCGAACGCCTGCTCGATGGGCTCGAGCAGTTGCCGTTCCTCGAGGTCCGTTATCGCGGCATCACACGGCGCGAGTTCGATCTCGACGCAGCGCTGCGCCGCGCGCCGGCGATCGTACTCGTCGATGAACTCGCACACTCGAACATCGCCGAGGGTGAGCCGCTGCCCCGGCACGCCAAGCGCTGGCAGGACGTCGAGGAACTGCAGGATGCCGGCATCAGTGTCTGGACTACGCTCAACGTTCAGCATCTCGAGAGCTTGAACGACGTCGTCGCCGGCATCACGGGCGTTCGTCAGCAAGAGACGCTGCCCGACCGCATATTCGACGAAGCGGATGAAGTGGAACTGATCGATTTGCCGCCGGATGATCTTTTGGCGCGCCTGAAAGCCGGCAAGGTCTACGCCGCCGACCGGGTGAGCACCGCCACCGAGGGGTTTTTCCGCAAGCCCAATCTGCTTGCGCTGCGCGAGCTCGCGCTGCGCCGCACGGCGGATCGGGTCGACGCCGCGGCGCTGGAATTTGCCGGCCAGGCGCCGAGTTCGAGGCCCTGGTTGGCGCGCGACCGGTTCCTGATTGCCGTCACTCCGGATGGCCAGGCGGAACAGCTGGTGCGCATCGGCAAGCGCTTCGCCGACGCGCTCGATGCGGAGTGGCTGGTGGTATCGGTGGAGACGCCGAAGCTTCTCAAGCTATCCGAGAGCGAACGCAACCGGCGCATCGATGTGCTGCGGCTGGCCGAATCGCTGGGCGCAGAAACCGTGACGCTGGACGGTCCGTCGGCGGCGGATGCGCTGCTGCAGTACGCGCGCTTGCGCAACGTCACCCGAATCGTGATCGGCGAGGCGAAGCGTACCGCCTGGCGCGCCTGGCTGCGGCGCTCGACGACGACCGAACTCGTGCGCCGCGGCCGCGGCTTTGACGTCTCGGTGATTGCGCGGCGCGAGAGTCAAGTGCAGAGAAGACAGGACGTACCCGACAGCAATCCCAGCGAGATTCGCTGGGACCGCTACTGGGCGGCGCTCTTGATCTGCGCGGCCTGCACGGGACTCGCGGCCATCATGTATCCGTACTTCGCGCTGACAAATCTCGTGATGGTGTATCTCTTGGGGGCCACCATCGCCGCCTTGAGGTTGGGACGGGGTCCGGCGAGCTTCGCGGCGGTGGCGAACGTCGTTGCGCTCGACTTCTGCTTCGTGCCGCCGCGGTTCACTTTCGCGGTGAGCAACCTCGAGTACCTTTTGACTTTTGCGGTGATGCTGGTGTTGGCGCTGGTCATCGCCAACCTGGTCGCGAACGTGCGTGCGCAGACGCGGGTCGCCGGCGCCCGCGAACGCCGCACCTCGCTGCTCTATGCGATGAGCCGGGAACTCGCCGCGACCCGCAGCTTCGACAATCTGGCGAAAGTCGCCATCAAACACGTCGCCGAATCCTTTGCGAGCCGCGCCACCCTGCTGCTCCCGGATGCGGACGGACATCTGACTCATCTGCAGGGAGTGGGGGCGGACCTCGCGGGTGCGCTGGAGGGCGCCGATCTTTCGGTCGCTCAATGGGTGTTCGACCATGGGCGCCCGGCCGGCTTGGGCACCGACACGCTGCCCGCCGCGGTGGCTCAGTACCTGCCGCTGACGGGCACGAAGAAGACGCTCGGCGTGCTCGCCGTGCAGCCCACCCAGCGGCGCCGCTTGCTGCTTCCGGAGCAGCGCCACCTCCTCGAGACCTTCGCGGGCCAGATTGCGCTCGCGATCGAGCGTGCCCAGGGAGCGGAGGAGGCCGAGGTCGCACGCATTGCCGTGGAGACCGAAAGTCTGCGCAATACCCTGCTCGCGTCCATCTCCCACGATCTGCGTGCCCCGCTCGCGGCGATCACGGATGCGAGCCGCGCGCTCAGCGACCCGGAATCGGGAGCGGACGCCGTGACACGCGCGGGGCTCGCCCGGTCGATCGACGCCAAGGCGCGGGAAATGTCCGAACTCATCTCCAATGTGCTCGATTTAATGAGTTTCGAGGTCGGCGAGGTGCACCTGCGCCGCGACTCGCACAGCGTGGAGGAACTTGCCGCTGCGGCGCTCGCGCGGCTCGAGGGACGCTTTGGCGGGCGCGTGGTCGACGTGGTCCTGCCGGCCGATTTGCCGTCCGTGAACGTCGATGCGCCCTTGATCACGCGGGTCCTGGTCAATCTCCTCGAGAACTCGATCAAACACACCCCGGCGGACACGCGGATTACCATCTCGGCGGGAATCGAGGGCACGGCGGTGCGCGTTGTGGTCGATGACACGGGACCCGGGTTGCCGCCTGACCCGGAGCGGCTGTTCGCCAAGTTCCAGCGCGGCCGCGACGAAGTCGATGTCGGCGGCGCCGGCTTGGGACTCGCGATTTGCAGGGCCATCGTCAACGCGCACGGGGGACACATCTCCGCCGCGCAGCGTCCGGGAGGCGGCGCCCGGTTCGTGTTCACTCTGCCGACCGCCGCACCGCCGGCTTAAATCCGCATGCGGAGCTATTCGATGATTTTGGGGCGCCCCGCGAAACCGCCGGCGGCGCGCAGTGCATCGGCATCCATGAGCTTGCCGTCCATCATCACGACGCGGGTATGCCGAAGATCGCCGATGCTCTGCGATGGGTCGCCATCGACCAGGACGAGATCCGCGTTTTTGCCGACGGCAATCGATCCAACGCGGCTGTCGGCGCCGACGAGGCGCGCGGTCGCCATGGTCGCGCTGGCCAAAGCCTCGGACGGCGTGAATCCCGCAGCGACATACAGTTCGAGTTCCCGCACCAGCTCCAATCCCGAGCCATCGGTGCCCGCGACAATCGTCACGCCGGCGCGATGCAGAGCGCCGACCAGCTCGCTCAACTTGGCGAAGCTGCGCCGATAATCCGCCCGGGTGAGGCCGGCCGGCACGGCGAATCCTCCCTGACGAAATCCGCGTTCCGCGGCCGGCGGCAGCGTGCCGACGAACGGCGCATAGGCAGCGGAGAGATCGCCGTTCTCCGGCATAAACATGCCTTCGTACACCACCAAGGTGGCGTCCACGGTGATTCTGCGCGCCGCCAGGGTCGCGATCAGCGACTTCATCGGCTCGGCGCCGAGATCGACATCCTTGGCGTAGCGGCCCGGTCCTTCGAACCGGGCGATGCCGTTGGATTTGGCGACCACCTCGTCGGGCATCGCTTGCATGATGACGAAGTTGATGTGCGTGATCTCATCATAGCCGTCAGCGATCGCATCCATGGGGCGCATGCCGGCGGGCAGATGGCCGTGCACGTGCAGGCCGAGCCGATGCGCCTCGGCCGCCGTCTCCGGAACCCAAGCGGGATTGAATGTGCCGTAGATCTTGATGCCGACAAATCCGTCCGCCTTGGCTTTGCGCACGATGGCGATGGCTTCTTCCAGTGATGTGGCAACGCTCGCCACTTGCGCCGTGTTCGGTCCCTTGCCATCGATCAATACCGAGGGATACACGTGCGGAGTGAGCAACAGGTCGTGCGCTCGACGTTCGGCGCGCGCCAGCGTGAGCTCGTTGACATTACCCGGGTCGCGAACCGAGGTGACGCCGAGGGACAGCAGCATCGGGCCGCTCGCATCGTCGGGGAAGTGCATGTGCGAATCCCAGAGTCCCGGAACCAGCGTCTTGCCCTTACCGTCGATGATTTGCGCGCCGGCCGGTACCGCGAACTTGGCGGCGGGGCCCACCCGGGTGATGAGGCCCTTATCGACGACGATGGTCTGTGCCGGCGCAAAATGATCCCCATCGACAAAGGCCCGTACATCGGTGAAAGCGACCGGTCCCGAGGGGGTCTTCAACAGCGCTTGGAGCACAGCCGGCGAGCGCTTGGCGAGCGCCTCATCTTGGGCATGTTGCAGCATCGGCAACGAGCTCTCGAAGCCCGCGGGAAGCCAAGTCAAGGCGTCGATCTGTCCGAAAAACTTCCCCTTGTCGTCGACCCACATCGGGATCGGCGTGTTGTTGAGACCGGTGATGGCATAGGCGGTGACGGTTCGCTGCGACGCGCCGGAACCGACGACCGCCGTGGTCAAAAGCTCGGCATGAGCGCGTCCGCCCGGCAGTAAGGCGAGTGTCTTGTCCGGCGCGGCGATCAATGCTTCGACGAAATCAGCGGTCAAATCCAACGGGCCGCCGAAGGCGGAATACAGCGCCGGGGCGCCGTACGGGGCGGAGCCGGCGTCGACCGGACTCTTCCAAGCCGCCTTGCCGCCGGCGATGGTAAGACTCTCCGCCGCATCGCCATTGGGCGTGAAGCCGCGCACGGTGACCGAGTCGAGCATGCCATCCGCACCGATGTGCGCGGTGCTGTCGGTTTCAAATACCTGACCGCGCAACAACAGGCTCTCGCGTCCCATGCGCATGCCCGTGGCCGAAGTCCAGCGCGCCGATTCGCCGTGCTTGCCGGCCGTCGACAGGATGGTGAAATGCTGTGCGTCGGGCGGCGGCTTGGCGAGGTCTTGGACGGGCGTCTCTGCCATCGCGGGAGCGAGCGATAACGCGCAGATGAAGGCGAGGCAAATCCTCATGCGCTGATCTCCTCAGTCGACGCCGATCATGACATTGGACGCCTTGACGATGGCATAGGCCTTCGCGCCGGGACGCAAGCCGAGCTTCTCCGCCGATTGCTTGGTGATGATGGAAACCATTTCGATTCCCGGTGCCAGTTCGACGATCACTTCGGTATCGACGGCGCCGGGTGTCACCGCCTTGACGGTGGCCGGAATAATATTGCGTGCGCTCAATCGCATGGGACGATGCTCCTTGAGGAAAGCCTGACAGCTTAACGTAAATATCAGTGTCGTCTCGCAATGATCCGAACCATGCCGCCGGGCGCGGAGTCGCGCTGCACGATGAGGCCCAGGCTTTGCAGTTGCAGGACCACCCACTGCGGCGCGAGGCGCAGTTTCGGATAGCTGCTGACACGCAGATGCCAATGACCGCCCTCGCGCCGGTGCAGCACGTCGTACACGGTCACGGCGGCGTCCGAGTACTCGAGGAAGCAGGTGAGCATCTGGTCCTCGTCGGCGCGGACCAGAATGAAGCGGTCGGCGCCGCGCAGCGGCACCGATACGTAGTCGCGAAACGTGGTCAAGAACACTCCGTCCTCGGACAGCGCCGCCGCCGCCGCAGCGAATAATGCTGCAACGGCAGATAAGTCCGGCAAATGGGTCAAGGTGTCGCCCACGCAGAGCAGGACGTCGATCGGACGCGGGGCGCTTGACGGAAAGTCGAGAAGATCCGCCTTGACCGTATGTACCGGCAGCGCTCCGGCACGCGACTTGAGTTCGTCCAGCAACGCCTGGCAGGTATCGATGGCCGTGACCGAATAGCCGCGCTTCGCCAGCTCGAGCGCGTGCGCGCCAATGCCTGCCCCCAGGTCAACGGCGGTGCCGCCCACGCGCTTGGCCAGGTGCAGGGAGTCAAGTTCCGCGGCGCTCCGCGCCAGCGCGGCCTCGAAGCCTCCCACCATCCAAAGATAGACGGGGCCGAGGTGCTTCTCGTAGTGATCGAGCACTGCCGTCATATTGCGCTAGGATATGCCATGAAGGAGAGGTGATGACTGAAATTGCAACGACCCATACCGGCGGCTGTCTCTGCGGCGCGGTGCGCTATCAATTGCGCGGACCGATCCGCGGAGCGATTGCCTGCCACTGCTCGCAATGCCGGCGAACCAGCGGCCACTACGCCGCCATGACCAGCGTGCCGAACGCTAATCTCACGTTGACGTCGTCCGAGGGCCTCGTCTGGTACAAGTCGTCGGACGCCGCTGAACGGGGATTTTGCCGCGTCTGCGGCGGGAATCTATTTTGGCGGCCGCGCGGCGAGGACAGGACCGCCATTACGGCCGGAACGCTCGATGCGCCGACCCATATCACTCTCATCGAACATATTTTCGTCGCCGACAAATCGGACTATTACGAAATCAATGACGATTTGCCCCAGAAGAATCACTGGAGCTAGGACGCCTGCCAGGCCGCGGCGGATTATGGAAAGATGAGTTCGTCGCCAGCTGGCGACGTTGGTTCCGCGCGACGCCGATGGAACCGGAATAGCGTGCGGCACGTCGCATCTCGCTACCCGCCGCTGTCGATACGCTGGCCTCCAGATTTCATACTCTCGACGGAGCTTCCATGGTCGACAAATCAATGACGGGTACATTCCAGCTCAATCTGCCGAAGGACCTCTTGTCCGAAGCAAGACGGCAGCCAAAGCTCAAGAATGAACAGCTCAAGGTCGAGGGCTGGCGCAATTCCTGGCTATCGCGCATTTCCGAGTTGCTGGTCGGCAAGGATTGAGGCGGGATATCCCGCGCTGCCTTAAGTCGAGGTGCAAGCTTCAAGCGTCAATCGCCGCCGCATTAAGTAAAATAGTTGCGCTGTCGGGACCGCTACGGCTTAACATGGTGCACGGAGGTGTGCACCCATGCGCCTGGCTCGTCCTGTCTATGAAACCCTGCCTCTGATCTACTTGGTGATCGGTGCGGTTGCGATCCTGGTCGCGTACCTGGATCCCGTCGGCTCGCGCGCGATGATTGCGTTCGGGATTGGCTTGCTTGCCGAGATCGCAGCGCTCACCGTTTTCTTGCGGCGTCAGGACTACCGCGCTCAGAGCCGTGAGTACAGCGGCGAGACCATCAACTTTCCGTCAAGGTTGAACGGCTAAGCAGCGGGCCGCTGCGTAGATCCAGCTTCCTCAGTGCTTGTCGGCTTCGCGCACGCGAGGCACGCGCTCGTCGATGTACATCACCTCGTGCTGGCCCACCTGCACCACATCGCCGTCGTTCAAGTTATGCCGCCGCACGCGTTTGGACTGCACGAAAATACCGTTGGTACTGTTGAGATCCTCGATGACGCATGAGTCGAGCTGCGTCACGATCTGGCAGTGGTGCCTCGAGATGAATTTACTGTCGATCTGCAAGTCGTTGTCCGGAGTCCGGCCGATCACCAAACGTCCCGGCTTCAATTGGCGCTCCAGCACGGTCTTGCCGCCGCTCGCGAGCAGAATGCGGCCGACCGCCTGTCCGTGTCCAGGTTCGGGATGCGGGGGCGGCGCTGCCAGCTCGATATCGGGCAGGCGCACGCTATTGGCGCCGGAAGCGAACTCGACCCACTGCAGTTCCCGGATGGCGGCATCGAGGTCTTGCATCGAGACGACGTCTTTGTCCTGGCCGTAGGCCGACAACATGCAGGTGTCGCACAAGGTGTTGATCAAGCGCGGCACACCGCCCGTATATTTGTATATCTTGGCGTAGGTGTCTTCCGCAAAAATACGCCGTCCCTGCGAGCCCGCCACTTCGAGCCGGTGATCGATGTAGGCGGTGGTTTCCGCCCTGGTGAGTGCGGCCAAATGAAACCGCAGGCGCACGCGCTGCGCGAGCTGGACGAGTTCCGGCGAATTGAGCTTGTCGTTGAGCTCGGGCTGCCCGGCCAAGATGATGCGCAATACCTTTTCCTTGGTCGTCTCGATGCCCGATAACATGCGCACTTCTTCGAGCACCCGGTAGCTCAAATTCTGCGCCTCATCGACGATCAGCAGCACCTTGCGGCCGTTGACGTGCTGTTCGGTCAGGAATTCGTTCAGCGTGTTCAAAACCTCCGGTTTCTTCATATCGAACGGAGTAAAGCCGAACTGCACCAGCACGGTCTGCAGGAAGGCGGTCGGCGACAGCTGGGTCTGACTGATCTGCGCCACGACCACATCGGTCTGCAGCTCGCGCAGAAACGTCTCGATCAACGTGGTTTTGCCGGCGCCGATTTCGCCGGTGATCACCACGAATCCATCCGTGAACCAAATCGTCGATTCCATGTACGCTTTGGCGCGCGCATGCTGTTTGCTGAGATAGAGAAACTGCGGGTCCGGGCTCAAGCGGAACGGCAGCTCGTGGAGTTTGAAGAGTTCCAGATACATCTAGGCAAGCAGTCTACGGGAATGCGTGCTTTACGTGAATTTTGCGGCTGCTAGGTCCATTTGATCAGCTTTAGAGTATCGGCGAGGGCCCGGTTGCGATCCTGGGTACGGGCTTTGAGGATCGTGCAATGGCCCAATTTGCGCCCGGGTCTCGGTTCCTTGCCATAATCATGGAAAGCCAGGCCATCGATCTCTAAAAGACGCTCTCGGCTCGGCATCTCGCCGAGAAAATTGATCATGGCCGTGTGTCCCAATGCGCGCGTGCTGCCGAGCGGCAAACCGCAAATGGCGCGCAGATGGTTTTCGAATTGGCTGGTGACGCAGCCTTCGATGGTCCAATGTCCCGAGTTATGGACCCGCGGCGCCATCTCATTGGCGATCAGCCTGCCCTTCACCACGAAGAACTCGATCGCGAGTACGCCGACATAATCGAGCGCGCACATGACCCGCTTGAGATGGATCCGGGCGCTACGCTCCAATCTCGAGTTGCTAAAAGGCGCGATGCCATAGCGCAGAATGCCGCCGCCGTGGGTATTGGCGGACAACGGGTAGTAGACGATGTCGCCCGCTTGGGAACGGGCGCCAATGATGGATAGCTCCCGAGAGAACGCCTGAAATTTCTCGTAGATCAATTCCGGTCCGCCGATGAGATCCCATGCGTGACCGAGCTCTCCCGCGTGTTGAATGAGGAATTGGCCCTTGCCGTCATAACCCATGCGCCGCGTCTTGAGCACGCCGGGAATTCCCAGTTTGCGCGCCGCGGATTCGAGATCAGCCCGGCTGTCGACCGCCGCGTGGGGAGCGACGGGAATTTTCAAACGGCTGAACAGAGCCTTTTCCCGCAGCCGATCCTGCGAGACTTCAAGGGCCGCGCGCGGCGGGCGGACCAAAGTCAACTTCTCCAGCGGCGCGAGCGCCTCGCTCGAAATGTTCTCCCAGTCAAACGTGACGACATCACTCTGCGCCGCCAACTTGGCGAGAAGCGCCGGATCTTCGAGCGGGCCGACCAGGATGGGAGCGAGCGCTGCGCCCGGCGCATCGGCGCCGCGATCCAAGAACGAGCAGCGCACGCCCAAGGGCAAGCCCGCAAGCGCGAGCATGCGCCCCAGTTGCCCCGCACCCACGATACCCACGTGTAAAAATTTCAAGGTTGGCGCGGATCCGGTTTGCCGAGCACCGCCGCCGTCTGTGCCGCGCGAAACGCATCCAAGGCGGTGCGCACTTCGATGAGCTCATTGGCGAGGATGGCGGCGGCAAAGAGCGCGGCATTCCTGGCGCCGGCGGCGCCGATGGCGAAGGTTGCAACGGGGATTCCGGCCGGCATCTGGGCGATCGACAGCAAGGAATCGATGCCGTTCAGGACCTTGGTTTGAACCGGCACGCCGAGCACGGGAACGCTGGTCTTGGCGGCCGTCATGCCGGGAAGATGCGCCGCACCGCCGGCGCCGGCAATGATGGCTTTCAAGCCGCGCTCGCGCGCCGAGGCTGCGTATTCGAACAACAAGTCGGGGGTCCGATGCGCCGACACCACGCGCACTTCATAGCCGATGCGCAGTGAATCCAAGGTATTGGCCGCCCCCTGCATGGTTTCCCAGTCGGAGGATGATCCCATGATGATTCCGACCAGGGGTTTCATCCGAGCAACTGCCGTACGAACGCGAACAGCTCGCGGGCACCGACCGGAGAGCGCTGTTCCACCCGTTCGCGTTCCGCCTTCTCGAGCAGCTTCAACAAGGCGGCGCGGTCGGCGTGCGGGTATTCCTGCAGCAATTCGGCCACCGCGACCGTGGGCTCCGACAGCAGCCGATCGCGCCAGCGCTCGATTTGTTGAAAGTACCGGATCTCCATATCGTGACGCAGCTTGCGCTCCGCCAGTTTCGCCAATACCGGTTCGGGGTCGATATTGCGCATCAGTTTGCCGATATACTGGCGCTGCCTTACTTGCGCGCCGTGGGAAGGCAAGCGCCGCAGATCCCGCAATGCCACAAACAGGTTTTCAGGCAGATCCAACGCTTTGATTTCTTGGTCCGGAAGGGCGGACAGTTTCACACCCAATTCCTGCAAAGCCGCGGCTTCCCGCTTGCGCGCACTTTTGCTGAGGCGCTGCTCCTCGGTTTCCTCGGAATTATCCTGTTCGCCCTCAGTCGTCATATTGCCCCATGCTACCACTCGGCCCGGTAGAATCACGGGCCTCTATCCTTACCGTGTCTGGAGGTGACGATGGCCGTCGTTGCTAGCAACCCGTTGCGTCTTGCCGAAAAAGACCTCGAATCCATCATCGAGCGTGCCCTCGACGAAGCGCGCTCGCGCGGCGCATCTCAGGCGGAAGCCGCAGTCAGCCAGGATACTGGTCTTTCGGTCGGCGTGCGACTTGGCGAGGTCGAAACGCTGGAGCACCAGCGTGACCGGAGCATGGGCATTACGGTGTATTTCGGTCAGCGCAAGGGTTCCGCCAGCACCGCCGATTTCTCGCTGGAAGCGGTGCGCGCGACCGTGGCCAAAGCCTGCAGCATTGCCCGGTTTACGGCCGAGGATCCCTGTTCGGGCTTGGCGGATGCCGCACTGATGGCACGGTCGCCGCTGGACTTGGATCTTTCGCACCCCTGGAACATCGCCGCGGACCGTGCGATCGAGATCGCCAAATCGTGCGAGGCGGCGGCGCTCGCATTCGATAGCCGCATCAACAACTCGGAGGGCGCGTCGGTCAGCACCCACCAGGGGCTGCATGTCTACGGCAACACTCACGGCTTCGTCGGGGGCTATCCGACCACCTCGCACACGTTGAGCTGCGTGGTGCTCGCCGGCACCGGCGAGGACATGCAGCGCGACTATTGGTATTCGAGTTCGCGGGATTGGCGCGACTTGGAGGATGCGGAGGCGATCGGACGCGAAAGCGCGCGGCGCACCATCGCGCGCCTGGAGCCGCGCAAGTTGAGTACCCGGCGTGCACCGGTGCTGTTCAATGCAGAGATTGCGCGCGGCTTCATCGGGCACTTCACCGCGGCGATTCGCGGCAGCAGCCAATACCGTCAATCATCCTTTCTGTTGAATTCCGTCGGGCAGCAGGTATTTCCGGCGGGGTTTTCCATTGCCGAGCGTCCGCACATTCCCAAAGCGATGGGCAGCGCGCCATTCGACGAGGAAGGCGTCGCGACGCGGGAGCGTGAACTCATCGCCGACGGTGTGCTTACGGGCTACATTCTTTCCAGCTACTCCGCCCGCAAGCTCGGGCTGCAGACGACCGGCAACGCCGGCGGCGCCCACAATCTCGTGGTCGCTGCAAATACTCCGGGGGGGCTTGCCGCGATGCTCAAGCGCTTGGGCAACGGGCTCCTGGTGACTGAACTCATGGGACAGGGTGTGAACGGCGTGACCGGAGACTACTCCCGCGGTGCGGCAGGTTTTTGGGTCGAGAATGGCGTCTTGCAGTACCCGGTGGCCGAGATCACCATTGCGGGCAATTTACGCGACATGCTGTTGGGCATAGCGGCCGTCGGCGACGATGTGGATACGCGCGGCGGGATCCGAGTCGGTTCCGTGCTGCTTGACGAGATGACCATCGCCGGCGAGTGAGGCTTGCGCTTAAGCTCAATCGGCGGCGATCAAATCCTTGAGCGAGCGGGTGCCCAACTGCTGGCGCATGGCGGCTTCGACTTCCGCGACCACCCGCGCGGCCGGCGCCGCCAATCGGGCCGTCACCAATTGGCCGCTTTGCTGCATACGCACCGCGTCGATGACGGCGGCGAGCGAAATCCCCTCCGGATCGCGGCCCGGCAGGAATTGTTCGTGCTCGGTGGCCACGAGCAGGCCGGCTTTTTCCAAGCATGCAAGTATGGGCGTCAATGCAGTGCCGGGGATGTCGAATTCGGCCGCGAGACGGCCGGCGGACCAATGCGGCAGGCCTGTGTGATAGTCGCGTCCGATCAAATACATGATCGACAGGCCTACTTGTTCCCGAGTGCTGCCGCTGAGTTCCACGGCCTCGCGGCCGTGGCGCAGGTACTGCGGGAGCTGCACGTAAAACGCGAGTTGCGCGCCGATGAGCAAAATGAGCCAGCTCAAGTACACCCAGATCAAGGTGGTCAGCACGATCGCAAAGCCCGTGTAGACCGCCATCATCTGCGACGAGTAGACGATGAACGCGGTGAATATCTCGCCCACCAGACCCCAGATGATGCCCGCCGTCACGCCCCCGATGAGCGCCGGCAGGAATCTCACCCGCGTATTGGGGACGAAGATATACATGAACGTAAAGACGATCGTGACGATGGCGTACGGCAGGAGGCGGCCGAAAATGCCGAAAATAGAAGCCAGTGGCGCGATGGAGTCGAGCCATTGCGCGGCGACACTGTGCTCGGCCGAAGCCAGCAGCTCGAGCGCGACCGCCAACAGAATGGGCCCTAGGATGATGACGCTCAAATATTCGGTGAAGCGGCGCGCGAGGCTCCGCGGCCGATTCACCTGCCACACGAAATTGAAGCTCGCTTCCACCTTTTGAATCGTGCTGATGACGGTATAGGTAAGGAATACCAGACCGATCGAGCCCAACACATCGCCGCGCATGTTCGCGACGAACTGCAGCACGCTCTCGGTCAGTTGATTCGAGACATTCCCCAGGGGCCGAAAGAACTCGTGCAGGATGAACCTCAAGTCGGTGTCGGCACCGAGGCCCTTCATGACGGAAAAACTGAAGACCAAGAGCGGCACCAGCGAGAGGAGCGTCGTGTACGCGAGACTCATGGCATGCACATTGATGTCGCCCATGAGAAAATCGCGGACGATGGCGGCGGGATAGCGCAGCGCGCGCAAGACCGGTCCCCATGGGCGGGGCATGGTGCGTGATTTTTGGAACAGCGCGGCTTCGAGACGCTCGAGCGGCCTCATCATGCCGGCCTTGCCGCTCAAGCGGTCAATAACGTGAGCGCCTTGCGATAATTATCGCTGGTGCGCGCGAGAACATCCGGCGGTAGATGCGGCGCCGGCGGCTTCTTGTTCCAATGCAGAGATTCCAAATAATCCCTCACGAACTGCTTGTCGAAACTCGGCGGGCTGATGCCCGGTTTGTAGGATTCAACCGGCCAGAAGCGCGACGAGTCGGGCGTCAGCGCCTCATCGATCAGCAGTAAATTGCCGGCTTTGTCGATGCCGAATTCGAACTTGGTATCCGCGATGATGATGTCGCGCGCGCGCGCATGCTGCGCCGCGAACCGATAGATCTCGAGCGCGATGCGCCGGATATCGGCCGCATATTTCCCGCCGACGAGCCCCACCACCGCCTCGAAGTCGATGTTCTCATCGTGCTGTCCGGCGGGCGCTTTCGAGGCGGGAGTGAAGATGGGATCCGGCAGCGCCTGCGCCATCTGTAATCCGGCAGGCAACTCGATGCCGCACACCGAACCACGCGATTGATAGTCTCTGAAACCCGAGCCGATCAGATAGCCGCGCACCACGGCCTCGAGCGGCAGCGGAGTCAATTTCTTCACCACCATGGCGCGGCCGGCCAGCTGCGCCCGCTCTGTGGGGTCGGCGACGATGTCCTCGATCTTCATGCCGGTGGTGTGGTTGGCCACCATGTGCCGCGTTTTCTCGAACCAGAACAAGGATATTTGCGTGAGAACCGCGCCTTTGAATGGGATGGGGTCCGGCAGCACCACATCGAAAGCAGACAATCGATCGGTGGTTACGATGAGCAAATGCTGCGCGTCGACATCGTAAATATCCCGCACCTTTCCCTGGTGAATCTTCTTGAGGCCCGTGACGCGGCTCTCGAATAACGGCGGCGATTGCGTAAACGGTTCCATGTCTTAAGGCTGCTACCATTGCAAAGTTGAAGGTCGGCGATTGTGGCGGGGCGGCCCCTATAGGTCAACGCGAATGGCATGGAAAGGTACGTTTATTGGGGCTTTGATCGGTTTCGTGATCACCCGAAACGTCTGGGGAGCGGTCTTTGGCGCCTTCATCGGGCAGTTGTTCGATCACAGCGCGGGCTTCGGACGGCCCGGCGCGTCGCGCACGGCCGCATCGGTATCGGAGGTGTTCTTTCGCACCACCTTTGAACTCATGGGCCACGTCGCCAAGTCCGACGGCCGCGTATCGCAGGCCGAGATTGATGCGGCGCGGCGGCTCATGCAAGAGCTCAACTTGAGTTCCCAGGAGGTCAGCGTCGCGATAGCGTGTTTTCAGGCCGGAAAATCCCCTGCGTACGATGCGAACTTGAAGGTCGAACAACTCCGCGAGGCCTGCGGGCTGCGCTACGATCTCACGCGCGCCTTCATGGAGCTGCAATTACGCGCCGCACTGGCTGGGAACGGCATCGCGCCGCCGGCGCGGAACATTTTGAGGCAGGTGGCCGAGTGGCTCGGCATGTCGGGACTCGAGTTCGCCCGTATGGAATCCGCCGTGCGGGCGCAACAGCAGGGCCGCGGCAATTTCGCCGGCAGGCAGCCTCAAGAAAAGCCGCTGGCCGACTGCTATGCGGAGCTCGAGGTCAACCCCGCCGTGAGCGATCCAGAGGTCACCAAAGCCTATCGCCGGCAGATGAGCCGGCATCACCCCGACAAGCTGGTTGCCAATGGGCTGCCGGAGTCCATGGCGCAGGTGGCCAAGGAAAAGACCCAGCGCATCCAGGAAGCCTATGAGGCAATACGTGCGGCGCGCGGCATGCGTTGATAGAGTGGCGTATGGACATCGTCATCTCTCCATCGATATTGTCGGCTGATTTCGCCCGCCTGGGCGACGAAGTGAACGCGGTGCTCGAGGCCGGCGCCGATTGGATTCACTTCGACGTCATGGACAATCACTACGTGCCGAATCTCACGATCGGTCCGCTGGTTTGCGAAGCGTTGCGCAAGGCCGGCATCAAGGCCCCCATCGATGTGCATTTGATGGTGTCGCCCGTGGATCCCTTGGTCGCGGATTTCGCGAAGGCCGGCGCCGATATCATCAGTTTCCATCCGGAAGCCACCCTGCACGTGGACCGCACCATCCAGCACATCCGGGACTCAGGCTGCAAGCCCGGTCTCGTGTTCAATCCGGCAACGTCTTTGAATTGGCTGGATTACGTGATCGACAAGATCGATGTGGTGCTGCTGATGTCGGTCAATCCGGGGTTCGGCGGACAGAAGTTCATTGCGCGTATCCTCGATAAACTCGCGCAGGCGCGTGCGCGCATCATTGAGAGCGGCCGCGACATACGGCTGGAAATCGATGGCGGCGTCAAAGTGGACAATGCGGCCGAGATCGCCAAGGCGGGCGCCGACACCTTCGTTTCCGGTTCGGCCATATTCGGCAGTACCGACTATGCGGCCACCATCAAGGCGATGCGCAGAGAGATCGAGAAGGGCAGGCGCGAAGCGCGCTAAAAATGCGTGGCGACGGCGCCGCTATTCGTCGTCATCGTCATCATCATCGTCGTCGTCATGATGCTCGGAGCGAATGCTCTTGCCCGGGGACTGGGTCGGGGACGAGCCGGCTTTCACCGGAACGATCAGCGGGCGCGTCTTGACCTTCGGGCGTGCATTGAACACCACGATGGTCTTGCCGGTGGCGCGCAGCAGACCCTGTTCTTCCAATACCTTGAGCACGCGTCCGGCCATCTCGCGCGAGCAGCCCACCAAGCGCGACAATTCCTGCCTGCTCACCTTGATCTGCATACCCTCCGGATGCGTCATCGCGTCCGGTTCTCCGCACAGGTCCATGATGGCGTGCGCCACACGGCCGGTGACATCCACGAAGGCGAGATCGCCCAACTTGCGGTTGGTGCGGTCGAGCCGCGTCGCGAGCTGCGTGGCCAATTCGAAGATGAGGCCGGGGCTCTCGGCGGCAATTTGCCGAAAGCGGGGATAGGTCATCTCAGCGAGTTCGGACTGCTGGCGGGTGCGAACCCAGGCGCTGCGGGTCGGCTGTTCGTAGAACAAGCCCATTTCGCCGAAGAACTGCCCCTTGTTCAAGTACGCCAGCACCATCTCATTGCCGTCTTCGTCCTCGATCATGACCTCCACCGAGCCTGAGATGATGTAGTAGAGGATGTCCGGCAAATCGCCCGCGTGAATGATTACGGTCTTGGAAGGGACTGTCCGAATACGGCAGTAGCTCAAGAAACGATTGATCGCGGGGATATCGCTTAAGGCCTTTGCCACTTCTTCCATGTTCTCTCCCAGTCTTTGAGGTCGTGAAACGCCTGTTCTGGCGCACGTTTTATTACATAAGTCCTGGAATCGCAAGCACTAACGGGTTTCCTTTACAGCCAATAGGAACCCCGCGTCATCACGCGGGACGTAAGCCGCATCGCTTGCCGCAACCAAAACGGCAGCTGTTCGCCCCCCAGGGAGGCGGCGGCCGCCCCATGCTCGATCTCGTCGTGCCGCATCTGCTCGAGGATGGCGCGGCTCTTAAGATCGGCGGCCGGCAAGCGCTCCATGTGATCCAAAAGATGCGATTCGACCTGTTTCTCGGTTTCGGTGATGAACCCTAAGCTCGCACGGTCACCGAGCACACCCGCCAGGGCGCCGATGGCAAACGAACCCGCATACCATAGGGGATTCAACAGGCTGGTCCGGCTGTCCAACTCCTTGAGCCGCTGTTCGCACCACGCGAGGTGATCCATTTCCTCGTCCGCGGCGTGGCGCAGGGCATCGGTCACCGTCCTATCCTTCGCGGTCAGGGCCTGTCCTTGATATAGAGCCTGCGCGGCCACTTCGCCGGCGTGGTTCACCCGCATCAGGCGGCCCGATTTGAGGCGTGCCGGGCCTTCCGGCACCGATTCCTCGCCCGAACCCTTGGGAGCCGGCCTGCGAGATCGCGCGGGACTCCATAACACCTTGATTGCTCTGTCAATTTCGCCAATCATGCGGTCCCCGAAGGAGAATGTGCGAGCGCTCATGGGCACATTATATGGTATGCCGGGTGCGCTTCATCACGGCCTCCTCCCGGGCATTCAAGGCTGGTAACGGGACTCGTGGTTCTGTACACTTTCGCGCCTTTCGTCGTAGACCCGACCCCGTGAGCATTTCCATGTATACCGTATTCTCCAAGCCCGAAGAGACCCGCGGCGACTGGTATCTAGTCGATGCGGCAGGCCAGACCCTGGGCCGTCTGGCCTCGCAGATCGCGCATCGTTTAAAGGGTAAGCACAAGCCCAATTATGCGCCGCACCAGGACCTGGGCGATCATATTGTCGTGATCAACGCGGGCAACGTCCGCGTTACCGGCGCCAAGCTCACCGATAAGTTCTATCACCAGCACACCGGTTACGTCGGAAACTTGAAGAGTATCCCCTTGGGCAAACTGCTCAAGGAGCATCCTGAGCGTGCGGTGGAGTTCGCAGTCAAGGGAATGCTGCCCAAGGGCCCCTTGGGCCGGCGCATGTACAAAAAGCTGCATGTCTTCGGCGGCAACACGCATCCTCATCAAGCCCAACAGCCCAAAGCGCTGGCAATTTAAGAGTTCGCAGGAAACCAAGTAATGGCATCAAGCACAGGGACAAACACCTTCTACGGTACCGGGCGCCGCAAGACCTCGAGCGCGCGGGTGTATCTGCGCCCGGGCACCGGCAAAGTGTCCATCAACGGCCGAACGCTCGCCGAGTTCTTCGGCCGCGAGACCGGCCGCATGATCGTGGAGCAGCCTTTCGGCGCGGTCCAGATGGCAGGCAAGTTCGATGTGGATGCGCATGTCGAAGGCGGCGGAATCACGGGTCAAGCCGGCGCGATACGCCATGGCATCACGCGGGCCCTGATGGCGTACGATGAAATGCTGCGCTCGCCGCTGCGCAAGGCGGGCTTCGTGACCCGCGATGCCCGTGAAGTCGAGCGCAAGAAGGTAGGCCGCCGCAAGGCTCGCCGCGGAACCCAGTTCTCCAAACGCTGAGCGGTTTGGATGCCTTGGTTTTGGGGGATCGTCTAGCGGTAGGACAACGGTCTCTGACACCGTTTACCTAGGTTCGAATCCTAGTCCCCCAGCCAAACCAGGGCCCACCACGGTGGGCCCTTTTTCTAGTGCGCCCGGCAGGGCGCTCTCATTCGGGGGCCGATCAGCTGCGCGCGGTGCGCGAGGGCGTTATGGTCCTGACGCCGTCGTCGCCCGCCACCAGCAGCACATCCGCGCCGCGATGCGCGAACAATCCGACCGTGACCACCCCGGCGATTCCGTTGATGGCATCCTCCATGGCGGCCGGTTCTGTCAGATGCAAATGATGGACGTCCAGGATCATGTTGCCATTGTCGGTTGTCACCCCCTCGCGCCACACCGGTTGTCCACCGAGTTTCACGAGTTGGCGCGCGACGTAGGAGCGCGCCATCGGTATGACCTCGACCGGCACCGGGAAGGCGCCGAGCACGTCGACCAGTTTGCTGTCATCGATGATGCAGACGAATTTCGCAGCGGCCGCGGCGATGACCTTCTCGCGGGTGAGCGCGGCACCGCCTCCCTTGATCAGGATCCCGTGTGCGTCGGCCTCATCGGCCCCGTCGATGTACAGGGCGAGATCGCCTTCGGCATTCAACTCCAATTGCGGAATGCGCGCTGCCTGCAATGCTTCTGAGGTTTGGCGCGAACTCGAGACTGCGCCCTCGAGACGGATCTTGCGGTCCTTCAACTCCTTGATGAGCTCCGCCACGGTGGAGCCCGTGCCGATACCTAAGACCATGCCCGCTTCGATGTAGGGAATCGCGGCTTGCGCGGCGCGACGTTTTTTTTCCGTCGGTGAGAGGATTTTCATACCCCTTAAAACAATTGTGCCCGCTTACGCGGGCACAATTGATTACTTTCGAAGGCTTACTTTTTCTTAGCGGCCTTTTTCTTAGCTGCCTTCTTCTTCGCCTTCTTTGCTTTCGCTGCCATGATAGAAACTCCGTTGTCGGGTTAGTCCGGGGACCGAGTATATACACGAATAATTAATTTACAAGCAATACGTCGCGCTTCTTGCACGGCAATGTGCTAGTGATGCGCGCCGCCTCACTCGAGAGAGAGAACGAAATCCCAGTCCGGCTTGGACACCGGAGTCACCGAAAGACGATTCCCTCGCCGCAATACAATCAAGTCCGACAGCTCATCTGCCGCATGCTGACGCAGCGTATCGAGCGTGATGAGGCGCTTGAACTTGCGCACCAACTTCACGTCCACGACGTACCAGCGAGGATCGCTCAAGCGACTGTCGGCATCGTAGTGATGATGCTTCGGGTCGAAGGCAGCGGCATCGGGATACCCCTCCCTCACCACGCGTACGATGCCCGCGATGCCGGGGATCTCGCAGCTGGAGTGATAGAAGAAGGCCAGATCGCCTTTTTTCATCGAGTCCCGCAGCATATTTCGTGCCTGGTAATTGCGCACGCCGTCCCAGGCGGTCGTCTGTTTGGGCCGCGCGGCGAGCTGATCGATGCCGAATGTGTCGGGTTCCGATTTCAGGAGCCAATGATTCATTGCATGCCCTTCAAAAAAAGATGAAGCCCAGATTCCGTGGCCAGCGCATCCAGGCGCACGTCCCAGGGTTCCGCGAACACGGATGCGGCCCGCTGGCATTCGAAGCCCAAGCCGACCAATCGCGGACCCATCCAATGCCGCCGCTGCCCGCGGAAGGCGAGCGCGCGATCATAGAAGCCGCCGCCCATCCCCAAGCGCCGGCCCTCTGGGTCCACACCCACCAGGGGTACCACGATGAGATCGAACCAGCGCGGCTCGACGGCGCGTCCATTGCGGTGGGGCACGGATATGCCGAATACGCCGCGCCGCGTCTTGCCCGCGAGAGGTTGGAAGCGCAGGCGGCGATGGCGCAGGTCGCTCACCACCGGCACGAAGATTCGAATTCCGCGCCGGCGCGCCGCGACCAACAGAGCTGCCGTGTTGGTCTCACGATCAAAGGGGAGATAAACGGCAACGCGGGCGCCCGATTTGAAAGCGGACAAGCGGCTGATGGATGAAGCCGCGAGATTCGAGCGCAGCGCGTGAACCGCGGGGCTCAAGGAGCGCCGCTTGGCGCGTAGTTCTTTGCGTAGTTTCCCTTTCATGGAATCCGCAGAAGGAGATGGCGCTACCCGCATGTGCCGTTTTGGACCGTTGCTCCCGACCTGAGCAACAGGTGGGGCTAACTGCGGCACTTAAGGCTTTCCGCTCGAGGCGGACTTGCACAATGTTGCCAGCAAGCACGGCCCCTGGGGTTTACAAATTAGGGTCAGGAGGTAACCCGATCCGCATCGAACACCGCAGGCAGCGCCAAACTTAACCTTACGCGAAGGGCACCCTAAAGTTCGAGCTGTTGACCCTTCGCTAAAGCCGACTCTACGCGCTCGCGCAGGATACGCAAGCGCCCGCCGACGTCGGATTCGAGATGGGTGTCACGCTTGCGGAATCGAATCAATTCATTCGCCATATTAAGGGCGGCGATGACGGCGATGCGATCCAAGCCCACGACTTTTCCGCTATCGCGGATCTCGCGCATTTTCGAATTCAAGAATTCGGCGGAATCGAGCAAATCGGAACGCTCCTCGATCGGACAGGTGATGTGATACTCCTTCTCGAGTATCCGCACGCTCACTCTCGCCTGGGTGTCGCTCATGCCTGCTCCATCGATTTCAGCCGTCCGATCATGGCTTCGACCCGCGCACGCACTTGTTCGTTCTTCTGCAACAGGCTCGCGCGCTCGGAGGTCAGCGATTCTTGCCGCTGCCGCAAGGCTCGGTTTTCCTCTTTGACCTGATTCACGGTCAGTATGAGGTCTTCGAGACGCTTCTCCAGGCGCTTAAGTTCGAGTTCCACCGCGGTCTTTGAATTGCTTTCGTTCATAGACCCCCAATATAGAGCGCTGCATTCCGCAATGCAAAGGGGCGACACGATCGCCGTGGGCCGGCCTGAAGCGCTATTATTCCGGGAATCATGATGTCGGATATTCGATTTAAAGACTTTGAGGACGTGCTGGCCGCCGCGGGAAGCCTCGCCGATGCAGCCGAGGCGCATGGCTCCTTGTGCGGCGCATTGTGTTCCATGTCGCCGTATAAGATGCAGGATTGGGTCAACGAGATTCTGCCGGATGGCGCGTCGCTGTCGGCCGAGTCGGAGGCCATGCTGGAGCGGGTGTTCACCGTCACCGCCACGTCATTCGGCGAGCAAGGCATGGAATTCGAACCCCTATTGCCGGATGACGAGCAGCCGCTCAACGGCCGGGCGAACGCGCTGGCCTTGTGGTGCACCGGATTCCTCTACGGCTTAGGCACCGGCCAGATCTCCGATTTGGATGCGCTCAACGGCGATGTCGGCGAAATCGTCAGGGACTTCACCGAGATCTCGCGGGCCACCGGCGACGATGCGGACGCGGACGATGCCAACGAACAAGCCTATGCCGAGCTCGTCGAATTCATCCGGGTCGGGGCCCAGGTGGTCTTCGAGGAACTTCTACCTCTGCGGCGGCAAGTCTACCCGACCACCCAGCAGCGGCTGCACTGAGCGCTGACGATGGACCGCAAGGAGTTCGCGCGCCGCCGCCGCCAGTTCATGCGCATGATCGGCAAGGACGCGATCGCCGTCCTGCCGGCGGCACCCGTGCGCCACCGCAACGGCGATATCGAGTACGCGTACCGGCAAGACAGCCAGTTTTATTACCTCTGCGGATTTCCCGAGCCCGAGGCCGTGGCGGTGCTGGTGCCGGGACGCGCGCACGCCGAGTATCTCCTGTTCGTGCGCGAGCACGATGCGTTGCGCGAGTCATGGGATGGCGCATGGGCCGGCACCGACGGCGCGGTCGCATTTTACGGCGCCGATGACGCCTTTCCGATCGCGGACATCGATGAGATTTTGCCGGGTCTCATGGAGCAGCGCTCGCGAATTTTTTACTCCATGGGCGCGCATCTCGAGTTCGATCCGCGGATGCTCGGCTGGGTGAACGGAATGCGGGTGCACTCACGCCAGGGCTCGGGGGTGCCGCAGGAGTTCGTGGCGCTCGCGCACATCCTCGACGACATGCGCCTGTACAAGAGCCGTGCCGAGCAGACGAGCCTCAAGCGCGCCGCCGAGATCGCGGTGGGGGCGCATCGCCGCGCCATGCGTTTCACCCGTCCCGGACGCATGGAGTACGAGGTGATGGCGGAACTTCTGCATGAGTTTCGTTCGCACAATGCGGACATCTCCTATCATCCCATCGTCGGCGGCGGCGCCAATGCCTGCGTGATGCACTACCGCGACAACGATCAGCGCCTCTGCGACGGCGATTTGCTGCTGCTCGACGCGGGCTGCGAGCATGACTACTACGCCTCGGACATCACCCGCACCTTCCCGGTCGGCGGCCGATTCAGCGCCGTGCAGCGCGCCGTGTACGAGGTCGTGCTCGAAGCCCAGACGGCCGCCATCGACAAGGTGCGGCCGGGCAACCATTGGAACCAGCCGCATGAAGCGGCGGTGCGTGCCATCACCCAGGGACTGGTCAAGCTGGGACTGCTCAAGGGCAGGGTCGCGCGGCTCATCAAGGATCAAGCCTATCTGCCGTTTTTCAATCACCGGACCGGACACTGGCTGGGCCTCGACGTGCACGACGTGGGCGATTACAAGGTCGGCGGCGAATGGCGAGTGCTCGAGGCCGGCATGGCGCTCACCGTCGAGCCCGGTATCTATATCCGCCCCTCTCCCCGGGTACCTAAAGAGTTTTGGAATATCGGGATTCGCATCGAAGATGATGTGCTGGTGACCCCCGATGCCGCCGAAGTCCTGACCGTGGCTCTCGAGAAGACTCCCGAGGCCATCGAGCGGCTGGTGTCGGCGGCGTGAACCACTCGTTCGATATCGCCATCGTGGGCGGCGGGATGGTCGGAGCCAGTCTCGCCGTTGCGCTCAAGGGGCTCGATGTTCGGGTGGCGCTGATCGAGGCCGTGCGGCACGACGCGGCGTCGCAGCCGAGCTTCGACGAGCGCACCACGGCGCTGTCGAACGGCAGCCGTCGAATCCTCGAGACCTTGGGCGTATGGAGCGCCGTCGCAGCGGCGGCCACGCCGATCGCCAAGATTCACGTCTCGGACCAGGGGCACTTTGGATTCGCGCGCATCGATGCGGCGGAACAGGGTCTTAAGGCACTTGGCTATGTGGTCGCGAATCGCCTGCTCGGAGCGGCGCTCTGGTCGGAGCTTCGCGACCGCGCCGATGTGCGCGTGTATTGCCCGGCGCAGGTTACGGGCGTCGCGGTGGCGGACGATGCCGTTGAACTTAACGTCTTGGAGGCGGGCGGAGCAGAAGCTCTGATCAGGGCGCGCTTGGTGGTGGCAGCGGATGGGGCGGGATCCAAGTTGCGCGGCGCCTTCGGCGTTGCGGCTGAAGTGCGCGACTACGGGCAGACCGCCGTGATCACGACGCTGTTGCCGCGCAAGTTTCATGAGCACGTGGCGTACGAACGCTTCACGGCAGAGGGCCCGCTCGCGCTGCTGCCGCTCGCCGACGGCCGCTGCACTCTGGTATTGACGCTGACAGCGGAGTTGGCGGAAGTCTCCATGGGCTGGTCCGACGCGGAGTTCCTCGCCGAAGTCCAGCGGCGCTTCGGTTTCAGGCTGGGCCGCTTCCTCAAGGTGGGACGCCGCACTGCCTACCCCTTGTCTTTGACGCGCGCGCTGCAAACGAGCGCAGGCCGTTGCGTCATCGTCGGCAACGCCGCACAGGGGCTGCATCCGGTGGCCGGGATGGGTTTTAACTTGGGGCTGCGCGATGTTGCGAGCCTCGCCGAGCTCGTGGCCGAGCACGGCAGCGGCGCGGCGGCTGCGTTGTTGTCGGCATACGATGCCTGGCGCGCCGCCGATCGGCGCCAGATCATCGGCTTTACGGACGGACTCGTGCGGCTTTTTTCCAATCCCTTGGGAGCGGTGCAGGGCGCGCGAAATCTGGCGCTGCTGATCTTTGATTTGCTGCCTCCGGCGAAGGCGGCGTTGTCGGCTCTGAGCACCGGGGGCGCCGGACGGATTCCGAAGCTCGCGCGCGGTGTTGCACTCGTATGAGCCGCGATTTCGACGTCATCATCGTCGGTGGGGGCGTCATCGGCGCCGTCATGGCGAGCCTGTTGCTCGCGCGCAAGCTCTGCGGTTCAGGCAGGGTGGCCCTCGTTGCCCATGATGGCGGAGCGGGCGCAGGCCCCGCCAGCGCAGGCCCAGGCGCCGGCAGCGCAGGCCCAGGCGCCGATTGGGGTCTGCGGGTGTTTGCGTTGAGCCGCGCCTCACAGCGGCTGCTCGAGCTCACCGGGGTATGGCAGACACTGCCGGCGCAGAGGGTGTCTCCCTACGAACGCATGTGCGTATGGGATGCGGGCGGCGAGCCGGGAGGGTCGGGTTCGCTCACGTTTGATTGCGCCGAGATCGGCGAACCGAATCTCGGCTGCATCGTCGACGGCCGTGCATTGCAGGAATGCAGTTTGCAGGCCGCACGGGCCGCAGGCGCCGTCATCATCGAGGCGAACGTACAGGAGATCGCGCAGAGCGATGCCGAGGTGCGGGTCCGACTCAATGATGGCCGCGACTTCGCGGCCAAGCTGTTGATCGCGGCCGACGGCACCGAATCGAAAACCCGCGGATTGCTCGGCATCGATAGCGCCGGCCACGCCTATCATCAGGATGCGCTGGTGGCTCATGTGCGCACCGGCCAACCGCACCGGAACACCGCTTGGCAGCGATTCCTGGCCACCGGGCCGCTGGCCTTCCTGCCGCTATCCGACGGCCGATCGTCGATCGTATGGAGCGTCGCGCGCGCCGAGGCCGCGCGTTTGGGCAAGCTCGGTGCGGCCGAATTTGCCGTCGTTCTCACAGCGGCCAGCGGTGCAGTGCTCGGCGATGTGGAACTCGCCAGCCCCGTCGCGAGCTTTCCGCTCAAACTGCAGTATGCGGTGGATTATGCGAGGCCGCGCGCCGTGCTGCTCGGTGACGCCGCGCATGCGGTGCACCCCTTGGCCGGTCAGGGCCTCAATCTCGGGCTGCTCGACTGCGCCGCGCTGGCCGAGGTGCTGGGCACGGCCGGCGATCCCAAGCTTCTAGGCGAGTACCGGCTGCTGCGCCGCTACGAGCGTTGGCGCAAGAGCGAGAACCTGCTTGCCGCCACCGCATTCGACGCGTTGGAGCGCCTGTTCTCGAACCCCAATTCAGGGGTGGCGCGGCTGCGCGCCGCAGGACTCGATGCGGTCGGCAAGCTTCCGTTGCTCAAGCGGCAGTTCGCGCGCCGCGCCTTGGGCCTCCACGGCGATGTGCCGGTGTTTCTTAGAGGCGAGCGAGCTTAGCGGCGAGCGAGCCTAGAGCCGATCGAGCTTGGCCGCACAGATGAAATCGTTCTGCGACAGACCGCCGATCGAATGCGTTGTGAAGGTGATGCGGCAGTAGTCGTAGCCGATTTCCAAGTCGGGATGGTGGTCCTCGGTGTTCGCCACATACGCAACCGCGTTGACGAAACTCATGGTGCGATAGAAATCCTTGAACTTGAGCGAGCGTTGCAGGCTCTTCGCGTCCGCTGAGATCCGCCAATCCTTGTGCAGCTGCTTGCGCAGAGCGGTCGCCTTGGCTCGCGTCAACGGCGCAACGCCGCCTTCACAGGGCGCGCACTTCTTGGCGGTCAGGTCTTGCATTGCGGATTTCTGCTGTAGGTGCGTTCGATGTAGCGCTCGACGAGCTCCTGGAATTCCTCGGCGATCCGCTCGCCCTTGAGCGTGACGGTCTTCGCGCCGTCCTCATAGACGGGCGCCACGGGGTGTTCGCCGGTGCCCGGCAGGCTGATGCCGATATTGGCGTGCTTGCTCTCGCCCGGCCCGTTCACCACGCAGCCCATCACGGCGACCGTCATGTCTTCGACCCCGGCGCGCTGCTTGCGCCACTCCGGCATTCGATGGCGGATATGTCCTTGGATCTTTTGCGCGAGCTCCTGGAAATAGGTGCTGGTGGTGCGGCCGCAGCCGGGACAGGCGATGACCATGGGCGTGAACGCGCGCAGTCCCATGGTCTGCAGAATCTCTTGGGCGACGATGACCTCTTGGGTGCGATCGCCGCCGGGTTCGGGCGTCAACGACACCCGGATCGTGTCGCCGATGCCTTCCTGCAGCAACACGCCCATGGCGGCGGTGGAGGCGACGATGCCCTTGCTGCCCATGCCGGCCTCGGTCAGGCCGAGATGCAGCGGGTAAGTGCAGCGCGCCGCGAGATTGCGGTAGACCGCAATCAAGTCCTGGACGCCACTCACCTTGGCGCTGATCACGATCATGTCCGCGGGGAGCCCCAAGCTTTCGGCGCGCTTCGCGCTGTCGAGCGCCGAGACGACGATGGCCTCGCGCATCACCTCGATTGCCGGCAGCGGCGACTCGCGCTTCGAATTCTCGTCCATCATCCGCGTGAGCAGATCTTGATCGAGGCTGCCCCAGTTCACGCCGATGCGCACCGGCTTCTTATACTTGCACGCCGTCTCGATCATATCGGCGAACTGCGGGTCGCGCTTGCTTCCCCGGCCCACGTTGCCGGGATTGATCCTAAGCTTCGAAAGAGCCTCCGCGCAGGCGGGATGGGTTTTGAGCAGCTTGTGGCCGTTGAAGTGGAAGTCGCCCACCAAGGGGGTGCTGATGCCTTGAGCATCCAGGCGCTCTCGGATGTGGGGAACCGCCGCAGCCGCTTCGTCATTGTTCACGGTCACGCGCACGATTTCCGAACCGGCGCGCGCCAGCGCCTTGACCTGCGCCACCGTGCCCTCGATGTCCGCAGTATCGGTGTTGGTCATCGACTGCACGATGATGGGGGCGCTGCCGCCGATGGTCACGGCGCCGATTTTGACGCCGACTGATTTTCTACGTAAGGTCATGGCGCCTATTCTACCTATCTGCTTATGGGGCCGCGAATCATCTACTCGACTGGAATTGGGAGCCTGTGTCCCAATTGCCGCCGTGCGGTGCGGGATTGCGTCTGTCCCAAAGGTGCGCCGGGCGGCGCCCGGGTGAGCGCCGTGCGCGTCGGCCGCGAGGTCAAAGGCCGTGCCGGCAAGGGGGTCACGACGGTGACGGGGCTGCCGCTGCCGTTGGCGGAGATCGAAGCGCTCGCCGCACAGCTCAAGAAACGTTGCGGATCGGGCGGCACCGTGCGCAACGGCGTCATCGAAATTCAGGGCGATCACCGCGACGGCATCGTCGCCGAGCTCGCCAAATTGGGCTGGCCGGCCAAGAAATCGGGCGGCTGAACCCGGCGCATCGTGCGATCGTGTATCATGCACACATCGCGATAAGAGCTGTCTGGAGAGCGTCCTTTTTTTCAAAGGACCGCCGAAGGCGCAACCGCCCGGAAACGCTCAGGCACATGAACTACAGTCTCTCGCGATCTCTGGAGAGCGATCTCGCCCTTGCATGGCGCGGATCCACCGAAGGGGAAGCAGCGCGCTTGGGCGCGCTCGATCTCTCAGGTCTCAAGGACAGAGGGGCGGCGAGCACCTTTGGGTGCCGGCCGAATCTCCGTCATCTTTCGCAGCGAGGTTGCGATGGGCCTGAGGACTCCGCTTTACGGCACCCACGTTTCGGGGGGTGCGAAAATCATCGATTTCGGCGGCTGGGACATGCCGCTCAATTACGGTTCGCAAATCGAGGAACACCATGCGGTGCGCCGGGATGCGGGCATGTTCGATGTGTCGCACATGTGCGTCATCGACTTGACGGGCGCGCGCGTGCGGGAATTTCTGCGTCTGCTGCTCGCGAACGACGTCGCCAAACTTACGATCCCCGGAAGAGCCCTGTATTCGTGCATGCTGAACCCCGACGGCGGCGTGATCGACGACTTGATCGTCTACTTTCAGAGCGAGTCATGGTTCCGGCTGGTGGTCAACGCGGGCACGCGCCAGAAGGATCTCAAGTGGATATCCGAGCACGCGGCCGACTTCGGGGTCGAGGTGCGCGAGCGCACGGACCTCGCCATGATCGCAGTGCAAGGACCGAATGCCATCATCAAGACGGTGCCGCTGCTGCCGGCGGACGCGCGCGCCGCGGCGCTTGAAATCGCGCGCTTCAGCGGCACTGCGTTCGGTTCTTGGTTCGTGGCGCGCACCGGCTACACCGGCGAGGACGGCTTCGAGATCATGCTGCCGGCCGAGGATGCCGCCGCCGCGTGGCTGGCACTCAAGGCTCAAGGGATCGCACCCGCGGGATTGGGAGCGCGCGACACGCTGCGCTTGGAAGCCGGCATGAATCTTTATGGCAACGACATGGACGAGACCCGCCATCCCTTGGAGTCGGGCTTGGCGTGGACCGTGGCCTTCGCTCCCGCGGAGCGGGAATTCATCGGCCGCGCCGCGCTCACGCGCGCCCGCGCCGCAGGCGGTCCGGTACTCGTGGGCCTGGTGCTCGAAGAACGCGGCGTGCTGCGAAGCCATCAGCAGGTAAGCGCCTCAGGCGAGTCCTCGGCCGAGGCAGGGCGCGCCGCGCCTCTCGCGGGGGAGGTGACCAGCGGCACCTTTTCCCCGACGCTGAATCGTGCCATCGCGCTCGCGCGGGTGTCGAAAGGGATGGGGCCCAAGGTTCTGGTGGATATTCGCGGCAAGCCGCATGCGGCGCGCGTGGTGAAACCACCCTTCGTGCGCAACGGCAAGGCATTGATCGAGATCTAAACACAGGAGATGGCGAGTGATTGAAAACGTGCCGGATGATTTGCAGTACACAAAAAGTCACGAGTGGGTGCGAAAGCTGTCGAGCGGACAAGTGGAGGTGGGCATCACGCATCACGCCCAAGAATCGCTCGGGGATCTCGTGTTCGTCGAAGTGCCGCAGACGGATCGTCACGTTGCCGCGGGAGAGGCCTGCGCCGTGGTCGAGTCCGTCAAAGCGGCATCCGACGTCTACAGCCCGGTCTCGGGCCGCGTCGTTGCCAGCAATGCCGACCTCGCGCAGCGGCCTGAGCTCCTCAACCAGGATCCCTACGGGGCAGGTTGGCTGATGCGTGTAGAGCTCGATGCGGGGGCTCCGGGCAGCGCATTGCTGACCGCAGCCGAGTATGCGAAAACCCTCGACGCGGCCGAGTAGGAGTCCGCCATGCCGTTCATCCCGCATACCGCCGACGATGTCGCTCGCATGCTCGAGGTCATCGGAGCGAACTCCATCGACGATCTATTCGATGAGATCCCTGCCGCGCTCAAGGCCGCGCCGCTCAAGGGGGTGCCGCCGGCGATGTCCGAAATGCAAATCGGACGGCTGCTCACCGAGCGTGCCTCGCTGGATGGCAGGCCGCTCAATTTCATCGGCGCGGGCGCCTATGAGCACCACATTCCCGCTCCGGTCTGGGCGATTGCCACGCGCGGCGAATTTTATTCGGCCTACACGCCCTATCAAGCGGAGGCGAGCCAGGGCACCTTGCAGCTGATCTACGAATACCAGTCCATGATTTGCGCCTTGACCGGTATGGAGGTATCCAACGCCTCTCTATACGACGGCGCTTCGGGACTGGCTGAAGCCTGTTTGATGGCGGTGCGCGCGAACCGCACCTCGACTTCGCGGCGGATCCTTGTGCCGCGCGATGTGAATCCCACGTACGGCCAGGTGGCCCGGGTGATCACCGGCCATCAGAACATCGAGTTCGAAATGGTGGATTTCGATCGCCGCGCCGGGCGGTTGCCGCAGAAGGCGCTCGAGGCCTATGGCGGCCGAGACTTCACCGCCCTGGTGGTGCAGCAACCGAACTTCTTCGGCAACTTAGAAGAGGTGGATGAGCTGACCGATTGGGCGCATGCCAACAACGCGCTGGTGATCGCGGTGGTCAACCCGATCTCGCTGGCCTTGCTCAAGCCCCCGGGCGAGTGGGGCGGGCGCCTGGACGGCAACCCGGGCGCCGATATCGTCTGCGGCGAAGGCCAGCCCCTCGGCGTGCCGCTCGCATCCGGCGGCCCGTATTTCGGCTTCATGGCAACGCGCATGCAGCACGTGCGCCAAATGCCGGGCCGCATCGTCGGCCGAACGGCGGATCTCGAAGGCCGGCCGGGCTTCAGCTTGACGCTGCAAGCGCGCGAACAGCACATTCGCCGCAGCAAAGCGACGTCCAACATTTGCACCAATCAAGGACTCATGGTGACGGCGGCGACGATTTACATGTCGCTGCTTGGTGCCGAGGGCTTGAAGCGTGTCGCGGCCGCGAGCGCACAGCGTACGGCGGATCTCGTCGCCGCGCTCACCCGGATCGCCGGCGTCACGGCCGCATTCGACACGCCGCGGTTTCACGAGGCGGTGCTCAAGCTTGACCGGCCGGTTGCACCGGTGTTGGCGGCGCTCGCCGCGCGCGGCATTTCCGGCGGCCTCGATCTTAGCGCGAGTTACCCGGAATTGGGCAACGCGCTCTTGGTCTGTGCGACCGAGACCAAAACGGAAACCGACATCGAGACTTATGCGAGCGCATTGGCCGATGTCATGAGGGCGGCGCGCGATGTACGCGGCGCGGCTTGAAGAGGATTTAGCATGACTGAACTTAAATTGCGTGAGCCCATGATATTCGAGCTCGGCAAACCGGGCCGCGGCGCCGCGAGCCAATACCCGCCTGCGCCGGCGCCGGCCGCGGCATCGCTCGGGATACCGGCGCAATTCTGCCGCGCGCGCCCGCCGCTGCTGCCGGAAGTGTCCGAACTCCAGGCGGTGCGCCACTTCACGCGCCTATCGCAGTTCAATTTTTCGATCGATACGCAATTTTATCCCTTGGGTTCCTGCACCATGAAGTACAACCCCAAGGCGTGCAACACCTATGCGATGTTGCCGGAATTCCTGTCGCGCCACCCACTCGCGCCCGAGCCTCAGGGATTCCTCGCCTGCATGTACGAACTGCAGGAGATGCTCAAAGACATTACCGGCATGCAGGGCGTCAGCCTCACGCCCATGGCGGGCGCGCAGGGTGAGTTCGCCGGCGTGGCGATGATTCGCGCCTACCACCGCGCCCGCAACGATGCGGCTCGCCGCGAGATCATCGTGCCGCAGGCGGCGCATGGCACAAACCCGGCGACCGCGGCGATGTGCGGCTGCAACGTCAAAGAGATTCCTTGCGACAAGAACGGCGATATCGATATCGAGGCGCTGAAGGCCGCGGTGAGCGCCGACACGGCCGCCATCATGCTCACCAATCCGTCCACGCTCGGTGTGTTCGAGCACAAGATCACGGAAGTGGCGCGCATCGTGCACGAAGCAGGCGGCCTCCTGTATTACGATGGCGCGAATCTCAACGCGATTCTCGGCAAGGTCCGCCCCGGCGACATGGGCTTTGACGTCATTCACATGAACCTGCACAAGACGTTCTCAACGCCGCACGGCGGCGGCGGCCCCGGTTCCGGCGCGGTGGGCGTCGGTCCGCGCTTGCTGCCCTATCTGCCGATTCCGATGGTCGGCAAGGAAGAGGGCCGGTATCGGTGGCTCTCCGAGCGCGACCTGCCGCATTCCATCGGCCGCCTGTCCGGGTTCATGGGCAATGCCGGGGTCAACCTGCGCGCCTATATCTACATGCGGATGCTGGGCCGCGAGGGCATGGTGCGCGTGGCCGAATTCGCCGCGCTCAACGCGAACTACTTGATGAAGCGTTTGACTCAAGCGGGCTACGAGGCGGCCTATCCCATGCGCCGCGCCAGCCATGAATTCATCATTACGCTGAAGCAAGAAAGCCGCGAGTACCAGGTCACCGCCATGGACGTCGCCAAGCGGCTATTGGATTTCGGGTTTCATGCGCCGACCACCTATTTCCCGCTGCTGGTGCCGGAATGCCTGTTGATCGAGCCGACCGAAACCGAAACCAAGGAAGAACTGGATCAATTTTGCGATGCAATGACCGCCATTCGGCGGGAAATGGAACAGGAGCCCGAGAAACTGCGCTCGGCACCGCATACAATGCCTGTCCGGCGGCTGGACGACGTGCGTGCCGTGAAACAGCTGGATTTGGTGTGGAAGCTTAGCGGCTGAATGATCCTTAGAGAGAAACCCACCGGAATGACGCGCCTGTTGCGCGCTTTCGGCTATTCCCTGCAGGGCTTTGCGCACGCTTGGCGGGAAGAGGCCGCGTTCCGCCAGGAGGTCTGCCTGTCGGCGTTGATCATTCCCGGCGGGCTCATCCTCGGCCGTTCGGGCGTGGAACGCGCCCTTTTGGTGTACCCGATGCTGCAGATTTTGGTGATCGAGATATTGAACAGCGCCGTCGAGGCGGTCGTGGACCGGGCCGGCACGGAGCGCCACCCGCTCGCGGGGATGGCTAAGGATATGGGTTCGGCCGCCGTTATGTTGAGTTTTGCGTTGCTAGGAACCGTGTGGCTGCTGATCTTGTCGGATCATTGACCCGAAACTTTACACAAGGATGGGCATGTCCCGAACGTCCGTATTTTTGTCGTTATTCTTGCTGGCCGCGCGAGTTTTGGGCGCCGCCGCGCCCAACGCATCAGTCAACCCCGCGACGATCGCTCCGGGCGCCGACGTGCCGGAGCCCGGTATACCCGCGCCGGGCGCGGTCGGTTCCGCCGCGCCCGCGGCGCAGGGCGCGCTCGGTGCCCCGGCCAATTGGGCGCAAACGCTGGAGCGAATCGCCTCCGGTGTGGTGACGATTCAAATCGACAGTACCCGCGCTTTCGATACCGAATGGAATACGACCGCACAGGCGACGGGCTTCGTCATCGATGCCAAGCGCGGTCTCATTCTCACGAATCGGCACGTCGTCACACCGGGTCCGGTGACGGCGCAAGCCACTTTTCAAAATCGCGAGGAAGTGCAGCTCTACCCGGTATACCGCGATCCGGTGCACGACTTCGGCATCTATCATTACGATCCGGCGAAGCTGCGCTTCATCCAGCCGGCCGAGCTGCCGCTGTATCCCGCGGGTGCGGTGATCGGCCGCGAAATTCGCGTCGTCGGCAACGATGCGGGTGAACAGCTGTCGATTCTCGCCGGCACCCTGGCGCGCTTGGATCGCGAGGCCCCGGAATACGGCTACGGCAAGTACAACGACTTCAATACCTTTTACTATCAGGCCGCCTCCGGCACCTCCGGCGGGTCCTCCGGATCGCCGGTCATCGACATCGAAGGACGGGTGGTGGCGCTCAACGCCGGCGGTGCCACCGGCGCCGCATCGAGCTTCTATCTGCCGCTGCCCGCCATTACGCGTGCGCTGAAATACATCGATGCCGGCAAGCCGGTGCCGAGGGGCACCTTGGAAACCGTCTTCAAATACACGCCCTATGATGAATTGCGGCGGCTGGGGTTGAATCCCGAGACCGAAGCGCGCATGCGCGGCGTCTTCCCGAAACTGACCGGCATGCTGGTGGTCGATGAAGTGCAGCCGGGGTCGGCTGCGGACGGCGTCTTGTCGCCCGGAGATATCCTGGTCGGCATCGACGGCAAGCCGGTGCCTGAGTTTTTCGCTCTGGAGGACGTGCTCGACAAGCATGTCGGCGAGCAAGTCAAAGTGGAGATTCAACGCGGCAGCGACATCTTGCGGCACGCGCTCGACGTGCAGTCTTTGAGCGCCATCACCGCCGATGAGTACATCGAGTTCGGCGAGGCCGTGGTGCACACGCTCTCCTACCAGCAGGCGCGGCACTACAATTTGCCCATTCAGGGTGTGTATGTCGCCAACCCCGGCTACGTGTTCGGCAGCGCGGGAATTCCGCACGGTGCTCTGATCAGCTCCTTCAACGGCAAGAAAACGCAGACGCTCGCCGATTTCGAGGCGGCGCTGGCCGAGCTCGCGGACGGAGCGCGGGCGCCCGTGCGTTACGTCACTCTGGAGGATCCGCGCGCGGTGCAGCTCAAAGTGATCCGCATGGATCGGCGCTGGTTCCCTGCCCGCAAGTGCAAGCGCGACGACACCTTGGGCATCTGGCCCTGCGTCAGCTTGAGCGCCGGACCCGCCGCCGAGCCGGTCAAGGCCGCTGCCACGGAATTCGCGAAGACCGGCGATCCGCGCATCGACCGGTTGGCGCCTTCTTTGGTCACGGTGACGTTCGACATGCCGTACTCGGTATCGGGTGTGACCGAGAAGAACTATCACGGCACGGGCGTGATCGTGGACGCGAAACGCGGCTTGGTGGTGATCGACCGCAATACCGTACCGCTCGCCATGGGCGACGTGCGCCTGACCTTCTCAGGCACGGTGGAGGTGCCGGGCAAAGTCGAGTTCATCCATCCGCTGCACAACCTGGCCGTGGTGTCCTACGATCCGAAGTCGATCGGCGACACGCCGGTCCGCGCCGCCACGTTTCTCACCAAGGAGTTGAGTCCCGGCGACGACATCTGGGTGGTGGGCCAGCGGAGCGACTCGAAGATCGTGTCGCAACGCACCCAAGTGGCGGGCGTCGATGTCGTGGCGTTCCCGCTGTCGCGCACCTTGCGTTTCCGCGACAGCAATCTCGAAGCGGTCAGCCTCGTGAATTCGCCCGGCGACCTCGACGGAGTATTGGCGAACGACAAGGGCGATGTACTCGCCCTCTGGTCGAGTTTCGCCTTCGAAACCCAGCGCGACTTAGAACAGGTCAATCGCGGCATTCCGGCCGAACTCGTCACGGAGATGATCAACGTCGTCACCGCCGAACGGCCGCTTTACTCGTTCGAAGCGGAGTTCAACGTGCAGTCGCTGGCGGGCGCGCGCAAATTGGGATTGCCCGACGAGTGGGTACGGCGCTTCGAGGAACACGACCGGCAGCGCCGGCAAGTGCTCAGCATCGATCGGCTGGTCGCCGGCGCACCCGCCGCGACATTGCTCGAGCCGGGCGACTTGCTGCTCGCCATCGACGGCAAGGTCGTCAATCGCTTCCGCGAGGTGGAGCGCGCCGTGCAACGGCCGGAAGTGACGGCCACGGTATGGCGCGACGGCGCGGAGAAAACGCTGCAAATGAGGACGGTGGCGCTGAACGGCCGCGATATCGACCGCGTGCTGATCTGGGCGGGAGCGACGCTGCAGGCCCCGCACCGCGCGATGGCGGCGCAGCGCGGAATCGTGCCCTACGGAGTATTTGTCTCGTTCTTCTTCTATGGCTCTCCGGCGACGCATTACGGCTTGTATGCCGGCAGGCGGATCACGGAAGTCGACGGGCAGCCCACCGCCGATCTCGACGCCTTCATCAAGGCGGTGCGGGGCAAGCCCGATCGGGCGTCGCTGCGCCTGAAAACCGTGGCTTGGAACGGCCAAACCGACGTGATCACCTTGAAGCTCGACAAGCACTACTGGCCGGCGTACGAGCTTGACCGGCAGGCCGACGGCAATTGGACGCGCTCCGCACTCGATCCTCCTGACGTGACCATGGCGCAGGCGCCTTGAGCCCGCCGTTTGCCATAGCGGCCGCCGCCCGCGCTCATCTTCCGGAAATATTGACGATCTACAACGAAATCATCCGCAACACCACGGCGGTCTATTCCGACCAAGAGGTGACGCTCGCGAATCGCGAAGCGTGGTTCGATGCGAAGGCTGAACCTGGGCTTCCCGTGTTCATTGCAAGCGATGCCTCGGGCGTGCTGGGATTCGCCACGTTTGGCGAGTTTCGCGCGCCGTTTTGCTATCGCCACAGCGTCGAACACACCGTCCACGTGCGCGCCGATTGCCGCGGCCGCGGCATCGGCCGGGCACTCGTGATCGCACTGCTCGAGGCCGCGGCGCGCATGCAGAAGCACGTCATGATCGGCGGCATCGATGCCGACAATGCCGTATCGATCGGCCTGCACGAGAGCTTGGGCTTCCGGACGACGGGCCATTTGCACGAAGTCGGCTACAAGTTCGGACGCTGGCTCGACTTGAAGTTCATGCAACGGCTCATTTGATATCATGGGCGGGTGGTAAGAGCTACTCAGACCGAAATCGAAAAAGCCGTCGAGACGTTGCGCGCGGGAGACTTGGTGGTTTTCCCGACGGAGACTGTTTACGGACTGGGGGCCAATGCCTCGAACCCGGCCGCGGTACGCAAGATTTTCGAAGTCAAAGGCCGTCCCGCCGATCATCCCGTGATCGTGCATTTGGACAATCCGCGCTATCTGCACCGCTGGGTATCGGACGTGCCGCCGGCCGCCGAACGATTGGCCGCCGAATTCTGGCCCGGTCCGCTGACCCTGATTTTGCCGAAGGCGGAAACCGTCCATGACGTCGTCACCGGCGGTCAAGATAGCGTCGGCATACGGGTGCCCGCGCATCCCATGGCCCAGCAGCTCTTGAATGCCTTCGGCGGAGGCATCGCCGCACCGTCCGCCAATCGCTACGGCCGCTTGAGCCCCACCAAACCCGAGCATGTGCGCGATGAACTCGGCGAAGCCGTGCCCATGATTCTGGACGGCGGCGACTCTCCCATCGGTCTCGAGTCGACCATCGTGTCGTGCCTCAACAATGAGGTGCGATTGCTGCGGCCGGGCTCGATCACCCGCTCCCAGATAATCCAGTTGGTCGGCGAACTCGCGGGAGGCGGACCCGCACCGCGCGTCCCCGGCGATCGGGCGCAGCACTACGCGCCCTCCACTCCCCTCGAGATCGTGCCCTCGGACGACCTGGAGGTGAGGGCCGGCGAGATCCTGGCGCGCCAGGAAAAGGTGGCGGTGCTCGCCATGCGCCCACCGCTGCACACCAAGCGATTTATGACGTGGATCAACGCAGGCAAGAAACCTGAGACCTACGCCCACAATCTTTACAATAATTTACGTACGCTGGATCGAGCCGGTTGCGTGAGAATCCTGGTGCAAGAGCTGCCGCAAGACGAACGCTGGGCGGCCATTCTCGACCGCCTGCAGCGCGCCAGCGGCTTGGGCGAGGATCCGCTCGAGTTGAGCGCGAGTTAGAAGACTTTTAATTGCGAGTCAAACCGGTGCCCAAAGCCTCTCAAATCCGCAAAATATCCTTAGGTCTTCCGCAGGAGCTCGATCCCAAAGAAGACCCGTTTGCGCGCGAGTCGATCGAGCGCCTGACCCAGCGCTACGGTTCCCCGCTGCTCATCATCGATGCGGAGCGCGTGCGTCAGCAGTACCTTAAGCTCGCGGCCGCTCTGCCGGGCGTCGATTTGCACTACGCGGTCAAGTCGCTGCCGCATGCGTCGGTGATTGCGACGCTGCGTGACGCGGGCGGCTACTTCGATCTCGCGACCAATGGAGAAGTCGAGCTGGTGCGGCGTCTCAACGTCGCTCCCGGGCGCTGCATTCACACGCATCCGATCAAGCGCGACAGCGATATTCGCAGTGCATTGTCCTTCGGAGTCTCGCGCTTTGTCGTCGACAATCCCGATGAGCTGCGCAAGTTCGTGAAATTCCGCAGCCGCGCATCGCTCTTGATCCGCGTTTCGTTCCGCAGCGCCGACGCGGTCTGCGATCTGTCGCGCAAATTCGGCTGCGAACCTGAATCCGTCGCGAGCTTGCTCGCGCTCGCCTCCGAGCTTCGCATCAAGGTCGAGGGGTTGTCCTTTCATGTCGGTTCGCAAACAGCCGGACCCGAAATGATCGTGCAGGCCATCGATGTATGCCGCGATTTAATGCTGCACGCTCCAGAGCACGGGCAGGCGCTCGACACGCTCGATATCGGCGGCGGCTTTCCGGTCGACTACCTGCGCCGCTCGCTGCCCATCGAGGAGTTCTGCGTTCCGATTCGCGACGCTTTGGGCAGGCTCACGGCTCCCGTACGCGTGATTGCCGAACCGGGCCGCTACATCTCCGCGCCCTCGGCGATCGCCGTGTCGTCCGTCATGGGGAGGGCGCTGCGCGACGGGCGCTGGTGGTACTACCTCGATGATGGCCTGTACGGCAGCTACAGCGGCCAGATCTTCGATCATGCGACCTATCCGGTAGAGGCGCTGGCGCCTGCCGGACCTTTGTACCCGTCGGTGCTGGCCGGACCGACCTGCGACAGCATCGATGTCATCAACGAAAACTTGCAGTTGCCGAAACTCGATATGGGAGATCTTATCGTCGGCCGGGCGATGGGTGCGTATACCTGGGCGTCCGCTTCAGAATTCAATTTTTTCCCGCGCGCCACGGTGTTGGCGCTCGATCGCGGCCGCCTGCTGCGCGATCGGGATCGGTAGATGACTTGGACGCGGCGGCGGATGCTCGCAGCGAGCGCATGGGCAGCCGGAGCGTCGGTTGCCGGCGTATTCGCGGGCGCCGGCAAGCGGCTGGCACTCGTCAATCTGCATAGCGCCGCGCCGCTCGAGCTCGAATACTTTCGCGGCGGCGTCTACGTTCCCGAGGCGCTCGCGGCCGCTCAAGAATTGCTTCGCGACTTTGAGAACGGCGAGCAGCACGCCATCCACCCGCCGCTGCTCGATTATCTATACGACGTCGCGGCGAGCCTCAAGGTCGAGCCGGTGTTCAGCGTGATCTCAGGCTTTCGCCGCGAACACGGCGGCATCGCCCGCAGCCTGCACGCGCAAGGTCAGGCCGTCGATGTGCGCCTCGCCGGCGTCGATAGCGCCCGTCTCGCCGACAACGCTTTGGGTTTGCGCCGTGGCGGAGTGGGCTACTACCGCCAATCCGATTTCGTGCACTTGGATACCGGAGCTTTTCGCGTCTGGCGCGGCTGAGCGCGGGCTGAGCGCAGCTGAGCGCGGCCCAGCGGCTCAATCCTGCGGCGCGGGAGGCTCATTCAGCTTGAGGAAGGCGCGCATCAGCGTGAGTTCCGCCTCGAGCCCGGTGCGGAAGGCGGCGCCTGCGGGTGCGCGCCCGCTGATGTAGCCAAAGGTGCCCGCCAAGCGGCCGCCCGTCACCGTGAGATTCCCCCAGCCGATCACGCGCTCATGCCACAAGAGGGGCAGCGCGTAGTACCCGAGTTTGCGCTTAGGCGAGGGTGTATAGGCCTCGAAGCGATACCCCCAGCCCCAAAAGATCTCGAAGCGGCGGCGGTCCCAGACCACGGGATCGAACGGCGTGAGCAAACGCACGTTCTCATCGGGCCGCCAGCGGGACGAGACGGGCGTCTCGGCCGCGGGCCAATACCAATCAACGCCCTCGATCCGCGCGCAAGCGAACCGTTGCTGCGCCCGCTTCAGTGCCGCTGCGCGGTGTTTCACCCATTGCGGTGCGCCGCCGCCCAGAAGGCTCAAGAGCTGACCCAAGCTCCGCGCCGGCAGCGGCGCATATTTGCCTACGATCACATCGACCAGCGCGTCTATTCGGGATTGGGCCGTTGCCTCATCGACGGGCGCCAGCGCGGCGGCGTCGCGCGCCGCGTATACCCGGGTTCCTGAGTCGCGGCGCGCGACCCGCAACAGGCCGCGATAGTGCATCTCGTCCAAGAGGCGCGTGCTGGCATTCGAAGAACCGCCGAACCAATTGGTGACCTTGCCATGCGCGAAGTGCGCGTCCACGGCGCGCGGATGCACCGAGCCGCGCTCGCGAATGAAGGCCAGCACCGCTGCGGCTTGCCGCAGGCGCGCCGGACTCCATTCGGTTCGCGGTGTGCGCGGATGCATCAGGCCATGGTGAGTTCGCGGCAGAAAGCCGTAGTTGACGAAGAAGTCCTCCTCCAACGGCAGACGCGGGTAGCGGCGCTCGAGATCGCCGGCACGGTAGCCGGCGACCCGATGGCGCAGCGTCAGATCCTGGGCGCGGGCCGGGGCGCGGATCGGATCGGCCTGTACGAAGCCGAGTTTGCCGATCGCGCGTCCGAGAGTGGTGGGTTTGAACAGCGATCGCGCAATGGCATACCGGCGCAAGTGATCGAGCGTGAGCGGCATCGCCCGATCATACCGCAAACCCTCCGCGGCTCATGCAGCCCTACAAGCCGGACAATTGCGACACCACGTCGGGCAGCACAGCCGTGCCTTCTTCGCGGACCGCGTCCAGCGCCGCGGGATCGAGCCCCAACACCTTGACGATGGTCGGCGCAACCTGCGTGGTCGTGGTAGTGGCCGTGACCGTGCGGGCTTTGATGCGCGGGTGCGTCACCAGCATGACGACATTGGTGTCGTCATGCGCGAATCCGCCGTGATCTCCGATCATGCCCGTACTGCCGGAATAGGTCACGCCCACGTTCGGTGTCACGATGATATCCGGCGCGCGCGGATCCTGGCCCGGATCGAGGCCGCCCACGGCGTAGTTGAGCCACAGCGAGGGGCCGTAGTAGATCTCCCCGAGCCCGATCGCCGCCGCATTGCTCTCGAGCAGTTCCACCGCCGCAGGCACGCTCACGCCGGGCTTCAGCCAGAGCACCGACACGTCGTCCTCGGTCGCACCGATGCCGGTGGTGTTCAGCGGCGACTCCGAGTACGGAATGGCGCTGCCGAGCAGCGTCGCCGGCGTGTTGCTGCCGTCCGCCACATACAGACTGGTGTCGATCGGCGAGTCCCCATGCTTGGCCGTGATGATGAGCAGCGTATCCTCGTAGATGCCCGCGCTCTTCAGCGCGCCTACGATGTCGCCGATCGAGGCGTCCACGAATTCGATCTCCTGCAGCAGTTTCGGGCTGGGCTGTGCGGCCGCATTTTTGTAGCCGCCTGTGCCCACGCCCATCTCGACGACGCTTTGTCCGATGTACACGGATTGGAAATTCATGCCGAAGAGCGCCGGAGTCACGGCGGGGGCGCCGCTGTGGGTCTTGCCCGCGATCTGGTTCCGCAGCGCGTTGACTTTCAGCGCGTCGTAGCACTGGATGTTCTCGAAGCTGGCATTCCACACGTTGCCGGCGGTGCTGGCGTCGCGAATCTTGGCGCAGGAAACGCCTTGCGCAGTCGTCACACCGGGCAAGCGCACGACGTTCGAACTCACTTCGGGCGAATAGAAATCATCCAAGCCCTGGCCGCCCGGCCCCCCGGCCATCGAATAGGACGGGTGCTTGTCGATCCAGGCCGTGTATCCGCCCGCCGCGTGCACCACGCCGAAGATGGTGTTCGTGCGGATAAAGTTCCAGGGGTACACCGGTGCACAACCTTGCTGCGGATCGCGCACCAGTTTATTGGGGTCGATCGAGGCGGCCCCGCCATCGGTGATGGCCGCACCCGGGGCGCCGCCGTTCAATTGAGTATCGTCGATGTCGATGCCCTGATCGTAGTCGGTGGTGGTACCGGCCGGCACGGCGTACGGCGTGCACGTGCCTGCAGCGAGACCCGTTCCGGTCGCGGCGGCCGGCGGATCGAGAGATCGATCGTACGCCACGTCGTAGTACAGACCCGTCGATCTCGGCGAGCCGCCGGAAACGAGCGCCGCCAATCCGGGGAAGGAATCCGATGGCTTGGAGGAGACCGCCGCCACATAGTTGACCCCGGATCGGCTCAACAGCGCCAGGTTCGGGCAGTAGGGATTGCCGTCATTCACACCCGCCATCCCATGCGAGCAGTTGTAGAAATCGACCGCGTGCATGCCGTCGATGCTGAGCAACAGCACGTGCTTGACATCCCGGGTGCCGACGCCATGAGCGTCGCTCGCCATGACGCAGACGAAAGACGCGGCGGCGACTCCCAGCGCGGCACCGGCTCGAATCATTTGACCTGGCTTCATGCGCAATTCCCCTTTTTTTGGCTGACGGGAAACTAGCGCTTTTTAATGACAGCCTGATGAATAGCGCGGATCCCAAAGCCGGCGCGGTTATTTCTTCGCGGCGGCCTCGGCGGCCTCGGCGGCCTCGGCGGCTTGCGCCGCCGCCTGTTCTTTCAAGTATTGCGCATAGGCTGCCGCTTCGGCAGCTTGGCTGGTGATATGCAATTGGATCTCGTCGCTGACTTGAGGCACGTACTTGCCCAAGCCGAAGTCGGAGCGCTTGAGAGTCGTCACCGCGTCGAAACCGACGGTGGCGATGTGGGTTCTTGGGTTGATGCCCACCTTGACGACGGTCACGTCGAGAGTGACCGGTTTGGTCACGCCATGGAGGTTGAGATCGCCCGTCACATTGAGCCGATTGGCCGCGCCTCCCTTTTCGACCTTCGTGCTCTTGAACTTTGCGGCCGGGAACTTGGCCGTTTCGAAAAAATCCTTCGACCGGAAATGATCGTCGAGAGCGGGCACGCCGGTGTTGAGGGTGGCCAGCGGAATCGAGACCTCCACGGACGAACGGGTCGGGTCGGCCTGATCGAATTCCAGCTTGCCTTCGCCCTGGGCAAACTCTCCGGCCGGGCTCGAGAAGCCCAAGTGATTCCAGCGAAACACTCCCTGCGTATAGTCCGGTTCCAGGGTGTAAGTAGCGGCCAAGAGCGGCAGAGACGCGAGGGTCAGAGAGGCGGCGAGAGCGATGCGATGAAACATGGAAGAAACTCCTTGAGGGTACCGGCAGGCAGCCGGCTCGGCATCGCGACGATGCCAGCGCGCCGCCCAAAAGTCCTGAAATCGCGCCTGAAACGAGCTGAAGAGTTCTGAATTCGCGCTGCACGAGTACAGCGAGATCCGGGCAGCGTATTATTGATGTTTCATGGATCAGCCAAGTGCATTGCCGCTGCGCATCGGTGCCTGGTGCGTCAATCCGGCATCCGGTCAGATTTCTCGAGACACCGAGGTTGTCCGGGTGGAAGCGCGCACGATGCGGCTCATCATGTGTCTGGCCGAGCGCGCCGGCCAGGTCGTGAGCATCGAAGATTTGCTCACCCAAGTCTGGTCCGGGGTCATCGTCACTCCGGACTCGGTCTATCAAGCCGTGGCATCGCTGCGCCGTCTGCTCGGTGACGACCCCAAGCAGCCCACCTACATCGCGACGGTGCCGCGGCTCGGGTACCGGATGGTGGCGAAAGTAAGCCCTTGGACCGATCAGCCGGCTGCCGCGGGGCGGCCCCCCGGTCCGCGCCGCGGGGTCCTTATCTCGCTGGTAATCTGCACCTCGCTGTGTCTCACGTTCGCCGTTGCTTTCTGGTACCACGGGCGGGCGGCGAACAACGTGCACGCCGCTGCGGCCGCGGGCGTGCCGCAGAAATCCGTCGCCGTGCTGCCATTTCTCGACCTCACCACCGAGGCGATGAACGAGGAATATTTTGCCGACGGCATGACCGAGGAGCTGATCGACAAACTCAGCAAGATTCCGGGTCTTCGGGTACCGGCGCCCACCTCCTCGTTCTACTTCAAGGGCAAGCGGATCCCGCTCGCCGATATCGCCAAGTCCCTTGCCGTGGCCTATGTTCTCGACGGCAGCGTACGCAAATCAGACGCCACGCTGCGCGTCGCGGTGCGGCTCGTTCGCGCCGCCGATGGCTATGTGGTCTGGACCGAAACCTACGATCGACCCTGGGGCGATAAATTGGAAGTACAGGACGACATCGCAGGCGAAGTCACGAAAGCCTTGCGGGCATCGATCATGCAAGCCTCCGCGATTGCGGCCGCCACGACTCCGGTGCCGGAGGCCGGCGCGCGAATTTACGACGGAAACTGCGTGGCGTGCCACCAGCAAAACGGCCGAGGGATCCCGGGAGTGTATCCAAGCTTGGTTGGGTCAGCGGTGGTTCTCGGCGATCCGAACGCCTTTGCCCTGTGGGTGATCAAGGCGCAGCGCCCTGCCTCGATGCCGGTGGGGAAATACGCCACGGCGATGCCACAGTTCGGCTGGATGAAAGCCGCCGACGCGGCGGCACTCTTGACCTATCTGCGCTCGAATTTCGGGAATGCGGCGCCGCCGGTACCGGCCGCGAATCTATCCGCGGCGCTCGGAGACTAAGCGCATGAGCGTAGCGACGGAAACCATCACCGCCATACACCGCATGGTCGAGCGCTGCCGCGGCGGCGATTGGCCGGCGACGGTCGCAAAGCTCGATTCCGGATGGGTGGTGATGGGCGAGCGGCAGGTGTTCCCCGGCTATTGTCTGCTGCTGCCGGATCCGGTGGTGGACCAGCTGAATGCGCTCGAATCCGTGGCGCGATCGCAATTTCTCTCCGACATGGCGCGCATTGGCGCTGCCCTGCTCGCGTCCACGCCGGCGGTTCGGATCAATTATGCGATATTCGGCAATCTGGAGCCGGCGCTGCATGCCCATGTGTTCCCGCGCTACGCCGACGAGCCTCAAGCCATCCGCACGGGGCACCCCTGGGCGCTCGACTGGAATCTTGCGGCGGCCTACTCGGACGCCGAGCACGGCGAGCTCAAGTCCCGAATTGCGCGCGCCATCTCGGACAGATCGTCAAGCGGCGCCGAACACGTCATGCCGGTACAGAGATAGGCCACGGTGCCGGCGGCGGCGCGCTTCTCCGCGAGCGCGGGCGGCAGGTCGGCGGCATCGGCGGGGATGGCGAACACCATGCGCGCCGGCGCATATTGAGAGCCCAAGGCGCTCGCCCAGCGCTGCGCCTCGGCAGGCGCGCCGCGGATCACCAGGATTTGGATCGGCGCGCGGAAATCCTCCAATGCGTTGAGCACGCTCATGTGGACTTCAGGTTGTTCGACCGCCATGGCCCACGCGGCCTTGAGGGTGCGTTCGGCGGCATCCAAGTAGCGGACCTCGCCGAGCAAGTAGCCTAAGCGGCACAGCACCGACGCGGCGATGCCATTGCCGGCCGGGATGGAGTCGTCGCCGAATGTCTTGCTGCGATGAATGAGCTGCTCGTGGTCGGCGGCGGTGAAGAAAAAGCCGCCGGCTTCGGAATCGATGAATTGGCTCAGCATGACTTCCAGCAAAGCCTGCGCGAATTTGAGATCGCGGCTGCGCCAACGAGTCTGCAAGAGTTCGAGCAGCGCATCGGCGAGAAAAGCGTAATCATCGAGATAGGCCCTCAAGTGCGCGCGGCCGTCCTTGTAGGTCGCGAGCAGCCGACCGTCGCGCCATAGCGAACGGTGGATCAGGTCGACAGCCGCCGCGGCGGCGTCGGCGAGATCGGGCCGGTCAAGAACGCGCGCTGCGATGGCGAGCCCCTTGATCATCAGAGCGTTCCAGGCGGTGAGGATTTTTTCATCGCGCGCGGGCCAAATGCGCACATTGCGGGCTGCCAGGAGCTTTGCGCGGGCGGACTCGATGAGCGCAGAGGATTCGGCCGATTCGGCCGCGGCCGCAGGCGCTTGGCGGTAAAGGTGCCACTCGCCGTCGAAGTTGGCGCTCCTTTCGAGTCCGAAGCGGCCGGCAAACACCTCGTATTCCTCTTGGGTCAACAGCGCCCGCACCTCGGTTGGATTCCAAACATAGAAGCGCCCCTCATGCCCTTGCGAATCCGCATCGAGGCTTGAATAAAAGCCGCCTTCCGGCGCGCGCATGTCGCGCAGCACCCAATCGGCTGTTTCCGCGGCAATGCGCGCAAAGAGTTTCTCTCCCGTCGCGAGGGCCGCCGCCGCATAGGTGCCGAGCAGTTGCGCGTTGTCGTAGAGCATTTTCTCGAAGTGCGGAATCGTCCAGGAATCGTCCACCGAATAGCGGCAAAAGCCGCCGCCCAACTGATCGTAGATTCCCCCGCCGGCCATTCCCTGGAGCGTGAGGCAGGCCATGGAGAGAGCCTTAAGATCCGCAGCGCCGCCGTTCGAGGTACTCGACCATTGCCGCAGACAGCGTTCGATGCTGCCGGGGTGCGGGAACTTGGGCGCCCGGCCGAAGCCGCCGAAACGCTCGTCGAAGATTCGCTCGAGCGCGCCGCGCGCCAGGCGCAGCGGGCTTTCATCGAGTTCGATGCCGCCGGCCGGCGGCTCGGGCAGCAGGTGTTCGAATGCCAGGGCGAGGCGCGCGTTCTGCTCGCGAATCGCCGCCGCATGGCTGTGATAGTACTCGGCCACCCGCTGCAGGATGTGCTTGAAAGCGGGCATGCCGTGGCGCGGCTCATTCGGAAAATAGGTGCCGCCGAAGAACGGCTGGTGATCATCGGGGTGCAGGAACATGGTCAACGGCCAACCGCCCGCATGCCGAGTGATCAGCTGCTGCGCGATTTGATAGATCTTGTCCAAGTCCGGCCGCTCTTCGCGATCGACCTTGATGTTCACGAACCAGCGGTTCATCAATGCGGCGGTCGCGGGGTCCTCGAAGGACTCGTGCGCCATGACGTGGCACCAGTGGCAGGCCGAATAGCCCACCGACAGGAGAATCGGCTTGTTTTCCCGTTTCGCCGCCGCGAGCGCTGCCTCGCCCCAGGGATACCAGTCGACGGGGTTGTCGGCGTGCTGCTTGAGATACGGGCTGGTTTCCTCGGCGAGATGATTGCGCTGCATCGTGAAGGCCGCGTCGGGTAGAATGCGCGCCATCCTAACCCTTAAGTTGCCCCTATGCCTCTGCTGAGTGTCGCGGCGCAGTTGCCCGTGCTGCGATTGAAGCGCAATGAAGATCGCCGTTTGCACGCCGGGCATCTCTGGGTCTTCAGCAATGAGGTCGATACGGAGCAAACACCGCTCAACAAGTTCATGGCGGGCGAACTGGTGCGCGTGCTGGCGCATAACGACCGAGCACTCGGCTTGGCCTACGTCAATCCGCAATCGCTGATCAGCGCGCGCCTGCTTTCAACCTGGCATCCGCCCGATGCGGCATGGTTTGCCGAGCGCATACAGAGCGCTCTCGGCCTGCGCGAGCGCCTGTATACGCAGCCCTACTACCGCGTGGTCTACGGCGAAGCCGATGGACTTCCGGGTTTGGTGATCGACCGCTACGGCAGCCAATGCGTCGTGCAGATCGGCACCGCCGGGATGGAGCGGCTCAAGATGCCAATTCAAGAGGCAGTCCTCAAGGTACTGCAATGCGAAACACTGTTGTTCAAGAACGATGGGGGCGCGCGCGAACTGGAAGGGTTACCGGCCTACGTGGAAGTTGCCAAGGGCCAACTTGACCAACTGGGTCTGGTCGTCGAGGGCGGATTGAAATTCGGCGTACCGCTGGCGGACGGGCAAAAAACCGGTTGGTTTTTCGACCAAGCCTGCAACCGGCGCGCATTGACGAAATATGTGCGCAAGGGGGCCCGGGTCCTGGATGTGTTCAGCTACGTGGGCGCCTGGGGGGCGCGCGCGGCGCGCGACGGCGCGGCCGAGGTGATTTGCGTCGACAGCTCGGCGGCGGCCCTCGACTTGGCGTCGGCAAACGCCCTGCGCAATTCCCTCAAGCTCACGACCGTCAAGGGCGACGCCTTCGACGTTCTGGAAACCCTGGCAAAGGAGCGCGCGCGCTTCGATATCGTGATCCTTGATCCGCCCGCTTTCGCCAAACGCAAGAAGGATCTGCCGAAGGCACTGGCGGCCTACAAGCGTGTGAACCAGCTCGCCATGCAACTGCTCGCCGCCGAGGGGATTCTGGTCTCCTGCTCGTGCTCATACCACGCGAGCGCGGCGGAATTGCTGGACGCGATCGCCAAAGCGGCGCGCGGCGCGGATAAGCACCTGCAGGTGTTGGAGATGGGCGGCCAGGCGCCGGATCATCCCGTGCATCCGGCCATTCCGGAAACGCGATACCTCAAAGCCTATTTCTGCCGCGTGAACGACAGTTTAAAGTAGCACCCATGTTGACCTATCCGCATATCAATCCCATCGCCATTTCAATCGGCCCGCTATTCGGCGTGGGTCCGCTGCGCATCCATTGGTACGGCATCATGTACCTGATCGGGTTCATGGCGGCGTGGGGGCTGGCGCGATACCGAGCGCGGCGGCCGGGATCGACCTGGACGGCGCTGGATGTCGATGACCTCATCTTTTATTTCGCCATCGGCGTCATCGTCGGCGGGCGGGTGGGCTGGTGCATTTTCTACGGTCACGACGTCATCGCCGAGAATTGGCTGAACGTATTTCATATTTGGGACGGCGGCATGTCGTTTCACGGCGGCATGCTGGGTGTGATCGTGGCGGCCCTGCTGTTCGCCCGCGTGAAACACAAGTACGGAGCGGACGTGCTGGATTTCGGTGCTCCCCTGCCCGGAATCGGCTTGCTGGCGGGGCGCATGGGTAATTTCATCAATGGTGAGCTTTGGGGCAAGCCGACGGATTTGCCGTGGGGATTTGCGGTGAAGGATGCCGAGGGAACGCTGATAGTCCGGCACCCGTCCCAGCTGTATGAGGCGACTCTCGAGGGTCTGGTGCTGTTCTTGGTGCTTTGGTGGTTCACGGCCAAGCCCCGGCCGCGCTTGGCGCCCAGCGGACTCTTTTTGATCCTGTACGGGTGCGCGCGCTTTACGATCGAATGGGTGCGCCTGCCCGATGCGAATATCGGCTACCTGGCGGGCGACTGGTTGACCATGGGGATGCTGCTGACGGTGCCGATGATTCTTGCCGGCGTGGCGATGATGATGTTTGCCTATCGGCGCGGCACGACGAGCGGCAACTTCCGCGCCGCCAAGGCTTAGGAGCCTGTCTGGATATCCCCCTATCCATGGAAAGTGCGTATCTCGAGTTGCTCTCGGACATTCTCGAACATGGCGTCAAGAAACAGGACCGCACCGGAACAGGAACCTTGTCCGTGTTCGGCCGGATGTATCGACACGATCTAAAATCTGGGTTTCCGCTCTTAACCACCAAGAAGGTTCACTACAAATCGATCTTGCTCGAGCTTCTTTGGTTCCTTCAAGGCGGCACGAACATCCGCTACCTCAAGGAGAATGGGGTGTCGATCTGGGATGAATGGGCCACTGACGATGGTGAATTGGGGCCTGTTTACGGCGCTCAGTGGAGAGCCTGGGAGTGTGCCGATGGACGAGTCATCGATCAGGTGGCGATGCTGATCGAGGGGATCAAAAAGAGACCGTATAGCCGACGCCATATTATCAACGCCTGGAATGTCGCGTTTCTGCCCGATGAAGCGAAGTCCCCTAAAGCGAACGCCGCCGAAGGCAGGATGGCGCTGGCGCCATGCCATGTCATGTATCAGTTTTATGTCGTGAGCGGGCGTCTCAGTTGCATGCTGACGCAGCGCTCCGCGGATTGCTTTCTCGGCGTCCCGTTCAATGCGGCATCAGTCGCATTCTTGACTCATATGGTGGCGCAGCAGTGTGATCTTGATCCCGGTGAGATCATTCACTCATTCGGCGATTTGCATCTTTACTCCAATCAATTGGAACAAGCTCGGCTGCAACTCACGCGCCAACCACGCAAGCTGCCAACCTTGACGCTGAAACGGCGCCCAGCGACGATTTTCGACTATCAATTCGGCGACTTTACAATTGAGGGATACGACCCGCACCCCGCGATTTCTGCGCCCATTTCAATCTGAGCTCGAAGATAGTGGCGAAGCCGTCCCGGGCTAATGCATGACGAGGTCGTAAGCTCGCTGGTCGTCGGCGTAGCAGCTGCAGCTCGTGGCTTCCAATCCTTTGCGATTGAGCACGGTTACGGATCCGCGGTGATATTCGATCAGACCCGCATCCTGCAAAGCGGCGGCGGCGGCGGAGATGCCGACCCGGCGCACGCCAAGCATGAAGCTCAGGAACTCCTGGGTGACCAAGAACGTGTCGGCATGTGCCCGATCATGCATCATGAGCAACCAGCGGCCGAGGCGTCCGTCGATCTGATGAAAGCGCGTGCAGGCGGCCCCGGAGGCGAGCTGGCTCATGAGCACATAGAGATATCGGTCGAGTACCAGCTGCAGCGGGACGCATCGCTTCAGCTCTTGGCGGAAGGCGCTTGTTGAGATACGCCACGCAGTTCCCGGGCCTTGCACCAACGCATGCAGCGGTTGCGCCAAAACCTGCAGCGCCACATGCGCGCCGCACATGCCCTCACGGCCCACCATGCCGACCTCCAGGACCGGTTTTCTTTCAATCGAGGTGATCAATGAAACGAAACCGTTGACGGGAAAATACACGTGGCGGGTGGGTTCTCCGGTGCCGCCGAGGACGGCAGACTGCACCAATTGCACTTGCTCCGCGATTCCCAGAAGCCGCCGCCGGTCCTTGCCGGGCAAGAGTTCGATCAGTCGGTTTTCGGGCGTACTCAACGGCGGGAGCTCCGATCAACGGCCCATGAGTGTGAGTGAAGGCGGCTGATAACACTGTCTGCTAGCGTACAGATCGGCGGCTCAATTCATAGGGATGGAAAACAGCCTGTCATATTCCTTTTTTACGACCTCGTAGCACTCGCAAGAGCGGTGTTCCAGTGCCGTGCGATCGAGTACTGTGATCCGGCCGCGGGTATAGCGGATGAGACCCGCTTTCTGCAGCTTGAGCGCGCCCTCGGTCACGCCTTCGCGGCGCACCCCCAACATGTTGGCGATGAGCTCCTGAGTCATGATCAATTCATACCCTTCCAACCGATCCAAGCTCAGCAGCAGCCAGCGGCACAGCTGCTGGTCGAGCGAGTGGTGCCGATTGCATACCGCGGTTTGCGACATCTGGGTAATCAGCGCTTGGGTGTAGCGCAGCAGCAGTCGCAGCACGGAACCGGACTGCTCCAACTCCTCTTTGAGCTGCGCTGCATTCATCCGCAGCCCAGCACCGGCACTTTGCACCACGGCGCGGCTCGGCGTGGATTCGCCGCCCATAAAGAGCGAGATGCCCACCAGCCCTTCGTTGCCGACCACCGCAATTTCGGCGGAGGCGCCATCCTCCATCACATACAGCAGCGAGATGATGGCGGTGGTGGGGAAATAAATGTGGCTGAGCACGCCCCCGGGTTCGTACAGCACCTGGCCCAGCGGCAGATCGACCGGTTCGAGAAACGGCCGCCACCGCTCGAGTATCGCCGCCGGCAGGGCGTCGAGCAGATGATTTGCTGTTGGATCCAAGGTTGCGATGACGGCTTTCTCGATTGGGTGGTGGGCCTTGCGCCCGTTGCAGCGGCAATCCGCAAAATTATCGACAACTACCCGGGCACAGTCCGTTCGATACCGAACATATCTCCGCGATTCATTGCCATCCCCAACGGAGGGCCGCCTACCTGGGATTGCGGGGGATCTGTAGAATTGAGAGGATGAAGAAACGCAAGCGCCGGCAACCGATGATCGAGGTGCGTCACTCGGCCATTCATGGCTATGGAGTATTCGCGCTGCGCCGGATTCGCAAGGGGACGATGGTCATCGAGTACTTGGGCGACAGGGTCAGCCACGAGGAAGCGGACGCGCGCTACGAGAACAAGGACGCGAAGGATAACCATACCTTCCTGTTCACGGTCGATGCAAAAACCGTCATTGATGCCGGCGCCAACGGCAACGAGGCGCGCTACATCAACCACGGCTGCGATCCGAACTGCGAAAGCACCAACATGGAGAAGCGTATCTTCATCGAAGCGATCCGCACGATTCGGCCAGGCGAGGAATTGGCCTACGACTACCGCATTTCGCGCGACGACGATGATGCACCCGACGTCGATGTAATCTTTGCCTGCCGATGCGGCGCGCAGAGCTGCCGGGGCAGCATGCTGGAAGCGCCGAAAAAGCCCCGCCCGGCGGCGCGGCGCCGGGCTTTGCGCAAGAAATCGCGCCGTAGCCGTTGAGGGCGCGGCGCGGCGATGGACGGCATCGACCTTCGCACCGACGGCATCGCGGTCCGCGATCGATTCCTGACACCGTCCCAAACCCGCGCACTCGCCGCTTGCGCGCAAAAGCGCCGTGAACGCGGCGACTTCGCGACGGCGCGCATCGGCGCCGATCGGCGGCTGCAGCGGCGCGCGGAAATTCGCGGCGATTCCATTTGCTGGTTGACGGAACCCTTGTTCGCGCCGGAGCGTGCGCTGCTGACGCGGTTCGAGGAACTGCGCGTGCAAATGAACCGCGACTCACTCTTAGGTCTATTCGAGCTGGAATTGCACTACGCGTGGTATCCGCCCGGCGGCGGTTATGCCCGGCATGTCGACCAGCCGCAGGATCGCAACCAGCGCTTGGTCTCGCTGGTGGTTTACCTTAATGAACGATGGCAACCATCCGACGGCGGCGAGCTTCGGATCTTCGGCGACGATGAGCGGCATCGAGACATTGAGCCCGTGGCAGGGCGGCTGGTGGTATTCTTGACCGAGCGGCGGGAGCACGAGGTTTTGCCCACGCGGTGCAGCCGTTTGAGCCTCACCGGCTGGTTTCGCGGCCGCGAATAGAATTTTCCTGCGCCAGTTCCGTGCGGCGTCCGGCCTACCATGCCCGGGAACGTGGCACGGCTGCCGCGAACGGGGCTCCGGCACCGTGTTCCCCCAATTTGCACACTGGCACGAATGTTGCTGCGGTTCTCTCATATGGCTCTGCCGTCGCTCAAGTTCCTCAAAACTTTTCAGGTCGCGGCCAAGCTCAAGAGTTTCAAAGGGGCCGCCGAGGAACTGTTCGTCACCCCCTCGGCCATCAGCCATCAAATCAAGGCGCTCGAGAGTCAACTGGGTGTCGCCTTGTTCGAGCGGGGCGTGCGGACTCTGACGCTCACCGATGCGGGCGCTCATTACCTCGAGTACATCAGCGACATATTTTCGAAGCTCGAGTCCGTCACGGAACAATTGCAGATGCGCTTCGGCCGCAGCATCATCCGGCTGAACGTGCCGCCGTTTTTCGCCAATGAATTGCTGCTGCCGCGGCTGGCCTCGTTTTCGCAGGCCCGGGGGCAAACCGACATTCGCATCGAGACGGCGTTTTCGGCGCCCAAGAGCCATCCTCCGGAGGCCGATCTGTCCATCGTCGTCGGCACCGGCCCCTGGGATGGTCTCACGGTGCACGAGCTGTTCGCGCAGAGCTTCATCGCGGCGTGCTCGCCGAGTTTTCTCATCGACAATCCCATCAATGACTACTCCGACTTGAACGGCAAGACTCTCCTCTTGCATGAAGAGCGGCGCGACGCATGGGAGCGCTGGGCATTGGGGCTCAAGATCGCGCAGATCAAACCCAACCGCCTGGTGCGCCTCGATACCATGTCCGCGGTGGTGCTCGCGGCCGAGCAAGGCGTCGGAGTCGCACTGGTGCCGTCGCGCCTCAGCGCCGACCGGTTCACCTCCGGCGGTTTGGTGAAGTTGTTCACGGCCGAATTGACCACCAATGAGAGCTACGTCCTGTTGCACAGGCCCGCGGACCATGCGCGCGAGGATCTGCAGGAACTCACCCGGTGGATATTGAGCGAGTGCCGCGTCGCGTAAGCTCCAATCGCGCTTTTGGAATTGTAGGTAATCAGCCCTACACGTGAGCGAAATTATCCGAGGCGAAAATATTTGTCGTTTGTGCGTTGTGCGAACGTTGCGTAGTGTCGATGGTGGGGCGTTGGTATTTTCTTATCGTCAAGGAATACCACCCATGAATCTCAGCAAACTGCGACTCACTATCATCGCCGGCGCGGTGCTCGCACCCGCGATTTCCAACGCATCGTCCGAAAGGACCGCCTTTGATTCCTGCGTCAGCGCGTTCGAGGCGAGCATCGCCGCAACCAGCGCCGGCGCCTCGAGATACAAGGTCCTGTATCGCGGCAATCGATTTTCCGGCTCGGTCAGCGAGTACTTCTCGAGCCAATATACTTATGATCTTTTGGCAAGAAATCCGCTGACCGGCGCGGCGCTTGCGCGCGCGCGATGCACCTCGGACAGCCGCGGCGCCGTATCCGCCTTGTCGCCGCTGCCGCTGGAGGTCAATGCGCCTGCGCTCGCCGATCTAGAGTGAGGCGAGGAGGCCGGCGGCCGCGCGCACGGCCGCTGGCGGGTTCAATGCCGCCGGCGTATAAGTCCGCATGGAACTGGTGGTCGCGGCGGCGGAAAACGATGTCATCGGACGCGGCAATCAGTTGCCGTGGCGGTTGCCCGCGGATCTACGCCGCTTCAAGGCGCTGACTCTCGGCAAGCATGTGCTCATGGGCCGCAACACCTACGAGTCGATCGGCCGCGCATTGCCGGGGCGCACCAATCTCGTGCTGAGCCGCTCTCTTGACTTCGCGCCGAGCGGCTGCACCGTCGTGGCCTCTCTCGATGCGGCGCGGCGCGCGGCCGGCGCAGATGCGGCCCTGATGGTGATCGGCGGCGCGGAGATTTACCGGCTATGCCTGCCGTTCGCGGCGCGCATTCACCTCACTCTGGTGCATGCGCGGATCGACGGCGGCGATGCTTTTTTCGGCGGCTGGCGCGGCCCGGAGTGGCGTGAGTCGTTCCGCGAGCGCCACGAGGCGGACGATAAGAATTCCTGCGCCTACAGTTTCATTACGCTGGAGAGATCCTGAATCGGCTCGAGCCGCGATTCGATCTCGCGTTCGGCGCGTCCATAATCGATGTCCGAGAGCGTCGCGGCGCCGTTGCAAAGCTCGGCGAGCAGCCGCGCCTGAACGATTCCGCGCTGCTGCGCGGTATGGTAGGGAATCTCATGATGAAACATCACCATGGAGTAACGCGGTATGAAGCGCCGCGGAAACCGCCGCTCGAGCTCCAGGGCAAGAGCCTGCTGCAACTGAAACTCGGGATCGGCGACCAGCTCGCGCATTTCCAGGTAGTTGTCGAGCGCCATCGCCGCGATCGCATCGGTGTTCGGCTTGCGGGCGGCATAGAATGCGGCGAACACCGATTCCCACGACGATGAGCGGGCGATGCAGGCGTCGAATTCGACGGCGTCTTCGAAGCAGCAATTCATTCCCTGGCCATGAAACGGCACAATGGCGTGCGCCGAGTCGCCGACCAGCGCTGCCGTACCTTGCGTGTGCCACCCGGCGGCATACACCGTGCCCAGAAAGCCGGTGGGATTGCTCTGAAATTCATCGACGCAATCCGGCATCAGTTGGCGCGCGTCGGGAAAGTTCTCGCTCAGAAACCGTTCGATTTCCAACGCCCCAGACAAGCTTGCGAAACTCAAGGGGCCGCGCATGGGCAGAAATAGAGTGGCCGTGAAGCTGCCGTCCTCGTTCGGCAGCGCGATCAGCATGTAGCCGCCGCGCGGCCAGATGTGCAGCGCCTCTCGAGCCATCCGATAGGAGCCGTGCGGACCCGCCGGCACCGCGAGCTCCTTGTAGCCATGCTCGAGATCGAGCTCGCGGGCGGAGATCAAGCCACGGGCGGCCATGCGACGGCGCATCAAGGAGCCCGCTCCGTCGGTGGCCACCAGAGGCTGCATCGGAACGTCGATCACGAGGTCACGGTTGAGATCCCGGACATGGGCGACGCGTGCGTCGAAGTCCGCGTCCTCCAAGCGGTGCTGGAATTCCACCCTGACCCGAGGCTGCCGCAGCGCTACCCGGAGCAGCGCATGATTCAGCCGCTGCCGCGAGATGGAATAGATGACCTCGCCCGGCCCCTGTCCGTAGGGCTGCAGCGAACCCGATCCGTCCTGTTGATGAATAAAACGGCCGTGCATCGGAATCAACGAATCCCTGATGTCATCGAATACGCCGGCGAGTTTCAGCGCGTGTATGCCGCGATCGGCCAGCGCCAAATTGATCGATCGGCCGGAATCGCCGACGCCTTCTTCCGGTGCCGGCCGTCCCTCGTAGAGGGTCACTTGCATACCGCGGCGCTGCATGAAGATGGCGAGCAGCGCGCCGGTCGGTCCCGCGCCGATGATGGAGACGGAATCGCGGGCGATACTCACGAGCCGAGCGCGCGTGCCAGCGCGTCGACGGCTGTGAAGACATCGCGGTACGAGTTGTAGAGCGGCACGGGCGCCCAGCGCAAAATATCGGGCTCGCGCCAATCGCCGATCACGCCGGCCGCCAGCAGCCTTTCATGGCAGCGCTTGGCTTGGGGCGCCGGAAGCGCTATAGCCAAGCTCAATTGGCTGCCGCGCTCCGCGGACGCGGCGGGAGTGACGATCTCGACCGTTTCAGGAAGCTTATATTCAATCAGGCGTTGCAAGAAGCCCGTCAGAGCAATCGACTTCGCGCGCAGCCGCGCGATGTCAGCACGCTGGAATACCTCGAGCGAGGCCAGCAAGGGGGCCGTGGACAGCACCGGCGGATTGCTGATCTGCCAGCCTTCGGCGCCGGCGATCGGCACGAAATCCGGCCCCATTTCAAAGCGTGTCGACTTCGTGTGTCCCCACCATCCGGCAAAGCGCGGCAAGTCGCGGCGCTGTCCGTGGCGCTCATGAACGAAGCATCCGCCGACCGCGCCGGGGCCCGCATTCAGGTACTTGTAGCTGCACCAAACGGCGAAATCGGCATTCCAATCATGCAAGTTGAGCGGCATATTGCCGATCGCATGCGCAAGATCGAGACCGACGCTGGCGCCGGTATTTCTTGCGGCGGCGACGAGCGCGGCGAGATCCAGCGCCTGTCCGGTGAGGTACTGCACGCCGGGCAACAGCACGAGCGCGAGGCGCGGGCCTTCGCGCTCCAAGCAGTCAATGACATCCTCCGTCCGCAGGTTGCGTTCTCCCGCGCGCGGCGCCACTTCGATCAAGTGCCGCTCCGCGCAGAGTCCGTGGTACTCGAGCTGCGACACGATCGCGTAGCGATCGGAGGAAAATGCCGACTTCTCGATGAGCACGCGGTTGCGATGAGCGTCGGGTCTGAAAAAGCTCACCATCATCAGGTGCAAATTCACGGTCAGGGAATTCATCGCGACCACCTCGGCCGGGCCGGCTCCGGCGAGCGCGGCGAGCGCAGCCGCCGCCCGCTCGTGATAGCCGATCCACGGACGGCTCGCGGCGTGATGTCCGACGACCCCCAAACGCTGCCAGTCGCGGAGTTCCTGCGCAATGTAGTCCTTGACCGATCTTAACTGCAAGCCGAGAGAATGGCCGCCGAGATACACGATCTTGCGGCCGGCCGCGTCCTCGGGGTGATGAAACTCGCCGGCGAACGCCGCCAGAGGATCGTGCGCATCGCGCTCCCGCGCGTCCGCCTCGCTGAGGCCCTGAGCTATCAGATTTCGCCCGCGCCGGCGGCCAAGGTTCCGCACTCGGTGCAGGTGCGGCGTTCGATGCTTGAATAAAAGCGCGCGAAAATATCCGGCAGCTGCGTTTCGATGTTATGGACGGCAACGCGCTCCAGGTACAGGCAGTGACCGCAGTTTTCGCAGTACCATGAAAAGCCGTCCAATTCGCCGGCGCCGCGGCGCCGCTCCACCACGATGCCGACGCTGCCGGCGGGGCGCTGCGGCGAATGGGGCACCTCGGCGGGCAGCAGGAATACCTCTCCCGCTCGGATCGGGATGTCGATCAGGCGCCCCGATTGAAGGGTCTTGAGCACGATATTTCCTTCGAGCTGGAAGAAAAACTCCGGGCCCGGATCATGGTGGAAGTCCTGGCGCGAGTTGGGACCGCCCACGGCCATGACGATGAACTCGCTATCCTCGAACATCAGCTTGTTGCCGACCGGCGGCCTCAAGAGGCTGCGGTTTTGCTCGATCCACGCCTGCAGATTGAAGGGAGCCGAGGGTTGCATGGCGGCATTATAGCGGGGCCGTGGTACTGCGTCGGCAATCGATATGCACGGGCTTCGAGTCGGGCAGGTCCAGGCGCAACCCCGTGAGGCTCCCACCCCAGACGCAGCCCGTGTCGAGTCCGATGACATCCGCGTTGCGGAAGAACCCCAGCGTCGACCAGTGGCCGAATACGATTCGCGTTCCGCGCCAACGCGGGTTCAGAGCATCGAACCACGGAATCAGAGATTCGGATTGCGCCTTCTTCGGCGCCCCCTTGGCGCGCAACGCCAGCCGGCCGTCCGCATCCAAGTAGCGCAGCCGCGTGAAGCAATTGACGATGAACCGCAGCCGTTCCGCGCCGTCGAGAGCATCGTCCCAACGGTCGGGCTTGTCGCCGTACATGTGCTTGAACAGCTTCTCGGGATTGCGCTGCAAGGCCTGTTCGAACTCGCGGGCGCAGCCGCGCGCCAAGCCTAAATCCCATTGCGGCGGCAGGCCCGCGTGCAGCATGCAGAGATTGAGCGTGCGATCCTCGTGCAGCACCGGCCGATGCATGAGCCAGTCGAGCAACACGTCGCGATCGGCTGCGTCCAAAATCTCGTTGAGCGTGTCGTCGTCGCGCAGGCGCGCGTAGCCGCGCGCAACCGCCAGGAGATGCAAATCGTGGTTGCCGAGCGTGACGACCGCCGCGCTCCCCATGGCGCGCACGCGCCGCAGCACTTCGAGCGAGGTCGGGCCGCGATTGACCAAGTCTCCGACGAACCAGATTCGGTCGCGGTCGGCCGAAAAGCGCAGCGCCTTCAACAACGCATCGAGTTCGGCGTCGCAGCCCTGCACGTCGCCGATGGCATAAAGCGCCATTAGGACTCTCCTCGGGCTTAGTGCAGTACTCCGGGCATCGCCAGTCTGAACGGCGCGATCGGCGCATCGAACTGCTGGCCGTTGTCGGCCAGCATCTGATAACTGCCCTGCATCGTGCCGACCGGAGTCTCGATGACCGCGCCGCTGGAATAGCGGAATCCCTGCCCGGGCTTCAAGTACGGCTGCTCGCCGACCACGCCGTCGCCGCGCGTCTCTTTCACATTGCCGTTGGCATCGGTGATGATCCAGTGGCGGGTGAGCAGCCGCGCGGGGACCAGCCCTTCGTTGCGAATGGTGATGGTATACGAGAACACGAAGCGCTTGTCGCGCGGATCGGACTGCTCCTCGATATAAGAAGTCTCGACCTCGACGCGAATACGCGGATTCCCCGGCGGAGATGTCATAGCTTGCAGAGCATCAGGAGAGCCGCACCGCCAGCACGTCGCAGTGCGCGGCATGCAGGATGGTGTCCTCGGTAAAGTTGACGAGAATCGCCAGCCCGTGACGCTCGCGGCTGCCGAGCACGATCAAATCGGCATGCTCCTCTTCGGCCACCCGCAGAATCTCCGCCTTGGTGTTGCCGACCTCGACCCTGAAGGTGGTGCGCTCCGCCTTGAACTTCGTGGTGAGCTCATCGAGCTGCGTGCGCGAACGCTTGACCAGATCCTCTTCGATCTCGATCGTCGGCATCAGCGATTCGCCCATGGGTTCGACCGGCGCGAACTCCACGACATGCAAGGCAACGATCGCGGCGTTCGAATAGCGCGCGAGATCTTGGCCGGCGACGAACACTTGTTCGCTGTCGGCCGACAGGTCCAGGAGCACCAAGATCTTTTGATAGGCGGGCATGCGGCCTAAAGTATAGCCGAGTGCCCCGCGACTCAAGCGCTTTGTCGGACGGCGTCGTCGCGCAGCTTCAAGTAAAGGGCTGCGAGGCGTCCGAATTGCGGCGGCGCCAGCGTTTCGGGGCGCAGTTGCGGATCGATGCCGCAGCTCTCGATGTCCGCGCCGGTCAGAAAGCCCTTCATGCCGTTGCGCAGGGTCTTGCGGCGATGGGAGAAAGCGGCCGTCACCAGGGTCTTGAGCACGCTGTCGTTGCCGATGGCGAAGCGCGGCTCAGGGCTCGGACGCAGGCGTACGATGGCGGACCACACCTTCGGCCGCGGCTGAAATGCCCCCGGGCCGACATCGAACAGGCCCTCCACTTCGGCATAGGCGGAGAGCATCACGGTCAAGCGGCCGTATTCCTTTCCTCCGGGCTCGGCCGCCATCCGATCCACGACCTCTTTTTGCAGCATGAAGTGCATGTCGGCGATCGCAGCGCGCTGGCGCAGCAGGTGGAACAGCAGCGGCGTCGAGATGTTGTAGGGCAGATTTCCCACGATCCGCAGCGGCGGCCCGTCGCCCATAAGATGCACGAAGTCGGTGTCGAGCACGTTCTCGACGTGCACGCGCAAGTGCGCCTTGGCGCGCGGATCCTCCTCGAGCGAGCGGGCGAGTTCGCGGTCGATCTCGATCACATCCAAGTCTTTGGCGCGTTCCAACAGGCCCCAGGTGAGGGCGCCGCGGCCCGGGCCTACTTCGACGATGCGTTCGCCGGCGGCCGGCGCCACCGCGTCGATGATGCGGCGAATGACCCCTGGATCATGCAAAAAATGCTGCCCGAAACGCTTACGAACCGCCATGGGCCGCACTTGGGCTGGATAGATCGATTGCGAGCGCCAACGCCGCGCGCAGGCTCCCCGTGTCCGCTCTGCCGCTGCGCGCCAGGGATAGCGCCGTGCCGTGATCGACGCTGGTGCGCACGATCGGCAGCCCGAGCGTGATGTTGACCGCGTTGCCGAATCCGGCATGTTTGATCACCGGAAGGCCCTGGTCGTGGTACATGGCCACCACCACATCGATGGTTGCCAGAAATTGCGGCGTGAACGCAGTGTCCGCCGGGATCGGCCCGCGCACATCCAGGCCCTCGCTCTGCAATTCGCGGATCACCGGACTGATCACCTCGATTTCCTCCCGACCCAAGTGGCCGGATTCTCCGGCATGCGGATTCAAGCCCAATACCGCCATGCGCGGCAGGCTTATGGAGAAGTGGCGTTGCAAATCCGTATGCACGATACGGAGCGTCGCCCGTAGGCGTTGCGGCGTGATCGCGCGCGGCACGTCGGCGAGCGCCAGATGCGTCGTGACCAGAGCGACCCGCAAGGCGGCGCTCTGCAGCATCATGACCGGCAGCGCCGCGCGGGTTCTCTCGGCCAGATATTCGGTATGCCCGATGAATGCAAAGCCGGCGTCCATGAGCGTGCTCTTTTGCACGGGCGCCGTCACCATCGCGGCGAACTCGCCGTTCATGCAGCCGTCGCAGGCGCGGTCGAGCATGTCGATGACATAGGGTGCGTTGCGCGGATCGAGGCGGCCTGCCGTCACCGGCTCCGCAGTCGGCGCATGCAGCACCGAGAGCAGCCCCGGCCGGTGCGCACGCGCCGGCCGCGAGGAATCGTAGATCTCGATCGTCAGGGGAACCCTCAAGGCCGCCGCAGTCGCCGCCAATAGGGAGGCATCCGCCGCCACCACGAGGTCGGCCGGCCAGGCGTCCTGGGCCAGGACGACGCAGGCATCCGGCCCTATACCGGCCGGCTCACCCGAGGTGATGATGATACGCGGTACGTACACCGCTATACGCGCCTACATCTTGGTTTCGACGAAGGCCTCGTCGCGTAGTCGGCGCAGCCAAAGCTCGGTCTCCTCGTCTGCCTTGCTCTCGCGAATCGCGGCAAACGCCCGTTGGCGGCGTACGTCGTCGGTGCTGTCGTAGGTTCGGGTGCCCATCATCTGTACGATGTGCCAGCCGTAGCGGGTTTTGAAGGGCTCGGAGATTTCATCCACCTTCAAATCGGCGATGGCCTTGTCGAACTCCGGCACGAAAGTTCCCGGGCCGCTCCACCCTAAGTCGCCGCCGTCGGGCGCCGATCCCGGATCCTCCGAAGCCGTCGACGCGATGCCGGCGAAAGACTCGCCTTTCAGGATCCGTTCGCGCAGCTTGGCCAATTTCTCCCTGACCGTTGCATCGTCGTCGAGCTCGTTCGGCTTCATCAGGATGTGCCGTACGTGGATCTGGTTGACGATCACTTGCGCCTCGCCGCCGCGCCGCTCATTGAGCTTCACGATGTGAAAGCCGCTGGGCGTTCGCACCGGATCGCTCACTTCGCCGGGCTTCATCTTGGTGACGAGTTCGAGGATGAATTGCGGCAATTGAGCGCCCTTGCGCCAGCCGAGTTGTCCGCCGTCCAGCGCCGTCTGGCTGTTGGAATTGGCGATTGCCAGCTGGCCGAAGTCTTCGCCCTTGCCGGCGCGAGCCGCAATGTCCTTCGCCTTGGCCGCGATTTCGTCCAATTGCTGCGGCGAGGCGGCCGCGGGGAGCGACAGCAGGATATGCGATACGTTGAATTCGTCGTTCGCCGCCGCGGATTGCTGACGGGTGAGAAACTGCTCGAGCTCATGCGGCGACACATTGATATGGGCGATCACATCGCGTTGCCGCAAGGTGCTCAGGGTCAATTCCTTGCGCATGGATTCACGATACTGCTTGTAGTCCACGCCTTGGGCGGACAAGGCCGTGGGCAATTGGTCGAACGGGATCTTGTTGCGCTGGGCGATCTCCTGCAGCGCGCCGTTGAGCTGCTCATCCGAGATGGTAAGACCGACCTTCTTGGCACGCTGGGTTTGAATTTCCTGCAAAATCAACCGGTCAAGCACCTGCTGGCGCAGCACGCTCTGCGACGGCAGAGCCACCTTCTGCTCCTGAAGACGCTTCGTGACCGCATCGATCTGCGCATCCAATTCGCTCTTCAACACCAACCCGTCGTTGACGATGGCCGCAATGCGGTCGAGCAGTTCGCCATGCACGCCGATATCGCGCGTCTGCGTCCGGGCTGCCGGCGCGATCAGGGTTGCCGCGATCAAGAGGCTGCAAAGAGCCGCTGATTTATACATAAGTCGGTTACTTTCTCGGTGAAGCCTACTGGGCGTCGGGGTCGCGTGTCGAATATCCGCTGATTTCCTTCGATAAGAAGGCATCCGCAGGCTTTCCGACCGAGCTTAGGCCCGTCAGTTCCAATTGTAATGCAATCGAGGTGTTGAGTCCCCCCGTACGGTTCGTCACGTAGCGGCGCTGCAACACCTGGATCTTCCAGCAGCAGCTCTTGTACTCGAATCCCGCCAGCTGTTCGATGGTTTGCCGGTCCTGGAGCGAGTAAACCCAGCGCCCGACGGTGTTCCAATGGCCGGCAATCGGCCAGGCAAAGGAGCCGTCGTATTGCTTCAAGATGTCCTGCTGGAAGCGATAGCCGATATTGACCACTTTGGAAGGATCCGGCCGATATTGAACCAAAATTTCCGATTTGTCGGTCTGCGAGGTGTAAGGGTTCCACTGGTAGTCGAGGTTTACGCTCCAGTTCTTGTACGCAGTCACCGAGACCTCGCCGATGATGTCCGAGGCACGGTAGGTCTGCGGCGTTTCCCCGGGCACGGTGGCGAGGGTCTGCCCGGGCAGAGTCGGCAGATTTTGTCCGGGCAAGATCACCGACGTCTGCTGTCCCGGCAAGGTCGCGAGCGTTTGCCCAGGCAGGGTCTGCGTGATCTGATCGGGCAAGGTGACCCGCGGCAGCGTGAAGTAGCGAATCTGGCCGATGGTGGCGGACAGGTACTGAGCTCCGGTGGTTTGACTGAACAGCTGCGTGGTCATGCCGAGAGCGAGCTGGTTGGCATCGCCGATGCGATCATCGCCGACATATCGGTTGGTGCGAAACAGCTCGACCAGATTCAGGTCCGGCAATCCGGTGTCGAAGATCGGCAGGTCGTTTTGATTGCGGTACGGCACGTAGCTGTAGACCAAGCGCGGCTCCAGGGTTTGCGTGCGCTGCCCCTCCGAGCCCGCGTCCCGTTCGAAGATCAACCCCGTGTCGAGGCGCGCGTAGGGCAGCGTGCGCGTGGGCTGGGTCGGGTCGCCGACGGGAACGTTCTGCAAGTCATACTGCGTGAAGTGATAGCCGACCGCGGGTTCGAAGAAGTACCCGGCGGTGCGGGTCGACCAGCGCAGTTCAGGAGACAAGTCCAGACGCACGCCGGCGGGACCGACCTCGCGCAGGAAGTTGGTGACTTCGCTGTCGAGCGCGAATTCAAAGTGGCTGAGCAGCGGATACAGGGCATAGGCTTGAAGGCGCGGCACGCGCGAGTACGGCCGGTCGCCGGCATCGACGGACGTATCGATGGTCTGGAAGTTTTGCAGCTGAGCACGTATGCGCCAGGCGTCGTCGTAGTACAGAAGCTCGGCGCGGCGCTCGAGATAGGTGACGCTGGTCTGATCCGCGCCGACCGCGAAGTCGCTGAAGTAATTGCTGTCGCTGACGCTCGCGATGTCGGTATCGAAGCGCAGCCCCTGCGCCAGATTGGTGATGTCGGTGAAGTGGAAGTAGGCGCGATCGCTGTGCTGGATCGCGTCGTTCGGCAGAAAATTCTCTTCTATCTGGCCGTGCGAACTTGCCGTGAGAAAGCGGAATTCGCCGCCGAGCTGCACGCCCCGCGCGGATAAAAAGCCGGGGCTCAAGGTCAGATCGTAGTTCGGCGCCAGGTTGAAATAATAGGGCACTTCGAGCTGCCAACCGTTGTTGGAGGAATGCCCGAAGCTCGGGAACAGAACGCCGCTCTTGCGGTCATCGCCCAAGGGGAACGAAATATACGGCGTATAAAAAACCGGCACATCCTTGAAGCGCATGATCACGCCGCGCGCCGAGCCCACCTCATCCTCGGTGTCGAGGTTGATCGAGGAAGCCTGCAGCATCCAATCCTGATTGCCGACCGGACAGGTCGTGTACCGCACCTGCGAGAGATCGACCTTGCCGTCCGGATGGACCGCCATCGCCTTCGCCGTGCCGCGGCCGTTGCGGTCGAAGATCTGGAAATTGGCCCGGTCGAAAGCGGCGCCCGCCACCTCATCGTAGGTGCCGGTATCGCTGTGGATGCCGAGCTTCGGATCCTCGAAGTCCACCTTACCCTTGACCACCAATTTTCCGCTCTTTTCATCGTAGGTGACCGTATCCGCCGCGACGCTGCGTTCGTCCTGATGAACCTGCACGTGGCCGGTGAGGGTCGCGAGGCCGGCGGCATCGAGCGACGCCGCGTCGCTGTCGATCCGGATGAGATGATCGCCGGGAGCGACCACCGCCGCCGGCGGGTGCTTGCGCTTGGGCGGCGCGGGGCACATATCGCCGGCGCGAACCGGGACTGTCGCCAAAAGGCAGGAAAGAACAGCCAATGCGGCTCGAACATGAGAAGCCATGGGCAAAGTGAATCGCCTTAGTCGGTATAATAAACCGCCGCATTTGCGGTGTATGAATGGTCAAGCATGGGTGTACCGGATGCAAGCGATTCCCGCCTGTCGCTGCTGACTCGATGGGTGGTGGACGACCTCGGGTTCGCCGGCAGCCGAATCGAGCCGGCCTCGGTCGATGCGAGTTTCCGCCGCTATTTTCGCCTCACGCGCGATGCCGATTCCTATATCGTCATGGATGCACCTCCCGAAAAAGAAACGCTCGCGCCGTTCGTGAGCGTCGCCCAAACGCTCAAGGGTATCGGTTTGAACGTGCCGCTCGTTTTGGCGCGGGACTTGAAGCGGGGCCTCCTGTTGTTGACGGATCTCGGCACGCGCCAGTATCTCGACCTACTCACCGCGGGCAGCGAAGTCGATCGTCTCTACGGCGATGCGCTCTCGGCGCTCTTGAGAATGCAGACCGGCGGCGATGCGGCGGCTCGCGCGTTGCCGCCCTATGATCGCGACTTGCTGTTGCGTGAAATGCAGCTGATGCCTGAATGGTTCCTCGGCCGGCATCTTGAGGTCCGCGTCGGCGCCGAGCGCGCCATGCTCGAGCGGCTGTTCGAAGTCCTGGCGCAGTCCGCGTTGACGCAGCCCAAAACGTTCGTGCATCGGGACTATCACTCGCGAAACTTGCTGGCGACCGATGACGCCAACCCGGGCATCCTCGACTTTCAGGACGCCGTGCGCGGAGCCGTCACCTATGATCTCGTCTCGCTGCTCAAGGACTGCTACATTGCATGGCCCCCGGAGCGGGTGAACCATTGGGTGCTGCAGCATCGCGAGCGGCTGCTTCAAGCGGGATTCGCGGTGGGCGCCGATGAGCGCGAGTTCATCCGCTGGTTCGATCTCATGGGGCTGCAGCGTCACATCAAAGTGCTCGGCATTTTTGCACGGCTGTATTATCGCGACGGCAAGGCCGGGTATCTCAAGGATTTGCCGCGGGTACTCGGGTACACCCGGGCCGCCGCCTCGCGTTATCCCGAGACTCAAGAGTTCGCGGATTACATTGCCGCGCGCATCGATCCGCAATTTCCCGCCGCGCAGGCGCGCGTCCTCGCGCCATGACGAGCCCTGCGACGCCCGTCTTGGGGTTGGAGCAGCCGCGCGCGGCGATGATCCTGGCGGCCGGGCGCGGCGAGCGTATGCGGCCGTTGACGGATTCATGCCCCAAACCCTTGCTCAAGGTCCGCGGCAAGCCGCTGATCGAACGTCATGTCGAGCGGCTGGCGCTTGCCGGCATCGGGCGCATCGTGATCAACCTTGCCTGGCTGGGTTCGATGATCCGTGAGTACTTGGGCGACGGTTCGCGCTACGGCGTCGCGATCAGATACAGCGAGGAAGAACCGCATGCCTTGGAAACCGCCGGGGGGATATTCCGCGCCTTGCCGCATCTAGGCCCCGGCGCTTTTCTGACGGTGAACGGTGATATCTTCACGGACTTCCCCTTTGCGACGGCCGCCCTCGCGCGGGACAGGGATGCGCACCTGGTGCTCGTGCCCAATCCGCTAGAGCACCCAGCCGGAGATTTCGGTTTGCAGCAGGGCCGCGCTTTGCCGAGCGCCGCCTTGCAATACACCTTCGGCGGGATTGCCGTGTACCGGCCGCAGTTTTTTGCGAATTGCGTCGACGGCGTATTCCCCTTAAAGCCCCTGCTCTTGCAATCGATGCAGTCAGGGCGCTGCTCGGCGGAGTTGTATTCGGGTGTCTGGGAGGACGTCGGCACGCCGCAGCGGCTGCGGGCCCTGAATGGAGATAGCCGTGACTAGGACGTACTCAGCACTCATCGGGTTAGCTTCGATCGTGCCGCTGGCAATAGTGGCGTGGCTGATTTCGCGGATCTTCATCGACGACAAAGAGGGATCGCCTGGCGCTGTATCGAGCATGGGAACGGCACGTTGGAAGCATACGGCCACCTTGTTGCCGAATGGCAAAGTGCTGATCGTGGGGGGACTCTCCCGCGTTGCCAACGCCATCATGCCTGTCTCTCTGCCGAGCACTGAAATCTACGATCCGTCCAGCAATTCGTGGTCACCCTCCGGGGTTCTGGCGGTCGCCCGTGCATCTCACACCGCAACCTTGCTGCCGAGCGGCAAGGTTCTGGTAGTGGGAGGGCAAGGTAATTCTGGAACCCTGTCCGACGCTGAATTGTATGATCCCGCGAGCGGCACTTGGTCGCCGGCCGGCACACTGCCGCAGGCCCGGTCTGCGCACACGGCGACCTTACTGCCGAGCGGCAAAGTACTGGTCGCGGGCGGATCAGCTCATAGCGACACCGCTGAGCTCTACGAGCCGTCCACCAACACCTGGTCGTCCGCTGGACGTATGTTGAACTCACAGAGTTACTACACGGCGAACTTACTGCCTAGCGGCAACGTGATTGTGCTGGGTTCCTTGGGTACCCCGGAACTTTACCAACCCTCGAGCGATGTCTGGTCGTCCGCGAGCGCCACCCGGTTCTGGAAATGGCCAGAGCTACAAGAGCATACGGCGACCTTGCTGCCCACAGGCAAGGTATTGGTCGCGGGGGGAGGAACATTCAGGACCGCTTCTCCCACCCCCAGCACTTTCCTCTACGATCCCTCCAGCAACACTTGGTCGTCCGCAGGCGACATGGCGCAGTCACGCAAAGGCCATACGGCAACCTTGCTGCCCAATGCTCAAGTATTGGTTGCCGGCGGAATCTCTGAACTCTACGATCCGTCACAACCAGTGCAGACACCGTAATCGGGCGGCCCTGAACACCAAGAGGGGAGCGTGTCTGGAGTACAATGGAGCCATGTCGGAATTCAAAGGCATTCCCGTCACCCTGCAGCAGCGCCCGCCGCGAAGCGGGGAAAAATACACGACGCCTCAAGGCTTTACGGCGATCAAAGACGGCGTGAGGACGGCCTCGGCCGGGCCGTCCGTCGCGGCGGGACGAGGGGCGCCGGCGCCCACGCCTAAGCCTAAGCCCGCCTGGCTCCGCGCGCGCTTAAGCGGAGGGCCGCATTTCGCGGCGGTCAAAACCATCGTGCGTGAACATCGGCTGAGCACGGTGTGCGAGGAAGCCAAGTGCCCGAACATCGGCGAGTGCTGGAACGCGGGGACCGCCACCATCATGTTGATGGGCGCCGTTTGCACCCGCGCCTGCCGGTTCTGCGCGGTGGACACCGGCAATCCGCGTGGCTGGCTCGATCCCGAGGAACCGGAAAACGTCGCGCGCTCGGTCAAGTTGATGGGCCTCAAATATGTCGTGCTGACTTCGGTGGATCGGGACGATCTCGCCGATGGCGGCGCCGCGCATTACGCCGCCGCGATTCGCGCGATCAAACGCGTGAATCCCGGCACCGCCGTCGAGGCGCTGACGCCGGATTTCGCGGGCGTGGTGCGCGACGTGCACACGGTGATGGACTCCGGATTGGACGTGTTTGCCCAGAATGTCGAGACCGTCCAGCGTCTGACCCATCCGGTGCGCGACCCGCGCGCGGGCTACGCGCAGACCCTCGATGTACTGCAAGCCGCCAAGGCCTACCGGCCGTCGGTGCTCACCAAGACCAGTCTGATGCTGGGATTGGGCGAAACCGATGAGGAAATTTTGCAGACCATGGCTGACCTGCGTGCCGCGGCGGTCGACATCCTGACCTTGGGACAGTATCTTCGGCCGACGCCGAATCATTTGGATGTCGAGCGTTTCGTCACGCCTGATCAATTCGAGCGCTATCGCGAGTCGGCGCTCGAGCTTGGATTCTTGGAATGCGTGTCGGGCCCGCTGGTGCGTTCGAGCTACCGCGCCGAGCAGGCGCTCGCGCGCCACCTTAAGCCGGTCAGACAGGCTCCCGACCGATGACCGAAGCGCCTCTGATCCGCCACCTCGGGTTGGTGCCCTACGAGCCCACTTGGCGGGCGATGCAGCGCTTTACCGACGAACGCAACCCGTCGACTCGCGATGAAATTTGGTTCCTGGAACATCCTCCGGTGTTCACGCTCGGCCTCAACGCCAATCGGCAGCATCTTAAGTCCGTTGGGGACATTCCCGTGGTGCAAATCGACCGCGGTGGACAGGTGACCTATCACGGCCCCGGCCAGCTCGTCGTGTACCCGCTCATCGACTTGAAGCGCCGTGCGCTCGGGGTTCGGCAAATGGTCGTGGCGCTCGAGAATGCCATCATCGCCTACGCCGCCGAATTGGGTGTGGCGGCGAGCGGGTCGCGCGCAGCACCGGGGGTCTACGTCAACGGCGCCAAACTCGCGAGCATCGGCTTGCGCATTCGCCGCGGCGCGAGCTATCACGGGCTGGCGCTCAATGTGACGCTGGATCTTCAGCCGTTCGAACGGATCAACGTCTGCGGCTATCCGGGACTTGCCGTCACCCGGCTTAAGGATCTCGCCGCCGGCTGCGATGTCGCCGCCGCGGCCGCCGGCCTCGAGCCGCAACTACTCCGGCAATTGCTCGCTCACAGCGCCATCAGCACCGATTTGCAGGCGGTCAGTTCGCGGTAGATCGCGTCGAGCTGCTCACGGCTGGTCGCGAGCACCGTATACGTCAGCGCCAAGAAATTACCGTCGCCGCTGGTGCGAACCCGCACGCTGGAATCGGTCATGGGCCCGGTGTGGCGCTCGATGATGGCCTGCGTGAGCGCACGCAGGTCGCTGTCGTGCCGGCCCATCACTTTGATGGGGAACTCGCTCGGAAACTCCTGCAGCGTCGTGCCGCTCATAGAGCCGCCGTCCCGGCGAGTTCGCGCGTGTAGTGTTGGAAGGCGGCGTACATCTGTTTGAATAGCGGGCCGGGCCTGCCGCCGCCGACGGCTTCGCCGTCGAGCAGGGTCACCGGCAGGATGCCGCGCGTCGAAAACGCCAGCCAGATTTCGTCCGCGGAGCGCAGTTGAGCTTCCGTCACCGCAACGCTCCGGCTCGGCACAGCTAAGCGTTGCGCGAGTTCGCCGACGACATCGCGCGTCGTGCCGGGAAGAATCTGCCGGCCGTTCGGCGGCGTATGAATGACGCCTTCCTGGATGACGTGCACCGTCGTCGAGGAGCCTTCGGTGAGCTCCCCGCGTTCGAGCATGATGGTTTCAAATGCGCCGGCATCGGCGGAGAGTTTCTTCAAGAGAATATTCGCGAGCAGCGCCGTCGATTTGATGTCGCGCCGCGCCCAGCGGGTGTCCGCCGCGGTCACGGCCGCCACGCCCTGGTCGAGCAGCGCCGCCGAGGGCTGCTCCAACGCCGTGGCATAGGCAAATAGCGTCGGCTTGAGACCGTCGCCCCAGGCATGATTGCGGCCGTACTCCGCGCCGCGCGTCACCTGCAAATAAAGATACTGATCGCCGCCGCCATTGCGGGCAATGAGCTCGCGGCACACGCTATGCCACTCGAGATGCGACAAGGGAGGCTCCATGCGGATCCCCGTGAGGCTCCGCGCGAGGCGGTCGAGATGCTCGCGCAGCCTGAAGGGCCGCTCGCCATACACCGGGATGACTTCATAGACAGCGTCGCCGAACAGGAAGGCGCGGTCCAGGGGCGAGACTCGGGCTTCGGCCAGCGGCAGGTATTCACCATTCAGGTAGCAAACGTCGAGCGGCATCGCTTAAGCAAACCAGAGCCGGATGGTATCGATCAAGCGGCGCCACCAGCCGCCGGCGGCGACATCGTTCAATGGGTGCACCGGCAGCGTCGCCAAGGCGTGGTTGCCCGAGAACACGTGCAGCTGGCCCACCGTGGCCTCACGTGCCAGCGGGGCGATCAACTTGGGCTGCATCTCGACCGAGGTCTTGATATTGCCGGCCTCGTTCCGCGGCAACGTGATGTAAAGATCGTCGCGGATGCCGACATTGACCGGCGAGACAGCCGCCTTCCAGACAGGCGACGTCGCGAGCGTGGCGCCGCCCTTGATCACCAATTTCGTGTCGTAGAAAGTGAAGCCGTAATTTAGGAGAGCGGCGCTGGCGTCCTCGCGGCCCTTCATGCTCGCGGCACCGAGAACCACGGAAACCAAACGCACCCCATCGCGCAGCGCGGAGGTCACCAGGCAGAAGCCCGCCGAATCGGTATGGCCGGTCTTCAATCCGTCAACGCTCGGATCACGGCCGAGGAGGCCGTTGCGATTCTGCTGCTTGATGCCGTTGTGCTCGAACTCGCGCACCGAGTAGTACTTATAGTACTGAGGAAAGTCGCGGATCATGGCGATGGCGAGCAGCGACATATCGCGCGCCGTGGTGTAGTGGTTGGGAGAGGGCAATCCCGAGCTGTTCTCAAAATGCGTGCCCACCATGCCGAGACGCTGGGCGTTGGCGTTCATGAGCTGCGCGAACGTCTCCTCGGTTCCCGCAACGCGCTCCGCCAGCGCAATCGTGGCATCGTTGCCGGACTGCACGATCATTCCCAAGATCAGAAGCTCAACCGACACCGGCTTGCCCAATTCGATGAAGGTGCGCGAGCCTTCGGAGCGCCAGGCTTTTTCGCTGACGATCACCTGGTCCTCGAGCTTGAGCTTGCCGGCGCTAAGCTCCTGAAACACGATGTAGGCGGTCATCAGCTTGGTGAGGCTCGCCGGCTCCATCCGCGCCGCGGCGTTCTCGGCCGCCAGTGTCTTGTCGGTACGGTAGTCAGAGAGGATATAGGCGCGCGCATCGACGGCGGGCGCGGTCGGAATCGGAGTCTCACCGAGGGCAGCGGCGGTTCCAAGCGCGGTGAGAAGCAGAAGACTCAGGCAGGGACGAAGCATGGTTAACGAATACCTTGAGGAGAAGTGATTTAGTTTACCGGAAAGCCAATCTAATCCAGCGCGAGATGCGCATCCGGCACGCCCGCTCGCTCGAGCGCACCGACGATGCGGTCGAACTCCGGAACATCTTGAACGGGACCGATGCGCACGCGATACATGCGGCGGCCCGCGATCCAATCATCGCGCACAAAGACATTTCCGTAACTGCCGCCCTTGAGCCTCGCGGCGAGCCGCTCAGCATTCGCGGGGTCCGCGAAGGCGCCCGCTTGCACGAAGAGCGCGGCCGGCGGGATCGCGGCCGGCTGCGAAACGGCGGGCAGGGCGGCCGTGATCACCGCATCGCCTGCCGGCATGGTGGGATCGATCGAGCGAACTTCGACCATCGCAGTGCCGTTTCGCAGCATGTCGAGTTTTGCCGCGGCGGTATACGACAGATCGATGATGCGATTGCCGACAAAGGGGCCGCGGTCGTTGACGCGAACCACGACGCTCAAGCCATTTTGCAGGTTGGTGACGCGAACGTAGGCCGGCAGCGGCAGGGTTTTATGCGCAGCCGTCATGCCGTACATGTCATAGGGCTCGCCGGTGGATGTTCGAATCTTGTGAAATCCGGGGCCATACCATGAGGCCACACCGCGCTCGACGTAGTCGGCGCTCGAGGACAACACATAGTAGCGGCGGCCGAACACGTCATAAAAGGGTGGATTGCCGTAGCGCGAGCGCGGTTCGACGCGCGGCACGGCGTCTGGAACCGCATGCGACACGGGCGGCACCGGCGCCGCCGCGGGCGGTATCGGGACATTCGCGACCGGGGCGACCGGCTGGCTGAAGCAGCCGCAGAGGAGAACCGCAGCCGACGACGCAAAAAGGGGGCAGGCTTGCCGGACCTTCACGGCGTCGCGCTGGGAATCGGTGCGCCGGCAACGGCGGCCGCCGGGCTTACGGCGGCCGCGGAGCTTGCGGCGGCGGTCTCGCCGGCATGCGGCGCATCGTTCATGAGAACGCGTTGTTTGACCGCGGCGGCGAGTTCAAATACGGCCATCGCATACAGCGCGCTGTGGTTGTAGCGTGTGATGACATAGAAGTTGTTGTAGCCCACGCGCCAATGAACACCGTCGGGTTCATCGGCCGCAATCAGGATTGCGGGCGATTCATCCGGCAGCGAGCTGTCAAATTCCACTCCCTTCGCTTTCAGCGACCCGATCGTCTCGGTGAGCGCCAACTTGCGGCCGTCGAGATCGCTGCTTTTATCGGCGCCGACGCTGGCCTCGCTCAAAATGGGTTCACCGGCATTCCAGCCGTGCTCTTTCAAATAGTTGCCGACGCTGGCGCACACATCCGACCAATTGGTCCATAGGTCGATGCGCCCGTCCGCATCCGCATCCACCGCATAGCGCCGGTAGTTCGACGGCATGAACTGCGGGGCACCCATGGCGCCGGCATACGATCCCTTGACGGTCAGGGGGTCCAACTTCATCTCGCGCGTCAGCAAAAGAAATTGTTCGAGCTCATCTTTAAAAAACTTGGCGCGCGCCGGATAGTCGAACGCCAGCGTCGCCAGCGCATCGAGCACCCGATAGGAGCCCATGAGCCGGCCGTAGTAGGTTTCAACGCCCAAGATGGCGGCCAGGTATTCCGGTGCGACACCGGAGCGGACGCTGGCGCGATCGAGCTCCTGCCGGTGCGCGAGCCAAAATTCCGTGCCCTCGCTGATGCGCCTTTCGCTCAAGAATATCGGGCGGTACTCGTACCACATCTTGGCTTTTTCCGCGGGCCGCTCCATGGCCTCGAGAATCGCCGGCTGACTCTGCGCCGCGTCCAACAATTTGCGCAGCTGGCGTTTCTTGAAGGAATGCTCACCCACCATTTGCGCGATGAAACTCTTGACGTCGGCGCGCCGCGTGTCGAGCGCCGCGGCGGGATTCGCGGCCGTGCCGAGAAGCGCCGCGGCCAGAGCCAAAGTCATGCATCGATGCAGCGTGCGCATTTCTATTAGGAGCCGATGAGTTTGCGGTGGGAATGCAGCGCCATCAGGATTCCGAACCCCGCGAGCAGCGTGACCATGGAAGTGCCGCCGTAGCTGATCAGCGGCAGCGGCACGCCGACGACCGGCAGGATGCCGCTCACCATACCGGAATTGACGAACACATAAACGAAGAAGCTCAAGGCGATGGCGCCCCCGGTCAGGCGCGAAAAGGTGTCCTGGCCTTGCATCGCGAGATACAGCGCCCGCCCGATGACCACGCCGTAGAGCGAGAGGATCAAGAGCTGTCCGAGCAGTCCGAATTCCTCGCCGATGACCGCGAAAATGAAATCGGTCGAACGTTCCGGCAGAAATTCCAGCTGCGCCTGGCTGCCGTTCATGTACCCCTTGCCGAATACGCCGCCCGAGCCGATCGCAATCTGCGACTGAATGATGTGATAGCCCGCGCCCAAGGGATCCGTCTCGGGATTCAAAAAGGTCAGTATGCGCTGACGCTGGTAATCATGAATGAAATGCCAGGCACCCCACGCAGCTCCTCCGAGGAGCGGTATCGATATCAATATGAGGCGAAATTGCAACCCGGCGAGCAGCATGACGATGAGACCGGAAGCGGCGATCAGCAGCGCCGTTCCGAGATCCGGTTGCGTGACGATCATGGCGGTCGGAACGGCGATCATAATGCCCATGACGATCAAGTCCTTGATGGTCGGCGGCAGCGGCCGTTCGTGCATGTACCACGCGCACATCATGGGTACGGCGAGTTTCATGATCTCGGACGGCTGGAAGCGCATGAAGCCGACGTCGAGCCAGCGCTGTGCGCCCTTGCCGATGTGTCCGGTGACCGCCACCACGATCAATAGCAAGATCCCGATGACGTACGCGAACGGCGCGAACAGCCGCAGATAATGCGGATTGGCCAGCCGCGCGAGAGCCACCAGCGCGGCCACCGCGAGTGCAATATTCGCCACGTGGTGTTCGACCATCTTCAGGTTCTGTCCGGAAGCGCTGTAGACGACCAGAATGCCGATGCACACGATGATGGCGAGAACTCCGGTCAAAGGTCCGTCGAGGCCCAGTGCCCGCAAAGTGCGTCCGCCGGCCGTCAGCGTGCGGCGCGTCCGCGACGGTGAGAATTGGTCATAGATCATAGATGTTTTTCCGGCAACGCAGCCTTGTCCGGCGACGATGCTTTGTCCGGGAATGACGCTTTATCCTGCAAGAGATAGGCGTCGAGGATTTTGCGCGCGATGGGAGCCGCCACCTGGGCGCCGAATCCGCCGTTCTCGACCAAAACGGAAACCGCGATCTTCGGGTCATCGGCGGGCGCATAGGCGATGAACCATGAGTGATCCCGCTGCCGCTCATCGACGTCCTTCTCGTGGTATTTTTCGTTTTGTTTGATGGCAATGACTTGCGCGGTCCCGGTCTTGCCGGCGAATTTATAGCGCGAGTTGAGTCCGGACGCGTAGGCGGTGCCGCCGGGCGACACTGCCCCCACCATGCCGTCATAGACGACATCCCATTGCTCGGACGTCGCGATATTGACCGGCTTCTTGAGTATCGGGCTGCGCGCGATGATCGCGTTGGAACCCGGGTCGCGAATCGCCGCGACCAGCCGGGGTGTCGCGATGATCTGCCCCCGTCCGGAAATCTCGGCGGCGAAATAGGCTTGCTGCAGCGGCGTGACGTTCATCGCCCCCTGGCCGATGCCCATGCTGATCGTCTCGCCGGGAAACCAAACCTGATCGGCGGCTCGCTTGAAGGCGTGCCGCTTCCACTCCGGCGACGCCATGAGACCGGGCTTCTCGCCCGGAATATCGATGCCGGTCAATTCGCCGTAGCCAAAAGATTTCATGAAATCGTCCATCCGGTCGATGCCCAGTTTTTCCGCCACCTTGAAGAAATAGACATCGCAGGATCTCGCGATTGCCTGGCGCATATCGAGCACGCCATGCTTCTTGTCGTCCCGATACTGATGGATGCTGCCCGGCAGGGTGAAGATGCCCGAACAGTAGATGGTCTGCAGCGGTGCGATGATCGCGTATTTCTGCGCGGCCAATGCATACAACGGTTTGACCGTGGACCCCGGCGGATAAGCGCCCCGCAACGCACGATTCAGCAGAGGTTTGTCGATATCATTCTGCAGCGCAGCGTATTGCGCCGTCGACAGACCCCGGACAAAACTATTCGGATCAAATCCGGGAGTGCTCGCAAGCGCGATCACATCGCCGGTTTTCGGATCGAGGGCAACCGCCGCGCCTCGCTTGCCCGCCAGCGCATCCTCGGCAACGCGCTGTACGCGCATGTCCATTCCAAGGATCAAATCCTTGCCGGCGACCGGCGGACGCGTCTTCAATTGAGGTGTGTAGTCGCCCTGCTTATCGACAGGCCGCCCCGCGGCGTTGACCAGAATCTCGCGAAATCCAGGCGAGCCGTGCAGCTGCTGTTCGTAGGCACCTTCAACCCCGAGCTTTCCAATGAGACTGGTGCCGGCATATTCGGCACTGTCGATTTGCTTCAGGTCCTGCTCATTGATGGCGCTCACGTAGCCGATGGCATGGACTGCCATCGTGCCAAGAGGGTAGTGCCGTGCAAGTTGTGCGTGGATATCGACCCCGGAGAACTGGAAACGATGCACCGCGAACAGCGCCATTTCCTCTTCCGTCAGCTGCAGCTTGATCGGCACGTTCTCGTACACCTTGTGCAGCAGGATCGTGCGCTTGAGATTGGCAATCTCTTCGCTGCGAAACACCCCGATCTTCACCAACGAGGCCAGCGTCGCATCGAGAGCCTGGTTGTCTCCGACCTGTTCGCGCACCAATTCGATCTGAAAAGCGGGCAGATTGTCCGCAAGGACCACGCCATTGCGGTCCAGGATCAACCCGCGGCTCGGGGGGATCGGTTCGGTGCGGACGCTGTTGCCGAGCGAAAGCTCCGCAAAGTAATCGTGCCGCAGCACCTGTAAATAGAAGAGCCGTGCGGCGACCGTCAACAGCAGCAGGCAGACTGCGACGCCGGCGACAATGCCGCGCACCGTAAAAATGCGCTGCTCGGCCCAGTGATCCTTGATGCGGACGCGGCGCGGCATTCAGCAACCGGGGTTGGAGCTAGCGCTCATTCAGACGGCTCAAGGTTTCGGCCAGGAATGGCCAAATCACGGCGCCTATCACCGGTGCGAGCCAACGGCTGAAGGTCGTGACGGGATTGCCGGTCGCACCATCGACCCAGAACAAAACGAATTGGTATCCCGTCAACAAGGCAAAAATGGTCAGGGACTGCGATAACACGGAAAAGACCCGCAATCGCAGGCGCAGATGCGTAGCCCAGGCGGCCATCAGGGTCAGCGCCAGCGCGTGCTGGCCGAGCACCACGCCCTTGATCACATCGAGCGCGAGCCCGGCGAAGAAAGCCAACGCGAGTCCACCCGAGCTCGGCGAGGCGATGGACCAGTAGAAGACCACCAACACCAGAAAATCCGGACGTAGGACATCGAGCACGGAGGGCAGGGGGAGCACCGCGAGCGCCAGCGCGACCAACGCGGACAGGGCCATCGGCAAGCGGCGGGTTCGGCCCTCGCGCATCATGGGTTGTTCGCTCCTTGCGGCTGCGGGATGGCCGGCGCGGCCGGCTTTGCAGGCGCCTGGGGGACTGGCTTTGCCGGCGCCGCGGATGGCCTCGCTGCTGCCGCGGTTGCAGCGGCCGCGGTCGCCGCGGCCGAGGTCGCCGTCGACACCGGCAACACGGGGCTGGGTTTCAACCAAACGAACATGAGCTCGCGCGAGCGGTCGAGGGCCGCGGCCGGGCGCAGGTCGACATCGGCCAGCGACTGTGCGGGGTCGCGTCTGACCTCGGCCACGGTGCCGACCGGGTAGCCTGCGGGAAATCCGCCGCCGAGGCCCGAGGTGACCAGCAAGTCGCCCACGATCACATCGGCGCTGGTGGGCAGGTAGGGGAGCTTCAGCCGGTTGGTGTCGCCGGTGCCGACGGCGATGGTGCGCAGGCCGTTGCGGTTGATCTGTACCGGGATCGCATGCGCGGGGTCGCTGATGAGAATCACCTCGCTGGTGAGTTGCGCGACGCGCGCGACTTGACCGAACACACCGCCCGCGTCGAGCACCGCTTGTCCGACGAACACCCCGTCGCGCGCGCCCTTGTCGACCAGAACCCGCTCCCGAAAGGCATCGAGGTCCACGTCCATGATGTCGCCGATGATGAATTGGTCCGAGACCCCGGCCGTGTTGTCGCGCAGCGCCCGCAGGCGCTGACTCTCCGTCTCCAACGCCTCGTAGCGCTGCAGCCGGAATTGCGCCAAGCGCAGTTCCGACTCGAGCTTGGCCTTGTCGGCACGCAGCGCATCGCGCGTGGTGACGCTTTCGCGGAACCAATTCCAGCCCTCGAACGGACTTGCGACCGCGACCTGCACCGGATACGCGACGATCGACAGAAGGCGCCGTATCTTGCCGAGATGGTCGTAGCGCTTGTCGACGATGATCAACCCTAAGGCGAGCAGGGAATACAAAACACAGCGGAGCAGCAGCCCCGTCGTCCGACCGGATGGGTCAGTATTACGAAATGCGACCATGGGCAGATTCCCTAGCCGCTTGCATTACTCCAGTCCGAAGATGCCCGGTCCATGTTCCTCGGTGAGTTCGAGGATCCGGCCGCCGCCGCGCGCGACGCAGGTCAAAGGATCATCTGCGACCACCACAGGCAAGCCGGTTTCTTCCATGAGCAATTTATCGACATCACGCAGCAATGCGCCGCCGCCCGTGAGCACGATGCCGCGCTCAGCCACGTCGGCGCCGAGTTCGGGCGGAGTCTGTTCGAGGGCCTGCTTCACCGCGCCCACGATGCCCTGCAAAGGTTCCTGGAGCGCTTCCAAGATTTCGTTGGAATTGAGAGTGAAGCTGCGCGGCACGCCTTCCGAGAGGTTCCGGCCCTTGACCGAAATCTCCCGCACCTGTTGACCGGGATAGGCCGAGCCGATCTCGAGTTTAATGCGCTCGGCCGTCGCCTCGCCGATCAGGATGCCGTAATTGCGCCGCACGTAGTTGGTAATGGCCTCGTCGAACTTGTCGCCGCCGATGCGTACGCTCGCCGCATATACGATGCCGTTCAAGGAAATGACCGCGACCTCCGAAGTGCCGCCGCCGATGTCGAGCACCATCGAGCCTCGCGCCTCCTGCACCGGCAAGCCGGCGCCCACCGCGGCGGCCATGGGTTCGGGCACGATGTCGACGCTGCGCGCGCCGGCGCCTTCGGCCGATTCCTTGATCGCCCGGCGTTCGACCTGCGTCGAGCCGAACGGCACGCACACCAGAACCCGGGGACTCGGGCTTAAAAAGCGGTTGCCGTGCACCTTCTTGATGAAGTACTGGAGCATCTTTTCGGTGTAGGTGAAGTCCGCGATGACTCCATCCTTCATGGGCCGGACCGCGGTAATGTGGCCCGGGGTGCGGCCCAGCATGTTCTTGGCTTCCACGCCGACGGCCACGATGATCTTGCCCCCGCGAGTCGGCTCGTCTTGCACTGCGACGACCGAAGGTTCATTCAGGACGATCCCGCGCTCGCGCACGTAGATCAGGGTATTGGCGGTTCCAAGATCGATTGAGAGGTCATTGGAGAAATAACCTCTAAGGCGTTTGAACATGGGGTCTTTTCTAGTGCGAAAGGGGGTGAAAAAAGTTGCGCTAATGTAACAACCGACACGACTTTCAGCAAGGCAACGTGTATCATCCAATACGCTTATTTTTGCGCACTCGCGCGCATTTTCAGCACTTCATATGAGCCTAACCCGTCAAGACGTCGAAAAGATTGCGCACCTCGCGCGCCTGTCGATCAGCGAAGTAGAGATGCCGGTGTACGTCACCAGCTTGTCGAGCATCGTCGATTTCGTCGACGAGCTCTCACGCGTCGACACCGGCAGCGTGGAGCCGATGGCGCACCCGCTCGATGGGCAGCACCAACGCTTGCGTGCCGATGCGGTGACCCAAAGCGACCACCATTTAAAATTCCAGGGCAACGCGCCCAGTGTGCAAGCGGGCTTGTACGTCGTTCCGCGGGTCATTGAGTAGGGTCCGATTGGTTCAATGACGATGCTGCACAATCTCTCCATCGGCGAGCTCGCCGACCGCTTAGCGGGTAGGCAAATTTCCAGCGTTGAGCTCACGCGGCATTTTCTGGCGCGGATCGAGCGGCTGAATCCGCGCTTGAATGCGCTGATCACGCTGACGGCCGCAGAGGCGCTGGCGGGCGCGGCCGCCGCCGACCGCCGTCTGGCGGCCGGGGAGCGGGGCCGGTTGCTCGGCATCCCACTCATTCATAAAGATATTTTCTGCACCGACGGGGTCCGTACCAGCTGCGGATCACGCATGCTCGACAACTTCATCGCCCCCTATGACGCCACCGTCGTCACCCGCTTGAAGTCCGCCGGCGCGGTCATGCTCGGCAAGGCCAACATGGACGAATTCGCCATGGGTTCGTCGAACGAGACGAGCTATTACGGCCCCGTGAAGAATCCTTGGGACACGTCCAAGGTGCCGGGCGGCTCCTCGGGCGGGTCGGCGGCTGCGGCGGCCGCCCGGCTCGCGGCGTACACGACCGGCACCGATACCGGCGGCTCGATCCGTCAGCCCGCCGCGCTGACCGGCGTGACCGGAGTCAAGCCCACCTACGGGCGCGTGTCGCGCTACGGGATGATCGCTTTCGCATCGAGCCTCGATCAGGCCGGCGTACTGGCGGCAAGCGCGGCCGATGCCGCGGCCGTGCTGCAAGTGATGGCCGGGTTCGATCCCAAAGACTCGACCAGCGTCGATGCGCCGGTGCCGGATTACCCGGCTCTGTTGGATGCGCCGCTGAAAGGCCTGAAAATCGGCTTGCTGCGCGAATTCTTCGACGGGCTGGAGGCTCGCAACGCGGCGCTGATCAAGGACGCGCTGAAGGTTTACACGTCGCTAGGCGCCGACACCATGGAGGTGAGCCTGCCGCACCTGCCGCTGTCGGTCCCTACCTATTATGTGGTCGCTCCAGCCGAATGTTCGTCGAATCTGTCACGCTTCGACGGCGTCCGCTTCGGCTATCGCTGCCCCGCGCCCGTCGATCTTAACGACCTTTACAAGCGCTCGCGCGGCGAGGGCTTCGGCGCCGAGGTCAAACGCCGCATCATGACCGGCACGTATGTGTTGTCGGCCGGGTATTTCGATGCGTACTATTTGAAGGCACAGAAGGTGCGCCGCCTGATCAACGACGATTTTCGCGCGGCGTTCCAAAAGGTCGACTTGGTGTTGGGGCCTACCACGCCGACGCCGGCCTTCGCCATCGGCGCGAAGATCGATGATCCGGTCACCATGTACTTGAACGACATCTACACCATCGGCGCGAATCTCGCGGGTCTGCCCGGGATATCGGTGCCCTGCGGCTTGGTCGACGGATTGCCGATGGGGCTGCAGTTGATCGGGCCGCATTTCTCGGAGAGCCGGCTGCTCGGGGCGGCGCATCAATTTCAGCGCGCGACCGCGTGGCACACGAAGGCTCCGGGCGGGTACGAGTGATGGCCAACTGGGACGTGGTCATCGGGCTCGAGATACACGCGCAGCTCGCGACGAAGTCGAAAATCTTTTCAGGCTCGGCGACCGCCTACGGCGCCCCGCCCAACAGCCAGGCGGATCTCGTCGACCTGGCCTACCCCGGCGTGCTGCCCGTGCTCAACGCCGAAGCCGTGCGCATGGCGGTCAAGTTCGGGCTCGCGATCGGCGCGGTGATTGCGCGGCGCTCGGTGTTTGCGCGCAAGAACTATTTCTATCCCGATTTGCCGAAGGGCTACCAGATCAGCCAATACGAGCAGCCGGTGGTCGGCAAGGGCTCGCTTAACGTGGTGCTCGATGACGGCGCCGTCAAGACCATCGGCGTGACTCGCGCACACCTCGAGGAAGACGCCGGCAAATCGCTGCACGAGGGGCTGGCGCACGCCACGGGTATCGATTTGAATCGCGCCGGCACGCCGCTCCTGGAAATCGTCTCCGAACCCGACATGCGCTCGGCCAAGGAGGCCGTCGCGTACATGAAAAAAGTTCACACCCTGGTGCGCTACCTGGAAATTTGCGACGGCAATATGCAAGAAGGCTCGTTTCGCTGCGACGCCAACGTCTCGGTGCGGCCGCGCGGCGAGGCGAAGTTCGGCACCCGCGCCGAAATCAAGAACCTGAATTCTTTCCGCTTCGTCGAGAAGGCGATTCAATACGAGGTCGCGCGGCAGATCGAATTGATCGAGAGCGGCGGCAAGGTGATTCAGGAAACCAGGCTCTACGATTCGGACAAGAACGAAACGCGCTCGATGCGCTCCAAAGAGGAAGCGAACGACTATCGCTATTTCCCGGACCCCGACCTCTTGCCGGTGCAGATCGAGGAGACATTCATCGAGGCCGTGCGCGCGACGCTCCCCGAGCTGCCGGATGAGAAGGCGGCGCGTTTCGCGCGGGATTTCGCACTGTCCGCCTACGATGCCGGCGTGCTGTGCGCGAGCCGCGAGCTCGGCGCCTATTTCGAGGCCGTGGTGCAGACGCTCGGCGCCGCGCACGCCAAGCTCGCGGCCAATTGGGTGATGGGAGAGTTGTCGAGCGCGCTGAATCGAGACAACCTGGAAATCACGGCCTCGCGCGTGCCGCCCGCGGCGCTCAGCGGTCTCTTGGCGCGCATCCTCGATGCGACCATCTCCGGCAAAATCGCCAAGGACGTGTTCGAAGCCATGTGGCGGGACGGCAAGACGGCGGACGACATCATCGAGACCAAGGGCCTGAAGCAGATCACCGACACCCATGCGATCGAGGGCGTGATCGACGCCGTCATCGCCGCCAACCCGAAGCAGCTTGCGGACTATCGCGCCGGCAAGGACAAGTTGTTCGGGTTTTTCGTCGGTCAGGTGATGAAGGCCACCGAGGGCAAGGCCAACCCGGCCCAGCTCAATGAGCTCCTGAAAGCGAAGTTGTCAGGCGGCAAGGAGCCTGTCTAAGTTCCAATGCATGACCGCGATCGTCTGCACCGTTTCGTTTTCGAGCAATACCCCCTTCGCGGACATCTGGTGCATTTGGACGCCGCGTGGCGGGCGCTGATCGAGCATCGCGACTACCCCACGGCAATCCGCGACATCTTGGGCGAGGCGGTGGCGGCGTCCTTGCTGCTGGCGGCCACCATCAAATTCGAGGGTGTTCTCTCCCTGCAATTGCAGGGCGCGGGCCCGGTGCATCTATTGCTGGCGCAATGCACGAGCAGCCACGGAGTGCGCGGATTGGCGCGGCACCGCGGACCGGACGACGGCAAGTTCGGCGATCTGCTCGGCGCGGGAAACCTGACCGTGACTTTGGCAACGGACGACGGTGCGCAGCGCTATCAGGGAATCGTGCCCATCACCGGCGACCGGCTCGCCGATTCTCTGCAGCTGTACTTCGAAAACTCCGAGCAGCTGCCGACGCGGCTCTGGCTCCACGCGGACGGTTCCGGCGCCGCCGGCATGCTGCTGCAGCGGCTGCCCGGCGACGGCGCCGCGCCGGGCGCGGCGGCGGCGGTCGACGACGCGTGGCGCCGCGTGCAGCTGATCGCCGACACGCTGACGCCTAAGGAGCTGCGAACTCTCGCCGATGCGGACATTCTGCATCGGCTTTTCAACGAAGATGATCTGCGGCTATTCGAAGCGTCGCCTGTTTATTTCCGCTGCCGCTGCTCGCGCGAGCGCGTGGGCGGCATGTTGCAGGGTCTCGGCGAGGCAGAGACGCGCGCGGTTCTGGCGGAGCGCGGTGAAGTCGAAGTACGCTGCGATTTCTGCAATCGCGCCTACGTGTTCGATGCCGTGGATGTCGCACAGCTTTTCAATTCAGGCGTGCCGAGCGGCGGCGGCGGCTCGGTTCATTAGGCGCCTGCGGGCAACCAGCCGAGTTTGCGCGGCGTTGCTCGCCGCGAGCCCCTTGAGTGTAGCGCTGGGCGCCGCGGTCCCCTTCTATGCCAACACCTTCGAGAAGGTTCCAACCGCGGCCGCCATGACGGACTTGGGCCGCGCGCTGTTCTTCGATACCTCGCTGTCGGCGTCGGGCAAGATGGCGTGCTCGAGCTGCCATGACCCCACGCGGGCGTTTGGACCTCCCGACGAGCTGCCGGTGCGGATCGGCGGCCGCGATCTGCGCGAGGCCGGCGTGCGGGCCGTTCCCTCGCTCAGGTACTCGCAAAACATTCCGCCCTTCAGCGAGCATACGTTTGACGATGAGGGCGACGACAGCATCGATCAGGGGCCGGCCGGCGGGCGCACCTGGGATGGCCGCGCGCAGTCGGCCCACGAGCAGGCGAGCCTGCCGCTCTTCTCCCCGCTGGAAATGGCGAATGAGAGCCCGGATGCCGTAGTGGCCAAAGTGCGGCGCGGAGCCTATGCGGCGCAGTTTCGCGAGACGTTCGGCGCCGACGTGTTCGCGAACGGCGCCCTGGCATTCAAGGGTGTGCTGCTGGCGCTCGAGACTTTTCAGCAGGCTCCCGCGGAGTTCAACCCGTACAGCAGCAAGTACGATGCCTACTTGAGGCACGAGGCTTCATTGACGGCGGATGAAGCGCGCGGCTTGGCCGCTTTCAACGATCCGGCCCGGGGCAACTGCGCGCGCTGCCACCCCAGCGCGATCCGCGCCGGCGCGTTTCCGCAATTCACGGATTTTGGCTACGCCGCCATCGGCGCGCCGCGCAATCGGGCCATTCCCGCCAACGCGGACCCGCGCTACTACGACCTCGGGTTGTGCGGGCCGCTGCGTACGGATCTTGCCGAAGAAAAACAATACTGCGGATTGTTCCGCACGCCCACGCTGCGCAATGTGGCGCTGCGGCGCGTGTTCTTGCACAACGGGGTGTTCCACAGGCTCGAGGATGTGGTGCGGTTTTATGCCGAGCGAGACGTCGAGCCGCAGAAGTGGTACCCGCGCACACGCGCGGGCGGCGTTCTGAAATTCGATGATCTACCCCGCGAGTACCGGCAGAACCTCGATGCGCTGGCGCCCTTCAACGGCCGAACCGGCGATCCGCCGGCGCTCTCCGACGCCGACATTCGCGACATCGTCGCGTTCCTGAAAACTCTGACCGACGGCTATCAGCCGGAGCGCCAAACCGCGCGTTAGGCGGCTAGTGCGAGATGGTCAGCGAAGGATCCAGAAGCCGCAGTGACCCAGCGACCGTCGTGGCACCGGTGCGGTCCAGGTCGTCCTTGCTATAGGAATGGCCGGGCGCCGTGCAATACGTGCCGTCGCCGAGCCGGCTTCCGGTTTGCGTGAGGCAAGCTGGATCCTGTGCAGCCGCGGCGGAAGCTTGCGGCTTCACGCCCGCAGACGTCTGTGCGCACGCGGCGAGAACCCATAGCGCGCCGCATGCACCGCTAAGCCGAAGGTATGTGGACATGGGACACCTCCAATATGGTCTCGATTGTACTCCGCGGACGTTTCCGCGGGAACGTCGCGGCTAAAGAGCGGATACGCCGCTCAATTCGGTGAGGCTTTGCGCCCGCGTCAGGGCAATGAACTCCCGGATGTACGCAGCCTCAGCCGACGCACGGCTGGTGGCGGCATACAACTCGCAGCGCAGTCCCGCTGGGCCGATGGGCCGCGATACCACGTAGCCCCGTTCGATGTAGTTGCCGACCGTCCAGGAGGGTAGTGCCGCGATACCGCGCCCGCTTGCCACGAGTTGCAGGATCGCAACGGTCAATTCCGCCGTGCGGCGTTTGGGATTGATCCCCGCCGGCGTCAGGCAGTGCTTCATCACATCCAGCATCTCGTCCGGCACCGGATAGGTAATGAGAGTCTCATCGGCGAAATCGGCGGCCTCCAGCCAACTTTTGGCCGCCAGGCGGTGCCGGGGACTCATCAATCCGACACTTTCATAGCGGAACAGGGGACTGAAAGTCAGATTGGGCTGCGCTTGCGGCCGGTCATGGATGATGGCGAGCTCCGCTTCGCCCCGCTCGAGCAAGGGCAGCGGATCGACGACAAACCCTGAAATGATGTCGAGTTCGACCTCGGGCCAGAGCGACCGGTAGGCGTCCATCGCCGGCATCAGCCAGTCGAAGCAATTATGGCACTGCACAGCGACTCGCAAGGGCCCGGCGTGTCCCTGCGCCAGGCGGGCGACGTCCCTCCCGGCGTCGGCGACCAGCGGCAACACGGCCCGGGCCAGGGTGAGAAGCCTCTGGCCAATGGCCGTAAAGCGCAACGGCCGCACGTTTTTCTCCACCAGAGCCGCCCCATAATGGCTTTCCAGCGCCTTGAGCTGGTGGGACAGGGCGGATTGGGTCAAAAACAGCCGCGCCGCCGCTTTTGAGAGGCTTCCGCACTCGGCCAGAGCCAAGAGCGTCTCTAAATGCCTCAATTCAAGGGCCGTGGTAGCCATGAGCCGGTTTCAACCTTTCCATGAAGATAATGCGGTTGAGTCATAGCTTAGGCCCTTGCATGCTGTAGGTCGAGACGAGTCATAGGGAGTGCATGGGCCATGGCAAACGCAGTATCGGTATCTTTCGAGTTCTTTCCGCCAAGCGACGATGCGATGGCTGAAAACCTGTGGGCTGCCGTTCAGCGCCTGGCCCCGTTGCAGCCGCAATTTGTCTCCGTCACCTACGGCGCCGACGGCTCGACGCGTTCGCGCACGCATGAATGCGTGCTGCGGATCCTCAAGGAAACGGATTTATTGGTCGCGCCGCACCTGACCTGCGTCGGGGCGACGCGCGAAGAAGTCGTTGGCATTGCCCAGGAGTATTGGCGCTGCGGGGTGCGGCACATGGTCGCGCTGCGCGGCGACGCGCCCGGCGGCGCGGCGGCGGCGGGCGGGCGCTATCAGCCTAACCTAAGCGGCTTCGAGCACGCGTCCGACTTGGTTCGGGGCCTTAAGAAGACCGCCCCGTTCGAGATCTCGGTGGCGGCTTTTCCGGAAGGACATCCGGAAACCGGTAGCGTCGAGGCGGACCTCGAGAACCTGAAGCGCAAAATCGATGCCGGTGCGGGCCGCGCCATCACCCAGTTCTTTTTCGACACCGACCTGTTCTTGCGCTATCGCGACCGCTGCGCCGCGGCCGGCATTCGCGCCAACATCGTGCCGGGGATTCTGCCGATCACCCGCTTTCCGCAGATGCTGCGCTTTGCCGAGCGCTGCGGTACGACGGTTCCCGAGTGGCTGCGGCGCCGCTTCGACGGACTCGACGACGATGCAGAGACGCGCCGCATGATCGCAGCGCATGTGGCCATCGACCAGGTGCAGCGCCTGCGCCGGCACGGCGTGGAGGAATTTCATTTCTATACGCTGAACCGCGCCGAACTCACCTATGCCATCTGTCATGCCCTGGGCTTGCGTCCCCGGGCCGCGGCGCAAGCGCAGGTGGCTTGAATGCAGCCGCAGGCGCCCAATTCGCGGACAGCCGCCTTTCTAGCGCTCTTGAAGCAGCGCCTGGTGCTTCTCGACGGCGCCATGGGCACCATGATTCAGCGGCATCATTTGAGCGAAGCCGATTTTCGCGGCAAGAGGTTCGCGGACTGGCGCAGCGATTTGAAGGGCAACAACGATTTGCTGACCCTCACACAGCCCGACATCATCGCCGGCATTCATCGGGAATACCTGCTCGCGGGTTCCGACGTGATTTCCACCAACACATTCAATTCGAGCTCCGTGTCGCAGGCGGACTACGGCTTGCAATCGCTGGTCGGCGAATTGAACCTTGAAGCTGCGCGCCTGGCGCGGCGGGTGGCGGATGAAGTGACGGCGCTCGACGGCCGGCAGCGCTTCGTCGCCGGCGCGCTCGGCCCCACCAGCCGCACGGCTTCCCTGTCGCCCGACGTCAACGATCCGGGATATCGGAACATCACTTTCGACGATCTGGTGAGCACCTATAGCGAGGCCGTCCGAGCGCTGGTCGCGGGCGGAGTCGACATCATCCTGATCGAGACCATCTTCGATACCTTGAACGCGAAGGCGGCGCTCTATGCGGTGCGCGAGGTGCTCGACGAAGCGGGCACGGACCTGCCGCTCATCGTGTCCGGCACCATTACCGACGCATCGGGAAGGACCCTGTCGGGCCAGACCACGGAGGCATTCTGGAATTCCATCCGCCATGCCAAGCCCGCCGTCGTAGGCCTCAATTGTGCCATGGGCGGCAAGCAATTGCGGCCCTATGTCGAAGAACTCTCGCGCATCGCGGACACCTTTGTCTGCGCCTATCCGAACGCCGGCTTGCCGAACGCCTTCGGTGAATACGACGAGACGCCGCAGGAAACGGCGCAGATCCTGCACGAGTTCGCCGCGAGCGGATTTCTCAACATGATGGGCGGCTGCTGCGGCACCACGCCGGCGCATATCCGCACCATGGCGGAAGCGATTGCGGGCGTTCCCCCCCGCGTCGTGCCTGAGATTGCCCGCGCCTGCCGCCTGAGCGGCCTCGAGCCTCTCACCATCGACGCCGCCAGTCTTTTCGTCAACGTCGGCGAGCGCACCAACGTGACGGGCTCGGCCAAGTTCCGCAAGCTGATCGAAGCCGGCGATTACGCGGCGGCCGTGGACATCGCCCGGCAACAGGTGGCGAACGGCGCGCAGATGATCGACGTCAACATGGACGAGGGCATGCTCGATTCGCAGGCCGCCATGGTGAAGCTCCTGAGTCTGATCGCGGGCGAACCCGATATTGCGCGCGTGCCCGTCATGATCGATTCCTCCAAATGGTCGGTGATCGAAGCCGGCTTGAAATGCGTGCAGGGAAAATCGATCGTCAACTCCATCAGCTTGAAAGAGGGCGAAGCTGCGTTCCTGACGCAGGCGCGCAAGGTCATGCGCTATGGCGCCGCGGTCGTGGTCATGGCCTTCGACGAACAGGGCCAGGCGGACACCATCGACCGCAAGATCGCGATCTGCGAGCGCGCCTACAAACTGCTCACCGAGCGCATCGGCTTCGCCCCTGAAGACATCATCTTCGATCCGAACATTTTTGCCGTGGCCACCGGGATCGAAGAGCACAACCGCTACAGTCTCGATTTCATCGAAGCCACCGCGGCCATCAAAGAACGCATGCCCGACGTGCATGTGAGCGGCGGCGTCAGCAACGTATCCTTTTCGTTCCGCGGCAATGAGCGGGTGCGCGAGGCGATGCACTCGGTTTTCCTGTATCACGCGATTCGCGCCGGATTGACCATGGGCATCGTCAACGCCGGGCAGCTCACGATTTACGAGGACATACCCAGCGAATTGCGCGAGCGCGTCGAGGACGTCATTCTGGCGCGCCGTCCCGACGCCACCGAACGGCTGCTCGAGATCGCCGAACGCTTCAAGCAGGGCGGCGTCGCCAAACGCGGCGACGATCTCGAGTGGCGCAAGCTCCCGGTGGAGCAACGCCTGCAGCACGCGCTGGTGAAAGGTCTGGATGAGTTCGTGCTCGAGGACACCGAGGAAGCGCGGCTGATTGCCAAGCGGCCGCTCGACGTGATCGAAGGCCCGCTGATGGATGGGATGAACGTGGTCGGCGACCTGTTCGGCGCGGGCAAGATGTTTCTGCCGCAGGTGGTAAAATCGGCGCGCGTGATGAAAAAGGCCGTGTCGGTGCTGATTCCCTACATCGAAAAGGGCAAGGCCGGCGGCAGCCGCTCCAACGGCAAGGTGGTGATCGCCACGGTCAAGGGCGATGTGCACGACATCGGCAAGAACATCGTCTCGGTCGTCTTGCAATGTAATAACTTCGAGGTCATTGATCTTGGCGTCATGGCCTCGTGCGAGAAGATTCTCGAGGCGGCCACCCGCGAGGGCGCGAACCTCATCGGCTTGTCCGGCTTGATCACCCCGTCGCTGGATGAAATGGTGCATGTCGCCAAGGAAATGCAGCGCTTGGGCTACCGGCAGCCGCTGCTGATCGGCGGGGCGACGACGTCGCCGGCGCACACGGCCGTGAAAATCGACCCGCAATATGCGGGCGCGGTCATTTATGTGAAGGATGCGTCGCGCTCGGTCGGCGTATGCCAGCAACTCGTGACCCCGTCGTCGCGCGATAGCTATATCGTCGGCATCAAGGCGGAGCACGAGCGGCGGCGCGAGCAGCACCGCAACAAGAGCGCGAAAGCTCCGCAAATGTCCCATTCCCAAGCGCGGGGGCGAAAATTCAAGATCGACTGGGCCGCGTACACCCCGCCGGTTCCGAGCTTCGTGGGCGTGCGCAGCTTCGAGGACTACCCGCTCGAGGAATTGGTGCCCTACATCGATTGGATGCCCTTTTTCAATGCCTGGGAATTCGCCGGCAAGTTTCCGGATATTTTGACCGACCCGATCATCGGCGAGGCGGCGAGCAATCTGTATGCGGACGCCAAGCGCATGCTCAAGAGCCTGGTCGAGGAGAAATGGCTGCGGGCGCGCGGCACCGTCGGCTTTTTCCCCGCCAACAGCGTGGGCGATGACGATATCCACGTCTATGCGGATGAGGCGCGGCACGCAACCCTGTCGCGCCTGCATCATTTGCGCCAGCAAAAGTCCAAACCGCAAGGTCAAGCGCAGCTTTGTCTGGCCGATTTCATCGCGCCGGCGAGCAGCGGCCGCGCCGACTATATCGGCGGATTCGCCGTGACGGCGGGCATCGGCATCGATGCACACGTCGCGCGCTTCGAGGCGGCGCACGATGACTACAGCAGCATCATGCTGAAGGCCCTCGCGGACCGTTTGGCCGAGGCACTGGCGGAGCGCATGCACGAGCGCGTGCGGCGCGAGTTTTGGGGCTATGCGGCACGCGAGCAGCTCGACGGCGCCGGGTTGATCCGCGAAGAGTATCAAGGCATCCGGCCCGCGCCGGGCTACCCCGCCTGTCCCGATCACACGGAGAAGGCGGCGCTGTGGAAACTGCTCGATGCGGAACGCGCAGCGGGCATTTGCCTGACCGAGTCGTTCGCCATGTTGCCGACCGCGGCGGTCAGCGGCTGGTACTTCTCGCATCCGCAAGCGCATTACTTCGGCGTCGGCAAGATCGACCGCGATCAAGTGGTGAGCTATGCCCAGCGCAAGGGCATTCCGCTCACCGAGGCCGAGCGCTGGCTGGCGCCGAACTTGGGTTACGAACCGGACGCTGACGTCGCGGCGGACGCGGCTTAAGACGCCGGCGGCGGCTTAAGGATCCGGCGCGGCGGCCCGGCGCGCCGCGCGGCGCACCCTCAAACGGGATCGTCGAGAGACTTCGCGAGCGGTGTAAACAGCACCGGTCCCGATGCGCTCATGTGCCAGCAGTCCTCCAGCCGCACGCCGAACTCGCCGGGAAGGTAGATTCCCGGTTCGTCGGAGAAACACATGCCGGGCTCGAGCGGGGTGGCATCGCCGTGCACCAGGTAAGCTGATTCATGCCCGTCGAGACCGATGCCGTGGCCCGTACGATGGGACAGGCCCGGCAGCTTGTACCCCGGACCCCAGCCCTCGCTCTCGTAGTATTTGCGGACCGCGTCGTCGATGGTGCCGACGGGAACGCCGATTTTCGCGGTCTGCAAAGCGATCTCCTGACCGCGCTTGACCGTATTCCAGACCTTGCGCTGCCGGGGACTCGCTTGGCCGAATACCCAGGTGCGAGAGATGTCGGATTGATAACCCTGCACCGCGCAGCCGCAATCCATCAGCACCGTCGAGCCTTCGACGATGGTTTGCGGTTTTACGGAGCCATGCGGGTAAGCAGAGGCCTCGTTCAACAGCACCAGAGCAAACTCCGGCGCTCCGCCCAATGCCGTGGTGGCGCCGTCCATGAGGGCGACGATGTCCGTGCCGCTCATGCCGCGCTCGATGTGCCCATGCAGATGCCGGAGCGCCGCAATGGTGACGTCATTTGCGACCTGCATCAGCGCCAACTCGGCCGGCGATTTGATCATGCGGCAGGCTTGAATCAAGGAGTCGCCCGAGACGATCTCGTAACCGGTCGACGCTTGGCGGATGCCGTCGACGATGAAGAATCGCAGCGTGGCGTCCACCGCCACGAGACCCGGAGCGACTGAGAGATCGCGAAGGGCTTGCACGATCCGCGCGAACGGACTCTCATGCTCATTCCAAGGCCGAACGTCGCCGCTCACCTGCAGAGTTTCGCGCACCGACGGTTCCTCGAACGCGGGCGTCACGATGATCACCTCGCCGTGTGCGGGGATGATCGCCGCGGTGGTGCGTTCGGATCGGGGCCAGCGGATTCCGGTGAAGTAGTCGAGGGATGAGCCGGGTTCGATGAGCAGCGCCCCCACCTTGCGCTCAACCATGAGCGACTGCACCCGGGTGATCCGTGCGCGCCGTTCGGCGGCCGAAATGGGCTTGGCGTCGCCGGTGATGGACTTGAGGCCCGTGTCCGGTGATACCGCCGCGGCGGCCGCCGTTGCCGCACCGCCCGTGGCCACGGCGCCGGCTGCCGCGCGCCCCAGCAGCGGCAGTGCGCACGCGCTCCTTAGAAAGGCGCGTCTGCCTGCGAAGCTCATCGATTCGCCGCGGCGAGGATTTCCCGCGCCAACCCCGCATAGTCGCCGTTGAAATGATGGCCGCCTTTGAGCTTCACGACTTGTACCTTCTTGGGGTCGAGTTTGGGACAGAGCGAGTCATGTTCATCCTCCCCGTAGATGCACACGACCGGCGTGCCTAAGATCCGGTCGACCTCCGGCAGCGTCGCCGGGCCGGAATTATCCTCCGAAATCCAGCTGCTCACATGAAACTCGAACAGCGCGTGTTCGGACATGCCGAGAAGTGCGGTCAATGCGACCTCTGCGCGAGTGGCCTTGGATAAGCGGTTGACGGCGAACGGCAGGACGTCGGCGCCTTGCGAGTAGCCGATCAGCAGCACGCGTTTCTTGCCCAGATGCTTGAGGTAGTAGCGGATCATCTGATCGGTATCGGCGGCGAGGCCGTCGGGCGTCCGCGCGCTCCAAAAATAGCGCAGCGAGTCGAGACCGACAACCGGGATCCCGTGGGCGGACAGGGCAAGCGCGACCTCCTTGTCGAGTCCGGCCCAGCCGCCATCGCCCGACATGATGATGGCAAAGCTATCGGCGGAGGCGGCGCCCGGCTGCGCCGGGATTTCCACCACGGGCAGATTGCCCAAGCCTATGGGTGTGGGCGGCGCCAGGCTTCTCGATGAGCGCTCCACCAACGTGTCGAATGCGGCGAGGAACTGCGGCGACCACTCGGCTACCGCTGCGTAGTCATGACCGATTCTCGGCAACACGACGAGCGCCGCGCCCGACACCTGGGCGATGTAATCGCGTGCCGCGCCCGCGCCGCAGACTTGATCGCGCTCGCCCTGCAAGGCGACCCACGGATTCTCCAGTTTCTTGGCCGGCAGGAACCTAAGCCCGGATTCACCGGGAAGGCGTGTGAATTCAATTCCGGATCCCTTGCACAGCGGTTTTTTGAGCGGGGTCGCCGGACAGAACCCGACGGTCAGGGCGCCGGCAAAGGTGTTGCCGGGCGCCTGCACCAGCGTCGCGTAGGCCAAGCTCGCGCCGTCGCCGTAGCCGATGAGAAAGGGCGTGAGGTAGCCCGGCAAGTGGTAATACGCCTGCAGAAAGTGACTTAAGTTTTCGAGATCGCCGTCGGGATAGACGCATTCAGCGGTTTCCGCCTCGAAATTCGCGTTGAGCTTGGGCGTATCGATGGCCGCGACCATCGCGCCGTGCTGCACGAGCGCGCGTGCCACTTGGGTGAGGCCCGAACTCAAGCCTTCGCCGCCGGACAGCAGCAGAACAAAGCTTTTGGCCGTGCCGGACGGCGCATAGACCGCGATGTCGGCAAAGCGGCCGTGAGTCAGGTGCTCAGCCTCGGCGGAATGGGCAGAGATACCGGTCAGCGCGGCTGTCAGCAACGCCAAAACAGAGCCGAAGCCGCGGCGACTCCTCGTCGCGATTCGCCTCGCGATCGGCATCAGATCGCGCCCGTGCGTTTCAATACCGTATATCGATTCACGAGCTCCACGCCCAACGCCTTGGGCTCGCAATCGATGAGGAGGGCGCCGTCAACCGCGAGCCGCCGCAGCATGTCCTTGCGCCGCTGTTCGTATTCCAGCGCCGCGGCGACCTCAAGCACGGTTTCCAGGCGCGCGAGCGGCTGCGAGGCCATCTGGCTGACGATTTGTTCGCGCAAGTTGGCGAGCACCACCAAGTGCCTCGAGCGCAGCAAGCGCAGCCCCGCGGCGAGTTCGGCGGAGTCCTCGTCGCGGCAGTTGGTGATGAGGACCACCAGGCCGCGCTTACGGTGGCGCCTGATCACCTCGGCCGCCGTCTGCGCGTAATCGGAGAATACCGGCGACGGCTCGACATCGCCGAGCTCCGCCATGAGTGCATTGAGCGTTTGCCGGCCCTTGCGCGGCGCAAAGCGCTTTTCCAACCCCGGCGGCGTGCCGAAGGTCATGGCACCCACCGCATCTCCATGGCTCAAGGCGACGAAGGTCAGGAGCATCAAGGCATCGAGGGACTGATCGAAGTGGGTAGCGCCGATGCCGTGCTGCGTGTCGTCGGCGCGCATGCGGCGGCCGCAGTCGAGCACGAACATGACGCTCTGATCGCGGTCATCCTGGAACTGACGCGTGATCGGCCGGCGATGCTTCAGCGTCGCTTTCCAATCGATGTGACGAATCGGATCGCCGGCGCGGTATTCGATGAGCTGATCGAAATCCGTTCCGGATCCGCGGCGGCGCACCGATTTGATGCCCATTTCCGCCAGGCGGCGGTCGGTCGCCAGCCAAACGAACGCCGCCTGACGCTTGAAGTCGGGAAACACCCGCCGCGATTCGCGTGCTCCAATGCGCAGATTCCAATCGAGCAGCCCGAGACTCGAGCGCACCCGAATCTGCCCGGGGTCGAAGAACTTCATGCCCCGCGCGGTCGGCCACAGATCGAATTCCAGCGTTTCGCGTTCGCCGGGCGCGACCGCGAATTGCAACGGCATGCTTGGAATGTGCAGGCTAGGATCGCTCATCTCGAAATATCGGCCGCGCCGCAGTGAACTGCTGGGATTTGCGATGCTAATGCGCACGCTCACGCGCGAGCCGACCGCGAAGGCATGCGGCAGATGACGGCTGAGCGTCAGCGGCGCGCGCCGCCAGCCGCTGATGCTCAAATACACATCGACGCCGAGCAAGGCGAGCAGGGCGATCGTAAGGCCGGCCGCGATGAGAGTGACGCTCGCCGGCGCGGGCGCGGTGAATGCCAATATGATGAACAACCCGCCGAGGCTCGCCACGAGCGCGATCAGTACCCGCGAGGGCAGCATCGAGGGAAGCATCGCCGCGGGCGTCACAGCCGGGGCGCCGCCGTGGCATCGAGAATCATCTGCAATAGATCATCCGCTTTGCGGCCGTCGAGTTGGGCGTCGGCCGACAACGCGATGCGGTGACGCAGGGCCGCCACGGCAATCGACTTGATGTCATCGGGCAGAACGAAGGAGCGCGCCGCCATCAGCGCCGCAGCCTTGGCGGCGCGCACCAGGGCGATGGGTCCGCGCGAGCCGCTGCCAATGGCTATTCCCGGCCAATCGCGCGTCGCGCGCCCGATGCGGACGGCGTAATCGATCACCGCCGCATCGACTCGTTGCCGCCCGGCGAGCTGCTGCAAGTCGAGGACTGCGGTTTCATCCAACACCGGGGTGACGCCGCTCAGTGGCAGCTGCTCCCCGGTTTGGTCCGTGGTGGTGCGCGCGACGATGGCGACTTCCTCGCTCAACGTGGGATAGCTCATGTCGATCTTCAGCAAGAAGCGATCGAGCTGAGCCTCGGGCAAGGGGTACGTGCCTTCCGTATCGAGGGGATTCTGCGTCGCCAGAACCATGAAAGGGCGCGGCAGCAGCAGCGTCTCGCCTTCCAGCGTGACTTGATATTCCTGCATGACCTCGAGCAGTGCGCTCTGGGTTTTGGCCGGCGCGCGATTGATCTCATCGGCCAGCAGCACATTGGTGAATACCGGTCCGCGCACCACGCGCAACTCCCGGGTCGCCGAATCCAAGATGGCATGACCCGTGATATCGGACGGCATCAGATCGGGCGTGAACTGAATTCGTGCCACCTTAAGCGACATCGCCTGCGCCAGCGCGCGGACCAGGAGCGTCTTGCCAAGACCGGGGACGCCCTCGATCAGCACGTGTCCGGACACGATCAACGCGATGATCGTTTGTTCGACGATGGCGTCCTGACCCACGAGGGCATTGCCGATCTGCGTGCGCAGTGCGGTGAGCAGTTCGCCGGCGCGAAGAATGGCGTGGGGTTCATCGGTCATGCTCGATACCTTGTTCTCGTGGGGGCCAGTTTGTCCAGGATTCGCCTGCAATTTTCCAGCAGCGCGATCGCGCGGCGCTGCACACGGGCATCGCCGGCCGCTTGCAAAGTCAGCGCGGCGCTCATGGCGGCGGGATCGACACCCGTCGTCGCGGCCAGCGCACTCGCCCTTTGTCTCTCATTCAGGGCGGCAAATCCCGCGACTTGCCGCCGCGCCGCTTCATCCAAGGAGCGGCGCACCGCCGCGCGCAGCGGCCCCAACTTGCGGGTGCGCCACGCAAAGCGGGCGTTGGCGCGAATCTGTTCGGCCAACGAGCGGCGTATCGGCACCGGGACGGGCAGCGGCGGCCCGAAGCGCGGCAGATCGCGCAGCACCAACAACAGCACCGCAATGGCAAGAAACACGATCGCCGGCGCAGCCAGCCGCCAGAGGAGCGCGAGCAAGGGCTCGGCGCGCGAAGGACTTAGTATCAGCAGCGCATCGCCGCGTTGCAGGCGCGCGGCGTCGATCAGCACCTGTGCGTGGTCGTGGATCGGCAGGCTCTTATTGCCGAGTATCCACCGCGGGCCGAAGACAATGAATTCACCGCTGCCGACATTGACGCGCAAAATCTGCATTCCTTGCGCATCGGACAGGGACCAGGCGGGAACGCGCTTGCTTGCGAACGCGGTTTCGGTTGCGGGCGCACACACGGTCCACGACTCGCCGTTGCCCTTGCCCTTGATGCGCACGGTCATCGGCGTGCAGTTTTCGTCCGGATTGAAGCTCCCACGGAGGCGGCCGTTGGGCCCGAAGGACTTGTCCGGGTCCTGGTGAGAGGGGGAGATTCCACTCCACTTTTGCAGACTGCTGCTGGACCACAGGGTATCGCCGGTGACGATCAGGCGGCCGCCGGATTCCACCCAGGATTCGATCGATTCGATGCTTTGGTGGAGCAGATCGTCGTGCAGGTCGTTGATCAGAACCACGCTGTTTCCCGGCAAGAAGCGCAGCGAGGCGATGCGCCGCGAGCGCACCCCGAGTGCGGCGGTCAGGTGTTCCACGCTGTAGAAGGAATTGCGCGCGGCCTCGCCTTGGAGCGGGGTCGGCACACTGACGTCGTCCCAGTAGGTGTGCCTGGCGATCCATGTGATCAAGGCAACCGCCGCCGCCGCCACGGCCAGCTTGACGATGCGGTCGCGCGTCATAGTCATGGGTTATCCGCATCGAGCGTCGGCGCAAACCTCAAGCACAAATGTGCAATCGGCTGGTACGCCGCGCGCTCGCCCGCATACACGGCGCGCTGCCAAAAACCCACGAGTTTCGCAATATAATCGACCCGCGGCGGATCCAGCCGGGCATTCACCGCCTTGAGCGCCTCGCCCTCCGTAAAGGATTCACCGATCACGGCGCCGAAGCGATGTACGGCGCGCGACAATGCGCCGCGGTAGAGCAACGACAAGGCCTCGCGGCTGCGCCCGGCTTCGAGCAAGGCAAGCGCCGCGGCGCCGATGTCCTCCGGCAGGGAGGCGGGCCGGAGGTCGAGCTCTGATTCACGAGCGGCGGTTGCGAGAACCGGCACCTCTCTGCCGGGCGCACGCGCCTTCATGACTCGAAGCAGCCAAATCGCGGCAACCCCAACACCGACGGCACCCGCCATCCACAGCAACGCGCTGCCTGACTGCCCGAGAAACTCAAACAGACCAACAAGCCACGGCGGCGTTTTCGCGGGCTCTGGTGTCGTTTCGCTGCCGGTCCAGCGCAGCGAGCGGATTTTTCGTTCGCCGCCTAAGTTCGGATCCTTGCGAAGCTGCTCGACCGCCGTGGAGACTTCCGCGCGGCGCAACGGCACCCCCGGCGGCACGGCACTTTGCGCGGCAGCCTCGTGCCAGACGATCAGCGCGGTGAGCAGCAACGCGCTAGCCCGCAAACGCACGGCGAAACTCTTGTTCGATGTCCCACGCTTCGAGTTCGACGCGCCGATTGAGGTATAGACCGAACCCCGCGGCCACGTAAAAGGGTTCGACGAATGCGACCGCGGCCGCATAGGCGATCGAGGCCAGCAGCCCCTCTTTTGATCCGGTCATGGCGGTGAAAAAATTCAGGTTCAACTCGAAGTAGTGCGGCGCCAGCCATGCCTGAAGCGACAAAATGCTCGCGACCAGCGCCGATTCGGCGATCGCAAAGGCCTGCGTCATGGTGCGCGCCACGCCGCGATGCCGGAGCGTGATTTGCCGCGACCGCGCCCGCAGGGCAGAACCCGACAGGCCCTCGAGCTGTGCGATCGGCTGGCTGAACGATCGTGACGCGCTCAAGCGGCGCAGCGTCAGCGTGGCCGCGAGCTGTCCCCACCAGACCTGGCGCCGCGCCGCCCAGACATCCCAAGGCCCGGTGGCCTCGCCGAATAGCGCGCGCGACAACGCGAACAAAATGGTGCGGTCGAGCCAGGGTTTCGACAGCCAGATCAACAGCGCGGGCAGCCACCCCGCAATCCCATCCGTCGCCAGAAACAACAAAAACAGCGGTACCGCGACCGCGAGGTAGCTCGTATAGACCGACCTGTGCCAGGACTGCAGCAGCCGCACTCCGAGATCGCAGCCCTCCCAGGTCGAGCGGGGGCGCAGAATCAGAGCCATCGCTTCAATCTTCATGCGGCCGCCGCAGGAAGAACAGCGCAACCAATGTCCAGCAGCCGGCGGCGGCGGCGAACTTTGCCGGCGGCGGCACCCAGGCCGCCGACGACCAGAACGCTTCGATCGCCGCGGCTATCAGCAGCATGACGGCGGCACCAAATACGATCGTGCTCGTGTCGCGGGCGGCAGCGGCAAGCGACGTCAGGCGCGGCAGCCGGCCCGGTTGAAGCGCGGCACGGCCGATCTTAAGTCCCGCCGCTCCGCAGAGCACGATCGCCGTGATCTCGAAGGCGGAATGGGTGGCGACGAACGGGAAAAAGGTGCCGCCGTATCCGGACGCAGCGACATAACCCGCTACCGCACCGGTGAATGCGCCGTTGAATGCCAGGAAATAGACCGTGCCGATGCCGAAAACGACGCCGGTAGCAAAGCATTGAAATGAGATTCCAATGTTGTTCATGATGTAGAAGCCGAACATCATCCAATTGCTGCCGGCGTCGCGCAGACGGCCGATCGACGGGTTCGACGAGCTGTACATGCGTTCGAACTGCGCGACCGTGCGGCTGTCGATCAGCGACAAAATCAAGTCGGGGCGATGGTAGATTGCCACGCCCAGGGCGAGGGCCGGGACCAGCAATATCAGCGCAGCGGCCGCCACATAACCGCGATGCGCGCGCACCGCCGCGGGAAACTGCTGCAGCAAAGCGCGCGAGATTCGCGCGAAGCCGAATTCGCTCTGCCGGTAGACGATTTGGTGAGCGCGCGCGGTGACGATTGAAAGGCGCTCGATCACATGGGCCGGAAAGCCGCGCGCGCGCGCCAGCGCCAGATGCTCGCAACAGGTGCGGTATAGCGCTAAAAAGCGCTCGGGATTCTGCTGCCTATCTTCGCGACCGAGGGCTTGCTCGAGCTCGCGCCACTGCGCTTCATTCGCCGCCTCGAATTCGAGGGGAGTCACATCGGCGGCCGGGCGGGGTGTAGGCCTTTAGGCCGCTCGCCGTGCAGCCAGCGCGCCATGCCGACCAAGCGCGCCGTCATCGACGGCGGTGCGACCGTGGACCCGTCAGGAACGGCAGCCGCCGCGAAAGCAGCGATTTCGTCGGCTCGCTGCGAGGTGATGCGGTTGACGCGCCAGGCAAATGCCGTAATCGCCATTTGTTGCCGTGCCGATAATGCCACTCGTGGCGGAATGGCTTCGCCGGGCCCGAACGCGCCGCCGGGCTGCAATTCGTTTCGATAGGCGACCACCGTGCCGGCCGCCAAGTCGCCGAGCCGCCGCGCATCGCGCCGCAGCAGGATCGATACCGTGCCGAACGCGTACATCAGCGGCAGCAAATCGATGAAACGCAGCAAGTTGCGAATCAAGCAGCCGGCCGGCGTGATCGGCAGACCGTTCGCCATCAGCACGTACAACCCCATGATGCGCTTGCCGGGGGTCGCCGCCGCCGCAGTCAATTCGAAGATGACGGGATACAGCCAATTGATCACGAACAGCGCGATGAGCAGCAGGCCGCCGCCGAAATGGCCGCCGGCGCCCAATGCCGAGGCGCAGGCGGCGATTATGGCCACGCGAATGCAGGCGTCGATCAAGAATGCGGTACAGCGCACCGCAAAGCCGGCGGGACGTATCGCGATCTCGATCCCTTCGGGCGTTTCCGCCGTGATGATCGTGTCAATCGCGGGGATCAAGCCCGAACGACGATCGTGTCTGCAATATAGTCGTGTAAGCAGCGCCGCGCCTCACCGAAGATCATGAGTACGTCGACGAGCGCATACACCATGCCCACCATGGGAATGATCGGAAAGAGATACTGCGCGACCAGGTAGCGCAGCCAAAAGATGCGCGCCAGGCCGGCGCGCGAGCCATCGCTGCGCACGACCTTGATCCCGAGTATTTTCTTGCCGATGGTTTGGCCGTTCTGGTACACGAATACGCCGGTCAGCACCAACAGGGCTAAGACGATGAGGCCCCCAAGGTAGAACGTGGCGCCGGTTGCGGCCACCGCGGCCCAGAAGCTGAAAATGTTGAATTTTGGCCCGTGCATTGCGGCCTGAAATGCCGCGAAATAACTGGGCGCCAGCGGAATGCTGATAATGAGTCCGTCCAGTATGACGGCGCCCAGACGCGACCCGCGCGACGCCTTTACGATGCCGGCCGTGTCCGTAGCGACATCGGCAACGACACTTTTGGGCGGGGCATAATTATTACTCGAGGGTGTGGACATGAGTGCTCCTTGCAATTGTTGTTCAGCGACCGAATCCCGCTCCTATCATAGCGTCAGCGGCGACGGTTCGGATAGGCATCGATTTCATCCAGCATTTCGGGCCCGCCGAGCGCCTGCATCTGGCCTAAGATCCATTCGCGCCGCTGCTCTACGTAGCGCGAGGGCGCCCAAGCCGAATAGTGCTGTGGGTTCGGCAGGACGGCGGCCAGAACGGCTGCGTCGCTGCGCGTCAATCGCGCCGCCGGCTTATGGAAAAACCGCTGCGCCGCCGCCTCGGCACCGTAGGTGCCGTAGCCGAATTCGGCGATATTGAGATAGATCTCCAAAATGCGCCGCTTGGGCCAGCAGCTTTCGATCAGAACGGTGAAATAGGCCTCGAGCGCCTTGCGAAAATAGCTGCGTCCGGACCAAAGATAGAGGTTCTTGGCGACCTGCTGGCTGATCGTGCTGGCGCCGTGCACGCGATGACTGTGCTGATTGAGTTCGTAGGCCTTCTCGATGGCCTCGACGTCAAATCCCCAGTGTTCGGGAAACTTTTGATCCTCCGAGGCAACCACCGCGAGCGGCAGATTGGGCGAGATTTGCCCCAAGTCGACCCACTTGTGACGAAACACATACGTAGAGTCGCGGCTCGACCAGGCCGAAAGCTGCGTTTCCGCCATGTAAGCGCTATAAGGCGGATCGATCCAGCGCAGCAGCAAGACGGCGGCGACGGACAGGACCCCGCAGGAGAGCGCAACCCAGAGCAACGTGCGGACGAAGCGGCCCATCCGGGAGCGGTTGCGCGCCATGAAACTCCTACGCGGTGATCCGGCGCACGCTTTTCATGATGACGGCCTCCACCGGCACGTCGTCGAAGCCGCGCCGGCGGCCGGTTTCGACCGCCGCAATCTTGTCGATCACGTCCATGCCCTCGGTCACGCGCGCAAACACCGCGTAGCCGAAGTTGCCGCGCTTATGATCGAGAAAATCATTATCTTTCAGGTTCACGAAAAACTGCGACGTGGCGCTGTTGATGTCGTTGGTGCGGGCCATCGAAAGCGTGCCGCGCCCGTTCTTCAGGCCGTTATCGGCCTCGTTCTTGATCGGCGGCTCGGTGCGCTTCTGCGTCATATCTTCGGTGAAGCCGCCGCCCTGGATGACGAAGCCGGGGACGATGCGGTGGAAAATGGTGCCGTCGAAGAATCCGGCGTCGATGTATTTCAAGAAATTCACCACCGTTTCCGGCGCCTCTTTGTCGAACAATTCGATGGTGAAATCGCCCAGCGTGGTTTCAAAACGGATCATGACGGTTCCTAGTGTGATGAGTGAATGGTTCCCAGCGTAACGCGCGGCAGGCCCGAATAGTCCGCGTGCGACCTTACCCCGCTGAAGCCGTGCCGCTCGAGCAGCAGCGCGACATCGCGGTCTTGCCGGCAGCCGTGTTCGAGCACCAGCCAACCCGTGGGCTCGAGGTGCGCTGCGGCGCCCGCAACGATGGCGGTCAGCGCCTCGAGGCCCGTCGGACCGCTCTCGAGCGCGAGCTTAGGTTCAGCAGCCAGCGCCCGGAGCGCCTCGTCTCCGGCCGCAACGTAGGGTGGGTTGGCGATCACCACGTCGAAGCGCTCTCCCGGCACGGCATCGAACCAGGAGCCCAAGCGCCAGGTGACCTGCGGCAGCTTGAGGGCGCGCGAGTTGTCCCGAGCCACGCCAAGGGCCGCCGGCGAGATATCGGTGCCGGTAACCCGAGCTCGGGGCCGTTCCGAAGCGATTGCGAGAGCGATTGCGCCGCTGCCGGTGCCCAAATCGAGGATCGCCCGCTCCTGATCCGGCGGCAGGAGCTGCAATGCCAGTTCGACCAGGGTCTCGGTCTCGGGGCGCGGCACGAGCACCGCGGGCGTGACCTTGAGCGCCAGCGACCAAAATTCGCGTGTGCCGGTGAGGTACGCGATCGGCACGCCGCCCGCACGCCGCTCGATGAGAACTTGATACGTCTGCCATGCGTCGCCGGCCACGGGCTCATCGCCGCGCGCGATCAACTGCGACCGCGCCACGCCCAGCACTTTGCCGAGCAGCAGCTCGGCATCGAGCCGCGCCGATTCGCTGTGCAGTGCGAGCGCGCCGGCTGCATGCCGCAAAATCTCCGCGACGGTAGGGAACGGCGTCATTCGATTTGCTGCGCGAGTTCTTCGGCCTGATGCTCTTGATTCAAGGCGCCGATGAGCTCATCGAGGCTGCCGTTGATGACGTCATCGAGTTTGTAGAGCGTGAGGTTGATGCGGTGGTCGGTGACCCGGCCTTGCGGGAAATTGTAGGTACGGATGCGCTCCGAGCGATCGCCCGAACCGACTTGAAGTTTGCGCGATTGCGCCTGCTGGCTTTGCTGCTTTTCTCTTTCGGCGGCCAGCAGCCGGGCCTTGAGCAGCGATAGCGCGCGCGAACGGTTCTTGTGCTGCGAGCGCTCATCCTGGCACTCGACCACGATGCCGGACGGCAGATGCGTGATGCGGATCGCCGAATCGGTTTTATTGACGTGCTGGCCGCCCGCGCCGGACGATCGATAGGTGTCGATGCGCAGGTCCGCCGGGTTCAAGTCCACCGCCTCGACCTCCTCCAGTTCGGGCAAAATGGCGACCGTGCAGGCCGAGGTGTGAATGCGGCCCTGCGCCTCGGTGGCCGGAACGCGCTGCACTCGATGCGTGCCGGATTCGAATTTGAGCAGTGAGAAAGCGCCCCGTCCGATGATGCGGCTGATGATTTCCTTGTACCCGCCGTGCTCGCCCGGACTCTCGCTCAAGACCTCCACTTCCCAACCCTTGGATTCCGCGTAGCGCGCATACATGCGAAACAAATCGCCGGCGAAGATCGCCGCCTCGTCGCCGCCGGTTCCGGCGCGGACCTCGAGGAAAATGTTGCTGTCGTCGTGCGGGTCCTTGGGGACGAGGAGACGCTGCAGCTCGAGTTCCTCGGCGAGGATGCGCGGCGCCAGCTGCGCCAATTCCTCCTCCATCGAGAGTTCGCGCGCGATCGCGGCATCGCCCTCGAGGGCGACGAAACCCCGATAGCGGGCGACGATCGCCCCCAAGCGGGCGTACTCCATCGACAGTTCTCGAAACTGATTTTGCTTGGCGATGACGCCCGGCTCCGCCAGCAGACGGCTGATTTCCTCGAATCTTTCGTCGAGTTTCTCGAGCTTGCGTCTAATGGAGTCTTTCATGGCCGCGAATTATAGCGGCCCTTCACGCTATTGCCGGTCGCGTTCTTCGAGGAGCAGCCGCGCCAGGGCCTCCGCCAGGGCCGGGTCGCTCGACTCCGAGGCCTGCCGCAGGGCCTGGGTCGGGGCGTGCAGCAACCGGTTGGTGAGCGTATTGGCGAGATATTCGATCACCTCGTCCGAGGATTTGCCGGCGCTCAGCATGCGCCGGGCCTGCTCCACGGTTTGCAGGCGAATGCCGTCCGCCTGCCGGCGCAGCGCGCGGATGGTGGGCCCCGCGTCATGGGCCCGAGATTCGGCCAGAAAACGCGCCACTTCTTCTTCGAGCAGCAGCCGGGCGTCGCCGGCCGCGACTTCCCGCTGCTGGCGATTTTCATCGACCAGCTGCTGCAGATCGTCGATCGAGAACAGGTAGATATCTTCGAGCTCGGCAACCGCGGGCTCGATGTCGCGCGGGACGGCCAGATCCACCATGAAGATCGGGCGATGGCGGCGCGCGCGGATTGCCCCCGCGGCGGCGCGCTTGGTGATGATCGGGGTGGAACTCGCCGTGCAGCTCACGACGATGTCGGCTTCGGCCAACTCCTTGTCGAGGGCATTCAAATCGACGGCATAGCCCTTGATCTCGGCGGCCAGAGCCTGCGCCCGGCTCAAGGTACGATTGGCGATGACGATGCGTTTGACGCCGGCGGCCGCGAAATGCCGCGCCGCGAGTCCGATCATGCCGCCGGCGCCGATCATCAGGGCGGAATGAGCGTTCAAATCGGCATACATGCGCCGCGCGAGGCTCACGGTCGCCGATGCGAGAGACACCGCATTCGCGCCGATCTGCGTCTCGGAGCGCACGCGCTTCGCGGCCGAAAAGGCGGCTTGAAACAGTTTGTTGAGCCAGGGTCCGGTACTGCCGGCCTCGTGCGCAACACGGTAGGCATCCTTCAATTGACCGAGGATTTGCGCTTCGCCCAATACCATGGAGTCGAGACCGGAGGCGACGCTGAAGGCATGCTCGACCGCAAGGCGCTCCTGGTGCACATACAAACTGGAGGCGAGATCCAGGCTGTTGCCATGATGCCGCTGCAGCCACGCCGACAATTCCGCGCCGCTCGCCGTGCCCGACCAGTAGAGTTCGGTGCGATTGCAGGTGGATAGGATCACCACCTCGGCGACGCCGCTTTCCTGCCGCAGCGTGCGCAACGCCGCGAGCAAACGGTCCTCGTTGAACGCTACTTTCTCGCGCAAAGCGATCGGAGCGGTCTTGTGGTTGAGCCCGAGGACGTTGATTGCCATTGCAGCGCTTTGGTTTGTAACCGTCAGATTCTGGTGAAGAAACACCGCTAGATCAAGCAGGAATCTGCGGCATTCCACTATTCATTGATATAGTGCGGGCGTGTTCTCGATTTCACACTTTGCCAAGGGCTCCCTGGGGCTCGCCGTCCTCGCTTGCAGCGCCTGCTTCGGCCCCAATTTGAAGCCTGATGCCATCGAGGCCCCGCAGGTATTTTATACCGTCACGGGCGAGATAGCCCTTGCGCGCCGCGAGCCGCGCATCGCAGCGCTGCAATACACCGCCGTGGCCTCGCGCGAGATCGACCCCACGCTGCTCGAGCGCGCGACGCAAGTCACCGCCGAATCCTTGCAGCCTTCGTTGACAGCCGTGGTCGCGGCGCGCTGGATCAGCCTCGCTCCGAATTCGCTGCAGGCGCATCGCGCAGCGGCAAAGGCGGCACTGATGCTGCATAAGATCGCGCAATCAGCCGACCAGTACCGCATCGTGCTGGCGAGTTCGCCGCGCGGCGCGGATGCGGAGTTCGCCGATCTCGAGACCGAGCTCGGGGCTGTCGACAACGTCTTCGGCGCACGCCAGCTCGCGGACCGGCTGGCGGCGTCCTTTCCCGCTTCCGCGGCCGCATTGCGCTTGCAGGGATTCGCCGCCCTGCGCGCCGACGATCCGGCCGCCGCAGTGCGCAGTTTTTCCGCGGCGCTCGCGATCAGCGGCGGCAGCACGGAGGCCGCGGAGAACAAGGGTACCGCGGGGGACACCGGCGCTGGCGAGAGCGCGGGTGCGGCCGAGAGGGCCGGCGCGGCTGAGAGGGCCGGCGCCGCGGAGGGCGTCGGCGCCGCGGAGGCTGCGGGCGCGACGGAGGCTCCGAGCGTTGGCCGCGACGCGCACCGCGAGCTCGTGCAGGGCCTGTGGCGCGCGCGCATCCTCACGGGCGATTCGGAGGAGCCGCTCGCACTTTCGCAAGCGCTCGCCGAACGCGAAGCGACAGCGGCCAATCAGATCGACTTTGCGCTGCTGCTATTGGCCGCGCAACGCAATGCCGCGGCCGTCGCACAACTGGAATCGCTGCTCCGCCAACCGGAGTCCGCGCCGGTTGCGTTGCGTCTTCTCGGCCTGGTGGAGTTTCAAGAGGGCAAGCTCGAGGCGGCCGGCCGGCGATTCACGGATTTGTTGACGACGGGCAAGTTTATCGACGATGCCTTTTACTACCTGGGATTGATCGCGGAGCGGCGCGGGGATCTCGAGCGAGCTCTGCGCTTATACGCGCAAGTGCAGAACGGCGATAACGCCTTTGCCGCGCTGCTGCGGGCCTGCAGCATTCTGCAGGCGCACGGCGCCGCTCCCGCGGCCCAGCAGCTGCTCGACCATCTGAACGAGGATGAACCGCAACGCGCCCCCGAGATCATGGCGGCTCGCGCGCGGATCTTTGCCGATGCCGGTGATCCGCAACAGGCCATCGAGGTGCTGGACCAGGGCCTATTGCAATATCCGGACAGCGTGGATATCCGCTATGCGATTGCTTCGACCTATGAGGACCAGGGACGCTTCGCCTTGGCGTTGCACGAATTGAAAGAGGTTCTCAAGTCGCGCCCCGACGATCCGGCGGCGATGAACGCCTACGGTTATACGCTCGCCGATCACAGTCAAGAACTCGCGCACGCGCGCACGCTCATCGAGCGCGCCTATGCAACGGCGCCGAAGAACGCCGCGATTCTCGACAGCTTGGGGTGGGTGCTGTTCCGGCAAGGTCACGACGAGCAGGCATTGCCGTATTTGAGCGCCGCCTACGCGGATGATCGAGGCGGCGATATCGCGGCGCATTTGGGCGAAGTGCTGTGGCAGCTCGGCCGCCGCGCCGACGCGGAACACGTTTGGTCCGAGGCGGGTGCAATTGACACGGGCAATCACCTGCTGAACGCAACGCGCCAACGGCTACACGCGTCTAAATGAACAACCTGCGGAGATTGATCGGGTGCATCGCATGCAGCGCCGTGCTAGCAGGCTGCGCGACGACCCGTCCCGCGACGGGGCCGCCCGCGCCGGCGCCCTGGGAACAGCGGCTTGCAAATCTGCAGCAGGCGAGTACGTGGCAGCTCCAAGGGCGGGCGGCGGTGGCCTTGGGGAAGCAAGGTTGGCAGGCGAGTTTGGATTGGCGGCAGCACGCAGAGGCGAGCGAAGTTCATTTGGCGGGTCCCTTCGGAGCGGGCGCCCTGGTGCTGAAGCTCACTGCTGAGGGACTCTCGCTGAACGGCGCCCCGCCGAGCGACGCGGTGGCGGCTCAATTGCAAGACCGGCTGGGGTTCGAGTTACCGCTCGACAATCTGCGCTATTGGTTGCTGGGCGTCCCCGACCCGGGCTCGAGTTTCGAACTGACGCGCAACGCGCAGGATCGCGCCTTGCACCTGGCGCAGGCGGATTGGAGCATCGACTATGACCGCTACGTGCCGAACAACGGCGATTGGTTGCCGACGCGGCTGGTGCTGACGCGTGCGGATGCGCGCGTGCGCATCGTGGTGGACCGCTGGGACGGCTTCAAGTGAACGCCAGCCCAGAGCGGCCGTGGCCGGCACCCGCCAAGCTCAATTTGTTTTTACATATTCTGGGACGCCGATCCGACGGCTATCACGAGCTGCAAACCTGTTTCCAGTTCGTGGACCTGTGCGACGACATTACGATCCGAGTGCGTCCCGACGGCCGCATTGTTCGCGGCGCCGGTGCTCCGGGCGTTCGACCGGAAGAGGACCTCTGCGTACGTGCCGCGCGAGCCCTCCAAATCGCGGCCGGATGTGCGATGGGCGCGGATATCAGCGTGATCAAGCGGATTCCGATGGGTGCGGGATTGGGCGGCGGAAGTTCGGATGCGGCCACGTGCTTGGTCGCGCTCAATCAGCTTTGGGACTTGCATTGGACTCCCGCGGAACTCGCGGCCCTGGGGTTGAAATTGGGCGCGGATATCCCGGTGTTCGTGCACGGCCACACCGCCTTCGCGGAAGGAGTTGGGGAGCGGCTCACCCCGCTGTACCCTCCGCTGGCGCCGCCGGAGCTTAACTACTTGATTCTCAAGCCAAATGTCTTCGTGAGCACCAAGGACGTGTTCCAGGACCCTGAATTGACAAGAAATTCCCCGCCCATCACAATTCACGGTTTCCTCGCGTCCGGTGGCGAGAACGATTGCGTGGGAGTGGTGCGGCGCCGATATCCTGAAGTTGCTCGCGCGATGGATTGGCTATCGCGCTTCGGCGCGGCACGCCTGACGGGGACTGGGGCCTGTATTTTTATGGCCTGCGAGACGATGGAAGGCCGTGAGATCGCGGAAAGGTTGCCGCCGGACGTCGATGCATTCTTCGCTCGCTCCCTCAACGACTCGCCATTGCTCGAGAGGTTAGCGGCCGGCTGAGCGGCCGCACTTTAAGAAGCGCTGACGATTGATTTTCAAGTTGGGGTGTCGCCAAGCGGTAAGGCAGCGGGTTTTGATCCCGCCATACGGAGGTTCGAATCCTTCCACCCCAGCCAAATTTTTGCGGTTGGAGTGGTTCGTCGACTGGAAATGGTCCTAGAGGATGAACGAGCAGAGGAAGGATAACGCCCGAAGGGCGGCCCCGGTGGGGTGAGGCCCGTAGGGCCGAATAATCCTTCCACCCCAGCCAATTGCGCCCGGTAGAGATGGGTCTATGTCGCGAAGCAAAGAGTTTGAATCTCCAGCCATCTCGGTGTTCGCCGGCAACGCGAATCCGCTGCTGGCGCAGGAAATTGCGCGTCACTTGCACGTGCCGCTGGGGCGTGCGGATGTCGGGCGATTCAGCGACGGCGAGGTCAAGGTTGAATTGATGGAGAATGTGCGCGGCCGCGATATCTTCATCGTGCAGTCCACCTGTCCGCCGTCGAATGACAATTTGATGGAGTTGCTGTTGATGACCGATGCCTGCCGGCGGGCGTCGGCAAAGCGGGTAACCGCCGTGGTGCCGTACTTCGGCTACGCGCGCCAGGATCGGCGGCCGCGTGCCACGCGCGTGGCGATTGCCGCCAAATTGGTGGCGAACATGATTGCGAGCGCGGGCGTCGATCGGTTGCTGACCGTCGATTTGCACGCGGACCAGATACAAGGGTTCTTCGACATACCGGTCGACAACGTGTACGCCTCGCCGGTGCTGCTCGGGGATGCCTGGAAGCACAAGCACGAGGACATGATCGTGGTGTCGCCGGACGTGGGGGGCGTGGTGCGGGCGCGTGCGCTCGCGAAGCGATTGGACGATGCTGAGTTGGCCATCATCGACAAACGCCGGCCGCGCCCGAACGAATCGAAGGTGATGAATATCATCGGCGAGGTCGAAGGCAAGTCCTGCGTTTTGATCGACGACATGGTGGATACCGCCGGCACGCTGTGCCAAGCGGCGCGGGCCCTCAAAGATGAGGGCGCGACTCGAGTGGTCGCCTACATCACGCATGCCGTGCTGTCGGGCGGGGCGATCGAGCGCATTTCGAAGTCGGTTCTGGACGAATTGGTGGTGACCGATACCATCCCGCTGTCGGAGGAGGGCATGGCGTGCAAGCGCATTCGCCAGCTGAGCGTGGCGGGGCTGCTGGCGGAGACCATCCGGCGCATCAGCGATGAGGAGTCGGTGAGTTCGCTGTATATCGATTGACGATGATTGAATTGGCCGGAGCCCCACGCAACTGGTCGCGGTGCGGGGGAGCCGTGTTTGTGATGCAACTGGAGAAGATTTATGAAAACCTCTTTTGAACTCGATGCCGAGTTCCGCGAGACGCAAGGCAAAGGTGCGAGCCGCCGCCTGCGTCACGACGGAAAAGTGCCTGCAATTCTCTATGGCGGACATTCGGAGGCGCGCGCCTTGACGCTGAGCCACCAGAAGATCTCGATCATGCTCGAAAACGAGCGCTTTTATTCGACCATTCTCAACTTGAGGGTCGGCGATCAGACGCAGGCCGCGATCCTGAAGGACGTGCAGCGCCACCCGTTCAAGAACGAGATCGTGCACATCGATTTTCAACGGGTCGAGGAGAACGAGAAGATCCGCATCAGCATCCCCTTGCACTTCAAGGGCGCGGCCGTCTCGCCGGGCGTCAAATCTCAAGGCGGCCTGGTGTCGCACATGCGTAACGATGTCGAGGTCTCCTGCCTGCCCAAGGACCTGCCGGAGTTCATCGAAGTCGATATCTCCGGACTGTCGCTCAACGAGAGCATTCACTTGTCGCAGCTCAAGATTCCGGACGGCGTGCACTTGGTAGATTTGGCGAAGGAAGATGCGGCCGTTGTGGCCATTCACAGCCCGCGCGCGGAAGAGCCCGAACCCACTGCGGCAGCGGCGGCTGGGGCACCGGCGGCGGAGGGTGCGGCAGCGGCGGCGCCCGGAGCAGCAGCGGCGGCACCGGCGGCGGCGGGAGCGGCAGGCGATGCGGCGAAGAAAGCCGAACCTGCGAAGGCGGATGCGAAGAAGGAACCGGCAAAGAAAGACGCCAAGAAATAATCTGTTCGAGGCGTTGCTACCAGAGGGGCCGTCAGTGGCTGGCGGCCCTTACTTTTTTGAGGCAAATGTGGGGTAGGTGCATCCACGATGGCTGGATTACCATTGCGCATCATCGTCGGTCTCGGCAATCCGGGACCCGAACATCTGGTCACTCGCCACAACGCGGGTTTCTGGTTCGTGGATTTGCTTGCACGGCGCTACGGCGGAGAGTTTCGCGATTACCGCAAGTATTCCGGGGAAACGGCGCGCATCAGCGTCGGCGGCCAGGAAGTCACGCTATTGAAGCCGACGACTTATATGAATCGCAGCGGGTTGTCGGTCCGGCAACTCAGCGATTTTTACAAAATCGCCGCGGACGACATTTTGGTCGCGTACGATGAACTCGATTTGCCGGTCGGCGCGGTGCGCCTCAAGCACGGCGGGGGCCACGGCGGCCACAACGGCGTGCGCGACACCATCGCGCATATCGGCGACGGTTTTTGGCGGCTGCGTTTGGGTGTGGGGCATCCCGGAAACAAGGCCGATGTGATCGATTACGTATTGACGCGCGCACCGCGCTCCGAGGAAGACCTTATCCTCGAGGCCGTGAACACGGCGGCGGATTGTATTCCGCTATTGCTCGAACAGGGCGCCGAGCGCGCGATGACCACGCTGCACAGCCGGCCGGGAAAGAAATAATGCCTATTCGTTGTGGAATCGTCGGACTGCCGAATGTCGGGAAATCCACCTTGTTCAATGCACTCACGCGCGCGCAAATCGCCGCGGAGAATTATCCATTCTGCACCATTGATCCGAACGTCGGCGTGGTGCCGGTCCCCGATCCGCGCCTGGAGAAGCTCGCCGCCATCGTGCATCCGGAGAAAATCCTGCCGACGACCGTGGAATTCGTCGACATCGCCGGTCTCGTCGCCGGTGCGTCGAAGGGCGAAGGTCTCGGCAACAAGTTTCTGGCGCACATTCGCGAAGTGGATGCGATTGCGCACGTGGTGCGTTGCTTCGAAAACGACGACATCATTCATGTGGCCGGCAAGATCGACCCCGCGAACGACATTGAAGTGATCAATACCGAACTCGCCCTGGCGGATCTCGACAGCGTCGACCGCGCGTATCAGAAGTCAGTCAAGGCGGCCAAGACGGCCGACAAGGATGCGATCAAAACCCGCGACTTGCTCGAACGCGTGCGCGAGCAGTTGAACAAGGCGAAGCCGGTGCGCTCACTCGGTCTCGACGTGCATGAGCGCGCGCTGCTGCGCGACATGCACCTGCTCACCGACAAGCCGGTGATGTATGTGGCGAATGTCGATGAGAAAGGCTTTACCGACAACCCCAAACTCGATCGCGTGCGCGAGCTTGCCAAGGCGGAGGGCGCGGTGGTGGTCCCGGTATGCGCGGCGATCGAGGCGGAAATTTCGCAGCTCGACGAGGCGGACCGGGGAGATTTTCTCAAGGAACTGAAGCTCGACGAGCCCGGGCTCAACCGCGTGATTCGGGGTGCTTATGCGCTCTTGGGACTGCAAACTTATTTTACCGCCGGCCCCAAAGAAGTGCGCGCCTGGACGGTGCGCGCGAAATCCACCGCCCCGCAGGCCGCGGGCGTGATTCATACTGACTTCGAGCATGGTTTCATTCGCGCGGAAGTCATCGCCTACGACGACTACATCGCCAACAAGGGCGAGGCCGGAGCGAAAGAAGCCGGTAAACTGCGCTTGGAGGGCAAGGAATACATCGTGCGTGAGGGGGATGTCATGCACTTTCGGTTCAATGTTTAGGCAGAGTGCCGGAGTGGCATACCTGTTGATTTAAGATTGACAGGCGGACTCGGGCTCCGGAGAATCCGGCGCTCTTCGTGGTGAGGTAGCTCAGCTGGTTAGAGCGTGGCACTCATAATGCCGAGGTCGAGGGTTCGAGTCCCTCTCTCACCACCATAATATCAAGTGCTTACGCTCGGCCTCGCTCGCACAATTGCGAGTGCGGGACTCTTGCGGGACCGCAACGCACAAACTTTCTCGGACGCCTCGATCAGCGAACCGATCTCCGGCGCCGAGTAATGCGTTGTGACATGCTCTGATCTGTGGCCCAAAAGCACCTTGCGATCCTCGAAGCCGACCCCAGCGACTCGCAATCGATGACCATAGGTGTGCTTCAGATCGTGCACCCGGATCCTCCTAAAACCCTCGGGACACGATCGTCCGATCTCCACCTCGTAGCGCTTTGCTGCGCGTTGGCGCGCCGCCCTCCAACCCGAATTGTAGATCCGAGTCACGGGTTCGCCGTCGCGCGTGAACACGAACTCCGGATGCGCGCCTCGGCAGGCATCGATTACGGATTTCGCGACGCGGTTTAGGACCACAAAGCGGTCCAAGCCGTTTTTCACAAATGCACGCGGAACGACGAACACCGACGTATCGAGTTCAGGCACCGCTACCTCCCATGGCCATCGCATATTCACGACTTCCTTCTCCCGAAGCCCGGTGTTCACTTTAAAAACTGCCATATTGGCCAAGTGGCCAGCGAGCTCTGAAAACAGCAGTCGCTCCTCCTCGATCGATAAGGGATACGGATCCCGCTTGTTCGGATGGCGTTCCATCTGAATGAGCGGTGCGGTCCTGAGCCAAGGCTGATCCGACTGATCGCGCCACAGTCGAGCCGACAGGTTCAAAATCCGCCGTACCACCGCCAAATCGCGATTGATGGTGCCCGGACTGATCCCTTGCTCGATTCGCGCTCTCACAAATGGCCGCAAAGTCTCGTGATGCACGCGCGTAAGCAGTAGGCTGCCGATGAATGGATCTAAGCTCGCGAGAGCCCTCGCATCCCGTTCCAAACTCCGCTTGTGTTGATGCTCCGATAAGTACTTGGTTGCTGCTGCGCGAAACGAGTGATCTTGTGTTGCGCCATGAACTGTTGTCACGCGAAGTTGAGCTATCCGCTTCGCAAGATGCCTTTCGGCTTGGGCAAGGTCGCTCGTGCCAGTGCTTTCGCAAATGCGCGCTCCTCGGAACAGTTTGTCGATGTGCCAGAGACCACCGCGTTCGATGAGCCCTGGTGTTCTTTGGTTTCCCATAGCTTTCCCCCTTCAGGTTGAGCCGCGGGACGCCCGTTGCAGCTCTTATAGTTATCTGCCCAGGCATCCAGGTCAAGCCGATCAAAAGCGATCCCTTGCGTGCCGATTGGGATGGCGCAGAGGCGCGGCCGTACCTCGCGATTGAAGCGGTTCTTGTCCATGGCGAGATACGATGGCGCGTCGCGGAGGCGAATGAAGCGCGGCGCGCTGGACACGGCAGTAATCATGTTTGTCGACGACCTTCGCGAACGCTGTGGTTCCGGTCGTTCAGGGTCAAGTTGCCACGTGAAGGCGATTATCGCCGAGATTCACAAGAAAGTGGGGGAGGGTTTCGCAGGAAATTCGGCGTAACTCGAACGGACGGCTCACCATCTTGATCGATTGCGCAGAGAGGATGCCGATAACGCGGCGTCGTTTGAGTAACGCTGAATTTTGAGCGATGCAGGATAGCCAATCGGTTGCTCTTGTTGAACAATTGGCCCTCGTGAATGCAGATCAATTCATCGTTGCTCGAGTCTCGTCGGAAACGAAGACGCGACTGCGCGCGCTCGCTGAGCGGCAACATCTCAGCGAGTCGGCCTTTCTCAGGCGTCTCGTTGAATTCGTGCTGCTGAAGGCGGGCTTGATACCGATAATCACGGAGACGCCAGCCGGTGCTCGGAGGGCCGCTCGATTGATGATCCGGCTGCGCCCCGACGATCAGATTCTCCTCAGGGATCGCGCGGCGGCCAGGGGCATGCCGCCAGCCAGGTACATATCGGTGTTAACGCGTGCTCACTTACGATCGCTTGCGCCGCTGCCGAAGGAGGAACTGTTGGCCCTCAAGCGTACCCTCGGTGAGCTTGGGACCATCGGCCGCAACTTGAACCAGATCGCCCATGCGGCCAACCAAGGCCAGGTTGTGACCAGCCCCGAGCGCAAGGATCTTGAGGCGATGATCCGTGTCTGTGGGACGCTTCGCGATAGCCTGAAGCGGGTGCTTCTGGCGAACCTCAAGTCTTGGGAGCAAGGCTCTCCTTAGCCGTACACTCTGAGGCGAAGGAGCTTCGCAAGAAATGCAACCCCGCTAAAATTCGGCGCCGCAGTGCGGCTCCCTCGTGGCGAGTGGCGCTACGCCGGATGTAGCACCCGCTTTGGACCATGGGATGCCGTTAAAAACTCGCGCTCCGTGGGTGCGGGTGCCTCGCGTGAGGAATGGTGCAACGCCGCAGGAACCAAGCGCGGCGAGATAGGGTAGTTGACAGACTGTTACCAAATGTGGAACAATCTGCGACGTCCCATTACGGGATAAAGAAATTCAAGGGAGAGAGCCACATGACCATCTACATGACCATGGACATGACGAATGAAAATACTTGGGATGAAGGTACTCTTCGCACTCTGTGAGAGTCACGCTGATTGCAGAGAGTGGATCGAGAATTGGATCGATGATGTGGGCGCCAGCAGTTGGCGTACGCCTCAAGATATTAGGGGAAGATACGCGACTGTAAGCTTTCTTGCCGACAATGTCGTGATCTTTAATGTTCGTGGCAATAACTACCGGATTGAAACGCAGGTAGCTTATCGAACGGGAACCATACAAGTGAAATGGGGTGGCACTCACGCCGAATACAATCGCCGCCACAGAAATAGATAGCGCTTAAAATGGAATATAAAGTTATTAAGACCGACGACCAGTATGAAGCGACGCTCGCATTGGCGGAGCAGCTCATTGCCCGGGATCCTGAAGTTGGAACGGCGGACGGCGAACGATTGGAGTTGCTGAGTCTTTTGATTGTGGACTTTGAGAAGCGTGCATTCCCGTTTCGCAAACCCAATCCGATAAGCGCAATTCGATTCAGAATGGAAGAGCAAGGCCTACGCCAGGCCGATCTTGCACCTCTTTTGGGAAGTCGAAGTCGGGTGTCTGAGGTATTGGCCGGCAAGCGGCCTCTCACCGTTCAGATGATTCGAGCGCTGTCGACCTCCCTTGGGATTCCCGCAGAGACTTTGGTTGGTACCCCAGAAACTAGTCAAATCGATAAGCCCGAAGTCGCTCAAGACGTTGATTGGGGGCGATTCCCCGTAAAAGAAATGGAGCGGCGCGGTTGGTTTCGCGATGTCCCGCAAAAATTGGCGGTCGAGGATCGCGTCAAGGAGTTCTTTTCCGCAATAACGGGTGAGCCCACGTTTGCTCTTTACCGTCGTCGCTTACATGGGGAGGGGCTGACCGATCAAAATCGCTATTCAATTCTGGCTTGGACCGCGCGCGTGTTGGCGCGAGCAAAGCCTGAGGCGGCGGAATCACAAGCCTTCTCACCGGAACGCATGTCGATTGATATGCTGCGTGACCTAGCGCGACTGAGTTACCTTGACGAAGGGCCGAGGCTTGCGAAGGAGTTTCTGGCGAAAGCTGGAATAACACTCATTATCGAGCCAGCACTGCCTCGGACCCAATTGGATGGTGTGGCTCTTTTCACAGAGAAGCAGCGCGCGGTAATTGGGCTCTCTCTCCGATTTGATCGGCTAGACGCTTTCTGGTTCACGTTGCTTCATGAGTGTGTCCACGTCTGGAAACATCTGTCTTCTGCTAGGGAAGCATTCGTTGACCGACTTGAGCACACCGAGAGCAATGAGTATCGAGAGAAGGAAGCCAATCGCCAAGCTCGTGAAGCATTCATACCCCGCGCGATTTGGCGTCGCAGCAAGGCTTTTCTTGGCCCAACGCGCGAATCAATTCACGAACTTGCGGCAGACCTGAGAATTCACCCGGCGATCATTGTTGGGCGACTTCACTATGATACCGGCAATTATCGCAATTTTACCGATCTACTTGGCTCTGGAACGGTTCGAAAGATGTTTCCCGAGGCAAATTTCTAGTCAGGTGACGCTATGGAACAGCCAATCTACGTGCCAATAGTGAAGGCCAAGAAAAACGACCTCGATGCATTGCGCAATGTACCAAGAACCAACCGCGGTGGCGTCCGGCCATTACTTGAGCTCGCCGAGTATGAATCCACTGACAATGATGCGATTCTAAATAAATTTGTTGCCCGACTTTCGGCCTTCGATTGGCCAATCGCTCCGTATGTGGACTTATATTCATTTATGCCCGATGCATCGGTGAGCAACGGTCGTAACGCGACGACGGAGGGCTTTAGGCTCATCGCGTCTAAAGGTTTGCGCGCTATTCCAACGTATGGTTTGGAGAGAAACGATAAATTGTGGGCGCAACTCGGGCGGCTGGGTCGCGAACTCAACAGTGGATTCTGTTTCCGGATTGATATTGACGACCTTGACGATCAATCCGAGCAAACCTGGGTCGAGATTCTTGAGCGATCAGCTGAGATGCATCTTAGTGCGCAACTGGTCGATGTGGTGATTGATCTCCGATTCATTGGCAACATGGAACCGGAGAGGCTCGACAACTTGGTTGTCGAATTCCTCGGATACCAACCGAGGGGATTTACCCCCCGATTTATCGCAATAGCTGGATCGAGTGCGCTGAAAACGGTGGTCGAAGTTCCGCGGAATGGGACATTGGCAGTAACTCGCCAGGAGCTGCTTCTTTGGACTCGCGTGCGCAGGCAACTGGGGCCATCAGCCGCGCCTATTGGTTATGGAGACTATGGGGTAATACACCCTGATTTCAGTCAATCTGCACCTAGCCCTAACGCCAACGCCAAAATACGATATACGAGAGGCCAATCCATCTACTATTTTCGTGGCACGAGTCTATATAAGCCCTCTAATTTTCCTCAGTACCACGAATTGGCTCGACGTGTCGTGAATAGCCAGTATTACAGAGGACAGCGGTACAGTGTCGGCGATGGCGAAATGTGGGACTGCGCGCACCGGAAAACTAGGCCCGGTAACTTGGGAACATGGGTCCGCATTGACCAGAATCACCACATCGTATCTACCGTAGAACAGGTTGGCATTTTGACAAGTCGCTTGGTTGCCGGGCGCAGCAATTTGTCCGTAGATGAATTACTTCAGGGAACCTAAGCTCCATCTATTCTCTGATAACCGGTCTTCGTACCGTTGGTGTCAAAAACAAAGGAGCTGATGTCGTTGCCAATTTTTGAGCGGCTAACGCTAACTACGACGCGAGGATCGCTCTTTGTTCCAATGTTTTTCACGATTGGACTGGCAATCGCCGGACCTTTATTTTTCACAAATAGCGCTGATGGCGATCAGCTCCTGACGGAACAGACCGGCGACTGTAACGGAGTCGATGATTGTCTTGTTGTCTTGGACAGATGGTCCAAATCGTATAATGGCCGGATCGAAGACGTCTCTGGTGCCGTAAAGAACCTCAAGCGGTTTGGAGAGCCAATGCGGCACGCACTATTGGAGCGCGGGGTCGGGACCGACTTGCGATCGCGACAATTAGCTGACCTCTTGTTGAGCACGTGGGGTGGTTGGACAAAGGATGACGTCCCCGAACTGGCCAAAGTCCTCGCCTCAAATCATGGCGGCATGATTGCTCACGCATTGGGAGATATAGGCACTCCGGAAGCGATTGAAGTGCTCGCAAACGATATTCGCTTCGCTGACATGGGACAGTCTGACTACGTGTTATCGAAAATTGGGCCGCGTGCCGTCCCTTATTTGTTTCCCTTGCTCGAGGATTCAGAGTCGGCTCGTGCGGCTGCGGGAGTCATAACCAGAATAGGCGTTGCCGCGTCTCCGTTCGCTGAAACGTGGTCTAAATTGGCGGCCGATCCTGATCAACAAATAAAGGTTCGAATTGGAGCCCTAAGAGGTATCGCCGCTCTCGGAAAGGTGGCACGGGGGTCGACCGGGCGTTTGCACCCATTACTTACGGCGCCTGAGGAAAAACTGCGGCTAGCGGCAGTCGATGCCTTGTTGTCCGCAGTAGATCCCGCGGCAATACAGACAATCGCGGGGGAATGTCGTCCTCACGCTGCTCCAATGGACTACTACGGATGGCTGCATTCCACAGTATGTCTGCAAGATATCTGGCGATTTGGGACCGACGCGGCTGTCGTGGGGCCACTATTGCTACCCTTCTTGAAGTCAAATAGCGCGGATGAGCGATTGATGGGAGCCATCACGTTCGGAGTAATCGGCTATCGTCCAGCGTCCGTTCCCCTTCAAATGGCATTGCACGATGCAGATTGGCGGGTGGTCTACACAGCGGCCAGAGACCTTGGACGGTTGCGGGCAGTGGATGCTGCTCCCGATCTTCGCGTTATTGCGAATACTCATTGGCTACCGGAAGTCCGACGAATGGCAACTGCATCGCTCGATGCGTTGTATTCGCCGCCCGAGGCTCGGACACCTGCGCTGGAGCCGAACGAACGCTCGATTCTTAATAATGGGAGCGCCCGAGGCGATTTTGTTGATATCCACGTCCTTGATGATTTGGCTCCGTGTGCCCAAGAGAAATGGCAGTGGCAGTCAATTGATTTCGGCCTGCCGGACAGACGCCTCCAGCGGAAGCCCTATACGGTGACTGCGCGGCTGAAACGGCCCCCAGGGCTTCTTACAGGGGTGAATCATGGGGAATTTGGGGGCAGTCTCGTTTGGGATCCAGACGGCGGTCGATCAGCGGTCTTGTTTAAAGACTTTGGCATTATGGGAATCGAACCCGACGACGATGGCGCCGTTTTCATCGCGGGTATGAATCATATGGGTTTCAATTTCGGAATAGTCGGTTTGTTGGCCCGAACTGCCCATGGGCAATGGAGTTTACGCGAACTCGCTCGCTTGCCGGGTGAGGGTACTGAATTGAGTGCAATCGGTCCGGGCCTTTACGCAGTGTGGAGCGGATCGAGGGTGGTTGTATTCAATAGTCGACAGATTTTGGGGCTAGCCGCGTGCAGAGCCCCCACACCGGACCCCGTTCACTAATCCGACACAATTGGACTCTCGGCGACGCCAAGAATGGGAAGATCATTGCGTGAGTCTTGCGTGACCCAGTAATGCTTCGTTATGCTTTGTGGTGCCAAATGCAACGGACGCCGCGCGGCAAGTTGTTGAAAATACTCAGTCGATTACTAAGTCACTGCACTCATAATGCCGAGGTCGAGGGTTCGAGTCCCTCTCTCACCACCATAAAATCACTTGCTGCTTCGCGCGAGCCCCCACGATGGATTCACGATTTCCTTTTCACGAAGCCCGGTATTCACCTTGAACAACGCCATTTTGGCGAGGTGGCCGGCGAGCTCGGAGAACAGGAGACGCTGTGGTAGCTGCGAGCGCGCCCACAGGGGATGCGGTCTACGAAAAATCGATCGCAGTGCTTCCGTTCACAGACATGAGCGAAAAGAAGGACCAGGAGTATTTTTCGGACGGGCTGTCCGAGGAGCTCATCGATCAGCTCACCAAGATTCCGGAACTGCATGTGCCGGCCCGCACGTCGTCCTTCTGCTTCAAGGGAAAATCGGAGGATATCCCCACCATAGCGCGCCGGCTGATGGTCGCTCACGTGCTGGAAGGCAGCGTACGAAAATCCGGCAATCACGTGCGAGTCACTGCGCAACTCGTGCGCGCGGATAATGGTTATCACCTGTGGTCCGAGACCTACGATCGCAACCTCGACGACATTTTCAAGGTACAGGACGACATCGCCGGTGCGGTCGTAAAGGCGCTGAAAGTCTCCCTGCTTTCGGGCGATACCCCACGGACGGCACCCACCACGAACAGCGAAGCGTACACGCTTTACTTGCGAGCGGTGTCGCTGAGTAGGCGACAGACATCCGCTGACACGGTGCAGGCACATGATTATCTTCAGCAGGCGCTGATATTGGATCCGCAATTTGCACTCGGCTGGGCGGCCCTCGCCGAGATATTTTCGGACGATACCGTGAATTGGGACAGGGTGTTTGCGCGCACGGGCGAGCGCTTGGCGGGTAGCAATGATACGGCGGGCGCGGCCGATTTCTATAGCCAAGGTCTATCGGCCAATTGGCAAGCTTCTGCGAAGCGGACCATCGCGCAAGCCCATGACGCGGCGGAGCGGGCGCTCAAATTCGGCCCCGATCTGCCAGAGGCGCACCTTGCGATGGCTAGGGTGCGTCTATACATCGATTGGGACTGGCCCGCTGCTGAATCCGAGATCAACAAGGCGCGGGAACTCGATCCAGGCAACGCCCGCATCACGCAACTCGCGGCATCTCTGGCGATCACCGTTGGACAACTCCCGCAGGCAATCGAGTTCGCGCAGCGCGCGGTGGCGCAAGACCCGCTCGGGACGGCGAGAAATGAACTCGGCAAGGCCAGTTACCGCATCGGTGAGCTGCAGCAGGCAGAGGCCGCCTATCGACAGCTGATTGAGCTGTACCCGACCGCGTCCGCGTTTCACTACCGATATGCTCTGGTATTGCTCGCACTCGGAAATTCGCAAGCGGCATTAGACGAAATGAATCGCGACATTCTGCCGTATCGTCAGTGCGGATTGCCGCTCGCGCTCGACGCGCTTGGCCGGCACGCGGACGCCGATCGTGAGCTCGCGGCCGCCGAGGCGAAATGGCGCTTCGGCATGGGTTATCAGATTTCGTACGTGTACGCGTCGCGCAACCAGCGCGACCAGGCCATGGACTGGCTGGAGCGCGCCTATCAAACGCACGATACTGGATTGATCTCGATGCTGCGCGACCCCATGCTGAAGAACCTCAATCGTGATCCTCGCTTTCATGCACTTTTGCGCAAGATGAAGCTGCAGGAGTAGCTGGTAGCAGACTGGTCGCTAATCTTAGCTCGCTGAGAAGCCGCCGCTGACTCAGTGGTGCTTCGTTATGTCTTGCATCGGTGCACCAAATTTCAAAACATCAGTGCAGCAGCCCTTCGGACTTGAGCGCCGATTGCACTGCCGGCCTCGCGGCCACACGCTGCTGAAATGCCTGCAAGTTAGGGAACTCGGACAAGTCGACCTTGAGCTTCGGGGCCCAGTTCGTCACGGTGAACAGATAGGCGTCTGCTGCCGTGAATTGGTCGCCGAACAGGAATTTCTTTCCCTGCAACTGCTGCTCCAGGAGGCCATAGCGCTTCTTCAGCGCAGCGACTTTTTCCTCCCGCAGCGCCACCGGCGTCGCCGCGTTGAACAGCGGACCGTAATTCTTGTGCAGCTCCGAGTTAATATAGGTGAGCATCTCCTGTAGCCGGTATCGCGGCAGTGTCCCGGCGGCTGGCGCGAGACCAGAGCCAGGTTTGCGATCGGCCAGATACTGCACAATTGCCGGGCCTTCCGTCAGTAATTCGCCATCATCGAGAGCAAGCGCCGGCACATATCCCTTGGGATTGATCGCCAGGTAATCCTGGCCGCCGTCGAGCTTCTTCGTCTTGAGGTCGACTTTTTCATACTGCAGTTTTAACCCCGCCTCTTCAGCCACGATGTGCGGGGACAATGAGCAGGCACCGGGTGAGTAATAGAGCTTCATGGGACCTCCGTGGAAGAATTCGATCCGGGCGATAGGATACCAAATGGGGCAAAATCCTAGGTTCATACTGGATGGAAATCCGACCAGCAGGTCAAGCCCACTAGTAGGTATATTCAACGATTCAGGCGAAGTCGTCTGCCGTTGGTGGCGCAATGACCTGAGAGTGGGAAAAGATCGTTGCGTAAATTTTGCATGACCCAGTAGAAAGCCGCTCTGGGGTCCCTGATTCCACTGTAAGCGTGAGAAGTGGTATCTCGTTGAGCTTGGCAACCGCCTCGAGGCAGTGTTCGAGCGAATTGCCCAGCAAATGCGCGGCGCGATGAATCCGCCAATCTTGAACCAGATTGCGCTCAAATACACCGAAAGCGCTGGCGTGACAGCGGTGCCTGACTCCGCGTGCGCTATTCCTTCCCGAGCAGCATGTTCAAGTCGACCGCGTTCGCCATCGCCTGATATCCGGCGTCATTTGGATGCAGGTTATCACCACAATTATAGGCAGGATTCAATTTTTTCAAATTCCTCGGATCCGCTAGCAGCTTGTCGAAGTCAATGACTCCATCGATGGACTTATTGCCGCGGATCCATCGATTGACGCTTTCGCGGATTTTCTCCTTAGCCGGCGTGTAATACCCTGAGGTCGGCAATCCCTTGAAGGCCTCGGCAAAGGGGGTCAGCGTTGCCGCAATAAAGCGAAGGCCGTGGGCGTGAGCTCGGTCGACCAGTTGGGCGTAGCCCACCTCTAGGTCCTCGGCAGTGGGCTCCGGATCGGCTGGCGTGACTGCACCCTCGCCAGGCCAACCGATATCATTGATGCCCATCATCATCACAACGGTGGAAACACGCGGGTGACTCAACACCGACATGTCGAATCGGCTGAGCGCGTTGGTGCCCATGCCATTAGATAGAACCCGGTCGCCCGAATACGCTTCGTTAACAATGGCGACATCCGGGTGACCTTCCGCTTGCATACGCTCAGCGATGTGATCCGGCCACCGATGGTTGGCATCGATACTCGAGCAGGCGCCATCGGTGATGGAATCGCCAAAGAACACGATTGCAGTGGAAGCCGGCTTCGCGTTAGTCAGTATCCTGCTAAGAAACAGGCGTGACGAGGTAGTGCTGAGCGCCTTGAAATTTGCGGCTCTGGTCACGTCTCCGCCCGAGATGAACCCAGTCTGTCTACCGTTCCAGTGTACGGAAGCAACAGCCGATTTCTGGGGAAAATATAAGCTCACTGCCAGCGTCGTGAGCGGCTTCACGGCTAGGTCCACCGGATCACTGATCAAAGGTGCGCCAGGCGGAATCACTGCCCAGCTTCTCCCGCCGAAGGACAGCACCTTCACCGTCGCTGGGTCCACTGCACTGCCCCCGGTGGACAGGGCTACCGTCGCTGACCCGACAGTCAACGGCCTTCCACCGAACTCGTTGGAGATCACCACACGAACTTGATCCCCGCCAACGCTGATTCGTGCAATTTGCCGCACCGTCTGGTCATCAAGCGATTCAGGTACGCCAAACGTCGCCGGCAATTCCTCGCCCCAGCGCGGGGCCGGAGTGGCGGCCCAGGTCGTGATCCATGGTTCGACATCAGTCGCGGGGACCGCAGCGCACATCGCCATCCCGGCAAGCGCGAACGTGGCGACTACAAGAATAGATCGCGCGAGCCCTCGGGTCGCTTCGCGGGTCGTGCAGCACGACGATGTCGCGGACTGTTCATCGTCGCGCCCGCGGTAGCTCATCACGCTAGACTATCTCCTATAATCATTATTTGAACCGCCCCGGAAATTCCGGAGACTCGCGCATAAGGCAATTGGCGACTCGACAAATGCCTGAGTTTTCTAGCGGCGCACCGCCGCTAACTCTCGCATATGGTCTTGCGAGAGAATACGGCCCATATTCCGGCTCACCCATCAGCGTGCGAAGGTGAGTGGATATATCGAGAGGATAATATCCAAAGTTCGTGAGTTTTGCGTGACTCAGTGCTGCTTCGTTATGCTTTGTGGTGCCAAATGCAACGGGCGCCACGCGGTAAGTTATTGAAAATATTCAGTCTATTTACTAAGTTACTGCACTCATAATGCCGAGGTCGAGGGTTCGAGTCCCTCTCTCACCACCAAAATCAATGAGTTGCGATTGCCAGATCTTGGCACTTTGCGAGAGTTTGACACCAATAGTATGATATGATCACACTATCGGTGCATACGGTGAGGTGATCATGGCGACTGTCCGTAAGACGATTACGTTGACAAATCAGCAAGATGACTGGATCAAGGCACAGGTCGAAGGTGGCGACTACACCAACGATAGCGAATACATCCGTGATCTCATTCGGCGAGAGCAAGAGCGCGGCGCCGAAGTGGAAGTGATTCGCTCGGCATTGATCGAGGGTGAAAAGAGCGGGAAGCCAAAGCGCTTCGATGCAAACGCCTTCAAGCGTAAGCTCCGTCGCGCACATGGCTGAATACCGGCTTTCCCCGGCCGCCGAGCGCGACCTGGAAGGCATTTGGAAATACACGCGCCGAGAGTGGGGTTTAGACCAGGCTGAGCGGTACACCGACTTGCTGACGGCGGCGTTCCAGGTGTTGGCCGAATCGCCGAAGTCCGCTCCGGCGTGTGATCATATTCGTCAGGGGTATCGTCGACGCAATGTCGAGCGGCATATGATTTACTTCCGCATCACTGATTACGGTATCGCGATCATTCGCGTCCTGCATGAGCGAATGGATGCTCCCCACCACTTGTAAGGCATGCAGCCGGCTGTTAATTGGCAAGGCAATTCACGGATATTAGTCGCCTTTACATACTACCCCCTTACACGCGCTTCTTTCGGTATCTGCCCTGCGTCATTAACGTACCTACGTCATTGACTTACCTTAGGCGCGGTGATCTTCATCGAATCGCCCGTATTCACTCGCCAGATCGAGGAACTGTTGGGCGATGAGAGCTACGCGGAGTTGCAGTGGTTTCTGGCAACTAAGCCCAACGCAGGCGATGTGGTTCAACCGGCCCCCGCCATCTTGGCGCAGAAGCCCCTATAGGTATAACCCGGCACCAGCACCTGGGCTTCACGAATCGCCTCCCCCACCACCGAGGCGTCAAAGGTTTCGGCCACGGGCGTTGGCGTCGGCGCCGTCTTCAGCTCGAGTGCCTCGCCATTCGGCATGTAATAGGTGCGCGCGGAACGGCGGAAATCGACGGCATAACCGTCAAAGCCGGCCTCCATCAGAATTCGCAGATTCTCCTCAAGGCGGTGGGCAGACACCTGGACTATATCGGGCGAAACTGAGAACTAGAACGGGAGACCGACGACACTGAGCGACTGAGCGGTCGTATCATCGGACTACCATGTCATTCCTGACGCCCGCTTCTGGATTTGCGAGTTCCTCTGTGCGCGTCTCCCGCAGTGCCTCATCGGCACTGCCGCTCCTGGCGCTCCTGCTCTGCTCCGCGTGCGCCTCCTCGGGCGGTCGCATCGAGGGAGCCGACGACCCAACGCTGGTCGCGGAATCCGTCGCCGGGCCCGAAGTGCGGGACGTCCCAATGGCCGCGAGCGAAGCCAAAGACGAGGGTGAGCCCGAAGTTCCGGCGGCTGTCGCCGAGTCGGAGCAACGCGAGACGCCACGCAAGACGGAGGGCTTGCCGGAGTTGGTCGTGGAGGGGCGCGAGCGCCATCTCGTCATCCGCGATTTGGTTGCTGAGGGCCAGGCGCAGCTGCGCGACGTAGAACTGCAGTACGTCTTTATCGGTAAGGGTGGGCGTGAGGTGCTGCGCGGCCGGCCGGTCGCCTTCGCGTTATGGAGCGAGGCACAGAAGAACTGGACCATTGCTGACTTGGAGATTCCCAGCCCGCCGGTGAAATGGAAGCCCGGCCACGGGCCACTGCCCTTCACCGTGCGCACGCCCGGAATTGAGGTGCGGCACGTGAAGGGCACGGGGGCCGAGCGACTGATGTTCGCATTCTCGCGCGGCGGCGAGGAGCTGAAAGTCTATGGGCGCAAGTTCCCGGTATTCGACAACACCCTCATTAAGAAGAAACGCTGGCGCGAGGCGGCGGCAACGGCACGACCCATTGTCTATCTGCCCTATACCCGGGATACGCTTGACCCTGCCTTCGTCACCGGCGGCAGAGATTTCCTGCTCGCAACCGCACGGCGCGCCTTGGACGAGCTGCGCAGCTCGAACGTGCCGAGCGCGGCCTTTCCGGGCGAACTGCTCGCGGACGTGATACCAGCTGAGGTGATTACGACGCTCGCGGTCATAGAACAGACCGACGACGAGGACTTCCTCGAAAAGGGCAGAGATGCATTCGACGAGGTACTCAGCCAGTACGGCCTGAAGCGCGAGGAAGCGTATCGCTACAGCGTCTCGAGTGCGAAAGCGCTGGGCCCCATGCAGTTCACCGACCGGCACAGCAACGGCACCTATTCTCTCGTCGTGCGCAGGTGCCGCGGCGCGCAGCTGGACACAAACTTCGAGCGCGGCGCGACCCATTTGTCGAACGCCATGAAGGCGGCCGTCTGCCTGCTGGACATCGAGCTATCGCAGATGAGCAGTGAAATCCGCTCGGCTTATCGCAAGAATCCGGAAGTGATCGGAATCTTTGCAGTCGCCGCCTACAACGGCGGCCCGCGTAACGTTGCAAAGCTTTATCGCGCACTCGACCGCTTGGGGGTCCAACTCGACGAACTCCGCCGCGCGGGCCAACTGACGCCGGGCTCCTCAGTCACATGCCCCTGTGTCTGGCGCGAGCAAGCTTCTGTGGTGCAAGCAGTCAGCATTCCACGTTACAACCGCGAAAATAGCGGCTATATCGAAAAGTATCAAAGCATCCTCAGCCTGTTCGATTGAAGCCGCAGGGGCAGAAATAGTGGGATTGAGCGGCCCTTCAGGGGTGTACTGCGTGATCGCACCGGATCGATTTGGGTCATAGCAAATTTATAGCCAACAATTCGTTGGGGAACCGCAGCTCCCAGCCGGGAGCGGACGCTCGCCGTGAGAAGGGATATTTTCCGAGCGCCAACAACTCATGAGCCCTGTCCCGGCTGACGGCAAAAATAATTACATCATCATGAGCGGCTCTGTAAGCTCTCTCACTCGCAAAACGTTGAGAAGTAACCACAATATGAAACGCCTGATCACCACCACCATCCTATGTGCACTCGCCTCCTTTCCAGCGCACGCAGCCGCGGACGAGTCCAGACCGAATGTCCGCACGATCACCGCTTTTGTGCGCCTCGATCGATCGATGTACGAAAAGCAGATTGACGATGCGATGCGCGTGCTCGGCGCCGCGAGGGCCGAATTCGCCCGGCGTGGCTACGAGACGCAAACCGTCCGAATCGTGACGCAGCCGCTCGCGGAGCTCGTGAAGGGCCTCTCCGATACGGAAGCCCTTGCATTCCTTCGATCGCTCGATGATCTGTCGCAGAAAGATGGCTTCATGCCAAACGTCGGCCCGGCAATGCTCCACGACACCGACGATCCCGCGGCGATGCGCCTGCTGGCGCAGGTGCTCTCGACCCTCCCGCATCTTAACGCGAGTGCAATCATCGCGGATGACGACGGCATCCACTGGAAGACGATCCGCGAGTCAGCGAAGCTGGTGCGTTACGTCGCCGACCACAGTGTACACAGCCAAGGCACTTTTCTGTTCGCGGCGACCGCGATGCTCAAGCCGCTCGGACCGTTCTATCCGGGCGCGTATCATGCCGGTGCCGGCAAGCAGTTCTCGCTGGGATTCGAAGGCGCCGGCGTCGTGCAGCAGGTGTTCCGATCGACGCATGGTGACTTCGATGCGTCGGTGGCCGAGCTTACACGGCAGTTGACGATCCACGCGCGGGTCGGCGAGGAAGTGGGCAATGCAGTAGCCGCATCCAGCGGATGGGAGTTTGTCGGCGTGGATCCCACGCCGGCGCCGTTAGGCGACGCGTCGATTGGGGACGCGATCGAGCACTACACGGGCTCGCCGTTCGGTTCGCATGGCACGATGACGGCGGCGCTTGCGATTACCACGGCCGTTAAGGCGGTGAAGGTGAAGCAGGTGGGCTATTCGGGGTTGATGCTGCCGGTGATGGAAGACAAGCGTCTCGCGCAGCGCTGGGCCGAAAACACCTACGAGATCGATTCGCTGCTTGCGTATTCGTCGGTGTGCGGGACGGGACTCGATACCGTGCCCCTCCCGGGCGACGTCAGCGAAGAACGCCTGGCGAAGATCTTCAGCGACGTTGCGGCGCTGGCTTGGAAGTGGCACAAGCCGCTCACTGCGCGGCTGCAGCCGGTTACGAACAAGAGGGCCGGAGATAAGACCGACTTCGACAGTCAATACCTTTTCAATACCACACTTCATTGAGTCCAGGCCCCGGGGATCGAGCACCGAAGCGGCCTCAGCGTGAATGGGCGTCGAAGAAATCGAGGATCAGCTTCCATGACCAGCCGAAGTCATAGGTGTGTCCCATCGGGGCGCGACAATCGAGAACATTTGGCCAGCCGGTGCCGGCCGAGCCTCCCGTCCAGCCGGCCGCGTTGTTGGCGCAATAGGTGCGGCAGTCCGCATGAGTAGTTCCGTGGTCAAAGGAGGCGGCAGGCTTGCCAATGTAGGGACAGCCATTGATGGCTCCCCAGCGCCGGGCAATGGCGGACGCGCCGGTGTAGTAGTACCTGTCATCGTCGCTGGTCGTCGTATGACTAGTGTCTTCCCAGGCGCCCGGTGGCACAGTCGGATCCTGCGTACCGGTGATTACCAAAAGCGGCATGCCCTCTGTTTTCCGCGGCGCATCGAGGTAACCGCGATGCGGCAAGCCGATAATCGGTGCGATCGCCTGGAAAAGCGGCGCGCTTGCGGCGTTTTGGCCAAGCTCCCAGGTAAACATCCCGCCGTTCGACCCTCCCGATGCGAAAACTCTGGTGGTATCCACGCATAGCCTGGATTCGATTTCAGTCACCAGAGTGAGTATGAAGGCGACGTCATCGGCCTGACATTGCGTCCATGAGCACGTGTTGCGTGCGATATTCCTGCAGGAAGCATACGTGTAGTCGTGAGTGAGCGCGGGATCACAGATTGCACCAGCCGTGGTTTTGGGTGAATGTGTACCGCGATCCTCGCTCGGTCCCGCGAGTCCTGTCGTCGATCCCCGGAATGACCATGAGTTGCGATTTAAATCCGGGGCAGCCGATCCGAGTCCTCGCGGTGCGACGACGATATATCCCCGCTGGTCGGCAAGCCTACGGACGTTCTTGTCGTCAAGAAACTCGTTCTCGTTACCTCCCCAACCATGGAATACCAGCACCAGAGGGGACGGTGTGCTGGGCTTGTAGCCCGATGGAACGAAAACGCGGTAGGTCCGGGTCACATTCTGGTCCGTCATCTGGTAGGTGCCACCGGCGAGCGTCTTCCCGCAGCCGGCGGATTGTGTAATGGCTGCTCCAAGCGTTGGCTCCAGCATTGCGATCACAAGCGGACAGCACCAGCGTGCAAATACGCGCGTTATGGTCATGCGGTCTTGCTCATGCGGCGCTCAGATGCGCATGCCGCCCGTGACCGGGACGACCTCGCCCGTGATATACGATGCACCGGCGCAGAGATACACGATCACCTCTGCATAGTCTTCCGTTTGCCCAACGTGCGCCAATGGCACCGTCACCTTCGCCGCAGCGTCGATGTCGCCAAACGAGCACTCCCAATTTGAATTCACGTAACCCGGCGCAATTCCGTTGACGCGAACGGCCGGCGCGAGACCCCGAGCCAATTCTCTCGTCAATCCCGCCAGCCCGGCCTTCGCCGTCGCGTAGGCTGTGCTGCTGCCACCGCCGCCAAAGGCCGACATGGATACCGTATTGACTACCGCTCCGCGCGAATCGGTCAGCGCAGGCGCAAGCGACTTCGTCATCCAGAAGGCGCTCATTAGATTGATCCGCAAGATCCGATCCCAGAACTCATCCGTCAGTGCGGCGAGGTCTGACGGAGGTATGGGGGTGCGTGTGCCGGGTGCGCCAGCGTTATTGACGAGATAGTCAAGCCCGCCAAGCAATTGCAATGTCTTCAGGCCCACTTCGAGCGCGCTCGCGGACACACTGAGATCGCCGGGTACCGCTTCCACCCAAAAGCCCTGCGCTTTGAAATCACTCACGACTCGAGTCAACGCGTCGGTCGGCAAATCGTTCATCGCGACGCGGGCGCCGCTGCGAGCTAACCGTTCGGCGGTGGCAAGGCCGATGCCCGATGCACTGCCGGTTACGAGCGCACGACGTCCGTGCAGTTTAAATTCGATCAGGTCAGGTTTCGTCATGGAATTCTCGATATTTTGTTTCCGAAAGTGCCATCACGGTGCTGGGGCCGGGCGTACCGGTGACATCCACCGAATCGGGGCAATCTTGGGCAGCATCAGCACCCAGCCGATCAAGCCAAGCACGTTCACGCCGGCGGCGAGCGCGAATGCGACGTCGAATAATCCGGTCTGATCGACCAGTACTCCGGTGATTGCCGGAGCAATGAGGCCCGCTACGTTGCCTGCCGCATTTTGTACGCCGACCCAGCGAGCGCTTGCGGTGGGACCGGCGAGGATCTGCGGTATCGCGAACAAGCCCGGGTAGGAGCAACCGCTGACGATCTCGAAAACGAACAATGCTGCAATCGACCCCACTGCCGGCAGCGTAACCATACCGATCATGCAGACAATTCCGGCGATATGGTTGGCCGCCATGATGCCCTTGTAGACAATCGTGGGACTTCGTCCGGCACGTATCCACCGATCGGCGAGCCAGCCCATCGCGAGTGCGCTCACCGCGTTTAACAGGTAGGCCCACGACGCAATGGCTACCATTGAGCCCATGGAGAACCCGCGGGATTTGATGAGATAATAGGGCAGCCACGACACAATGAAGTAATAGCCGTAGTTTGACGCGAAGTGGCCGAGGGAAGCACCCCAGAGTTCACGCCGCCTGAGGACTTGAGCGAACGACGGTTGAGATTCGGCGGAAATCCGACTGGCCGCGGCCGGCAATCCCATTTTCACCCCTCGCCATGGCCACAGCCACATGAGTGATAGCGCGCCGAACACGACGAACACCGGCCGCCACCCGAACCCCGTCATGAGGTAACCGCCGAGCAGCGTACCGACGGCGGGACCTAGCAAGTAGCCGAAACTCAAGATGCCATTGGCAACCCCTAGGCGTGTGACATCGACCGCGTGTGCCAGCACCTTCGACGCACAGGGAAATGCGCCGCTCTCGCCGATACCAAGCAACACGCGCAGTGCCAATAGAGTCGCAAAACTTCCCGCGAACCCAGTCGCCAACGTGGCAATTGACCAAATCGTGACGCCGGCAGCGAGCACTCGCTTGGCACCGTAGCGTTCCGCGAGCCAACCCATGGCCGGCATACAAACGACGTAACCGTAATAGAACGCAGACAGCAGTATACCCAGCTGACTGGCACTGAAATGCAACTGGTCTTGGATCAGGGGAGCGGCCGTTGCCAAGTTGCCGCGGTCGATGTAGTTGATGAATACGGCAGCGGTCACCAGCAGCACGAGGCGTGATACGGAACGTGAATCGTGGATCTTCAGGTGCCGGATGATGTGATCGGCATCGAGGCGCTGCGGCGCATCCACGCCGCGGGGCCGCGACGCCATCAGCTTGGCGTGGTGCTCGAGGGTGATGAACCAACCGCCCTCGGTTTTCACTGGCACTCGATACTTAAGAACGGGCAAAAGGTCGGAGACCTCACGAACTGTGTCTGGTCCTACCGCCTGAAAAAGAACATTGGGTTCGCATTGATCGCGAGAACCTGCGCCGTGGGTGATCGGGTCGACGTTGTGAAGGAGGGGCTCTCTCTGCCTGGCACGCTCAAGGAGTTGCCGTTCCTGTAAGCGGAAGCAAAAAAGGCGGCAAGAAATGATCTATCGCATAAGGGAGGTTAGCTTCCGGTTAGTTCCGCGGCTCAATTGCCGCCAAGTGCTTGGCAATGGCCGCCTGCACCTCGCGTGGCCGCTCCGCCATCAACATATGTCCCGCTCCGGTCAGAGTAACTGTCGTCGCTCCCGGGATGGTGGCCCCCAACAGTTGACCGCTCTTGAGCGGCGTCATCTGATCCTTCTCGCCGCAAATCAATAGTGTCGGCGCTGTGACTCGCGCCGCCGACATGAGTCCGTCGCGATATGAAGCGCACGCTGAGAGGTCGTTATACAACACGCCCGGGTTGGCCGATTGCAATACGCGCTCGCCGACGCCAGCCATCCACACGCCAGGGGCCTGGCTGCCGCCCAGTCCGGCGCGGTAGCCATAGCCCCAAACATTGACCATGTCGATGGCAGCGTGGTCATTGGAGGCCGCTGCCGCAAGCAGATCCGCATGAACCGGCATCGCAGCCGCCGTGCGGCACGATGATCGCTCGCGCCAATCGACAGCAGTTCCGATTCAGCATGTGGTTGTGGGACTTTTGCGTTACTCGGTGGTGCGTTTGGGTGAATTTGCAACGGAGCACCTGCCGACGTTGATACTCGCGAGTGACCGTTTTCTCGCCCAGCTCGTCCCGAACAATATACCGCGGTCTCATCGTTTTCCCCCTATCCGGGGGATATATCGAATTGCCGCGCCTCTACCAGACTTTGCTCCGGCGCGCACGAGGATCTACGTTGACCAGAAAACGATCTTTCCGCGAATCCTGCGTACCAAGGCTGGTTCGACGGGCCACCAGCATGCGATGAGTCGCTTATTTTCCTGTTCGAGGAACTGAGTTGCTCGGAGGCGGGCTGACGGTCATCGAAATGGAGTCACTCTATGCAGTATTCTGATTACAAGTGTTTTCGGTTCGGGTTCGATGCTGGAGTCGCATTCATCAGCATCAATCACCCACCGATAAATCTTCTTGATGAAGTTTTGTCGCAGGAGTTCGACAAACTCGGCAAGGAACTCGAGGCCGATGAGAGCATCCGGGTCGTGGTCTTGCAGAGCGCGCTTCCTGATTTCTTCATAGCCCACTCTGGTTTGGGCAGGGTTGGAGCCGCTTCCAAAGTGGTATCCGTTACGCGCAGCTTTCGTCTTACGCAGATGATCGGCGAGCGGTTCAGGAACATGCCCAAGGTAACCATTGCCAAAATCGAGGGGCGCGCCCGGGGCGGAGGGAGCGAGATCGCGCTCGCCATGGATATGTGTTTTGCTGCAGTTGGCAAAGCGATCTTCGGCCAACCAGAGGTGGCGGTCGGGCTGGTTCCGGGCGGCGGATCTACGCAGAGATTGCCACGGCTCATCGGGCGGGGACGCGCATTGGAGGTGCTCCTGGGTTGCAATGATCTCTCGGCGGAGCTGGCGGAACGTTACGGCTATATCAATCGAGCGTTGCCGGCGGACGAGCTGACACCCTTTGTCGAGAAACTGGCTCAACGCATCGCCTCATTTCCTGCGCACGCCATCGCTCACGCCAAGGCGGCTGTGGATACTGGAGCATTTAGGTCCATGGCAGAGGGGCTTCTCGTTGAGGCCTATGAGTCCGACTTGAGTGTCGCAAGCGAGGTGACGCAAGCACGCGTGAAGGAGGCATTGAAGGTCGGCGCCGAAACTTACGAAGGCGAGCTGGAAATGGCTTATTTATCGAGGCTCTCCCCCACCAGATAGCCACGCGAACGAATCCATGTCGCTGAGGCACGTGTTCGCACCGACACTAGAAGGAAACCTATGCGCATTGTCAATTTTGAGAAGGCAGGCGTCTGCGGAATTGCGGCGGATGACGGCTCGGGCTGGCATGGCCTTACCGCGCGTGAAAGCGGCTTTCCAGGTACTCTGCCCGAACTGATTGCACAAAGTGCAGATCTGTTGCGAACAGGCAGAGACCTTTTGTCCATGCCCGTAATCGACCTGAACGCAGTTCGAATCCTGCCTCCGGTGCCCAAGCCGCCGAAAATCCTCTGTGTCGGCCTCAACTACGATGACCACCTCGAGGAAAGCGGACTCAAAAAGCCGAGCTATCCCGAGATTTTCGCGCGCTTCGCGACGAGCCTGATCGCTCACCGTGAACCGATCCGGCGGCCGCCCGAATCGTCCGCGCTCGACTATGAGGCAGAACTCGCCGTGGTGATCGGCCGGAGAGGACGCCGCATCCAGCCTGACAGAGCCCTCGATCATGTGGCGGGCTACTCCCTGTTCAACGATGCGACGATTCGCGATTTTCAACTGCGCACGCCGCAGTGGACGATGGGCAAGAATTTCGATGCCACAGGGGCATTTGCCCCCTGGCTGGTGACGCCCGATGCCGTGCCGCCGGGAGCCCGCAGGTTGCGCATTCAGGGCCGCTTGAACGGCCGAGTGATGCAGGATGCGAGTACCGACCAGCTCATCTTCAGCGTCGCCGCGCTGGTCGAAATGATCAGCGTCGCGATGAGTCTGGAGCCGGGTGATGTGATCATCACCGGAACACCCGGTGGCGTCGGGGCGGCGCGCAAGCCACCTGTTTTTATGCAGCCGGGCGATATCTTTGAAGTGGAGATCGAGGGGATGGGTGTCTTGAGCAACCCCGTCCAGGACGGGTGAAAATAGCGACAGGCCGAATCTCAACGCCACCCCAAGGCAGGCGATTTCATTAATCATTTGACCGTGGAAGATGACGGTTGTCTTGATCTCCTTAGACAGCCTTAAAACTGCTTAGGCCGGATCGGCTCTGAGTTCTATTTGGTGTTCCTCAAAATCATTCATTCACCGGCGCAACCCTCGAAACCAGCTGCGTGAGTATTGCGTGATTCAGTGCCGCTTCATTGTGCTTTGTGGTGCTATTGCAACGGGCGCCACGCGGCAAGTTGTTGAATTTACTTAGGTCGATTTTTTGCCAGCTGGTCTCATAATGCCGAGGTCGAGGGTTCGAGTCCCGCTCTCCGAAATTGGCATGCGCGCGGCACGAAGGCACTTGCACGAAGGTATCGATCGATACCCAAGTATTACATCGTCGCGCGGACCGACGAGTCGAAATTGGAGCAGTCAATTCAAAGATATTGGCAATACCAACGTTCAATCGCGTAGCCGACTTTGTTCTGGCAGCAAACGGACGGCACAAATGAACTGCAAGAGATTACGCGTGCGAGCGCGCCTGTCGCGTCGAGCACGCTGAGTGTGAAGGTTCTTACAGCCCCGTGGACGGCCCAGTCAGTCCTCGCGCTTTCACTAAGGTTCAGACGGACCAGCCGCCGGCAGGCCCCGCGTGAAATAGAAATCGGAGGCTGGTTTCGTTGAGGCGGCGGCTTGCCCGCACCGAGTAGCACGCGAACCGCAATTCGCGGATGACGTGGAATATGTGCGAGGATTGGCTCCATGCCCCAATCCCGCACGCTAAGACCACTCAAAACGCTTTGGACGGGAAACCAAGGTAAAGCGTTGCCGCTATCGGCGAGATTGAGACGCCTCTACGGCGGTTTTGGCCTGGTGCAGGCAGACTCGCTTCCGTACATCTACAGCAATTTTGTGACGACCCTGGATGGGGTGGTGTCGCTGCGTACGCGAGGGCACGCAGCTGGCGGGGACATTAGCGGCTTCAACACCCAAGATCGAATGGTGATGGGCCTGCTGCGTGCGGTGGCCGACGTGGTCATCGTCGGTTCGGGGACACTCGCCGCCGATACTCAACAGGTCTGGACGCCGGAGGCCATTTGTCCGGAACTTGCGCCGGAATATGCCCACCTGAGGAAGGCGCTCGGCAATTCGGGACCGCCGATCAATGTCATCGTCAGTGGTAGTGGATCGCTCAACCTGCGGCTGCCAGTGTTTTCGTCAGGAAAAGTGCGGGTGATGATCATCACGACCACCGCGGGTGCAAAACGCTTGGCCAAGCGTCGAATCCCCGATGGCGTTGAGATTCGCGCGATCCGCCGCGGCGGGGCAGAGATTGCGGCCAGCACGATTTGCAAAAACGTTTGTAGTATCCGCGGGGTCAAACGAGTACTGGTGGAGGGAGGCCCGCGATTGCTGGCCGATTTCTTCAAGCAACGATTGGTTTCGGAGCAGTTCTTGACGCTGGCGCCGCAGATTGCGGGTCGCGTGGCGGGCGACGGCAGGCCGGGTATGGTCATGGGCAAGGTGTTTGCGCCGCGCAATCCGTTGTGGGGGAAGTTGGTTGACGTGCGACAGGGCGACAGTCATTTGTTCCTGCGCTACACCTTTGTTTGACTTGTGGGGCGTCGCGGGTTGGCGAGCCGTCGCGTCTGCACTGACACGAGGGGCCGCTGAAGTTTTCGCAGGGCCGGCTTGCGCCGCCATTCGCGGTGTCATACCGTGTTAATGATTACAGGGGGCATATTATGGGCAAACAGTCACCGAGACTTGATGCGGAATACGTTGAACACAAGCGACGCCAGCTAAGGAAGCTTCTTGATGAACTTCGGATCGCCTCGAATGTCGCGGAGACCGAAGAAGGCATAGTCAAAAATGAATCGAATCTACAAGCGCGCGAATATGAGGACGACGCGCAGAAGCTGGATATGCTGGAGCGGGAGGGCAATCTGGTGGCTAGGGGTGTGGAGAGGCTGGCTCGAGTAGAGCGTGCGCTTGCGAAAATCGAGGAGGGTACCTACGGATTGTCAGATGTCAGCGGTGAGCGTATTCCACGCGATCGGCTCGATGTCATGCCCGAGGCCATCAATACTTTGAGTGAACAAGAAGCCTTGGAACGGATCGGCTGAGCCGTGACCCTGTGGGCGTCTTCAAGGCCTTGGCCGCTTAGCGCCAACGTTCCCGGCATGAGGTAGTCTGACTCGGCGGGGCGTAAGATTGGCGCAGACTCCTATGGTCGGCTGTAGGGATGACCCTGAGCTTCAGTGAAGTTAGAAGGGAGCATGAAAAAAATAATCGTTGGCAGCACGGCTGCGTTCTTCGTTACGACCTTTTTGGTTTTCGTCTCCACCGCGGCGCGCGCAACCGACTCATATGCGGTGAACTATGAGCGCGATACGGTGGTGGTAATGCGCGATGGGATTAAGCTCTATGCCGACGTTTTCAGACCAGAAGCCGCTGGAAAGTTTCCGGTTCTGCTACAGCGCACCCCCTACGACAAGAATTATGGTACGGAGTTTGGCTTAAAGGCGGCCGCTCGAGGCTATGTCGTGATCATCGAAGATGTGCGCGGGCGATATGCCTCAGAAGGCGAGTGGTATCCATTCAAGAATGAAATGAATGACGGATATGACACGATCGAATGGGCCGCGGCACTTGCTTACTCTACCGGCAAAGTGGGCATGTTTGGGGGCTCCTACGTTGGGGCTACGCAAATGCTAGCGGCCATTGGGCATCCGCCACATCTTGCCGGAATTCTCCCCGTCGTTACCGCTAGTAACTATCACGAGAACTGGACCTACCAGGGAGGTGCGTTTGAGCAGTGGTTTAGTGAGTCGTGGTCTTCTAAACTTGCACGAGATACATTCAATCGAGCCAATCAGAAACGTGTAGATCCGCTGAACGGCGCTGCGACCTTACCGTTGGTCGATTATCCAATCTTTGGTCTACAGCAGTTGCCTTCACAGTCAACAGCGACCAAAGCCTTTGCGCCGTATTTCCTGGATTGGCTCGATCATCCCAGTTACGACGACTATTGGAAGGCCGTCTCCATTGAGGATCATTTTTCCAATATTACTGTTCCTGCTCTACACGTCGCCGCGTGGTATGACATTTTTCTCGGCGGATCTCTCAGAAATTACCTGGGGATCAAATCGCATGGAGGGAGCGCGGAGGCTCGAAGTGGCCAAAGGTTAGTTGTTATCGTCGGTGGTCATGCCGGTGACGGCCCCAAAATAGGCGCGCTAGACTTCGGCGAAGGCTCTATTTTTGACGAAGACGAGACCACCATTCAGTGGTACGACTATCTCTTCAAGGGAGCTCGGAATGAGTTTTCCAGCGGAAAGCCGGTAAGTATCTTTGTGCTGGGTGCTAATAAATTGCGTCAAGAGGATGAGTGGCCGCTGGCGCGTGCAAAAAGCACTCGCTATTTCCTTCACTCGACGGGCGCCGCGAGCGGACATACACCTGGCGGCTCATTAAGTCTCAATGCGCCGGCAGCCGAGAAGTCAGATCAATTTATCTACGATCCAAGTGATCCCGTGCAGACGATCGGTGGCCCGCTGTGCTGTGGCGCGTTACGCACGGGTATCGGTCCGCAGGATCAGCGGCCGGCCGAGGCGCGCGGTGACGTGTTAACCTACACGACGCCCGCCTTCTCGAAAGAAACAGAGATTACCGGGCCGATATCGCTGGATCTCTATGTGAGCAGTTCAGCAGTAGATACGGATTTTACGGGAATGCTGGTGGATGTTTGGCCTAACGGCTTCGCACAAAACCTGACAAGCGGAATACTGCGGCTTCGATACCGAAAGTCCAGGGAGACCCCAGAACTCGCGAAACCCGGAGAGATTTATCACATTACGTTGGATTTACTGGCAACGAGCAACGTGTTCCTCGCGGGCCACAAACTTCGCCTCGAGGTATCTAGTAGCGATTTCCCGCGTTTCGATCGAAATATGAACACGGGCGAGGAACAACCGCACGCTACGCGAATGGTTAAGGCGACTAACGTGGTTTACCACGATAAAGCGCGACCGTCGGCACTTATCGTTCCTGTTGTGCCATAGGTCGCCCACGATGGAACGGGTCAGTGCATTCGTGTCCTCGGTACGGGCGGTATATGCGCTGTTTTGAAACTCTATCGCTTGGCGATTGAACGCGTTGTTTCGACAACCCTCAACCAGCACCGGGCGCATGAGCGGCAACTTACGATCAAATCGCATCGATACAGTGATCATCGATCCCCGCTACAACGGTCCGACGAGTACAAGTGGCAATGGCGGTTGGGTGGCCGGTAGCTTGGCGCGCCTGCTCGGGGCCGGGTCTGTGTCGGTCACGCTACGCGCGCCAGCACCGCTCGGCGTGCCGATGTTCGTACGCTGGCAGCACGACGGCACCGCGACGCTGGACAACGACGGCACTCTGGTAGCAGAAGCCACTGTGGCTCCCTTGGAATTAGATGTGCCGAAAGCGCCGGACGCAAACGAGGCCGAAGCCGCCGGCGTGCTGGCCCAAGAGGTGAGTGCGCAACGCGGAGTGAGCTGGCCTTACGCCCACTGCTTCGGCTGCGGTTTCGCGAGCAGCGACGGGCTGCGCATCGTGCCCGGGCCCGTGGGGGAGGATGGGATCGTTGCTACGGCCTGGACACCGCCGTCCGTGGCAACGGGCGCCAATGGTCAACTGACCGTCGAGGCGACCTGGGCTGCCCTCGATTGTTCAGGCGGCATCGCTTGGATCCACCGCCTGGAAGCCGGGACGGCCATTGTCACTGCACGAATGACCGCGTTAATCGACCACCCACTGCAAATAGGCCGCCAATACACGGTCATCGGCTGGCCCATCGCGCAGGAGGGCCGTAAGCTCCACGCCGGAACGGCAATCTTTGACGCTACAGGCAAAGTGCAGGCGCGCTCGCGGCAACTCTGGCTGATTCCGCGAGCATGACAGCTAAGCGGAGCCGTTCATGTGTAGAGCTCCGGGGCGACCCGTGCCCCACTAAGCAGAACAACGGATAAAGGTGCGATGCGATGAGGCTTCTATTCGCAACACTGCTGCCCACGGTGGCGCTTGCTGGCACCGGGTTCGACGGCACGTGGAAGACGAACATGGAATCCCTGAAAACGACGGGGAAACCAGTCGTTCTGCTGCTCGCGGGAGGCGCATACACCTGTTCGAGCTGCAATCCACCGTACACGGTGAAAGCAGACGGTGCTGAGCATAAGGTGACCGGCCAAGCCTACTTTGACATCGCAAAGGTGAAAGTGACCGGGCCGAACTCGGCTGACATCGTATTGAAGCAGGGAAGCAAGGAGTTGGTGCGCTTCAGCGATACGGTCTCTGCCGATGGCACGATGCTCACCAGCAAGGTCACGAATTTTGTTGGCGTGCAGACCGTGACCGATGAGCTGACGGCGAAGCGCGTGGCCGCCGCGCCTGCGGATTCGCACCCCCTCTCTGGCTCCTGGGTGGAGCAACAGCACGTGGCAGGCGACCTGCGCCCGGTGCAGTACCGAATGACCGCCGAGGGTTTCCAGATGCGCTGGAACGGTCAGAGTTATGACGCAAAGTTCGACGGCAGGGAGTATCCGGTTGCAGGCGATCCAGGCAAGACGACCGTGTCGCTCAAGAAGATCGACGATGCCACGGTCGAGGAGACCGATCATCGACAGGGCAAGGTCGTCGACGAGATTCGTCTGGCGCTCGCGAAGGACGGGAACACGATCGCGGTCATCGACAAGGATATTGCGCACGGACAGACGGTCACTTACACACTAGAAAAGCAACGTTGAGTGCCCACCACGGGCTGCAGTCAGCTAAAGGCTGTTAGTCAGATGCGACTGCGGCAGTTGGTTGCAACCTGTTCTGTGTCGTTCCCGACTTCTTGACGGCCTAAGACATTTCCGTAGATGAATATCGTATAAGCCGTCGGGACTCGAGCGGCGATCTCAAACGAATTGGAGGAGCCCGGTCACGCAGATTGCGAATGGATCAATGATGCTCTTCGGTGACCGAGGGTTTGCACCGGTAGGCGGTTCCCTTGGGCGGGTCCCGGTCGCGCGTGAGTAGTATCGTGTCGCCGCCGAGCCCCACCGCTTGATTCTGCATCTCGCGGCGCTCATCTCTGACGTAATTAGTGTCCGTTAGCCCAATGACGTTGCCGAGCACGGTACACGATGCTACGTCGGCCTCCTTGTGAGTCATGGTCACGTTTTCTGCACCGGGCTCCGACGGAATGCTTACAACACACCCAGTGGACAGCAGGGGCAGCACCAACAGCAGGGCAAGGTGGAGATTCGGCAAATGAGTGGGATTTGTTTGTAGTAAGCGCACCAGTAAGTGAATGTCATTGTAACTAAGATAAAAACCACTTAAACAACACAGAGTAGCGTCTGCCCGGTAGCCGTTTCAATCTTGTGTTTGACGCTCAATACCGAAACGCGCCATAGGATTCGCCTTGTGCGGCGGCTCTAGAGCGCGGCATTCACATTCCACCAGCGGCTAATTAGTCAAATCCGATCAACGCAGTCAGCTGCTGCCATGTCGTCGGGGCCGGCGCATATCGTTTACGGACGTCGTCAAATGCGTCCGCCACTTCGCGCATCATTCCCTCACCTGCATGTGCGGGAAGCCAGATGCCCTCAACAGCTAGGTATCGGCGCGTTCCGTGTTGAAGGATTCGATATCGATTCCGCACATCAGTAGTTCCAAGTCACCCGGGTGATAGTACAGACTCCGAATCACAAGCTCGGGCCCGCCGCGGCGCATCTGGCCGCAGCGCAACGATTATATCCATGAACTCTGGATCCGCTCCAGCCGCCTGATCTGACTCGCAACCTTCTGCAGGCTCCGCCGCGCCCACGGCTAAATTTTCGGCTCTCGCTTTGCAAGGCTTGCGCAAGTCAAGATCGGCACCCCCGCGTCTGTTTGCGATGGTACAGGCAACGAAACCACGATCGATCACTCGGCCACCCGAATCATGGCGGCCTATGTTGCTGGCTATCGGCCGACGCGATTGCATTCGACTTTCGCACCATTCACGGCGCACCGGCGAGCGCGTCGTCCGTCACCTGACGTGTCTTTTCATCCCGGTGGGTCGGTTCCGATGCGCGCTTCGTGCGGCGCGGTGCATCGGGATCCCCGCCGTATCCTCGTCTGACGCTCAAGGACGGCGCGCCATTTCCTAATGCGTCGTTCACGCAATTACTGCGACTTCGCGACTGCGCTCCAACGGCCTGAACGCCATCGCCATCATCACCGCGACAATCCCGAACCCCCAAGACACGAGGTACAGCGTGCCATAGCTGCCGAACCGGTCGTAGAGCCATCCACCGAGCACCGGACCGGTGGCCATGCCGAAGCTCCCCGCCATCGCGGTGCCGCCGATCACTGTACCCATCATTCGCAGTGGAAAGTTTTCGCGCGCCAGCACCGCGTACAGTGGCATTACACCTCCATACGTAAAGCCGAATAGCACAGCCACCGAGTAGAACACGCTTAGGGAACTGGCAAAGTAATAGGATGCCGCGAAGAACGCCTGCATCAAGAGACCGACAATCAGCGTGCTGCGTGCACCGAACCGGTCGCCCGCGAGTCCGAACGCGATGCGCCCGCCGAGACCTGCGAGGCCTTCCACGCTATAGATTGTCACAGCCGTGCCTAGCGGGATGCCGCAGGTCACGGCATAGCTCACGGTGTGGATGATCGGCCCGGAGTGCGTCGCGCAGCAGAAGAAATTGGTGAGAACCAGCACGATGAACGGCGGCGAGCGGAAGAGTTGCCCGATGGGGATTGTGGGCTCAGCGGTCGCAGTGCCGCCCATGCCCGTTGGCAGCCGCTCGAGCGCAGGCGGCCGGCGCACCAGGAGCGAGACCGGCACAATGACGGCCACCACCAGAATCGCCACGATTTGCAGCACCTGCCGCCAGTCGTGTGATGCCGCGAGCCGAGCGACCCACGGCGACATAGTCAGGGGCGCGACGCCGAATCCGGCTGACACCAGAGAAACGGCCAGGCTGCGTTGCGTCGCAAACCAACCGGTAACGCAGGCCATAATCGGCGCGAAGATCGCCGAGGTGGCCAGGCCCACCAGCAGCCCGAACGCAAATTGGAATCCTGTGAGCGATGTCGCCGTGCTCGCGAGCGCAAGGCCGGCACCCAGCAGAAGAGATCCGGCAAGGCAGGTCCAGCGGGCGCCGATCCGATCGCTCAGAGCGCCCCACGCGATACTCCCAACGGCCATTGCGAGGAATCCGACGGTCATCGCGGCCGACACGCCGGTCGTAGACCAGCCGGTGCTGGCAGTGATCGGCCGCAGCAGCACCGGGAGCGAAAACATTGCGCCGAGCGCGATGCAGCCCATTACGGCGCCGGCCGCGACAATCACCCAACGGTAGCGAGGTTCAGACATGAGCGCCCTTGATATTTTTACGAGGATTCTACACAAGAAAACTGTGGTACGGGTGTATGGCCCATGCCATCTGCTCCGCGGCTCGATTCTGCTGCTATGATTCCCGGAGTGGGTTTCCGGGGGGAGGGGGAGTGGACACTCGGGTTGAAACACTGAATAAGCTGCGGCTGCGCGCTGCGGGGCCGATGGCTATCGCGCGCAGGTTCTACTTGCTCGCGGGCGTCGCAATTGTGGTGATCTCCGCGATCGGCTTTCAGGAATTTTATCTGCGTGGTCGGGAATTCGGCGGCACCGCCATCTCCCCGCAAATGTTACCGTTCGTGATCGTGCACGGTCTTGCCCTTACTGCATGGGTCGTACTCTTTCTCGCTCAGACCGCGTTGATTTCGAGTCGTCAACGGAAAATCCACATGACGCTGGGCTGGTGTGCCGCCGGACTCGGGACTCTCATCGTAATCAGCGGATTGCTGGTCGCGGTCAGGTCCGTTCAAGCTGATCCGCTATTCATATTCTGGGGCATGGAATACCGCCAGTTCCTGCTTGTGATGTTGACCGAAATCAGCTGCTTCGCGGTGTTGCTTACCGTGGGTCTGCTAAACCGCAAGCGCCCCGTTCGACACCGCGCGATGATGCTGCTGGCAACCTTGAGCATAATCGCCGGCGCGACCCTGCGGATACCGGTGCTATTCACCGTATTCGGCACGGTGGGTTGGGAAGGGATTTTCGGTCCTGTATTGGTTCTCGGAGCCGTGCTGCTTGCCATCCGTTCCGCCTTGCTGCGATCGCTAGACCGGTGGCTCGCGGTGGGGCTCGCTGCAATGGCCGTAGTCTTCTTCGCTGCTGCGCAAGTGGCGACGAGCGCCTGGTGGGTCCACGCAGCGCACGAGACTTTCGGGGTCTGATACGTGGCGGCGACTGCGTATGCGATCAAAGCGGAGGTTGTCGATCCAGAGGCGCGGACGTTCACCTTCACCGCCCAGAAGACGATGTACGGCGGCAAGCGGATCGCCAAAGGGGACACGGTTTTCCTGTTCGCGAGCGAGAACGAGGGCGGCCAAGGTCTCATCGCCCGCGGTATCGTCACTCACGCCGAGGCCATTCGGAAGAAGCGCGGCGTAGCTCGCCAAACGCCGCGCGTGAGTGTCGCTATCAAGCGAACGGCGCTCGCAAAACGGCCAATGGGACGGCGCGAGCTCAAGCATCTCACGGACTGGAATGACGGCCGGCCCGGGACTGAGCTCAATTTCAAATTCTATCGGCAAGCAACCAACAAGATTGTCGGTATCTCCGATGGAGCGGCGTCGTTTCTCAGTAAGTGCTTCTAATACCATCCAGACCGGCTACGCTTGGGGTTGTTTTGAACGAGCTATCGGTGTGCCACAGCTGATTGGCGCGGGCGGTCAATGCTCGCTGATGGGTCTCCGGCACCAGTGTGCCGTCTGCCGCAATATTGTGGCCGTGACCTCTTGCTCGCGAAACAGCAGCAGGCTGTGCTCTTCCAAGGCGGCACGTATCGAATGATATGTGCTATCACTGCTGGCCACGTCGATCAGGCCGGCGCCCCGCACTTCGACTCCGAATTCGGGTCCGAGGGAAACCAGTTCCATGACGCTACCCCCATGGAAGATCAAATATGGTTTATCGTGAATCATGAAAGCAGCGGGGGTTAAGAGAATGAGACCGACAGTCCCGACACTACTGAGCTTCAATGGGGGTTACGTCGATTCAATTGGATACTTATCCTTGCAAGGCCTATTCACTGCGCACGTCACAGGCAATTTCGTCACCATCGGAGCCGCGCTGGTATTCGGAACCTCGGGCGTTGTCGCCAAGCTGCTGGCGCTGCCGGTGTTTTGTATGGTGGTCATCGTGACGCGGCTGGTTAGTTCCAGCCTGCCGGCGCGTTGGCCGGTACTTGAAACGATTTTAACCCTGAAGCTGCTTCTCTTGCTTGTTGCAGCGGTACTTGCAATTGCGATGGGTCCATTCGCTACTGGTGACGGCGCGCCCGCGATCATAGTGGGCATGACGCTGGTTTCGGCGATGGCAATTCAAAACGCGGTGCATCGTATTCACTTAGGCGCCGCTCCGCCGACAACTATTATGACCGGTACAACGACTCAGATGATGATTGATATTGCGGACATGATTCGCGGGGTGCCGGGGGTTGCACGCGACGCCATCAGGTCTCGGTTAGGGCGCATGTGTGTCGCCGTTGCAAGTTTCGCCGCGGGCGCTGCGGCCGGCGCGCTGCTCTTCAGTGCGATCGGCAGATGGTGTTTTGCGTTGCCACCCATCGTCGCATTGTTGACCAGATTCAGCGCTAAGTCTTCTCCGACCGCCCCGACCGGGCCGCAATCCGCGACCACCTGATCCTTAGTCTGCGGACGTCGACCGCCGGCCCGCCTCCCACACGCCGCTAGCCCCGTTCGGATGTCTTCGGAGGTCACCAGAACACCCAGCCCAGGCAAGGCAGAGCGAGTCATTCTTTACGATTCGACCGCGATCATGCTCGCCGTCATCATTCCGGTCATCGTGCTCTCGGAGCTTGGCTCACCCGACGGGGGGTGCGTGTCTACGATGTCTTGCGGTACGATTGTTTCCGCCGCACAGCAGGGATCCCGACAGTTTTCGCGGCGCCAATTCTCTGCGACGCAGAACGGGAGGTTGAGATGGCCAATGTTGCAGATCGAATAGTTGAGACGCTCGAAGCCGCGAATGTGCGCCGCATTTATGGGCTGGTGGGCGATTCGCTCAACGGCATCACCGAGTCGATGCGCGTGCGCGGCAAGATCGAATGGATTGCCGTCAGGCACGAAGAAGTCGCGGCGTTTGCCGCCGGCGCGCAGGCTCAGCTCACGGGCGATCTCGCTGTATGCGCCGGAAGCTGCGGCCCCGGCAATTTGCACTTGATCAATGGGCTGTTTGATTGCCATCGCAACCGCGTGCCCGTGGTGGCCATCGCAGCGCATATCCCTAGCACCGAAATTGGTTCCAGTTATTTTCAGGAAACCCATCCACAATCGTTGTTCAAGGAATGCAGCCACTATGTCGAGCTGATCTCTGACCCGGTTCAGGTGCCGCGAATCGTCGAGACGGCGATTCGCGAGGCGGTGGCGAAGCAGGGCGTCGCCGTCATCGTGATTTCCGGCGACGTTGCCTTGAAGGATGCGGGACCATTGGCGCCTTCTCCGAAGCCGGTATCGCGATTACCTCGCGTCTGCGCCGCCGAGATGGACATCGATGACTTGGTCGACTTTCTGGACAGCGGTGAAAGAACGACGATCCTCTGCGGCGCCGGTTGTGCCGGTGCCCACGATGCCGTGGTAGCCCTCGCAGCCAAACTCAAGGCGCCCATCGTGCACGCGCTGCGCGGCAAGGAGCACATCGAATGGGACAACCCCTACGACGTGGGAATGACGGGGCTCATTGGATTCTCCTCCGGATACCACGCCATGGAGGCGTGCGATACCCTGCTCATGCTCGGCACGGATTTTCCGTATCGGCAGTTCTATCCCACCAAGGCTCGAATCGCGCAGATCGATATTCGCGGCGAGAATCTCGGCCGGCGTTGCCGGCTCGATCTCGGCGTGATCGGGGACGTGCGCGAAGTCCTATCGCGGCTGACCGAACGAGTGTCAGCGAGAGTTGACGATTCGCACCTGAGTGCCGCACTCAGCCATTACGCCAAAGCGCGCCAGGGTCTCGACGATCTCGCGAAGGAATCTTCGAGGCATACACCCATTCACCCGCAGCTCGTCGCGAAAGTGGTGAGCGATATCGCGGCTGAGGATGCGATTTTTACGTGCGACGTGGGTGAGCCTACCGTGTGGGCGGCACGATATCTCAAGATGAACGGCAAGCGCCGGCTGCTGGGCTCATTCCTGCACGGTTCAATGGCCAATGCGATGCCGCAAGCCATCGGCGCGCAGTTCGCGATGCCTGGCCGCCAAGTTGTTTCGATGTCGGGGGATGGCGGTTTTGGCATGCTCATGGGCGATTTGCTGACGGTGCGCCAATCGAAACTACCGGTCAAAATTGTGATCTTCAATAACGGACTGTTAGGCTTCGTCGACATCGAGATGAAGGCGGGCGGATTTCTGCCAACGGGCACGCGGCTCGACAATCCAGATTTCGCCAGCATGGCCGAATCGATGGGTATTTATGGCGTGAGGGTGGAGGACCCGGGCCAATTAAGATCGGCAATCTCAACAGCCTTTGCACATCAGGGTCCGGCCGTCATCGACGTGTTGACTGATCGGCAGGAGCTCGTGATGCCGCCCGCGATCAAGCTCGAGCAAGCGAAGGGCTTCAGTTTATGGATGCTTAAGGCGGTACTCAACGGCCAAGCGAACGAGATTGTGGACGTGGCGAAGACGGCACTCGTGCGCTGAACTCACAGGAACCTGATAGCCGCAAGTCCCCGATGTTGGCTGGATCGGAAGACCTTGCGTTATCTCCAAGCGAAGGAGCCGCAAAGATGCGTCCCGACAATAAGTCTCGAACCAAACTCAAGAGTCCGACAATCAGCAGGGCGACAAGCCCGATGGCCAAAGCGCAAATAATGAATTCTCGCATCTGCGACGACCCCATGTGGAATTGACGGCTCTTTCCGCTGTTGCCCGGACGACACCAGCTAGGGCCGATGGTAGCGGCTATAAAAAAGGGTCGCTTGTACGCGCTTGATCTTTCTTGCTTAAAAATGCGACTGGGGTCCGGCTGGTTGGTTCCGCGGGGTAGGCTCGGCGTTGATAGAATGGCCTCGAGGAGAGACGCATGCGCATGCTGATCGTTGGCGCCGGATCGACCGGTGGATACTTCGGCGGCCGCCTGGCTCAGGCGGGCCGAGATGTCACGTTTCTGGTCCGACCCGCTCGGGCGGCCCAGCTGGAACAGCAAGGGCTTCAGATTCTGAGTCCGCACGGGAATTACACCCTGCGCCCGAATCTCGTTACTGCCGATCAGCTATCCGGATCCTACGATTCCGTATTGCTCACCGTGAAGGCCTTTTCTCTGGAATCCGCTCTCTCAGACATGGCGGCGGCCGTGGGACCCGAGACCATGATCCTGCCCGTATTGAATGGGATGAGACATGTCGACATTCTTGCCAGCCGGTTTGGCAAGAGCTCCGTTGTAGGTTGTGCGTGCAAAATTTCTGCGTCCATCGATGACCGGGGCCGTATCGAGCAGCACAACCCGATTCAGGAAATCGCTTATGGAGAAATGGACGGCACTGCATCGGCGCGCATTCAACGGCTCGATCAGTTCATGCGCGATGCGGGATTCGACGCAAGACTATCGAGTGTCATCGAGCGCGAGATGTGGGAGAAGTGGATTCTGCTGGCCGGCCTTGGCGGCATTAACTGCCTGATGCGCGGCGCCATTGGCGAGGTGCTGCAAGCACCGGGCGGATCCGAATTCGTGGCGCGGCTTCTCCAAGAGATCGTCTCGGTCGTGGAGGCCGTAGGTGTAGGTCCCAGCCCCGAATTTATGGTCTGGACTAAAACGGTGTTGACGGCACCGGGTTCGACGCTGACTTCATCCATGTATCGAGATCTCATGAGGGGCGCGCCCATAGAAGCCGATCAAATCATCGGCGATCTGGTAGAACGTGCTCGCGCAGCGGGCATCGAGACGCCGCTACTCGGGGTTGTCTACACCCATCTTTGCGTCTATCAGCGGCAATACATCAGCAAATCTTGAAAACCGAGGCCTCGTGTGCCGCAAAAATCCAGCAACTTCTCGTCGGGGCAGTCGATCTCGGCTATATTTGCAATTGGAGCGCCACACTGGGCCTGGACCGTGCGATAAGGACTTCGTGACCCCATGACTCTGACAGAATTGAGCTACGTCGTGGCGCTGGCGCAGGAACAGCATTTTGGACGCGCCGCTGAGCGCTGTCACGTCAGCCAACCCACTCTCAGCATTGCCGTCAAGAAACTGGAAGAGGAGTTGGACGTCACGCTGTTTGAGCGCTGCAAGAACGGCGTGGAGATCACCCCGGTGGGCGAGCGCATCGTGGCGATGGCCGGCGGCGTACTCCACCAAGTCGCGGCCATCAAGGATGTCGCCGCTCAAGACAAGGAGCAACTGCGAGGACCCTTGGCGTTGGGTACTTTGCCCACCATCGGCCCCTATCTGCTGCCGCAATTCATTCCGCTGTTACAGAAAACCGCCAGCCAACTTTCCCTGCACGTCGAGGAGGGGAGTCAAGATTCGCTGACGATCAAGCTGCGTAACGGCGAGCTCGATGCCATTGTTGTTACCGCCCCGTTCAGCGAACCTGACGTGGTGTCCCAACCTTTGTTCGACGAACCCTTCGTGTTGCTGATACCCGCCGCTCACCGGTTGGCGAACAAATCGGTCATCGCTGACGCCGATCTCGACCCCGCCGAAATCCTGTTGCTGAGCGAAGGCGATCGATTCCGCGAGCAAGTTCTGGCGGCTTTCCCATCATTGGGTCCCCCGCAAGCATCGGGGCCGGGAGCGAGGCGAAATTTGATGCGCGGGAGCACACTGGAAGCTCTGCGTCACATGGTGGCGTCGAAGTTGGGGCTGGCGATCCTGCCGCAGAGCGCCGCCGAAGCACCGGTGTATGCACCCGACATTCTAGTTGCACGCCCCTTTGAAAGCCCCGCGCCTAAACGCACTTTGCTATTGGCGTGGCGGGTGAGTTTCCCGCGGCATAAGGCCATCGATGTTCTGCGCCGCACCATTCAGGCCAGCAGCTCAGCCTTCTGGAACTATAGTACCGCCCGCGGTCCGGACACCCTCGCTGTGCTGGTGGAAAACCGGAACTGGTAATGCGCCCCCTATCCAAAATCGTCATCGTTGGCGGCGGCACCGCGGGGTGGATGGCGGCATCCATGCTGAGCCATCATTTCAAACGCGAGCTCTCCCAGATTCAATTGATCGAATCCGATGAGATAGGGACGATTGCTGTCGGGGAGTCCACCGTACCGCCGTTCGTCAATTTGATGCAGCGGCTCGGAATCGATGAGCGGAATTTCATTCGCGCGACCGAGGCAACCTACAAGCTGGGTATCCAGTTCGTCGGCTGGCATCAGCGCAACAAGAAATACTTTCACCCCTTTGGCGTCATCGGCCGGTCGATTGGAGATCACGATTTCTATCACTGCTGGCTCAAGGCGCGGGCCCATGGAGATACGTCTTCGCTGCTGGATTTTTCGCCCTGCAATGTCATGGCTGAAAATGGCCGGTTCTTCCCGCCCGCCCAGGCCCGCAACACTCCCATTGGCGGCGCGAACTATGCACTGCACGTCGATGCACTGTTGGTGGCCCGCTATCTGCGCAGCTACGCCGAAGCGCGCGGACTCAACCGCGTCGAGGGCAAAGTGACACGGGTGGTGCAACGGGACGACGGTTTCATCCGCGGCGTGATGCTTGCCGATGGCCGGGAAATCCAAGGTGACTTCTTTATCGACTGCACGGGTTTCAGGGGACTTTTGATCGGCCAGGCGCTCGGTGTCGGTTCCGTGGATTGGTCGAATTATCTGCCGTGCGATCGTGCCGTGGTGACCAAGACGGCCGGCCAAAAGCCGCTGCTTCCCCTGACGCGCGCCACCGCAGAACCCGCTGGATGGAGCTGGCAGATACCGTTGCAGCATCGCATGGGGCAAGGCTATGTGTACTCGAGCGGATTCTGCAGCGACGCTCAAGCGAAATCGACGCTGATGCGAAGCCTCGGGGGGCCTGCCCTCGAAGATCCGCGCGTCATCCCGTTCACCACGGGGCATCGCAAAGAGTTGTGGAAATACAATTGCCTTTCGATCGGCCTTGCCTCCGGTTTTGTCGAACCGTTGGAGGCGACATCCATCCACATGATTGCCCGGGGGATGGATTTTTTCCTGCGTTACTTTCCGGACCGCGACTGCGACCCGGCGCTGATTCGCGAATACAACCGCCGCATGGTGGCGGACTACGAAGAAATTCGTGATTTCATCGTCCTGCATTACAGCGCTACGGCTCGAGACGATTCGCCTTTCTGGCAGTGGTGCAAGAACATCAAGCTGCCTGATTCATTGCGGGAGCGAATCGAGCTGTTCAAAGGTCACGGTGCGCTGCGCGAAGGGGTCGATGAGTTGTTCCGCGGCTCCAGCTGGCAATCCGTATTCGAAGGCATGGGCATCAGCCCGAGCGTTTACAGCCAACGAGTGGAGAATATGCAGTACGCGGAAATTGCGGCGGCATTGACCACCGCCAAGACCGCCATTGCCGGCATGGTGGCTCACTTGCCGACTCACGAGGAATTCCTGCGAGCCCAGGCAGGCTAGCCGTTCGTCCGCAATCACGATAGCTAAAATCTATCGCCCGCCGATTGTATCTGCCAAGACGCGCTGCCTATCATGTTGCGCCCTTGCAACCGATGTGACCCCCGTGGATCAACACGCCTTGAATCGCAGACAAGTATTGCAGGGGTTGGTTGCGGCCGCTTTGCCCCTGGGCGCGCTTTCGTGCGGAAAAGGCTCGGGCGGAATCGGCAAGGGCGAGCCCCTGCAGGTGGGGGGACTGCCGGTAACTTGTAATCTTACGCTTCCGGTGGCTTGTGTCTCCAAGGCCCGGAGCAACGTCGCGCTCGCTGCCGGCCAGCCGCGCTTCGACTACAAGTACAGCAAGTACAGCGGCTGGCCCGAAGTCAAGGAATCGCTGATGGCGGGACGCATTCAGGCCGCGTACATGCTGGCGCCGCTGGTCATGGACTTGGCGGACAAGAAAGTACCTGTACGAATCGTCTCGCTCGGGCATCGCTCCGGCGCCGTCATCATGGTCAGGAGCGATTCGCCGTACCAATCCTTCAGGCAGCTTGCCGGCAAACAGATTGCGATTCCCAGCCGCTTCGCCGTGGACTTTCTGTTCTTAAGGAAGATGCTGGCCCGCGAGAACATGACGCCGAGCGACGTCCAAATCGTCGAGATGGCGCCGCCCGATATGCCGGCGGCGCTTTATGCAAACGCCGTCGATGCCTATTGCACCGGCGAACCCTTCGGCGCGGCCGCACAGCGAGCCGGTTACGCGCGACCGCTCTCCATGACCCGCGACGAATGGCGCAACTACATCTGCTGCGTGCTGACCGTGCGAGAAGAGTTGATCGAGGAAAACCCGGCCATGGTTCAGGATCTCGTCAATCAAGTGCTGGGTGCCGGAGTGTGGCTCGATCAACTTAAGGAGAACCGCAGCAAGGCCGTTGCCATTGCCGCGAGCCGGGAATTTTTCAATCAAGATCCGAACATCATTCAGTTCGTGATGGAAAACCCGGCGGATCGGGTGACCTACGGTGACTTACGAATGATCCGCGCCGAATTCGAAGAGCTCATGCAGCTGTCGATGGCCGCGGGCACCATCAAGCACCCCATTGCCTACGAAACCTATGTGGATGAGACCTTTGCCAAGAACGCACGCGCCGCTGCCATTTCCCTGTGAGCCGTCATGAACTGCGCGACCCGCCGTGCGGCGCTCATGGCTTGCGTGTTGCTGTCCGTGATAGCGCGCGCCGCCGAAACCGAGGGGCTCAAAGCCGGCGTCTTCAATCCGGCGCGAGAGGCGCCGGATTTCTCCGTTCGCGGTTCCGACGGCACGGCACTCACGCTCAGCCGTTATCGAGGCAAGGTCGTGGTCCTGGGGTTTGGCTACACCTCTTGCCCCAATGTCTGTCCGGTCACTCTTGCGGTTCTCGCACAGGCGCTTCGAAAACTAGGACCCTCAGCAGCGCAAGTGCAGGTCATTTATCTCACGGTGGATCCCGAGCGCGACAACGCGGAGCGGCTGAAGCAATATCTGGCCGCCTTCGACCCGACCTTCGTAGGCGGCACAGGCACCGCCGCACAAATGGCCGCGGTGCGCACAAGCTACGGGGTCACGGCGGAAAAACACGGTACGGGAAGCGACTACGCCGTGGCGCATTCGTCCTTTGTCTATCTCATCACTCCTGAAGGCAAGCTGCGGGCGCTGATGCCGTTCGGGCACAAGGCGGACGACTATGTCCACGACATTTCCATGTTGTTGAATTGATCACGTGAATACCCCGCGCCCGACTCACAAGCGCCGACGGATCGTCATGGCCATCGTTACGGTAGGCGCGTCGGCTGCGGTTGCTTGGGCGGCATTCACCCCCGTTACCTTTGCTTCGCGGGAGGAGACTTTTGAAATCCCCAAGGGAACCTGGGCTCGGCGCATGGCGGGAAATAAGGTGGAGATTCTGCCGTCCCAGGTTTTTCTGACGCTCGGCATCAGGGATGTATTGCTGCTGAAAAATATGGATGAGGTGCCGCAGATCTTCGGTCCGACCTTGATGATGCCGGGCCAAAGCTTTCGCCTGCCGTTCGAAGTGGCCAGCAGCTATCAATTTGCCTGCACGGCCCATGCGAGCGGTCAAATGACGGTGGTCGTGGACGAACAACCGGATACGCCTTGGCGTCGGCTCCTGTGGAGAACACGCAGAGTTTTCAGGGTCGTTGCGTGAACAAAATCAAAGCGAGTCTGCCGGCGTTGGCCGTCATCGCCTTATTGCTGGCCGCGTGGTGGTTGATCGTCGCTGAAACTCACAGCGTCATTTTTCCCACGCCCTGGCAGGTCGTTACCGGCACAGCGGAACTCGTCAGAGACGGCACCCTGTTTACGCACATCGGTGCCTCGCTGATGCGTGTCGGCATAGGATTCTCGCTCGCGGTACTCGTCGCCGTGCCGTTGGGCCTGTGGTTAGGGTGGGTCAGGGGCGCCTACTCCACGCTCAATCCCCTGTTTCAGATACTGCGGCCCATCTCTCCGATCGCATGGATACCCATCGCCATTCTGTGGTTCGGCGTCGGCAACGCCTCGCCGATCTATCTCATCTTCATATCGTCGGTATTTCCAATGATCGTGCAAACGACTGCCGGCGTGCACACCATCGAGCGCCGCTATCTCTGGGCCGCGCAAAATTTCGGCGTTTCGCGCTACACGCTGTTTCGCCAGGTGGTGATTCCGGCCGTGTTCCCGCAGATCATCGTCGGCATGCGGATAGGACTCGGCGTGGCGTGGCTGGTGGTGGTCGCGGCGGAGATGATCGCCCTGCGCTCGGGACTCGGATATCTCATCATCGATTCCCGTAACGCCGGCAACCGCTACGACCTCGTGATCGCCGGGATGGTCATCATCGGATTGATCGGATTGATGCTGGATGGCGTGATGCGATTGCTCGAGGGATTGAAATCGGTCAGGTGGCGCTATGCGCGCTAAGATCGAAGTGAACCGCCTGCGCAAGGGATTTGCGTCAAACGGTGTACAGCTTCAGGTCGTCGACGAAGTCAGCTTCAGCGTGGGCGACGGCGAGTTCGTCGCGATCGTGGGTCCCTCGGGATGCGGAAAAACGACGCTGATGAACATGGTCGTGGGGTTCGTGCAACCGGATTCGGGATCGATCCTCATCGACGGAGTGCCGCGCGCCCTGCCCAATGCCAAGGGCATTCTCATATCGCAACAGGGCTCCATCTTCCCCTGGCTTACCGTCCAGCAGAATCTGATGTTCGGATTGAATGATCATCCTCAGGCTGACAAGAAGGGAGTGGCCGATCATTATGCGGCCATGGTGGGATTGAAGGGCTTTGAGGCCAGCTATCCCCACGAGCTCTCGGGTGGGATGCTGAAACGGGCCGAACTCGCGCGGGCTTTCGCAGTGAAGCCCGAGATCCTGTACATGGACGAGCCGTTCTCGGCGCTCGATGCCCTGACGAACCTCAAGATGCGCAATGAACTGCTGCGCATCCTGGAGGAGGAGCGCCACACGGTCATGTTGATTACCCATGACGTGGAGGAGGCGATTCACCTGGCTGATCGGATCATGGTGTTGTCGCCGAGACCCACGACAATCCAGGCCACGTTCCCAGTGGACCTGCCGCATCCGCGCAAGCTGACCAGTCCCGAAGTGCAGGAACTACGCGTTGCAATCCTGCACGAGCTCGGCGTCGATCGGAATGGATGATGACGCCGCCGATGCGATGCGGCCTGATCGCTCGGGCTCGGCGCGAGAGCACGGCGTTGCTGCTCGTCATCGCGAGTTTCCCGGGTTTGACGCTGGCGGGCACAGAAACACCTGAGATCGTGGTCGCAAGTGAAGCAGAAGCATTCACCACAGGACAAATCAGCAGCAGCGATACCGCATCATTGTTGAGCGGCGTGGACTCGGCGCAAGCCGGCGGTGTCTCGGGTCTGCCCCTGATTCACGGTCTCGGCGACGACCGGATCCGGATTTTGGTCAATGGAGTACCGGTGGCTGCCGCCTGCCCCATGCACATGAACCCGCCGCTGTCCTTTCTCGACCCGTCCAATGTAGCGCGCATCGAGACCTTGCCGGGCGCGACGCCGGTGCGATTCGGCGGCGACAGCATCGCTGGTACCATTCGAGTTGACTCCCCACAGCCCGCTTTTGCTACGGCCGATGACCCCATTGAACGCGCTGGGCAACTCTCGAGTTTCTATCGCAGCAACAGCTCTGCGTACGGCGCCAGTGCGGCTGCTGCCATGGCGAGCAGGGATGTCACCCTGTCGTATCAGGGTTCCGCGACCCGCGCCGGCGACTACCGCGATGGGATGGGCGAGCCCATCAATGCTTCACGCTTCGAGACATTGAACAGCGAATTCACGGCAGCCTATCGCAACGGGCGTCATCTGTTCGAGGCGCAGGCTGCAGTGCAGGATATTCCCTACCAGGGATTCCCGAATGCGGATATGGATATGCAGGGAAATGTCGCCGCGTTTTTCAATACCCGTTATTCGGGCGGCTATGAGTGGGGTGACTTGCACGCCATGGCTTACTACGATCATATCCGCCACGAAATGAACGGCAACGCGCCGGGCCGTTACCCGCCCAGTGTCAGCATCACGGGATTCGGAGAATTTCCTACCCGCGAGCGGGGCCAGGACTTCGGCTATCGCGTCGATGCCGGTATCGCGGCCTCCATGCAGGACACAGTCTATGTCGGTAACGAATTGCACGCGCAGACGCTGGACGACCGTTGGCCCGGCCCCCCAGCGGGCATGATGTTCGACTACGTGAGCCTCAACGGCGCGACCCGCGACCAGTGGGGCACGTTCGTCGAATGGCAGCGGCGGTGGAACGACCGTTGGATCACGGAGTTCGGGATGCGAAACGATACGGTGCGGATGAACACCGGTTCCGTGCAAGGGTATGACGGTATCGATGCAGAGGCCGCGTCATTCAACGCAACTCATCGCGCCCGCACCGACGTCAACTTCGACTCCACGCTGCTGCTCCGCTATCAAGCGGATGACCAGGATTACACCGTCGGCCTGGCGCGCAAGAATCGCTCTCCAAACCTTTATGAGCGCTATGCCTGGGGCGCGAACACCATCGGTACCATCACCTGGTTCGGCGACGGCAACGGCTACACCGGCAATCCGGACCTCAAGCCGGAGACGGCCGATACTGCGAGTGTTTCCGGCAGTTGGCACGGCCGCGACGCGCGCGCGTGGCAGCTGCGGGCCACGTCCTACTTCACCTCGGTGCAGAATTACATCGGCGTGGTGCCGCTCTGCGATCCGGCCTGTTCGGGAACGCCGGCGACGCAATTGCTGTTTGCCAATCACAGCGCGCGCCTGTATGGAGCCGATGTGGATGCGGCCTACCTGCTCTCGGATAACACCGTCAGCGGAGTCTTTCGAATCAGGGGCGCGGCCGGTTACGTACACGGCGAGGATCTGTCGACGCGGACTCCCCTATATCATGTGATGCCGCTGCATGGTTCCATGGCCTTGGAACACGAACTCGGCGCTTGGTCGAGCGCGCTCAAATTCCACACGGTTGCCCGCGACACCGATGTCGATCCGCTACGCAACCAGCCTGCCACGGCCGGTTACTCATTGCTCGATTTACATACGACTCACGAATGGCGAAATCTTCGGATCGACTTTGCCATCAGCAATTTGCTCGATCGCCAGTATGCAAGTCCGCTGGCCGGCACCTGGCAGTCGGCCCTCTATCCTCGGGGCTACGCGGGTGCCACATTTCGGCCGCTACCGGCGGCGGGACGATCGTTCGATACCGGCGTCAGCGTGAAATTCTAGCGCGGTAAATTTGGTGGGCATCCGAAGACCGCGAACGAGGGGAGGTATCGGCAAGGGGATGCATTCAGCCTGATTCGTTCGCGGTCCGCGGTGCCCTGTCCTCAAGATAGCGTATCCGGAAAATGTTACCAACAACTGTTGGTTCTATCGGAATGCCGTCTCGACATGGAGCGGTATCGAGTCATGAAATCACTGCAAATTCGGCTGCGGGGTAATTCGCAGATATGGCCGCACCGCCACATAGCCTTTCGGGAATTTCTGCTTGATGACCTCCGGATCCTGCAGTGATGGCACGATCACCACATCTTCGCCGCGTTTCCAATTGCCGGGTGTGGCAACGCTATGGCTGTCGGTGAGTTGCAGCGAGTCGATCACGCGCAAGATCTCGTCGAAATTGCGGCCGGTGCTGGCGGGATACGTGATCACCAATCGAATTTTCTTGGCCGGATCAATGACGAAAAGCGAGCGTACCGTGGCGGTCGCGCTGGCATTGGAGTGAATGAGATCGTAGAGCAGACTCACTTTGCGGTCTGCGTCAGCGATGATCGGAAAGTCGACCGTGGCGCGTTGAGTCGAATTGATATCCTCGATCCACTTGACGTGCGATTCGACAGGGTCGACCGACAGGGCGATCACCTTGACGCCGCGCTTCGCGAACTCGTCCTTAAGATTCGCGGTCAAGGAGCCTACGGCGGATCGGGCATTGCGCTCAGGGGCTTGAGCGAAAAATATACTCTGGTGCTGGTCGACGGCCAGCGCGCGGCGCCGTATGCGGAACCTTCCAACGGAACCGACGCCTTCGTGGACTTGAACTCCCTGCCTCTGAATGCGATCGAGCGCATTGAAGTGGTCAAGACCGGCGCCGTATCCGAATACGGTTCGGATGCGATTGCGGGCGTCGTCAATATCATCACCAAAAAGGACATCCAGGGACTTGAGGTGGCTGCCGCCTGGCCGGGCGGCCGCACCTACGGCACACCGCTGCCGGTACTCGTCCGTGACGCCGACGAGCCGACTGAGGGGCCGCTGTGACCGCGATCCGCATCGAGGGGCTCAGCGTGCAGTACGGCGGTTTGCCGAGTCGGCTCGCGATCGATGCGCTCGATCTCGATATCGAGGCGGGCGAGATCTTCGGTCTGATCGGTCCGTCGGGCTGCGGCAAATCGACGCTGCTGCGCGTGATGGCCGGCATTCATCGCCAGTGGCAGGGGCGGGTGCGAGTATTGGACCAGGCTTTGATTCCCGGCCGTCGGTTCACCGGCGCATTACGCCGCGACGTGCAAATGGTATTTCAGGACCCGTATGGATCCTTGCATCCCTTGCATAGCGTGGAGCGGACTTTACGCGAACCGCTGCAAGTCAATGGCGTTGCAGAGGTGCGGTCGCGGGCGCTGCAGAGGTGCGGTCGCGGGCGCTGCAGGCGCTCGAGGAAGTGAGTCTGCCGCCGTCGGTGTTGGCGCGATTTCCGCACCAGCTATCGGGTGGCCAGCGCCAGCGCGTCGCCATCGCGCGGGCGCTGCTGCTACGGCCCAAATTGCTGCTGTTGGACGAACCGACCTCCGCGCTGGACCTGTCCGTGCAGGCGGAAATCCTGAATCTGCTGAACCGACTGAAAGTGTCTCACGGCATGACCTACCTCCTGGTCAGTCACGATATCCATGTGATTGCCCACATGTGCGACCGGGCCGCGGCGATGCGCGCGGGAAAGATCGAGCAGGTTCTCGGCCGCGATCATTTAAGTCAAGTCAACCCGGGGTGAGGATGCGGCCGAGTCGGCTTAGCCCTACCTGCCGTGCGCGGCGATCCTTGCGAAATCAATCGCTTACGATTGGCCTCGCTCATCCTCAGGATGTGGCATCCTTGTCAGGCTGCTGCACGAGATGGTTCGTCGCGATGCAATGAAGGGCTCGCCAGCTTGTGTATGGGGGCGGTATTGGCGTCGCGCTGCGATCGCACGCTGAAAAAGATTTTAATAAAACACTACATTCACCATCAGGTACGGAGCATATATGCCAACTAAAAAACGAGTCGCGCTAGTAACCGGCGGCATGGGTGGGCTCGGCGAAGCGATCTGTATCAAGTTGTCTGAGCTCGGATACACCGTCGCCACGACCTACTCGCTGACCAGCACCAGAGCTCAGACTTGGCTCAAATCGATGAAGGAGCGGGGCTATCATTTTTACGCGTATGCCTGCGATGTGGGCGACTGGGCCTCCTGCCAGACCTGCACCGAAGCGATGACGAAGGATCTTGGGCCGGTGGATGTGTTGGTGAACAACGCCGGCATTACCCGTGATATGACTTTCAAGAAGATGGACAAGGTCAACTGGGACGCTGTGATACATGCGAATCTTGATTCATGCTTCAACATGACGAAGCAGGTGTGCGACGGCATGATGGAACGCGGCTGGGGTCGGATCATCAATATTTCGTCGGTCAACGGCCAGAAGGGAGCTTTCGGCCAGACCAATTATTCGGCGGCCAAGGCCGGCATGCACGGCTTCACCAAAGCGCTCGCTTACGAGGTGGTCCGAAAGGGAGTGACCGTCAATACGATTTCACCGGGCTATATCGGCACGGCAATGGTCATGGCAATTCCGAAAGAAGTGCTGGACTCCAAGATCATTCCGCAAATACCGATGGGGCGGCTCGGCAAGCCGGAAGAAGTGGCCGGTCTGGTTGCCTATCTCGCAAGTGAAGAGGCTGCGTTTGTCACCGGCGCCAACATCGCGATCAACGGCGGCCAGCACATGCAGTGACGCCGCTATGAATGGAGTATCGACTTGACCGCAGCGACAACCCGTTCGACGTCGGAATTGTGCATGGTGGGAAAGAGCGGCAAGGTGACAATCTGCCGGCAAACGCGCTCGGCGACCGGGAACATACCGTCCTTGAAGCCGCGCTTGCGGTAAAGGGTAAACAAGTGGATCGCCGCGTAATGAAAGCCCACGCCGATTTTTAGATCCAGCATGCGTTGCATGAATACTGCGCGGCTGATGCGATCCGGCAGGACGAGATGGAACATATGCCAATTGCATTGATCGAAATCGACGATCGGTAGTTCCGCTCCATAGTGGGCTTCGAAGTCCGCACCAAAACAATTGAAATAATGTTGCGCCAACGCCAATCTGCGCGCGTTGAAGGTCGCGAGGTGGCGCATTTGGGCGAGGCCAAGAGCGGCGGCAATCTCCGTCATATTGTATTTTCCGCCCAGGACATCGACATCGATCTCGTCGAGTCCGCGCCGGGATACTCCTTGAATGCGATACCGTTCCGTCAACTCGGCCTCCGACTCTGAGTTAACGACCAGGCATCCGCCTTCGCCGGTCATGATGTTCTTGTTGACTTGAAAGCTGAAAGACACCAGATCGCCGAAGGCGCCGATGCGTTTGCCTCTCCAGGTTGAGCCGATGGCCTGCGCTGCGTCTTCGACTATTCGCAGCGAATGCTTCGCCGCCAAGGAGTAGAGCTTGTCCATGTCGCAGGGCAGGCCGCACATGTGCACCGGGATAATAGCGCGCGTACGGGGCGTTATTGCCGCCGCAACTTGGTTCATGTCGATGTTGTGACTGCGGGGGTCGATGTCGGCGAAAACCGGGGTCGCGCCCACCTCGATGATGACATTTGCAGTGGCGACCCAAGAATTCGGCGTGGTAATGACTTCATCGCCCGGACCGATTCCGGCGATGCGCAAGCCGATCTCCATCGTGCAGGTGCCGGAATTGAACGTTCGTACTGGGCGGCCTGAAAAATACTCGGACAAGGCTGATTCGAAGGCCTTAACTTTCGGCCCGTTGCTCGTCAGCCAGCCGGAGCGAAGAACCTCGGTTACGTCGGCAATGGCCGCTTCGTCGATGGAGGGACGCGTGAAGGGAAGAAAAGGCAGCGCGTTGTCTTCATTCATCTAAAGAACTCGGAGTGAGCATTCGGCCATTCTAGCGCGCTAGCTGCGCGGCTGCTCGCAGGCGAAGCTGTCCGCCCGACGAGGCCGGACCGGCCTTCGCTGGGATACGCTCGGGCACCGTTCCCTTCTCAACCCAATCGACCACCGCGGTCAGCGCGTCATACCGGGTTCGAAATACATCATCACATTCTACAGTACTCTTAAGGGGGCTCCTTCAGCTTCTGGATGAGGGGATTCCTCGTTGTTCTGCACATTCTCAACAGAGGTTCCTGGAGCTGATTCATAAAGATGGAGACTCTGATGACCCGACTCTTTCCCATCGCCTTGCTTGCTGCTTTCTCGCTTTGCAGTTTGTATGCCCATGCAGCGGAACCCGAAGAGGACTTCCATGTAATGAACTCGGAATCAATCGGTGCGCTGAAAATCTCCATGCCCGCCGCGCAGGTGAGCAAGCTGATTGCAGACCACCCGAGCCTTGGCAGAATGGAAGAATGGGGCGCTGACGGCAATTTTCATCAAAAATGGACTTACGGCGCGCTCGGCCTCGAAATCGGCATGGCGTCCGATTCCAGAAAGTCAGCACAGACGATCGACAGCATTTCAGTGAAAGCCCCTTCATTGCTGCAGACCCAGCGAGGCATCCATGTCGGCAGCAGCGAAGCCGATGTACTGAAAGCGTATAAGGGGGACATCAGTAAAGAAGACAGCAAGCCCGGCGCACAGGTCGTCGCCGGATCCATCTATGGAGGGCTGATATTCGGGATAAAAAACGGCGTGGTTACGAGTATATTCCTGGGTGCGGCCGCCGAGTAGGCGTCTTGCCGCGAAGAAACCGCGGTGCCGGTGAGGGGTTTCAACCGTCTTTTGCACATATCCCTGTAGCTTCAGCGGAAATCGTCTCTGCCGCGGGCGGGAGCCGGGAGGATAGTCACGAGGAACGGCACACCGGGTGGGAAGCCCAATCCGGCCGGGAAGCGGGGCACAAATAACTCAAAGCTCCCAACAAACCCGACGGCCATTCGCAGGCTCGATTCGAAGCCGCCGTTGCCTAAGGGCTAGGCGGGCGCACCCTCAACCGTACGCTTGAATGGCGCGGCTTCTTGTATGGGCAGGTTGATGAGCGCCGCGAACAGGGCGAGGACGATGTCCGCATACCAGACCCAATCGTAAGATCCGAGCCGCGCCATCGCGACGCCGCCCAACCATGCGCCGAGAAAACCGCCGATCTGATGCGTTAACAAAGTGAGTCCAAAGAGCGTCGTCAAGTAGCGCGTACCAAACAGTTTCCCAACCAACCCGGCCGTGGGTGGCACGGTAGCCAACCAACTGACTCCGAGGGCGCCGGCGATGATGTACACATTGAGGGCGGTCTTGGGCATCAACAAATAGCACACGATGACGGCCGCCCGGCTCGCATACAACCACACCAATATGTTCTTCATGCGGAATCGCCCTCCGAGCCAACCGACGGAGAGACTGCCGACGACATTGAACGCGCCGATCAACGCCAGCGAATTCGCGGCGACCGTCGCGGAAAGTCCGCACATCTGTAAATCGCCCGGCAGATGAGTGACCAGGAATGCGATATGAAAGCCGCAGGTGAAAAATCCCGCGTGCAAATACAAATAATTCCGGTCGCGCGCGGCGATGCGCAATTGTTGCCGCAAGCCGATTGAGGCGGGTTTCTGCGCTTGAGTGCCCGCCTGCGCAGGGCGCGCATGGGCTGCCCCGCCGCCGTCGCCGCGGAACAGCCAGGCGATCGGAATCGTCAGCAGCGCCGAGAGCGATATCGCCAGCATGCCGATTCCCCACCCGGCGCTGCCAATCAAAAACTGCGTAGCGGGCGCGAATAGAAGCTGCCCGACAGATCCCCCGGCGTTGATGAATCCGGCCGCGAACGAGCGCTTTTCCGGCGGCAAATACTGCGCGGTGATGCCGATCAGAATGGCAAAGCTGCCTGCCGCGGCTCCGGCGGCCACCAGCACCCCGAGAGTCATGGTGAAGCCCAACTCGGACGAGCTCCAAGGAGCGAGCGCCGCTCCGACGGCCAGCAGCAATGCTCCGGCGATCATCACACGGTAAGCTCCATAGTGATCCGCGATGGCGCCGAATATGGGTTGGCCGGCGCCCCACGCGAATTGCCCAATGGCAAGTGCGAAACTGATGGAGACGAGGCTCACTCCGGTCGTAGCGACGATGGGTAGCACGAACAGGCCCATCGATTGCCGGATGCCCGTGGTGATCAACAGGATGCTCGCGGCAGCGAGCATAAAGACTCGCGGATCGCGCAAAAATCTGTTAGCGGCCACGATTCCTCCGTGATGCCGCCGGCGGGCTTTCGCGAACCTCGAGCAACGACCGTCTGGCCGAGTTCATGAACTCATCGGACAATCCGCCTCCCTTGGTAGCCCGCGCCAACACCATCGCTCCGACCAACGTCGCAAGCTCGGCGAGGGCCGCCTCACGCGCGTTGACGCCGGCTGGGGGCTGAGCCTCAGTTAAAACATCAAGGAGTTGTTCGAGGCCCTCCCGGAAGGCCTTCCTGACCGGCTTGTCTTCTGCTTCGCGGGCCACATCGGTCGCAAGAGCCGCTATCGGACAGGCCGTTCCGATGGATTCGCGGTTATGGGAGGTAAGGTAACCTTCGATCAGGGCTGCGTGCGCCGACTGGCGATCCTGCGCCCCGCCAATTCGACGGCGCCAGCGCTCCACGGATTCGGCGAACGCCGTTGCGCAGGCGTTCGCCATCAATGCGTCTTTGGATCTGAAGTGACCATAGAATCCGCCGTGCGTCAGGCCGGCGGCGCTCATCACATCAACGAGGCTCACCTTAAAACCCTGCTCGCGGAACAGCCGCGCCGAGGCCTGCTGGATCTTGCCGCGATTTTTTTTGGTCTCGGCCTTAGATACGCGCGGCATGCGGAAGGCGCATTGCTTGAATAGATGTCATATATCATCTATTGTAGCCGAACTGGTATCGCGGCGTAAGGAGAAAACCATGCCTCTGGTGCGTGTGGACCTCATGAAGAGATCTGACCCGGCTTTCGCGCAGCGCGTCGGCAAAGTGATCTACGAGTCGATGAGGAGCGCGATCAACGTGCCGGAGCACGACAACTTTCAAGTATTGAACGAGCACGATGAGCGGCATTTCATTTTTGACCCGAGCTACTTGGGAATAGAGCGCACGCCCGGCCTCGTGATCATCCAGATCTCGCTGAATGAAGGCCGCACTTTGGAGCAGAAGAAGCTTCTCTACAAAACAATCACGGACGGACTCGAGCGCCTCGGCGTCCGCCCCGGCGATGTCTTCATAAACTTAGTCGAGGTCAAGAAGGAAAACTGGTCCTTCGGCAACGGGATAGCGCAATACGCGAGTTGAGGCGGCGGGTCAGCGCTTTTCTCCGCCAAAATTGACCGAGACACTGGCCACCCACGTCCGCGGATCACCCAACTGGATGTAGACCTCGTTCGCAAAGTTCGGCGGAACGTCGCCGAAATAGAATCCGCGCACCGGGTAGCGCTTGTTGAGCAAATTCCGGCCGGACAAGTACGCCGACCACCGAGCTGTCTCCCAACCAATCTTCCCGTTGAGGAGTCCGTACGGATTGGAGGTCGTTTCGTTCGGCGGAAGATCGAAGTAATACCCGCCCATGCCGGTCACATCGATCCGCGCGAACGCTCCGCGCGGGTCGCGATACGTGGCATTCACCGCCGCTTGCCAGTGCGGCGCATTCGCAAGCTCGCGCGATACCGATAGGGTGGTCGCGCCGGAGGTGCCTTGCTGCACGAAATCCTCGAAGTACGTCTGCAACAGCCCAAGGTCCGCTCCCAGTGTCATCCGGTCGGTCGCGCGCCAGGCCACGTCGCTCTCGAGACCGTAGTTGTGGCCGCTTGCGGCGTTGCCGGTGTAGAAAACGAAATCGTCCGGGTTATTCGCAACGCTTTGGAAGCTGGTCTTTATTTGGGCATCATGCCGGGAGAGATAAAAAATGTCCGCGTCGATCATGAGCCGATGCTCGAATAGGTCCGCCTTGTACCCCGTTTCCAGGCTGAGGTCCGTCTCGGGGTTGAACGACAGCTGGTTCGGCAAGAGACCCTGGCTCAAATTGAACCCGCCGGCCTTGTATCCGCGCGAGATCGTCGCGTAGATCGACTGGACCGGGTCGAGCTTATAAGTCAGTGAGGCATGCCCTCCCCATAAATTGTTGGCCGGGCTCAAGGTCGCGGGGATAACCGACTCGATCGTTGTCGGCAGCACCGATGCATTGCTGTAGCCGGTATTGGTGCCGAGGAAATTGGTGGTGGTTCCTTGGTAACTGGCGCTCCAGCGCTCGCCGCGGAGCCCCAAGGACCAGCGCAGGTCCGTCGTGATATCGCCATCCAACTCGCCGAACAACGCGAGATTGCGCGCCCGGTAGCCGCTGTTGATGACGTTGTCGCTTTGGTCATCGGCGGGATCGACCGGCGTGCCCAGCGGTTGATAATCACCGAGACTCAAGTCGCTCAACGATTCATCGAGTAGATTCCCATAGAAACCGACGAGCCAGCCGAAGCCCTGAGATTGCTCGGTGCCGAGCCGCAGTTCGATGGTTTTCGTCGTGCGGTCGCGATTCTGAATCTCGGAGTATTGATAGACCACGGCTGTCGGCGCCCACAGCACCGGGTTACCCCAGTCGCCGTCGTAGCTGTACTTGATGATGGATTTGGCGTACGTGGCGATCGCAGTAAAGCCGACGGTGTCGTTCGCCAGATAGTGGACATGAGCTGACACGCCGGTCGAATGCTGAGAGTCGACGCCCGGCTGGTCCGACTCCGTGTTTCGTGAATTGTCGATCGCGTACGCGTCGTAGCCGTTGTCGATGTCGACTTGCATCGCAGTCAGTTCGATGCGCAGCCTCTCCGATGGCGTGAAGACCCATTTGGCGCGATACGTGTACTCATCCTCAAGGTTCGTATCGTCGCGGTTCAAATACAGATTGTGAAAGTAGCCATTGGTATAATAGTGCTGCACCGCCAGCCGAAACCCCGAATCGAGCGAATCAATGGGACCGCTCAGCACCGCGCCCTCGGACCGGGTGCCATAGTCGCCGCCGTCGAGATCAACCCGGCCGTAGAGCGTGTCGGTCGGCTCCGCGCTGCGCAGGTAGATGAGTCCCCCCAGCGCATTCGCGCCGTAGCGGGTGGCTTGCGGCCCACGCAGCACATCCACTTGATCAATGTCGTAGAGAGTGCCCGCACTGCCGAGGCCGCTGAAGTCGACGTCGTCGACGAGAAAGCCGACCGAGGGGTTCGGCGCTCCTTGATATTGTTCCAGCTCGCCGATCCCGCGCAGTTGAAAGTAGCGCGGCAGCGATGTATCGCCCGCCCAGTTGAGATTCGGAATGAGCCCCAGCACATCCCCGAGATTGGCGCGGCCGGCATCCCGCAATGTTTGGCCGCCTAAGACCGTGACGCTCGCCGGAACCTCATTGGCCGGCGCGGCGCGCAGCGTCGCGGTGACAATGATCTCGCCGAGCTGGGGGTCGCTTGAGGATGAATCGTCTGCGTTTGCCGGTAACGAGACGTTGAGGACAAGCAGCAGACTACAAAGCGATGAAAGTTTAACCATGCTCCCTCCGCCGGTACTAACCGGATCAGGTTCAATGGGTTCGCGGCTGTGCGTTGTAACGCCGTCCGCATCTCAGGCCCTTGAGGCCACCCCAGCTAACTCACGAGAATACTGTAAGGGTTTTTCGGAGGAGTACAAGTCGAAACGAGCTATTTGACGCGCAATTTTTCTACAGCGGCCGCAATCGATTCATCAGGAGCAACCCAAATGCCCAGAAAGGTCACGAATAGACCAACGCAGAACGGTATCGACAGGAGCGGGCCACGCCTACGGCGTCCGAGCTCAGATTCTGACGTGCTCTTTTCCCTTGAGAGCGAGCATCGAGCGTGCCTCGGACGGCGTCGCGATCTCGAAACCGAGTTCTTCGAGCAGGCGGCGAATCTTTCTCACCTGTTCTGCATTGCTCGCCGCGAGCCGGCCGCGCTCGATGAATAGGGAATCCTCGAGACCGACTCGCACGTTGCCGCCGAGCATGGCCGCCTGGGTGATCAGCGGCATCTGGTGCCTGCCCGCAGCCAGGGCGGACCAGACATAGTCGTTGCCGAACAGCCGGTCGGCGGTGCGGCGCATGAATACGACGTTGTCGGGATCGGCGCCAATCCCGCCGAGGATGCCGAATACGCTCTGGATGAACAGGGGCGGCTTCGCCAGTTTGCGGTCGAGGAAATAAGCCAGATTGTACAAATGCCCGATGTCGTAGCATTCGTGCTCGTAGCGGGTACCAAAGTCGGACATGATTTCGTACACGCGCGTCACGTCAGTGAACGTGTTGCGGAAGATGAAGCTCGCGCTGTCCTCGATGTACTTTTTCTCCCACGGAAACTTCCATTCCTTGACTTTGCTGCCCATCAGATGAAACGCGAAGTTCGTCGAGCCCATATTGAGCGAGCACATCTCCGGACGGAATTGCAGGGCGGCGGCCAGGCGTTGCTCGACCGTCATCTCGGGGCTGCCGCCCGTGGTCAAGTTGATGACCGCGTCCGTCGCCGAATGAATCGGCGTCAGAAATTCCGCGAACACATTCGGATCGCCGGTGGGTGAGCCGTCGCGCGGATTGCGGGCGTGCAAATGCAGAATCGCGGCGCCGGCTTCGGCGGCGGCGATGGCCTGCTTGGCGATGTCCGCCGGCGTAAACGGCAACGCGGGCGAGAGCGTCGGGGTGTGGATGGCGCCGGTCACCGCACAGGTGATGATCACCTTGTTGCGCGCCGCCTTCGGGGCCGGGTCGATTTTCGCTGCTGCTGCCGTTGATTGCATAGTTCAGATGCCCTGCTTCAGAAGATCGCGCAAATAGCTCGCTACCCGTCGGCGCAACGCCTGCTGTTCGTCCTGGGTCCACCGCCTAAAGCCCTCGCCCGATTTCATACCCAGCCGTCCGCTCTCGACCAATTGACGCAGGTAAGGCAGCGGGCCGCGCGTCGTGTCGATGTCGGGCAGCACGGTCTCGTGGATGGCGAGCGTCAAATCGGTCCCGACGAGATCGGCGTTCTCCAGCGGTCCGAGCACCGCGAGGCGCCGGCCGAAACCCGCCTTGACGACCGTATCGACCGTCTGTGCGTCGCATACGCCGTTCTGCACCAGCGCAATGGCCTCGCGCCAGAGCGCATGCTGCAGGCGATTGCCGACGAATCCGGGCACATCTTTGTGCACCGTCACGGGCGTCTTGCCGACATCGCGCAGCAGCTCCGAGGTGCGCGCGAGAACTGCAGGGTCCGTCCACTCGGTACGAATGACCTCGACCAAGGGCACGAGAAAGGGCGGATTCCACCAGTGCGTGCCGAGGCCGCGAGATTTGTGTTTGAGCGGCGTCATGATCTGCGTGATGGGAATCACCGAGGTATTGCTGGCCAGAATGGCGTTGAGAGGTGCCGCGGCCTCGAGATCGAGAAACAAGCGTTGCTTGATCGCCAGGTTCTCCGGTCCTGCCTCGATGACGACATCGGCATCGCGGACGGCGTCTGCGAGCACCGGGGTCGGGATGACGCGCTCGGCCGCGGACACATCTTGATCTAGATCGGCAAGATTCACCCGAATGCGGTCATTGAGCGTATCGAGCATCCCCGCCGCCGAATCGAATACCCGCACGACGTGGCCGCGAGCGGCGAATACCTGGGCGATGCCGTGACCCATGAGTCCGGCGCCGACCACAGCGACGCGCGCTTTGGCTCCCATGATCAGCCTGCGGTGTAGCCGCCGTCGGCGTACAGCACGTGGCCGGTGTAGAAACCCGAGGCGGCCGATGCCAAAAACAATAGCGGCCCCGCGAGGTCCTCCGGCTCACCGAGCCGGCCTAAGGGGATGCGTGCGAGCATTCCCTCGCGTGTTGCGCGAGCCTTCTCGTTATCCTCGAACATCCAGGAAGTCAGCGGCGACCGAAACACGGTGGGCGCGATCGCATTGACGGTAATTCCATATTTGCCCCATTCGCATCCCAAGGCCTTGGTGAGTCCGTCGGTCGCGGCCTTCGAGGCGCAATACGCACTGTACCCAGCCGGGTGTCCGAGCTTGCCGCGCGCGGAGGACACGAGCACCACCTTGCCGCCGCGCCCCTGCGGAATGACCCGCTTACCGAAAGCGCGGCTCGCGAGCCAGGCGCCGGTTACGTTGCCGTGCATCACTTTCTCGAAGCGTTCCGGTGACATCTCGACGATCGGAGACACGTCGTTGAGTCCGGAGGCGACCACGAGAATGTCGAGAGCGCCGAACCGGTCGATCGCAGCTTGCATGATCGCCTCGCAATCGACTTCGGTGTTCGGGCGTCGCGGGACTTGCACCACCTCCGCGCCGAGTTCGCTGCATTGCCTTGCCGTCTCCTGGAGCTCCGCTGCCTTGCCCGCGGCGAGTACGAGATGGGCGCCGGCGCCTGCGAGCACGCGCGAGGCGAGCGCACCGAACGCACCCGAGGCGCCGGTGACGACCGCCACTTTGCCGCGGATGCTGAACAGGCTTGAAGGATCGCGTGTCCAGTCGCTCATGTGATTCTCTCCCCGGCAGATTTGAAATTAGAGTACCGCAGTACGGTATCTATTGTCCATGATACGGTATGGTTTTGGATGGTGGCCGATACCTCAACGCCAGCTTCACGATCAGAGTCAAAGCCGCTGCGCCGAGGCACATGAACCCGAGCGCCGCGAACGCCGGAAGCAGTCCGCCGACCCAGCTCGCGAGCAGCGTCACCAGTAAGCCGCTCAGGAATTGGCCGATGGCGAAGGACCCCTGCCACCAGCCGGTGCAGCGGCCGCACACCTGAAAGGACAAGCCGCGAGTCGCCCAGGTAAGCATCGTCGGCAGGATCAAACCGCAGCCGAGCTGATTGAAAAACGACGCCGTGATGAAGCCGTCGATCGCGGTGGCGTGTCCCATGAATACGTAGCTGACGCCCAGCAGCAAATATTCCAGGCAAAGCAGCAGCGCGATCGGCAGGCGCGCCGCACCCCAGAACAAAAACGTCCCCAACGGCACGCCGAAGCTTGCGATCATGGCCGCGGTGCCGCGGCGCGACATATCGTGCACACCGAGCGCGTCGAGCGCGAGTCCGGATTGGGTCTGATAGGAATAGAACATGACCGCCGCGAACACGGTGAGGGCGCAGATGCCCAGAAGTCTGGCCCAGGGCACAGCGTCCGGGCGTAGGGATGCGTGCGGGCGAGGCTGCGCGATTGCGGCGCCCTCGGCCGGCTCCCACGTGAAGCGCCAAATTCCCACCAACAGCACCAGACTGAAGAGATATACGCCGAACGGGCCGCGCCAACCGTATGCCTGCCCCAGCAGTCCGGAAATTTTCAGGAGCCCAAGGGCGGAGAGCGATGCGACCGCCGTCTGACTCGCCAGCCAGCGTTCGCGCGTGCGTCCGTGGAAGTAGTCGCTGATCATCGTGGTGGTTGCAGTCATGATCACCGCTTCGCATATACCCACGCCGACGCGGCTCAAAATGATGGTCCAGATACTCGTGAGGAAAATGGGCAGGATCCCCATGAGCGCGTAGACTGCCATGGCGATCATCAGAGGGCGGCGACGGCCATGACGATCAGCGATCCAACCCGCAAGCGGCGAAAACAGCAGGACGCAGCCGGCCGGCAATGTGAGAACGAGCTGTACGAGGTAGGGCGCCTGAGGCACGTTTGCGAACTCGTGCAGGATCTCGGGCATGACCGGGACTAGGAGCACGATCCCCATGACCGCCATGGTGATCGGCAGCAACAGCGCGATGCCCTGGATCGGGCCGGGTCGACGGATTGCCTGCTCTCCCATCAGGTCTCCTACTGTCCCATATTGCGGTACGAACGTACTATACGGTAATATTCTATGCAAGCGCTTTGCTCGAGCACCGGGGCGGCTGTCACGCTCCAAGGGATCCCAATGGACGCAAAGGTTTCGCACGACGCCCTCGGCACCCACATCGACTGGTCTCACGACGGTATCACAGCCCGTATGATCGATTGGTTCTGGATCAACATGGACAAGGGTTTCATGCTGTGGCACCCGGAACAGCATGAGCAGCTCGAGTGGCCCGTGCCGCCCGTGAACGGCAATCCGCTCGGCGCGATCCACAACGCTCCGCAGACCTGGAACGATGGGCGCCGCCAAAATCTCTACATTCGGTTCGAGAAGTTCGAGGATGTGCTTCCCGAGATCCGCGACGTGCTGATCTACGATCACGTCATCATTACCGCGGGCCTCGGATTCGACGAAGAGGCGATGCGGCAGGGCGACCCTATGGGTTATCGCATTCATCAGTGGCAGGCGACCGACTACGGCGTTGTCGGCAAATCTTCCGGGATCGGAACGCGCCGCAAGGAGACCGTCGAACAGGGCAAGGTCTGGGCGGCGCACTGCCTTCAGGAAATTGGCAACTGGGCCCATTTTCTGCCGCAGCTCTACGATCTGTACCGCGTCATCACCGATCCGCGGCGGAACCCTTTCGCGGATTTGAGCGTCGAAGGGCACGGCCGAAACGCGCGTTACAAGTACATCGAGCCTTAGGGAATTCCCGGGCCTCAATGGGCTCGGGATCCGCGGGTCGGGCAGAGGGGAGCGGGCAGTGAAACTCGCGAGTTTTCGTGCCGCGGGGCGCAATCGGATCGGCATCCTCGCCGAGGGGCAGCTCGTCGATATCTCCGCGGCAATTTCGGCGGCTGACGGCGCGCCGGATCGAGATCGGTGCACGATGCTCGACCTGATCGAAGGCGGCGAGCAAACGCGCGAGCGCGTCCAACGGTTCGTGGAATCATTGTCGTCGGGAGCCGTGCGCGCGGAGCGCTTCGCGCCCGATGAGGTTCTCTGGTACGCGCCGGTGCGCCGCCCGTCCAAGATCTGCTGCCTGGCGCTCAACAACAGCGCGAATGCCGAGCGCATCATCCAGGGGCCGAGCCACCCGGCGATGTTCATGAAGCCCGCGAGCGCGTTGCTCGGACATGGCGGTGCGATTGAGTGCCGTGCGGAATACGGCCGCACGCATCCGGAGCCCGAGCTGGCACTCATCATCGGCGCGACGGCCAAAAACATCCGCGAGCACGATGCCTATGATTATGTGTTCGGCTACACCATTCACAACGACATCACCTCGCCGACCATGCGCGGCGAGGATACCTTTCACTACCGCGCGATTCACCCGCACGCTGATGATCCACGGGCGGTGCAGTTGGTCGACACCTGGGTAAGCTACCCCGGGCGCTACAAGTGCAGCGATACCTTCGCGTGCATGGGCCCGTGGCTCGTCACCAAGGATGAGATCCCCGATCCGCACGATCTCAGTGTGCGCTGCGTGCACCAGGGGACCCTCGTCACCGCCGACAGCACCGCCAATCTTTTCTACAAAGTACCGCAAGTGCTCGCGTTTCTGTCTCATTACCTCACGCTCTGGGCCGGCGACATTGTGTCGCTCGGCACCGCGCTGCAGAAATCCGCGGGGGGCGGTGCCGTGCAAAACGTCGATTTGAACCGTTTTGGCGGCCCTATCGAGGTGTCGATCGAGCGCCTGGGCACGCTCACGAACTCGGTAACGTGGGTGTAATCGTGCCGCGTATCCCCTACGTATCCCATTCCGAGGCGGGGCCTCCGGATCTCGTCGAGGCAATCCGCGCGCGGCGCGGAGGCAGTCTTCTCAATCTCGATCGCATGTTGCTGGTGAGCCCGGCACTCGCGCGCGGTTGGAACACCCATCTGGGGGCGGTCCGCGCCGGTCTCACCCTAGACGCACGGCTGCGGGAACTCGCGATCTGCGCCGTCGCCGTGCTGAACGGCGCGGACTACGAACTCGAACAGCACTTGCCGCTCTACCGCCGCGCCGGCGGTGGCGAGCGTGCGGTCGAGGTGCTTCGCTCTTATCAGGCCGCGCGCGACGGGGCTGCGCTATTCAAGGAGGCTGACGGGTTCGATGCGGCGGCGCGGGCCGTACTCGAGCTCACCATCGAGATGACTCTGAATATCCGCGTGAGCGATGCTACATTCGAGCGAGTGAGGTCGGAGCTCAAGGACGATCAGCAGACCGTCGAGCTCGTCGCTGTCGTTGCGACCTACAACATGGTCTCGCGCTTTCTGGTGGCGCTCGGTGTCGACGCTGAAGCAGAGACGAGGTGAACTCGATGGACACTCTGCTGCACATTCAAATCCGGCTCGCTCTCGAGGATCTCAATACGGGCTTTACTCATTGTCTCGATCACGATCGCATCGACGAGCTGGTCGATCTGTTCACCGAGGATGCGCTCTACACTCACGGCGAGCGCCGCTCGGAAGGGCGGGCGGCGATCCGCGCGCTTTTCGAGCGCCGCGCCGCCGCCGGCGTGCGCACCTGCCGGCATTTGAGCACCGGCCTCAGGCTCGAGATCGATCATGCGACGGCAGCCCGCGGGGCCAGCGTCTGTTTGACCTTTGCCTATGACGGTCCGCCGCCGGTGACGCCGGCGACGCCCTATCTCGTGGCCGATTTCAACGATACGTATCGCTTGTGCGCGGACGGAAAGTGGCGCATAGCCTCCCGCCACATCCGCCGCATCTTCACGGCGCCGACTAACTCGGGTCCGGTCGCAGGGGAAAGGGCATGAGTGTCGCGCTGGTGTGCGCCTCGCACTCGCCGCTCATGTACTGCTATGCGCGCGCGCCGGCTTGCCATGCTGAGACCGAGAAGCTCTTCGCCGATCGAGCCAGAGAGGTGCGCAATTTTGCACCTGAACTCGTCTTCATTTTCGGTTCCGATCATTTCAATGGGTTCTTTCTCGAACTGATGCCGCCGTTCTGCGCGGGCCTTGCCTGCAGTGCCGTGGGCGACATCGGCGGCTTTGCCGGCTCTCTCAAGGTTCCCGCAGACGACGCCCTGGCTTGCATCGGGCACGTGCGGGACTCGGGCATCGATCTCGCGGTTTCGTACCAGATGACGGTCGATCATGGATTCTCGCAAACCATGATGCGTGTCCTTGGCGCACTCGATGCCTATCCGGCGATTCCGATCTTCGTCAACGGCATGGCGCCACCCTACGTGCCGTTCAAGCGTTCGCGCTTGCTCGGCGAGGCGGTCGGCCGATTTGCGGCCGGTCTCAACAAGCGCGTGCTATTTCTGGCCTCCGGGGGCATGTCGCATAATCCGCTACGTTACTACCCGAAGTATGGAACCGGTGGGGATGACGTATCCGGCTATCAACTCGCAGGCGGTCACGGCACGGGATTCACGAACCTGCAGTGGCTCGACCGCCTCGAACTCATGCATCGCGAAGGGGCTCGAATGCTCGTCGACGGTACGCGCACACGAGCCGATCTTAAGCTCAATCCCGAGGTCGATCTCAAATTTCTTGACACGTTGCAGTGCGGAGAGTTGGAGCGGCTCGACGCGCTCGATCCCGCATGGATGGTAGAGCACGCCGGAATCGGCTCCTTGGAGCTGCATACCTGGGTGGCGGCGGCAGCCGCCCATCAGGCGGCCGGCGGAGCGCCGCCGACGGTCGACATCTACGCCGAAGCACTCGAATATGGAATCGCTTTCGGGATGGCGCATGCCTGATCGAGTCGAAATCACCGGGGGGTTCACCATGCTCAAACAGACTGCAGTCGCGCTGTTGCTCGCCACAGCGTTTTCCGGCGCACGCACGCGAGCCGCCGAACCGCCCGCGGCGGCTCCCCCCGAACCCGCACCGGTTTATGGGCCTACCATCACGCTTGCGCAAGCAAAGCGCGTGCTGGCGGCGGCCGAGGCGCAGGCCGCCAAAATGCATGCGGACGGTGCTGTATTTGCGATCGTGCAGCCGGGCGGTGCGCTGGTGCTGTTCGAGAAAATGGACGACTCTACTTATGTATCGATCGAGTTTGCGCAGGCGAAGGCGCGTACCGCGGCCATCACGCGCCGCGCCACCGGCGGAGGTCCCGGCGGCGCTCCGCCCGCGCCGGAGCTGATCGGGCTGCCCGGCGGTCTGCCCATCGTGGTGAAGGGCCGGACGATCGGAGCAATCGGCGTGAGCGGCGCGGAGGGCGGCGGCGACACCGTAATCGCTCAGGCAGCAATCCACGCCCTCGAGAGCGGGGAGAGCCCATGATCCGGCTGACTTTACTGACGTATCATATTGCGATACAGTAAAACTGAAATACGATACAAGCGCGGTGACTCAAAACCGCCGGCGAGGGTGAGTCATCGAGGAGGGGGCAGAGAATGATGAAGTTCATGCTGGCCGCACGCCGCAAGCGCCACGAGACTCAAGAGCGGTACTTCTACGAGTGGGGCATCATTCATGTCGCGCTGATGATTACGACGCCCTCGGTGATGCGCAGCTTCAAACGCTACGTCCAGCATTTTTCGGTGAGCGGCGTCGGCAATGACGACCTCATGTATCCGTTGTCCGCGATGGAATGGGACAACATGGCGGACCACTGGATCGACGACTACGAGGATCTGATCCGACCCAACCTAAGTGACGACTACATGCTGCGCATGCAGCCGCACAATTTTGGCGACGCGGCCTTCGCGCTCGAGATGACTTGCGGTCACGTCGTGTTCGAGATGCCGAATTTCGCCTGCGGCGGGGTCAATCTCGTGCATTTCATCAAGAAGCGTCCCGAAATCAGCCAGAGCGAATTCGCCCGCCGCTGGCGCGAGGAGCACGCGCCGCTCGTCATGGACACGCTTAGTTCCTCCGGCGTGTTGCGCAAGTACGTTCAGAACGCGCAGCTGCCGATGGATCCCGCGATTTTCAAGGGCACATTTTTCGAAGTGGGCGGCGTCGGCCAGCATGCCGGTATCGAGCAGTATTGGTTCAAGGATCTGGAGGATCTCAAGCAGCTGCGGCACGGCGGTGAGCTGGGTCGAAGAATCAAGGCGAGCAGCGACCGGCTCTACGATCCGGCCAACACCTTCTCGATGGTGACCACCGAGCGAGTGATCTACGACTACACGGTGCCGGGGCGCGAGAGTCCACGGCCGGCGGTCTTGAATCCGGATAGCCTCGAGTCGCGCATATTGCAGGACGGATTCCGCGACTGGCACATTCCGAAGCTCCCCGGTTGAGTCATGACGACACCGAACCCTTTGTCGAACCGGTTGGCAGGAAAAGTGGCGATCGTCACCGGACTCGGCAGCGGCATTGGGCGCGGATGCGCGCTGATGTTCGCACGGCACGGCGCGAAGGTCATGAGTTGCGACATCGATGTGCGCGCCGCCGAGGAGGGGCTCGAACTCGCGCGGCGCGAGGGTCTCCTGGTGGAAAGCATCCAGCCCTGCGACCTGACCCGGCCTGCCGATGCCCTGCGGGTCGTCGAGGCGACCATGGCGCGGTTCGGCGGCGTCGACATCCTGGTCAATGCAGCCGCGTGGGGGGCATTTGCGCCCATCGAGCAGATGGACTTCGTGGAGGGTTGGCGCAAGACACTGGCGGGTGAGCTCGACGTGGTGTTTCTGCTCTGCCAGGCGGCATGGCCGCATCTGATCGCGCGCGGCGGCGGATCGATCATCAATTTCGCCTCCGCCAACGCGCACGTGACGCTGCCGGGATCGGCCGCGATCGCCCACTGCGCGGGCAAGGGCGGCGTGCTCGCAATGACGCGGCAGCTCGCCGCCGAGGGCGCGCCGCATAAGATCCGCGCCAACACCATTTCGCCGGCCTTGGTGGTGACCGGCGCCACCCGCTCCCTGATCGAGCAGCCGGAATTTCTCAGGAACGTCATGGCGAAAAGCATGCTGAAACGCCTCGGGCAACCGGAGGACATCGCGTGGTGCGCGGTCTATCTTGCCTCGGACGAATCGACCTGGGTGACCGCGGCGGATTTCTGTATCGATGGCGGCGCGACGCGATGTTGAGACATCATGGCAAAGTGGCGATCGTCACGGGCGGCAGCTCCGGGATTGGCCGAGCCATCGTGCGGCGGCTCGCGAGCGAGGGGGCGGATGTGGCGATCGCGGATATTGCCGATGGGTCGGAGTCGGTCGCCGAGGCCCAAAGCGCCGGCGGTAAAGCGTATTGGGTGCGCTGCGATCTCACCGACGAGGCGGCGATTCGTTCCTGCACGAAGCTCGTTGCCGAGCGATCCGGCGCGGCGAGCATTTTCGTGCACTCGGCGGCGGTGCAATTCGTTCGGCCGTTTGCGGATTTGACGCCCGAGGATTGGCGTCTCACGCAGCGGGTCAATCAAGAGTCGGTGTTTCATTTCGTGCACGCGCTGTTGCCGGCCATGCGCGCGGCGGCTTGGGGGCGGCTGATTCTGATCACTTCGTCGACCTTTTTCATCAATCCCTCGCACATGACGCACTACGTCACCAGCAAAGGGGCGCTCATGGGCTTCTCACACGGTTTGGCGGGCGAGGTCGGGCAATACGGAATCACGATCAACTGCGTAGCGCCCGGGCTGACTCGCACCGCCAATGCCGCGGCGTCCCTTCCGGAAGCCTTCTTCCAGGAGATGGCCTCCCTGCAAGCAATCAAGCGCAGCGGAACGCCCGAGGATCAGTCCGGCGTCGTGTCCTTCCTCGCCTCCGATGATGCGGCGTTCATCACCGGGCAAACCATCCTGGCCGACGGAGGCCAGGCGCGTACCTGAATTTTCGAGGAGTAGCACTTCAAGTGGCAACGACACACGATATCGTGGTGATGGGGGCGGGACACAATGGTTTGACCGCGGCAGCCTATCTCGCGAAGGCCGGCAAGAAGGTCCTCGTGCTCGAGCGCAAGGCCTGGCCGGGCGGCGGGGTTGCGACCCGCGAGCTCAACGAGCCAGGGTATTGGCACGATTTGCACTCGAGCGTGCACATCATGATCCAGGGCAATCCGCTGCTCACCCAGGACGAGCTCGGGCTGCTCTCACGCTTCGGGCTCACCTACCGGTATTCCGAGGTACCGCACGCGACGATTTTCGGCGATCAAACGGCGCTGATCTCCTACAAAGACCTCGATCGCACCTGCGAAGGAATCGCGCGCATTTCAGCGCGCGATGCCGAGAGCTACCGGGCATTCGCACAGAAGAGCATGCAATTTCTGCCGCTGTTCGTCGCGGGGCTGTACGCGCCGCCGATACCGCTCGGCGCATTCGTCGCGATGATGGATCAGAGCGAGGAGGGACGCGACGTGCTCGATCTGATGCAGCGTAGCTCTCTCGACATCGCGAACCAGACCTTTGAGAGCGACAAGGTAAAGATTCATCTGCTGCGGCTGGTCTCCGAGAATCTACAGCTGCCGGACGAACTCGGGACGGGCATGGGATTATTCCTGATGCCGGGCATCATTCACAGTTACGGCGTCTCGCAGCCGGTCGGCGGCAGCGGTAAGTTGAGCGAATCTCTGGTCCGCTGCATCGAGCATTATGGGGGCGAGGTACGCTGCAATGCCGAGGTACGCCGCGTGCTCACGGGCGGAGGCCGGGCGACCGGCGTGGAACTCGCGAGCGGCGAGCAGATCATGGCGAAAGATGCGGTCATTGGCGCGATCCATCCGCATCGACTGCGCCAGTTTGTCGACGGTGTCGAGTCGAACGTGCTCAAGCGCGCGGAGCGAACCACCTTGGGCAGCTTCAGCCTTTTCGTCAGTCACTATGCGCTGCGCGAGCAGATCAAATTTCGAACCGATGCCGAAATCGGCAGCGCCGTGATGCTCGAGCTCCTATCGACGAGCCGGCTCGATGAGCTGCTCGATGACTTCGATGCCCTGCGGCGCGGGCGGCTCACGGAGCGGCTGCTGCTGGCCGGGGGCGACGAGAGCATAGGGGATCCAACTCGCGTGCCGCCGGGACGCGGGCTGTTTCACGGCATCATGTTCGCGCCCTACCGGCTTGCCGGCAGGAGCCCGAGCGCCTGGGACGAGCTTAAAGATGAGATCGCCGATCGAGCGCTGGCCGGCTACCGAAAGTTCGCCGCGAATCTGACCTCCGACAACATCATCTCCCGCACCATCCACACACCGCTCGATCTGGAGCGCAGCTCGCCCAACAGCATGGTGGGCGGCGATGTGCACGGCGTGGCGCCGTTCTTCTACCAAAGCTCCGGCCACCGGCCTACGCCGGATTTGGGTCAGTACACCGTGCCCGGCGTCGAACGGCTTTACCTCGTGGGTCCCTTCATGCATCCGGGCGGCGGTGTCTACGGCGCGGGCCGTGCCACCGCGATTCGCATGTTCGAGGACCTGAAACTCAACTTCGACAAGGTGGCAAGTGCTCGCATATGAAGATCTACGGTGCAGACAACAAAGAACTGATGTCGATCACCTCGCTCTCCCGCGAGGGCCGCGCGCTGGTCGTGAAGGGCAAGATTTTCGGCGCGATGCCGATGACCGCGAAGCTGCGACCGGAAGAGGCGCGTGCGGCACTCAAGATGCTCGACTGGCGCACCGCCTTGTTTTTGTTGACGCTGGTCTTCCGGCGCAGCGCGGTGAACACCTGATGGGAGGGTCAGGCAGGCGGCGAAATGCCCAGCGCATCGGTGATGCGCTTTCGCGCCGCGAGAATCTTCTTGCCGAGCACGGTTTTTTGGCGCTCGAAACGCGAACTGGGCGTTGGAATCGACAGCGCCACCGCGCGGCCGAGCGGATCGATGAAGGCGGTTCCGACTGCGCTGATGCCCTCCGTGTGCTCCTCGAGATCGAAGGCAATCCCCGTACGCCGGATGACCTCGAGCTGATCGCGCAACAGCGCCGGCTTGGTGATCGTATTCGGCGTCATCCGCGGCATCGGAGCTTGCAGCAAGCGCTTGAGCTTGTCCTCTCCGACGATGGCAAGCAGCGCCTTGCCGTTTGCCGTGCAGTACAGCGGAAACATTTCTCCGATAGCAGATACCGCGCGCAGCCGGTGCGGTCCCTGGACCTGGTCGGTGAACACCGCCGAATTTCCCTTGAGCACCGACAGATCCACGGTCTCGCCGACCTCCTGACTGAACTGGGTGATGATGGGGCGCGTGATCTGATCGAACTCCACGCTCGCGGAAGAACCCAACCGGATCAGGGCCGGTCCGAGACGGACGCCGGAGGTCGGAGTGGCGGCAATCAAGAAGTGCTCGGCGCTCAGGGCGTCGACGATTCGCTGCACCGTCGAGCGCGCCAGGCCCACACGCTGGGCAATTTGACCGAGGCTCAATCCCTCTCCCTCGCCTTCGAGCGTGCGCAAAATGCGCGCGGCGCGTTCAATGACCTGGATGCTGTTGCGCCGAATCACCGGCGCGGTCTCTTGATTACCGTTCATCGAATCGCTCCATAGTACAACTGTACCACGAAACGATGCGGCAACGGGTACGAAGTTCTTTATTCGCGGCGAGACTGCCGGTGCTCCACATCACTCTACGTCACTGAGTCACAGTATGCAAAAACTAGTCACCGCTGGGCAGGCAATCGTCGATGGGCTGGTGCGAAACGGCGTGCGTCAGATCTTCGGCATCCCCGGGGTGCACACCTATAGCCTGATCGACGCTCTATACGAGCGGCGCGCAGAGCTCCGCTTTATCGGCACGCGGCACGAGCAAGGCGCCGCGTACATGGCCTACGGCTATGCCAAAGCGAGCGGCCGTGTCGGTACCTATACCTGTGTGCCCGGACCGGGTGTCCTCAATACCACCGGCGCGCTCTGCACGGCTTACGCCTCGAATGCGCCGGTTCTATGCGTGACCTCGGAGATTTTCTCGCAGGAGATCGGCAAGGGCCACGGCATTTTGCACGAGCTGCCCGACCAGCTTGCGATCTTGAAGGGTCTCACAAAGTGGTCCGCGAGGATCAATCACGCCACCGAGGCGCCGTATCTGATCGCGCGTGCGTTCGAGGAACTCTCGAGCGGACGGCGTCGGCCCGTCGCGCTCGAATGTCCGTGGGACACGCTCGCCCAGAAGGCCCTCGTGGAGCTCGATGTAACGCCTCGTCCAATCCCACCGCCCGCACCCGATCCGGATGCGATCGAGCAGGCCGTGCGCCTCATTTCCGGTGCAACGAATCCCATGATCATGGTGGGTTCCGGAGCGCTCGAGTCGGGTGAGGAGGTACTCGAACTCGCAAAACTCCTTCAGGCGCCGGTTACGGCTCACCGCGGGGGCCGCGGCATCGTAAGCGAGGAGACGGCCTATGGATTCGGCTTCGCCGCCGCCTATCCCGCCTGGCTCAAGACCGATCTCTTGATTGCGATCGGCACGCGCATGGAACTGCCGTTCATTCGCTGGCGGCGATTGCCGGCGGGCTTAAAGATCGTCCGGATCGATATTGATCCGGAAGAGATTCCTCGCAGACCCGTCGATGTCGGCATCGTGACCGACGCGCGTCTCGGAACCCGGGCATTGAGTGCGGCGCTCAGTTCGAAACTGCGCTCGCGCACTGCCCGCGATGCAGAATTTCTGGAGCTCAAGGCGCGGGCGCGCAAGGAATACGAGGTCGTGCAGCCGCAACTGGCCTATCTCGATGTGATTCGTGCAGTTTTGCCGCGTGACGGTTTTTTCGTGGAGGAAATCAGCCAGGTCGGTTTCACCGCGCGATTCGGTTTCCCGGTTTACGAGCCGCGCACCTATGTCGGAAGCGGTTATCAGGACAATCTCGGGTTCGGCTACATGACCTCGCTCGGCGTCAAGGTGGCCAACCCCGGCAAGGCAGTGGTCTCGATCAACGGCGATGGCGGCTTCATGTTCGGCGTCCAGGAGCTGGCTACCGCCGTGCAGCATCGGATCGGCTCCGTAGCCATCGTGTTCAACAACTTGAGCTTTGGCAACGTGCTGCGCGATCAAAAAACCACGTTCAACGGCCACTACCTCGGTGAGAGCTTGCGCAATCCGGACTTCGTCAAGCTGGCCGAGAGTTTCGGAGCGGCCGCTTTCCGGGTCGAGACCCCGAACGCGCTGCGCCCCGTGCTCGAACGGGCGCTCGCCGATGATGCACCTGCGCTCATCGAGGTGCCGAGCGAGCCAGGCGCAGAGGCCTCGCCTTGGCCCTTCATCCATCCGGCCGCTTGATCGATATGGGGCCGCGCCGCTCTGTCTTGCGGATCTTTACGTTCGTATCAGTATGCGATACAGTGTCACTGAAAGGTGATACTAAATAATTGCGAGACGATCGCGGCGCGCTCACCGGGCCTTCGTCTCCGCATTGCTGAAACGGCAACCACCACGGTTTTGGGGAGAACCAATGAATTCGACGCGTAATGAGACTGGCATCCGCATTCTGGCCGGCGTGGCTGCGGCCGTAGCCCTTACTCTCTACGGTTCGCCGAGCTCGGCGCAACAAACGGCCGCAGCTACAGCTGCGCCCGCGTCAGGGGCACAGCTCGAGGAGATCGTGATCACGGCGGAGAAGCGTCCGGAAAAGCTCTCGGATGTTCCGGTAGCCGCAGCGGTCGTATCGAGTGAGACGCTCGCCAACACGAATGCCAGCGACATCTCGGACCTCAATCGGCTGGTGCCGTCGGTGAATCTCAACGGCACCTTCAACGGGCGCGTGCCGCTCGGTATCCGCGGCATCTCTTCGGTATCGAACGAAGGCACCGTGGGCCTCTCCTCGGGCGTCGCCATCCTGATCGACGGGGTACCGGTGCCCTCCGACTCGCTCGGTGGCAATCAGCTCGAGGACATCCAGAACATCGAGGTGCTCAAAGGGCCGCAGGCCACGTTGGGCGGCCGGACCGCGGCATCCGGCGTGATCAACATCGTCACGCGCCAACCGAGCGATACGGCGACCGGCGACGTTTCCGTGACCGGCACGACCGACGACGAATGGCGCGTGAACGGATTTCTGTCGGGACCTATCACCAGCGGCCTCGATTACAGCTTGTCGGCCTACGACAACGACCGCCGGTATCCCATCAAGAACACTCAGTTGGATGATTGGACGACCCAGCGCACCTCCGGCGTTCGTGCAAAGTTGTTGTTCAAACCCAATGACGATCTGCAGATCACGCTCACCGGCCGATACGGGCTCATGACCTCGAACGGCATGAACTTCACTTACGAGTACCTGACTCCGGGCACGACGCTGCTGGTGGGTCCGGGCGGACCGCCATTTCTGAACCAGGCTGCGTTGCTGCCCGGCATCACGCCGGGGTGGGGAAACGAGTATTACAACAGCCCGATCGACGCGACCTCGCGCTATGAAGACCGGGACGCCTCGCTCAACATCGAGTATCAACTCGGCGGCGGGCTGACGTTTGGATCGGTGACCGCGATTCAGCACGAGACGCAAGCCTATTCGCAGGATCTTTTCGAAGTGTCCGGGTACTTCTGGAACGAGCTCACCGGCGGGCACGCGCCCCCGTTCAACAACCAGCAGGACATTTACTCAACAGTCCAACAGTTCAGCCAAGAATTCAGATTGGCATCATCGACCGATCAGCCGTTCAGCTATCTGGTGGGTGCGTTCTATTCAGACAGCAAGGTCTACAGCACCACAAACCGCAGTCTATTGCCGGCGTACAACGATGTCTCGGTTTCCCCGGACACCAAGACCGAAGATGTGTACGTGCGCACCACTTGGAAGATCGTGCCGCAGACCTCGCTGATCACCTCATTGAGATACAACTATGACAAGCTGAGCTATCAGGATTTTCAGGCGCTTTACACGTACTCCTTCCCGCCGCCGATTATCGGCGTCAACCAGTACGCGTCCGGCAGCACCAGCAAATCCGAGGTCGTCGGCGACGTGAGTCTGCAACAGCAGTTCACGCCGCAGGTGATGGGCTACATCACTTACGCGCGCGGGTATTCGCCCGAGGCCTACAACACCACGCAAGCCATCTCAAGCAATCCGGGGTTGGGCAATGCGGCGCTGCAACTTGCACCCACAGAGACCATCAATCACTTCGAGATCGGCACCAAGGGCTCGTACTTCGACCACACCCTGACCGCCAATATCGATGTGTTCTTTACCAAGTACAACAATTTCCAGGTGCAGAACTTCGATCAGGCCAGCGCCTCGATCAACCCGCCGCTGATTCTCGAGTCCGCGGGCGCCGAGACCAAGGGGGTCGAGTTTGACACTCAATGGGCCGCGACACCGCTCACGCGCCTCGGCTTCAACTTTGCCTACGTGGATGCAACGTTCACCAACTACAACAATGCGCCCTGCTACTATCCGGACAGCGTCGCCGTCACGGTCCCGCCCGGCTGCGTCGAGGAAACCATCAACGGCGTGTCGAACCGCGTCTGGCCGAGCCTCGATGGGCGACCCATGCCGAATGCTCCGAAGGTCAAGTTCAACTTGAGCGGCGAACAGCGCTTCCCGCTGCAGGCCATACCGTATTCGATCGTCTTCGGAGGGAATTTCTCGTTCCGCGACTCGGCGCAGATGCTCGCCGATCAGAACCCGCGCGCGATCATGCCCTCGGCCGGGATCCTCGATCTCGACCTCGGCCTGGTGTCGGAGTCAGGTAAGATCTCCATCACCGCGTTCGTGGATAATCTCACCAACCACCACTACGCGACGGATGTCGAGGATTTCTGGAGCTCGCCCTGGGGCGGGAAAGACGTGGTGGTCATGCAGCCCGCCAGGGATTCCTACATCTATGGCGGTGTGCGCCTCAAGGTGGGCTTCTAGTCCGGCGGAAGCGCCGCAATCGGGGGAAGGTTGACCCAACGCAGTGCGCTGATCGTCGGGGGCGGCATCGGCGGCATGTCGTCCGCGATTCGCCTGCGTGCGCTTGGCTGGGCCGTGGAGCTCGTCGAGATCGATCCGAATTGGCGCGTTTACGGCGCCGGAATCAGCGTCACGGCTCCGACCTATCGCGCCTTCAAGCGCTTGGGCGTCGTCGACCGGATCAACGCGCTCGGATTCGGCAGCCACGGCGGGGTCCGCATCTGTACACCCGCGGGCGAGCTGATCGTCGAGCAGCACATCGTCCCGATCGAGCCCGGACTGCCCACCCACGGCGGCATCATGCGCCCGGTGCTGCACACGATATTGTCCTCCGAGACCTTGGCCGCCGGCGTGCAGGTGCGGCTCGGCATTTCGGTCGAGAGCCTCACGACGGCGCTCGGCAAAGCTCGCGTCGTGACCACCGATGGTCGGACGCGCGATTTTGACCTGGTCGTGGCCGCCGATGGCGCATTCTCCCGCATGCGCGAGATCATGTTCCCGGAGGCGCCGCGTCCCAGCTACACCGGACAATATTGCTGGCGGTTGGCCGCCGACCGCGCTTCCGGTCTCGAGCAGTGTCACTTTTATGTGGCGGGCAGCGTGACCGCGGGGCTCAATCCGACGTCGGCGACGCAGATGTACATGTTCCTGCTGCAGGCGGAGCCAGAGAGAGTTCGCATCGATGAAGCCACTCAGTGGCGGAGGCTCAAGGCGCTGATGGCGCCGTTTTCCGGCCTGCTGGGAGAGTTACGCGATGGCCTATCGGCACAGTCACCCATCATCTCCCGGCCGCTCGAAGCGATGCTTCTGCCGCGGCCGTGGCATCGTGGTAGGGCGGTGCTGATTGGCGATGCCTGCCACGCGACCACGCCGCACCTCGCTTCGGGCGCCGGTATCGCGGTCGAGGATGCGCTGGTGTTGGGCCAGGAACTCGAGCGCGAGGACGACGTCGAGCGCGCGCTCGAGCGGTTCGAGGAGCGCCGCTGGGAGCGCTGCCGGATGGTGGTGGAGAATTCTGTGCGAATCGGCGCAATGGAGCAGACTCACGCGGATCCTGCGGCCTTGCAAGCCTTGATGGCGGAATCGGAGCTGGCCCTGCGCCAGGAAATTTGAACTCAATGGCGGGAGCGAATTGACATGGCGATCGTTGGCCTGGCCGAAATCGTTTTCGGCGTGGATGACCTGGAGTTGTGCACTAGGTTTTGGGACGATTTCGGTTTGCTGCCGCTCAAGCGGGACCGGGCGGAGTCGATGTTCGAGGTGGCGTCGGGCTCGCGGGTGACGGTGCGGTATCGGAGCGATGCGCGATTGCCGCCGCAATACTTCGACTGGCCGGGCATTCGCGAGACGATCTGGGGAGTCGATACCGAGGCGAACCTCGAGTCGCTCGTGGCTGATCTCTCACGGGATCGCAAGCTTGAAAGGGCGACGGACGGTACCGCGAGATTCTTTGCCGACGACGGACAGCCTTTGGGCCTGCGTGTGTTCGCCAAGCGGCCGGTGGTCTCACAGCCCGACGCCGTGAATGCTCCCGGGTGCATACAGCGCCTCAATCAGCATCGCAAGTGGCGCCGGCGCGCGCGCCCGAAGACCATCAACCACGTGGTGTTCTTCTCGAAGGACTATGTCGCGTCCTTCGAGTTCTATCGCGACCGGCTCGGCTTTCGATTGAGCGACCACAGCAAGGGACTCGGCGTGTTTGCGCGTGCCGACGGGACCAACGAGCACCACAGCATCTTCTGGGTCAACGCGGACCTGCCCATTACTCCCGGCAAGAACGGCTACATGCACACCGCCTTCGGCCTCGAAGACATCGACGAGGTCATGCTGGGTGCGAATCAGATGAGCGAAAAAGGCTGGGTCAACAAATCCATGAACAGCTCCGGGGGCCTGTCGCGCCATCGGATCTCCTCGGCGATCTACTACTACGTCGATAACCCGAGCGGCGGCGAGGCGGAGTATCACGCCGATACCGATTACCTCGACGACAACTGGGTGCCGCGCGCCTGGGATTGGAAATTCGGCGCGCTGCTCTGGGCGCACCACATTCCGGGATTTTTCCGGACCGATAACGAGAATTGGGATATGACTTTCGACCCTCAAGGCAAGTCGTTGGAGGCCTACCGAAAGACGCCGGCGGCTAAAGAGGGCGCGATGAACGTCGGGCCGAGGCCGGCATAGCCATGTTCGAGTATTTTCCGGGCAACTACGTATGGAATCTATCGGTGGCGATCGCCATCGAGTCCGGTGCGCAAATCGGCGAGATCGACGAGATGTGCCGCCCGCTGCGCGAGGCGGCGGCCCGCGGTGAGGATGCCGGAACCGCCGAGTTCTTCAAGAGCTGGGTTGCGATGGCCGACCGACTGGTCTCGCTCGCGGAAGAGGACGATGCGCGCGGCCGACGCTACTCGGCCGCCGCCAAGCTCAATCGCGCCGCGCTGTACTATCAAACCGCGGAGCGCATGCAGGCGCACGGCTTCGAGCCGCGCAAGCAGGTCTTCAGAAAAGCGCAAGAGGCATTTCGCCGGGCGATGGCGCTCGGCGGCGAGAATTACGAGCGCATCGAGATCCCCTACCTTCAGGGGATCATCCCGGGATTCCTCGTCAATGCGAGCGCCGGTACGCCCGCGCCGCTCGTCGTCTTCGTCAACGGACTCGACAGCTCGAAGGAAATGCTCTACTGGTCAGGCCTCGGAGGCGAGCTGTTGCGCCGCGGCGTATCGACGCTGCACATTGACCAGCCCGGGAGCGGCGAGGCGCTGCGGGCGCATGCTCTCATTGCGACCTTCGATAGCGAGCGTTGGGCGAGCAAGGTCGTCGATTATCTCTCGACTCGCCGCGACGTGGATCGGAAGCGCATCGGCATGGCGGGTGTATCGCTCGGCGGCTACTATGTTCCGCGAGCGGTCGCTTTCGAACCGCGCTTCGCGCTTGGCGCCGTGTGGGGCGCGAATCACAACTGGGGCGAGGTGCAAGTACGCCGGATGGCTCGCGAGGGCGACCGCCCGGTCCCTCATTACTGGGAGCACGTGCGTTGGGTGTTCGGTGCCGAGGACTCGGACGAGTTCATGCGCTTGTCGGCTCAGGTACATTTGAACGGAGTGCTCGATCGAGTGCGGGTCCCGTTCCTGGTGACTCATGGGGCGAAGGATCGGCAAATACCGATCGAGTATGCTCGGCAGACCTACGAGCAGTTGATCAACAGTCCGAAGCGCGAGCTCAAGATCTTTGACGAGAGGACCGGGGGAGTCGAGCACGTCAGCGTCGACAACATGTCCTACGGGCGAAGCTACATTGCCGACTGGATCGCCGAAAGCTTTGGGACACACACCGGCTGAGGTCCACTTCACGGAGTTTCGAGGAAACAACCATGTCAAAACCGTTTCGCCGCATCGTCACGGGGCACGATGCCGAAGGCCGCGCCATCATCCAGTCCGACGCGCCGCCGGAGCGCATCAAGCAGGTCTCCGGAAATGGACCCATCTTTTATGAGGTGTGGAACACGCGCGGATCGCCGGCCCCGATCGACCGTTCGAGCGGCGAACCCTCCGAGGCCGGCCTCGTCCTCGCGCCGCCGCCTCGCGGTACCCGTATCCGGGTGCTGGATATTCCTCCGGAAACCGCTGAGATGGCGCGGATGAGCCCGGCGCAGGCACGCGAGCACTTTGCCGAAATCGGCGCGGCGGACGCCTCCACTCACGCAGGCGGCGCGGCCTCGCGACATCCGTACATGCATCGTACCCAGACCGTCGACTACGGCATTGTGCTCGAGGGCGAGGTCACATTGGTCGTCGATGAGGGCGAGACCACCGTGCACCAGGGCGATATCGTGATTCAGCGGGGCACCAACCACGCATGGGCCAATCGCTCGGGCCGCAATTGCCGAATCGCATTCATCTTGGTCGACGGCGCATTTACCGATGGGCTGACGTGACGGGAGTGTTCCATGAACATCGTCGTCACGGGTGCAGCGGGCTTTCTCGGTCGAATTCTGACCAGGCGCCTGTGCGCCGCATGGCCGCAGCCCGCGCACCGCCTGATTCTCATCGATCTTGCTCGGGCCGACGACCCTCAAGATTCGCGAGTCGTCTGGGTAACCGGCGATTTTGGCCGAGCGGCCGGCCTCGATGCGGCGCTCGCAGAATCCGACGTGATCATTCATTTGGCGGCGATACCCGGCGGTGCGGCGGAGCAGGACTACGCGCTCGCGAAACGCGTGAATCTCGACCAGACGCTGGAGCTGATCGAAAAGGCGGCGGCCGGCTCGCGTCGAACCCGTTTTATCTATGCGAGCACGATTGCGGTCTTCGGTGAGCCTCTTCCCGGGCGCATCGACGATGAGACGCCGCCGCGGCCCACGCTGACGTACGGAGCTCACAAGCTCATGATCGAGATCGCGCTCGAAAACCTGACGCGGCTCGGGCGCCTCGAGGCGCTCGCGCTGCGCTTCCCGGGGCTCCTGGCGCGGCCGGCGGGCGGAAGCGGCATGCGTTCGGCCTTTATGAGCGAGCTGTTCCATGCGTGCGCCGCCGCGCGCCCCTTCACCGTGCCGACGGGCCGCGCCGCAACGGTTTGGGCCATGTCGGCCTCGCAGGCAGCCGACAATCTCATTCACGCTGCGCAAATGGCAGCGCCGCAAAAGGGCACGAGGCGCGCCTTCACCTTGCCGGCACTGCGCATGACCATGGGCGACCTGGCCGCCGCGGTCGCCCGAGTGACTCGATGCGATCCCGGCTTGATTTCGTTCGAGCCCGATGCGGCGCTCGAGGCGCAGTTCGGCCGGCTGCCGCCGCTCGCCGCGCCTTATGCCGAGGCGCTCGGGTTTTCGTGCGATCGCAACCTCGACGAACTCGTTGTGCGGGCGCTCGCGGACGCGGGGTACACGCCGGGCGCCCAAGGAGAACAACGATGAAGCTGATCAGTCTCAAGTGCAGCAACCCCGATGGGCGGCTCGCCCTCGTGTCCCGCGATCTTGGCCGCGTGGTCCCGGCCGACGATATCTGCCCGACCTTACAAGCGGCGCTCGATCAGTGGCCGGATGTTGCGCCGGCGCTCGAGTCGCGCGCCGCCGAGCTGGCGCAGGGCCGTGCGCGAGACGCGGTGCCGTTCGACCCCCGCTTGGCCGCGGCACCCTTGCCGCGCAGCTACCAGTGGCTCGACGGCTCGGCCTTTCAATCGCATGGCGATCTCATGTCCAAGGTATTCAAGATCGATAATCCGCAAGGGGATCGGCCGCTCATGTACCAAGGCATGTCGCACGAATTCCTGTCGGGCACCGACGATGTCGTGTTGCCCTCCGAAGCCGACGGGATCGATTTCGAGGGCGAATTCGCCGTCATCACCGATGCGGTTCCGATGGGGGTCGGTGTGCACGATGCGCTCGATCACATCAAGCTGATCGTACAGCTCAATGACTGGTCGCTACGGACGATTGCGCCGATCGAGATGAAAACGGGATTCGGATGGGTGCAGGCAAAGCCGGCCTGCAGCATCTCTCCGGCGGCATTGACACCGGAGGAGCTGGGTGCGGCATGGGAACGCGGCCGCGTCGCGCTGCCGCTGCACGTATGGTGGAATGCGGCGAGGTTCGGGAGAGCTCATGGCGGCGCGATGCAGTTCAGTTTTGCAGATCTCATCGTGCATGCCGCGCGCTCACGCTCGCTCTGTCCCGGCACCATCATTGGATCCGGAACCGTGTCCAACGACAACTACCGCGAGGTGGGATCGAGCTGCATCGCCGAGCGCCGCGCCATCGAGCTGCTCGATGAGGGAGCCGCAAAAACGCCGTATATGCGCTTCGGCGACATGGTTCGCATGGCGGCCGTCGATGTCGATGGAGCGATGCCGTTCGGCGCGATCGAGCAGAGGGTCGTGGCTCTGCGCGCTCCGATGGGGACGTCGCGTTAGGGTCGCGGTCCGGGATGCGGCATCACGACGAGCATGGTGGCGACCCCGTTCGTTTCATTACGGATGGCTCGTGCTTCGCCGCCGCCGATGTAGCAGCTGTCGAATGCTCGCAGCGTATGCGTCTCGCCCCCGGCCAACTGCACGGTAATCTCGCCTTCGAGGACCACGTAGATCTTCTCGAGGGGACTTGTGTCCATTTCCGCGCCGCCTTGCGGCAAAAAGTGCGAGATCCCCACCCATGAAAACTTCGCAGGACTTACATCCATGCCCTGCAGGCGCAAGGAACGCATGTCGAAGTGCTTCGGCGCATCGTAGCGCGGAGCCTCGCTGAAGCGCGTGATGTGCATGGCGCCCCGCTTATTCGCTGCGTCCCGTTTCGATCCGGAAGGCGCCGCTCGGATCGACCATGGCGACCAGCCGCACGATGCAGCCATCACCCTTCTTCCAACGCCACGGGAAGGCCGCGAAGGTGACGCGCTTACCCGTTACCTTGTCGATGTCGCCCCCGATGTTTTCGAACCCGCAAATACCCACCGACAAGATGGCATTGTGACAAGGTTCCCATTCGGGAAAGTCCTCGATGACCCGCCGCCCCGTGGTGCGGAAGTATTCCTCGTTGATCGCGGGGAGCAAACCGTGCGGCGCTCCCGGGCCGTGCGGCCCGATAGCCGTACCTAAGGGATGATCGAGCGCTTGAGTATCCGAGCCGCACATCTTCACTTTGCGGTTGACGAACCATTCGCCGGCTTCCTTATAGAATCCCGGCGAGTACCCGTAGTAGTGTTGATTGTCCCCGTAGTACTTGTGCCAGCCCGTATTCACGATGGCGATGTCACCCGGCCGGATCTTGGGCCGCGCGTTCTCGAGATCCTGTGCGGTGATCACCTCCCATTTCTTCTTGGGGATCGACACCACGACTCCGGTTCCGAAGAAATAGGGCAGCGGTACCTCATCCATGAAAGGCGTACCCTGCACCACATGAGCGGGCGCATCGATGTGCGTGCCGGAGTGCATCACCGTGGTGATGCGCTGCGTGAGCACGCCGGATTTCGACATTCCGTGCAGACGCTCGATTTTCACGTCCTCGAAGTAGGGCCAGCAGGGTTGCCCGAGGCCCCACGGGTGGCTGAGATCGTAGAACTCCAACCCCATCTTGTTCTGGAGGTTGGACTCTTCGAACTTGCACAGGTTTTCATTGCGCCAATCCCCGTCTTGCCAGCCAGCCATGTCCCTTCTCCTGTACCACGATGAGGGCAAAATGTATTCTAATACGGTACTCTTAAGACGTAAGGCCGTCAATCACGAAGGAGCATGAGATGAACTCAAGATGCCTGAAATTCAGCTTGATAGCGCTCGCATCGATGGGCGCCGCCGCGCTCGCGAACGGCGCTTCGCCATTTCATGACAAACCCGATTCGCCGCGCAGCCTGCCGGGGGACAACCTCCCGCCGTTCGGCATGCTGGATGGGGCCGGACACTTGGTCCCGACTCCTGAGATCCCGGCAGGCCTCCTGCATCGCGGGCCCGGTGCGCCGCCCGAGTCCACTGCTCGGGGTCCCTCGCTCGGGCTTGCCGTCGATGCCGCCAGGGCGGCGGTTGCCGCGTGCCTCAAGAGCGGCTATCGCACCGGCGTGACGGTGATCGATTCGGTCGGCGATGCCCGCGCCATGCTGACCGCGGATGGTTCGGACGGCAGCCATGTTTTCGTCGCGATGCGCAAAGCGTTGGCGGCGATCGCCTTCAACACCTCGAGCTCGGCGGCCCACGACGCGGTTACCCACGACAGCAGCTTGCTCGCGAAGGTGTCGCCGGCGATGTTCGTGGAAGGCGGGGCGCTGCCCATCGTGGTCGGCGGCGAAACGATCGGAGCCATCGGGGTCAGCGGCGCGGCCGGGACTCCGATCGGGCACCAGGATGAAGTCTGCGCCCAAGCGGGGCTCGACAAGATCAGGAGTCGATTGAAGTAGCCGGCTCAATCCGCGCATTGGGGCCTCGAGCAGAGGGCAAAGGCGGCGGTTCCCGCGATCGCCACGAAGGGAACGATGCCCGTAAGAACCCGCGCGCTGTCGCCGCCGCCGCTCAGTAGCGCACCGGCATACAGAGGTCCGACGATCGAACCCAGGCGGCCGACGGCGACGGCGGCGCCGACGCCGGTTCCGCGATTCGCGCGCCCGTAGTAAAGCGGCGCAAGCGCGAACAGAATGAGCTGTGCGCCGATGATGAAGATTCCCGCGATCGTCCCCATGGCGGCCGCCAGCCAAAAAACGCGGCCGGCTGCCGGCAGCACGACCAGCGCGGCGACAACCGCCGCGTAGGTAAGAACCACCCACAACCGCCGGTGACGGCCGGCGTGCAGACGCCCGAGCGCTGCGGAGCCGATTGCACCCCCCAAGTTGAAGCTCATGGAAGCGAAACTCGCTTGCGCACCCGTAAAGCCCAAACCGACCATGAGGCTCGGGAGCCAGTTCAGCATCAGCAACAGCACCAACTGAGTAAAGAAGAAACCGCCCCAGAGCATCCAGGTCGTGCGAGCCCGCCGTTCGCCAAACAGAACGCTCGATACGCTTTGGATCTCCGCTGAAGCGCCGAGCGGCGGGACATCCATCGCCGGCAAGCCCGCGGCGCGCAAGCGCGTGCGCCAAATCAAAAGCCCCGCAGCGATCGGTAAGGCTCCGCCCACCACAAAAATGGCGCGCCAACTCCATCCGAGCGGCTCGCCCAGCGCGACCAATCCGGCCAGAAAGCCGCCGAACGGCATGCCGGCCATGATCACCGTGACCGAGCTCACGCGCTTCGCTGCACTGGTCGCTTCGGAGGCCAGCGCGATGAAATTGGGCAGCGCGCCGCCGAGTCCGAAACCCGTGAGCAATCGCGCCAAAAAAAGCGAGTTCGGGCCTGTCGCGGCCGAGGTCATAAGCGAACACAGGCCGAAAAGCAATAAGGAAATCGCGAGCATGTTCCTGCGGCCCATCCGATCGGCGATGCGTCCGCCGACCGCAGCGCCGAGAAACAGACCCAGCGTCGCCGCGCTGAAAATGACGGAGGCCTGCCCCGTCGACAGCGCGAACTCCGGCACGAGCTTCGGCGCCGCCACGCCCATGGATTGATTGTCGAAGCCCTCGGACAGCGCGGCTAACGCGCACAGGGCCAGGGTGAGTCGCGACCTCGATGGATTGGAGTTGGTGGTCATTCTGAGCGCCGTTGCTCGAATTTTACGCGCTCCTGTTATCGTGTTAAATTGATTTTTGTGCCCACGTACCTCATGTAACTTATAACTGAACCTCCGCGCCGCAAGGAGTTCGAGCATCAAGATCGATCCCCGACACCTCGCCAATCTCTTGGCAGTCGCCGATCATGGGTCGTTCAATCGCGCCGCCGCGGCACGCGGCCTGTCGCAGCCCGCGCTCTCCAACAGCATTGCGCAGCTCGAGCGGCGGCTGGGAATTAGGGTCCTGGAGCGCACGCGGCGCGGATCCCAAGTCAACGAGTTCGGGAGGATCCTGCTGGAGGGCGCGCGGACCGTCGACGCGGTGTTGAAGCAAACTGCCGAGCGGGTGCGTCTCAAGCGTCTGGGAGTCAGCGGGCCCTTGCGCATCGGATCCACGCCCTCGATGACGCTCAAATTCCTTCCCGACCTCATGGCGGTGCTGCTCAAGGATTCGGGCGCCGTTCAAATCTCGATTACCGAAGGTCTCGATGATCAACTCGTCCCCGCGCTCCAAGCAGGCGAACTCGATCTCGTGCTCGGCCCGTCCTTGGGTGCCGCGCTACCGTCCGATCTGATCGAAGAGGAACTTTTTTACGACTCCTTCTGCATTGCGGTAGGCCCTAGGCATGCGCTGGCAAAGCGCCGATCGTTGCTGCTCGCCGAGCTCAAGGATCAGCCCTGGGTTTTACCGGGTCCCGGGAGCGCTTATCGGCGCCACGTGGAAGCCCTGTTCTTGAACGCGGGCGTTTCCTGGCCGGCCGATAGCGTCGTCAGCAACTCCTTGCCGCTCGTGGAATCGATCGTCACACTGACCAACCGCGTGACCGTTATTACGCGCCTGCAGGCCATTGCGCACAATTTTTGGCGCATTCGGGCAATCCCCTTACGGGGCGCCGGTGTGCGCACGCTCAGCGTCAAGTGGCGACGCGCCGGAGACATGCCGCCGTTGGCGAATCGACTGATGCAAATCGCCCACGAACTGGCCGCCTCCTATCAAGAAGCCCAGCGCAAGCACGCGCGCGGCTGAACCTTAAGCTAATAAGCGCTTGTTATGATCTGGCTCGTTTTTCGGATTTGACGCCGCGGCGCGATACCATGAAGCTCGCGCTTCATGGGTATTCCCTCGAAATGCGAATCGGCGTGCGCGCGCCTTAAGGTGACTCATGGCGCAAGTCGTCTTCATCGGCGCGCCTGAGGCAGACGCCCAGACGTTTCAGCGCCGCATCCGCGCGGACCTTCCGGACATCGACCTGTTTGCGAGCAACCAGCGGGGCCAAGCGTTCGAACATCTCGCCGGCTGCGAAGTCCTGATCGGCCATCACTTTCAGTTCGACGATGCGCTGCTCGAGCGGGCGCCCGATCTCAAGTGGATTCAATCGCTGACCTCGGGGACCGACGCAATCTTGAAGCTGGCCGCCTTGCGCAGCGAAGTCGTGGTCACCTCGACACGCGGCATGCACGGCCCGCAGATGTCCGAGCTGGTCTTCCTGGCGGTGCTCGCGCTGACACGGGATTTTCCGAGGATGTTGCGTAACCAGGCGAACAAGGTCTGGGAGCGCTGGCCGCAGCCCCTGCTCTACGGCAAAACTGCGGTCATCGTCGGTGTGGGCGCGATTTCGGAGTCGCTCGCACCGCGCTGCAAGAGCTTCGGAATGGAAGTCTGCGGCGTGACCGCCTCACCGCGCGCAGCGCCCGGTTTCGATCGCATGTTCGCCCGCCAAGATCTCAAGGACGCGGCCGCACTCGCGGATTACCTGATCGTCATGGTTCCGCATACGCCGGACAACGAGAACCTCATCGATGCGAGCGTGCTGCGCGCGATGAAGCGCTCGGCCTTCTTGATCAACGTGGCGCGCGGGGCCGTGTTGGATGAGGCCGCGTTGATCGATGCTCTCAATGGGCGCCGCATTGCCGGAGCGGCCCTCGATGTGTTTCGCGAAACTCCGCTGTCCAGCGATTCACCGCTCTGGGGCCAGGAGCGGCTCGTCATCACTCCGACCGTGGGGGGGATGAGCGATGTCTACCTGGATCAATGCTATCCCTATGTGCGGGACAATCTCAGGCAATTCCTCGAGAATGGATCGGACAATCTGATTAACCAGGTTTCGCGCTGAGCGCCGATGATGGCGCCCGCGAAGCCAGGTGGTCGCCGGGCTTCAGTTATAATCGACACGAATAACCAGCCGCGCAATTAAATCTTGACAGAGCCGCGCCCTGACTCGAATCTGCTCATGGGGCAGGAGACAATTGCTTAAGCCGATGCCGCGCCGTCGCGGCAGAGAGAAAACGTGTGCAACAAAAATCGTCTCGTCAGCTGAACAGCGTGAGCCGTGCTGAGCTCGAGCGGCGCTGGCACGCCGTGCGCGAACTCATGGCTCGTTCCGGCATCGATGCGCTGGTCCTGCAAAACTCGAGCGATTGGGTCGGTGGCTATATTCGATGGTTCTGCAACAGGCCTGCAACCAACGGCTATCCGAGCAGCTTGGTGTTTTCCGGTCAGGATGGCATGTCCTTGATTGAACAGGGGCCGTCCGGCCTGGTCCGGACGTTCGGCAGGAGTGATTCGGACAGCACGGGCATCACGCGCCAATTGACGACCCCTAGCTATCCCTCGGTCGGCTACACGGGTGCCTACGATGCCGAGCTTGCCGCGAATGAATTGCGGCTCTTGGGCGCGCGGCGCGTCGGCTTCGTCGCGCCGGCGGCCATGTATTTTAGGTTCGGGCAGCATCTGCGTGAATCGCTGCACAATATCGACATCGTCGATGCGACGGACATGGTGGACGAGATCAAGGCGATCAAAAGTCCCGAGGAAATCGCGCTGGTCCGGCAGGTCGCTGCGATGCAGGACGAGGTCATGGCGAGGGTCGCAAAATTCATCCGGCCGGGGCTCAAAGATTTTGAAATCGCGGCCTTCGCCCAGCACGCCGGCCAAGAACTCGGCAGCGAGCAGGGAATATTCCTGTGCGGATCCGCGGCCGCGGGCCAACCGGCCGGGTTCAATCCGCGCTTCATGCAGGGCCGCACACTGGAGGCGGGCGATGTCTACTCGCTGCTGGTCGAGAATAATGGGGCGGGAGGCTTCTATACAGAGTTATCGCGGATCTTCGTGCTCGGTGAGGCGAGCCCTGAGCTCCGCCGAGCGCACGCTCAGGTTCTCGACGCACAGCGCTTTGCGCTTTCGCTGCTGAAGCCGGGTGCAGCGTGCCGTGAAATCTTTGCGAGGCACAACGCCTACCTGCGCGAGCTCGGCATGCCCGAAGAACGGCGGCTCAGCATTCACGGCATGGGCTACGACATGGTCGAGCGCCCCTTGATACGGGACGACGAGAGCATGAGCCTCCGGGAAAATATGGTGATCGTCTGCCATCCAGGTCTTCATAACGGGCGTATGTTCGTCCACAACACGGACGTCTATTTGATCGAATCACAAGGCGCATCGGAGTGCCTGCATCGAACGCCGAAGGCAATCTTCGAGCTCGCTTAAGCCGCGGCGCGGTTCTTCATTGAGGGAAGAGACATGACCAGAGCCATCCATTTTCGCAACGTGAAAATCTTCGACGGCAGCGGCAGCGCGAGCTTTTCAGGCGAAGTGCGCGTCGAAGGGAACCGCATCGTCGCCGTGCACCGAGGCGGCGAGCACCCGCCGGGCGATGTCGAGGCACTCGTGATCGAGGGCAAGGGGGCGACGCTGATGCCGGGTCTTACCGAGGCGCACGCGCACCTGACCTGGCCCACCTCGGTCGAGCGATTCGTGCCGGGGATGAGCTTGCCGCCGGAGGACTTGCTGCTCAATACGGCCCGCAACGCGCGCGTGTTGCTCGATCACGGATTCACGAGCGCCTACTCAGCCGGCGCGATCGGCAAGACGCTCGAGCCTTCGCTCAAGGCGCATATCGATTCCGGCAGTTTGCCCGGCCCGCGGCTCATTCCATCCTCGCTGGAGCGCGAGCCGCCGAGCACCGACAGTTCGTTGGCGTCCGGCACGGTGGATGCGCACGGGTCGGGACCCGACGCGGTGCGGGCGTTCGTCAAGACCTGCGCCGAGCTCGGCGCCAAGTCGGTCAAATTCCTGCTCTCCGGTGAAAGCGCGCTAAAGCCCGGCGCCTCGCTGGAGCTTCTATATACGGAGCCCGAGATTCGTGCGGCAGGGGAACAGGCGCGCAATTCAAAAGTCTGGCTCGCCGGGCATGCCCATGCGGCGGAGGCCGTCAAGATGGGCGTGCGCAACGGCTTTCGCGTGCTGTACCACTGCACCTATGCCGACACGGAGGCTCTCGATATGTTGGAGGCGGCCAAAGGGGAAATATTCGTCGGACCGACCATCGGCATCGTGCAAGCGACGCTCGATGCGAAGCCGCCCCCCCACATGGACATGTCGCATATGAAGGCTGACGCCGCCATCGTGCTCGAGCACCAGACGAAATTGGTGCCGGAGTTGCGGCGCAGGGGCATTCGCGTGCTTCCGGGCGGAGACTACGGATTTCCCTTCAATCCGACGGGCAGAAACGCTCGCGATCTCGAGCTCTTCGTGCGCTATTTCGGCTTCACGCCGGCGCAGGCGCTGTCAGCGGCGACGAAGCAGGGCGGAGAGCTCATGAGTATGGAGCATGAGCTGGGCCAGATTCGTCCGGGGTTCCTCGCGGACCTGCTGCTGGTCGACGGCGATCCCACGCAAGATATCAGCGTCCTGCAGTATCCGCAGCGTCTGCTGGCGGTCATGAAGGACGGCAAATTTCACAAGGCGCTGGCCTCGCTCCATTGAATCCCAGCGCGTGAGCGGCAATTCCCCGAGTTCGTCCCAGCTTGAGATCGCGCATAGGATCCGCGAGCAAGGTGCCGTGCTCGATGTGGAAGCCGCCTATGCGCTCTACCGCGACGCCTTGCAGGCTCAGCCGCGCGACGGCGTCGCGGTGACGCGCGGACTCGAATACGGCGCGCACGAGCGGCAGCAACTCGATCTGTATCGAGCGGAGCAGTCCGTCCGGCGCCCGCTGCCGGTCGTGGTCTTTTTCCACGGGGGCGGGTTTCTACGCGGAGATAAATCCCAGCGCGAGAACTTCGGCTACTATTTTGCGCGGCACGGGTACTTGGTTGCCGTTGCGAACTATCGGCTCGCGCCGAGCCACCCATGGCCCTCTGGGGCAGAGGACGTCATCGCCGTGTGGCAATGGGTCAGGGCGCGCATTGCCGAATTCGGGGGAAGTGCGGACGCCGTTTTTCTGGCGGGCGAATCGGCCGGCGCTGCGCACGTCGCGCTCGCCACGCTGGCGAAGCGCTTTCAACCGCCGGATTTCAAGATCGCGGGAGCCGTCCTCATCTCGGGCGTCTACAACGTGCAGCTCGAGCATTTGGCGCGCGAGCAATTGCGGATCCCATCGCCGGATCCGAGGAATGAAGCCTATTTCGGATCCGATTTCAGCCGCTACCGAGAGATGTCGACGATCGACCTGGTTGATGCCGCCCCGTTTCCGCTGTGGATGAGCTATGCCGAACTCGACCTCGTTCAGATGCAGGTGCAAGCGGGACAGCTGTTCGCGAGCCTGGTCTGCAAGCATCACTTTGCGCCGCATCTGTACGTGGTTCCCGGCCACAACCATTTGACCCAAGTCCACGCCGTCAATACCGGCGACGAGTCGCTCACGCGGCCCATCCACGAATTTCTCGAAAGTCACGGTGTGCAAGAGAACCTATGAGGCGGCGAGCTCACGTCTTGATGCGTGGCGCCGCCTGGATGGGTGGCCTCGCCGCACTGTTGCTTGCGTGTCTCGGCGCCGCAGCCATGGCGCAGGATGAGGATCCGCTGGTCATACAGTTCGAGCAGCCACCGCCTGCTGCAAGACCCTACGTATGGTGGCATTGGATGGACGGCAACGTCACTCAAGACGGTATTCAGCGGGATCTCGAGTGGATGCATCGAGTAGGTATTGGCGGCCTGCAAGTGGTCGACGTCTCCATGGGAACTCCCAAGCTCGTTTCACCGAGCGCGGACTACAATTCTACGGCGTGGCAGGAGGATCTACGGTTCGCGGTCCGCACGGCATCTGAACTCGGGATCGATTTCGTCATTTCGAGCGCTCCGGGATTCAGCGAGTCCGGTGGGCCCTGGGTGCGTCCGGAGGAGGGTATGAAGAAAGTCGTGTGGAGCACGACGCGCATCGAGGGCGGACACCGCTTCATGGGAAAGCTCTCCGAGCCACCGTCGGTACCCGGGCCCTATCAAGGCGTGCCCATCAACCGGGCGAATCCTATCGCAGGGGCGGAACCCAATCCGCCCGTGCCGCATTGGTATCGGGACATCGGTGTCCTCGCCTATCGGATCCCGCAAGCCGAGCTATCGATGGACGACATGCACGCCGGCGCTACCTCGAGCGGGGGCACCCCATTCGATGCGCGCGTACTTTGGGACGGCGACTTGCAAAGCACGGTGACCGTCCCGTTCGGACGGGACGGCGCCGATGCCTGGCTGCAGGTTTCGCTCGAGAAGCCGCGAACGATCAAGGCCGTCACTGTGAGTATCCCGAGCGCCGTGGCGCTTCCATTCTTCTCCGATTTTTCAAAGCCGGTCGGAGAGATTCAGGCGAGCGTCGACGGAACGCATTACGTCAAGGTGTCTGACGTCCGGACAACGATCGACGTGCAGCAGACGATTGCGTTCCCACCCATAACGGCCCGCGCGTTCCGCTTGTCACTGCCGTCGCCGGGCCGCCGGTTCAACCCGATATTTTCCAATCTGCAGACGCCGACCGCGCATGACGTCGCTGAATTCGTCTTACATACGGTTCCTCGGACCGGCCGCGCCGAAGAAAAGGCCGGCTACTTCCCTGCGGCCGGCTTCGACGCCGACTCCGAAGCTGCCGCCCCTGCGAACGACGTCGTCCAGGTCGGCGACGTCGTGAATCTGACCTCCAGAATGAGACCTGACGGCACGATCGTGTGGACGCCTCCGCGGGGGCGATGGGAAGTCTTGCGATTCGGCTATTCTCTGGAGGGCACGACCAATCACCCGGCGGGCGCCACGGGGACGGGCCTTGAGATGGATAAGTTGAATCGAGAGATCGTGAGATCGAACTATGTTCGATATCTCGATGCAATCGGCTCTGTGGTGGGCGCCGAAGCGATGGGCCGGAACGGTGTTCGCGCGATGCTCAATGACAGTTGGGAGGCGGGAGGCGAGAATTGGACGGAGCGTCTTCCCGAAGAATTCGCCGCCCGCCATGGCTACTCCCTGATTCCGTGGCTTCCCGCCCTGAGCGGCCGGGTCATTCGCGATCCCTCGAGCACCGAGCGATTTCTGTGGGACTTCCGGCAGACGCTCGGCCAACTGCTCGCCGAAAATCACTATGAGGTCATTGCCTCGGAACTGCACCGGCGCGGCATGATTCATTATGCCGAGTCGCACGAAACGGGCACCGCATTCGTCGGCGACGGAATGGCAGTGAAGCGGTATGCCGACGTTCCCACCGGGGCCATGTGGGCGGGCGGCTTAGGTCCACCGTCCGATTGGTTCGACTCGGATCTGCGAGAGTCGGCTTCGGTAGCGCACCTGTACGGTAGGCCGATCGTTGCCGCTGAATCGATGACGGGCCTCGGGAATTGGTTCGCATCAACGCCGGAGCAACTCAAGCCGCTCGCCGATCGCGAGCTCTTGGACGGCGTCAACCGATTCATGCTTCACACATCGGTGCATCAGCCCGTGAGTGACGCCGGGCCCGGAGTAACGCTGGGCCCTTTCGGGCAGTGGTTCACTCGCAAGGAGACCTGGGCCGATCAGGCAGGAGCCTGGACCAATTATCTCGCCCGCAGCTCGTTTCTTCTCCAGCAAGGCACGTTCGTCGCGGACCTGCTTTATTTTTACGGTGAGGACTCCAATATCACCGCACTCTACGCTGCCGCGCTGCCGCCGATCCCTCGAGGATTCAACTTCGATTTCATCAATCGCGAGGCGCTCGATCTTCTGTCGGTTCGGAACCGACGTCTGAGCACCGAGCACGGAATGGAATATCGGCTTCTCGCGCTCGATCCCCGCACACGCAGCATGTCCTTGTCCGTATTACGAGAGCTGCACGAGCTGGCATCGGCCGGCGCCACCATTGTCGGCGGCAGGCCCTCATCGTCGCCGAGTCTTGCGGACGACGCGCGGGAGTTTGACCGGCTCGCAATAGACATGTGGGGCGAGGGCAGCGCCGGCGGCGTTCATCGCGTGGGCGACGGGCGTGTGATTGACGAACCACTCGGCAACGCGATTGCCGTCGAAGGGTTGGCGCCGGACTTCACCTACGGTCCGTCTTCGCGCAATGTTCTGTTCACGCACCGGCATTCGGATGCCGCCGAGATCTATTTCGTCAGTAACCGAGAAAATGAGGAAATGCAAACGGAGTTGAGCTTTCGCACCGCTGGCCGCACTCCCGAACTGTGGCATGCGGACACCGGCCGGATCGACGCGACCTCTTATCGAGTGCAGGATGGGCGCACCATCGTTCCGGTGACGCTCGACCCGGGTGAGGCTGTATTCGTGGTATTCCGGCACGCATCGAAGGCCGCGGCGCAGAAGGTTCCGGTGCCCGTCAGAACACCCCTGTCGACGATCGAGGGACCTTGGGACCAACAATTCGCGGATCATTCGAGGCGTTCGACGTTGAATTCATGGTCGTCGGACGCGGACCCGGAGATCAGGTACTTCTCAGGAACTTCCGCTTACACGAAGAGCCTCGCCGTTCGCGCCGCGTGGCTCGACCGGCATTCCCGATTGGAACTAGACTTGGGATCCGTCAGGGAACTTGCGGAGGTCGCCGTGAACGGCCGCAAGCTCGGCATCCTTTGGCACAGACCGTTCCGGATCGACATCACCGACGCCGTGCACCCGGGGACCAATCAGATCGAGATTCGAGTGACGAACACCTGGGTCAATCGCCTGATCGGCGACAAGCAAGCAAATACCCCGCAGCATGCGTTCACGACGTTCAATCCTTATCAGGCGGATTCAGCGCTCCCGGAGTCGGGGCTGTTGGGGCCGGTTCGCTTCGTACGTGTGCTCGACTCGCCATGACTTGAGATGCCGTTCGGGGCTTCAAATCCCATTTCGTCTTGCGATTTCACCCAGAACACGGGCACTGGGCTTGAGCGTGCGCTTGAACGTGGTGCGATCTACCTCGACCAGTCCATATTTTGGCGTATAGCCGAAGAGCCACTCGAAATTATCCAGCAATGACCAATGGATGTAACCGATGATCGGAACGCCGTCGGCGATCGCGCGCTGGACGCCGGCCACCGCCAAGGGGATGTAGGCGGCGCGGCGCGTGTCGTCGGTGGCGGCGATTCCGTTTTCTGTGATGAGCACTGGCCTACCGGTTGCCGCGTGCGCGTAGCGAACTGCCCCTTCCAATGAAGCGGGATAGAATTCCTCGCCCATTTGCGTGAGTTCAGCGCCTCGTGGCGGCGGCAGCGGACCTTTGTCATCGAGACGTTGGCGTCCGTAATTCTGCACACCGATAAAATCACTGGCTCTCGCGGCTTCGAGCCAGGCCCCGTAAACGTCTTCGCGCTTGGCATCGCGCTTGCTGTTGGGCCCGATCGCTTGATCGTCGGTGATTGATAGGGATACGCCAACCGGTAGATCAGGCCGCACACCTTTGATGGCTGCAACGCCGGCATTATGTCCCGCGATCAATTGTGGCATAAGCTTCGCGGGATCGCCGGCGATCGCCACAGAGAATTTATCCGAACCGCTTGCTTGTGCAGCAGCGTTGAGCATTTTCTCCTGGGTTTGCATCATCTCGGGGGGGAATGGCAGCGGCAGCCAACGCAATATGCGTGTGAGATTTGGTTCGTTCAATGTTGTGGCATAGCCGATTTGAGCGGCCAAACCCTTAGCCGCAAGTTCGCAATAGCGCGCGAAATAATCCGCCGCGCCGGTCGATTCCCAGCCCCCACGCGCAGCAAACCAACGCGGAGTCGTGAAATGATTGAAGGTGACGACCGGAACCAGGCCTCGCGCGCGGCATCCCTCGATCATTCGCTGGTAGTGATCGAGCATTGCGAGCGAAAACTCGCCCTCGCTCGGCTCGATTCTGGCCCACTCAAGTGAAAATCGATAGCTGTTCAAACCGAGATTGCGAACGATATCCATGTCCTCGGGCCAGCGATTGAAGCTGTCACAGGCGTCGCCGGAGGATTCGGTAAAAATACTGGGTTTGACATGCTCAACCGCCCAGATGTCGGAATTTGTGTTATTTCCTTCGACTTGATGCCCGGCTGTTGCGGCCCCCCAGAGAAAACCCGTCGGAAATGCGCGCGCCGATCTTGCGATGGCGTGAGCCGTTGTTCCGTCACCACCGACAAACACCGCCGCGGAAGCGGCCAAGATTTCCCGCCGTGTGAATCCGGACATCGAGTTTCTCCTTAGCTTCGTTGCGAAACGCCGCTAGGAGCGTGATTTTGTCACGGCTCTCCGTGTTCGTGTGGCGGATCTATGGATCTCACAGCCGTACGAAGCGCGCTCTCCCAAGCGTTGAGGGGGATGCGGTGCGCCGGGTTCCCATCGGCTATCATGGCCGCGCTTCTGAGGTACGAGCTATGAATCAGTTGGACCTTCAGGGACGCGCCGCGGTGATCACCGGAGGGGCGCGGGGTATCGGGTTTGCGGTGGCTGAGCGCGTACTGCGTTCCGGCGGCAGCGTGGCGTTGTGGGACCTCGATGCGGGAGCCCTTGAAGACGCGAGCCGTCGCTTGGGCGACCTCGGTCGCGTGACCCCATTCGTCGTGGACGTCGCGCGGGAGGAAGCCGTCGATGCGGCCACGCAGGGGACACTCGCGGCCTATGGAAAGATCGACATCCTCATCAACAATGCGGGCATCACCGGCGGGAATGCCGTTGCCTGGGAGTTGAGTCCCGACACCTGGCGGCGCGTGCTCGAAGTCAATCTGGTCGGACCCTTCTTGACCTGCCATTCGATCATTCCGGCGATGCTCAAGAACGGCTATGGGCGGATCGTCAACGTGGCGTCGGTGGCCGGCAAAGAGGGCAATCCCACGGCCTCGCACTACAGTGCATCCAAAGCCGGCCTCATCGGGCTCACCAAGTCGTTGGGAAAGGAATTGGCGACGAAGAATATACTGGTCAACTGCGTCACGCCGGCTGCCGCCAAGACTGAAATCTTCGCGCAGATGACGCAAGAGCACATCGATTACATGCTCTCCAAGATTCCGATGAATCGGTTCGTGGAGCCGCACGAGGTGGCCGCGACGATCTGCTGGCTCGCGAGTGAGGACTGTTCTTTCGCCACGGGCGCCGTGTTCGACATATCCGGCGGCCGCGCCACCTACTGAGCGACCCGCCATCATGCCGACCCCGACGATCAAGCAAATTCGCGCCTATACGGTGCGCGGCGGCGGCGCCGATTACCATGACCAGAGTGACGGTCACTGGATCGATGACCACATTTGCACTCCCATGAGCAAATATCCGCAGTATCGCCAAAGCCGGCGCAGCTTCGGGATCAACCTGCTCGGCGTCGAACGGCGCGAGCTCGTGGATCTTGCATATGTCCTTCATTATCATCGTTTCGAACGGCTGGGGATTCTGGCTCGGTGAATGGCGGGGCGTTCCCAAGCGAACGCTCGCGATCGTCTTGCTCGGGATCCTGACGATTCTGATTGCCGTGGGATTCGTTGGCCTCGGCAACTCGTGGTCCTATAACTGACACATTGATGGGGGACGATTCTTCAGTATTTGGCGCCGAAAGGGGTTCTATATGAGTACACGACCACCGTTGGAGCACGACGAGCTCGTGCGCCGCATCAGCCGCGATCTGGCCGACGGCTACGATGAAGAATTGGAGATGGAGCTCGAGGACCGCCACCCGCTGCCCGGCGTGTCGTCAGCCGACGAAGCCGGCGGCGAGAAGGACTACCGGCGGATCTACTTCCAGCAGTTATTTCGGCTCCAAGCCGAACTCGTGAAACTGCAGGATTGGGTGGTCGCTTCGGGACAGAAGGTCCTGATCCTATTCGAAGGACGAGATGCTGCCGGCAAGGGCGGCGCGATCAAGCGCATCAGTCAAAAGCTCAATCCGCGGGTGTGCCGCGTGGTGGCGCTGCCGGCGCCCAACGATCGCGAGCGCACGCAGTGGTACTTTCAGCGCTATGTGCCGCACCTCCCCGCAGCCGGCGAAATCGTTCTGTTCGACCGCAGTTGGTACAATCGTGCGGGCGTCGAGCGGGTAATGGGGTTCTGTACCCCCGAGGAGTACGAGGAGTTCTTCCGCTCCGTACCGGAGTTCGAGCGCATGCTGGTCCGCTCGGGCATCAAATTGCTGAAATATTGGTTCTCGATTACGGACGAGGAACAGTACCTGCGTTTTCTCGGCCGAATTCACGACCCGCTGAAGCAATGGAAACTGAGCGCGATGGATCTCGAGTCACGCCGCCGCTGGGAGGACTATACGAAGGCCAAGGAAGTGATGCTGGAGCGCTCGCACATTCCGGAGGCGCGGTGGTGGGTCGTGCACGCGGTCGACAAGAAGCGTGGGCGCCTCAACTTCATGCATCATCTCTTGCAGCAGTTCACCTACAAAGAAACGCCGAAACCGGCCATCGTGCTGCCGCAACGCGAACATCACGAGCATTACTCGCGGCAAGCGGTGCCGGCGGACATGCTCGTGCCGGAGGTGTATTAAAGCGGCTCAGCGCAGCCCGAGGATGCGCAGGACAAAGAACAGCGCCGCACCGAACAGTCCCGCTCCGAGCAACACGCACACCGGCAAGGTCAAAACCCACGCGAGCACGATGTTGCGCACCGTCTCCTTCTGGATGCCGGAACCATTGGCCACCATCGTACCCGCGATGCCGGAAGAGAGGATGTGCGTCGTGCTCACGGGAAGACCCAGCAAGTCGGCGGCCTCGATGGTTCCGAACGCGACCAGCTCCGCGGCTGCTCCCTGCGCATAGGTCAGATGGGCCTTGCCGATTTTCTCGCCCACCGTCACAACGATGCGTTTCCACCCGATCATGGTACCGAGACCGAGCGCGAGCGATACGGCGATCTTGACCCATAGGGGAATGAAATTGGTCAACTTCTTCAGCGACTTCTGGTAGCTCCCGGCCAATCCTGCGTCGAGGCCCGGCGGCAGTTGATGCGCTTTTTGCATCCGATTCAGAGTCTCTGACACGAGGTACACGTCGAGGCGCAGCGCCACTCGGTCGGCCGGGGGCAGCGCCGTCAAGTCATCGACGTGCGCCAGCCGCGCAGCGACCCCGGCATTTGCGGTGCTGAGCGCGGCTAGCGTGTCGGTTTCGATGCGTCCCGAGCGCAGGTAGTCCGTCAATGTTTTGTGCGCCGTTTCTGCGTCGGCCCGAGGTTCTGCAGCTGGGATCTCTCCGAGCGACTGCGAGAACATGGTCGATGCCGCCGCCAAACCATGCAGGTCGGCGCTCGAGGTAGCGAGGTTCAGGGCGAACACGGTCGGCACGATGCCGACCAGAATCAACACAATCAACCCCATGCCTTTCTGGCCGTCGTTCGAGCCATGCGCGAAGCTGACGCCGGTACAGGTCAGCACCAGCAACCCGCGAATCCAAATCGGCGGCGGCTTGTCGCCCTCGGGCGCCTTGAACAGCGCGGGATTGCGCAGCAGTGCCTTCGCCGCCAGCAGCAGCAGCGCGGCTGCGACGAATCCGAGCAACGGCGAAAACACCAATGCCTTGACCGTGTCCTCGACCTTGGCCCAGTTGACTCCCTCGCCGAACGTGCTTCCCGGGCTCATCAGGGAGTTCATCAAACCGACGCCGACGATCGAGCCGATCAAGGTATGCGAACTCGAGGCCGGCAGGCCCAGATACCAAGTACCCAGATTCCAGATGATCGACGACAGCAGCAGCGCGAACACCATGGCGAATCCGGCGCCGGAGCCGACATTGATCACCAATTCGACGGGCAGCAGCGCGACGATCCCGAAGGCCACGGCGCCGCTCGATGTCAGCACGCCGATGAGATTCCAAATTCCCGACCAGACGACCGCCTGGCTTGGCTTCAAGGTGTGGGTGTAAATGACCGTCGCGACGGCGTTCGCCGTGTCATGAAAGCCATTGACGAATTCAAAGCTCAGTGCGAGCAAAATGGCCAGACACAACAGCACCGCAGTCGGCAGATCGATGCCAAGGCTCGAAAGCACGAGGAACTCCCTACTTAGTTTTTGGTGATCATCCACCCTAGGGCGGCGAGATGACAATTGTGTGACGCAGCACGCGCTCCAGCGGCGCAAGTCTACCCGCAAACGGTACGCGAAGAGTAAATTGCCCCCATGAACGCGGAACGCATGCAGCTCACGGGTGTGGATCGCCTTCGCTACTTCGTGCCGACGGCGATCTGCTTGTACCTGGCAGCGCTTTGCGCGGTGCTCATGATCACATCGGTGTTTCTCGTCAGCCGCCAGAATGCCGTCGCGGTTACCGTCGCCGGCCTCTATGGACTCTTGCTGTCCGGCGGCCTTGGCTTGATTTTCTGGTACGCGCAGCGGCGGGACTTGCAGTTCCTACGAATTGCCACCTCAGGCGACGCGCAATCGAACTTTGAGGCGGTTCGGTCCGCCGTCGAGCGCGCCGGCTGGCGCCTTCTGGTCCAAGACCCGGGGCGCAAACTCGTGGCCCAAACGTCCGGCGCGCTGCTGGACGTCGGCGAGCGAGTCGCCGTTGAGTTTCACGATGCCGATGTGTTGGTCGCCAGCATCTGCGACCCGAGCATCGGCTTTTCCCTCGCCGGCCGCCGCCACTGCGCGGACCATCGTGAATTCGTGCGTCAGGCGGTGGTTTCTAAACCCTGAATGACTTCTATATAGCGCGGCCGGCCCCTGCGTGAAGGTCACTCCACGCCGCGCGCATTGTCGAATTGCGCTTCGCGAAGATCAAGTTCGCGCTCGATCCGGCGCCGCGCTTCATCTTTGAGTTTCCCGGCCCGATATAGGTCGTTGACCCGCTGCCGTTCGGCCGCGATCAATAGACATTCGAGCTCCTCGTGCAGATCGATGAGCCGTTTATTTCCATCGTCGCCTTCGCTCCGATGTTCGATGTGCTTGAGCCGGTCGCGCAGCCGCGCCCGCAGCGCGCGCACGGACTCGTCCGTTAGTTTCCGTTCGGCGGCCAACTCATCAAGACGCTCGATTGCCGCTTCGACGGCCTGCCGACGTGCTGCGAGTTCCTCGACTCTATCGGCGTGACGCTCGCGGCGGCCCGCGTTGGCGAGCCCGAGCGCCCGCATGACCGCCGGCAGCATGAGGCCCTGGCCCACGAGCGTCACCAGAATCACCGCAAAGGTGAGGAACAGGATCCGATCGCGGTCTGGAAAGGGCTCGCCGCTCTCGGTGGCGAGTGGAATTGCGAGCGCCGCCGCAAGCGAGACCGTGCCGCGAATGCCGGTGAACGCGAGCGCAAAGGGCCACTGCCAGGGAGGCGAGGGGTCGGCGCGGGCGATCGCGGGGAACAGCCGGCGTGGGAGATACGTCGCGGGAAACATCCAGACGAAACGGGCCAAGATGACGACCGTGCAGACGACTGCGGCAGAGAGAGCCAAATCCTGCAGCGACTCGCCACGGATGCCGGCGATCAGCACTCGCGCCTGCAGGCCCGTAATCAGAAACACGGAACCTTCGATCAGGTAAATCAGGAAGTCCCAGAAGAAGATACCTTGAAGGCGCGTCGCGGCGCTGATCAGTCTGAGTCCATTCCAGCTGATATAGAGCCCGGCCGTCACCGTGGCGAGCACACCGGAGCCGCCCAAGTATTCGGGCGGCCAGTAAGCGACGAACGGCGTGAGGATCGAGAGCACGATCTCGATGCGCGGATCATGCACCCAGCGCCGCAGCCGCAGCATGAGCCAGCCCACACCGATGCCCCATAGGATCTCGCCGCAGATGATGGCGGCAAACGTACCGGCGGCTTGGCCGAACGAAAATACGCTGTAACTGACGGCCGCCACGGCAAAGCGATAGAGAATGAGCGCGCTGGCGTCATTCGCAAGCCCCTCTCCTTCAAGTATCACGACGAGCCGTCTCGGCAATTGCATTTTGCGCGCAATCGCCAGCGGCGCCACCGCATCCGGCGGCGACACAATGGCTCCCAACACAAAGCCTACCGGCCACGAGAAGCCCAACCACCAGTGACTGACCGCCGCCGCCGCGACAGTGGTAAAGAGAACGCACCCCACGGCCAGCAGCGAGATGGGGCGCAAATTGAATTTGAACTCGCGCCAGCTCATCGCGACTGCCGACGAATAAATGAGGGGCGGCAAAATGATCAGCAAAACGAATTCGGGTGCGAGCTTCACGGTCGGAAGCCCGGGGATGAGTGCCAGAATAACCCCGGTGATCACCAGCAGGATCGCCGGAGGTATCTTCAGGCGCGCCGCCGCGACCGCAACGGCGGCAATTACGATCAGTAGGAGGACTAGAATCTGAATCGTCGGGATCACTCGAGCTCCGGCGCGCGGGAGTTACAGAACCAGCAGCCCCACAGGTATTAGCGCACCGGCGACAGCAAGCCACAACGCCAGCCGCTTTTGACGCGTTTGCGTCAAGCCCATCCACAGCCCCAACGCCGTGGACACGGTAAGACAGACCGCCACCAGCAGGAAAAATCCCTTGAGTATCAGGGTTGACATCTTATCGTTGTCGTCCTCTTTCGCCTCGGGCGGCGGCGCCGCGCCGGCAGCGGGTTTCCCCGCGTCATTCTCCGCGGAGGGCTGATCGTGGTGGTCGCCGAATGCGAACACTTGATCCTTGTGAACGGAGCTGAGTTTCTCGACAATGGCGGGCGGCCGATAGTTGCCGTGTGCCTCGTGAAGGCTGAAGAGCTGCACAGCTCCGGTCAGCGCGAAGAACAATACGCTGGGAGCAATGAAAACACCGATGTATGAATGCAATTGTCGGACACTGGTCATGGTCACGTCGAAAGACTCCCGGCGTTTTCCTGTTCGATGAGTTGCGATCTTCAGTATTGTAACGGCTGGCAGTCGACACCAACGCGAAATCGACCTTAGAATCGCGCCAGACTCGCAATGGGATGAAGACCTGTGACGCCTGAGCAGTGGCAGTCGATGAGCGCCTACCTCGACCAAGCGCTTGAACTGGAGGAGCCGGAGCGCGCCGAGTGGTTTGCCACATTGGCCGAGAACGATCCGACGATGGCGGCGCTTCTGGCCAGTGTGCTTGCCGACCGTGAACTTGAGGGATTCTCGCAGTTCCTGGCAGGCTCCACGCCGGTCCCTCTCGATGAAATTCAACACGCAACCCTGATCGACCGGCACGTCGGACCCTATGTCATTGAAGCGGAGATCGGCCGAGGCGGCATGGGCAGCGTGTGGCGGGCGCGGCGCGCAGACGGCCGATTCGAAGGCCGAGTCGCCGTCAAGTTCGTCCATGCCGCGTGGATCGGGCGCATCGGGGAGCAGCGATTCCTCACCGAGGGTAAGCTTTTGGGACGCCTCGATCATCCGCACATTGCCCGTCTGCTCGATGCCGGCGTACTCGAGGCGACGCAGCCGTATCTGGTGCTCGAGTACGTCGACGGCACGCCGATCGATGCTTATTGCGAACGCCGCTCGCTCGGCGGGGAAGCGCGCATTCGTCTCTTTCTCGACGTGCTGGACGCGGTCGCCCATGCGCACAGCAATCTGATCGTGCATCGTGATCTCAAGCCGTCGAACATTTTTGTGACCGGCGACGGCACGGTGAAGCTCCTGGATTTTGGGATCGCTAAGCTTCTGGATGAAGGCGGCGACGCGGTACCGGCCACACAATCGATTGCGAGTGCGCTCACCCCCCAGTACGCCGCTCCCGAGCAGCTGCTCGGCCAGCCGGTCACGACGGCAACCGATACCTACGCGCTCGGCGTCGTGCTCTATTCGCTGCTGAGCGGAGCGCATCCGTTCGCAGACAGGACACGCTCCCAGGCGGAGCTCATTCGCGCCGCGGTGACTGACAGCCCGCGCCAAGCCTCCAGCGTGGCGCGCTTGTCCGCGGTTCCGCGGCGCTCGCTGGAAGGCGATCTTGACAACATTTTGCATAAGTCGCTGAAAAAAGATCCGGCCGAGCGGTACGCCTCCGCCGGCGCCTTTGCCCAAGACCTGCAGCGCTATCTCGCTCACATGCCGGTCACGGCACGCCCCGACACGCTCGGCTACCGCGGGGCCAAATTCGTGCGCCGCCATCGCGTGGGTGTCGCGCTATCTTCGCTGACCCTGACAGCCATTCTGGCGGGCCTGGTCGGTACGATGTGGCAGGCGCGGCGCGCCGATGCCAATGCCAACGTCGCCGCCCAGCAGCGCGAGCGGGCGCTGCAGCAGCTGGGTTATGCGGAGGCCGCGAACGATTTCCTGGCTTTCCTGATGAGCCAGGGCGCCGATCATCCGCTGACGACGCCTGAGTTGCTGGCCCGCGGCGAGCGACTGGTCGACCAGCAATTCTCGGCGGACCCCGGATTGCGAGCCCGCATGCTCTCGATCTTGGGCGACTTGTACGCGGAAATTCAGGATCAGCCCCATGCGGAGAAACTGCTGGCCGCCGCACAGCAGGCGGCGCGGCTCTCCGGTGACCCTTCACTGCAGATTGAGGCGGACTGCAGTCTCGCCCATGAGTACGGGGATGAGCGTCAATTCGATAAGTCGCTGCCGGTACTCGACGCGGCGATCGCCCGCGCGCAAGCCGTGCGGGGGATCGATTCGGATGTGCTGGCCGCGTGCCTGGATGAGCGCAGTGAAGTGCGCGCGCTACTGCATGATCTTGAGCCGGCGCTTACCGATGCCCGCGGAGCGCTGGCCCTTTTGGGATCGCCGCGTCCCGGTCAGCGCCTGCATGCGGTATCGGCGCGCGCCTCGATCGCTTCGGTCTATGGCATGATGGGCCGGGAAGCCGAAGCGGTTCGCGAATATCGGCAAGCGCTGGATGAGTTGAATCGTCTGGGCCGTGGTCAATCGGAGTCGGCAATTCACTATTACAACCAGCTGGCCCTCAATTTGTCGCGGGCCGGTCAATGGCTGCCGAGCGCTGCGGTTTACGAGCAGGGCATCGCGGCAGCGCGCGCGGTCGCCGGAGGCACCGAGGTCGAACCCACGGTGGTGGTCAACTACGCGAAGCTGCTCACGGACCTTGGGCGTTCCCACGAAGCGATGCCGCTCTTCGACGCCGCCATCGCTTCGGCGGACCATCACGGCAATGCCTCGGGCGTCGCCATGGCGAATCTTCTGTCGGCGCCGGCTTGGTGCGACAGCGGTGCGCTCACCGAGTGCGCAGGCCGGCTGGAGCGGGCCCGCACGGCGCTCGCCACGCAACTGCCGCCGGGGCACAGCGTTTTCGGCACGCTGGAAATCGAAGCCGCGATGCTCGCGTGGCTGCAGCGAAACCCCGCGGCCGCGCGCGATCACGCGCAACGGGCGCTGCAGATATTTAACGCCGCGAAGGACTGGAATCCGAATGTGATCCGCTCGCTTACGTTGCTCGCGGAGGCGGAATTAAAGCTGGGCGACAAAGCGGGCGCGGCCGCGCAAGCCGCTGAGGCCCTTTCCCGATCCCGTCAGGCGCTGCACGGATTTGCCACCAGCGCTTGGATGGGGCGCGCGCAACTGGTGCAAGCGGAGGTGTATGAGGCGCAAGGCGAAACCAAGCCCGCACGCGAAAGCGCGCGCGAAGCGCTCGATGCATTAGGCGCGGCCGCGGGCGAACAGGCGCCGTGGACCCGTCAGGCGCAGAGCCTCCTGGCCGGCCTGCCGCAGTGAGACCGCTCGGGTAATCCCCACGCCGTGCATCGCCTGCTGTTTCTCATTCACCGCTACTTAGGCATTGGCGTCGGCGCGCTGATGGTCATGTGGTGCCTCTCCGGTGCGGTCATGATGTACGTGAGCTACCCGGATTTGGACGAGACCCGCCGCATGCGCAATCTGGCACCGATCCGATGGGACGGCTGCTGTAAGATTTCCGATGGGGTGTTGGCCGATAACGATCCGGTCGATGAACTGCAGCTTGAGATGCTGGCGGGGATGCCGGTGTTGCAGCTGCAGAGCGGGCATGCATTCCGGCTGATCAATCTCGATACGGGGTTGGCGATCCACAGAGTCTCGGCAGACCAGGCCGCGGAGGTGGCAACAGTGTACGCCAAGGGTGCATCGCCCGCGGCGCCCGAGCGGATCGGATTGATCGACTATGATCAATGGACGGTGTCGGGTGCGTTCGATGCGGACCGCCCCTTGTATGAGTTTGGATCGGATGATCGGATCGGGACTCAAATCTATGTGTCGAGCGCCACGGGCCGCGCAGTGCAAATCACGACGGCCCGCGAGCGATTCTGGAACTGGCTCGGGTCAGTCCCGCATTGGCTCTTTTTTGCCGATCTGCGGCACAACGCGCCGCTCTGGAGTGAGATCGTCATCGCCACGTCGCTGATCGGCTGCTTTTTAGCGGCAACCGGCATCTACATTGGCGTGCTTCAATGGATACGCCGGCCCGCGGGACTCTGGACTCCTTATCACGGATTTAATCTATGGCATCACATCGCCGGCCTCGTGTTCGGCATCCTTGCGCTTTCCTGGGTTTTGAGCGGGTTGCTGTCGATGAATCCCTGGGGATGGCTCGAAGGCGCGAGTGCGCAGCGGGAGCGCGCGCAGTTGCGCAACGGGGCCGCCCCTTCGGGCGGACAAATCAAGGCCGCGTTGCAGACATTCGCAGCGGTGCGACCGCCGGATCTCGTGTCCCTCAAGATTGCGCCGTTCAATGGCGACGTTTACTTCATCGCAACAGCCAGCGGCGGCGCAAGGCGCCGTCTGAATGCCGGCGCCGTGCCCGCTCCGCTGAGTGAGACCGACTGGGCGTTTGCGGCCGGCATACTCGGCAGGACTGCAAATGCGCCAATCCTGAAGCTGATGACGCAAGAAGATGACTATTATTTCAGTCACCACCGCGACCTGGCACTCCTGCCGGTCTACCGGTTGGTGCTGGCAGATGGCACGCGCTACTACTTGGATGCCGTGTCGGGCACGCTGGCGGCGAAGCTCGACGGCGGCGCGCAGGCGTATCGGTGGCTGCACGAGGGCTTGCACCGCATGGATTTTACGGCCGCCATGCGCGGTCGCCCGCAATGGGATGTGCTCATGCTGGTGTTGATGTCCGGCGTCACGCTGTTGTGCGTGACGGGCGCCTATCTCGGATATCGTCGCTTGTCGCGAAACTAGGGAGACGCGAGTCGGGCGGCGAGGCCCCGCCGACAAAGACACCGGCGACGTGACGCCGCCAATCGTGCCGAGCAAAATTATATTTCGGCCGATGAGGGGATTCATCCCCGTTTTGCCCATTTCCCGATAGAAGTGATCGAGGACGAATATCGTGATCTGCAGTGCTTGTGGGACTAATAACGCCGAGGGTGGCGCTGTCTGCAGTCTGTGCAGCGCGCCGCTCGCGGGCCGGAACGCGCCGACCTTCGCAGCGGCAGACGCGCCGCGATACGCCGGGTTTTGGCTCAGGGTTCTCGCATCGCTGATCGATGGGCATCAAAGTCACGGATTTGCGCGGCGAGCGCGTCAGCATCCAGCGGGCCCTCGGCCGATACCTCGCGAGTATCTTCAGCGACCTGACCTTGGGCTTCGGTTTCGCCATGGCCGGATTTACGCGACGCCGCCAGGCGCTGCATGACAAGATGGCCGGAACCCTGGTCGTGCGCCGCTGAGCGCAATCCGCTGAGTTGCGTGCCGGATTCCGGGCGCGCATCATTTGCCCAATAACTGGGATGCGACGCCTGCGATGATCACAACGCTCGCGCAGATTCTTCCGTACGCGGCTCGCAGATATGCGAGCCGCACGGCTCTTATTATACAAGATCGGCGTTTCTCGTTCCACGAACTCGACTCGCTGTCGAACCGCGTCGCCAACGGGCTGACCGCGAGCGGCGTTGGTCCCGGCGATCGCGTTACTTTGTTCGGCCCAAGCTGCTGGGAATGGTTGGTGTCTTATTACGGCATTGCCAAGACGGGTGCCGTCGTGAACCCCATCAACGTCATGCTGACGCCCGAGGAGGTCCGTTATGCGGTCACGGATTCCGGGGCACGCGCCGTGATCGCTTCGTCGGATAAGGGCGCGGCGCTGGTGGACATGGCCGGTGTCGGGAATTTGTCTGAGGTCGTTCTATGGGGTGACGCTCCTATCGCAGGGGCCAGTACGCTGAGTAACTGGTTGCAGCTCGGTAAGCCCGATTTCACGCCGTTGCCGCGCAAGGCCGCCGACCTTGCAGCCATTTGCTACACCTCAGGCACCACGGGGTTTCCGAAAGGCGCCATGCAGAGCCACCGCGCCGTCATCGGCGCCGCCGTGGGTACCGCGCTGATGGCCGCGCGTACCGCGCACGATCGCGTCATCAATGCATTGCCGCTGTCGCACGTCTACGGAAGCTGCGTCGTCAACGCCGCCATGATGGCGGGATCCACGCTCATCCTGATTCCGCGATTCAACGAGCTTGCCGTTCTCGGTGCGATTGCCGAGCACCGTGCGACATTGATGGATGGCGTACCTACGGCTTACTACTACTTGCTCGCACATGCCGATTTCGACAAATACGATCTCTCCAGCCTCACGCGCTGCTGGGTAGGCGGCCAGACGCTGCCCGCCGCGAAATCGCTGGAATTCACCGAGCGTACCGGCTGTCCGGTGCACGAAGTATGGGGAATGACGGAACTCGCGGGCGCCGCAACCGCCAATCCGGTGTATGGCCCGAACAAACCCGGCACGATCGGCGTCCCCTTGCCGGGTCAGTCGTGCCGTGTCGTTGATGTCGAACATGCTGACCAAGAAGTGCAGCGCGGCGAGCGCGGCGAGTTGATGTTCCGCGGCCCTTTGGTAATGGACGGCTATTACAACAACCCCAAGGAGACTGCCGAGACACTCCGTCCAGACGGGTGGCTGCATACCGGCGACATTGCGACCATGGATGAGGATGGCTACACCACGATCGTTGATCGCAAGAAAGACATGATTCTGACGGCCGGCTTCAATGTGTATCCAGCCGAGATCGAGCGCGTGCTGTGCATGCACCCGGCCGTGGCGCTAGCTGCCGTCGGCGGGCTGCCGGACGAGGCGAAGGGCGAGCTGGCTAAAGCCTATGTCATCTTAAGATCCGGCGCCGCAGTATCGCGCGCGGACCTCGCTGCTCATTGCCGTGAGCATCTCGCTGCGTACAAGGTTCCGCGCGGGATACAGTTCGTCACCGCCGTACCGACCACCTCGTCCGGCAAGATCATGCGGCGGCTGCTCAAGGATGTGGATGATGGCTCGCTCGCCGTCAATTAAGCCGAATTGACTCACGGTTTGCCGGTGTAGCTTATCCGCCAGATGGACTTCGATCCGTCATCAGTGACCAGCAGCGAACCATCAGGAGCGACCGTGACCCCGACCGGTCTTCCCCAAACATGTGCGTTGTCCACAACGAAACCCGTCATGAAGTCTTCGTATGCGCCGGTCGCGTGTCCGGACTTGTCGAGCGGCACACGGATCAGTTCATACCCGACGCGCACGGACCGATTCCACGAGCCATGCTCGGCGGCGAATATGTCGCCCCGATATTCGGCCGGGAATTGTTGGCCGTCGTAGAACGTCAGTTGCAGCGATGCGTTATGCGGATGCAGGATGACATCGGGCGTTATGACCTTATCCTTGAGCTCGGGATGCTTTCCTGCGTGGCGCGGATCTTGGTGTCCACCCATGTACCACCAGGGCCAGCCATAGAAGCCGCCGTCCTGCACATGGGTGATGTAATCGGGCACGAGGTCGTCACCTAGCCCATCGCGTTCATTGACCGAGCACCATAACGCACCTGTCTTCGATTGGATCGCGAGCCCGACACAATTGCGAATTCCATAGGCGTACACGCGCATGGCTGAACCGTCAGGATTGAATTCCAGGACGTCGGCGCGATTCTTCTCCTCGGGGGTCGTATCAGGGTCGTTGATGTTCGAGCCGGAACCGACCGACACAAACATCTTCTTGCCATCGGGCGAGAACTGCAGGTCCCGTGTCCAATGACCGACGCCGCTCGGCAGGTCAGCGATGTGCTCGGCCGCGCCGCGGGCTTGCAAATCACCGTTCTTGTAGGGGAAGCGCACGACCGAATCGGTGTTGCCCACATAGACCCAATCCGGATGGGGGCCCGGTGGATAGAAGCTGATTCCGAACGGCCGTTTCAGGCCCGCAGCGAACCTGGCTGATTGCTTTGGCTTGCCTGCGGCTGTGATTCCGCGGAACACGTGGATTTCACCTAAATGGCTTTCCGCGACGAAAAAATCACCGTTCGGCGCAGTTCGAATCAGCCGCGGCTGATCGAGACCAGTTGCGTATAGTTCGACTTTGAAGCCGGCGGGAACTTGCGGCCAGGCATTTTCCGGGCGCGCCACGACTTCAGGGGTATTACCCGCGGAGCTCGTTGCGAGGGGGGCGGGCAAAGCATCGAGCGTGATCGTGCGAATCGTGCCGGGTTTCTCGAAACGATAGTCGGTAAACGGAGCCTCCGGGGCCGGCGCGTTCATACCGACGGATACCGCTTCCTCGGCCGAAAGCAGTACCCGCGGAGAGCCCGGCTTCGAAGCGCCCAGGACTCTAAGATAGTTGACGATCTCCCATCGCTGCTCTGCGGGCAGAGATTGCCAGGAAGGCATGCCATTGTTGACGTCACCTTGGGTGATGTACCAGAAGAGCTCCCCGTCACCGGCGCCTTGCGCCGCTTCGCTGGCCAGCGAGGGTATGTTTCCAGAGCCTGCTCCCATGGGGCCATGGCAGGGGGTGCAATTGTGTTCAAACGCCGCCTTGCCGAGCGCCGTGTTTTGGCCCTGATAGGGATTTTTCTCGGTCTTGGCCGAAGCCGGAGCGCCATGAAAACTCTGATTTTGGGCAAGCGATGCGACAGAGATCAGCAGAGATAGGGCCGCGCACCTCGCGAGCGCGTTTCTCCGAATTGGCGTGCTCGCGTTCGTCATGGGTCTATAGCCTCCAACAATCATGCGGGTGCGTGCCACAGGATGCCACGCACACGCCGGCAGCATCAAATACATTGAACCCGAGACCTTCGTATACCTGGCGCAGACTCTTAATCCGCAGAAATTGACCGTAAGATAGACTTGCCTCGGCGCATGTACCGATCAGAAGGAAAGGCAGCGATGAAATACAGCAAAGACCCGCAAGCCATCTCTAAACTCTCTCCGGAGCAGTATCGCGTGACCCAGGAAAGCTATACCGAGCGGCCCGGAACCGGTGCGTATTTAAAAAACAAGCAACCGGGAATCTATGTCGATATTGTCTCCGGCGAGCCGCTGTTCGCCTCCTCGGATAAATATGAATCGGGGTGCGGCTGGCCGAGCTTCACCAAGCCCATTGAGCCCGCCAATATCAGCGAAATACGCGACGACACGCACGGCATGACCCGCATCGAAGTGCGCTCCGCCCATGGCGATAGTCATCTGGGTCACGTCTTTAACGATGGCCCGACGGATCGCGGGGGCCTGCGCTACTGCATCAACTCGGCCTCGCTGCGATTCATCCACCGGGACGATATGGCGGCCGAGGGCTACGGGGATTACTTGAATCAAGTGGAGGATATCAAATGAGCGAGGAGCGAGCGGTTCTGGCGGGCGGCTGCTTTTGGGGCATGCAAGATCTTTTTCGCCGCTACGACGGCGTCGTGTCGACTCGGGTCGGCTACACGGGCGGCGATGTGCGCAATGCGACCTACCGCAATCACGGCAGCCATGCCGAAGCGATCGAGATCATTTTTGATCCGAGCAAATTGAGCTACCGTCAGATACTCGAGTTTTTCTTCCAGATTCACGATCCGAGCACCCGGAACCGGCAGGGCAACGACACCGGGCCGAGCTATCGATCGGCGATTTACTACACCAGCGAGGAACAGAAGCGCATCGCCCAAAAGACCATCGCCGACGTCGATGCCTCAGGCCTATGGCCGGGCAAGGCAGTGACCGAAGTGGCACCGGCCGGCGATTTCTGGGAGGCCGAGCCCGAGCATCAGGACTACTTGGAACGCTATCCCGATGGCTACACCTGTCATTTCGTCAGGCCTAACTGGAAGGTCGCCGCGGCCGGGTGATGCAGGCGGACAATCAGCGGCGCTCGAAGCGCGCGCGCCGCAAGCTGGTACCCGCCGGGCTTTGGTCGCGCGGAATGATCGCGACCTTGGGTGCCCAGTTTCTCTCTGCTTTCGGCGACAACGCGCTACTTTTTGCGGCGCTGGCACTGGTCCGCAGAGACAACTATCCCACCTGGAGCGGGCCGCTTCTGCAGGCCTTCTTTGTGGCCGCATACATCGTGCTGGCGCCTATTGTCGGCGTGTTCGCCGATGCGCGTCCAAAAGGCCGCGTCATGCTGTACGCCAATATCGTCAAGTTTGGCGGCGCGTTGAGTATGTCCCTACACGTAAATCCATTCGTGAGCTACGCGCTGATCGGTGCAGGAGCGGCGGCCAATTCGCCCGCCAAATACGGCATTTTGGGCGAACTCGCAAAACCTGAGCAATTGGTCAAGGCCAATAGCCTCCTGGAAGCCTCGACCATCGCGGCGATATTACTGGGCGCAGTTGCCGGCGGAGCGCTGACTGACTGGAGCATTGAAGGCGCGCTCATCGCGATCACCGGCTGTTATGCCGCCTCTGCGTTCTGCGCAATCATCATTCCGCGCATCAAGCGTGCCGGCCCGGCTATCAACTATTCCATCGTGGCCAGCGTCAAAGCCTTTGCCGTGCAGACCCGCTCGCTGTTGGGGAGCCCGAACGCGCGGCTGGCGGTCATCGGTACAGCCCTCTTTTGGGGTGCTGGGGCGGCTCTGCGCTTCCTCGTCATCGCTTGGGTGCCGGTTGCGCTTAAAGTGACCAATAATCGATTGCCGGGATTTCTTACCGGCATGGTGGCGGCCGGAATTGTGGTGGGCGCTGCGATCGCAGCCCGCTTCATACCGCTCAAACACGTTCGCCGAGCGCTACCCGCGGGCATTCTGATCGGCGTGGGGGTTTGTCTATTGCCGTTTGCTGAAACGATTCCGCTTGCCTTTGCCGTCATGGCGTTCGTAGGTATATGCAGCGGAATTTTCGTCGTACCGCTCGATGCCCTATTGCAAAGAGAAGGCGAGGCAGGAGTCGGGGCGGGGTCGGCCATCGCGATCCAAAACATGTTCGAGAACTTGAGCATGCTGGCGCTCGTGAGCGGCTACTCGGCCATGGTGTTCCTGAAGACGCCCGTGAACGACATCGCCGTCGCTGTTGGTTTGTTTATCGCGCTTTCGATGACCACCCTGACATTGACGAGCCGGCCATCGGTGAAGACCGCGCGGTGAATGGCCGGCGGCGCGAGCGCCGGTACGTCTGGTACCGCACAGAGCCAAAATGCTTCAAGGAGTAGAAACATAGACCATGTCAAGCGCATCGACGCAGATTCGTGGTATGCCGCCGCTCTCGAAGCTTGACCCAAGGGAGCAGCACTTTCGAATTGCGAGTCCGGTGGCGGGGCTGACGCTGTTCCTGCGCTACCTCCCGCCCAAGGCGTCCTCCGCAGGCAGCACGCCCAGGATCGTGCTTTATGTGCACGGCGGCTCGTTTCCGTCAGCCTTGTCGATTGCTCATCGCTTTGATGGCCGCTCGTGGCGCGACGAATTGGTGGATGCCGGGTTTCACGTGTGGGGACTCGACTTCCAGGGCTTTGGCGGCTCGGATCGTTATCGGCAAATGAATGAGCCGGCCGAACTCAACCCCGTACTCGGCCGGGCCGAGGAGGCCAGTCAGCAGGTGGAGCGAGCCGCACGCTTCATTTGCGAGCATCTCGGCGTGCGGGCCATTTCAATCATCGCCCATTCCTGGGGCACGATCGCGGCTGGAAGGTTGGCGGGGCGCTGTCCCGATCTCATCGAACGGCTGGTGTTCTTCGGACCGATTTCGCGGCGTGAAAAGCCAGCCGAGCCGCAGACTTACCATGCATGGCGTCTCGTTTCTCTCGAGGACCAATGGACCCGATTCACTTCGGAAGTGCCGGCTAACGAGCCGCCGGTTCTCTCGGAACGCCACTTTTCGGAGTGGGGTCAGCGATATTTGGATACCGATCCAACGAGCAGAGATCGCTCGCCGCCCAGCGTGAAAACGCCGAGCGGCCCCTGGGCCGACATCGCCGCGGCCGGCGCGGGCGACCTTGCCTACGACCCGGGTCTGATCCGCGCGCCCGTCGCCATTATCCGCGGGGAATGGGACAGTCTCGCAACCGATCCCGACGCGCGCTGGCTCTGCAGTGCCCTCAAGGCGTCTCCGGTAAAGCGCGACGTAAAAATCGGACGAGCCACGCATCTGATGCATCTTGAAACGATGCGGTTCGCGCTGTGGCGCGAGAGCGTGACGCTGTTACTGGGCCGCGACACTACCGGCGCCGTGCTCTGAATTCGCGACATCGACAAGGATGACGGCGTGTTCACGGTAGTGTTCGAGGTGCATCCCCAAGCGGGAAGGAAGGACGAGTATCTCGCGCTCGCCAAATACTTGAAACCGATTCTTCAGACGATTGACGGGTTTATCGACAATGAGCGCTTCGAGAGTAAACGGCGCGAAGGTTGGGTGCTGTCGCTCTCCACCTGGCGGGATGAAAAAGCGGTGGTTCGCTGGCGCAGCCAGGGCGAGCACCACAAAGTTCAGGAGCAGGGCCGCAACGGCATCTTTTCCGACTACCACTTGCGTGTGTGCGAAGTGACCTCCGACAGCCACCCACCCGCGGGTGTGGAAGTGATCCAACAGCGCCTCGACGCCACCCAAACAGGCGCGGCGAAAGCGCTGGCGATCAGCGAGATCTCGCCCCAGCCGGAGGCCACGTTCTCTGCCTACCCCAATCTCTTGCCCAGCCATCTAGGGTTCGACGAGCGTGCCGTGGGACTCACTGAATACGATATCTTCGAGAGCATTACGAGCCCCGGCAAGATGCTGCTGCTCACGTCTTGGAAGAGCGCGGAGGACTGCGCTCGCTGGAGGCCGAGCAAGTTCGCGGGCGTCGCGGAACTTCGCCATCGCCGCGTCCGCAACGTGCGCGATTACGGCCTGTTCGAGCGCCGCGAAGCGGCACAATACTTTCCGAGCGTGGCGCGTCCCTCCAAAACGGCGCCGCTGTGACTAATCGCTACCGCGCCGGTAAGTTGGCGAGAAGCCGGTCGTATTCCCTCTTGACCGTCACGTAACACTCGCAGCTGCGTCTCTCCAACTGCTTGCGGTTCAGCACACTAATGTGGCCCCGCGAGTAGTGAATCAGCCCCGCATCCTGTAGTTTACGCGCCGCCTCGTGAACCCTCTCGCGCCGTACGCCGAGCATGTTGGCGATGAGTTTTTGGGTCATGATGAGCTCATTGCCCGGGAGCCGATCGAGACTCAATAGCAGCCAGCGACAGAGTTGTTGATCAAGCGAATGATGCCGATTGCACACCGCCGTTTGGGCCATTTGCGTAATCAACGCCTGGGTATAGCGCATCATCAAGTGCAAGACGAGAGCGGATCGATTAAGGACCCTCTTGAAGTCCCGGGCCGGTATTCGCACACCTTCTCCGCCGCACTGCACCAGCGCGCGACTGGTGGTCGATCCATCGCCCAACAGCAAAAAGATGCCGACAATTCCTTCGTTACCGACGACCGCAATTTCCGCGGAAGCCCCGCTTTCCATGACATAGAGAAGGGAAACGACGGCGTTGATGGGGAAATAGACGTAATCCAGCTTTTCGGCCGCCTCATACAGCACGGCGCCGAGCGACATGTCGACCCGCTCCATATCGGGCAACCAGCGGTCCAATATGCTTTCGGAGAGCGCGTTGAGAAGATGATTCCGCCTGGCATCGGCAAGAGCGATCATGGCCAACCACCCCGCGTGCATCGACGTCGGCTGGACGACGAGGTCAGGAAGAATACTCCAAATAGTTCCGATACCAAATTCCCTGCGGCCGGGCCGGAATCTGCAAATGGTGTCCGCGCCGGCCGGCTGTGGCTACTGTGAACACGCGCTGTGAACATTCACAGTGGAGGCGGATTTATAAGTCGGTTTTCCCACTTAGCAACCGCCGCTCATGTGCTTTCGTCAATGTGTCCGGCGTGCGTCAGTTCCTTTCCCCGCCGCCAATTAAGTGCAGTATGAGGGCGCATGCTGTGAGCAATCCCAAGTAAGGATGCAACATGAATGGGAATGCGCCGAACCTTCGGGTGCTAACGAATGCCTACACCCATGCCGTCCGCTGAAGGTGTCAGGAACGCTATGTTGGCGCCGAACGGTCAAGTGCCTGCTCCGGCGGCCTCCGTAATCCGGGTCCTGGTAGTTGACGACGACGCACTCGATTTTCTCGCGGTCAAACGGCTCCTTCGGGTCGCAGGGGGCCCGTTTGCCTTTGAAGCGGTTCACGCCGCCAATCTGGAGCAGGGAATAACCGCTCTTTCCACCGGTCGCTTCGACATCGTTGTAGTGGATTACTTCCTGGGCAGCACCTGCGGTCTCGAATTGGTCAGACGCCTCGGCGGTCGAAACGCCAAAGTTCCGATGATTGTCGTCACCGGCTCACGCGATTCTTTGGTCCTGGGAGAAATCGTCGATGCAGGGATAACGAATTATCTAAGCAAGGACTCCCTCGACGGCGTCCGTCTGCGGCGTTTGCTTCTGAGCGCCATCGAGCAGCATCGCACCGACATCGAAATGCTCAAGACCTCCGGAATTCTCATCGACAAGTCGCTGCGCATTCCCGGCCTCGGATACTTCGACTACCAGGTTGACCTCGACATTCTCCTGTGGTCTCGAGAGAGCTACCTGATTTGGGGGGTTGTTCCGGGAGAGTTCAAGCCGTCCATCGCGAATGTTCTGACATTGGTGCACCCTGACGATCATATCGTCGTCGCGCAGGCGCTTGCCGCGGACGGCGTGACGGAGAGTCTTGAGTTGCGAGTACTGGTGAAGGGCGGCGAACGCCGCATCCATGCCGTCGTCAATCGCGTGAACGATGAAAAAGGCAAGGTATTGCGGCTGCACGGCATCTATCACGACGTGACTGCCCATAGACTCGCCGAACAGAAACTTCAGAGCCAACAGCGAAAATACCAGCAGCTTTTCGAGAATTCAGACGTCTGTCTATTGCTCGTGGACTGCAGCGCAATTTTTGTCGCGGTCCACGCGGAGTTGGACCAGGGTCTAGACATCCTCAAGCGGCTCTCAGACGACGGTACTTTCAGCGAGAACCTGAGAAGCGGGTTCAAGGTAACCGACTCAAACAAGGCGGCGGCCCACATGTTTGGTACTGAGGGGGACAGCCCCATCCACCACCGCGCCTTCCTGCACAAGTGGATCGTGGGGCTGGTGCATGACCTCGCGGTTGGAATGGTCCAAAAGGCCCGGGCGGTGCGCAGCGAATGCATCATCGAGACGCGCGGCGGCGAACGTTCGGCGGTCTTTTCCCTGCCCGTGCCGACCACGCTGGAGGAAGCGGCAAGCGTGCCGGTGACGATCATCGATCTTACCGATATTCACAATGTCGAACTCGCCAACCGCGCCAACATAGCCAAATCGACATTTCTTGCGCACATGAGTCACGAGCTGCGTACCCCTCTCAACGGGGTTGTCGCAAGCATCGACCTCCTGCAAGGTACGCCGCTCAATGACGAGCAAGAGTCGCTCGTATCCAGTGCCCACTCGTCGGCAGACACGCTGCTGCATCTGATCGGAGACATTCTGGATTTTTCCAAGATCGAAGCAGGGCGCATTGAACTCGAGAGGATCGACTTCGACATTCAGGACATCATCTTGAATGTCGATTCGATGATTCAAGCCAAGGCCGCTGTCGAGGGTGTCTCATTCTCCTGGAGAATCGAAGGGGGCGTTCCTTCGACGGTTGAAGGGGATCCTTTGCGGCTGAAGCAAGTTCTACTCAATCTCACCGCCAACGCGATTCGCCATACGGTGGTGGGCGGTGTGTATCTGCGAGTCAGCGCCGCATCAGGGGAGGAGGGCCGGAGCATTCTTCGTTTTGATGTCGTGGACTCCGGATCCGGCCTTGACCCGGAAAAATCCGATGACATTTTTGAGGCCTTCGTGCAGGCCGAAGGGTCCAGCACCCGCACCCACGGTGGAACGGGTCTCGGGCTCGCGATTGCGAAGTCCATCGTCGATCTCTGGGGCGGCGAGATCGGACTCGGCGGCGCCATCGGAGAAGGCGCTCATTTCTGGTTCACGATGCCGGTACGCGTGGTCGCGAGCGCGGTGGAAACCACCGCATCTGACGCGAACGAAGCGCTCGCCGGCGCGAACCTCGCGATCAGAGCAGTCGTGCTAAAAGGTGCGGACGGCCTCGATGACCAAATCGAACGCTATCTGCGCACGTGGACGGCGATGTGCGCAGTCGCCGACGACGCGGACAGCGCGCTCAAGATCTGTGACGAACAGGCGGCCAAGGGCGAACCGATCATATTTTGTTCCGTGGAGGAATCCGCAAACGGACCATGGGCCGCGAATATCGCCGCGGAATGTCTGGCCCGCAACGTCATGCCCGGATTACATCTTCGCTCTGACTCCATTAGAAGCCTGCAAGCGGGACTACGTGCGGGGTTCACCTGGTTTTACCCGCCGGTGATCGACCATTCAACGGAATTTCGCAACGTCGTGCTCACGGTTCGGCAGGTTCAGGTCAAGGGTAAAAAAGTACTCAGGCGATGGGGGCCTACGCAGAGCACGGAGCGGCACCAATTATCGCAATTGAAGGAATATATACGGATATTAATTCTCGAGGATCAGCCCATGAATCAACTGGTCATCGAGAGACAGATGGCGCGCCTCGGCCTGCGGCATGACATCGTCGAGAATGGCGTACTCGGGCTCAAGCGCATCGATGACGCCGTGTATACCTTGATCCTATGCGACTGCTCCATGCCCGAAATGGATGGGTACGAGTTCACTCGCAATGTCCGCAGGCGTGAGGCAGCTATGGGTATTCCCCGCACGCCCATTATCGCATTGACGGCCAATGTTTTCGTCGAGGATGTGGAGCGGTGCAGGGCGGCCGGAATGGATGACTTTATTGCCAAGCCCGTGGACCTGGAAAGATTGACATCGACAATCCTCGTCTGGGCTGGAGGGTCGAAGGTACCCAATTCAAGCGTTCCGGCGGCGGCGCCCGATGGCATGCCGTCGAGCGCCGCTCTTGACCTGCGAGTGCTTCCCGCGGCACTCGGGACGGATGACGCGAAGTCGCTAGCCTCAGCGTACCGGCTATTTCTCGCCGAATCCAAAAAGCATGGCGAGTGCATTCGGACTTATGCCGGCCTTCGCATTGCGGCAGAGCTGCATCAGATCGCCCACGGCGCGAAGGGTGATGCCCGCAATGCGGGCGCGACGATCTTGGGCAACTTGCTGCAGGAGCTCGAACTCGCGTCATCATCGGGCGACTGGGAGCGCGTCGATGCTCTGGTGATAGAAATCACCGCGGAGCAGGGTCGAGTGACCGATTTGATTGAAAGCCGCGGACTCGCTGGACCGGTGGCTGGAAACAGCGCCGATGCGGCAGTCGCCGCCGGACACGGTGGTTGATATGGAACCCGACAACAAACCTGAACCTAATTGCCATGGCGCGCTGATCATCGACGACAGCCCGTTCTTGCGGCTGCTCTTGCAAAACTCCTTGAAGGCCTGCGGACTGCGGCGGGTGACGGAAGCCAATGACGGCCAAGAGGCGCTGGTGCACTTGGCGAGCACCGATGAAGACGTAGACGTCATATTCTGCGACTTGGATATGCCCACCCTTGATGGCATACAGTTCATCCGCGCCCTGGCGTCGTTCGAACGTCCGCCTCTGCTGGTACTTCTCAGCAGCGCCCCGGAGCGAACTCTGCGCGCCGCCGAGACCCTGGCGCGAGGCGCCGGAATCGAGGTTGTCGGTGTTCTTCAGAAGCCCTTCAAGCACGCGGATATCGAGGCCATTCTCTCATCGCTGCCGCCGCGCAAGGAACACATCCGGAGTCGACCGCAGGTGCAGGTCGGCGTCGAGGAACTCGCTGCAGGGATAGCGGGCGGCGAGATCGAATTGTACTACCAACCCCAAGTGAGTCTGAAGACACGGGCCTTGATTGGCGTGGAAGCTCTTGCCCGCTGGAATCATCCTACCCACGGCATGCTCTTCCCGGACACATTCATTCCGCTTGCCGAAAAGGAAAATCTCGCCAATCCCCTGACCGACGTAGTTCTCGCCCAGGCCGTTCTCCAATGTGCAGCCTGGCGCCGTTCAGGATTGTCGTGCAAGGTAGCCGTCAACCTGTCGCCGAAAATGCTGACCGATCGAACCTTGCCCGAGCGGCTGACGAAGATCGTCTCGAAAGCCGGCATCACGCCTGAAGATCTCATTTTGGAAGTGACCGAGAGCGGCATGTTCGTAGACGATTTGCTGTCAATGGAAATAGTGGCGCGTCTCGACCTTCGAGGCTATTCGATCTCGATCGACGATTTCGGCACGGGCTATTCCTCGATACAGCAACTGCAGCGCCTACCCTTCGCGGAACTGAAGATAGATCGCATATTCGTCAATGGAGCTGCTCACAGCAGCGTCAATCAAACCGTGATTCGCTCGAGCGTGGAGTTGGCGCGCAAATTAAAAATGTCTGTCGTCGCCGAGGGCGTCGAGACAGCGGAGGACTGGTCTTTCGTGTGTGCGGCCGGTTGCAATATCGCCCAGGGATATTTCATCGCCCGTCCGATGCCGGCCGCCGTCATAGTGCCTTGGGTCGCGAGCTGGCAAGCGCGGACGGACATCCCTTCTCCGGCGGCGATATCGGACACGGCTCAAGCGTGATCATTGGCGATCACCTGGGGGCCGATGAGCACACTTCGTCCTGGGAGCGGCCTCTGCGCCAAATCTCGATGCCCGATTGGATCATCGTCGTCACGGCCGTTTTGATCATTATCAACGGCGTGTCGATTTGCATCGGATGGTGGACGAGAAGTCAGTCGTTGGTCCTGTGGTTCGCCGATGACACTCCGATTCACTTCAATACTGCGGTGGGATTTATCTTATTGGGAATTGGCGAGCTGGGTTTGGTGCTGCGTCGACGAAATCTCGTGAAGTGGGCGGCGGGAGCCGTACTGGTCCTGGCGGGCGCGGAAATGGCCGAGTGGATCTTCGGCATGGATGAGGGCATCGATACACTGCTCGCCGTACCATTCGTCGGCGCCGACGGTCTTCATCCCGGCCGTATGTCGGCCAATACGGCGGCGTGCTTTCTGCTGGTGGGGGGCGCGCAGATGCTCATGTCGAGACCGGGGAGGCACGCAGCCGTCCCGACCACCGCTGCCGTGATCATGAAGACCATCGCCGGTGGAATCGCCTTTATCGCGCTGCTGGGCTACGTCGTACGGCTCAAGAGCGCCTACGGGTGGTCGGAGTCCGTGGGCATGAGTGTCGCTTCTTGGTCCGGATTTCTCCTGATCATCGCGGCGCGAATCGCCGCTCTTTGGAAACGCGATATCGTCGATGAGCCTAAGCTGCCGAACTGGTTCCTGCCTTTTTTGGGAACCGCGGTCATCAGCCTGTCGATCGGGCTGATCTGGGTGTTCAACAGTGTCGGGGCGAGACCCTTCATGGCCGATCCCCTCTATGCGTCGAGCGCTCGACGCATGTCCGTGACGATCGTGCTGAGCGTGGGCACTCTCATTCTTCTCGGCACCATCAGCGTGCTGGTCGCACGGCACAAGGCGATGATGGCCCTGCAGCAGGCCGGTGAGCTTCGGGTTCAAATGCTCAAGAGAGCCGAAGCGGAAAGGGAGCTGAGTCTCAACAATCAGAATCTGGCGAGGTCAAACCGCGACCTGGAAGATTTCGCCTATGTGGCCTCCCATGACCTCAAGGCGCCTCTGCGGGGAATCGACAACGCCGCAAAATGGCTGGAGGAGGATTTGCACGACTGCCTTTCGGATGATTCGCGGAACATTTTGTTGCTCATGCGGAGCCGGATAAACCGCATGGAGAAGCTATTGGATGATCTTCTCACCTACTCGCGCGCCGGACGCACTGACACGGCGGTCGCAGAAACCAATGTGCGGAGCATGATCGACAACATAATCCAAGTGCTGAGTCCGCCCGCGCATATTACGGTGCGGGTTGAAGGAGAGCTTCCCGTCATCGTCACCGCAAGCGCGCAACTGGAGCAGGTGCTGCGAAATCTCATCAACAATGCAATCAAGCATCATGACAAGCAGCAAGGAGAGGTTGTCGTCTCCTGCGCGGGCAACGGGGAGTCGGTGGAGTTCTTCGTGCGAGATGACGGACCGGGCATCGCGCCGGAATTCCACGACAGAATATTCAAACTCTTCCAAACGCTGAGGCGGCGCGACGAGGTGGAAGGCAGCGGAATGGGCCTTGCCGTCGTCAAAAAACTGTTGGAACAGCAAAACAGCGGCATAACCGTGCACTCACGGGGGGATGGCACGGGCGCGGAATTCCGCTTCAAGTGGCCGGTTCAACGCGCGGCCTTCGAGGACACTGCTAATGCCCGAATCTAATACCGCCCAGCTGCTGCACGTCGAGGACGACGACTTGGACATTATCGGGCTGCAGAGAGCATTCAGGGCCGCGAAGATCGCCAATCCCATCACGGTGGCCCACGACGGCATCGAGGCTTTGGAATCGCTGCGTGGCAGCAACGGGTACCGACGCTTGCCTCGTCCCTTCATAATCCTGCTCGATCTCAATATGCCGCGTATGGACGGGATCAGCTTTCTCAAGGAGATTCGCAGCGACGAGGAGTTGAAAAAGTCCATCGTATTCATCATGACCACATCCAATGCGGACTCGGACAAGGTGAAATGCTACGAACTCGGGGTCGCAGGCTACATAGTCAAGGCAGATCCGGCGAAATCGTTCATGGAAGCCACAGCCCTTCTCGACACTTATTGGAAAGTCGTCGAATTTCCTCCCTCATGATTGTATTGTGGGGGCGCGAAGACAAATAACGGCCAAAGGTCGACCATGCCTATTCTCGAAGATTCCGTGCGGCGGCGCTTCCTGCTCGGCGTATTCGTCGTATCCGGATTTACTGGACTGATCTACGAGTCCATCTGGTCGCATTACCTCAAGTTGTTCCTCGGCCATGCCGCCTATGCGCAGACTCTCGTGCTCGCCATTTTCATGGGCGGAATGGCGCTGGGATCATGGGCCATTGCGCACTATTCCTGGCGCTTGCGGCGGCTCCTTTGGACATACGTACTGGTCGAGTGGCTCATCGGACTGTGTGCGCTCTTTTTTCACCCAATATTCATTGCCGCCACTGGTTTTGCGTTTGCTAAGGTTTACCCGGCGCTTGACTCCGCGTTCCTGATTGACACATTCAAATGGTCGCTGGCTGCTGCCCTGATCCTTCCCCAATCCGTGCTCTTAGGCATGACGTTTCCGCTGATCAGCGGCGGTTTGATTCGCCGCTGGCCCGCACGGCCGGGTGAGACGCTCGCGACCCTGTACTTCACCAACAGCCTGGGCGCCGCGATCGGGGTCTTGGTCAGCGGTTTCGTTCTGATTAAATTGGTGGGCCTGCCGGGCACCATCTTGACGGCCGGTATCCTGAACCTTGCACTGGCTCTTGTGATCTCGGCGGCCATTCGCGGGCAGCAGGAACCCGCCGCCGCCGCCATCGCGCCGGGACCGTCCCCGGGCACGGAGCGCTTGGCCCGATGGTTCACGGTCGCGGCATTCCTGACCGGTGCCGCGTCGTTCATGTATGAGCTTGGCTGGATTCGGATGCTGAGCCTGGTGCTCGGCAGCTCGACACATTCGTTCGAGCTGATGTTGAGCGCTTTTATCTTCGGCTTGGCGTTCGGCGGGTTGTATGTGCGCCGGCGCATCGAGACCATCGGCGATCCAGTGGCATACATCGCCTACGTCATGATCGCCATGGGGACCTTGGCGGCGCTCACATTGCCCGCTTATAACCTGACGTTCAATGTCATGGCGTGGTTCTTACGGACGTTTGCGCGCACGCCGGCCGGCTACGTGGGTTTTAACTTGATAAGCCAATCCATCGCCGCACTGATCATGATTCCGGCGACCTTTTGCGCCGGCATGACCCTGCCGTTGCTGACCCACGAACTCATGCGCCGAGGCACCGGCGAGCGAGCCATCGGCAAGATCTATTCGGCAAATACCCTGGGCGCTATCGTCGGGGTATTGCTGACGATCCACGTGCTCATGCCGTACATCGGAATCAAGGGCGTGATTCTTGTGGGTGCCGCAACTCACCTATCCTTGGGCCTGTCGCGGCTGATCGGGAGACCCGGCCGCCCGTCGCGGCGCTCACTCGTGCCGATCGCGGCATGCGCCGCGGCATTCGGCGTGACTCTATTCGTCGTGAAGCTCGATCCCTCGCGGATGACATCCGGTGTCTACCGTACCGCATCCGCAACGCTGCCGGAGGGCGCGGCCGTCGAATATCTGCGCGACGGAAAGACCGCCACCATCAGCTTGGTTGGGCTGAACGGCAGCGTGACAATCGCCACCAATGGCAAGCCGGACGCCAGCATCCAAATGGACGCGGGCGCAGCGTCGCCTGACGAAGTCACCGCGGTGCTGGCGGCGGCCATGCCGCTCAGCATGCACCGGCACCCGGCACGCGTCGCCAACATAGGATTCGGGTCGGGTCTCACGACCCATACCCTGCTGACGAGCGAACTCGTCGAGAGGCTTGACTCCATCGAGATCGAGCCGTTCATGGTGGAAGCCGCGCGCAAAGGCTTTGGTTCTCGGATCGGCAACGTGTTCGAAGATCCGCGCAGCCGCATCATTTACGACGACGCACGAACTTTCTTTGCCAGCTCGCATGCACAGTACGACCTCATCGTTTCCGAACCATCCAATCCCTGGGTGAGCGGAGTTGCGACTCTGTTTTCGGATGAATTCTACGGCCGGATCGCGCACTATCTGGCTGATGACGGGTACTTCGTGCAGTGGATCCAAGTCTATGAAACCAACATCGGCATCGTTGCGTCGGTGGTCAAGGCGCTCGCCCCGCATTTCGGGGCGTATGCTCTCTACAACGTCAACGATGTGGATATGCTGATCATTGCGACCCGCGCCGCATCGCTCGAGATCCCGGATGACCGGCTGCTGCAGTCGCTTGAGCTGCGCGCGGAGCTTCAGAGAGTCGGCATACAATCGGCTGCGGACTTATCGTCGCGGCAAATGGGCAACAACCGGACGATTGGTCCGCTGCTCGAGTCCCTGCAAGTTCCCGCGAATTCGGATTTCTATCCTTTTGTCGATCTCAATGCGCCGCGCCTGCGCTATTTGCGGGAGACTGCGATTGAGCTGCCGACGCTCACGGTACTGCCGATTCCATTCTTCGAATTGCTTGGCGGGGCTGCACCGCAAAATCCAATGGCGGAGCCTGCGGCGAACAGCGCCTTGTTCCGGGATCGCCTGGTGCAGCGGGCGCTCGAGGTTCGCAACGGCGCATCCAGCGGCAGCCTGGACGGAATGGATCCGCTCGCAGCGGATTCTTTGGCGCACATCGATATGAGCGTGGAGCGGTGCGCCGGGGAGGCAGGACAGAATGCGTGGCAAAACGCCGTGAGGAGCATCAGCGATGAAACCACGCCGTACCTGAATTCGGCGGAGACCGTCGAACTCTGGCAGAAGATTGTGTCCAGCCCGTGTTACCGCGAGGCCGCCGGGGAGCACAAGTCCTGGACGGATCTGTCGGCGGCAATCGCGCAGCGCGACGCGCCCCTCATCGGCAAGCTTGGTACGGAGATCTTGAGATCACCGTCATCCAAATCGGCGGACGACGTCGCCTATCTCACGACGGTCTCGGTTGCAGCCTATGTTCACTCAGGCGACATCGCCCACGCGCGCAGCCTGCTCAAGGCCGAGTGGCCGCGGATCGATCACACCGGTAGATTCGAATTTGCGCTGCGCGACTTGCAGGCGCTGACGAAGTAACTATGCAATCGATACCAGTCGGGGTCACGGGTTCATTCAGTCTTGTGATTCTGCCGAACCATCTCGCCAGCCGTTTCAAGGATGTGACATTGCCGCCGGTCCTGGCGACGCCGGTCATGATCATGATCATGGAGAACGCGGCGCTCAACGCGATCAAGCCCTTTCTCGACCCCGGTGAAAGCGCGCTCGGCACGCGGGTCGACGTGCGCCATCTGACGGCGACGCCGGCCGGCCGCCGCGTCACCGGTGAAGCGACCGTGACCCACGTTGAGGGGCGGCGTGTCGAGTTTTCGATACGTGCGGCCGACGGAAATGAGGAGATTGGAGTGGGTACGCATGAACGCGTCGTCGTACAGCTGGCGAGGCTATCCGAACGGATGAAGGCCAAATTCGGCTAGCCCGTCACGGCCCCCGAAATCGTGACGGTTTTCGCTCATGGTCGAGCGGCATGCCGGCGCGGCCAGTAGCTTACGAATGGATCAGCCGATTGCCGGAGCTCCATGAACCGCCGAAAATTATGCCTGACGAGCGCTGCCGCCTCGATATGAAATACCGCGGAGTCAAACCCGGCGTGCTGCTCGAATGGAAGGACTTGCCGCCCGACACCGTCCGCTATCTGGTGCGGCGCGGGATTTCAGTGATGCCGCAGTTTCGCAAAACCGAGATCAGCGATGCCGATCTCGGCGCCCTGGCGAAATTTCTGTCGCGCAATACGCCCGCTCACTGAGGCTTCGCCGCCGGTTCAGGACGAGCGCCCGATGGCTGCGGCACCAGCTTGCCGCCGGTATATGGATTGAAGTGATAGCTGCCGGGAAACGATTCCCGTGTCTTAGGATCGAGCGACGGCGGCAAGAGGCTTCCGAGCGGAAGCCGATAGCGCAGAGCTAAGTCGCCAATATGGACAGTCATAGAACCGTCGCTCTTTGGATCGGCGATGGGGTGCCCGGTACCGTCCGCACTCGGGAACACGAGAAACTCCAGATGTTGACCCAAAGCGCCCATCAGGTTTGACATCAAGGGTCGCATCGTTTGAACGAGATTTCGCATTTCCTCTGAGACTGAATCGGGCGCAAGCGGGCTATACGTCTTTCCGTGAGCGTCCTCGATGGTGACTTCGCCGGTCAGCGTGTCGATATCAGTGAAGCGAAACGCGGTGATGCCCCTTTGAGCGTCCGTGACCGCGACCAAGATATACGGGTGAATGACGGCGAGATAATCGGCGACGCCTTTGCCCGTCAGCTTTCCGCTGTTTTTAAACGAGATCCGCCAGAAATCTTCCGGCAGCCACATCGCCATGGTGATTCTGCCGTCGGAATTGCGGGTCAATGTGAGCTCGCGCGTCAGTGCGCTGTAATCCACAGTGTCCGCCTCCGGTGCGGGAGCCGCGTCGGCCGCGGCTCTGCACAGAGTCGGCAGCGCGATAAGGCCGGCGACGGCAGCAAGCACCAAGCCGCGGATCATGGACTGCCGGGTGCTATACGGCCAAATCACGCCTGATCCCTCATGGTCCCTCATTCTTGTAAGTCACGCCGGACTTCATGACGAACGAGACATGCTGCAACAGCTTGACGTCGTGCAGCGGATCTCCCTTGACCGCGATGATGTCGGCCCACTTGCCCGCGTCCAATGCGCCGACTTTGTCCGACCAGCCCATTAGATCGGCCGCATTCAACGTACCCGTTTGGATGGCGGCGAGCGGCGTCATGCCGAATTGATTGACGTACACGTCGAGTTCATGCGCATTCAAGCCGTGAGGGTAGACCGCGGCGTCGGTGCCGAGCGCCACTTTGACGTGGGCGGCGATGGCTTTCTTGATGTTGGTTTTCTCCACCGCACTCACGTCTTTCATCTTCTGCAGATAAAAGGGCGGCAATTGGCCGTTCGCTTGGATCCAATCGATCAAATAAGCCGTTGGCACGAGATAGGTTCCATGGGCCTTCATCGCGGCGATGTCTTCGTCATTCATGTAGGAGCCGTGCTCGATGGAATCGACGCCGGCTAGAGTCGCCCAAAGAATCCCCTGCGCGCCATGCGCGTGCGCGGCGACTTTGCGCCCCAGCCGGTGCGCATCGGCGACGATCGCTTTCAATTCCTCCTGCGTGTACTGCGACGCTTGCGGATCATCGCCCTTCGACAGCACGCCGCCGGTGGCGCAAATCTTGATGAGGTCCGCACCGTACTTGATGGTCTCGCGGACCTTGTGTTGCACCGCTTCGACGCCATCGGCCACGCCGTCGCCCTGGAGGTGGTACTGAATCGGAAGCAGGTTTTCATCGCAATGGCCGCCCGTGATGCCTAACGCCGGACCGCTGACCTGCATATGAGGGCCTGTGACGAGACCTCCGTTGATGGCGTCCCTCAAATCTACATCGGCATACCCATCGGCGTGGACGTTGCGCACGGTGGTGAAGCCGGCCTCCAAAGTGACCTTGGCATTGTGTGCGCCGATCAGAGCGCTCATGGCGACGCTGGTCGATAGTTCGTGGTACGGATCGAAATTGTTGTCCATGGTCAGGTGGGTGTGCACGTCGATCAGACCCGGCAGCACGGTCATGCCGCGCAAATCGATTTCTTGATCGTCCGGCTGCTTCGGCGTCGCGCTGGTGGCTGCGACGGCGGTGATCGAGTTGCCGGCCACGATGATGGTTTGATCCGCGGCCTCGTTGCCGGTATGGACATCGAGCACGTGGCCGGCGCGAATCAAAATGCGGCCCGGCGTAATTGCTTCGGCGGCGGCGGCGGGTAAGGCGCCAACCCCGATGAGGCCAAGCAAAAGCACGAGGCGGCGAAGCGGTAAAGTCACGTCCACGTAGGAATCCCCTGGGGCTGGCGGCAGCTCTGCTGTTTTTTTAAGTGTAGCAGAGTGAGTTACGGCGCCGGGGAGGACTGACGCGGATCAGAACTGATAAGACGCTCCGAGCGTGTAGGTTCTGCCATAGGAGCTGTACCCATAGCCCACGCCGCTCGAGCTCTGGCCGACGTTCTGTCCGGGTGCCCAAGGCAAAAGCGGATTACCGTTCAAGTAGGTGCGCGCGACCGAGTTCGTGAGATTCTTGCCCTCGACGTACAGCTGCAATTCTCTGTAAATCTTGTAATGCGCGCTGGCCGTGAGCCACTGGAAGGGACTCGTGATCGCGGGCCAGCCCGGCACCTCGGTGCACTGCGAACACTCGGATTGAAAACTCGCGGCGTAGTCCCAGTTGACATCCAAGCTGATTGGACCTTTTTCATACAGGATGCCGGCCGAAAGCGTCATCGGCGGCACGGCATTGATGGCACCGATGCTGTTGCCGTTCTGGTCGTAGCTCTTGTTTTCCGTCCGCGTGTACTGGAATTTCGCACCTAAGCCATTGTCCATGACGTGTTGCCAGGCGATCTCGATCCCATAAAAGGTGCTTTTGGCGCCGTTGGCAGGTTCCGTGACGGTCCACGGGAAAGGAGTGCAGATTATCCCTTTCGATGGATTCGCGGGCGGCGGCCCGCCCACGCACGATATGGTGCCCAGATTGACGTTGGCTATCGACGCCGTGTAAACGTCGTCGCGGATTTTCTTGCCGAACAGCGCCACCGTCAGCGCCGCATGCGGGTGGTAATACCACTCTGCGGAGAAATCCACTTGATCCGCTTTGATGGGCTTCAAGCCTGCGGTGCCGCCATACATAAGCTGAGGTTGGCCGTTTATGGCGTTGTTGCTCGACGTCGGCGCCAACTCGTCCAAGTCGGGGCGGGCCATGGTTTCCGCTACCGCGGCTCGCAGCTGCACTTTTTGCGGTATGACCCAGTAATTGAAGTTGGCCGATGGCAGCGGAAGAACGTAGTGACCCTCGGTTATTGACTCCTGCCCCGTGGCATATTGCACATTCCAAGTTTCTGTCGAGGAGTTGATGGCGGGTGTCCACAGCGAGGTGGGAGCAGCCAAGGCTGTTGACGCGGTGGTGTTGGTGCGCACAATGCGCAGCCCCAAGTTTCCGCCCCAGTCCGTGCCAGCGAAGGTCATTTCCCCGTACACGGAGAAGGTCTTTTCAGTGACATCATACGAATTGTAGGGATTGGCCTGCGGCAGCGTCTCGGAGAAATTAAACACAGGCAGGCAGGACACCCCACCCGGCGCACCGTTCGCCTGTGGAGGACAGCAGGCAGTACCCGGGCCCTGGCAATAAAACGGATTGGGCTTGCCGTTCAAGCTCTTTAAGAATGCCAGGAGCTGGCCGACGTTCAATTGCGGCAGCGTGGTGGGATAGGATCCGCCGGCGCCTTGCATGAAATTCGGCAGGTTCACCATGGAAATGACATCGAAACCCTGGGAGGCGAAGGAGTAGGGGTTGCACTGCGACGGACAGCCCTGGGTTTGATACAGAGTGCCGTACTGACCCGACCCATTGGTCCAGTCGTTGCTGATGTCGGTGCGGTCCTTGTCGCGATCGCTGTAGCCGGCGCCGAACAGGATCTTGTCGAACCAGCCAGCCCCCACAGCGTAGCTGCCGTCGAGCGTGAATCCCGTGACCTGGTCATGAACCGAATAGCCGTTCAGCCCGTCGTAGTGGGTCGACCAGTAGTTGTTGTTGTTTAGAAATCCGGAGTTCATGAGAGATGTGTAGGAGCATGAGCCCGGGTTCGTCGTACTAGCGGTGCCCTTGGGGCAGGCGGTCAATCCAAGTTGACTCGGCGGCACCAGCACATTGAAGTTCGGCAGGCTGTTGGGCACATCCGAAAAGATCAGAGTATCCGGTGCGTTGATTGTGTTCGAGACCAACCCTGCGGTCACGAAGCTATCCTGCCCGCCCTCAGGTCGATTGGCCGTCGACCGATAGCCATCGGCGGTGAAGGTCAACCGGTCGGTCGGTTTCCACTCAACGTTCAATCCGAATACCGACGTAGTGACCACTCGATCCACGGTGTTGTTCACCATTTCCGGCTGGAATTGACTGACCGTGATACCGGTCACGACGCCGTTTTTGACCACCGGGTTCGACCAGGTGGTTCCTATGCTGTCCGGTGAGGGAAAGTAATAGGACTCGTTGTAGCCGATCTGCGGGTCGTTCAAGTGGGTCCACAATCCATCGGCGACTATCTTGAGGTCGGAGCTCGGACGCCACTCGAGGCTGCCGGAGAGCGCGTCGCGTTTTTTGTCGTCGAAGATGGATCCGAAGGTGATGCAGCACGGTGTGGCGGCAAGCGGCGTCCCGTTCGGGTCGGTGAAGGGGTAGGTCGTCGGTCCGTAAATGTTCTGGTTGTAGGCGTTGAGCGAATCGGTGCGGATCTTGGTGTCCGAATGTACGCCGCCAAGTAGAAACCCGAGAGTGTTGTCGGCGACGGTGTCGGAGACGAAGGCGGAAAATTTAGTGCCCTTGAGGTCCGACATGTCGTTGTCGTTGCCCTCGGCATGCACCCCGCCGTGAAGCCCGGGATTGTCGAAGGGACTCGCGGTGCGCAGGTTCACCGTGCCGCCGATGCTGCCTTCAAGCGCGGACGCCTGCGTTGATTTGAGCACATCGGCGCCGGAGATCACTTCGGAGGGCAGTACGTCGAAGGCCAAATCTCGGCCGTCGTCATCGGTGGCGAGAATGCGGTTATTGAGTGTCGTGATGTTGTACTGGGGTCCCAGGCCCCGCACGTTCACCGTGATTCCCTCACCCCCGGTGGTGCGGCTGATGGTGATGCCGGGCAAATGCTCCAGCGAGTCGGCGACGTCGGCGTCGGGGAAGCGGCCGAGTTCGGTCGCGTTGATCGAATCTAAAACGACCGAAGCATCCTTCTTGATCTCGAGGGACTTCTCGAGGCTCGCGCGTATGCCGGTGACGACGATTTCCTGCAGCTCGGGGGAATCGTTGCCGGGGGCATTGGTTCCCGCATTCGCGGTCGCCGCATCGGCCGTTGCTGCCTCGCTGGTGCTGTCCGCGGCGGATGCCGCGAGGTTTGAACCTAGCGAGATCGCGGCGGCAGCGAGCAAAGCGGCCACGAGCAAACTCGAACGCAGGCGCACCGTCGGCATGACAATCCCCTTTTTCTGAATTCTCATTGTCCAAGGCCTGCGCGACGCGGACGGGCAGCGCAAGTCGTCTTCTGACGGTAAACGAAAGTAAGCTAACTTTCAATAGCAGTTATTATGAATACTTGTCCGCCGGCTAGCCGCCGATGCCCCCGCCTCTTGTTAGCCAGTGTCATAAAATTATATCTATTGAAATTTACGTAAGTTTCAAATATAAGATGTAACCGGGTGGCGCCCGGCCCAAGTACTCTAAAATGGCTGCGCCGTAGGAATTAAATTCAATGAGATCAAGAGCCTGGTTGGCCTACGCCCTGGTGACGACGGGATTCTGGGGGGTGTGGGGCGCGTTCACCGGCGTGCCGGCGAATCACGGATTTCCTGAAACACTGATTTACGTGGTGTGGGCCCTGACCATGATTCCGCCGGCGCTCTACGCCCTACGTCGCGTCGGCTGGCGCTTGCAGCACGATGCGCGCTCCATCATCTATGGCGCTCTGATCGGGCTCTTGGGGGCGGGCGGCCAGATGCTCTTGTTCCATGCCGTGCGGACCGGGCCCGCCTATCTCATCTTCCCGGTGATTTCATTGTCGCCGGCGGTTACCGTGGCCCTGTCGCTTGGCCTATTGAAAGAACGCACTGGCAAGCTCGGCGCGCTCGGCATCGTGTTGGCACTGTGCTCGCTCCCGCTGTTCGACTACTCGGGCGGCGCAGGGGCCGGTGCTTATGGCCAGCTATGGTTTCTGCCGGCACTCGGCGTGCTGGTTGCCTGGGGCGTGCAGGCCTTCTTTATGAAACTGGCGAATGCGACCATGGATGCCGAAAGCATCTTCTTTTATATGATGGTCACCGGCCTCTTGTTGATTCCCATCGCGCTTGCCATGACGGATTTTTCCGTGCCCATCAATTTAGGCGCCGATGGTCCTTACCTCGCGGCAGCCACGCAGATTCTCAATTCCATCGGCGCGTTGACGTTGGTGTATGCCTTCCGTTACGGCAAGGCCATCGTGGTCTCGCCCCTAGCCAACGCGGGCGCTCCCCTGATCACCGCAGTGCTGTCGATCCTGTTGTTGGGCACCGCGCCCACGGCGACGAAACTCGCCGGCGTTGCCTTGGCGCTGGTGGCCGCCGTGTTCTTGGCCATCGAACCCGAGCCCGCACCGGCCGGTACTACGGCGCCCAGCCTATAGACCCACAAGGAGGACGGTCGATCATGATTATCCGGCGAGACACGAGCAATCGGCGCGAGCGCATCGTCGCATTGCTGCGTGAACAGGGCAGCGTGCAAATCCCGACGCTCGCCGAACGCTTTCGCGTCTCCACGCAGACTTTGCGCAAGGATCTGAATTTTCTCGATGACAAGGGCATCTGTACGCGTTCATCGGGCGGTGCGATTTTGCGGCGCGGCGGCCCGTCGCCCGCCGAAGAGGCGATCGACGTCAAACGTGCGCTGTTCAAAGAGGAGAAAGTCCGTATCGGCCGAGCGGCCGCCACGCTGATCAAGGATGGCGAATCGGTGCTGCTCGATTCCGGCACCACGACGTTGCAAGTTGCGCGGCATATCGACGCAGCAGCGTCGCTGGTGGTGGTCACGAGCGACGTCGGCATCTTGAATGAGCTTGTGGCCCGCGAGAGCGTGCAGGTGGTGTTTCTCGGCGGTACCCTGCGGCGCAAGAACCTGTCGTTCTACGGCACCCAGACCGAACGGGCGCTGCAGGACCTGCACGTTGATAAGCTGTTCTTGGCTGCGGACGGCTTCGATATCGACAAGGGCCTCACCACTCATTTCGAGCCCGAGGCGCTGCTGAACCGCATGATGTGCAAGGCAGCCTCTGAGATCATCATGGTCGCCGATTCCTCCAAGTTCGGCCGGATCTGCTTGCACAAGATTCTCGAGCCGCAGGGGATCTCGAAGCTCGTGACCGATACGGGAATTCCGGATTCGGCCCGCGAAGCACTGACCCGCATCGGCGTCGAGGTCATCATCGCGTGAAATCCATTCGGGAAATCATCGCGCAACACAAGTCCGGGCGTTCCGTCGGCATTTACTCCGCTTGCTCCGCGCATCCCCTGGTTGTAGAGGCCGCGCTGAAGTTCGGACAGCGGCTGTCCGTCCCGGTGTTGATCGAAGCCACCTCCAATCAGGTGAACCAGGATGGCGGCTACACGGGCATGCGGCCGCGCGATTTCAGGCGCTTCGTCCTCGCGATCGCGGCGCGGCTCGGCATGCCCGCCGAACAGGTATTGCTGGGAGGCGATCACTTGGGACCCAATTGCTGGCAGGACTTGCCCGCACAGTCCGCGATGGAGAAGTCCGAGCAGCTCATCGCCGACTATGTTGAAGCGGGCTTTCGCAAGATTCATTTGGACTGCTCCATGGCGTGCGCGGACGATCGGTCGGTTCTAACCGACGCGGAAGTGGCGGCTCGCGCGGCGCGCTTGTGCGCGGTGGCCGAGCGCACCTGGCGGCGCGTCGGGGGGGAAGCGCCGCTCTATGTGATCGGCACCGAAGTGCCGGTTCCCGGCGGGGCTCAGGAGGCGCTCGCCGAATTGGCGTTGACCGGTGCAGCGGCCGCGTCGGCGACCATCGATGCGCACTGGGAGGCGTTTCAATCAGCGGGACTGCACCATGTGTGGCCGCGCGCCATCGGACTCGTGGTGCAGCCGGGAGTCGAGTTCGATCATTACAAGGTCATCGACTTCCAGGCTTCCCGGGCAGCCGAACTCGCCGGCGTCGTCGAGGCGCAGCCTCACATGGTCTACGAAGCGCATTCGACCGACTACCAGACCCCGCCCAATCTGCGTGCTTTGGTACAAAACCACTTTGCCATCCTGAAAGTCGGACCCGGCCTGACTTTCGCGATGCGCGAAGCGCTTTGGGCTTTGGACAGAATCGAGCGCGAGTGGCTGGGAGCGGATCGCTCCTCGCACTTGCCGCAGGCCCTGCAAACAGCCATGACGGCGGCTCCTCGATTCTGGAACAAATATTATCTGTCCGCAGGCCGCCAGCTGGAACTCGACCAACAGTACAGCCTGAGCGATCGAATCCGCTACTACTGGCCCGTACCCGAAGTTGAATCGGCACTGAATCGTTTGCTCGCGAACCTGGATGCAAACCCGCCGCCGCAGAGCCTGGTGAGCCAGTACTTGCCTCTGCAATACCAAGCCATCCGCGCCGGCCGGCTTTCCCCAAGCGCCCGCGAGCTCGTACTGCATGCGGTCGAGCACGTGTTGGAACCCTACTCGGCGGCCTGCAGCGATGACGCGAGCTGACTCGATGACCTATCTTCAATTGGACGAGAGCGATCTGAATCGCGCCGGCGCCCTGTGGACCGCACGCGAGATCGCACAGCAGCCGGCGAGCTGGCAGCGCACGGAGGACTTGCTCAAGCAGCATGCCGCACCCATTGCCGCCTTCCTCGCACCCCTGCTCGCGAAAAAAGATCTGCGCATCATTTTGACGGGAGCGGGCAGCTCGGCATTCATCGGCGAATGTCTCGCGCCGCTGCTGCTCTCAAGGCTCGGCCGCCGCGTGGAAGCGATCGCCACCACGGATCTCTTGTCAGGCCCCAGGCAGTACTTCCAGGCGGACGTGCCCACATTGCTGGTCTCGTTCGGCCGCTCGGGCAGCAGTCCGGAAAGCGTTGCCGTGGTCAATTTGGCGGACCAACTGCTGCGCGAATGTCATCAGCTCGTGTTCACCTGCAACGAGCAGGGAACGCTCTACCAACATTGCCGCGAGCGGCATAATAGCTTGGCGATTCTGCTGCCGCCTGAAACGCATGATCAGAGCTTCGCCATGACGTCCAGCTTCACGGCGATGATGCTGGCCGCCTCGCTGGTGTTCAACGATGCCAAGGGTGGATTTCAAAGCGTGGCGCCCATCGCCCGGGCCGCGCGGGAGCTCTTGAACCAACACACCACCAGGCTCAAGGATCTGGCGGCCGAGGGCTATTCGCGGGTGGTGTACTTAGGCAGCAATGGCTTCAAGGCGCTGGCGCGCGAAGCCGCCTTGAAATTGTTGGAACTGACGGACGGCAAAGTCATCGCCGCCTTCGATTCGCCGCTCGGCTTTCGCCATGGACCGAAGACCATTGTGACGCGCGACACGCTGCTGTTCGTATTCGTGTCCAACGATCCCTACACGCGCCGCTACGATCTCGATCTCTTGCGCGAACTGCGCCAGGATGCGCTCGCCGGAAGGGTCATCGCCATCACGGCGCAGCTCGGGGACGCCGTCACCGAGGGCGATTACCTCCACGTTCCGCATGCGGCCGAGGCCGGCGACGGCGAGCTCTACTATCCGTACATCGTCTACGGCCAGCTCTACGCATTTTATCGATCGCTGGCATTGGGCAACAAACCCGATCAGCCGATCAATTCCGGTACGGTCAGCCGCGTCGTTCGCGGCGTGACCATCCATACGCTGTGACGGGAGCGGCCGCCTTGTATCTTGGCGTCGACGGCGGCGGGACCAAGACCGCCTGGGTGCTCATCGACTCGAACGGCAGCATCAGAGCGACTCACGTGTCTGCCGGCTCTTATTATCTGACCATCGGGCTCGATGCGCTCGGCACACTGCTCGCCGACGGAGTCAAGAGCGTGTTGGCGAAGGCAACGCTGCGCGCCCAAGATTTGGATTTCTCCTTTTTCGGCCTGCCGGCCTATGGCGAGGATAGCGCCCTCATCGGGGAATTGAGCCGGCTTCCGCAACGAGGTCTACCGGCCGATCGCTATTTATGCGGCAACGATATGATTTGCGGGTGGGCGGGCTCGCTCAACTGCGCCGATGGAATCAGCATCGTTGCCGGCACCGGCTCCATCTGCTACGGCGAGCGCGACGGCGCCATTGCGCGCTGCGGCGGCTGGGGCGAATTGTTCAGCGATGAGGGCTCCGCGTACTGGATCGCGTGCCGCGGCTTGAACTTGTTCTCGCGCATGAGCGACGGCAGAGCGGACTTTGGACCGCTGTATGAAATCGTCAGGCAGTCCCTCGGCATCGCGGAAGACCTCGACCTTTGCGCACATGTCTTTACGCGGCTGGGAGGTGACCGGGCGCGCATCGCGCAGTTGTCGAAATTAGTGACGCAGGCGGCGCGGGCCGGCGACAACCAAGCGGCGGACATCATCAGGCAGGCCGCCGCCGAACTTGCGCACATGGTCGATGCGACGCGGCGGCAGCTGGGATTCGCCGCCGCGGAACCGGTGGCGGTTTCCTATTCGGGCGGCGTCTTCGAGCATGTCGGAGCGCTGCTCTTGGATCATTTCACCGCGTCGCTGCAGGCGCATCGGCCGGGCTACCGGGTCAGTGAGCCGATACTGCCGCCGGCCATCGGCGCCGCACTCTATGCGGCGAAGCGTCACGGCCGGCCCCTGTCGAACACGGCGATCGAGCGCCTGCGGGCGCAAAGCGAAGCACACCGCAAAGAGCTTGAATCATGAGGAGCGCAGCGGTGCGTGGTCTTCTGGCTTGCGGCTGGCTGGCTCTCGCAGCCGCTTGCAGCATCACTGCGCCGCGCGCCTTCGCGCGCGATGATTTTGCCTCCCTGGAAAAGATCGATGTTCACGTGCACATCAACTCTTCCGATTCGGCATTGCTCGATCAGGCGGCCGCGGATCACTTTCGCCTGCTCACCATCAACGTCGATTATCCCGATTTTCCGCCGATCGCCGAGCAAGCGCGAATCGCGCAGGAGCTCTCCGCCGCTCACCCGGCGACGCTCGCGTACGCGGCCACGTTTTCCATGCGCGACTGGGATGAGCCGGGCTGGCAGCAGCACGTGATCCAAGAGCTCGATGCCGCATTTGCGGCCGGCGCGGTGGCGGTGAAAGTGTGGAAGAACATCGGCATGGAATTTCGCGATGCGCACGGACGCCTGGTCATGATCGACGACCCGAAGTTCGATCCCGTGTTCGATTTCATCGGCGATCGGCACCGGGTGCTGATCGGGCATCAGGGAGAGCCGCACAACTGCTGGCTCGCCATCTCGGACATGACCGTCAACAATGACAAGGAATATTTCCGGGAACATCCGCAGTACCACATGTTTCTGCATCCCGAACTGCCTTCCTACGAGCAGCAGATGGCGGCGCGCGACCGCATGTTGGATCGGAATCCCAACTTGAAATTCATGGGCGCTCACATGGCGAGCCTCGAATGGAGTGTGGACAAGCTCGCGGCTTTCCTCGACCGCTATCCGAATTCGGTGGTCGATTTGGCCGCGCGCATGGGTCAAGTGCAATTCCAATCCAACCAGGATCAAGCGATGGTGCGCCGGTTTTTTATCCGCTACCAGGATCGGCTGCTCTATGGCACCGACCTCTCGCAGGATCCGGGTACGGATCCCAAGGAGGTGCGCCGCGACGCTCACGCGATGTGGCTCCGCGATTGGCAGTATCTCGCCACCGGGCTCACCTTCAGTGTTCCCGAGCTCGATGCGCCGGTGCATGGCCTCCGTCTGCCCAGAGATGTCATCCGCAAGATCTACAGCACCAATGCCGAGCGCTGGTTCGGCAATCCTTGGCGGGGCCCGGCGCCGCCCTCGCAGGAGTCAAAATGAATCCATGGCTGAATCCGTGTCTATGCGCCGCGTTTGCGGCGGCGATGGCGCTCTGCCCGAGCAGCGCACCGGCGAGTGAACCCGCGCAGTCGCCGTCGCGCGACATCGAGCACGCCCTGGGCAGAGCACAGGGATCAAGCTTATCCGTGATCATCTCCTCCGACGGGAGCTTCGCCATCGTCTCACCCGGCATTCGCGGCAGCGTGATTCACGGGGATATGGAGGCAGAAGTAGACTCTCGCCGGCTGCAATCCTCCGCGTACCCGCGGCACATCATCGTGCAATCCGAGATTCAAAACGAATTCGGCTCGGGCTCGGTCCTGACGGTAACCCACACCGGCCTTGCGGGCATTCCGGATCTTGAGTGGACTGTCCGGCTGTATCGCGATCAATCGTGGGGGGAAATCGAGGCCCGCGTTCGCAATACGACTGATCGGGCCATCTCCGTCTCGTCGATCCAAAGCCTTCACGCAATGCATGCTCCGATCATCAGTTTGAATGGGCCGGTATCCGCCGATCGAATCCTCTCCGACAGCTTCAGCGAGGATAGACCCCAACTGACGATTCGCGATCTCGGCGACGCCCCGAAGGGCATGCACCGCGCGGTCGGAAGCCAGCTTATCTACAACCGCGAGAGCGGCGAAAGCCTCTTTCTCGGTGCCCTGACCTCCGATCGGCTGCTCACGATCTTCCATCTGAAGGAGCAAAACGCGGGAGGCGCCGCAACCGTCCTCTCATATGAAGCCGTCGCCACGGGCACGACCGAAATCCTGAAGGGCGAGTCGCTGAAAGATTCGCCGCCTTCAGAACAGGTGGAGCTTAAGCTTCGCGTGAATTCCGGCGAGAGTCTTTCGTCCGAACGGCTCATGGTTGCGGTGGGGCCCGACTACCACGCAGAGCTCGAGCAGTATGGGCGGGCGGTTGGGCTCCTGCACAAGGCGCGCGTCAATGCCTCGACACCCATCGGTTGGTGGAGTTGGACCGCCTACTACTTCGGTCTCAATCAGGGAACCGCCGGCACGAACGCCCACTGGCTCAAGGATAATCTGAAGGAATTGGGGTACACCTACTTCCATATCGATGAAGGCTATCAATACGCGCGCGGCGAATACACGACCGCCGACGCCAAGCTCTTTCCTCTCGGCATTCCTTTCATCGCGGACCTGGTGCGTCACGACGGCCTCACCTTCGGCATGTGGACCGCTCCTTTCGAAGTCTCAGAGCGGGCCTGGGTGTTTCAAAACCACAAGGAGTGGCTGCTCCACAATGCCGCCGGCCAGCTGATTCACATTGGCTACGTCACCGAGAAGCAAGACCCTCTTTACGTGCTCGACACGACTCACCCCGGTGCCCAAGAGTACTTGAGGCAGACCTACAGCACGCTTCACGACTGGGGTTTGCGCTTCCTCAAAATGGATTTCATGGATGACACGGCCATCGAGGGGGCCTACCACCGGCCCAACACGACCGCCTTGGAGGCCCAGCGGATCGGCCTTGCCATCATCCGCGCCGCCGTCGGCGATGGCGTCGTGCTCGATAAGGACGGCAGCGTCATGTTGAATCCCGTGGGCATCGTGGACGCGGGCCGCATCTCTCAGGATACCGGTCATAGCTTCGATGCCAGCCGGGACGCGGCCCCGGGTATTGCCGCGCGCTACTATATGAATCGCAATTTTTTCATCGCCGACCCCGATGCATTCACCGTCTCGACGCAAACCGTGGATGACCAGTCCTGGCACGGCGGGCAACGCCCGCTCACTCTCGATGAGGCGCGGGTGTCGATCGCACTCTCGGCGGTTTCAGGCGGAATGTTCGAGATTGGAGACGATCTTCCCACGCTCGGGGCCTCTCCGGAGCGCTTGTCCCTGGTCAAGAACCGGGAGCTCATCGACATGGCCCGTCTCGGCCATGCGTCCACACCCGTCGATCTCATGAGCTATGAGAAAAGCGACAGGCAACCCTGCATCTTTCTGCTGCGAGAAAACCCGCGCCAGTCCATTCTCACGATCTTCAACTGGACGGATCAAGAACGATCGCGCGCCGTCGATTTTAAGCGCCTGGGTTTAAAGGAACCTGGCCAGTATCAAATCGTCGACGTGTTCGGCGAGAAAGACTGCTGCAGCAATTCTTCGGGCGCGATCCATCTGGTTCAGAAACCGCATTCGGTGCGCATGCTGAAGCTAATCGACACATCCGTCCCCGCGGTCCAACCTTCCTTCGAGGTACGGTCGGCTACCGGAGCAAAGGCGGGGGAGAGCTTGACCTTCAGCGCGGCCGCGTCATCTTCCGAGGCACCGGTGCTTGCGTACCACTGGGACTTCGGAGACGGCTCGAACTTGGACGGCATGACGGTGCATCATGCCTTCACTCACTCCGGGGACTACGGCGTCGAGGTCACGGCGACGGGTTTGGATGCAGCCACCATTCTCAAGACCTTCTCGGTCTCGATTTCCGGCGATGTTGCGACACGGTTCGCGCCGGACGACAAGGTTCGCTCCGAGTGACATGTTGAGCCGCGCCCCGACGACGCAACCCGAGGCAAGTGCACGGGGTCGGGACTCCTCGACATGGAAGACCTGCACACCGGGTGTATGGCAGTCGTCAGGCCGCCATACTAGAATGGGTCGTGTCACACGCGGGATTGACATAATAATCTAGCGGCGCCGGGGCACACGTAGCGGCGCCGGGGCACACGCGTCGAACAACAGGATGGGGCTCATGTTGTCTGGCTGGCTGCTCTCCGCTTTGGCGGTTGCTTACCTGGGGTTCTTGTTCGCGATCGCATTCTACGGCGATCGCCGCTCGATCTATCCCAATCGGCAACGGCTGCGGCCGTATATTTACGGCCTGGCGCTCGGCGTGTACTGCACCTCATGGACGTTCTACGGCGCCGTCGGAACGGCGGTTCGCGAGGGCTGGGGCTACCTGCCGATTTACGTCGGCCCGACGCTGGTGTTTTTGCTCGCACTACCGCTCATGGAACGTCTGGTCGAAGTCGGACGGGCCCACAAAGTGGGGTCGATCGCAGACTTCATCGCCTCGCGCTTCGGCAAGAGCCGCTCGCTTGCGGTGCTCGTGACTGTGATCGCCGTCACCGCGGCAACTCCCTATTTGTCTCTTCAGTATAAGGCGGTCGCGGCCAGCATCGCGGCGGTGACCACCGCGGTCGCAGGTCCTGCGCCGTGGTATCGCGATTCCGCCCTCGCGGTGGCGCTGCTCATGGCGCTGTTCGCCGTGCTATTCGGCGCGCGCAGAATCGACTCCACCGAGCATCACGAAGGTCTGATGCTCGCGATCGCGTTCGAGTCTCTGCTCAAGCTCATGGCCTTCGTGGCTGTCGGGCTCTATGCCTGCCTGGAGCTTCGGGCACGTCCATTCGAGCTGCCCGCGGGACTCAAGAACGCCTCCACGATGTTCAACGGCAACGCGTTCGTGGCGACGCTGCTTGCCGCGGCCGCGATCTTCTGTTTGCCGCGCCAGTTCCAGGTGAGCGTCATCGAGTGTGCCGATGGCGGCGATTTGAAGCGTGCACGCTGGATATTGCCGCTTTATCTTGGAATGTTCTCCGTGTTTGTGGTGCCGATCGCCGCGCTTGCCGTCAGCGGCACTCATGTAGTGCCGGCAGGTTCGGACACGCTGGTTCTGCGGCTGCCGCTCGACTACGGAGCCCCCTGGCTTGCGGTGCTCGTGTTTCTCGGCGGATTGTCGGCGGCGACCGCCATGGTGGTGGTATCGAGCATCGCGCTCGCGACGATGATTTCGAACGAAATCGCGGTGCCTGTGCTGTGGCCACGCCGGCTGGAGGCCGGCGCCAGCCTCGGGCGCCGCATCCTGTGGCTGCGCCGTTTCGTCATCCTCGCACTGGCGCTGCTGGCATTCGCTTATTACCGCTGCACCGCGGGATCGACCAGCCTCGCGTCCATCGGCATGCTCGCGTTCGCGGCCGTGGCGCAGTTCGCACCCGGAATCCTGGCGGCGCTGTATTGGGAGGGCGCGAGCCGCGCCGGTGTCTTCTGGGGCATGTTCACCGGCTTCGTCGCCTGGGGTTATTTACTATTCCTGCCGAGTCTGGTCGCGGGCGGCGTGTTGCCGTTGCACGGTTTTGCGCCCACCGGGGCATGGAGCTGGCTCTGGCCGCACGCGGCGGCGGATTACTCGAGCCTTGGCGTCGCGGGGCCGGTGGCACTCGCGTCCCTGACCTTGAATGTCCTGATCCTGGTGATCGGCTCATTGCTCCAAGGCGTCACCTTGCAGGAACGGCGGGCTGCACGCGTATTTGCCGCACCCAAGCGGCCCGCGCTGGGGCTGGCCACGATCACGGCCAAAGTGGGCGATCTCGAGGCGGTGGCTGGCCGTATCATCGGGCACGCCGCGGCGCGCCGATCGCTCGACGAATATGCCGCTCAATCGGCGCGCCCTCCATCCAAACCATCCGATGCCGCCGACCGGGGCATGCTGCAACACGTCGAACGCGCGCTGGCAGGCTCCATCGGCGCATCTTCGGCTCGCATCGTCTTGACTCACGCGCTCAGGCGCAAGGGGCTCGACGTCGACGAGGTCGCGGAAATACTGGACGAAACCTCTCAAGAACTGCGCTTCAGCCGTCAACTGCTCGCCGCGACGATGGAAAACGTCACGCAGGGCATCAGCGTCGTGGATGCCGACATGAATCTGGTGGCCTGGAATCACCGCTATCTGGAACTCTTCGACTACCCGAACGACATGGTTTACGTCGGTCGTCCGGTTGCCGATCTGATCCGCTGGAATGCGCAACGCGGCGAGTTCGGCGCCAGCGATCCCGAGCAACAAGTGGCGAAACGGCTTGCTCACATGCGCGCCGGGACCGCGTATACCTTTCAGCGCGAGCGCAAAAACGGCCAAGTATTCAGCATCAACGGCCAGCCGATGGCCGGCGGCGGCTTCGTCTCGACGTACACGGACATCACCGAGTTCAAGCGCACCGAGCAGGCGCTGTTGGAGGCGAAGCAGGAACTCGAGGCGCGCGTCGAGCAGCGCACGCGGGAATTGAGCGATGCGCTCGATGCGCAGCGCACGGCCAAACTGCAGGCCGAGGCGGCCAATATCGGCAAGACGCGTTTCGTGGCTGCGGCGAGCCATGATCTCTTGCAGCCCCTCAATGCCGCGCGGCTGTTTGCCTCGGCTCTGGAATCGCGGGCCGCGGCGCATCCGGAACTCGTGGAACTCGCCAGCCGTATCGACGGGTCGATGCGGGCCGCTGAGGAGCTGCTCAAGGATCTGCTCGACATCGCGCAGCTCGATATCGGCGTCATGCGGCCGGACATCACGACGTTTTCGATCGCGGAACTCTTGGAGGACTTGCGCCGTCAATACGCACCCTTGGCGCTGTCGCGGCGCCTGCGCCTCGAGGTGGTCAGTTGCCGGGAGGCGGTGCGCAGCGACCGCGTGCTGTTGCGCCGGATCTTGCAGAACTATTTGTCGAACGGGCTGCGCTACTGCAAGCGCGGCGGCGTGCTGATCGGCTGCCGGCGGCGCGGAGCGGAGCTCGAAATTCGCGTCTATGACACGGGACCGGGCATCGCCTCGCATGAGCGTGAGCACCTGTACGTGGAGTTCACCCGGCTCGAACAGGGGTCACCATGGGGTGAAAAGGGCTTAGGACTGGGACTTTCCATTTGCGACCGGCTTGCCCGGCTGCTCAACCACGAGTTGACCTTAAGCAGTCAACCGGGCCACGGATCGGTGTTTGGCGTGCGGGTTCCGCGAGTTGCTCAGGCGAGGCGCCCCGAACGGCTCCGGCCGCCGGCCGCTTTGCCGGATCCGGCCGGACTGCGCGAATTCAAAGTGCTGGTCGTGGACAACGATCTGTCGATTCTCGATGCGATGCAAGCGCTTCTCGAGCAGTGGGGCATTCGCGTCTACAAGGCGCGCGCATCGAGCGAGGCGCTGCAGCTCGTTGGCTGCGAAGTCATCGATGCGGTGCTCGCCGATTATCATCTCGGCGACGGCAGCAACGGGCTCGAACTGATTCAACGCATCGCCGAAGCGCGCGGCTCGGGCATCGCGACGGCTCTCATCACCGCGGATCATTCAGCGGAGTTGACGCGTGCGGCGCGCCGGGCCGGCGTACCTCTATTGCACAAGCCGCTGCGGCCGGCAGCGCTGCGGGCGCTGCTCTCCGCCTTCAAATTGCGACTGACGAGCGGTTCGGCCGCCTAGGCTCCGGGGGTTCACTCGACTTCCTCGGGCGGCGGCCTGAGCTCGTTCGGATCGAGCAACAAGCGTCCGGCCAGCAGCACGGCTTGGGTGCGGTTGGCGGCACCGAGTTTGCGCAAGATGGCGGTCATGTGCGCCTTCACGGTGGCTTCCGTGATCTGCAGCTCGTAAGCGATTTGCTTGTTGGGCCGGCCGGAACAGAGCATGCCGAACACCCGAAACTGCTGCGCCGTGAGTTGCGCCAAGCGCTGGGCGAGATCGAGCGCGGCGACATCGGCCTCCGGTTCCGCGGCCGCTGCCAATCCGGCGGGAAACACGTATTCGCCGCGCAGCACCGATTGCACGTTGCGGCCGATGGTACCGGCGTCGGCGGACTTGGAGACGAAGCCCTGCGCCCCAAACGCCAATACCTGACGCACGGTACGCAGATCATCCGTTGCGGAGACCACGATCACCGGCAATCCCGGATGGGAGCCGCGCAGGTTTGCCAGGGCGCAAAAACCGTAGGCGCCCGGCAAGTTGAGGTCCAATAGCAAGAGATCGGTGTGCGGATGCTGCTCCAGGGTGTCGAATAAGCCGGCCACGCAATCCGCCTCGAAGAATTCGCAGTTCGTGCACGCTGCCGCGACTGCGCCCTTGAGCGCCGCCCGGAACAGCGGGTGGTCATCGACGATGAGGACTTCGTAGTTCATCCGCGGGCATCTGCTTCAATTGTTCTGGGGCCGGCCATTGCGACAGAGTGCCCGGTACCGCGGCCCGAGTCGATAGCATTTGCAATGAGCCTCGCGTTGACTTAAAAAGTCGATCGGGAGTTGTGGCCGGCAAGTTCGCTTGGGCCATGCGGGAGTCACGAATGACAGAGACATCTGCCGCGAATCTGGAGATGGCGATCGTCCTGCCGCTCGGAGTCGTTGCTCACCAATTGATGAAGATCGAGGCGGATTTGCGCCTTCTCAACATGAAGGCATTGGACTTAGGCCAGGATCGCGAGAATGGACGCCATTCGAGGCTGATCGTAGCCGCGCTCGACAACATCAATGAGGCGCTCGATGCGATCAAAGGTCTCGTGTCCGACATAGAAACCGATATTCAGCCGAGACCGAAGCGCAAATCCCACTCGGAGCGCGACGACTGAAGGCTGAGTGATATAGTCCGCCGATGAGCGATAGCGCGAAAAGCTACTCCGGAAATCGCCCGGCGTGGGCATTGCTGCCGCCGGACCTCAAAGTATTCGAGCGCGGCTGTTGATTTAAGCGGCCGCGATTTAAGCGACTGCTTCGCCCAGTTCGCCGGTGGCTCTCGCCAGTGCGCTGCGCACCGCTTTCTCCCAAGCGTCCGCGGCTGTCTCGAACGCCGGAAATAAAATGGCTCGCGAGGAACTTACCACCCCGCCTTCCAATCCGGCCGGACCGCGGCGAAAGCCGCGCACAGCCTCGCTGGCGGAGGCACCTTGGGCGCCATAGCCGAGCACCAGGAACAAGGCGTGCGGCAACGCCGTTCGAATCCGTTCGGTGTCCCCGGAATGAGTGGCCGCAACCGTCACCCCCAGAGAGGACCACCCGGTCGTTTGGCCGGCCAATCGATCCTGCCATTCGACGATGAACGGCTCGAGACTCTCCGGCCCCAGGTACGGATTTACCGTGATCGCATCGACGCTGCACTCGCTGTCCTGCGAGAGATAGGCTTGCGCGTAAGCGGCGGCCGTATCAGCAATGTCGCCGCGCTTCGCGTCCAACAAAACCAGGAGGCCCGCCGTACGCGCATACCGCACCACGCGTTCCAGCGCGCGCCAACCACGCCAGCCGAGGCATTCGAACAGCGACACCTGCGGCTTGACGATGGCGACGTCCGCGGCAATGAGGTCAATGACGCGGCAGCAGAACTCCTCGACAGCTTGGGCCGTATCCGCGTGCTGAGGCTGCATCCCACCGCGGCGAAACAACTTCGGGATGCGATCGAGGTAGGGGTCGAGCCCGACGCACAGCGGGTGCCCCAGCGCCCGCGTCCGTGCAATCAAGCGATCACCGAATCCGGCCGTTGGTGCCATCAATCGATTGGCCAGGACATGGCCTTCGGCAACGTGGTCGCCGCGGGCGTGTCGGGCACGGATTCTTCCGTATCGGCGTCAACCACGCGCCACCACGGTTCGACGGCTCTCGCACGCGAAGGCTCGATGGGTTCGCCCAAACGAGGCATCACGAGTTGCGCGTTCATCTTGGGACCCAACTCGAGCAAGGCCTCGGCAGGTTGGTCCCAGGCGTGCATCGCAAGACTGAAGGTGCCCCAGTGCACGGGCAGGAAGGGGCCGCCGCCCAACAGCGCATGCGCCGCGAGAGCGTTCTCAGGTCCCAAGTGGATGTCGCCCCAGGCGGGATGGAAGGCGCCCACCTCCAACATGACGAGGTCGAAGGGCCCAAGCCGTTCGCGGATGGTCCGATATTCCGTCGTGAGACCTGTATCGCCGCTGAAGAACACGCTCTGGCGCTGCGAACGGATGACGAGCGAGGACCATAAGGTCGCGTTGCGGTCTTTCAGGCCGCGGCCCGAAAAATGCTGCGAGGGTGCGGCGGTCACCGTGAGCTCGGAATTCGGCAACCGGTACGATTCCCACCAGTCGAGCTCGACGATGCGCTCGGGCTGCACACCCCAGAATTCGAGATGCGAGCCCACCCCGAGCGAGGTCACGAACGGCACGTCGCGCTTGGCGAGTTCACGGATCGTCGGGTAGTCGAGGTGATCGTAGTGATCGTGTGAAACCAGCACGAGATCCACCGGCGGCATCGCGCGCAGCGGAACGGGCACGGGCTGGAATCGCTTGGGGCCGGCAAATCGCGATGGCGAAGCGCGCGGTCCCCAGACGGGATCCGTGAGCACGCGCAGGCCGTCGATCTCGATCAGTACGGTCGAATGTCCGAGCCAGGTGGCGCGCAGCCCGCTGCCGGGCGGCCTGGCCCAGGTTTCCAGGGGACTCATCGCTGGCAGCGGTCCTCGCGGCACGCGGCGCTCGCCGCCGCAGAGAAAATCGCTGAGCGACGGCATCGACGCAGTCGGGTCGCGCAGGCCCGGGGTGATGGGGTGCGTGTTGCGAAACCGGTCGCCGGCCCAGAGCGGCGATGACTTCATGCGCTCGAGCCTCGCGCCGTCCGATCTTTTGCCCAGCGATTTCATTGCGCGTCTCCGAGGATGTGCCGCCGATTATACGTGGGATTCAACTCCGACCCCGCGATTACGGCTTGTGAGCGGCGGTGATGGCAATCCGGATGGCGGCGAGCGGCGCATGATCGTCGAAGGGCTGGGTCTTGGGGTCCATGGGCACGCCGAGCCGGCTCCAAAGCAAATCAAGATCGGTCGGTCGCGGCGTGGTTTTGCTCTCAAGGTAGAGATCTTCAAGAACATGCGTCCCCGTTGCGGCATCTCCAATGCGCAAGACGTCCTCGATATCGCGCTCGAAGCCGTACCCTCCGGTGTCTTTCAGGATTCCTTGCAGCGCCGTCTGCAGCCCGACTCGATTGTGTGTTTGTTCGCGTATGGCGATGTCGGCTTGGAGACAATAGAGCGCGCCGCCCCAATAGGTGCGTCCCCACGCGGGCGTCTGATCCATGCCGCCTTCCCCTTCGCGCGGCAGCCCCAGCGGCATCGAATGCCGGTCCTCCGCCCAGACATCGGCAACGTCGCGGTTTCCAAATTGCGCCCGGGCGACGCCTTCCACATACGTGGCCAATCCTTCCGCCAACCAATTGTGTCTGCGGCCGACTTCGGGCAACGCAAGATGTACCATTTCGTGCACCAGCACCCAGTCGTTCGCCAAAATCGTCGCCGTGGCTTCGCGGCCGACGTTCACCTGAATTCGAAGGCCCGAGTCATTGGTCGTGCGGCCGCCGCCGACACCGTCCCCTGCGGCACTTCGCACGCTAAGAACGACGAGCGGAGCCGGGAAGCGCTCGTAATAAGCAGCGACGATGTTGGCAGACCGCAGGGCCCACGTGCGCAGCAGCAGCAGCCGGGATGCCGTCGCGTCGTCCGTCTGGAAACACAGCGTCGACCCCCGTATCTCAAGCGTCTCGGTGGTTTCGGCAGGGCAGGCCGCGGCATCTGCATGGCTGCAGAGCGCTGCCGCCAGCGCGGCAACCAGAGCCCAAGAAGAGGCTACGCGCATAAGATGTCCTCGCCGGCGGCTGGGATTATGGTGAATTCTTGCACACGGCGCTTCGCGCGGTCCAACGGCGCGTACGGGCGGCGTTAACCCCATTCGGGCATCTGCGTCGCTTCAGTTCTTGAGTTTCTCACTAACCGGAGCTGACATGAAACGCATACTCTATTTTCTGATGTTGTTTGGACTCGCGACCGTGTGCGAGGCACAAGTCGTCGGCGGCCTTGCCGAAGTGGCAATCATCGACCGCGACAGCGGGGCGACCTTAAGCCCGTATTTCTATCGCGGCGAGTACTGGGTCGCCGGCAGGCCAGGCGCCCGCTATGCCATCGAGATCCGCAACCGCCTCGACGAACGGCTATTGGCCGTGACGTCGGTCGACGGTGTCAATGTGGTTTCGGGAGCGACCGCCGCTTGGGACCAAGCCGGCTATGTGTTCAACGGCGGCGAGCGGTACCAAATCACAGGATGGCGGAAATCCGACGTGCAAGTGGCCGCGTTCACCTTCACCGACTTCTCGAATTCATACGCGGAGCGAACCGGCCGGCCGGCGAATGTCGGCGTCATCGGCGTGGCGGTGTTTCGCGAGCGCCAACCGCCGCAGTACTACGCGCCGCCGGTGATCGGCGGCTTATCGGAGCACTCGGAATCACGCAGAGCTGATGCGGGCGGCGCGGCGCGGCCGAGTGAACCGGCCGCGCAAGCACCGATGGCGCAAGCACCGATGGCGGGAGCTCCGAGCTCGCCGATGGCGGGCCACGCCGAGGCCTTGGCGCAAAATTCGGTGGGTTCATCTTCGATGTCGGCGGCAACACCCCGGGATGCCGTGCGCGCGCCAACGCCTGCGCCAAAACTCGGCACCGGCCATGGTGATCGCGAATATTCGTACGTCAATCACACCGAGTTCGCAAGAATGCAAACTCAACCGAACGAAGTGATCCGCATTCACTATGACAGTCTCGACAACTTGATGGCGATGGGCATCGTCAAGCGCCCACGCGCGCTTCCGCCGGCGGCAAATCCATTCCCGGCGTCGCCCGATCAGTCCTACGTGCCGGACCCCCCGGGATAAAACCCGCGGGGACTGCCATAATGCGGTGAATGACGAACGCGGGCGAGAGTGACGAGGCCCTTATGGTGCGCTACGCCCGCGGCGATTTGGCGGCATTTGAACTGCTCTATCGGCGGCATGAAATGCGCATTTGGCGTTATCTTGAACGCAACGTGCGCAACCGGGCGACGGCGGACGATTTGATGCAAGAGGTTTGGTTTGCCGTCGCCCGGGATGCCGCACGCTATGAGCCCACGGCGCGATTCACGACCTGGCTCTTTACCATTGCGCATAATCGGATGATTGATTCGATTCGAACGAGCCGGCCGCAACTCAGCCTCGAGACCGTGGGGTACGAGTCCGAATCGGTGGTGGAGCAGCTGACCGCGGATCCTTGCGCAAGCCCGCTCGCGGGAGCGGTGGCGCGTGATCAGGCTGCAGCGCTCAATCGAGCCGTCGAGAGTCTGCCGGCGGAACAGCGCGAAGCGTTCCTGCTGCAGGTCGAGGGCGAGCTCAGCGTCGAGGAGATAGCGGCGCTCACCGGCAGCAGCTTCGAGACGACCAAGAGCCGTCTGCGCTATGCGCGTACGAAGCTGCGCGAGCTGCTCGAGGAACACGCATGAACGAGATGCCACCGAGTCAAGATCCGCCTGACGAGATCGATGACCACTATCGGCGTACCTCGGCCTTGGACCCTAGCCGGCCGAGCGAGTCGGTGCGTCGAGCGGTGCTCGCGCATGCCGCAAAACTCGCCGCAGCGCGCGCGGCTCAGAAGGAGCCGATCAAAATCGATACATCGCAGCCCGCGGCGAATCAAGCATCCTGGCGGGGGCCCGCAATTTTCGGCACGCTTGCCGCGGCGGCTCTCGCCGGACTCTTGATTGCCCCGCAGTATTTGATACCGAGCCATCCCCCCGTGGCGTCGCCTTCACCAGAATCGGCAGCAACATCGGCGCCCGCGCCGACTCCGGCTCTGGTCCCGGCGCCGACTCCGGCTCCGGCGCCTACTCCGGCCCCGGAGCGGTTGTCCGCGCAGGCGCCGCCGGCTATGGCGACCGAAGAACCGCCGCCCGTGCCGTCGGTGCAGCCGAGGAGCATGGCGCAGGCTCGCATGTCGCCTCGCAGTGCGGCTCCCAAGGCAGTCGAAGAATTCGCGCAGCCGCAAGAAAGCCGCCGGTCCGCCGCTGTCCCGGCCGCCGTTGACGCGCTGACTGTGGGATCGAGCGCTCTACCACCACCGAACTCAGCGCCTGAGGTTGCAGAGATCCAGGCCCGGCCCCAGTCCCCGATCCAGGCCCAACCCCAGACCGAACAGCGCGCCGCGCGCAGCGCCGCCGCGGCCGCGCCCATGGCCGCTCTGACGGGACATGCGCAGGCAATGGGTGGAATGCAGGGCGGACTGCAGGCCGGAAAGCCGGCGGATTCCGCCGCCGCCCTGCGGCGGGCGGCCGACAGCGGCGACATGCAGCTGCTGCGCTTGCTGCTCGCGCAGCAGGTTGATATCGAAGCGCGTGATGCGAGCGGGCGCACCGCCCTGATGCTCGCCACGTTGCGGGGCCGGGCCGCCGCCGTCGATGCATTGCTGGCTTCGGGCGCCGATCCGAATGCCGCCGATGCGACCGGCACGACTCCTCTGCAGGCGGCCGTGGCGAACGATCAGCAGGCAATCGCCGCGGCGCTCAGACGGGCCGGCGCGCGCTAGCGGCGAGGCGCGATTGTGATCCGCACGGAAAACGCTAGGAGCTTCCGCGTACGAGTCGCGGCGATGGTTGCCGCACTCATTATGCCAGTCGCCCCGGCATTTCAAGTGCAAGCCGCCGAGGCCGCGAGCACCGCACTCCAAGAAAAATGGGCGGCGCAGGCAGGCGAAGGTCTCGAATCCCGCGTCATCGACACCCTGCAGCGGATTTCGAGCGCCGATCGACGGCTGCTGGCCTTGCGCGCGTACCTGCGCGCCGGCGATACGCTCGCGGAACGGTGGAGCTGGTCGGAGCGGGAGCTCGCCGCCTATCCTGATACGGCCGAAGGCATAGCCGCCTCGGCAAACATCGATGCGGTGGCTGCGGCATTTGCCGCCGCCAATCCCGGCTTTACATTGGAGGTCAACCGCAAGCCGCGCAGCTTGGAGCTGCAGATCGCGCACTGGAACGAAAACGAATCAGTCGGTTCGGCCGCGGCCGCTCTAGTCGCCTCGCTGCATGAGCGGTTTGGCGGTAATCCCGCGCCGCCCCGCATGGATCAACTGCGGCAAGCATTGATGGCGTGGAAGCCGAGCGTGGCCGTGACGCTGGCAGCTCCTGGCATGTCGGCTCATGGACAAGGGCGCGCGTTCGATTTTCAAGTCGCGCGCGGCGCTCTGATCATCGCGGGAGTCGAGGCGGCCTCTGCGGGCCGGCAGTGGGACGCGGCAGGATGGACCAAGAAGCTGCGCGCGGCGGTGAGTGCCGCAGGAGATCATTTCACCGGGCCGCTCGATTGGCCGTACGAGCCCTGGCACTACGCGTACTCGCCCAAGCCCTGATCAGCGGGATCGTTCGCTCGAGCGGGAAACGATCAAGTCGTCCGATCCCAGCCCATTGCGATCATCGAGGCAATGCAGGTGGATGGCAGGTACAACTTCCAAAGCAAAATGTTGTTTGCGGAATGCTCGGCGCCCACGGTGCCAACAGCGTTGACCGTGTTGGTCGGGCCGGAATGCGTTGGGTTGTCCGCAAAATCCTGCTGAATGGCCTTATGAGACATACATTTTCCTTCTTCCTTGGCGTTATTGCGCTGTAAGAATTACATGAGGAGCTCGCGCGGTCTGTTCGGTAACACGCTTAGGAACGGACGCCCGGGGAAACCTATGAAGCTTAAGTTCTATTTCGCGCCCATGTCGTGTTCTCGAGTGTCTTATGTCGCACTGATCGAGGCCGGCGCGCGCCAACGATACAGCGAATAGCACCGCGAACCTGGTCGCGCCGGATACGCCGGTGCGGACCCACGTCCCAACATAAACAAACGAAACCGGCATCTTAGGACCCACGTCGCAGCCTGATCAGTCGGCCGACCAAAGGTCAGTTTCAAGCAAGTTTGCATCCCTAATATCCGGCGCATGGATCAAACACAGTTGCTCGGCGCGCAAAATGACCGCATCGATGACGGGTTTACCCTCATCGAGTTGCTGGTGACCATTGCGGTCGCCGGAATCTTGACGGCAATCGCGGTACCGGCCTTCAACAGCTACATCATGAACGACCGCGACATCGGACAGATCAACTCCCTGGTGTCCAGTTTCAACTACGCCCGCAGCGAAGCAATCAAACGCGACGTACAGAGCGGCATCACGGTGTGTCCGTCGGTGAATGGAACCGCTTGCAGCGGCACGGCCTGGACGCTCGGCTGGATCGTTATCGATGGCGTTGCAACCGACCCGCCATTGAGCAATGTGCCTGCATTGGCGGGAGTCAATACTGTGACGGCAACGGGTTCCCCGACCGGTGTCACGTTCCTATCGAGCGGCATGGTCACCGCCGCGATGACGATCAAGATCTGCGATCCGCGCGGCGCGAGTTTTGCCCGGGATGTCGAGGTCAACGCGGCCGGGCGCGTCGCGGCCTCTCAGACGCCCGGACATTCGGTCGCGGGCGTCGCGCTCGTGTGCCCGTAAACCATGAACAAAACGATGCGCCGACGCGAATATCTCCATGAGCGCCATGGCGGGTTCACCATCCTCGAAGTGCTGGTGTCGTTGGTCATCTTGAGCATCGGACTGCTCGGCACCGCCAAACTCATGCTGTATTCATCGCATGCCAACGACAGCGCGTACTTGCGCAGTCAAGCAACCGACTTGGCGTACGAGATTCTGGACAACATGCGTGCCAATCGCCAGCAGGCGATCGCGGGGGCGTATACCACAGCACTCGCCGCCACGCCTGTCAATCCAGGTTTCTCCTGTCTCGAAACCAACGCCTGCACCCAAAGCAATCTCGCTTTGTACGACGTCTACACCTGGCAGAAGCGGTTGAACGCGAATAGCGGCAGCCTGCCCGCAGGTGCTCTCCCTGCGGGGGCGGGCTCGGTGGCGATAACTTTGAACGGTTCGCAGACCACCGCCGTCATCACGGTGCAGTGGGATGACTCGGCGGCGCAGACCGCGTTCGCCGCGACGACGGTCGGTGTCGTCACGCCGATGTCCATCACGCTGGAGACGGTGCTATGAACCGGCCGCGTGGATTCTCGTTGGTGGAGTTGATGGTCGCGATGGCGCTCGCGCTGATCGTCTCCGCGGGCGTGATGTCGGTCTTCATCGGTTCGCGATCCGCGTACCAGTCGACAACCGGGACGGCCTCGACCACGGACGGCGGCCGATTTGCCCTCAACTTCATCCAGAACTCGGTGCGCAGTGCCGGGTTCATGGCGTGCTCCAATGCGCAGAACATGGTGGCCGCTCCCATGTTGAATGCAGGCGCTACGCCTCTGTACAACAGTTTTGGCCTGGGGCTCGGGGGCTTCGAGGCCAGCAGCACCGGCATAGCCGGCGCCTTCGCGGTCGTGGAACCCCCGGTGGCGCCCGATGCCTCCAACGGCGATTGGGTGTCGGGCCTCGATCCCGCGCTCGCCGGCCTCGTGGTCAAAAATAACGATGTCTTGGTCGTGCGTTCCACGCTGCGCAATGCGCAACCGGTTTATGTATCCGCGATCACCAACGGGGCCTCCACATTCACGGTCAACTCGCAAGGATTGCTCGCGGCAGGCCAACTCGCGGTGATTGCCGACTGCCTCAAATTCGTGCCGTTTCAGATCTCCGGCATCTCGGGAGTCAGCCCAGCCGTCACCATCACTCATAATTCCGGAGGTTCGCCGGGAAATGCCGCCGCGGCGCTGCCGGCATCGTTTTCGATCGGCGCGCAAGTCACGCCGGTGGATACCATCGTGTACTACATCGGGAAGGGAGCCGACGGCGATGGCGCGCTTTTCTCATATGACCTGAACGCCACCAATACATTTACGGCGACCGAGTTGGTCCCCGACATCGAGGCCATGCAGGTTCTCTACGGTCTTGATACCACCCAAACGCAAACGGTGAGCGAATACGTCACCGCCGATCAAGTTCCGATTCAAGCCCCTGCAGGCTTCAATTCAGTCATGAGCGTCAAAATCGCCGTACTGGCGGCGAGCGCTCCGGGTGCGCTGCCCAAACCTACCGTCGCGCCGACCTACAACTTGCTCGGGAACACAGTCAGCGCGCCGCTCGACACCCGTTCGCGCCAGGTGTTCGAAATGACCATCGGCGTGCGCAATTCGCTGCCTTGAATCAGGTGCATCATGTGTAATCGTCCTCGTACATTGGCCGGCGCGCGCAAGGAACGCGGCATAGTCCTATTCGTCGCCCTCATTTTCTTGCTGATCTTGAGCTTGCTCGGGGTAACGGCCGCGCGCATGCAAACGAGCGAAGAGCGCATGGCGCGCAACGACGACAATCGGCAACTCGGCGCGCAGGCGGCCGAGGCCGCGCTGCGCAACGCCGAGAGCGGTCTCCTGAGCGGTCTTTTTACCAATTTCGCCGCGAATACCAACGGCTTGTATGACCCAACATGGGCCAACGGAAGTCCCGTACCGACTCTCAACTGGAGTTCGGCGAGCGCCGTCCTTACCTACGCGGGTCCGGGCTTGACCGCCATTCCCGCCGCCTCGCAGTCGCCTAAATTCGTCATCGAGAGTCTACCGTCGATCGCCGCGGCGGGAGACGACATCTCGGTGACCTCGATGTCCGCTCCCACGCCGCCCGTAACCGTATATCGAGTGACCGCGCAAGGCGTCGGCGCCGACGGCACCTCCACCACCACTCTGCAAAGCATCGTTCGCTAGCCGTCAGCAGACAGGAATTCAGTCATGCAATCAGCAATCTTAAGTATTCACCGAAACCGCGCGCTTCGTGCTCTGGTGCCGGCCGCCTGCGCACTGTCGTGGGGCTGGTCGCCGTGCGCCATGGCCGCGGCTCCCAGTGTTGCGATCGCGCAGGTGCCGATGACCGTGACGATTCCCGCCCATCCGCAGATCCTGCTGGCGGTGGCGAACTCGCAATCGATGGACGGCGACTTGAGCGGCGCAATCTACACCGGCTCCGGCGCACTTGCCGCCTCGTACTCGGCATTGAACGCATCAAGTTCGCCGGTCAACTACACCATTCCCGCCGGTTTCACGCCGCCGGTGAACGCGGGCTCGGCGGGGGTCGCGCCCTATACCGTCAATTCGAGCGGTGTGCTGCTCGACAACTCGGCGAGCCGCCTGAATGTCGCCAAAGCCGGCATCAGCGCGATATTGACCACGTACATCAGCAGTGCCGATTTTGCGTTGATGGATTACAGCACCTCGGGCAATACCGGATACACCACCTGGGTGTATCAGATGAGCAATCCCGGCGGGTTTACCTTTACTTCGACGATACCCTCGAGCGGGCAATACGTCGCCAACCCCTGCTATCAGGTCAACGTATCGTTATCGAATCTGGTGTCGCAGGACTGCGCGCGATTGGACAGCTATTACGCAAGCCAAAACATCTTTTCGCTGCCTTATATGGTGGTCGCCGCCAGCAGCGACAACCCCGCGATCAACGACGTGCTGTACGCCAATGGGGTCGACCCCTTGTGCATGGTGTACAACGGGCCGAATCCCGCCTCGCCCTTCGACTACTCTCTTGCTACCTACAACTCTGGTGGCGTGCAAGAGGCGTATGGGAGCCAAGTCAATACCTGTGCCGGCACGACGGGCCCGACGAATGCCGGCTACGTTCCTTATTCCGCCCAAGTCATGTACGAACAGCGCGGCTTCGGTTTTTATACCACGGGGGAATCCTCGACCACCGGCGCCATCCCGGTGACGATGCAATCCTCCGGCGGAACACCGACGGCCGCGTCGGTCGCAGCCGCGATTGCCGTATTTACTCCTTATCTTCAGCCCGAAACGAATTCCACCAGCACCAATGAATTGAAGGCATCGGCGGCCCAATCCCCGATGGCCGGCCTCATGGCATCCGCAAAGGCTTATTACTTGACCCACCCGCCGACCACGAACGGCTGTTTGACGCAGCAGTACGTCGTGCTCTTGACGGATGGCTTGCCGACTCTGGATTTGAGCAATCGGGCCTGGCCGCCGCTCGGCAGTTCGGCCGCCGCGGGTTACGGCGTCGTCGCAACCTTCAATACCGCCGGGAACGGCGCTTTGATCAGCACCAACGATCAGGCCCTGACCGACGTCATCAACGATATCGCCGCACTGGCGGCACTTCCGAACGGCGGGGTCAAAACCTACATCATTGGACTCGGCGCCGGCGTCGATCCGGTTTTGAATCCCACCGCGGCCGCGACTCTTACCGCCATGGCGGTCGCCGGAGGAACGATGGCGTACTTTCCGGCCGTCAGTCCCGGCGATGTCACCAACGATCTCGGAATCATCATGACGCAGATTCTCGCCCAGTCTCAGTCGACCGCTTCGGCGGCGGTCAACTCGACCGGCCTCAATAACAACTCGATCGTGTATCAATCGCAGTTCGTCACCTCGGATACTTACCAGGACTGGACGGGAAATCTATACGCGTTCACCATCAATTCGCTGACGGGGGTCGTAGACACGACGCTCACCGATGCGGTTTGGTCGGCGCAGACACAGTTGGATCTGCAGACATCAACATCACGGTTGATAGACACCTGGGATCCCGTATCGGGAGCTTCCGCACCTTTCGAGTGGACCTTAGGCACGCCGACGCGCGGAATCGCATCCTCGACGGTACTCGGCCAAGACTTGCAGACATTCACCGCCGACACGAGCGGGTCAGACGTGCTGCAGTACTTGCGCGGATCGAGAGCCCAGGAAGTGCGCAACGGCGGCAAGTTCCGCAATCGTTCCCACTTGCTGGGCGATATCGTCGACAGCAATCCCGCCTACATTGGTCCGTCGAATGAAACCATTCAGTCCGCCTCCTATATCAGCTACGCGGCCAGCACGCTTACGCGGCCGCCCGTCATCTATATTGGCGCGGATGACGGCATGCTTCACGCCTTCGACGTGGTGACGGGCAACGAGCGGTTTGCCTACATACCGCGCGGCGTGTACGCGAACCTCATCAAGCTGGTGTCGCCCTACTATAACGCGCAACATCAATTCTTCGTCAACGGCTCGCCGCAGTCCGCCGACGTGCAATTCGCCGACCTGAGCTGGCACACCGTTCTCGTCGGCACAGAGGCGCAAGGCGGCAGCAGCGTATTTGCCCTGGATGTCACAAACCCTGCCGGCATCACCAACGAAGCCGCGCTTGCGAGCAGCGTGCTGTGGGATTTCGTAGACACCGACATGGGACTCGGCTTCAGCAATCCCGCAATTGCGAGCACCACCAGCGGCTGGCAAGTGTTCGTCGGCAATGGCTACAACAGCACGAATCAGAAGCCGTTCCTATACGCGCTGAATCCGCAGACCGGCGTGATAAGCGCCAAAGTCGATTTGTGTGCGGCCGTTCCCACGGCGTGCAACTTGAACGCTTCGAACGGCCTGTCCAGCGTCATCGCAGTCAATAGCGGCGGCCAATCGGCCGGCGGCGCAAACTTAGTTTACGCCGGCGATTTGCAGGGCAATCTCTGGCGCGTGGACGTTTCAAATGCGATTCCGAGCAGCTGGTTGGTCAGCGTGCTGTTCCAGGCCCGCGATGCATCGGGTAATCCGCAGCCCATCACCACGAAACCCGTCGCCAGCCTCAACCCGAAATATCCCCAGGTGCTCGGCACCATGGTGATGTTCGGCACCGGGCAGTTTCTGGGAGTTCCGGATCTTACCAACGAGAACACACAGTCGGTTTACGGCATCTATGATCCGCCGGGCGGGTACACCATGTCGACGATTCCCACTCGCGCACCCGGCGGCAGCGTGATCCAGGAAACGCTGCAGACCGCATACATCGGCACACAGCAGGTGCGCATCATTACCGGCACCGCAGCCAACATACCGACGAATCAGGGCTGGTACATCGATCTGAACGTCCCGAGCGGCAGCGGCGAGCGGGTTGTCAATGACCCTAGGCTGGAGAGCGGAGGCGAACTGGTGCTCACCACCTACACGCCCATTGCACCCAGTACCACGTCATGCAACGCCAGCGGCTCCTCGTATCTGATGGTGCTCAATTACGCGACCGGCGGCTCCTTTACGACGCCGCAGTTCGATGCGAACGGCAGTCACACCATCAATTCGTTGGACACCGTGACGGTGACGGTCAACGGAGTGTCCGTACAGGTCGATCCTGTCGGCATGTCGCTCGGCAACGTGTACGCCTCTGCGCCGACGATCCGCTCTGGAAGCTTTACGTCCGGCTCAGGGATCGCACTGATAACCGAGTCGACGTTTATACCGCCCGGCAGCACATCGGGGCCGGTTCCCGCTTCTCCGATCATTCTACCGATTGTCTTGAAGGGAGCCTCTAAGCAACGCACCGCCTGGTGGGAGATACGTCAATGAAGTCACTGAAGTTGGGAAAATTCGCTCCGACCCTGGCCGCAGTATCGCTGGCACTCTGCGTCCTGCCGAACGTCGGTTGGGGCACTCACATGGTTGGGGAGTTGGTGAGCGGTACGGTCACCGCGGCGCCGGCCGGCGGCGAGATCGAAGTCAGCCACCACACCTATCACATCAAAGCCAAGAGTCCGGCGGACAAGGTCTCGCGCAATTTCTCCGCCGGTCAGATCGTCGACGTGGTTTTGGATGGACCGGCGAGCAGTGCGAAGTCCGAGGTCATTTCGATCATGGTCCATTCGGGATCGTAAGGACGCTGCCGTGAAGAAAAATGGATTTTCATTGATTGAACTGGTGGTGGCGGTCGGAATCATCGGGATCCTGGCGGGAATAGCCATTCCCGCCTATAGTTCCTACGTCAAACGCGCCAATCGCAGCGACGCGACACGAACGCTGAGCGTCGATGCACAGGCGCTCGAGCGTTGCTATTCGCAGACCTTTAGCTACGCCGCATGCGCGGGGGGCGCCGTAGGCACTCTGCCGTCGTCGCAGGGATATTACAACGTGACGATCGCCGTAACGGCCGCGCCGGCGGGTTACACGATTACCGCGGTGCCGGCCAGGTCGCCGCAAACATCGGATACCAGCTGCGCCCAATTCACGCTGAATAACGGCGGAACTCAATGGGCTGCCAACTCCAGCAACGTCGCCAACACCCAGACCTGTTGGGGCTCCACATAAGGCATACACGAGCGGTTCTGCGTCGGTTCACTGCGGCCGTCTGAACAGGAATGCGATCTGATCCGTCCTGCCCCGAATCAGGGGGTCGAATACAGTGAGTCTGTGATCATCGGCGGCATTCCTCAGCACTTCGCTCTCCGACTCGAGGACAAAACCGGCCGCTTCAATCTCGCTTTTGATGCGAGCCGGATCGATGCGATGCAGCGTTTCAGTATCTCGCAATCCGGAACCCGGTGCGGCGGCGTGATCGATGACCAAGAAGAATCCTCCCGGCTTCAATGCATTGAAAAAAGCCCGGTTGAGCGCCGCGACATTGGCTGGACCCAGAAATGAATCGTGCAGGTCGTGGTAGTTCTGCGCCATCCAAATGAGGTCGAGCTTTTGCGGAATATGAAAATCCGTCAGCGCGCCGGTTAGAACGGTCACGTTCGCGTAGCCGGGATCGTGAGCAATGGCCCGCGTTCCGGCGCGGGGCTGCTTCCACCGCCGGCGCGCGCATCAAAGAGGCGGCTGTACGATGCCAGTATCCTGGGCAGGATCCGCATCATTCTGTTGGCTCGTGACGCCGGCTTTTCGGTGCGCGAGACACGCACATTCTTGAACGGGTTTCCAGCCGCTACGGCGCCCGCGCTTCGCTGGCGCCAAATGGCCCGGCAAAAGATTGCGGAACTGGACCAATTGTCGCAACGCGTGGCGCAGATGAAGTTGATTCTGAACGCCAGTTTTCACTGCGAATGCCGCCGGCTGGAGGAGTGTGAACGGCTTCTCGCCGCGAAGAAATGCGCCCATGACGATCGAAGTTCCGGCGCCGCTCAAGAATCTCCCGCGCGCGCGGCGTCCCGAGCCAGGGTCTCGAGGTCCCAACTGATATCGAGATAGCGGCCGGCGAGGCCGTCGTAGTCGCCGCCGGCCATCGCGGCCACCACCGCGGTGCAGCGTTCGAGATCCGCGGCGGACTCGGCCGCCGTTCGCGCCTTCAACATCGCGATGCCGTCCGGAATCCAACGCACCGCCGCCGGCGAGGCCAGAGTCGAGCGGGCCATATCGGTGATGATGGTGCCGGGCTGCAGCGCGAAGGCGCGGATCCCGGCGGCACGCTGCTCGAGATCCACCGTTTCGGTGAGGCGCAGTGCCGCGCACTTGCCCACTGCGTACGCCGAAAGATGCGCAATCGGCAAGGTCGCGGCCGACGACACGATGTTGATGACGCGTCCGCCGCCGGCGGCCTGCATACCGGGAATGACGCCGCTCATCAAAAGCAGCGGCGCGAACTGATGCAGTTTCTGCGAGGCCCACCATTCGTGCGGGTCCGCGACGCCTATCGGTCCGTAGGGTCCCGGGGTGCCGGCATTATTCACCAGTATCCTGATCGGCCCGAAGTGTTCGCGTGCGGCGATCAAGGCCGCCTCGACCGACTGCGGGTCGGTAACATCCGCGGCCACGGCGAACGCCCGTCCACCGCGTGTGCCGATCGCGGCGGCCACGGCGTCGATATCGCCGCGCGTGCGCGCCAGCAGAGTAACGGGCGCCCCGCATTGGGCGAGCCGCTCGGCGAGCGCTCGACCAATGCCCCGGCCCGCTCCGGTAACCACCGCCGGCATATCCTTCAATGTCACGATGCGCTCCTGACGATATGGGCGGCGTCGATCGCGGCGATGGAAGGCGTGCCGGCTTGGCGCATGATCAGCTTCAGTTCGCGATTCAAAATATCCAGCACCGCCTCGACGCCCGGCTGGCCGAATGCGGCGAGCCCCCAGGCTTGGGGCCGACCGATGCCGACCCCCGACGCGCCCAGCGCAAGCGCTTTGAACACGTCCGTGCCCCGGCGGACACCGCCGTCGAGGAACACGGGAATGCGGCCGCCCACCGCCGCTACCACCTCGGGAAGACACTCGATCGAAGGGCGCAGAGTCTCCTCGGCGCGGCCGCCGTGATTGGAGACGACGATGCCGTCGATTCCGTGCCCAAGGGCGAGGGCCGCGTCTTCACCGGCGACGATCCCCTTCACGAGCAGCTTGCCGCGAACCAGCGCGCGCAGGCGGTCAAGAAACTCCCAGGTCAGGTTCGTGGGCGATAGTTCGTGCACGTGCGAGACATCGAGTCCCTGAAACATCGGCGCCCGATGCACCATGTCGTGCGAGTTGTCGATATGACAGGCGGTGCACACGCGCGTGTCCGCGCGCATGCCGCGGGTCAGAGTTTCGGTGTTTCGCGGAATATTGGTGTCGACCGTCAGCACGATGGCGGGGCAACCAGCCGCCTCGGCACGGCGAACCAATCCCTCGGTAACGCGCCAGTCATCGGTCGCGTAGAGCTGCTGCCATACCGGCGCGCCTCGAGCCTGCCGAACGGACTCGAGAGGGACGGACGATCCCGTCGAAAGCATCATCTGTGTGGAGCGGGTGGCCGCGGCGCGAGCAACGGCGGCCTCGCCCTCGGCATGAAAGGCACGCATGCCGGAGACTGCCGAAAGATAGATCGGCGACGCCCAGGCCGTGCCGAGAACCCGCGCCGACGTATCGATGCGGCTTACGTCGATGAAGCGCCGCGAGCGGATCTCGATGTGCGAAAACGCTTCGTGATTCAGGCCAACAGTCCGATCGTCATCGACGCCGGTGGCGAGATAAGCGAAATGCGCCGGAGGCAGCGCGGCGCGCGCCAGCGCCTCGAATTCCATCACGTTCAGCACCTGATCGACTGTCATCGCCGGCGCATCCGCTGCGCCGGCGATGCTGGCGAACCACGGCCATGCCGGCAGCGTCGCGAAGCCGCGCAGCACGCTGCGCCGGCTCACGCCGCATGGGGACTCGAAGTTCGCGCGATCTCGACTAAGCAAGATCACCGCGCAAGGCGTCGCGGACCTTGGGGGGCAGCGGCGAGATCGAATGCGTGTAATGCTTGTGATCGACGCCGATGCAGAGAGGCGCGTCGCTTTTCAGCGCCTCGATCATGGAGCTCGACAGCTCGAAACGCAGAAAATGCACCGCGGAGGTCTTGTCGTCGTTTTCGCGCTCCATGTCTTCGTCGGCGATGGCAAAAACGCGCTCCATTTCGCTGATCCTTATCCAGCATCGATCTTCGACGCCGATCAGTTTCTCGAGAGCCGTACGCCGCTCGGCCTCATCGGGAAATTCGATCAGCAAGGTCACCTTCCAATTGCTGCCATCGGGAATCAGCGGATTGTAAGCGTCGAGCTCACCCTGGATTCCCTCGCTCTCAAAGATGCGTTCGGCGCGCAGCATTTCCAGGATTTGGTAGCGTATGGTCGTGCGGTCCTCGAAACACCAAGTCATGTTGGGTCCGACCTGCACGTTGCGAAGTTTTTTGTGGGCCATGACTTCGTTGCGCAAGCGCGATCTCTCGGCAGCGTATTGCTCCAGACTCATCAGATCCCGGCGTAGTAGTTTTTGCATGATCAGGAGTCTCTATAAGCCGTAGGCCATTCGCAGCAGCGTCAGCGGATGCGTCGGCGGTGCCGCGTTCTCCAAGCCGCTCTCGATTTGATGGCCCGCCATCGGACAATCGCTGGCGTAGAAATCGGCGCCGCTCGCCTGCACGCGCTGGATGACGGGTTTGCCGATCTTCATCGAGATGTCGCGAAATTCCCGTTTCACGCCGTAGGTGCCGTTGTGCCCCGAACATCGTTCGATGGGCTCGACCGTGGTTCCGGGAATCAACTGCAATATGTCGCGGGTTTTGAGCCCGATATTTTGCACGCGCAAATGGCAAGCCACGTGGTAAGCGATTTTGCCCAAGGGGCGCGCAAAATCGGTGCGCAGCAATCCCGCTTTGTGCCGCAGCGCCAGATATTCAAAGGGATCGAATATACGTTGTTTGACGGCTGCGACGTCCGCGTCGTCCGGAAACATCAGCGGCAGCTCCTGTTTGAACATCAGCACGCACGACGGAATCGGCGCGATGATATCGTAGCCGCGCAGGGTCATCGCGAGCAGGCGCGGGACGTTCTTGGCTTTCAATTCCGCAACCGCCTCAAGATCGCCCAACTCGAGCTTCGGCATCCCGCAGCAATTTTCGTCCTCGAACAGAGCGATCTCGATGCCGTTGTGTTCGAAAACTCGCGCGAGATCGAGTCCGATTTGCGGCTCGTTGCGATTGACGTAGCAGGTGGCGAACAGCGCCACCTTGCCGCTCGTGGTGCCGGCAGCCTGCGCGGCGACGGGCGGGTCGAGGCGCTTGCGGAGCTGCTTGCGCAGGGTGTTCGAGCGGTAGGGCGGGATGGGGGCTTGGGGGTGCACGCCGAGCGCGGCGTCGAGAATCTTGCGCCCCACGGCGCTCTGGTTGAATGCATTGACCGCTTCGGCGATGACCGGGATGCCCGCGATGTTGCCGACCACATCGGTCGAACTCAACACCTTGTCGCGCCAGCGCACGCCGCCGCCGCGGTTTTTCACCGCTTTGGCGCGCAGCATCAGATGCGGAAAATCGACGTTCCAGGGATGCGGCGGCACGTACGGGCACTTGGTCATGTAGCACATGTCGCAGAGATAGCAATGGTCGACCACTTGGCCATAGGCCTTCTTGTCGACCGCCGCGAGTTCGCCGGTCGCCGACTCGTCGATCAGGTCGAACAGCGTCGGAAAAGAGTTGCAGAGGTTGAAGCAGCGGCGGCAGCCATGACAGATGTCGAAAACCCGCTCGAGCTCCTGATCGAGTGCGGCCGGGTCGTAGAACTGCGGATTTTGCCAGTCAAGGGCATGGCGCGTTGGCGCCTCGAGACTGCCCTCGCGGCCTGACTTGATCTGTCCGTCGGACACGATATCTCCCTGAAGCGAAATAGCGGGCCCCAATCAAGGAGCCCGCTCCAGTGCACAGGCCGGCGGGGCGGACGGCAGGACTACAGGGTATCCAAAGCCTTTTGGAAGCGATTGGCGTGCGACCGTTCGGCCTTGGCCAACGTCTCGAACCAATCGGCAATCTCGCTAAAGCCTTCCTCTCGGGCGCTCCTCGCCATGCCGGGATACATGTCCGTGTATTCGTGCGTCTCGCCGGCAATGGCGGCCTTGAGATTGAGCGAGGTCGCCCCGATCGGCAATCCGGTCGCCGGGTCGCCGCTCGCTTCAAGATACTCCAAATGACCGTGGGCGTGGCCCGTTTCACCTTCGGCCGTGGAGCGAAACACCGCGGAGACGTCATTGAAGCCTTCGACGTCCGCCTTGGCCGCGAAGTACAAATAGCGCCGATTCGCTTGCGATTCGCCCGCAAAAGCGTCCTTTAGGTTCTTTTCCGTCTTGCTACCTTTTAAATTCACGGCTGACTCCTTCCGATTGATAATGCTTCGGCAGCGACGGTAGACCCCCGGGACGAGGGAAGTCAAATTGGCGCTTTCTATCGCCGCAACGCTAGACTCTTGCGATCGGCCGGGAGGGTAAACCCATGCAACGAATTCTACTCGCGGTTGCTTTTTCGGCTCTCTTAGGGGCGTCCGCCGCGCCCGAGTATTCAATCCAAGCGATACGGTTCGCCAATTCTCCGGGCGATGCGGTCGCGGACATGGTCATTGGCGCACCCAAAGAGGAGAAGGTCGACACCGTCTACGTTCTGTGGCTGATTCGGGGCGGGGGACGCAATATCCTGTTCGACAGCGGCTTCCACCGCGAGCGCTGGTTCAGGGAATGGACCATCCGGGACTATCTGGCCCCCAATGATGCCGTGCGCCTGGCAGGAGTGAAGCCCGAAGAAATCACCGATGTGGTGGTCAGCCACGCTCACTGGGACCACATGGGCGGAATCGATCTTTTTCAGAACGCCACGGTTTGGATTCAGAAAGAGGAATATCGCTACTACACCGGACCGGCATGGCAGACCGGAGGGGACCATGACGGCATCGATCCTGACGACGTTCTCGAGCTCGTGCGGCTGAATACCGCAGGGCGGCTGCAGCTCATCGACGGCGACAATATTGAAATCTTTCCCGGAATTCGGGCATACACCGGCGGGCGGCACACGTATGCCTCGCAATATCTAGGCGTGGCGGGAAGTCCGACCTTCGTGCTGGCCTCGGATAACGTGTATCTGTATCGCAACCTCGCCGAGCGCAGGCCGAGCGCGACCTTCAGCGAAGCGGACTACCCGGCCAACCTCAAGAATCAGCAGCGCATGATTCAGCTGGCCGGGTCGGCGGATCGAGTCATTCCCGGCCATGACGCCTTGCAATTCGAGAAGTATCCGGCCCTAGGACGCGTCGCCCGCATCAAGTAGCTCTCGGCCCCTTTGCGCGACGGCGCCGTCGCCGGACCAGGGCCGTTTTGTTCGGCCAAATCAGTCACTTATTGCCGAGCAGCGGCGCATTCTTGAGCCCCGCACTAGTGATGATGGTGCCGGTGGTGCGGATGATGATGGTGGTGCTGATGGGGGTGATGGTGGCGATGATGCGTGCGGTACCCGTGGGGAGGGGCCGCCAAACTGACACTTGCGAACAACAAAATCCCGACGGCAATTGCAAATATTCTACCCATGACTGGTTTTCTTGCCCTCTGATGATTGCACCGAAGCCCACAGCATAGCGTTAGGCGGCGCCGGCCGCGAGCCGAAGATCGTGTCGGCGCGGCGCCTTTTCGGCCCTGGCTGCCTCCCGCGTCTTTTGCGCAACACCGACTGCATTGACAAAGAGGCGGAAGGCGTTTCTTATAAGCCCATAACGAAATTCGAGGGATGCTCGGGATGCCACGTTGAACACGGTCTCACAGCCGGTTGGGGCGATCGACGTTGCGCTGGCTCACGCGACGCGTCTGCTCGAGAAAAATGCCGAGCTCGCCGCGGAGCAGGCGCGCGAAATACTCAGTGTGTATCCGGGCCATCCGCACGCCCGCCTGATACTCGGCGCTGCGCACCGGCGCGGCGGCAGGCCGCAGGCCGCTCTCGAAGTTTTGGAACCTCTGGCCCTGGAGCAGCCGCATTCGGCCGCTGCGCACCTGGAACTCGGGATCGCCCGGGGCGAGGCCGGCCGCGGACCCGGGGCACTCGCCGCGCTGCGCCGCGCCGTGCAGTTGCAACCCGGATCCGCGGACGCCTGGCGCCTGCTTGCCGACACTCTGGACGCGCAGGGTGAGCCTAAGGCCGCCGATCAGGCGAGGGCGCATTACATCAAGGCGGCGACCAAGGATCCCAAGCTGCTGCAAGCTGCCGCCGCACTGCTCGATAATGATCTGCCGCTCGCCGAGGCGCGCTTGCGCACCCATCTCGGCGTTTACCCCACGGACGTGGCGGCATTGCGCATGCTGGCGGAGGTGGCGGGCCGCTTGCGCCGCTACGCAGATGCCCAGGGTCTTCTCGAGAGATGCTTAGACCTCGCCCCGAGTTTCGATGCGGCCCGCCATAACTACGCGGTCGTGCTCAATCGCCAGTCGAAGCCGACGGCGGCGCTGCCCCAGGTGGAGCAGCTGCTTGCCAAGGAGCCGCGCAATCCCGGCTACCTTAATCTCAAGGCGGCGATCCTCGCGAACCTTGGGGATTACGGTGATTCCATCAAAGTGTATGAGACGGTGCTGCAGCAGTTTCCGCGGCAGCCGAAGATTTGGATGAGCTACGGCCATTCGCTGAAGACGGCGCGGCGGCCGGACGATAGTGTGGCGGCGTACCGCCGCGCAATCGGGATGGAACCCTCGCTGGGCGAGGCCTATTGGAGTCTCGCGAACCTCAAGACCTTTCGCTTCTCGGGCGCGGACATGCTCGCGATTCGCGGCGCCCTTGATCGAACCGATCTCGCGGATGAGGATCGGCTGCATTTCGAGTTCGCCCTTGGCAAGGCGCTCGAGGATGAAGAATCCTATGAAGAGTCCTTCGCGCATTACGCCAAGGGCAATGCCATCCGCAAGAACCTGCACCCTTACAACGCGGATGAGAACACGCGCTACGTGCGCGGCTGCAAGCGGCAATACACCGCTGATTTTTTCGCGTCGCGTAAGTCGCAGGGTGCTCAAGCGGCGGATCCTATTTTCATCGTGGGACTGCCGCGGGCCGGATCCACCCTGCTCGAACAGATTCTGGCGAGCCACTCGCGGGTCGAGGGCACCATGGAGTTGCCCGAAATTCCTCAAATCGCCCGTGACCTCGCCGGACGCGACGAGAGGGACACCGGGGCGCCATTCTTCGATGCGGTCGCGGCGCTGGACGCAGGGAAGCTCTGCGCCCTCGGCGAACGCTATATTAGCGGTACGCGCGTGCATCGGAAGTCTGATGCGCCGTTTTTTATCGACAAGATGCCCAACAATTACCTATACGCCGGGCTGATTCATCTCATCCTGCCCAACGCCCGGATCATCGACGCTCGGCGGCACCCGCTCGGCTGCTGCTTCTCGGCGTACAAACAGCATTTCGCGCGCGGTCAGAGCTTTTCCTACGACCTGACGGATCTCGGCCGGTATTACCGTGACTACGTTGATCTGATGGCGCACATCGACGCCGAGTTACCCGGCCGAGTGCACCGCGTGTTCTACGAATCGGTGATCGAAGACACCGAGGCCGAGGTTCGGCGGCTGCTCGATTACTGCGGACTGCCGTTCGAAGAGCAGTGCCTGCGCTTCTATGAGAATGAGCGGCCGGTTCGCACCGCGAGTTCCGAGCAGGTGCGGCAGCCCATCTTCCGCGAAGGCATGGACCATTGGCGCCACTTCGAGCCCTGGCTCGAGCCGTTGAAGCGGGCGCTCGGACCGGTCCTCGACTGCTATCCGGCCGTGCCCGAGTTTGCGTCATCGAGTTGAATTGACCATTCGCCGATCTATTAAAAACTGAAAGGGAGCAAGGGAAACATGACTCGTAGCCGATCCACCACCAGGCCTCAACGCCTAAACGTCCCCGGTCGCCCCCGCGACTTCCACCGTCACCTGCTGCGCCGCTTGCCGCTCGCCTCGGCCATTTCCGCGATCCTCGCCGGCGGCGTGCCCGTAGTGCATGCGGCGGGCGAAACCGATACCAACACGCTCGAGGAGGTTGTGGTCACGGCGCAGAAGAGGGTCGAGAACCTGCAGGACATCCCCATCAGCATCCAGGCCCTCGGCAACGAGAAGCTCGAAGAGCTCAACATCGTCAACATCGACGACTATGTGAAGTACCTGTCGGGCGTCACCACCGTCAAGGGCTTGGGCCAAGGCGGCAACGGCATCGGCACGACGCACATGTACATGCGCGGCGTGGTCAGCGGCCAGGACGGCAACCACTCCGCCTCGCAGCCGAGCGTCGGCACCTATTTCGACGAGCAGCCGGTTACGACCATCGACGGCACGATCGATATCCATGTGTACGACATCGCGCGCGTCGAGGTGCTGGAGGGCCCGCAGGGAACGCTGTACGGCGCGAGTTCGGAGGCGGGCACTATCCGCATCATCACCAACAAGCCGGATCCGACGCAGTTCTCGGCCGGGTACGACATCGGCGGCAACTCGATCGACCACGGCGGCTTGGGCTCCGTGGTCGAGGGCTATGTCAATTTCCCGCTGTCGCCGGTGGCGGCAATCCGTATCGTCGGGTGGGACGAGCATGACGGCGGCTACATCAATAATGTCGCCGGCACAGATGCCGCGGCCGGCATCATTGACGGGGTCCGCACATTCCCGTCCTCGGGGACCACGCTCAACAACGCCGCCTCGGTCAGCGATCACTACAATACCAGCGAGACCCGGGGTGGCCGCGGCGCATTGAAGCTGGATCTCGGCGACAACTGGACGGTGACGCCGACGTTCATGGGCCAGGCGCTCGCTGCCAAGGGGTTCTTCGGCTACGACCCGGCCGTAGGCGATCTCGAACTCGTGCACTCAGGTCCAGAGAACACCCAAGACTCGTTCACGCAGACGGCGCTCACCGTCGAAGGCAAGGTCAGCGACTTCGACATTGTGTACGCCGGCGGCTGGCTGGTCCGCAACACGCATTCGGTCGCGGATTACAGCGACTACTCCTACTTCTACGACAAGTACTTCGGATCCGGGAATTTTTGGCGCAACGCCGCAGGTAAGGAGATCGAACCGCAGGAGTTCGTGCTTACCACCGGCCACTACACGAAGTGGAGCAACGAGCTGCGCGTCAACACGCCGCAGCAGTACGCCGTCAAAGCAACCGTCGGCATCTTTGCCCAGCGACAGGTGCACGAGATCTGGGAGGACTATACGATCCCGGGCCTCGGAGGCAACCCGTATACCGTCAATCCCCAGGGGTTGTCCCCGACTCTGACGATGCCGGGGCTCCCCAACGACACCATCTGGCTCACCGACGAGGAGCGGGTCGACCGGGACAAGGCCGTGTTCGGGCAGGTCACCTGGGACATCGATTCGGCGTGGTCGCTCACCGGCGGCTTGCGCTTCTACAAGTACGATAACTCGCTGCAGGGATTCTACGGCTACTCCGCGAACTACGGGACGCTGACCGGCTACTATCCGGGCATGAACATCTGCGGCCCGCCGGGAGGCCCGCCGAGCCCCACCTACGCGCCGTTCCACTTCGCCCCCTGCACGGATCTCAACCAGACGGTCTCGGATACCGGCCACACCGAGCGTCTGACGCTCAACTACAAGTTCGATCCCGACCGCATGGTCTACGCGACCTTCTCCACCGGCTTCCGGCCGGGCGGCGTGAATCGCGTCTACGATCCGGAGATCAAGGCGATCTTCCCGCCGTACCAGCCGGACTACCTCAAGAATTACGAAATCGGCTGGAAGACGCAGTGGGACGGACATCGGCTGCGCTGGAACGGAGCGATATTCCTCGAGGACTGGAACAACTTCCAATTCCTCTATCTCGGTCCGAACAGCGTGACGGTGGTGCAGAACGCGGCATCGGCGCAGATCAAGGGCGTGGAGACCGAGGTGGAATGGGCGGCGGGCGGCGGACTGCTCTTGTCCGGCGGTGCGACATTCTTGCATGCGGTGACGACGGCCAACTACTGCGGACCGCAGGCCACCATTCCGGGAACGACCCAGCTGTCGGAGAATTGCCCCAACCAGGTCAATTCGTATCCGGTCGGCAATGCGCCCAACGGTCCGGAGGCGCCCGCGGGAACACGGCTGCCGGTTGCCCCGAAAGTGAAGCTGAACGTCGTAGCGCGGGAGGTCTTCCCGATCGGGGACTGGGAGGGATTCTTTCAGGCTTCCGGGATGTACCAGACCAGCACCACGCCGCTGCTGCGGCTCATCGATCAGCAGACCATCGGCACTATGCCGGCGTATGCGCTGTTCGACCTGTCGACCGGAGCTTCCAAAAACGGCATGACGGCACAGCTGTACGTATCGAACGTGTTCGACAAGCGCGCCGAGCTCACGCGCTTCGTCGAGTGCGCGACGACGACCTGCAACCAGCCGTACATCATCCCGTCGCAGCCGCGCACCGTCGGCATCAAGTTCGGGCAGAAGTTCTGACGGCCAGCGAGCACGCCGGCGGACCAGTCGGTCCGCCGGCGCCCTGCGGCTCGGCTGCGCCGGACCGCTCCACGACGAGGTAGCAATGCCGATTAAAATCGTATCGCGGGCCATCCTGCTCACGGGATGGCTGCTCTCTGCGCTGGCTCAGGCTGAGCGCGCGCCGGTGCTGCAGCAAATCGATTTGCCGCACCCCTATTACTATGGCGAGATGTTCCTGCCGCAATTGACCAGCGGCCCCTCGAGCCTCGCGTGGTCTCCCGATTCTTCCGAGGTGATCTATGCCATGGCGGGATCCTTGTGGCGGCAGAAAATCGGCTCGGGCGAAGCGCGAGAGCTCACGGCGGCCGCCGCGTATGACTATCAGCCGGACTGGTCGCCGGATGGGCGCTGGGTCATCTACAGTTCCTATCGCAATGACGCGGTCGAGTTATGGATATTGGACTTGGCGAGCGGGGCGAGTCGGCCGCTGACCCAGAACGGCGCGGTCAATGTCGAGCCGCGATTCTCGCCGGACGGCAGGCGCGTGGTGTTCACCTCGACGCTGTACAACAAGCGCTTTCACATTTTCACGGCCGATGTCGCCGACGGCAAGCTCGCGAACATTCAGCGGCTGACCGGCGAGCACAAGAGCGAACTGCCGCGCTACTACTACAGCGCGTTCGATCACGAGATCAACCCGGTGTGGAGCCGCGACGGACGCGACATCATCTACGTGTCGAATCGCAATCATATTTACGGCACCGGCGGATTCTGGCGCACCGCCGCGACGCCGGGCGGCGGCGCGACGCCAGTCGGCGGGGCGACGCCAGTCGGCGGGGCGACGCCAGTCGGCGGGGCGAGCTCCGGCAGCGCTTCAAGCTCCGACAGCGGCGCGCGAGAATTTCACTACGAGGAGACGAACTGGAAGGCGCGTCCCGACATCTCCCCCGACGGCTCGCGCTTGGTGTACAGCTCCTATGTGGGCCGCGCCTGGCACAACCTCTGGCTCATGCCGGCGGGCGGCGGGGACATGATCCCGGTTGCCTTCGGCGATTGGGACATGACCTATCCGCGCTGGTCGCCGGACGGCACGCGAATCGCCTACGTCTCGAACAAGAGCGGCAATACGGAAATCGACATCATCCGAGTCCCGGGAGGTTTGGCCGAAGTGCTGCCCGCGCCCGCGCGCCGCTATCTTCATCCGATGGCGCTCCTCAAGGTCGACCTGGAGGATGCACATGGGCAGCCCGCCGCCGCGAGGCTCAGCGTCACCGATGCGGCGGGCCGATTCTATGCGCCGGCGGGCGCTTGGATCCACGCGGACAATGGCTTCGATCGCAGCCGCCGGCCCTTCGAGCAGCATTACTTTCATGCGAGCGGCGCGGCGCTGATCGACGTGCCCGCGGGCGTCATCACCGTGGAAATCGTGCATGGACTCGAGCGCAAGATCGAACGGCGCCGCGTGACCGCCGCCGCGGATCAGACGGCGAATCTTGCGGTCAATCTGGACGAGGGTACCTGGGCCGTCCCCGATGCCGGGCATTGGGTGAGTGCGGACGTGCATGTGCATATGAACTACGGCGGTACCTACCGCAATACGCCGGCGCACTTGGTGACCCAGGCGCTCGCGGAAAATTTAGGTCTGGTGCATGCGCTGATCGTGAACAAGGAGCAGCGCTTCCCCGACATCGCTTACAGCGGATTGCAGCGGGACCCGGCATCGCAGCCGAACGCCGCCGTGATCCACGGCCAGGAATATCACACGAGCTATTGGGGCCATTTGGGATTGCTCGACATCGCCGGCGGAATCATCCTGCCGGGTTACGCCGGCTATCCGAACTCCGCCGCATCGAGCCTCTATCCGATGAACGCGGATATCGCGGATATCGCCCATGCACGCGGCGCCCTGGTGGGATATGTGCATCCGTTTGACGACTATCCGGAACCGATCGCCAAGCCGCACGAGCCTCTGACGAATGAACTCCCCGTCGATGTCGCCCTCGGCAAAGTGGACTACATGGAGATCACCGGCTTCAGCGACCACCGTTCCACCGCCCATGTCTGGTATCAATTGTTGAATTTGGGATTCCGCGTTCCGGCGGCCGGCGGTACGGATGCGATGGCGAATTTCGCATGGCTGCGCGGACCCGTGGGCATGAATCGGGTGTATGTGCGCGTAGCCGACGGCGAGGTCAACGCGGCGGATTGGCTGGACGGCCTCAAGCGCGGGCGCAGCTTTGCCACCAACGGCCCCTTGTTGGGCCTCTCGCTCGGCGGCGCCGGTTTGGGCGATGAACTCCGCTTCGCCGGTCCGGAAGCGAGCGTCGCTTTCTCCGCCCACTTGAGGTCGATCGTCGCCGTCGATCACCTGGATCTCGTTTGCAACGGACGCGTCGTGCGCTCTTTCATTGCGCGAAGGCCGCTGGACCACGCCGACATCGAAGGCAGTATTCCTTTGAACGCAAGCGGCTGGTGCGTGTTGCGCGCCTCGACCGATACGGCGCGCGAGGAAGTTCTGGACAATTACGTCTACGCGACCACCAGCCCGATCTACGTCACCATCGGCGGCAAGCCGCCGCGCTCGCCCGAGGATGCGCGGTATTTCGCGGCGTGGATGGACCGGCTTACGGAAGCCGTCTCGAGTTATCCCGATTGGAACAATGCGGCCGAGAAGCAGGGTGTGCTGGAGCGCATCGCGCGTGCGAAGGCGCTTTACGTGGAGATGGAGAATTAAAAAGGGCGGGAGTCGAAGGCTCTCCCGCCCGTTGGATTACGCCTGATGTCGACGCTACGACGCCGCAGGTTTCGTGACGCCGTTCACCTTCACGGCATTGGCCGCGAGCAGATCCATCAGCGTCGGCGAGAGCGCATCATACGGCTCGAGCTTGAGTTCCTTGAGGCGTGCGCGAATCCCGGCCATGTCTTCCGGCTTGGTGCCGGTCTCGATGACCGATGACACGAACGCTGCGAACTCCGGCGCCGCCCAGCCGTGCTTGTCGAATCGTTCGGCATGCACGAAGGTCAAGCCATTGAAGGCATGCTTCGGGTTGACGATCGGTCCGTGCATGTGCACGCCGCAGACCGTGCAGGCATTGCGCTGAATGGTCTTGGTCGGATCGACTACTTTCAATTTCTGGCCGTTGGCGGTCACCTTGACCTTGCCGGACGGTACGACCGCGATCATCGAGAACAGCGTGCCCGCGGGTCTCCAGCACTGCGAGCAGCCGCAGACGTGGTTGAACAGGACGTCGCCTTCAATCGACACCTTCACGGGATCGGTGGTGCACTTGCAGGACAGCGTCCCGCCGGCGAACCCGGGCGTGCCGGCTTTGACGCCGTTGTCTACGGCAGGGTGAATCTTGACAGTCATGTTGAACTCCTCATTAGGTTGCTGGATCGCCGGTTGTCTAGACCGCGGTTAAAAGATCGCCACGCTGCGTATCGACTCGCCTTTGTGCATCAGGTCGAATGCGTCATTGATTTTTTCGAGCGGCATCTTATGCGTAATCAAGTCATCGATATTGATCTTACCATCCATGTACCAGTCCACGATCTTCGGTACGTCGGTGCGCCCGCGAGCGCCGCCGAAGGCCGAGCCCTTCCATACCCGTCCCGTGACGAGCTGAAACGGCCGCGTCTGAATCACCTTGCCGGCGCCGGCGACGCCGATGATCACCGATACGCCCCAGCCGCGATGGCAGCATTCGAGCGCCTGACGCATGATGTCGACATTGCCGATGCATTCGAAGCTGTAGTCCGCCCCGCCATCGGTGAGCTCGACCAAATGCGCCACGAGATCGCCGGCGACCTCCTTCGGATTCACGAAATGCGTCATGCCGAATTTCTCGGCGAGCTCCTTGCGGCGCGGGTTGATGTCGACGCCGACGATTTTATTCGCGCCCACGAGCTTCGCGCCTTGAATCACGTTGAGCCCGATTCCGCCGAGACCGAACACCACGACGTTCGCGCCGGGTTCCACTTTCGCCGTATTGATGACCGCGCCGATTCCCGTGGTCACGCCGCAGCCGATATAGCAGACTTTATCGAACGGCGCGTCCTCGCGAATTTTCGCCACCGCGATCTCCGGCAGCACCGTAAAGTTGGAAAATGTCGAACATCCCATGTAGTGGTGGATCATCTCCTTACCGATCGAAAATCGGCTGGTGCCGTCCGGCATGACGCCTTTGCCCTGCGTGGCGCGGATCGCCGTGCACAAATTGGTTTTGCGCGACAAGCATGATTTGCATTGACGGCATTCCGGCGTGTAAAGGGGAATCACGTGATCGCCCTTCTTGACCGACGTAACGCCCGGTCCCACGTCCACGACGATGCCGGCGCCTTCATGGCCAAAAATGACGGGGAACAGCCCTTCCGGGTCCGCGCCCGAGCGCGTGAACTCGTCCGTATGGCAGATGCCGGTCGCTTTGATTTCGACCAGTACTTCGCCGGCGCGCGGGCCCTCGAGGTCCACCGTGGCGATCTCAAGCGGCTTACCGGCCGCGTATGCTACTGCAGCTTTGGTTTTCATAACATTTCATCTCTTGCGTTGGTGCTTACTCAGCCGATCATGCCGACCGGGGGTTACCGTCGGCCCTTGAAACTAACATCGTCATGATGCCGCTTGCCCGTGATTATTTGGATAGCAGCCGAACGCAATGCGCCGCTCCTTCACGATCCGAATCCGTGCAAATTACATGCCGGAACGCAGCCTCGATACGCTTGCGGCTGACGCCGACGCCCGCTCGATCACCGCAGCCGGCGGGTCGCGCCCGCTGATTATTGCTTAAGTTTATGCAAAGGACGCGGCGCCGCTGTGTGAACGCGTGAGTGCTCGCGTCACGGATCCGGGCGTCCCCAAATGAGCTGCCCATCCACGCCGCGCGTGACAGAATGCCCCGAACCCTGCCGAACCGTAACAAAATTGGTACAAAAACTCCCGGCGCTTGGCCGCCGGCGAGCGGCCGCCGCAGGCCACGCAGACAATCTCCCTTCAAGCTGATAAAAATCTCGAGCGGTGCCGCCGGCGGCGCTCGATGCCCGCAATCCATTGGTTTTCTGCCGGGTGTGAACCCGGATAGCCTCACGAACGGCGCACTAATTTGCCCAAGTGTAACGGGCTTGGGACAGTTGCTATCGCAACGAATCATCCCGATCTGACCGGGATATCGTAACTATATGATTTATAAAGCAGCATTCTATTAAATAGAATTTGTTTCATATTTGCGGAGGATGGCATAAGCATTGCTATTCCTTACGCAGTCCGGCGGTGTGCGTCGCTGACTTCGGCTAAAAGCGCTGGTGGCGATCGGTTTGCGACCAGACAAATAAAAGTAATGAGTACGCATGAGGAGGGAGTTTTTTAGTGAAAAAAATCAATGGTCACATTTTCCGCTCGGCACCCAGGAAGAGAACTGTGTGCACGCCGCTGCCCGCGTGGGCGGTGATCGGCATAGACCCCAAGCAGGAGGAGAATTGAGATGAAATGGCTCACGGCAAAACGTCAGATCAAAATGGTCTACGCCGCTACAGCGCTGGTAATGACTTGCAGCGCAGTAATGGCCGCATCGGATTCCGAACAATTTACACGCTTCAAAGACCCCAACCAGTGGGGTGCGCCGGCAGGCGATTTGAATCAGAACCGCTATAGCGCACTGAAAGAGATCGACGCCGCCAACGTCAAGGGTCTGCAGATGATTTGGGCGCAATCGAGCGGCACCTTGCGCGGGCATGAAGGGCAACCGCTCGTGATCGAAGATGTCGCCGGCAAGCCGATGATGTTCATTGAAAGCGGCTGGCCGAACATCGTCCAAGCGCTCGACTTGAGCGACCCGGATCACCCGGTGCAGGTATGGAGCTACACGAAGACCAGCGGACGTGATGAGTCCGCGGTACCTCGTGCCTGTTGCGATACCGTCAACCGCGGCATGTCCTACGCCGACGGAAAACTCGTGTTCGGCACCTTGGACGGTTATGTGATCGCCCTGAATGCCACCACCGGCAAGGAAGTCTGGGTCGTCAAGCACGCGTTTCCCGCCAACGGCGAGACCATCACCCCGGCACCGATCATCGCCAATGACAAAGTGATTATCGGGTTCGGCGGCGACGAGTTCGCGGCGCGCGGCCGTGTCACGGCCTATGCCCTCGCCGACGGCAAGAAAGTCTGGGAATGTCATTCCAACGGCACCGACGCAGATGTGTGCATGACCAAGAACACCAACAAGGCGCATCCGGAATACGGTGTTGCGGGGAAGGATCTCGGCACCGCCACTTATCCGGGCGACGAATGGAAGCGCGGCGGCGGAGCGGCGTGGGGCTGGTATGCCTACGATCCGGCACTGCACATGGTGTACTACGGCACCGGCAACCCGGGCCTGTGGTCTCCTTCGTTTCGCTGCACTCCGCCGGTCACTCAGGAGAATTGCAATAGCGGCAAGTCCGACAACAAGTGGTCGATGAGCATCTTTGCCCGCAACGTCGATACCGGGGAAGCATCATGGATCTATCAGATGACTCCGTTCGACCAGTGGGACTATGACGGCATCAACGAAGTGGTTCTGGTCGACATCAACATCGACGGCAAGATGCGCAAGTGTCTGGTGCATTTCGACCGCAACGGCTTCGCCTATGTGCTGGATCGGACCGATGGCACGCTGCTGCGCGCCAACAAGTACGTCACCACGAATTGGGCTGAGAAGGTCGACATGAAGACCGGCCGTCCGGTCAAGGTGCCCGAGCACTCTCCGCTCAAAGTCGGCGACAACACGCAAGCCTGTCCGTCAGCGATGGGCGGCAAGGACCAGCAGCCGGTGGCGGTGGATCCGAACGATTCGGCGAATTTCTATGTGCCGACCAACAACTGGTGCATGGAACTCGAACCGCAGCAGCGTTCGCACACCACGCAGGGAACGGTATACGTGTTCGCCAACGTCTACATGTATCCCGAGAAACCGGGCGTGACCGGCAAGTTCAAGAAGTTCAACGTCGTGACCGGCAAGACCGAATGGGAAATTCCGGATCCGTATCCGAACTGGGGCGGCGCGCTGGTGACCGGCGGCGGCTTGGCGTTCTACGGCAGCTTGGGCGGCGATTTCCGCGCCGTGGATCGAGGGACCGGCAAGGTACTGTGGTCGCGTAAACTGGGCTCTGGGATCATCGGCAACCCGATCGCTTATTCCGTGAAGGGCAAGGAATACATATCCGTGTGGTCCGGAATCGGCGGCTGGATTGGGCTACCCGTCACCGCCGGGCTTGATCTGAACGACAAGTTCGGAGCGATCGGCGCCACCGCGATGACCAAGGCTGCGGGCCTCAATCACATACCGCAGGGCGGAACGCTGTATACCTTCAGATTGGGTGATTGACGCTAATTCGGTAATAAAGACCTTCGATGTGAGATCCTACCCGGTGCCGCAAGGCACCGGGTTTTTCTTGCGCGCGAGTCTCGCCGATTGGCGCGGTGAAACCTTAGGCCGGTGAGCGAGTCAAAGTGTGGCCGCAGGCGATTTCTGCGACCGCCTCAAGGAGAGCAGCAGTGAACATCGAGACGACGAGCGTGACCTGGCGACGGGCCGCCCTGATGGCGAGCTTGCTGGCGGCGAGCGGCGCGGCCTTGGGCGATGGACTCAAATCACTCACCGTGTGCGCCGATCCCGGCAACATGCCCTTGTCCAACCAGAAGGGCGAGGGATTCGAGAACAAGATTGCGCAAGTGATCGGCAAGTCCCTCGGAATCGGCGTGCAGTACTACTGGCGTCCGTCCATCGAGCGCGGACTCATGCGCACGACATTAAGCGAAGGCAACTGTGATCTGTGGCTGGATATGGCCGCCGACACCGAAGGTGCGGAGATTCTAAACCCTCTGTACCGCTCCACCTTCGTGCTCGCTTATCGCAATGATAAAGGCATCGATATCAAGAGCCTGGACGATCCGGCATTGAAGAAACTGCGCGTCGGGGTGTTCCAGGTGTCGGCGATTCGCGAAGCCCTCGCGGATCACGGCGTCATGACCAATACCATCATTCACTATCTGAGTCACAACGCGGATCTCGTGACCGAGAATCAGCCTTCATACCAGGTACAACAGGTCGTCGACGGCAATCTCGACATCGCCGCCGCCTGGGGTCCGATGGCCGGCTACTACAAGACAATCGGCCATGCGCCGTTGATCATCAAGCCGGTCAATCTGATGGAAGATGACGTGCCGATGGAATTCGACATGGCGCTGGCCGTGCCCAGAGGCCGGCCGGATATCAAGGCGGCGGTGGAAGGGGCCCTGGCGCAGCACAAAGATGAGATCCATCAGATTCTCACCGAGTACGGCGTACCGCTGGTCAAATGCGACGAGTGCTTGGTTTCCGGCGATCTGCCCTCTCATGGGCCTTACCTGCCGCCGAAACCGGTTGTGCAAACGGCCGCTGAAAAAGCCGCGGCCGCGCAGGCTCACCGGGCCAGGATGGCGCAACTCAAAAAATGGCTGGCCGAGGGAGCCAATCCCGACGATGAGCTGAATAACGCCATCGTCGCTCACGATATGGATCGCGTGCAATATCTTCTGAACCATGGGGCGCACCTTGATTCGCAGGACCCCGGCGGCTACACCCCCTTGGCCAGCGCCACGCGCTTCGGTTTCTTGGACGTTGCGACCTATCTCCTCGATCACAAGGCCGATGCGAATGGGGTCGACCGCAGCAATTGGACGCCGCTGATGTATGCCGCGTGGGACGACAATCCACCGTTGATTGCGCTGCTGATTCGATATGGCGCAAAACTCGATGCCACCGACAGCGACGGACTAACGCCGCTTGCCATCGCTTCGCAAAACGCCAAAGTCAAGGCGGCGGAGGCCTTGATCGCGGCCGGCGCCGATGTCAATTCGCCGGTCGCGAAGGGAGGATATACCCCGCTGATGCTCGCTTCGATCTCCGGCTCGAGTGAGCTTGCAGCGTCTCTTATCGGTCACGGGGCCAAAGTCAACGCCGTGAATCCGGGCGGGGTTACCGCGCTGATGATCGCCGCGGCCGGTAACAAATCCAACATCGCTGAATTGCTGCTCAAATCCGGCGCCGACGTCAATGCGCGCGCCGAGGACGGACGGACGGCACTCAGTGTGGCGCAAGCGAATAACGGCAGCGAGGCTTTGATCCGGTTGCTGCAGGAAGCCGCCGAGCGCAGCGGCGCCAAGTCGGGCTGATGATCTGATAAGGTTTGGATGTGCCACCGGTGGTGTAAAAGGAGAGTTGGAGTGACAAGAAGCGTGCCAGTTATCAGCGTCGTCGCCGGATTCGCGCTCATCATCGCCATCGGCGTCCTCAAGGAGGTTCGGGCCGACGCGCCCGCAGCGGCGGTCGACTACACCAAAATCGTACCGGCCGATCTCGTCAAGAACACGCCCAAGGGAAAGATCGCGAATCCCTACAAGGATGCCCAAGAGAACATCGTTGCCGAGGGACAGACACTGTTTCGCAATTACTCTTGCAGCGGCTGCCACGGCGGCACCGGCGGCGGGGGAATGTGTCCCCCGCTGACCAATGACACCTGGGTTTACGGCGGCGACGATGACACGCTGTTCCGGCTCGTGACTCTGGGGAGCGACGAACTGCAGAAGCTCGGGTACACCCGCATCGGCCGCGAGAACGTGGTCGGTCCCATGCCACCGTTCGGAGCCATCGTCAAATCCTCGGATGATCTCTTTAAGATTCTCGCCTTTGTCCGTGCCCATTATGACGGCGACCCTGCCTATAAATTCGGCGCGCCCCCCGAGCCGAAGCCCCCGACTTGAACCGGTCGATCAAAAGGGCATTTGTTGCACTGCGTATTGCCAGATTATGAAAAACGGAACAGCTTATAGAGACAGAATAGGTAATTGAGCAGGACGGACGGGAGAAAACGGCATAGGCTTTCCGTGGGCCGGCTCGCTGGTCCGATAAGCGTTTGGGGGGGTCTTGAAAACCAATAATCTGGCTACCAGTCACGCGTCGCGCATTTTTCAAGTCGTCCATGGCGGCTTGCAACCCGTCGGCATCGAGCCGCACGTCAATCGATCCTGGCATCGGTGCCTGCGGGAGTACGGCATCGAACCATCGGCGCCGCGTCAAAATGCCGTTCTCGACGCGCATACCGTGAAGGAGCTGCAGGAGCGCATGGGCGAATTGCTCCCGGTCGCGCGCGCCGAGATGGAGAGCCTTTACGAGCAGATCGCCGGCTCCGGTTTCGCCGTGATCTTGTCGGACACGCAAGGCGCCGTACTCTCAACCATCACCGATCCGGCGTTGCAGCGCGAATTTCGCTATGCCGGTCTGTCGCTCGGCGCGCTGTGGGACGAACGGCACGAGGGGACCAACGGCATCGGCACCTGTCTCGCCGAAAGCGGCCCTGTAACCGTGCACCGAGAGGAGCATTTTCGCGGATACAATCTTTCGCTGTCGTGTTCGGGGGCTCCGATTTTGGACCCTCACGGCACCGTCATCGCGGTGCTCGATGCGTCGACGGCGAATTCGAGCGACAGCCGGCTGATCCAGCGGCACACCATGGCGCTCGTCAACATGTCGGCCCATCTGATTTCACGCTGGAATTTTCTGAACCAGTACAGCCAGGCCTGGATCCTGCGCTTCCACAGCCGACCCGAGTTTGTCGGCCTGCTGCACGAAGCGCTGATCGCAACGGATGAATGCGGCACGATCGTCGCGGTCAACGAGAGTGCGCTGCTGCAGCTCGGCTGCTCGACGCGCAAAGCCCTCGTCGGCGAATCGATCGAAAGATTTTTCCAGTTCAACTTCGAAACGCTGGAACAGCGCGCCAAGTTCGAACCGAGCGCGATCTGGCCGGTACGCGATCTTGCGCACGGCCGGCGGTTCTTCGCGATTGCGCGCGCGCCGCTGCGCACCAGTGCGCGCACCCTCGAGTTGGGGTCGGCGAATCCGTCGGGCGATGGGTCCGAGACCGTCAGCCATCAGCGCGGGCAGCGGCACGTCGGTGAAGATTCCCAGATGCGCAAAAATCTGGCCTGTGCCCGCCAACTGTTCGCGAAGCAAGTGCCGATTCTGCTGCAGGGCGCGACCGGTACAGGCAAGGAGGCCTTTGCGAAATCCTTGCATCGCGGCGGACTGTGGTCCGACAAACCTTTTGTCACCGTCAATTGCGCGGCGATTCCGGAAAGCCTGATCGAAAGCGAGCTGTTCGGCTACACCCGCGGCGCGTTCACCGGCGCGGCGAAGGAAGGCCGCGTCGGCAAGATCCTTCAGTCGAACGGCGGCACGCTATTCCTCGACGAAATCGGCGATATGCCGCTGATGCTGCAGACCCGCCTGCTGCGAGTGATCGAGGAGCGGGAAGTGGTTCCGCTCGGCAGCGATCAGGCCGTTCCGGTCAATCTGCACGTAATCAGCGCCACGCACCGCGACGTTCGGCTGATGATTCAAAACGGCCAATTCCGCGAGGATCTTTACTATCGCTTGAATGGGATCACGCTGTATCTTCCGCTGTTGCGCGATCGCGAGGACAAGCCCGATTTGATCCGAACGTTGCTGCGAGAAGAGAACGCTGGGCAGGATTCCATCGAGATAGCGGAAGACGCATTCAAGAAACTGATGGATTATTCCTGGCCGGGCAACATTCGCCAGCTGCGCAACGCCCTGCGGACCGGCTCGGCGCTGTGCCGCGACGGCGTCATCCGCTCGTCGAATCTGCCTCAGGAGATTCTCGACACCGAGACCCGCGAGGTGCCTCCGGCGATCGTTGCCCCGGTCAACGTCGATACTGATGCTGCGGCGACCCCGGACAGCGTGCCGTGCGCCGCGCTGCGCGAGGCGGAATGCGCCGCGTTACTGCGCGAGCTGGAAAAAATGCGTTGGAACATCAGCCGCACCGCCGAAGCGTTGGGCATCAGCCGCAACACGCTGTATCGAAAAATCCACAAGCACCACATCCTTCTCGAACACTGAAGAGCGCGAGGAGCGCCGCGATCCGCTAATAGGCGACGACCGAGCGGATGACTTTGCCGTCGTGCATGAAGTCGAACGCCTTGTTGATCTTCTCCAGCGGCAGCACCTCGCTGATCAGTGCGTCGATCTTGATCTCGCCCTTGAGGTAGCGGTCCACATAGCCCGGTAATTGCGAACGCCCTTTCACCCCGCCGAACACCGAGCCTCGCCAGACGCGGCCCGTGACCAGCTGCGCGGGCCGCGTCGCTATTTCCTGACCGGCGCCGGCGACGCCGATGATGATCGATTCGCCCCAGCCCTTATGGCAGCACTCCAATGCCGAGCGCATCGCGTGCACATTGCCGATGCACTCGAACGAATAATCGACACCCCCGCCGGTCAGGTCCACGATGACCTGTTGAATCGGCGTGTCGTAATCCTTCGGATTGACATAATCGGTTGCGCCGAGCGCCTTGGCCAAGGTCCATTTGGCCGGATTGAGATCGACCGCGATGATGCGTGAGGCCTTGGCCATGACCGCTCCCTGAACGACCGACATTCCGGTGCCTCCGAGGCCAAATACCGCAACGATTGATCCGGGCTTCACTTTTGCGGTGTTGAGCACGGCTCCGATGCCCGTGGTGATGCCGCAGCCTAAAAGGCAGATCTTGTCGAGCGGTGCCGAGGGGTTGATCTTGGCGACCGCGATCTCCGGCAGCACGGTGTGCTCGGAAAACGTGCTGGTGCCCATGTAGTGCAATACACGCTTGCCCTTGACGGAGAATCGCGATGTGCCGTCCGGCATCAGCCCCTTGGCTTGGGTCGCGCTCAATTTTTGGCAGAGGTTGGTCTTTCCGGACCTGCAAAACTCGCATTCGCCGCATTCCGGCGTGTACAGGGGAATCACGTGATCGCCGGCTTTGACGCTCTTCACGCCGCTGCCGACGTCCTCGACGATGCCGCCTCCCTCGTGGCCCAGAATGACGGGAAATAACCCCTCCGGATCGGCGCCGGACAAGGTGAACGCATCCGTATGACACACACCGGTCGCGACGATGCGGACCAGGATTTCGCCTTTTTTGGGGCCGGCAAGATCGACCTTTTCGATACTCAAGGCTCTACCGGCTTCCCAGGCAACAGCGGCTCTTGTCTTCATCGGATAGAGCTCCTAGCACGCGCCATCCCATCGCTATTGAGCTAGCAGCTTGCGTGCCAGGTCGTACATTCGGGCATAACCCGCGCACGGGCCCGGGAGCGCGTGTTTCTTATCCGCCACAAAATGTGCTTCAAAAATGAGGCAGCAAAACATGTATCTAATCCAATACAGAGTGCGACATATCTGGTCCTGGGGACGGGACACTCGAGTGCGGCGGGCTAAATCCGCAATCCCGCATCCTTTGCGTCAAAGCCACAGATGGACTCCCCGAGGTCCGTGCGGGGCGGCGCCACGTGATATCGACGAAATCGCCGATTTCTAGCCGGCCTTGGCTCGCCATTTGCGCGGTGTGCCGGTACATCGTTGTAAGCCCGACGCCCGTCGTGGCGCTATTGGTACATCTCTTGCAAGCATGCATACAGGCTGCCAGGGCGCGGTCGACCACGGTCCTCAACGTCACGACAAAGAACTCGAAATGGAGGGAGTTTTATGAAAATGCGAATGAAGCACGCGATCGCAATCGGCGCCGCGATATGGACTATTCCAATGACCCAGGCGGTCGCAGGAATCGACGTTCAAGCCGGCGATTGGAAGTTGGATTTCTCCGGCAATGCCAATGGGTTTTATGTCGACGCCAATTGCGATCATGGCACGAACACCGCGGTGTATGGCGGTCTCGTCTGTACGGGCGACAACGCCGCCTCGGTGCGCAATGGCTTATTGCCCGGGGCGCTCGTGTTCAGCGCCACCACCCGGCAAGAAGACATCGATGTCAATGTGACCATCGGGTTTTATCCCGGCATCAACAGCACGGACGAGGGAGCAGCGGGCGCCAACAACGGAGGTTATCCTCGCGCACTAGGAACCCCCGGCATCGATGCCCGCCAGACGTTCCTCACGTTCGGCGACGCGAGTTGGGGCACCGTTAAAATTGGGCGCGACATTGGCCTGTTCGGCAAGGACGCGATCCTCGACGATATGACCTTGTTGGGAGTCGGCACCGCCGCAGGCAACGCCGCGCCCGGCAACACCAGCCTCGGCCGTATCGGCCTCGGCTACATCTATACCGACTGGGAACCGCAGATCACGTACACCACGCCGAGCTTCGGCGGTTTCACCTTATCCGGAGGCGCGTTTCAGCCTTTGGATGCCATTGCGAACGGATCGGCGACGGGCGCGGCGCCGCAGTACACGTCCCACAGTACACCGCAGTGGCAGGTCGGAGCGGGGTTTGCATGGGGAGATCCGAAGAGCGATGCGCTCACCGGCAAGGTCTGGGTCGACGTCGTCAGCCAGCAGGTGAAGGCAGACTCGTCCCTCATCGCCGGATACAACTATGCCGGTATCGCGACCAACTACACGGGCACCGCGGTCGACGGCGGCGTCAAATTGGACGTCGCAGGTTTCGAGGCCGTGCTGTACGGTTATAGCGGAAAAGGTGTTGGCACGACTGGTTTGTATCTCTACGGGGCCTCCGATGGCGGCGAGACGCGCAAGTCCGATGGCGGGTACGTGCAGTTCACCTACAAATTCGACAAACTGAAACTCGGCGCGAGCTACGGTATCTCCGAACTCAAGCTTGCGGGCGATGAGCAGCAGCAGGTCGCCGGCGTCGATGTCAGCGATTTGCTCAAGCGCAATTCGTCATTCGTCGGCGGGGTTTATTACAGTCTGACGAAGAGCGTGACGCTGGTCGGTGAATTCATCGATTCGAAGGCAACGGCCTGGAACGGCAATGAGGGGACAGAGAAAGACGTCGCGCTGGGCGGCATCCTCTTTTTCTAAAAGGTCATCCGACGGCAGCAGCCGAGCGGCGACGCAGTTTCAACTGCGTCGCCGTTTTTTTTGGACGCACGTTCTTTGGATGACGCGCGCCGGTCGCGGCGCGTAAACTAGCGGTTGTGAAAACCATCGCAACCATCGCGGGCCGCGTGGCAGCGGCTTTGTGGATCGCACTGACGATCTGTATCGCCGTGCCGGTGCAAGCCCTCGAGGACACGCAGCAGCCGTCGAGCTCGGCTTGGGAGTTGCTGCGCGCCAAATACTACGGCGATCAATTCATGGGGCTCGTCGACGAGAACTACATGAGTCTGGAGGCGCCGAGCAACACGCCGGATCCCGCCGCGACGCCGTTGACTTTGCGCTTTGCCGATGATGAACATCGCCGCATCAAACGCGTCAGAGTATTCGTCGACAACAATCCCTCGCCGTTGGTCGCGACGTTCGATTTGGCCGGCACCCCCGTCACGGAGATCGACTTGCGCGTGCGCATCGATCGGTTCACATCGGTGCGCGCCATCGCCGAAACGGCCGACGGTGGGCTCGAGATGCGCAGCGGCTGGGTGCACGCGAGCGGCGGCTGCTCGGCGCCGCCCGGCGCCGCGACGGAGGGGGTGCTCGGACAGATTCGTGTGCGGCCTGCGGCTGATGCGAAATCGCTGCTGGTGAGCATTCGCCATCCCAACAGTTCGGGATTTCAAATCGATCCCAAAACCGGAGATCCGATCCCGGCTCACTACATCTCGCGCATCCGGATCAATAGCGGCGGTAGCGCGCTGCTCGAGGCGGAAACGGGGATCTCTGTCAGCGAGAATCCCTCGCTGCGCATCGCCTTGGGGAAGGCGCTGCAGTTGCCGGTGAGCGTCGATGCCGTGGATTCGGAAACCCAGGCGCATTACACGGCGACGTGGCAAGGCAACTGATCGCAGGCACCGCGCTGTGCGGCTGGCTGCTCCTCGGTTCCCCCGCGTTTGCTGCCGGGCCCACGTTATTCGATCTCGGCCAACCGGCGCCCGGCGTCTACGTGCATGCCGGGCGGCAGTTGGCGCTCGATGTCCCCGGGCACGACGACATCGCTAATATCGGGTTCATCGTGGGCAGCCGTTGCGTCGCGGTCATCGATACCGGCGGCTCGGTGCGCATTGGGCAGGCTTTGCGATCGGCGGTGCGGCGCGCCACCGCTGTGCCGATCTGCTACGTCATCAATACGCATGTGCACGTGGACCACGTACTCGGCAACGCGGCCTTCCAGGAAGAACGCCCAAGCTTCGTGGGAAATGCCGCGCTGGCCGCGGCCCTTAAGCGCAGCCGGCAGTTCTTCGTGAACGAATACGGCGCGGATTTCGCACAGCCGCCGAGCGTGGATCAGGTGATCGGTCCCGACCGGCTGGTCGAGGATGAGCTCACGCTCGATCTCGGCGATCGGCCGCTGCTCCTCAAGGCCTGGCCGAAGGCGCACACGGACTGCGATCTGACGGTTTTCGATGCGCGAACGGCAACGTTATGGACGGGTGATCTCCTGTTCCGCGAACGGTTGCCCGCGTTGGACGGCAGCATCAAGGGCTGGCTGTCCGCCATCGATGAACTCGCGCGCCTGAAGGTGAAACTTGTCGTGCCGGGGCATGGCGGCGTCACGCGCAATCTTTCCGCTGCGCTCGAACCGGAACGCCGCTATCTTGAGAGCGTGCTCGAGGGCGTGCGGCGCGGGCTATCCGAAGGCAAATCCATGCAGGACGCGATGGAGCATGTCGCATCCGCCGAAAAACCTCACTGGCTGCTGTGGGAAGGCGTCCATCAGCGCAATGTGGCGCGCGCTTACGAGGAGCTCGAGTGGGAGTGATGGAGCGCCGCTTCAGCCGTCGAAATTTTCTCGCGCTCGCGACGGCTGCCGCTGCCGGTGCGGTCGCGTCTCGAGTCTCTGTCGCCGCGGCGCGAGCTCACCCCAAGGCGCGCGTGGTCATCGTCGGCGGTGGATTCGCCGGCGCAAGCTGCGCTCTTCATTTGCGAAGTGCTGATCCTGCTCTCGAGGTGACGCTGGTTGATCCGGATGATCGCTATGTCACGTGCCCGATGAGCAACTTGGTCCTCGTGGGGTTGCGCGGGCTCGGCTCCATCACCCTGTCGCGCGACGCCGTCGGGCGGCGCGGCGTGACCCTGGTGCGCGATCGGGTCCAAGCGATCGACGCAGAGCAGCGCCGAGTGCGCCTCGGCGGCGGCGCGGTAATTGCCTACGACCTGCTGGTGATGGCGCCCGGAATCCGTTTTTTGTGGGGACAGCCGCAAGGCTACGATGAAGCCGCGTCGCTCGTGATGCCGCACGCCTGGCAAGCCGGCGCGCAGACCGAAATTTTGGCGGCGCAGTTACGTGCCATGCGCGCCGGCGGCGTGGTCGCGATCAGCGTGCCCGCGGGACCGATGCGATGCCCTCCGGGCCCGTTTGAACGAGCCAGCCTGATGGCGGATTTTCTTAAGGCGCACAATCCGCGCGCGAAGGTTCTGATCTTCGACGCCAACAATCATTTCCCCAAACAGGACGTCTTTACCGATGCATGGCAGGCTTTGTATCCCGGCATGATCGAATGGATTCCCGTGATTCAAGACGGCGCCGTGATGCGCGTCGTGCCGGAGGAGATGACGCTCTATACGGCACAGGGCGCGCGCCGCGCCGATGTGATCAACATCATCCCTCCGCAGGCACCGGCCTTGCTCGCCGTTGAGGCGGGATTGGCCTCCGATCATGGCTGGTGTCCCATTGATCCGCAAACCTTTGAGTCCACGCTAGTTCCGCACGTGCATGTGATCGGCGACGCCTGCATTGCGGATCCAATGCCGAAGGCCGCATCCTCCGCGAATGCACAGGCTAAACAGTGTGCGCGGGCGATTCTTGCCGCGCTCGACCGACGCCCGTCATCGGCATCGCTCCTGGAGAGTGTGTGCTACAGCCTGTTGGCGCCGGATCGCGCGCTGTCGATCCATGGCCGATTCCAAGCGGCCGACGGCCGCATGCTGCAGCTTCCCGCCGCGGAAGAGCCGCGGACCGCGGCGGGCGAGGCAGAAGTGCGCAACGCAGCGGACTGGTACCAGCGCATCGTGGCCGATTCGTTCGGCCGCGGGCCGCCTGCTTAAATTACCGGGGCTGCGCGCTCAGTTTGCGCCAGCCGTCCCGAGCGCGCTGGATATTGGTTTGCGGCCGGTCCAAAAAGTAAACCAGCGAGGTGCCGCTCGAAAAGCAATAGCGCGCGCCATCGTCCGGATTGACCCAGTTGAGGGAGCAATCCGCCTTGATACGCGCGCCCACTGCGACCCCCATCGGGTCGTAACTGTCGAACTCGCCCTTCATCGGTTTCTGAGGTACCGCGGCTTTCCAGATGCCCCCGGCATGCACGGTGCTGTCGGGGACCGCGGCCGGAGTAGGGAACGGCGCGTACGCCGCCGCCGCAGCGGTCAAAATCACGCCATGCGTCCATCGGATCATCGGGCAATTGTGCCAGGATTTTCGTGGTTTGACCTAGGCCGCCGACCGAGTATTATCCTTCCCAACAGGAATAAGTCCCGATTTATTCGGGGATGATCTCCCGAAACTCCAATTTTATCGATAAGAGCGACCCGCCGCGCCGAGAGTGATACCGCGAGTGAGCACCGTTGCCGATCAATGGAAACCGAGGCAGCGCCGTGCCGCGCGCGTTGACGTCCGGCCGATCCTAGCCTTGTCGCTCGCCGGTTTGTACACGGGTTGCGTCCACTATCAAGCGGCCCCGCTGCAGCCGCAGGTGAGCGCCGAGCAATTTGCCGCGCGGCGGCTCAATGACCCGCGTCTCGCCGAGGAAGTCAGACCGCTTCTGCCGCAGGCCGCGACGGCGTGGCCTCCCGAGGAGTGGGATCGCGCGCTGCTCTTGGCCGTCGCACTGGTGCAGAACCCCGAACTTCAGGTGGCGCGCGCGCAAGCACAGGCAGTGCTGGCTCATGAAATCACGGCGGCGCAGTCGCCCAATCCCGATCTGACGTTGGAATCGGAATACGCCATTCACGATACGCATCCGTGGCTCTATGGCATCGGTCTCGATTGGCTGTTGCGCTCGCGCGAACGGCGCCGTCTCGAGATCGAACTCGCGAAACTGGAGACCGGCAACGCACGTTTGCAGTTGCTGGATCAGGCCTGGGCCGTGCGGCAGGAATTGGCCGCGGCGCTGTCGGAGGCCGAGAGCGCGCGCCGGCGGCTGATTCTGCTCGAGCGCCTTGGGCTTGCCGAGGACCGGCTTCTAAAGTTCGAGCAGCAGCGCGTCACCGCGGGGGAGGACCCGCCGAGCGAACTCATCGCCAGTCAGCGCGCGCGCATCGACATCGAGCAAGAGCAGTCCCGACAACGGGCGCTCATCGACGCCGCACAAGCGGCTGCCGCCAAGGCTCTCGGTGTGCCGCCGCAGGCGCTCGACGGCGTGACGCTTGCGTGGCCGGATTGGGGTGAACCGCCGCCGCTGAACGACGAGGAGCTGCGAACGCGCAGCGAACAGGCATTGCTGTCCCGTGCGGACTTGGGCGTCGCGATCGGCGAATACTCGATGGCGGAAACGCGGCTGCATCAGGCGGTGGCTCGCCAGTATCCCGAGCTCACATTAGGGCCCGGATATTACTGGGACCACGGCATTGCCAAGTTCCCGTTCGATGTCGGTTTCACGCTGCCGTTCAACGGCAACAAGGGCGAAATCGCCGAGGCGCGCGCCGGCCGCGATCTGGCCGGGCAGCGCATGCTGGCTCTGCAAGCCGGGATTTACAACGAAATCGCGGCCGCCGGGCGCGCGGAACATATCGCGCGCTTGAATGCCGACGCCGCAGAGCGCCAATTGCAGGCGGCGCGGCAGCAGGAACAGCATGCCGATCTTGGCGTGCGCTTGGGCGCGCTCGACGCGCCGGAACAGATCGGCGCGCAGATTCTCGCCACGCGCGCGGAACTCGAACTCCTCGAGATGCACGCGCAGCTGCAGATCTCACGCAATCATCTCGAGGATGTTCTGCATACGCCGCTATCAGGTCCGGAGCTCGCGCTCGCGAAGCCTGTTTCCGACGCCGCCGGAGACGGCTCTTGAGGAGCTGGCACAAGCGTGCAGCGGCGCTCGCCTGCTGCGCGATGTTCGCCTACCTGCCGGCTGCCGGCGGCGATGACGACGATGATGCCGCCAAGTCGGGCGAGCAGGGCGGGGCACCTTCTCTCAATGCCGAACAGCAGCGTGCGGTCGGTTTGCGGGTAGCTCACCCAGTGGCCGCGAAGGAACCGGAACGCATCGAGGCGCTCGGCGTGGTGCTGGATGCGACGGCCCTCTTGGCCGACGCCGGCGAATGGACGGTCGCCGACGCCGCGGAACATTCGGCATCCGCCGAACTTGCGCGCCTGCGCGAACTCTACAAGGGCGGCGCCGGCGCCTCGCTGAAGATGCTCGAAACAGCGCAGGCCGAGCAGGCGAAATCGCAAGCTCAGGAGCAATTGGCGGCCGCGCGCTTTGCTTTGCATTGGGGTCCGTTGGCCGGGCTCGCGCCGGGCGCGCGCCAAAAAATACTCGACGCCGCCGCGGCGGGACGCGGTCTCCTGGTGCGCGCGGACCTGCCGGGACGGCACAGCTTCGGGACACTGCCGGCCAAAGCCCTCCTGGACGTGGACGGTATCGAAGTCCCGGGTCAGGTGCTCGGGGCGCTCAAGCAGTTCAGCGAACTGCAAAGCGCAGGCCTCTTGATCGAAGTCGACAATGCCCCCGCAGGCTTGGGATCCGGCGCACGTCTGCCCATGGCATTGTTGGGCGCGCAGCAGAGCGGATTTCTGCTGCCGCGCGACGCGCTTCTCTACGACGAAAATGGAGCGTACGTTTACAAGCAATTGAAGGGTGCGAAGGCCGGAGAGAAGACCCGCTACGTGCCCGTCAGAGTGAAACTCAAGAATCCCTTCGGCGACGGCTGGCTGGTCGAAGGTGTCGACGATGATGATGACATCGTCGTGCACGGCGCCGGGGTGTTGTGGTCACTGCAGGGAGTGGCTGCCCATGCCGTTGACGACGACGACGACTAGGCCGCGCGCCGCATGCTCGCCGCCATCGTCCGCGCCTCTCTGGGCCACCCGCGTATCGTCACCGCGCTGGCCTGCCTGATTGCGGCGCTCGGCGCTGCCGCGCTGATTTCGGCCCGCTTCGATGTGTTTCCGGATTTCGCCCCGCCGCACGTGCTGGTGCAGACCGAGGCGCCGGGACTCGATGCGACTCAAGTCGAGGCGCTGGTCACGCGGCCGCTCGAGGACCTGCTGGCCGGCACCGAAAATGTGAAAACGGTGCGCTCGACCTCGAGCCAGGGGCTTTCGGCAATGCAGGTGGTTTTCGACCGCACCGGCGATCCCTATCGTCAGCGCCAAGTGGTCACCGAGCGCCTGGCGGAATTCGCCGGTTTGCTGCCGGCGGGCGTCGGTGCGCCTTTATTGTCGCCCTTGAGTTCTTCGATGGAATATCTGGTGCACTTCGGCTATACCAGCGATCGGCTGTCGCCCGTGGAGCTTCGCGACATCGTGCAATGGAGCGTGAAGCCGCAGATTCTGGCCGTTCCCGGCGTGGCGCAGGCGCAGATTTTCGGCGGCGAGGTGCGCGAGCGCGAGATTGAAGTCGATCCCGTCAAGCTGGCCGCAGCCGGACTCACGCTCGACGATGTCCTGACCACCGCGAAACGCGCCACCCAGTTGATCGGCGGGGGCTATCTCGAAACCCCGACGCAGCGCATCGTGATCCGGGCGCAGGCGGCCGGCGCCACGCTCGATGCGCTGGGCAGCGCCGTGGTCGGAACGGCTTCGGGACTGCCGGTGCGTTTGCGCGATATCGCGGAGCTCTCCGAAGGCTCCGAGCCGCGCTTCGGCGATGCACTGATCGCCGGCAAACCGGGCATCCTCATCGAGACCTCGACCCAGTTCGGCGCCAACACGCTCGAAGTCTCGCGCGCCTTGGAACAGCGCCTCGATGCGCTCGCGCCGGCGCTCAAGCAGCAGGGTGTCGACTACCATCCGGCGCTGCTGCGTCCGGCGAGCTTCATCGAAAGTGCGATCGAAAAACTGCGAAATTCCTTAGGTATAGGCGCGGTGCTGGTCGTGGCGCTGCTCTTGATCATGCTGCGTGATTGGCGCGGCGCGCTGATTTCCTTCAGCGCAATTCCGCTGGCCTTGCTGACGACGGTTTGGATCCTGGAGGCCTTTGGGCTGTCTCTGAACACCATGACCTTGGGCGGCCTCGTGGTGGCGCTCGGCGTCGTGGTCGACGATGCCGTGATCGACGTCGAAAATATTTTGCGCCGGCGCCGCAGCGCGGGGCCCGACGTCAATATCGTGGAACTTTTCACCAACGCCTCGCTCGAGGTGCGGCGGCCGGTGTTCTATGCAACGGCCGCCGTGGCGGTGGCGTTCCTGCCAATCTTGATGATGTCCGGATTGCAGGGCGCGTTCTTCCGGCCCTTGTCGATCGCATTTCTTCTGGCCGTGGGCCTGTCCTTGCTGGTGGCGATGAGCGCGACGCCGGCGATGTGTGTGCTCTTGATGGCGCAGCACCAGCCGAAACCCGAGGCCGCGTTTCTGCAGCGCTGCAAGCGCGGGCAATTGCGCGCAATTGCGTGGCTGCATGAGCGGCCGCGGGTGCTGCTCGCGATTCTGCTGGGGAGCGGGCTCGCCGGCATCGTCTTCCTGCCCCTGTTGGGTGCGCGCTTGCTGCCCGATTTTCGTGAAAATTACCTCATCGCCCACGCCTCCCTGCGACCCGGAATCTCGCTGGCGGAAACCGCACGCGTCGGTCAACAGATATCCAAAGGCCTGATGGCGATTCCCGGCGTGAAGAGCGTCGCCGAACAGATCGGGCGAGCCGAGAACGGACAGGACCCGGATGCACCCAACAAGAGCGAATTCGAGGTTCAGATAGACCCGCGGCAGCAGCATAACGCCGCCGAGATCGATGCCGCCATCCGCGACGTCTTCGATGACTTCCCGAATCAGCTCGTGGAAATCTATTCGGTGCTGGCTGAGCGGATCGGCGAAACGCTGTCCGGCGAGTCCGCTCCGTTTTCCATCAGCGTGATCGGCTCCGACCTCGATGCGGACGATCGCGTCGGTGCGCAAATCGTCGATGTGCTGCAGCATCTGCCCGACAGCGGCAATGTCCGCCTCACCGTGCCGCCCCGCGAAGTGGAGCTGCACTTGGAGCTCAAGCCGGAGCAACTCGCGATTTACGGGCTGCAGGCAGCCGATGTGCTGCAAACCGTGAACGCCGCCTATCACGGAAGCGTTGCCGCGGAACTCAATCAAGCCGATCGCAGCGTGCCCGTGGCGGTACGCATCGTTCGTGCCGGCGCCGATCCGCAAGCGGTCGGCGCCTTATTGTTGCGCGGACGCGACGGTGCGCTGACGCCGTTATCCGCGGTTGCAAAAATTTCGATGGAGCTTGCGCGCAGCCTGATCGACCATCAGGACGGACTGCGCCGCCAGATCGTGGTGGCGACGCCCAAACGGTCGGATCAGGCCGGTTACGCCGCGGCGGCTGAGAGAGCGGTGGCCGAGAAAGTTCAGCTGCCTCCCGGCGTGTATCTTCGCTACGGCGGAGCGGCCGAAGCGCAAGCGGCGGCCGCGCACGAGCTCTTGCTGCACTCCGCGGCCGCTTTCGTGCTCATCGTGCTGTTGCTGGCGCTGGCTTTTGGGTCGTCCCGGCATGTGCTCTTGGCCTTGCTCGCGTTGCCGAGCACGCTGATCGGCGGGGTCGTGGCGGTGGCGCTGACCGGGGGCACGCTCTCTTTGGGAGCAATGGTGGGTTTTGTCGCGCTGTTCGGCATGGCGGCGCGCAATACCATCCTGCTGGTGTCGCATTACGACCATTTGGTGGACGTTGAGCATCAGACATGGAGCCTGCAAACTTCAATGCGCGGGGCGGAGGAGCGGTTGACACCTGTATTGCTCACGGCGCTGCTGACGGCATTGGCCTTGGCTCCGGTCGCTTTGCAGCTGCATCAGCCCGGACATGAAATAGAAGGCCCGATGGCGGTCGTTATTCTCGGCGGCCTGGTATCCTCTACGCTCGTCAGCCTGCTGCTGATTCCGCCCTTGGCGGCGCGCTGGCTGCGACCGAATAAAATCCAACGGTTCAATTCGCTTCAACAGGAGACATTATGAAGATAATCACTGCCTTTGCGTTCACCGCGTCGCTGCTGGCCGCCGGCTTCTGCTCGGCTGCGGCGCCAAGGCTTCACGTAACGCAGACGGTTGCCATCGACGCGTCGGCCGCCAAGGTCTGGAAAGCCGCCAAGGACTTCGATTCCCTGAACGCGTGGCATCCGGCGATCGCCAAGGACGCCATCGTCGAGGGCACCAACAATACGGTGGGAGCGGTGCGCTTGTTGACGCTGCAGGACGGCGGCACGATCAAGGAGAAACTCCTAAGCTACGATGCGGCCCACCATAAGTTCAAGTACGCGATCCTCGAGGGTGTGATACCGGTCAGCAATTACACGTCGACCTTCGTCGTCGCTTCCGCGGGCAAAGGCAAGGCCACGGTCACTTGGTCGGGACGCTTCCAGCGCAAGAATCTGGCCGATAATCCGGCCGACAATGAAAACGACAAAACCGCGACCGACACCATCACGGGCGTCTATAAGTCCGGACTGGATAATCTCAAGAAAGTAGTCGAGGCCAAGTAGACGGGACCGGCGGTATGACATGAACGTTCTGCAGTCGTTCCATCCCGCCGTTGCCGCCTGGTTCGCACGCACCTTCGATGCGCCGACTCCGGCGCAGATGCGTGCGTGGCCCGCAATCCGCTCCGGGCAGCACGTTTTGGTGGCCGCTCCGACCGGGTCCGGCAAGACATTCGCGGCGTTTCTGGCGGCCATCGATCAACTGGTCAAGGAAGGCGTAGCGGGTGAATTGCCCGATGAGACGCGCGTCGTCTACGTCTCACCGCTGAAGGCGCTGTCGAACGACATCCATCGCAATCTGGAAGCGCCGCTGCAGGGAATTCGGGAAGAGCTCGCAGCGCTGCATCTGCCGGATGTGGAGATCCGCACCGCGGTGCGGACCGGCGATACGCCGCAATCCGAGCGCGCGCGGATGCGCCGCACCGCGCCGCATATCGTCGTGACCACGCCGGAGTCACTGTACATTCTGCTGACTTCGCAAACGGGGCGCGACATGCTGTCGACGTGCCGCAGCGTGATCGTCGATGAAATCCATGCGATCGCCGGCAATAAGCGCGGCGCGCATCTGGCGCTCTCGCTCGAGCGCCTGCAGGCGCTGGCGGCGAGGCCCCTGGTGCGGATCGGATTGTCGGCGACGCAAAAGCCGATCGAAGAAATCGCGCGCTTTCTGACCGGCGTCGGCGCCGGGACTGGGGCAGGGTCGGCGGACTCTTGCACCATCATCGATGCGGGACACACGCGCCAGCGGGACTTGGCGCTGGAGCTGCCGCCCGCACCGTTGGAAGCGGTGATGTCGGGCGAGGTGTGGACGCAGGTCTACGACCGGCTGGCCGAATTGATTCACGAGCATCGCACCACGCTGGTATTCGTCAACACTCGAAGGCTGGCGGAACGCGTCGCCCGGCATATTTCGGAGCGCGTCGGCGAAGCTCATGTCGCCGCCCATCACGGCAGTCTCGCCAAGGATCGGCGGCTCGATGCCGAACAGCGGCTGAAACGCGGCGAACTGAAAGCACTGGTCGCAACGGCCTCGCTCGAGCTCGGCATCGATATCGGCGACGTCGATTTGGTCTGCCAGATCGGTTCGACCCGCTCGATCAATGCATTTTTGCAGCGCGTGGGGCGCGCAGGTCACTCGGTCGGCGGCACCTCCAAAGGCAGGCTATTCCCGCTGTCGCGCGACGAACTCGTGGAGTGCGCGGCGCTGCTCCATGCGGTGCGGCGCGGCGAGTTGGACCGCGTCGCGGTGCCGGTGAATGCGCTCGATGTGTTGACTCAGCAAATCGCCGCCGAAGTGTCGTCCCGCGAGTGGCACGAGGACGAGCTGTTCGAGCTGGTGCGCCGCGCCCACGGCTATCGGGATTTGCGGCGCGAAGAATTCGACGAGTGTGTCGGCATGCTGGCGCAGGGCTTCAGTACGCGCCGCGGCCGCCATGGCGCCTTGATTCATCACGATGCGGTCAACAAGATGCTGCGTCCCCGCAAGGGCGGCCGGCTCACCTCGATCACCTCCGGAGGCGCCATTCCGGACAACGCGGATTACCGCGTCATGCTCGAACCGGAAGCGCTGCTGGTCGGTACAGTGAACGAGGATTTTGCCGTCGAGAGCCTGCAGGGGGATGTGTTCCAGCTCGGCAACACGTCGTACCGGATATTGCGCGTCGAGCGCGGCACCGTGCGGGTCGAGGACGCGCATGGGCTGCCGCCGTCAATCCCATTTTGGCTGGGCGAGGCGCCGGGACGCAGCGGTGAATTGTCCTTCGCCGTCTCGCGTTTGAGACAAGAGATCGATCGGCGGCTCGGGGAAGGTGGCGGCGCCGCAGAAGGTACGGGTGCCGCAACAGAGTGGCTGATCGAGAGCGTGGCGCTCGATCCCGGAGCCGCCTCGCAATTGATTCAATACCTGGGCGCTGGGCGTGCCGCATTGGGCAGCTTGCCGACGCTCGACTCGATTATTTTCGAGCGGTTTTTCGACGAATCCGGCGGCATGCAGCTGGTGATTCACTCCCCCTACGGCAGCCGCGTGAACCGGGCATGGGGACTTGCGCTGCGCAAGCGATTTTGCCGCACCTTCAATTTCGAATTGCAGGCGGCGGCGACGGAGGACCACATCGTTCTTTCGCTCACGCAGGCTCACAGTTTCGAGCTGGCGGAGGTCGCGCGCTATCTGCATTCGAACTCGGCCCGCCAGGTGCTCGTGCAGGCGCTGTGCGCCGCGCCCATGTTCGAGGTGCGCTGGCGCTGGGACGCGGGCATCGCGCTCGCCTTGCCGCGCTTTCGCGGCGGCAAGAAAATTCCCCCGCAGATCGCGCGCATGAACGCGCAGGATCTACTGGCATCGGTATTTCCGGACCAGGTCGCCTGCGCCGAGAACTTGCAGGGAGAAATCGAGGTACCCGACCATCCGCTGGTCCGGCAAACCGTCCGCGATTGCCTGGAGGACGCGATGGACATCGATGCCTTCGAGACGCTGCTGCGCGGCCTCGAAAACGGCTCGATTCGAACCATCGCACGGGATCTTACCGAGCCTTCTCCGCTGGCCCTCGAAGCGCTCAACGCGCGGCCGTATGCCTATCTTGACGACGCACCGCTGGAAGAGCGCCGCACGCAGGCGGTCATGAGCCGCCGTTGGATTGATGCCGCCGCCGCCGCCGACCTGGGAAAATTGGACAGCCAAGCGATCGCACGGGTTCGCGGCGAGGCTTGGCCCGATGCGGCGACGCCGGATGAACTGCACGATGCGCTGCTGTGGCTCACGTACTTAACGGAAGAGGAGCGGAGACGCAATCCGGCGTGGCCTAAGCTTATGGATGAACTCGTGGCGCAGGGCCGCGCCGCCGGCATGAATGGCGCCGGGGCCCGGCTTCTGTGGGTGGCCACGGAAAGACGCGCGCTGTTTGAACCCACGCTGCCGTCGTCGGATCTATCCCTGACGGAAATCGTGCGAGGCCGTCTCGAGGGCTTGGGTCCAGTCACTGCGCGAGCAGTCGCCGATTCGTTGGGTGTGAGTGCGGCGAGCGTCGATACGGCGCTCGCGGCGCTGCAAGCGGAAGGGTTCGCCCTGCGCGGTCATTTCACACCGGGCGCCCAAGAGGAAGAATGGTGCGAACGGCGATTGCTGGCGCGGATTCACCGCTATACCGTCAAACGCCTGCGCGCCGAGATCGAGCCCGTGCCGGCGCGGGATTTTCTGCGTTTCCTGTTTGAATGGCAGCGCGTACTTCCGGGAGCGCGCATGCAGGGCCCGGATGCGGTCGCGGCGGTGCTCGCTCAACTCGAAGGCTTCGAAGCTCCGGCCGGCGCGTGGGAAACCGACATCCTGCCGTCGCGCATCACCGAGTATGAGCCGGAGTGGCTGGATGAGCACTGCCGGGCCGGGCGCATCGTGTGGACGCGGCTTGCGGCCCGCAGCGTCGACCGCGAGAAAGGCGCATCGCCGGTTCGCTCGACGCCGATCACGTTTCTCGCCAGACGCAACGTCAAAGCGTGGTCGGCATTCAGTGAAAGCTGCGACTCCGCGTATCTCACATCGCGCGGACGTGCGGTGGTGGAATTCATTCAGGAGCACGGCGCCTCGTTCTTCGATGAAATTGCGGAAGGCGTCGGCATGCTGCCGCTGGAAGTGGAGGCGGCGCTCGCCGAATCAGTGGCGCTCGGCATGGTGAACTCGGACAGTTTCGGCGGCCTGCGGGCCCTCTTGCTGCCGAGCAACCGCCGCGGCAGACCGGCAAGTCAGGCGGGACGCCGCAAACGCAAACTCGCGTTGTTTGCCATGGCGGATGCGGGCCGCTGGGCAATCGTACGGCGGCCCGCGGCCGCAACGTCCGCAAAACCGGACCAAGAGGCCGTGGAGCACATCGTCAGGACGCTGCTCAAGCGTTGGGGCGTGATCTTCTGGAAACTTCTCGCACGCGAAGCCGCGTGGCTGCCGCCGTGGCGCGAGATTCTCATGTGCTGCCGCCGCTTGGAAGCGCGCGGCGAGATTCGCGGCGGCCGTTTCGTCGCCGGCTTTTCCGGAGAGCAGTATGCGGCGCCGGAAGCCGTGACGCTGCTGCGCGAGGCGCGGCGCCGCCCTCCTACTCAACAGCACATCGCGGTTTCCGGCGCAGACCCGCTCAATCTCATCGGGATCCTCACTCCGGGTGCGCGCCTGCCCTCGCTGACGGGCAACCGGCTCTTGTATGTCGATGGCTTGCCGATCGCAACCTTTGCCGCCGGCGAAGTTCAGTTTCTGGAGAAGCTCGCGCCGAAGGAAGAATGGGAGGCGCAGAACGCGGTCCAACGCCGGCACGTCCCGGCGGCGCTCGTGGCCTTGGACGACTCGGCGTAAGTGAACGATGACCGTCGAATCTGAGCCGGCGCGGCCGGCTGACATTCCGTCGCTCGATCGGCTGTTGAATCATGGCGCTTTCGCGCCCTTGCTGGTCAGGTATGCCCGCACCCGGGTGACAGACGCATTGCGGCGCGAACTCGAGGAGCTGCGTCGCCGCGGCGTCGCCGGCGAACTCAAGTTCGATTCCTTGGTTCCCGGCGCGATTGCGGGAAAAGTCGACTCTTGTCTCGCGCATCGGAGTCGTCCGCAATTGCGCCCGGTATTCAATTTGACCGGCACGGTGCTGCATACCAATCTCGGTCGCGAGGTATTGCCCGAGGCTGCAGTCGGCTCGGTCGTGCGAGCACTCACGGCGCCGGTCAATCTGGAATTCGACCTGCAGTCGGGAGCCCGCGGCGATCGAGACGATCTGGTCGAGGCGTTGCTCTGCGAGTTGACGGGCGCGGAGGCGGCAACGGTGGTCAACAACAACGCCGCGGCGGTGCTGCTGATGCTCAATACCTTGGCCAAACGCCGCGAGGTCATCGTGTCGCGGGGTGAACTAGTTGAGATAGGCGGCTCATTTCGCATTCCGGACGTCATGCGCAGCGCGGGTGCCGCGCTGATCGAGGTTGGCACAACGAATCGCACCCACGCTGCGGATTATTCCGATGCCATTGGCCGACGCACGGCGCTGCTGATGAAAGTGCACGCAAGCAACTACGCGATCAGCGGTTTTACCGCGAGCGTTGGCCTGGCCGATCTCGCGGAGCTCGGGCGCACACGCGGGCTGCCGGTCGGGGTGGATCTTGGCAGCGGTAGTTTGATCGACCTCGGCCTTTTTGGTTTGCCGAAGGAGCCTACGGCACAGGATGCGATTGCAGCGGGCGCCGATCTCGTGTCATTCAGCGGTGACAAACTGTTGGGCGGTCCGCAGGCGGGCATCATCGTCGGCCGGGCGGATCTAATTCGCCGTCTGAAGAAGAATCCGCTGAAACGCGCGCTGCGCGTCGGCAAGCTGACCCTCGCCGCGCTCGAACCTGTGCTGGCGCTGTATCGCTCCCCGGAGCTGCCCGATCCTGGGCCGCTGCGCGGAAAAGTCGCTGTGGTTCGATCTGCGTTGTCTCGACGCCGACGACGAGGCGCAGTTCGCCGCGCAATGGAACTCCTTCGATCGATGATCATCATCGGTACCGTGGTTGAGTATGCCTCTCAAAGATGACATTCTATGGCACGCGGGTTCGCTATATTTCCTCGAGCGAAGAGCCACGAACGGGATGCTCTACCAGATCAACGGCCACGCCGATGGCGGCTACGTTACTGCTCATATCGCAGCGGCGCTCTGTGGCGCGCTTGGCATTTACTTCTTGCTTTCGGCGTGGGCAAAGCTGCGCGATCTGGAAGCGTTCCGCATGATATTCATCGGTTATCCCGGCGCCGCCCTGATCGGCGTCCGCGCCGCTTCCTTGCTGATCGTCTGCGGCGAAGCCGGCATCGGTGCGCTGCTGATCGTTCCCGTGCGGAGCGGCATCACGTATGGGATTGCGGCTGCGCTCGTCTGGACCGCAGCGGCGAGCGCCGCGGTGGCGGTCCGGCGCCTGCGCGGCGAGCGCTGGTTTCGGTGCGGCTGCGGGACGGATCTTTCCGAGGAGACCAGCGCGGATTTCCTGCTGATCCGGAACCTGCTTTTGATGGCCGGCCTGACCGCGGCTTTGGCGCGGGGGGGCGTGCCGTCCGTTGCGTCATCCGGTGCAATTCAAGGATTGCTCATTGCGGCTGATCTCGTCCTCGGCGCGTATCTAATGGGTGCGATGGTGCGAACCTGGAGGCAATTGAGGCAATGGCGAGCGGCTTGATGATCGGGGCACAGTGGTTTGTGCTCGTCTGTCTCGGTCTCGTCGTGCTGGCGCATTCACGGCTGCTCGGCCTGCTGCATCAGCGGCTGGGACCGGCGGGCGCGCGGCCGCTCGCGGATGGGCCGGCGCTCGGCGCGAAGCTCGATCGCCTCGACGCGAGGCGCCTCGACGGGTCGCCGTGGTCCGCGGATTTTCCCGCAGAGACCGGCATGATTCTGGTGTTCATCTCACCGCAATGCCAGACGTGCAATGCTCTCATGCCGCATGTGCAGGATTTCGTGCGCACACAGCCCGACGTGCCGCTGACTCTGGTGAGCACGATTGACGACGCGGCAATGAACCGGGCGTACATTGCTTATCGCCGGCTCGAAGATCTGCCCTATATTCTCGGCGAGAAAATGTCGGCGGGCTTGGACATCGAGGGTACGCCGTATGCACTTTATGTAAGCCAAGATGGACTCGTTCTTGGAAAGGGAATCGTCAATACCTTCGAAAATCTGATGGGTTTGCACGAGCAGGGGAACAGACCCGAGGGTTTCGCCGCCCGCGGTGAGGAATCGGCCGCCGTTTCGTAATCAAGGAGACATTCTATGCAGCAGCGACGAGAACCGATGATCAAGCGATTCTGCGATTACATGGGTAGACAGCATGCGATCGCCAGGCTGGCGGAGCGAATCGCCCGATGGCTTCTGCCGCCCACAGCCGGACCCGCCCTCGCCGGAGCAGGGTGGCCGATGCAACCCGGCACGCGGCGCGAGGATTCGATGCGGCCTAAGCCGATGGCCATGGCGACCGGCCCATACACGCAGATCAATTACAAGGGCAAAGCACCCGACAACCCGATAGCGCCTGAGGAAATGGACGACACCAAGTATACCGGGGGATGGTGGGATCGACCGGGGGCATGGGACAATTACTGGCATCACGCGGGGCACGCCCAGAGAAAAGCCGATTATGATCGGGCGCACACATTCCACGCGTGCCAGGATGACAAATTTCACGGCATGCACGGCAAACCCTGCAAGTATGCGGGCGGCACGGACATAAAGTGTCCCAAGGGCACGACCTCGGGCTGGTTCTGGTCCTATGACTGTCCCAACATCGGTCGGGTTTTTTATGTGGATTGCTGTGGGAGTCTCACAGTCTCGGATCGTACCTGGTGCGGTTGGACCAAAGAGGACGATTGGTGCCAGTACTTCGGTAAGGCCGCCAACGCTGGAATCACAGGCTACGTATGTACGGTCGCGATTCCCGACGCTGCCATGAAAACCGTTGAAGTGAGCCCCGGAAAATTAGAAGTGGTCGGGGTGGACCCTTGAGCGGGCTCATTCGAAGGCGAAGGCCATGACCCTATTTTGGATCGCCGTGGCCACTGCCGCCGCGGCAGGGTTCGCCGCGACCTGGTCTCCGTGAGGCATCAACACGTTCCGCGTGACCGGACAATGCTTCATGACGCTAAGGTTCGCGAACAAGGCTCCGAGCGAAGTTTTCGTCCTGTATGGCATCTGGTCGACGTTATGGGTTGTCGCGCACCTCGCAGGCGGCTTGTTCGTCGGCGCCGCGCTGGGGGCGATAGGAATGCTGGTACCCGAGCGGTATCAGCCGGCGGGGCTTGCTCTGTTCTGCATCCTTTGCCTGCTCTGGGCATTACGAGAGTTCCGGCTTATCAAGCTGCCGATGCCGCAATGGCAGCGGCAGGTGCAGCAACAATGGCTTGGCCGGTTGCCGTGGAACCTGCTCGCCGTCGGATTTGGCGTGCAATTGGGCTGCGCGGTGGCCACGCGCATCAAGACCACTATCACCTACGCGGCGCTTTGCGCCGCATTGCTGGTCGGTTCGCCGATTCGCGGCGCAATCATCATGGGCACCTTCGGTGTGGCTAGAGCATTGCCCGCGTTGATTGCCGGTCCTCTCGTCGCCTCGCCCGAGCGATCGATGCGCTTTGCGGTGCATCTCGACCGATATTCAACGATGGTGGCGCGGGCGATGGCGGGGGTCTTGATGCTGGCCGCCGCGGCTTCGGCTGGGGGCGTGTGGGCCGCAGTCGCAGGGATGCGGCGCTGGTGAAGGTATTGGTCCTCGATCCGCGTAACAGCGACCCGATCAGCGATTTATTCGTCATCGATCCATATCGGCGCACCGTGGACAGCATGCGGCTCAATTACGTGCCCGAAATGCAATTCGATTCAACCTCAGGGGAGCTGCTCGTCGTTGACACGGACCGCAGCGGCCGGCGGGGCAACGATGCGGCGAGTTACTGGCTGAAAATGTACGACGGCAAGACTCTGCGCTTGAAACGGGAGATCCAGACGCCGGTGCGCCCGATGTATGCCGGGTTGCCGAATCGTTCCGCAGGCGTGTGCGGCACGGCCTCCGGGCGGTACGTATTTGTGCTGGAACTCTGCAAGCATCCGGAGCGGGTGGCGTATCGCATGCGGGTAAACCGCTATGATCGCAGCCTGGATATCCTCGAGCAAGGCGCCCCGTCCATCGACTCCTGTGTCATCGATTTCGGAAACATGGATGCCTCCGATAACGAAATTTATTTTCATCTTTGCTGCGAGGAGCCCAATACCGTCGCATTTGGGAAATTCGATACGCCTGATGTCGAGTTCGTGAGAATGACCGAGCTTGCTTCCCGCACGTACGCGCTTCAGGAGACCTGCGGCGGGTGGCTCGATCGTGATAGTCAGTCCATATTCTGCACCACTCGACAAGGCTGGATCTATCGTGCGCGCCGGCCGCCTGCGGCAACATCGCTGTGGATGAAGTTGCCGATAACCTCTCCCCGCAGCGTTCCTCTGAAGCACATCCACGGCTCGCAGGGAAGGCTGTATGTGGGTGTTGCCAAGGATGATCTCGAGCGGGGTCTGAGTGTCGCGTCGGAAGTGTGGGAGGTGTCGATTGAGGACGCGGCGGTGTTGCGAGTCATCAGCTTGCCCTCGCCGGTGATCAATTTCGTAACCACTGCGGCTCCCCCGCTGCTGATCGGAATTGATCCTTATCTGCGTGCGCTGTATTTCGTCGATCTCAAATCCGGCAAGCTCGTGGACGAACTGCACGATTTCGGGACCATGCCGGCGGAGATTCAGCTTATTCCTTGAGGGCATGTAGGAAGGTGTACGAACGGAATCCTTATCGAGGGTGAGGCCATGGTGCGACTCCTTGCATTCTTGCTGGTGCTGATAGTGAATTGCGCCGTTGGGCCGGCTGAAGCCGAACCGGAACCGCTGCGGGCCTACCTCAGCGTGTTCCAGTCGGGTCAAGTGATCGTTGCCAAAGCGGCAAACGGTGCCGTGATTCGCAGGATTCCCGTGAAGGATCGCGACGGAATTGCCGCGATCGCGGTGAGCCATGCCGGTGATTCGCTGTTTGTCGTCGACGACTCCTTGCATTCGCGCTTGAGGGTATTCGATACGAAGACGTTCTCGGTGCTGAAGGAGGAACATTTCGAGGATCGTGTGTTGAATTTCAGCGATTACAAATTGATGCACCTGTCCGCTGACGGGCATTGGTTGTTTCTCTACACCTACAGCTATCCTGGGAACAAATCGGGTATTCGCGTTTTCGATGCGCGGCATCTCGAACTATTGCCGTCCGAAATAACCGGCCTGGCTTGTTCGAGGCCGCTGTTGGCGAGCGCCGCAAGCGGAAGCGTCTTCGCGCTCTGCCCGGGAAGGATCCAAGAGTTGTCGCCGCCGACCGGCGGCGCCGCAAATTTCACATCAGGTGCGGGTGTCGCTCATCAATTGACGGAAATTAGTGCGGCGGCGGCAACCTCGGATGGGCACCATCTCTATATCGTTGGAACCGCCGATGCGAACGTCGGCTGGCAGCTGGTTCAGTGGGACATCGGTGGCGTTGAGACAGCGCGGCGAGACCTTTCGGCCATGTTGGACGTCCAGCCGAATGCCTTGGGCGGCTACCGCACGTCGTGGCTGGGAGTTTCGTCCAGCTCGCGAATGCTGGCTTTGGTTCTCGACTCGGACCTCTGGCTGATCGATCGAGATACCCTCCGGGTGAGCGCCCATGATCAGTTGCCGTCACCTGCACTCGCGGCCTGCATGTTTCCCGATGGCGACAGCGTGCTCACCCTTCATTCGGCACAGCGGGCAAACGAGGTCCGCTTGGGCGTCCGATCCCTGGCCACCGGAGCTCACGCACTTGCGGCGATAAGAACAGGGTGGAATAAGGTATCGCCCGCCGCACTTGCGGCCGGCCCGTGACGATGGTGCACTCGGCGGCGCTCAAAGGTTTTGGCAATGCGGCGCAGGCCTATGCAAGAGGCCGACCCGACTACCCGGGCGAATTGGCGACGTGGCTGCGCGAGAATCTGGATCTGCAATCGGGCCGCACGGCCATCGATCTCGGAGCCGGCACCGGAAAGTTCACGAGACTCCTGATTCGGACCGGAAGCAAGGTCATTGCCGTCGAGCCGGTGGCTGCGATGCGCGCGGAGCTCGCGGCTTCGCTGCCCGGGGTTCAAGCGGTTGCCGGCACCGCGGAGTCCATGGGCCTCGGGGACGGCGCCAGCGAGGCGGTCGTCTGCGCAGATCGGCAATTCCGAACGGATCATCGTGGACCGATTCCTGTCGGCCAGCTTCATTGCGGCGCTGGCCGAGATTGAAAGATCGCAGGTGACCCGGGAACTTCGCGATCTGATTTCCTCGCATCCGAAACTGAAGGGCCGTGAGACGATCGCGATGCCTTACGAGACGCGCGCCTACTGCTGCCGCAGGATTTGAACCGTGAAATCAAGGAGCAGTCAAATGAAGCTTCGATTGGATGACCTCAAGATCTCCGTATGCTTGGTGGCCAGCATCGCGTGCGGCTCCCTGCTGACCACGGTCGCCTGTGCCGACGGAGCGCCGCTCGGGGAAAATGCCAACGAAGCGGCAGCGTTGATTCAAGAGATGGTCGGGACGTGGAATGTTCGCCAGCGGATGTGGCCAGGCGCAGCGGCCAAGGCCATCGACCTTCCGCCGGCTATTGCTCATCGGGCCCTGATAGAGAGCTCCATTCTGCAAGAGGTGATGACGCTGGCGCCGGAATCGAGCGAGACCTCCTTCACTCGTGTCGCCTACTTCGAGCACAACGACGTCAATCGACAGAGGGAATATTTTTCCCTGGACACGCGCGCGCCGCAAATGATGAACGAAAGGAGCCGCGCGTCGGATGCTTCAGACAAGTCACCGAATCGAGGCGCATTGACGCTGTATGGCGGCCGATTTGTCGCGCCGCAATGGGGGGAGTCCAAGAACGTGCCATTTCGTTACAGAATCGTCGTCGCCCGCGTCGAAAAAGCGCAGCAAGTGGTGCGCCTATATCTCAAGCCTCAGTCGGGCGCGAATATCAAGGAGTTTTTGGCGTTTGAGTATGTGTACACCCGCAAGGGGTAATTGCGGAATCATAGCTAACGATGCCCCTAACCAGCGTGAAAGCACTATTTTTTGATGTCTTCGGCACGCTCGTCGACTGGCGCAAGGGAGTCGCACGCGAAGCAAAATCCATTTTGAGCCCACTCGGCTATTCCTTGGATTGGCCTGCCTTCGCGGACGCGTGGCGAGAGCAATATCAGCCGGCCATGGAAGAAGTCCGTGTAGGCCGCATTCCATACACGAAGCTCGATGTGCTTCACCGTCAAACGCTACAGAAGATTCTTCCAGGCTTCGATCTTGATAAAATTGGGGAAACGGAACTGGATCAGTTAACCCTGGCGTGGCATCGCCTCGACGCCTGGAGCGACGTTGCCGCGGGCCTCGCGAGACTGCGACGGCGCTTTCTCATGGGTCCTGTATCCAATGGCAACATTGCAATCATGTCGGACCTCGCACGGCGGAATGACTTTCGTTGGGATGCGATATTGGGGGCCGATCTCGCAAGAAACTTCAAACCGAGCGCGGTAGTCTATCTCGCGGCCGCTGATGCCTTTGATCTTAAACCGGGCGAGTGCATGATGTGCGCCTGTCACAGCAGCGATCTCAAAGCCGCCGCAGACAATGGACTCAAGACCGCTTTCATTGCACGGCCCGAGGAACTTCCGGGTGTCAGCGAAACCACGCCTCAACAACCTGTCGATGTCGTTTCTCGTTCGACAGAAGATCTTGCGTCGAAGTTGGGTGCTTGAAGAAGCTCCCCTCCCGAAGCCGGCCGTCTGTAAGCGGGCGCGCGCGTGTCGTCAGCGACTAGGAGACAACGACGACGTCATTCCAACAAGATGCCTTCGGAGGGATCACGCCGTCCGTGTCGGCGGGGAACTCGATAGCCACGGAGACATCGTCGAGAAAAACGCTCTCGATGAGACCATCGCGGCTTAATGTGACGTGAATCGGCTTCCCAGCGGCGGGCAATTCGCTACCGCGATGCACGTCCACCAACCCGCCATCCTTGGGTCCGGAGATTTCGCAACCCGGAAGCCGTGAGCCGGGATCCGTGTATATGTCGAGCGCCCGCGCGGCTAACACGCGTGCGAGCTGCAGCGTAGTGCTCTTGTCAAGAGTCACTTCCAGCTCGTGCAATTGATGGTCTATTGCCAGGGACAGCTTGATCAGCTGCTTGAGCTTCGCGGGATCGCACTGCCAGTCGAGTTCCTCCCGCTGACACGAGAGTTCCCACCACTGCTCTACTCCTTGCGCATTGATCGACCGACTCGTCTCGATCGACGCGTACGCGTTCTCGGGATTCCAACACATCCCGGAAATGAACAGCCGAATCGAGCGGTGCAGGGCGGCACGCGCCGCCGCCGCCACGCGCGATTGATCCTCCCGGTTCAGAGAGTGGCTGGCGCATTTGAGCTCCGCAGCTCCAGCCATTCCAGACACTCCAAGGATCGCCCAGAGCAGGGCGATGACGCACAGCGGCCCGGCAACCCCGCGGCCGACCGGGTCTCCTCGCGCGATGAGTGTCATGCCCTTTTCAATACCGGTTCCCCCGAGGAGCGTGCACATGCACCAAGGTCCGAAGTTGCGATGCTATCCAGTGATCAAGAGTTTTGCTAGATGACCGGGAATTATTCCCGACTCATCGGGGAATTACTCCCTTATGCGAGAAAAAATCCCGGCATTGTCGGGAATTTATCTGGACGAGCTGCCAAGCGCCTCTCTACACTCGAATCCGCTTGGAAATAGGGGTGACTGTGTCTGCGGTCGGGTCACATAAAGCGAAAAAAATCGATCGCGGCCGGTATGCCGGTCGCCACACGCTTTCCCCTTGCTTGCGCGTTGAGGGGGAAACCATTGGCTTACTCGAATCCGATTCTCAAGGTGGGCGCGCTGATTTACTTCACGGCCGCCACTTCGACGAATTTTGCGTGGGCGGCTGATTCGTCGACGGGGCCGTCCAGCAATCCCGCAACCGCCCAGGAACTTCCGCAGGTCACTGTCATTGGCAATACCCCGCTCGGAGGTCTGGGTCTGCCGTTGAATCAAATTCCTTCGAACGTGCAGACCGCCGATAGCAAGGAGATGCAAAGACAGCAGACCTTGGACCTTGCAGACTACTTGAACAACAACTTCAGCGGCGTCAATGCGAGCGAAAGCGCGGACAATCCGTTGCAACTGGACATCAACTACCACGGGTTCACGGCGTCGCCTCTCTTGGGCACCCCTGAAGGCTTGTCGGTCTACGTCGACGGTGTGCGCGTCAATGAGTCATTCGGCGACACCGTGAATTGGGATTTGATTCCGCAATCGGCGATCTCCACCGTGACACTCATGTCCGGGTCCAACCCTGTGTTTGGTCTCAATACCTTGGGCGGTGCGCTCTCCGTCAAGACCAAGAGCGGACATGACAATCCGGGAACGGAGTTCGAAACGTACGGCGGATCGTTCGGACGGCGCTCTTTCGAAGGCGAGACAGGCGGAGAATTCGGCAACTTCGATTATTTCCTCACCGGAGATTACTTCGACGAGACGGGTTGGCGCGATATCTCACCGAGTCGGGCGTATCAGGGATTCGGCAAGGTGGGCTGGCAGAACGACAAGACCGACATCGACTTGAGCTACACCTATGCGGATACCAGCCTCTGGGGCAACGGCGCAACCCCGTTGAGCATGCTCGACTACCGGCGCGAGGCGAGCTACACGCCGGACTTCACGGCGAATCTTCTTGATTTCGTGAACCTCACTGGCACGCAGTTCTTGACGGATAAACTACTGTTGTCCGGGAATGCCTACTATCGCCGTTTGACCACCAGCGTCATCAACGGCAATGTCAACGACAGCTACCTCTCGGATTACACCGGACCGCCCTTCGACTGCTCGGCGTCCTCCGAGAGTCTAGGAGCGTTGACCTACTGCTCACCGGGTCAGAACGCCACATCAACGTTGCTCCAGCGCACCAAAGGTGCCGCTCTACAGCTCACCGATTCTCAGGATCTATTTGGCTGGACCAATCAGGCCGTTCTCGGCGCGGACTACAGCGACTCGGACGACACATTTTCCGAGGCGTATCAGTACGGAGGACTAAGCCCGGATCGATCGCTCATTTATGAAACGAGCCCGTTCAACGATGAAACCGTCATTTCGCTCGCGGGAGGCAACAAGATTTATGGGGTCTATCTGACCGACACGCTCTCGCCGAGCAAGCTATTACATTTCACGGCCTCGGTCCGCTATAACAGAAACACCGAGACGCTCGGCGGCTATAGCATCGACACGGACATCGGCGATTTCGGCGCCGGGTTCAATCAGGCGACCACCTTGACGGGCGATCACACGTTCAGCCGGGTGAATCCGGCTTTCGGCTTTACTGTGACGCCGACCGATGCGATGACTTTCTATGCCAACTACAACGAAGCGAGCCGCGCGCCGACGGTCATCGAACTCGGCTGCGCCAATCCCGCCGCGCCCTGCGGATTGCCGAATGACTTTGCAAGCGATCCGGATTTGCAGCAAGTAGTGGCTCGCACGGTTGAAGTAGGAGCACGCGGTAATCTTCCCGATGAACGGTTGGTGTGGAGCGCCGATGTGTTCCACACCATCAATAGCAACGACATCCAGTTCGTTGCGACCGCCACCAACGCCGGCTACTTTGATAACGTCGGCAATACGCGCCGGCAGGGCCTTGACTTGTCGCTTGGCGGCAAGGAGGGCGGGTTCAACTGGCACGTTACGTACAGCTTCGTCGACGCGACCTTCCAATCGAATTTTGAGGTCAGCGCCGCATCGAACAGTACCGCCGATGCCGGCGGCAACATCCTCGTGCAGCCGGGCGATCGGATTCCCTTGATTCCCAAGCATACGGGCCGGCTGGTGCTCGACTACGATCTCACCCCGCAATGGAATATTGGAGGCAACGTCATCGCAACCTCCGGTTCTTACCTGCATGGAGATGAGAATAACGCCAATCAGGCGGGCGGCACCAATGCCGCGGGCGTTTATGTCTCGGGAAGCGGCTGGATTTCCGGGTACACGGTGGTCAACCTGCAAAGCACGTATCACATTACCAAGCAGGCCGAGATCTTTGCGCGCCTCATCAACCTGTTCGATAAGCGGTACGCCACGGCTGGATTCCTGACCAGCAGCTCGTTCAATCCAAACGGCAGTTTCATTCCCAATCCCAATGATTGGCCCAATGAGAACGCGGTGTCGCCGGCGGCGCCGCGCGCGATTTGGGTCGGAGTAAGAGTGAAATGGGAGTAAGTGGTTCGGTCCTGGTCATGCCGCCGCAAATACGGCTTCCGCGGGCCAGCAGTCCTCCGCCAACTTGCCCGGGGCAATACCGCATTTCAATGGAAAGTTACACAGGCGACATCTTCATGGGCTGTTGGGGGCACAGGACTGATTGATAGCGTCATTGCCCTACCGCACGGCCGGCCGTGCGCGAGCCAACCTCGAGAATCAGCGAATCCTCAGGGCACCGGCCGCGCCGTTTCCATCGTCTGCGGACTGCACTTGAAGTTCACTCCCTGCAGCAACCCGACGATTTCCAGGGCTTTGCGGACGCAAAATTTATAGTCATGTCCGGAACTCCACAACGAGCGGGTTTTACCGTCGCGGGTGTAGTCGACGCGGCAGCGTTGCGGTCCGCCGGGAGGCCGGTAAATGCCGATCTGGCGGTCCGAGGTTCCCGGCAGGCGGCAGATGAATTGCTCCTGAGCGGGAGCAGTGGGTGCGGCGGAGGCCGACTGCGCCCGTGCGCCAATCGTCCACAACGACAGGATCGCCATCGAGGCCAATAGCGCGCAGGGACTTAGAGGCGCTTGCATGAAGGATTGCCGCGGCACCGTCTAGTGCGGTACTTCGATCCAGAAGGGTTTGCCCGGATCCAAGGCCGTGGTCGCATTCGGGCCGTAGCCGATGATCTGAACAACGACGGTTTCATCGCCTCCGGAACCGTCCCAATGGACCGCTTTCGCGGGATGCATCATGAGGCTTCCTGGTTTCAGGGGAACCGCCCGGGCGAGATCGAAGGTTTCGCCCGTGCCCGTGTACCAGGTTCCCTCGAGCACCGTGACGTAGCGCGTGTCGGGGTGCCAGTGCGGCCGATCCATGACGTGCGGCGGAAACTTGGCGCGAACCACGTAGATGCCGGATTTGTTTGGATCGCCCAAAAGAATCGCCTGCTGAGCGCCATGTCCGTCGGGGATGTCCCGCCATTGCACCTCGGCGGGCGTGATGCGGACGAAGTCAGGACTGTCCTTTGCAATGCCGCTCGCAGCGACAGCCAACACCGCGGTGATGATCAGGCAATAGGCAAAGCGGTGATTGGGTTTCATAGAGCGGATCCGGGATTACGATTTGATACGCGGCTTGCCGGTGAAATCGCGTTTCCCGATGGGCAGTCCTTTCCAGCGCAGGATGTCGTAGGCCGTGGTGGCATGGAAATAAAAATTGGGCTGCGAAAAGGAAAGCAGGAAATTCTCCGCGGTGAAGTCCATGCGGCGATCGCGAAACGCAAAGCTCATGTCGCGGCCGACGAAAGCATCCATCTCGGCTGGCTCGATCGCGCCGAGGCCGGCCAGCGCTGCAGAGATCCGCGCCTTGAGTCCCGCAAAATCCTCCGGGGGCGGCGTCATGTCGGGAGCGAAGACTCCGCGTCGCACAGCCTCGATGGCACCCAGCGAGTGCACGGCCGTCGAACTTATTTGATAGGCGAAGGGCAGCATGTCTGCGGCGAGCCGGGCCTGAATGATGTCGGAAGGTGCGATTCCTTTCTCGCCGCAAAAGGTCTCCGCTTTGTGAAGCAGGCCGGAAACTGCCTCCAGGATCTGTCGACAAGACGGCACCGTGGCGGCGTAGAGTGAAAAGGCCATGGCAATTTCTCCGCAGTGGGTCGAGCCGCGAAGTCTAATGGGTTCAGGCGCGGCGGGCCAGGATTTGCGTCAAAAGCGCAGCCGGCTTTTCCAGGCAGCCGCTGGCATTCTGGCCGCACCACAGCGGTGAGAAATCCCCGCTCCCGAGACTTTCCGCGCGGGCGCGCAGCGGCGCGAGCGCGACGCCGGCCAGTGGAAACGCGGGCGCGGCATCGTTGATCGGCCCGAGATCCCGCATGAGCCGATTCACAATCCCGCGGGCGGGCCGCCCGGTAAAGAGATTGGTCACCGCGGTATGACTACTGGACTCGCTCCTGAGCGCAGCTCGATGAACTGCGCTCGTGGTGGCCTCGGGACACAAAAGATAGCTGGTTCCAATCTGCACACCGGCGGCGCCCAAAGACTTCGCCGCCGCGATGCCGTTGCTATCGGAGATGCCGCCGGCCGCGATGACGGGCACGTCAACCGCCGCGATCACCCGCGGCAAGAGCGCAAATATTCCCACTTGACTCGAGAGATCCGCCGACAGAAACATGCCTCGATGACCGCCTGCTTCGAATCCCTGGGCGATGATCGCGTCGGCACCGTGCCTCTCGAGCCAGCATGCCTCTTCCACCGTGGTCGCCGAAGAGAGGACCTTCGAGCCCCAGGCCTTGACACGCGCCATGAGGCTCGAGGATGGCAGCCCAAAATGAAAACTGACGACCGGCGGCCTGAATCTTTCCAAGACATCGGCTGCCTCGCGGCCAAACGGAACTCGTTGCGGCGTCGCGGGTGCGTGAGCGGGGTCCATGCCATAGGCCTTGTAGTAAGGCTCAAGGAGCGCTCGCCACGCGGTATCGCGCTCGTCGTCGGATTCAGGCGCGGCGTGACAGAAAAAATTGACGTTGTACGGCCGCTGGGTCCGGTCGCGAATGGCGGCCAACTCCTTGCCCAAGGAATTGAGGCTCAGCATCGCACAGGGTAGGGAGCCGAGACCGCCGGCGGTGGATACGGCCACCGCCAATTCGCTGTCCTGGACTCCCGCCATCGGCGCCTGAATGAGCGGCAACTCGATGCCCAAGAGTTCCGACAGATCCATCATCCGGGCGATTCCTTCTCGAAGACTTCATCGAATAATTCACGCATTGCCCGCCACGAGCGCCGGTCGGCGGACGCGTGATAGGCGAAGCCCGGAATATTCCAAGCGTCAATGTAACGGTTGGTGAAGCTGTGCCCCACGCCTCCGTAGAGATGCATCTGCCAATCGACTCCCGCCCCGCTCATCTCCGCCGCAAAGGCGTCGCGCTGTGTGGCCGTGATGACCGGATCCTCGTTGCCTTGACAGACGAGCACTTTGCCGCGAATGGAGCGCGCATCTTGCGGCGATGACGTGGCGAGGCCGGCATGAAAGCCGACGGTACACGCGACGTCCGCGCCGCTGCGGGCGAGTTCCAGCACGGCCGTGCCGCCAAAGCAGAAGCCGATCGCGCCGATCCGCGCGCGGTCAACGCCCGGATGCCGTATCAGCAAATCAAGAGCTGCCCCGACTCGCGCCCGCAGCAGCGGGAGATTCGATCGCAGTTCCTGCACGATTGCCTTGGCTTCCTCCAAGGACGGCCGGGGGTCGCCGAAGAGATCGAGCGCGAATGCCACAAACCCGAGCCGGGAGAGCATTTCCGCCCGCTCCTTCGGATGCTCGGTCAAGAAACCGCCTCCCTCGTGCGCCACCAGGATCCCGGGCGACTTTCGGCCGCCGGACCCGTCAGCGAGGAAGCCGGTGAAACGCTTGTCGGCGATGTGGTAGGTGACCGATTGCAGCAAGAGGCGGTCTTTTAATTTGCTTTCACAGGCGCGGGCGGCGGGAGCGTGGCGCCGTCCCATCCCGAAGCGACCATGGGGTTGTGCTGGTGATACTCCGCCGTCAGCCATTTGTCCGCCAACTCCCAGTGGTTCGCCTCCAAGAGATCCTTCATGATGTGATACGCGGCTTGCTTGTTGATGTTCAATTGCGGGTCCGGGCTCTTGAAAAGAGAATCGGGATCGGCGACGCCCGTCACCGGCTCCTGACAGACCGCGGAGCCGGCGACACATAAGGCCGTCAGCGAAATCAACGATGTCAGACGCGCTTTCATACGGACTCCGTGAGCATTCTGGAATGACACGACGGATGAGATCCGTGGATTCATCCTGTTTAGCGCGAGTTTGCGCCTGGTGATGGCGGCCGGTCAAAAAGAGGGCGATGGCCTCCGGCGCTGATACAGGATCCGCTCGCCCGCAAATTCCTGCACAATTGGTCCCATGCACGAAGGCCGGCCGAAAGCACGCAAGAGAGGCATCGGGTGTCTTCCCGGCCTCGCGCTCATTGCGATCGCGAGCGCGGTCGGTTTCGTGCTGATCGAGTTGGCCTTCCAACCGTGGATCTTCGTCGTCGGCGGGCGGGTGCGGCTGTGGCCGGCATGGGCGGGGGAGGGCGTCATACAGTCTCCGACAGGCCCCTATCGAATCTCGGTTTGGTTCTCACCGACACCGTCAGGTTCGCGCATCCTGCCGTCCAGCAGTGTCAAGGGGTCGGGTTATATCTGTACCCCGCTCGGCCAGAGGTATAGCCTGAAAGTGACCGGCGGCGCATCGGGGCGGATTTGGAAAGACATGGACGGCCACGCCTTCAGTCTCTCAGCCTACCACCGGCCTATTTCGTGGTTTAACAACGATCGGCGTCCCCGGCTCAGCTTCTCGGGACGATGGGTGGGGCCGAATCTCGTGATGAGCGACGACGGCAGTATCGCCCACGCCTTCCTTGCCGACGGGAGTTTGAGCCCCGACGCGAGTACTTGGCACCCGAAGACAGGCGCTCTTCCGGTTACGCTGACCGAAACCTCATTGTGGTCTGGGCGCCCGGATTGCTCCAAGTCACTTCGGTAGCTGGCTAGCGCCCCAGCCGCCGCCCAAAGCCTCGATCAGCGCGACGCTCGCCTGCAGCCGGCTCGACAGCACGGTGAGAGCGGTTTCTTCGGCGCTGAGCCGCGTCGTCTGGGCGGTGATTACGCTGCTGTACGGCACCGTACCCGCCTTGTACTGATTCAGTGTGAGCGCTTCGGCTTCCCGAGCTGCCTTCACGGCATCCACTTCAACGACGGCTTGCTGTTCCAGGATCCGCAAAGTGGCGATTTGGTCCTCGACCTGCTGGAAGCCGGACAACACCGTTTGCCGATAGTTGGCGACGCTTGCTTCGTACGCGGCGCGCGCCTGCGCCACCTGTGCCTTGCGCAGTCCGCCGTCGATCAGCGTCTCAGCCAGCGTGGGCCCGAGCGACCAGGTCCGATTCGGCAGGCTGATCAGCTTGGATAACACGCTGCTTGCATATTGATCGGAGCCCGACAGTGTCAGGCTCGGAAAGTAGGCGGCAGTTGCCACCCCGATTTGCGCGTTGGCGGCGGCCATCTTGCGCTCCGCCTGGGCGACGTCCGGACGCCGTTCCAGCAGAGTGGAAGGAACTCCCGCGGGCACCGTCGGAACATCCGCTCTCATCATCACGGGACTCAAGGAGAAGTCGGCGGGCTGCAGGCCGACCAGGACGGCAATGGCATGTTCGAGCAGCGCACGCTGGATTCTCGCATTGATCTGCTGAGCCTGGCTCGAGAGCAGCTGCGCCTCGGCAGTAACGACATCGGCTTTGGCGGCAACGCCGAAGCGATAGCGGCTCTCGGTGATTTTAAGAGAGAGCTGCTCGGCGACGACGGTGTCGTCCAGCAACTTCTGCAGTTGGTCCTGAGCGCGCAGTTCGAAATAATCGGTGGCGAGCGTGCCTTGCGCGGACAGGCGCGCACCGGCGAGCGCCGCGGCGCTCGATTGCGCCGAGGCCTTGTCGCTCTCAACGGTGCGGCGGATTTGGCCCCAGATATCGAGGGTCCAATTGGCGGAGACTCCGACACTGTTGGTCGTAATGGTCTGGCCGCCGGTATTGCCCGTGGTGACGCCGCCGGTGGTGACGGTTTGGCCGCCGCCCGTCGTGACCGTGGTCGCACCGGTGGTGACCCCGCCGAGGCCGCGGCTCGCGCCCCGCATCCGAGACGCGCTCCCGTCCACGGTCGGCCAATAGCCCGCTCGCGCCTGATCCACCAGCGCATTGGCTTGGTCGTAGGCCGCCACGGCCGCCTTTACGTTCTCGTTCGAGATGTCGATCTTCTGTTCCAGCTCATTCAGCGTCGTATCGTTGAAAATCTCCCACCACGGGCCGCGGCTCAGAACATCGTTCGGTTCGCTCGGCTTCCAGCCGTTCTCCTCCTTGTAGCTCGCGGAGGTATCGAATTTCGGCCGCTTGTAGTTCGGACCGACGGCGCACGCGGTCAACAGCGCCAGCGCAACAACCGCACAAAGATAACCGCGGCGGGACATCACGTGCCCGGCTCCGCGTTGCCAAAGCCACCCTCATCGGCCGCGCCGCGATCCGCGTGTTTCGCCGGCGGCAAGGGGGTCTTGAGCTTGAGCCGCTTCCAGTAGCGATGCACGTACAGATAAATCACCGGCGTGGTGTAGACCGTCAGCAATTGGCTGACGATGAGTCCGCCGACGATGGCGATACCCAAGGGCCGGCGCATTTCCGTGCCGTCGCCGTAGGCGACCGCCAGCGGCAGCGCCCCGGCGATGGCGGCACAGGTGGTCATCATGATGGGCCGGAAGCGCAGCGCGCAGGCGTGTGCGATCGCTTGGCGGGGATCCATGCCGAGTTCGCGCTCCGCGTCGAGCGCAAAATCCACCATCATGATGCCGTTCTTCTTCACGATGCCGATCAACAGCAAAATGCCCAAAAAGGCGATGACGCTGAATTCGGTGCCGGTCGCCAGCAACGCGAGCAGCGCGCCCAAACCTGCGGAGGGAAGCGTCGAGAGGATGGTCAACGGCTGACTGTAGCTTTCGTACAGCACGCCTAGTACCACATAGATCGCCGCTATCGCAGCGAGCGCCATCAGCGGGAAGTTGCTGTTGGTATCCTGGAACAGGCGGGCGGTGCCGTAGGTGCCGCCTTGAATGCTGACAGGCACATGGATTTCGCTCATCTTGCGTTGGATGGCGGTGAGCGCCGTGCCGAGCGACTCATTCTCGGGCAGGTTGAACGCAATGGCGGTCGAGACGGACGTGCCGGTGTGGTTGACGCTGACCGGCGTGGTATTCGTGAGAAAGTGGCTGAAGGCCGCGTACGGAACCACCGTTTCCGTCGCCACGCTGACCGCGGAGCCGGTCGACGTATTGCCGCCGCCGCCGGTGGCCAAGGAGTTCGCCGCCAGATTGCGGGCGACGTCCGCGGCGACCGCCGCGGCGCTGGCCGCGGTCGTGGTGGTGGGCACGCCCACTTGCGTGGTGCCGGCCACCGCCTGAGTCGCCTGCGTTCCGCTGACGGCGCCGCCCGAGGTGCTGACGGACAGTTCCTGGAGCACGTCGGGGTGTTGCCAGAATTCCGGCGCCACTTCCATGACCACGTGGTATTGCTGCGGACTGAAGGGATTGTAGATGTTCGAGACCTGCGCCTGCGCAAACGCATCGCCCAAGGCGTTGTCGATTTGAATCTCGGTGAGACCTAAGCGCGATGCGGTGTCGCGATCGACGACGAGGTCAGCCTCGAGGCCCCCGGGCTGCATATCGGAATCCACGTCGGTCACTTCGGGCATGTCCTGCATGGCTTGGCGCAGCTTCTGGGACCAGGCGCGCAGCTCCGTGAGATCGTCGCCGAGCAGGGTGTACTGGTACTGAGAGTTGGCGGAGCGGCCGCCGCCGCGGATATCCTGCACGGACTGCAGGAAGGACGTCACGCCCGTCACGTGCGCGAGCTGGGGCCGTAGGCGCGCGATCACCTGATCCGCCGAGATCTTGCGCACCGACAGCGGCTTCAATGCGACGGTGACATTCGCGGCGGCGCCGCCTCCCCCGCCGGCGGGTCCGAAGCCGCCCGCGCCCACCGAACCCGTCACGGTGTTCACCGCCGGGTCCTGCTGAATGATCTTGGCAACCTCCTGCAGTTTGCCCTTCATCAGCTGAAACGAACTGGTCGCGTCGCCGCGGATGCCGCCCTGCAGTTGACCGGTATCCTGCTGCGGAAAAAATCCCTTCGGAATGATGAAAATCAAAACAATGATCAGCACGATCGTCGCGATGAACAAGGTCAGCATGATGCGCCGATGCTCGAGCGCCCATTCCAAGGTACGCAGATATTCGCGCCGCAGGTTCTCGAAGCCGTTCTCGAAGGCGCGCTCGAAACGCGACGGGTCGCGGCGGCGGCCCGCGCGCTCGAGCAGCAGCGAACACATCATCGGCGTCGTGGTCAACGAAACCACCAGCGAGATCAGTATCGCCACCGACAAGGTCACGGTGAACTCGCGGAATATGAGTCCGACGATTCCCCCGGCGAACATGAAGGGAATGAACACGGCCACCAGCGACAGGCTCATGGACACGACGGTGAAGCCCACTTCTTGCGCGCCGAGCAAGGCGGCGCGCATGCGCGGCATCCCTGCTTCGATGTGGCGGGTGGTGTTCTCCATCACGACGATGGCGTCATCGACGACGAATCCCGTGGCGATGGTGAGCGCCATCAGCGAAAAATTGTCGAGCGTGTAATTGAGAAGGTACATGGCGCCGAAGGTGCCGATCAGCGACACCGGCACCACGAGTGCCGGAATCAACGCGGCGCGGGGGCTGTTGAGAAACAAGTAGACGACCAGAATGACGAATGCCACCGCCAAGAGCAGGGTCTGCTCGACTTGCCGCAGCGAGGCGCGAATCGTGATCGAGCGGTCGAACGACACCACCAGATCGATCTTCGGGTCGATCGAGTCCTTGAGCACCGGCAATTCCGCTTTCACCGCGTCGATCATCTCGATCACGTTGGCGCCGGGCTGCTGATAAATCGTCACGAACACGGCGGGTTTGCCGTTATACAGGCCGTAGGTGCGGATGTTTTCGGTCGCGCCATCCTGCATGTCGAGCACCGTGGCGACATCGCCGAGCCGCACCGTCGCCCCATTGCGGTTGGCGATGATCAAGTTGCGGTACGGAGCCGCGTCGCGCGCGTTGTCGTTGGTGTAGATCTGGTAGTGCAGCTGGTCGGACTCGATCGCACCCTTCGGCGCATTGGCATTGCTGTTGGAAATCGCGGCGCGGACGTCCTGCAGTCCAATGCCATACTTGGAGAGCGACAGAGGATTGATCTCGACCCGCACGGCGGGCAGCGCGCTGCCGTTGACGTTGACGCCGCCGACCCCGTCGATTTGCGACAAGCGCTGCGAAATGACCGCATCGGCCGCATCGTAGATCTGGCCTTGCGTGAGCACGTCGGAGGTCATGGCAATCGCCATCACCGGAAACAATCCGCTGTTGATCTTGCGATACGAGGGATTGCGCGTGAGCGATGACGGCAGGTCGGCGTGCGCGGCGACGATCGCGGCCTGGACGTCGCGGGCCGCACCGTCGATATCGCGGTCCACCCCGAAGGTCAGCTGAATGCTCGTCGTTCCCACGCCGTTCGTCGAGGTCATGTCGTCGACGTCGGCGATGGCTCCCAAATGCCTTTCCAAAGGGGTCGCGACCGTGCTTGCCATTACTTCGGGGCTGGCACCGGGCAACTGCGCGGAAACGAAAATGGCGGGCACGTCGATGCGCGGCAGCGGCGCCACCGGCAGCAGCAGGAAAGCCGCGGCACCGCACAGCGCGACCCCGACCGTCAACAGGGTCGTCGCCACCGGCCGGTGAATGAAGGGAGCCGAGATGTTCATGTGAGAGGTTCGGCGAGCGGCTCGTCGCCGTCCTCGGAGTGCGGCACGGCGCGGAAGCGCGAGGCTACGCGGTCGAACGCCAGGTAGATCACCGGCGTCGTGAACAGCGTCAGTACCTGGCTGACCAAGAGGCCGCCGACGATGCTGATGCCGAGCGGGTGGCGCAGCTCCGATCCCGTGCCCGTGCCGAACATCAAGGGCAATGCGCCGAATATTGCGGCGACCGTGGTCATCAAGATCGGGCGGAACCGCAGCAGGCACGCCTGGTAGATCGCCTCCCGCGGCGGCAAGTGCTGCAAGCGCTGGGCATCGACGGCGAAATCGATCATCAGGATCGCATTCTTCTTGACGATACCGATGAGGAGAATGATGCCGATCAGGGCAATGATGGTGAGGTCATCCCCGGCCAAGATCAACGCGAGCAGGGCGCCGATGCCTGCCGAAGGCAGAGTCGAAAGAATCGTGATGGGATGAATGAAACTCTCGTAGAGGACTCCGAGCACGATGTACATCACCAGCACCGCGGCCACCAGCAGCAGGAGCTCATTGGTCAGGTTGCTGCGGAATGCGAGCGCCGCCCCCTCGAAGGAGGTGCGAATGCTGATCGGCAGCCCGACGGTTTTTTCGGCGTTTTCAATCGCGGTGACGGCGCTGCCCAAGGATGCATCGGGAGCGAGATTGAATGACACGGTGGTCGCCGGAAACTGGGCGAGGTGATTGATGAGCAGCGGCCGGGTTTCCACATCCACCTTGGCGATCGCGGAGAGCGGCACCTGACCTCCGCCCGCCGACGGCACGTAAATCGAAGCCAACGACTCGACGGAGCGGTATTCCTTGGGGTCCGCTTCCAGGATCACCCGATACTGGTTCGATTGCGTGAAAATGGTCGAAACGATGCGCTGGCCGAATGCATCGTAGAGCGCGTTGTCCACCGTGCCCACGCTGATCCCGAGCCGCGCCGCGCTGTCGCGATCAATGGTGATGTAGGCGGCGAGACCGTTGTCTTCCTGGTTGCTGACGACGTCGGCGAGCTCCGGTTGCTGCCGCAGAAGATTGACCAGTTTCGGCGTCCACGTCGACAACGCATCGGCGTCGGCACTTTCGAGCGCAAATTGATACTGGGTGCGGCTCACCGTCGTATCGAGAGTGAGATCCTGCACCGGCTGCATGTAGAGGGTCACTCCGGCGATCCCGGCCGTTTCGCTTTGCAGGCGGCGGATCACTTCGGAGACATTCGAGGAGCGGTCGCCGCGCGGCTTCAAATTGATCAGGAGGCGGCCGCTGTTGATCGTGACGTTGTTGCCGTCCACGCCGATGAAGGACGAGAGGCTCTGCACGTCCCGGTCGGTGAGAATGGCGGCGGCCAGCGCTTGCTGCCGCTCGGCCATGGCGGCGTAGGAGATCGATTCTCCCGCCTCCGACACGCCTTGAATCAAGCCGGTATCCTGGTCGGGGAAGAAGCCTTTCGGGATCAGCACGTAGAGAATGACCGTCAGCACCACCGTCCCCGTCGCCACCCACATCGTGAGGCTCTGATGGTCGAGAACCCAGGTGAGCCGGCGCCCATACCATTCGACCAACGATGCGAACCAGCGGCCCGAATCGGTCTGCGCCTGCGCACCCTGCGGCCGCTGCTTCAGGAGTTTCGCGCATAGCATGGGCACGAGAGTCAGCGACACCACGGCGGAAATCAGAATCGTGACGGCGAGGGTCACCGCGAACTCTCGAAACAGGCGGCCGACCACGTCCTGCATGAACAGGAGCGGGATCAGCACCGCGATCAGCGAGACGGTGAGCGAGATGATGGTGAAGCCGATTTGCCCGGCGCCCTTGAGCGCCGCCTCGAGCGGCGGCATTCCGGTTTCGATGTATCGCGAGATGTTCTCGATCATGACGATGGCGTCGTCGACGACGAAACCGGTGGCAATGGTCAACGCCATCAGCGACAGATTGTTCAGGCTGAAATTCGCCAGGTACATGATGGCAAAGGTGCCGATGATCGACAGCGGAACCGACAGCGAGGGAATGATGGTGGCCGGAACATCGCGCAGAAAAACGTAAATCACCAGCACCACCAGCACCACCGCGAGCGCCAATTCGAATTCAACATCGGTGACCGATGCTCGAATGGTGGTGGTACGGTCCGTGAGCACCGCGACATCCACGCCCGCCGGCATGGCGGCCTGCAGCGTCGGCAGCAGGCCTTTGATTCGGTCGACCGTGTCGACCACGTTGGCGCCCGGCTGGCGCAGCACGTTCATGATCAACGCCGGCGTCGAATTCATCCAGCCGCCGAGCTTGGCGTTTTCCGCGCCGGAGACCAAGGTGGCCACATCCCGCAGCCGCACCGGCGCCGAGTTCTTGTAGGCGATGACGATGTTGCCGTAGTCGTCCGCATTGCGGATCTGATCGTTGGTGTTGACGGTGTAGGCGCTGGTCGGACCGTCGAGTGTCCCTTTCGGACCGTTTTGGTTGGCATTGCTGATGGTGGTGCGCAAATCGTCGATATTCAGGCCGTAGGCGGCCAGGGCGCGCGGGTTGACGACGACGCGCACCGCCGGGCGCTGGCCGCCGCTGATGCTGACGACTCCCACGCCCTTCAACTGAGAGATTTTCTGAGCGATGCGTGTATCGACCAGATCCTCGACCTCGGTGAGCGGCATCACGTTCGAGGTAATGCCCAGAGTCAGCACCGGCGCATCCGCCGGATTCACCTTGGCATAGATCGGCGGCGCCGGCAGGTCCTGGGGCAGGAGATTCTGCGCGGCGCTGATGGCCGCTTGCACTTCCTGTTCGGCGACATCGATGGCGAGCGCCAAACTGAACTGCAGAGTGATCACCGACGCGCCCCCGGAACTCGTGGAGGACATTTCATCCAGTCCGGGCATCTGACCGAACTGCTTTTCCAAGGGCGCGGTGATGGCCGATGTGATGACCTCCGGGCTTGCGCCGGGATAAAAGGTCTGCACCTGGATGGTCGGATAGGCGACCTCGGGCAGCGCCGACAGCGGCAGCTGCTTATAGGCGATGGCACCCACGATCAGTATCGCAACCATCAACAAAGTGGTTGCGACGGGACGCAGGATGAAGATGCGCGATGGGTTCATTGCGGGTTGGCATGCGCGTGTTTGCGGTGCTGGCCATTGGGGGCGCCTGCACCCTTCTTCGCGGCAGCCGGTGCCGCCGCGGGCGCCGCGGCGTTTTGCGGCAATTGCACTTTTGCCCCATCCCGCAACCGATCACCGCCTTCCGTGACCACCATCTCGCCGGCGGCAAGCCCCTGGGTGACGGCGGCGCGTTCTCCGTCGACGACGCCGAGCGTGATGGGCCGCACCGTCACCGTACTGTCGGCATTGACGATATACACAAAAGTGGTCACGACGCCGTTGGGCGCGCCGCGCCGGACCGCGGAGTTCGGCATGATGATCTGGTTCTTGAGCACTTCTTGCAGCAGCTGGATGTTCACGAACTGGTTCGGGAAAAGCACTCCGTCCGCATTCTCGAACGAGGCTCGCAGTTTCACCGTGCCGGTGGTCGTGTCGATTTGATTGTCGAGCGTCAAGAGCTTGCCGCCGGCGAGCTTGGCGCTGTTGGTGCGGTCGTACGCGTCGACCTCCAGCGTGTTGCCATCGTGCACCTGCTTGGCGAGCGCCGGGACATCGTCTTCCGGGACCGGAAAGATGACGGTGATCGGCTGTACCTGATTGACCACCACGATGCCGTTCGCATCGCCGGGCGTCACGTAATTTCCCTGGTCGACTTGGCGGAGTCCGACCCGGCCGTTGACCGGCGAAACGATGCGCGTGTAGATGAGATTCACCTTCGCGGTCTGCAGCTGACCCTGGTCCGATTCGATGGTTCCCTCGTATTGGTCCACCAGCGCGCGCTGCGTATCGAGTTGCTGCACGGCGATCGAGTCCTCTTTGACGAGCCCCTCGTAGCGCTTCAAGTCCAGTTTGGCGTCGGCCAGCAGCGCCTGATCGCGGCGCAGGTTGCCCTCCATCTGTTGCACCGCTGCTTCATAGGGACGCGGATCGATTTGCGCGAGCATCTCCCCTTGATGCACCAGCTGTCCTTCCGTGAATGCAATCTTTTGCAGAATTCCGCTGATTTGGGTTTTGACCGTCACGGTGGCGAGAGGAGTGACCGTCCCCAAGGCGGGAATGCGCAATTCGATGTCGCCGGTCGACGCGGTGGCGATCGACACGGGAATCGGACCGCCCTGGCCCCCGGGCCCGCGGCCGGACCCGCCGCCGGGGGCCGCCTGCGATTTGTTCTGGATGTGACGGATGAATAGCACCAGCCCCACGAGCGCCACGACCACCACGGCGGCGATCAGAACAAGGCGCAATCTCTTGGATAATCCACGCGGCGGCGGCGCGGCGGCGCCGAAATCGTCTTGATCGTTTATCACATAGTCACCACAGTCGAGGGATCCGCGCCGACACAAAGCGCGTACTTTACGGTCTTCCGGGCGGCCGCACTACTGGGATAAGGCGGGGCAGGCGCTCCGAAGGGCGCCGCAATAAACCAGCGCAATCTTGAGGTTAAGCGAAAAAGAGGCGGAGAAATGTCTAGAATTGTCTAGAATTGCCGCCGCGTGATGAGTCGCGCGTTGGATTCACCAGCACGGAGAGGTCTGATGAAAGTACTTGGCTCAGCGATTGCGATATTTCTGTTGGCGGCAAGCCTTGCTCAAGTGAAGGCCGCTGCGCCCGCTGCGCCCGCTGCGCCGCCCGCGGCGGCGGCGCCTGCACCGGCTGCGGCTCCCGCACCCGTGAAGCCGCCTGCTGCCAACTGGATTGAAGGCACCAACTACTTTCGAATCGCGGCGCCGCGCCCGACATCGCTGCCTCCGGGCAAGGTCGAAGTGACGGAGGTGTTTTCCTACGCCTGCCCCGCCTGCAATCTGTTTGTGCCGACGATGCACCAGTTGCAGCAGAGCCTGCCCGCCAACGCCGTCGTCGATTACCTTCCCGCATCATTCAATCCCACCGAGGATTGGCCGATGTTTCAGCTCGCGTATTGCACGGCCCAAGCGCTGGGTATCGCCGACAAGTGGCACGATGCGATGTTCGATGCCGTGTGGAATACCGGCGAGCTGGCCGTGATTGATCCCGCGACGAACCGGCCCAAGGGGCGGCTGCCGACCATTGAGGACGCTGCGCGATTCTACGAGAAGCATGCCGGCGTGCCGGCGGCAAAATTCCTGAGCAAGACAGAGGGGGCGGCGTCCTTCGGAGTGGATAGCAAAGTGCGGACTGATGAGGCCCTCCTCGCGGCCTACGGCGTCGATCGCACGCCGACCATCGTCGTCAACGGCAAGTATCGGCTGCACGTGCAGTCGGCCGGCGGCCCCGATCAATTGATCGAACTGGTGAAGTGGTTGGTGGCCAAAGAGAGCCATTAAATGCGTATTCCCGGCGGCCGGCCGCGCGCATGAATACATCGCAGCTGCTCTGGGGACTGCTCTTCAGCTCGATCGGATTCGGATTTTTTCTATACGGCAAGAAGCAGCGCGCGGTGGTCCCGTTGGTGTGCGGGCTGGCGATGATGATCTATCCGTATTTCATTCCGAACGTGCTTGCGCTGGTCGCGATTGGAATCATCCTGGCGGCCGTACCCTATTTCTTTAGATTGTGATCAACCTGCTGCGCAATCATCCGAGAATCTGGATCGCCTTCGGCGTCGGCGTCGTGCTGTTTTTCTTTTTGCCCGTGCATTGGTCGCTGATCAGCCGAATACTGGTCAGCTGGGACTGCGCGGTGATCCTGTTCCTGATGATGATCTATGTGTGGATGGCGGGCATGAGCGCGCAGCAGATCTGCTCACGCTACATCGAGGAGGATTCATCCGCACCGTTCATTCTGGTGATCGTCACGCTCGCGGCGCTGTTGAGCTTGGCCGCCATCGTCGAGCCGCTGGCGACCTTGAAGCAGGTGACCGGCATTGAGCGGATCGCGCACTTCGCGCTCGCCACGCTTACCCTGATCAACTCCTGGCTGCTGGTGCCCACGATCTTCACGACCTATTACGCCGACATGTTCTACAGCGTGGACGCGCAGAATCGGCCGCTGCGCTTTCCGGAGACCGACATGCCGGTGTTCTGGGATTTCGCTTATTTTTCGTTCACCATTGCCGCGGCCTGTCAGACCGCCGACGTGTCGACCACGCGAGCTTCCATTCGCAAGATCGTCGTCGCTCACGAACTGGTTTCATTCCTCTTCAATGCGTCGATACTCGGCTTCGCCATCAATGTGACCGCGGGGCTGATCGGCGGCGGCTGAGCCCTACTTGAGCGGCGTTTTGACGACTTCGCCGCCCTTCATCACGAAGGCAACGGTTTGCAATTGCGTCACATCCGCAAGGGGGTCGCCGGCTACGCCGATGACATCGCCATAGCGGCCGACCGCAAGGGCTCCGACATCGGCCGTGCGGCCGAGCGCCTCGGCCGCGTTGGCGGTCGCGGCCTGAATCGCCTGCAGGGGTGTCATACCCCACTTGACCATGGTCGCAAACTGCCGCGCGTTGTAGCCATTGGGATAAACGCCGGCGTCGGTGCCGAACACCATTTTCACGCCGGCTTTCACCGCCGCCTGGAAAGTCTGGCGCTGTTTGAGGCCGATGGTGCGTTCCTTGTCGAGCGACTCTTGGAAGACGCCGTTCTTCGCGCCTTCGGCGAGTATGTAGTCGTCGTTGTAGATATCCATCGAGAACCAGGTGCCATGCTGCTTCGCCAGGGCAAACGCCTCCTCATCCGCGAGGCTGGCATGTTCGATCGTATCCACCCCGGCGCGTATGGCATCTTTGATGCCGGAGGTCCCGTGAGCGTGAACGGCCACCCGGAGCCCCAGCATGTGCGCCTCGTCGACCAGAGCCTTCATTTCCGCGAGACTGTATTGCTGGCCTCCCACGGTATCCGTCTTGGAGAAAACACCGCCGGTGCCGCAAAACTTGATCACCTCGGCGCCGTACTTGTGCATTTTGCGCACCGCGGCCCGAAGCTCGTCCGGTCCATTCGCCACCTGCGGACTCGGTACGCTCACCGATGGGGGGAATTCGTCCGCGTCGCAATGGCCGCCCGTGGCTCCGATCGCATAGGTGGCAGGCACGATGCGCGGTCCGGGGATGATTCCCTGTTCGATACCCTGCTTGATGGCGACATCGTCGAAGTTGGCGGAGCCCACATTGCGAATGGTGGTAAACCCCGCCTCCAGAGTTTTTTTGGCGCTGGCGACGCCCACCACGGTCCAGAAATTGTCGGTAAACTCAAGCTCCCGGTAGCCGCCATAACGGGGGTCGGACGTGATGTGCGTGTGCATATCGATCAGCCCAGGCAGGAGAGTCATGCCCGGCAGATCGACGCGGCGCGCACCGGCGGGCACCGCGTGGTCCTGCGTGCCCACGGAGCTGATTCGCCCGTCGGTGATGATGATTTGCGGGTGTTCGACCACACGGCCCGCAATGACATCGATCATTCGATCGGCCGTCACCACGACGGTATCCGCGGCCGCCGCGGCGGCCATGCTCAAAAAAAGTGCCGCGGCGGCGGCGCGAGAGCCAGGTAGAAGCGTTTTGCAGAACATTCGGATTCTCTTGTTATGCCGGTGAAGGATCTGAAGCGAGGCAGAAGCTACCACACTTTGGAATCGCTCAAGGACCTCTAGAATGGGACAGCGGATTTCTCTGCGAGCCGGATCGCTCTTGAGCGCCGGCTGTCTGATCGGCGCCGCGGTATGCGCGGCGGATTTCCCGGCCGTGCGCGGCGACCGCGCCAGCGGCTGGCTGCCGCAGTCGCGTTCCGAGGTATTGGCGCGCAATGGAATGGTCGCGGCCAGCCAGCCCTTGGCGGCGCAGGCGGGGCTGCAGGTGTTGAAGGAGGGCGGCAACGCCATTGATGCGGCGGTTGCCACGGCCGCGGTGCTGAATGTCGTCGAGCCCGGCAGCGCCGGCATCGGCGGCGATGTTTTCGTGATCGCATGGCTCGCAAAGGAGAAAAAACTCGTCGCTTTGAACGGCAGCGGACGAGCCCCCGCCGGCGCGACGCCGCAACATCTGGCAGAACGGGGCTACCGGGAGCACATGCCGCTTCACGGCATCGATTCAGTCACGATTCCGGGCGCCGTGGACGCGTGGGATGCGCTGCTCAAGCGCGCCGGGACCCTGACATTCAAGGAGCTGTTGGCGCCCGCGGCAAAACTCGCCGAACAAGGTTTTCCCGTGAGCGAGCGCATCCGCCATGATTGGATCTATGGCGCGGAAGTACTCGCCGCGGATCCGGATTCCGTCAAGACCTATCTGGTCGACGGCAAGCCGCCGGCACTTTATGCCTTATTCCGCAATCCGGATCTGGCGCGTGCGCTGCGCTCGCTGCAATCCGACGGGCGCGACGCGTTCTATAGCGGCGAGGTGGCGGCGGCCATCGTGGCGAAGTCGAACGCTCTCGGCGGCACGATGACGGCCGGTGATCTTGCGGATACTCGAGCCGACTGGGAGCTGCCCATCAGCACGAGTTATCACTCCTATGATGTATTCGAGTTTCCGCCCAATACCCAAGGGTTTGCGGTACTCGAAATGCTGAACATTCTCGAAGTCTGCGCGCCGAAACTCGGCATCGATCTCGCCGCATTGGGCCCGCTCTCGCCGGAGTATTGGCATGTGCTGGTCGAGGCAAAAAAACTTGCCTATGCCGACCTCTATGCATACAACGCGGATCCCGGCTTTGTGCAAATCCCGGTATCCAAGCTCATCTCGAAGTCTTACGCCGCCGAACAGTGTCAACGCATCGACTTGCATCACGCGAGCACGCCCGAGTCTTCCGGTGATCCGGTGGGCGGCACGGTGTATCTCGCGACCGCCGACCGTTGGGGCAACATGGTGTCGTTCATCTTCAGCGTCTACGACACCTTCGGTTCCGGCATCACCGTGCCCGGATACGGATTCGTACTGAACGACCGCGGGGCGCTTTTTTCGCTCGATCCGCACAGCCCCAACCTGATCGCGCCTGCCAAGCGGCCCTTTCATACCCTGTTGCCGGGATTCGTGATGAAGGGAGGACGCCCGCTCACTGCGTTTGGACTCATGGGCGGGGCGCAACAGGCCCAAGGCCACGTACAGGTATTGATCGACATGATCGACTTCGGCGCCAATCCGCAGGCGGCCAGCGATGCAGCCCGCTTCTCGCATGCACAAGCGAGCAATACCCTGGCCTTGGAATCCAATCTCTACCAGCTCATGGGCGCGCGCCTGAAGCAATGGGGCCACCAGGTGATTTCGGCCAACGGCGATGACATGGGCGGTTTCCAGGCCATCTCGTTTCTGCCGTATGCGGCGAGCCCGGTGAGCGTGGCCGGCGCGGATTCGCCGATCGACGGCGTCTACCGCGGGGCTTCCGATCATCGCAAGGACGGCGAAGCCGTGGGTTGGTAGCGGAGTATGAGGTCCCAGGTCGTGGCCATCCTCGAAACTCGAACGGGCGCGCATCTCGCGGAATTGATCGCGCGCCGCGGCGCGACCCCGATGCTGGCGCCCGCCTTGGAAGAGGTGCCGGATATCGATCCGCAGGCAGTGCCGGCGTTGCTGCAGCAATGGCGCTCGAATCCATTCAACATGGTGATATTTCAGACCGGAGTGGGCACCCGCGCCCTGTTTCAAATGACCGACTCCTTGGGCTCGACCGCCGAGATGCTGCGCCTGCTCGAGTCCGCGGTGATCGTCGTTCGCGGCCCAAAACCCGTGGGTGAACTCAACGCGCGCCGGGTGCGCATCGATATTCGGGCGGCCTCTCCCTTCACCACCGACATGGTTCTTCAGGCCGTGGCGGGGATAGCGCTCGAGCAGGCCCGCGTTCTGGTGCAACGCTATGGCGCCGTGAATCGGGAGCTTCGCGATGCATTGGAAGCGCGCGGCGCGACGGTGCAGGAGATCGCCACATACCGTTGGGCGCTTCCCGCGGACACGAAACCTTTGGAACGGCTGCTCGATGCATTGGTGTCTGCCCGAGTCGATGCGGTGGTGTTCACCAGCGCCGTCCAGGTCCAGAATCTTTATACGGTCGCGGCCAGCATGAATCTGGCCGATCGCCTGGCCGATCTCATGAATGGCCTCGTGGTCGCATCGATCGGTCCCGTCTGCTCCAAGGCGCTGATGCTCCACGGCCTGAAGCCGACCTTCGAAGCCAATCCGCCGAAACTGGGGCCGCTGGTCGCGGGACTTTTTGACGCACTGCGCGCCCGCTGATGGCCGGCGCCGCTTAAGCTGTGTCAGCGCAGCGCCGACAGGCAGACGGCTTTTGGGCCGACGACAAGCGGGCGATTTTCCGTATAATTAGGCGTCACGAAAAATGATTGAGGAGTAGCACACGATGGACAGCCGGAACACAGCGGATGCGGCCAAAAACAGGGAAAACGGCCAACCCTTCTTGACCGATGTAAAGGCATTGCGCGAGCGAGCGCGCAAGAACATCGGCGACGGAGCCGTGACAGCCTCCTATGGAGGCGACGTCAAGAAGACGATCGAGATCCTGCAGGCGGTGCTCGCCACGGAGCTCGTCTGCGTGCTTCGCTACACCATGCATGCCGTGGCCGCTACCGGCATCTCCAGCGAAGGCGTGAAGGCTGAATTTGCGCAGCACGCCAAGGAGGAGCAAGACCACGCCATGCAAGTGGCTGAACGCATCAATCAGCTGGGAGGCAAACCCGATTTCAACCCGCAAGGTTTGGCTTCGCGCTCTGCGTCCGAATACGGAACGGCGGAAAATTTGGTGGACATGATCAAGGAGAACTTGATTGCCGAGCGCATCGCCATCGAGCACTATCAGGAACTCGTGCGCTACTTCGGCGACAACGACCCGGGAACGCGCCTCATGATCGCAAGGATCCTCGTAGTCGAGGAAGAGCACGCGAACGACATGCACGACTTGCTGGTGGCCCACGAAGGCCGGCCGATGCTGCCTCGCTAGATCAATTCCCGCTAGATCAATCGCTGGCGCCGACCGACGGCGGATCGCTCGCCGGAAAGGATTCCTGCAGGGCCTCGTCCAAGAGATCTTCTGCATGCTGTCGGTCGGCATGCTCGGGGTGCTTGGCTAAATAATCCGCCGCGTAGGAACATACCGGATTGATGCGCCAACCGGCAGTTCGGGCGGCGTCAATAGCGGCACGCATCAGCTCTCCTGCAATGCCGCGCCCGCCGATCGCCGTGGGTACGCCGGTGTGGGTAATCGTCATCACATCGCCGGAAACCGTATAATCGAGAACGGCGCGCAACCCCTCCACCTCGAGGGTGAAACGGTGCGCGCCGGCGTCATGATTGACTTGGTTAGCTTCGGTCGTGATCGTGCTCCGGCGGATGCTCAGGAGCACGCTCGGCCGGCGGATGCGCAGGAGCGGGAGCCGCATGTGGCGGCGGCGCCGCTTTCACCGCAGGCGCGGCGGGATGAACGGGTTCTTCTTTCGGCGGCGCCGCCTCATGCTCCACCGGCGCCGGCTTCATCGCCGGCTTAGCCGCAACCGGCGGCTTCTCGATTGCCGGTTTCGGCGTGGGCGTCGGCTTTGGCGGCGTGGGCTTCTTCGGCACCGCTGCCTTCTCCTCGGTCACCGGATGCTCGGGGGTTACCGGGTGCTCAGCGGTCACTGCGTGCTCAGGGGTTACGGGGTGTGCAGGAGTTACCGGGTGCGCTGGGGTGACCGGATGCGCGGGTGTCACCGGGTGCGCAGGGGTCGCGGGATGCTCAGCGGTCGCCGGATGCTCGGTCGTCGCCGGTTTTCCACTACTTGAGGCAGGTTTTCCGGCCGGCGGTGGGGTCACCTTGCCGCCAGCCTTCGCGGCGACGACTCCCGCGCCCGAGAATTCGCCCGCTTTCGCGGTCGCTGCGATGGGCGGCTTGCCGCCGTTCGCACTGGCGCGCAATGACGGATTGCTGCGTGCGACCGTCACTTGCTGCACTTGGGCCGAGGTCGGAGGAAGGTGGGTCGCATGCGCGGCGGCCAATTCCGTCGCAGTCGCGTGAGCTTGAACGCCGCCGCTGCCGCCGTTGTAGCTCACTCGAGTGATGCTGACGTTGTTGATGACGGTTTTGTTGTAGACATTGGTGATATGGACGCTGCCGACGTTCACCACCGCGGTGTTGTAGAACAGATGTCCGCCCTGCCAGTAGCCACCCTCGTAGCCGCTGCCGCCATACCCGAAGCCATAATTGACTCCGCCGTAGAATCCGATCTGGGTGCCCCAGTATCCCTGATTGAAAACGAAGGCGCCGCCGCTGTAGCCCCAATATCCCGGTGTCCAAAGATATCCGGGCTGCGGAGCCTCTACCCAGGTTCCCGGCACCCAGAAGTAGTCTTGGTCGTCATCGTTCCAGGACCAATACCCGGGTGTCCACAGATAGCCCTCAGCGGGAATCGCCGGCTGTTCATAGACCGGAAGCTCCGGCGGTGCAAAATTGACCGAAACATCGATCCCGATTTGCGCCATGCTCATAACCGGGAAGACCAGTAAGAGCAGGGCCGGTAATAGCGAAAGCCGCCAGTTTACTTTCATTTCTTCTAGCTCCCAGGGCTTGAGGCACGAACAAAGGATGCATGCCGCGCCCTCGCGCGGACAAAAGAGCGGCGCAAGCATATATGAACGCCGGCTTGTTGGGAGTCGGTTCGCGCCAGCCGTGCGTGTAGGATAACGCTGATGCAGAACGGCGATTCCTTGGTCAAGGAGGCCTACGCCCGCCTCGCCGGATCGGGGAACGACACCCGGATCCCGGCCGCCGCGCAGCTTCTGCTGGCTATTTTCGACGATTTTTACAGCCTGCTGTGCGAATACCCCTATCGAGCCAAGTGCGCCTTCGAAACCGGGGATCCGCACGCATCGATCCGCATCAGCAAGGAACGTCTGGAGCTCTACAGCCGCTACATCGCGGAACATGGACCCCGGATGCGCGCCGCGTTTCCGGCTCTCGCGGATGACTCGAGGACCTGGGACGCGTTGGATCGCCTGTTCGTGGCCATGATTGTCGATCGCTATGAGGCGGACATCGCCTTCAGTTTTGCCCATTCCATGCGCCGCAATATCAGCCATGAGATCTGGCGGCCGGTCGCTTACTCATTTCCTCCTCCGAGCAAGCTGCGCGCATTTTCCATGGCGTCCGTGCACCGGCGCTGGCCGGTGCACGGACGCATCGATGGCGAACTCGTGGCGAGCGCTTTGCAAACGCCCGGATTCTCCGTGCCTTTCAGGGATCTTAAGAGCGACTCCCGGCGCGTCCTCGAACGGCTCGAGCACCTGCTTTACGGGGCTCCCGACGCGCCCTGGCCGCTGGCGCTCGATGTCGTGGAAGCCGGCTTCTTCCGCGATCGGAGCGCCTTCGTCGTCGGCCGGTGGGTGCTCGCCGACGACAGCATCGTGCCGTTCGTCGTGGCTCTGCTCAACAGCCCTACGGGTATCTACGTCGACGCCGTCCTGCACCGCGTCTCCGATATCCACGATCTGTTCAGCTCGGCTCTCGCCAACTTTCACGTCACGACCCGGCTTTACTACCAGACCTGCGTGTTCCTGTTCAGCTTGATGCCGCGGCGCCCCTTGGGGCACCACTATTCCACCATCGGCTTCAACCATGTGGGCAAGGTCGCCATCTTGAACGAAATCGTCGAACAGATGCGGCACAGCGGTCAGCGCTTCCGGCCGTCGCCCGGCGCACCCGGCACGGTTGCTTTCGGGTTTACGTTCGACGCCTGTGCCTACCACTTAAAAGTCATTCGCGACCACCCGACCACGTCGTATAAATGGGGCGAGTTTCCGGGCGTTGCGGCCGTCATAGATAAGTACCGCTTGGTTCATGACATCAACCGCGCGGGCAGCATGTTGGACAATGTGATGTATTTCAAACTCCGGCTGGATCGCGAGATGTTCGATCCGGCGCTGCTCGATGAGCTTTGCCTGCAGTCGGCCGGCAGCGTGCACGTCGAACAAGACGGCGTGTTCTTGCGCTCGCTCATCGTACAAATGAAAATCATCCCGCTGCCGGTGTACTTGGCGAGCGCCGGCGAGTCGGACACCCGAGAGGCCATCATCAGCCTCGGCCATTGCATCCGCAACAATGCCGCGACGAATATCTTCAACAAGGACTTGGATTCGCGAAACTACGGAGTCGGCCGCTACGGGCGGGTGTTTCTTTTCGACTACGATGCCGTCGAGAAGCTGACCGACGTAAAAATCCGCACCAACACCGATCGTGAGCCGGGTGAGGAAGCGGTTCCGGATTGGTTCTTCGAGGACGGCGTGGTCTTCTTGCCCGAAGAACTCGAACACGGCATGCAACTCATGAACCGTTACGCGCGGCGCCTGTTTCGAGAGGAGAATTTCGATCTATTGACCGTTGCGTACTGGGAGAATGTGCAGCAAAAGCTCAAGCGCGGCGAGGTTCCGGAACTCTCGATGTACCCTCGCAGCTGCAAGTTGGGCAGCTGAACTCCGCGCTCCGCTCAGGCGATCGCGGCATCCGGGGGGGCGCGCGGCAGATCGAGTACGAAGGCGGCACCGCGGCCCGGGCCGTCGCTCTCGGCCCGCAAAGACCCGCCGAGTTCCTGGGCTGCGAGCGCGCCCGAGTGCAGGCCGAAGCCGTGGCCGGATTGGCGGGTCGTGAAGCCGTGATTGAAGAGGCGGCCCATGTTTTCAGGCGCTATGCCGACGCCATTGTCGATCACGGAAATGCGCACGCCGCGGGCGCAGCTCTCGATGCGCAAGGTGATCAATTTATCGGAGCGTCCCGATTCATCGCATGCATATTTGGCATTGCGGATCAGGTTCACGAGAATCTGCAGCACCTTGTGCTTGTCGACGGTAATCGGCGGCAGGGGGGTGAATTCACGCTTGAGCGTCACTCCATGGCGCGCAAATGCGCCGGCGTTCAGGCGCAAGCTGTCCTCCACGAGGTCGACCACCTCGACGACCTCCGTAACGCCGCAGAGCTTGGCGTAGTTCTGCTGCATGGCCACAGTATCTTTGATGTGTTCGAGATTTTCGCGCAGCCCGGCCAATTCCTCCAGGGTCATTCGCTGATCGGTCAGCAGCTGTTCGCCAAGCGCCGCGAGATACTGCGGTATGCGTTTTCCCCGCTCGTCTTCGGCGAGGAACTGCCCAACCGCTGCGCCTTGCTCGAGCAGCAGATCGGCAAGGCGGCCGACGCCGCTCGCTTTGGATTGCCGGACGCGCTCGGCAACGAGACTCGCCGAGATATTGACGCTGTTCAGGATATTCCCGACGTTGTGCAAAACGTTGGTGGCGACCTCGGCCATACCCGCCTGCCGCGAAGCGGTCATCAGCTCTTTGTGCACGCGCTCCAGTTCCAATTCCCGGTGCTTCAGTTCCGTCGTGTCCTGAACTACCGCCACGGCACCCAAAGTCTGGCCGCCCGGCCCGATCAGCCGGCGCACGTTCGACAAGGTCGTGCGCGGCGGGGCCGAGCGCGGCGCGACCACGAGCTCGAGATTGCTGATGTTCTCGCCGCGCAGCGCCCTGGCCAATGGGCGGTTCGGCCTTGGAACGGGCGTGACGCCGTCCGCCAGAAAGACGTCCACCGTCAGCGGATACGCGTTCGGCGCTCCGGGCGCGGCGGAATCTTGCGCCTCAATGCAGTAGAGATCGACCGCAGCGCGATTGTAGTGGGTGATGTTCCCAGCGGCATCGCAAACCAGCAGCGCGACAGGCAAATCGATGATCACGGCCTCGAGCAGCGTCTGTTGCTGCAGCAATGCCGCCGCCAGCTCTTTGCGGTGGGTGATGTCGCGCAGATATTCTACGGAGCACTCCGTCGCGGTGCCGTCGCGGACCAGCGCGGTGGTGGTACGGACCCATAGAAAGCTGCCGTCTTTGCGGCGGTAGCGTTTCTCGATGTCGATGACTTCGATTTCGCCGCCCCACAGGCGTTCGAGCTCCGCCGCGGCGGGGGCGGCATCCTCCTCGTGGGTGAGTTCATGGAGCGACTTGCCTGCGAATTCCGCCGCAGTGAAGCCGAGCAGCGAGGAGAACGCCTCGTTCGAGCGCTGGAATCTACCTTCCCGGTCGGCATAAGCGACGCCGATCGGCGCCTGCTCGAAGGTGTTGTGAAACAAGCTTTCCGCTTTGCGCAAATCCCCCCGCGCGACCACCAAGTCGGTGAAGTCGGTGATGATGCCGACGAAGCCGGCAACACCCTGGGCCGGAACGACTTGTTCGGCAATGAAACGGACCGCACCCTCCCCGAGCCGGGTTCGATATTCAAACCTCACCGCGCGCGGATTTCTGCAGAAGTCGTTCCAAGTGTCTTCGATGCGCTGCCGATCGTCCGGATGCACGCCCTGCGCCCAATCATTGGTGCTCTGTTCCGGGGTCAATCCAAATATGCGCCGGTACTCCGCATTGGCATGGCTCAAGGTGCCGGTCGAATCGGAGTGATAGATGGCAACCGGCGCGCTATGCAGCAGCGCGCGCGCGAGCCGGGCGTCGATGTCGGCTGCCGGCGCCGCGGACTGCGGCCGGCAGAGCAGCTCGAGTTCGGCCACGCGGGTGCGCAGTTCGGCTTGAGCGACGCACTGCCGCGCCAGCAACGTGAACGCCGCGCGCTGCTCGGTGGACAGCTGCCGGACGGTGGTCGCATACACGGCGAGCGTGCCCAAGAGATCGCCGCCGGCGGTGCGCAGCGCGCATCCCAAGTACCCGCGGACCGGGAGCGAGCGGAATCGCTCGTCCACGGCGGTGTCCGGCACCTCGAACATCTCCGCGGCGCGCGCCGTGTATTCAAAAAAAGGATCGTGCTCGGTGAAGCGTAGCAGCGGCGCTTCGTCGGCGCCCCACCAGGATTGGCCGGTTCCGAGAAGCACGACCGACGCCAGCGGTGTTTGACATACATTCGCTGCGAGTCTTGCGAGCCCGTCGAATTCCGCGGGCAGAGGCGCGCGCGGAGAAGATTCGGCTGCCGCAGCCTGGGCCGACCCGGCTGCCTGCGGTGCCGAGCCTCCCGTTGGTGCTGAATGTGATGTCGTTCTCATCAAACGGTCCCCTGCCGCTTAAGTCTTGGCAAGCGCCGGTATTGTGGATTATGTGTACAAGCTTCGGCGTGGCGACTGGATCACACGATGGGTGTCCGGAAAAGCGAAGAGCGTCGCAAGTTGCATAGGGTGAGGTATTGTCCGCAGATGACCGCCATCGCGGAGCCGCAAAAACCCGCCGGACCCTGGAACCCGGGCGTCCTCTCGCACGTGCCCAAGGAATTGCGCGGGTCCTGCACCATCTTTCGGCAGGAGAATGTGTTTACCAGCGTCGCCGCGGCCGAAGAGCTGCATGGCCTCACCGGCTTTGCATTGAGCGAACTCGTAGTGTTCCGGCCGGCAAGACTCGCGTTGCATGAGCTTCTCATTCGCGTCACCGCCGATTTTGCGGTGCCGGACGGATCGCGCATCGAGGATCTCGGCATCAACTTCCGCCGGATTGCGAGCCAACTGCTCGCGCGCTATCTCATTCCCGAGATGGACGCCATCGAGCATGCCTTCGGGGAGGCCCGCCGCCAGGTGGCGGACGCCTTGGAGGCAGCAGCGTCCCAGGTTGTGCCCGCATGGGGGGCGCCGGCCAGGGCATCTGCCGCACCCGCGGCCCGTGGACGTGCGCAAGAACTTCTTGCGCGGCTGCGCTCTCGAGGCGGCCGGCCCGCGCGTCCTGTCAATGACCGTGACTGGGGTCTTGCGCAAATCGCCGACTGTGAGCGCGCGGCAAGCGTGAGCCTCGATATGCTGCAAAGGCTCAGCTTTCAGACGCTCGCGCGAGTCTTGTCGGCATTGTTTGCGGCCCGCGGACACGCCTGGGGCACCCGCGATCTGATCGTTTCGCTGGCGCGCGACATCGCCTGCAATACATTCGCAAGCGACGCAGTCGGCCGGGCGATCGAGCCTCTGTTGCGCCGCGCGGTACTTAATGAGGGCTACGGCCTATTGCCGCGCCAGGACCGGCCGGTCGTCATCAACACCAAAGGCGCTTCGGCTTCCGGCAAGAGCACCTTGCGGCCATTGCAGAAAACTCTGGCGGGCGACATGGGCCTCTGCTGGAGCGATTTCGCCTTGATCAGCCCTGACATTTGGCGCAAACAGCTGCTCGACTACGGCACGCTCGGAGCATCCTATAAGTATGCCGGCGCGTTTACGGCCGAAGAGTTGCAGATTGTCGATCAAAAGCTGGACCGATACATGGCGCGAAAGCACCGCAGCGGGGGCATGTCCCACCTCTTGATCGATCGATTCCGCTTCGACAGCTTCGCGCCGGATTCGGATGAGGAGGGCAGCAATTTATTGACGCGTTTTGCCCAGACGGCGTACTTGTTCTTCTTGATCACGCCGCCTGAACTTCTGGTGGAGCGCGCCTGGAATCGCGGGCTGGAATTCGGACGCTACAAAGCCGTCGACGATACGCTGGCGCACGCGGTGGAGGCGTATAGCGGCATCCCCAATGTCTTTTTCACCTGGGTCCGCCGCAGCGACAAGCGCATCCAATTCGAATTTTTGGACAACACGGTGCCATTCGGACAGCGGCCGCTCACCGTCGCCTTCGGCGACAACGACACCGTCAACGTGCTGGACGTCGCGCGAATGCTCGACATCGACCGCTATGGCCGCCTGTTCGTCGATGCCACGGCTCCTGAACTCCTCTACCGGGACCGGGAATTGCTCGCCGCCGAGCACAACACGGGGTTCTTGCGGCGTTGCGTCGAGGGATTCCGCTGCGTCAACTTCGCCGATCAGAAGAGCGGACACATTTATCTCAAGATGATATCCGGCAGCCCGGTCATGGTGGACGGCGCGGCGATGCAGGCGGCGATCCGTGATCCCGACACATTGGCCGGCGTGCGCGCGGTGGCGCCGCGCGCATTGGGCGGCGAGGCGGCAGGGCCGGCGATGCGGCCGCAATACCTTCGCGGGCGCGATGGTGCGGCGGTGCCCACGCTCGGTCAATGGGGAGACGCGGGCAGGCGCTAACCGAGAAAATCGCAATACCGATCGACGTGTGCGGCGAGGTCGAGCGTGTGCTGCCGCGTGAGACGCTCCGCCAATTCAGTGTCGCGCCGCTCCAGCGCCTCGATAATTTTCAGATGATCGATGATCGAGCGGGCGGCCCGGTCATTTTGTGTAATCGTGGCGCGGCGGATTGCGCGTACATGAATGAGCAGGTTACGGGTCGCATCGACGATGGTCTCTGAACCTCCGAGCGCAATCACCGCCGTATGGAAGGCGATATTGGCATCCGAATATTCGCCCAAATGCTCGGATGGCGGCGAGTTTTGGAACTCGTCGAACAAATGGCGGAGCGTCGCGATGTCGGCGTCCGAGGCATGCAAAGTCGCAAGACGCGCGGCCATGGATTCGAGCGCGGCCCACATCTGTATCATCTCGATCATTTCGCGCTTCGATTTGCGAATGATGTAGATCCCCCGCCGGGGTACGGTGCGTATGAATCCTTCTTGCTCGAGGAGCGACAGCGCTTCGCGTATCGGTGTCCGGCTGACGCCGAGCGCCGTGGTGAGTTGCCGCTCATCCAGACGCAATTCCTGCTTTGGATCGTAGATGTCGGTGTCCGAGATCGCGTTCTTGAGCAGCGCATAGGCCTGATCCCGCAGGCTGGTCGCGTTCAACGGACCCAGTGTCAGCGGCGTAGCGGGAGCGGTGCGCTGAACCAGTTTCGAAATGCTGTTCATTGATCCCCGGATGCGAATGCTAGGGAAACCCCGAACGACGCATATTGCATGATCACTCCCTGTGAGAGAACCATCCCCTGTGAGAGGACCATCTTGCCGCTACATTCCATGTTTGCAGATATCAAGTATATATGGCAGCTCTCGCCGCTAAACGGGTAAATACGGCCGTAAACCGCGCGTAGGTGCTTCCTTGAACTCTGAAACTCATTCATATATGGTATACCAGAGAAAAGGACGGGCTGGGTAGGCCTTCGGCTCGGAGCCGAATAGGTCGTTTTGGGGGTTCCGGTTGGGGTCGGGTTTGCGTGTGCGCCGTGGTTTTTGGCGGCTCCGGATCAACACGACCTAAGGATAACCAGATGAGCGCAGAGTTGAGCCAAGAGGTCCCATCCGGTCCGAAGCCGGCTCCGTTTGCGAATCCTTGGGTGCAGTTGATCATCGGGATCATTTGCATGGCGTGCGTGGCCAACTTGCAGTACGGCTGGACGCTGTTCGTCAATCCCATCGATGCCAAGTTCCATTGGGGACGCCCCGCAATCCAGTTTGCGTTCACCCTCTTCGTGCTCATCGAGACCTGGCTGGTTCCGATTGAAGGGTATCTGGTGGACCGTTTCGGGGCGCGCTGGGTGGTGCTCGGCGGCGGGATTTTGGTGGCGCTGGCCTGGTTCATCAATTCCCAGGCGAGTTCACTGGCGGTCCTGTATGTTGCCGCCGCGCTCGGCGGTATCGGCACCGGCTGCGTCTACGGCACCTGCGTCGGCAACGCCCTGAAATGGTTCCCGGGGCGCCGCGGCATCGCCGCCGGCCTCACCGCGGCCGGCTTCGGCGCCGGCGCCGCGCTCACCGTCGTACCGATCTCGAACATGATCAATACCTCGGGCTACAGCCAAGCATTCCTGGTCTTTGGACTCATCCAAGGCGGTATCGTCTTCGTCATGGCGTGGCTGCTGCTGCCGCCGCCCGCGCAGCTTTTGAGCGCCAAGGTCAAGCCCAACCAGACCGCGCACGGTTATACGCCGACCGAAGTGCTGCGCAGCCCCGTTTTCTACGTGCTGTATGCGATGTTCGTTCTGATCGCCGCCGGCGGCCTGACCATGACGGCGTCCATGGCCCCGATTGCCAAGGACTTCAAGATCGAGAAGGTTCCGGTCGAAATCCTAGGCTTTGCGATGCCGGCGCTGGTGTTCGCGATTTCCCTGAACCGCATATTCGATGGGGTGGGCCGGCCGTTCTTCGGCTGGCTGTCCGATCAGATCGGCCGGGAATATACGATGGCGCTGGCCTTCTTCATCGGCGCCGCGGCGCTGTTCACGCTCAGCCGGTCGGGCACCAATCCCGTGGTGTTCGTGCTGGTGACCGCCGTTTATTTCGGCGTTTACGGCGAAATTTTCAGTTTGTTCCCCGCAACCCAGGGCGACACCTTCGGGTCGAAGTTCGCGACAGCCAACGCCGGCATGCTGTACACCGCCAAAGGGGCCGGGGCTCTCTTGGTATTCGTCGCCGCGGATATCCAGAAAGCCTACGGCTGGGGTCCGGTATTTTCCACCGCGATGACGTTCAACATCATCGCGGGGCTGATGGCGCTGTTCGTGCTGAAGCCCATGCGGCTGCGGCACTTCGCGGCAAGCCGCAAAGCATATCCATCATAGAGAGCAGATTTCACGGAGTTGGAGATATATGGCAACCGTAAACCCCGCCTCGACGCAACTGAAGAGCACCACCGCGGACGATACCCTGCAGCGCAAGAGCCGCGACGCCAGCGTGATATCGGGAGGCCACTTGGTGGCCAAGGCGCTCAAGAACGAGGGTGTCGACACGATTTTCACCCTGTGCGGCGGCCACATCATCGACATCTATGACGGCTGCGTCGATGAGGGCATCCGCATCATCGACGTGCGCCACGAGCAGGTCGCGGCGCACGCCGCCGACGGCTACGCGCGCCAGACCGGCAAGCTCGGCTGTGTCGTCACCACCGCGGGACCGGGTTTCACCAATGCGATCACCGGCATCGCCACGGCATTCCGCTCCGAAAGCCCCGTTCTGCACATCGGCGGACAGGGCGCGCTGACGCAGCACAAAATGGGCTCGCTGCAGGATCTGCCGCACGTCGACATCATCACGCCCATCACCAAATTTGCCGCGACGGTCCCTAGCACCGAGCGCGTCGCGGACATGATCTCGATGGCGGCACGCGAAGCTTTCAACGGCGCCCCCGGGCCCTCCTATCTCGAGATTCCGCGCGACGTCCTCGACCGCGAGGTCGATATCGCGAAGGCGGTCATTCCGCGGCCGGGCATGTATCGCGCCTCGACGCGTTCCATCGGAGACCCGCGCGACATCGAAAAATTGGCCGATATTCTGGTGAATGCCGAGCGGCCGGCGATCCTCTATGGACAGCAGGTGTGGAGCGCGCGCGGGCATAACGAGGCGATCGCGCTGCTGCGCGGGCTCGATATTCCCGGTTACTTCAATGGCGCGAGCCGCGGACTGTTGCCGCCGGGCGATCCGCATCACTTCGACCGCACCCGCACTCAGGCGTTCGCGAATGCGGATGTGCTGGTGATCGTCGGCACGCCGTTCGATTTTCGCATGGGCTATGGCAAGCGCATCAGCAAGGATCTCAAGCTGGTGCAGATCGACATGGATTACCGCACCGTCGGCAAGAATCGCGACATCAATTTAGGATTGGTCGGCGATCCGGGCGCAATCTTGGGGGCGCTGCTGCAGGCGGCGTCCGGCCGCATCAAGGGCGACAAGCGGCAGGCGCGCCAGCAATGGCTGAAGCAATTGAGCGAAGGCGAGAGCGCCGCCGCCGAAAAGCTCATGCCGCTCTTCAAGTCGAACAGCGTGCCGATTCATCCCTACCGGGTGGCGTGGGAACTGAACGAGTTCCTGGGCGATGACACCGTGTATATCGGCGACGGCGGCGACGTGGTGACGATTTCTGCGCAGGCGGTGCGCCCGCGCGCTCCCGGACAATGGATGGACCCCGGCGCGCTCGGCTCCTTAGGCGTGGGCACCGGCTTTGCGATAGCGGCCGGTCTTGCGAATCCGTCCAAGGAAATCCTCTGCTACTACGGCGACGGTTCGTTTGGCATGACGGCCTTCGACATGGAGACGGCCAACCGCTTCGGCGTGCCGTATCTCGCGGTCATCGGCAACAATTCGGCGATGAACCAGATCCGCTACGGACAGCTCGCCAAATACGGCGAACAGCGCGGCAACGTCGGCAATCTCTTGGGCGATGTGCCCTTCGGCAAGTTTGCGGAAATGCTCGGCGGCTATGGAGAAGAAGTGCGCGATCCGGGGCAGATCGCCCCGGCCTTGAGGCGCGGGCGCGAGTCGGTGCGGAAACTGCGCCGCTCGGCGGTCATCAACATCTGGGTCGACCCGCGCGAATACGCACCGGGCACCAAGAACCAGACGATGTACAAGTAGCAGTCGGGAACTTAAGGATATGGGAAAAGCATTAGACGGCGTTCGCATACTCGACTTTACGCACGTGCAGTCGGGGCCGACTTGCACTCAGTTGCTCGCCTGGTTCGGCGCCGATGTGATCAAAGTCGAGAAGGCCGGCGCCGGCGATGTCACGCGCGAGCAGCTGCGCGATGTTGCGGACGCCGACAGCCTGTATTTCACGATGCTGAACCATAACAAGCGCTCGGTGACGCTCGACACCAAGAGTGCGGAAGGCAAGAAAGTCCTCGAGAAATTGGTCAAGCACTGCGACGTGTTGGTGGAGAACTTCGCCCCGGGCGCTCTCGATCGCATGGGGTTCACCTGGGAGCGCATCCAGGAACTAAATCCTTGCATGATCGTCGCGTCGGTCAAGGGGTTTGGCCCCGGCCCCTACGAAGACTGCAAGGTCTACGAGAACGTCGCGCAGTGTGCAGGCGGCTCGGCCTCGACCACGGGATTTGACGACGGGCCGCCGCTCGTGACCGGAGCGCAGATCGGCGACAGCGGCACCGGATTGCACTTGGCGCTCGGCATCGTCGCGGCGCTGTACCAGCGCAAGAGCACGGGGCGCGGCCAGAAGGTGCTGTGCGCCATGCAGGACGGCGTGCTCAACCTATGCCGCGTCAAACTGCGCGATCAGCAGCGTCTGGCGCGGACCCGCGTGATGAAGGAATATCCCCAGTATCCGAACGGCAAGTTCGGGAGCTCAGTTCCGCGTGCCGCGAATGCCTCCGGCGGCGGCCAACCGGGCACCATCGTCAAGTGCAAGGGCTGGGAGAGCGACCCGAACGCGTACCTGTACTTCATCGCGCAGGCGCCCGTGTGGAAGGACATCTGCCGGATGATCGGCAAGGAACAATGGCTTACCGATCCCGACTACGCCACCCCGGAGGCCCGCCTGCCGCGCCTGAAAGAGGTGTTCGCAGCGGTCGAGGAATGGACCGTCACCAAGACCAAGTTCGAAGCCATGGATCTGCTCAACGAACACGACATTCCCTGCGGCCCGATCCTGTCGATGGAAGAATTGGCCAACGAACCGTCGCTGCGCGCCAGCGGCACGGTCGTCGAGGTAGATCACCCCAAGCGCGGCAAGTACCTGACCGTGGGCAACCCGATCAAGATGAGCGACAGCCCCACCGACGTAAAGCGCTCGCCGCTGCTCGGTGAACACACCGATCAGGTGCTGACCGAACTCGGCTTCACCGCCGAGGAAGTCAAGGCGCTGCGCCTGAAGAAAGTCATTTGATGGTGCGGTAGCGATAAAGAACTTTTATGCGCGAAAGCGCGTTACGGGGAGTGACACGTGCTTAATTTCAAATTGGCCAAGCCGATGTTGGTTGCGCTGGCGGCCTGCGCCGTCAATTGCGCCGTGGGGAGCAGCGTCTGGGCGGACGACGCCCAAGACAATCAACAGCTCAAGGAGCAGATGCGCATCATGATGCAGCAGATGCAAGAGCTGCAGCAGCAAGTTCAATCCTTGAAGCAGCAACAGCAGCAGCAACAACAGCAGCAGCAGGCGCAGAGCGCGCCGGTCCCGCCGGCCGCGGCCGGTCCGCCGACCAATTTGGCCTCGAATACCGGACCGCAAACGGCCGAGGAGAAGGAACCGTTGCTGCACCAGATCATCAAAGGTTTCTACGGAACGCTCGATGTTTCGTTCGACGAGATGACCAAGGGCATGACCGGCCCCGCGTGGGGATGGAACTGCACCAGCCCCTACACGGACTCCGGGTGCACACACAATCCATCCCCGAAGATCGGTGCGGCGGGCGGCACCGGCCCTGTGGGTCAGGTGGGTTATCAGCCGGAGCTGGGGACGAACAAGTCGGTTCTCGGGTATCACGGGGCGATCCAAATCGGCACCAGCGACACCGATTTCATTTTTCAGATCGAAACGCAGCCGGCCATCACCTCGGCTCCGGGTCTCTACACCTCGTATACCCAGCAGTCGAACGTGGTCAAGGCCTCCATCGGCTATGGCGACAGCTTTGTCGGTATCGGCTCGGCTGACCCCATGAACGACTGGGGCAAGTTGAAGTTCGGCACCACGTATGCTCCCTACAAGAAGTCCACGGATCGGATGAATCCGTTCTCCGGCATGATCGGCGACTACGCGGCGATCATGGGCAACTCCGGCGGAGACAACCGAGTCGAGTTCGGGACCCGCTTGAATGACTCGATCTGGTACGAATCGCCGCACTTCTTCAACGGTGTGTTCAGTTTCGACGCGTTGTTCGCACCCGGCCAGAACCGCACCTACAACAATGTGGTGCAATCCGCCGGAGCGTCGGATTGCAACGGCGGCAACTCCCCGGGCAGCGGCAATCTGCCCATCAATTGCGACGACGGCTCGTTCGGCACCGCCTGGAGCGCCGACTTGAAGTTCGAATTCGGAGGCTTCTACGGAACCGTCGCGTACGAACTGCACAAGGACGTGAACCGCAACAGCGACGGCATTGGTTCCAACAGCCCGTATTACGGCGCGCTGTTCGCTGCCAGCAACAACTGCACGAGCCCGTCACCCTTGCTCGATTGCACTGATTACAACGCCTACGTCGCGGAGTATGGGCAGGCCTACATCAACACCAACGGCTTTACGCCGGAGTTCGCCACCGACGTTGCCAACGAAGGGGCCTTCAAGGTCGGAGTTCAGTACACCTTCGATTTCGGGCTGTCCATCAGCACGATCTACGAATGGCTGTGGCGCTCGCTTCCGGCCGACCTGGAATGGCAGAACGAGCGGCAGCGAGATGGTTGGTGGTTCGCCCTGTCGCAGGACATCGGATCGACCGACAACATCAGCGCGGGTTGGGCGCACGCCGGCGCGACGCCCGGCGACCCGGCCGGTCAGCACAACTATGACCCCATCGCAGGGCCCGACACCGCGGATATGTACACGCTTGCGTGGAAGCATCGTTTCGACAAGCACTTCTATGCGTATCTCGATTGGGCGGACACGCTCAACCACGGCAATTCCCACTACGATCTAGGCGCCGGCGGGCGGGCGTTGACGACGGATTGCCACGACGGCACGAATTATACCGTCACCGACTACTCGAGCGCGGGACCGACCACCTGGGGCGGCGACAAATGTCATCCGGAGGGTGCATCCCTCGGTATGAATTATAAATTCTGAGTGCGGCGGCGGCCCGGCCCGTGACGCAGTTGCGTCTTGGGCCGAGCCGCAGACCCCTGCGCTCGGTGGACGAATCCATTGAAGATAGCGATCGTCGGAGTCGGTGCGATTGGCGGCTACTTGGGAGCGAGGCTCGCACTCGCCGGCGAGGACGTGACCTTCATTGCGCGCGGCGCCAATCTTGAAGCGCTGCGGACGCGCGGCATTCGGCTGGTGATGGCCGACGGCAGCGAGCAGGCCGTTGCGTCCGTCAACGCAACCCAAGATTACGCCGCGGCGGGACCGCACGACATCGTGATCCTCGCAATGAAGGCACATCAAGTGGCGGCGGTTGCCCTCGATGTGCCGAAGCTATTCGGCCCAGGCACTGCGGTGGTGCCGATGCAGAACGGAATTCCCTATTGGTACTTTCACCGGCATGGCGGCGCACTGGCGGGGACCCGCGTCGCGAGCGTCGATCCCGATGGAACGATCGGGGCACAAATCCCCTGCGAACGCGTCATCGGCTGCGTCGTCTATCCGGCGACCGAGCTCGTGTCGCCCGGAGTCATCAAGCACGTCGAGGGAAATCGCTTCCCGGTCGGCGAACCGGACGGGACGGCCAGCGAGCGCGTCACGCGCCTGTCCGAATGCTTGATCAGAGCCGGGTTGCAAGCACCGGTGCTCAGCGACATCCGCGCGGAGATTTGGTTGAAGCTGTGGGGGAATCTTACCTTCAATCCGATCAGCGCGCTGTCGCGCGCGACGCTCGCCGGCATTTGTCAATATCCGTTGAGCCGCGCCCTCGCGCAGGCCATGATGGAGGAGGCCCAGAGCATCGCCACGAAGCTCGGCATCACCTTTCGCGTACCCATCGAGAAGCGCATCGCCGGTGCCGAGCGGGTCGGCCATCATAAGACCTCCATGCTGCAGGATGTCGAGGCCGGGCGCACGCTCGAAATTGATGCGTTGTTGGGGTCCGTCATCGATTTGGCTCGGGCGACCGACACGCCGACGCCGCATTTGGACACGGTGTACGCGCTGGTCAAGCTCCTGGCAAAGAGCCAGGAGGAAGATAGGCAGCGGCGGAGCAATTCGCCATAGTACTCTTGCGGCTCGGTCAATCGTTTCTGACGGGCGCGGGAGGCTAGACATGAACATTCACGAATATCAAGCTAAAGAGATTCTGCGTGCCTACGGCGTCGCGACCCCGCGCGGAATCGCCTGTTTTTCAGTTCCCGAGGCGGATGCCGCGGCGGTTGAGCTCGGCGGAAAGGTCTGGGTGGTGAAGGCGCAGATTCATGCCGGCGGCCGGGGTAAAGGGGGCGGCGTCAAGGTAGCGAAGTCGCTTCAAGAGGTGCACGAGTATGCGTCGCAGATCTTGGGCATGACGCTCGTGACTCACCAAACCGGCCCGCAGGGTCGCCTGGTGAGGCGCCTGTTGGTGGAGGAGGGCGCAGACATCCGCAAGGAGCTCTACGTCGCCATGGTGGTCGACCGCACGTCGCAGCGCGTCGCGCTCATGGCGAGTTCCGAAGGGGGCATGGATATCGAAGATGTCGCGGCCCGCACGCCGGAGAAAATACACCGCGTCGTGATCGATCCCGGCGTGGGATTGACCGACGCTCAGGCCGATAATGTCGCGGGCAAGATCGGCATTCCGCAGTCATCGATGGCGCAGGCGCGCCGGTTCATGCACGGCCTATACCGTGCCTTCGTCGAACGCGATGCGTCTCTAGCCGAGATCAATCCGCTGATCCTCACCGGCGACGGCAGCGTGCTGGCGCTCGACGCCAAGCTCAACTTCGACGACAACGCGCTGTTCCGCCATCCCGAGATTGTCGCCCTGCGCGATCTCGATGAGGAGGATCCCGCCGAGGTCGAGGCGTCCAAGTTCGATTTGTCGTATATCTCGCTGAACGGCAATATCGGCTGTCTCGTGAACGGCGCGGGGCTTGCGATGGCGACCATGGACGCCATAAAACTGTTCGGCGCCGAACCCGCGAATTTTCTTGACGTGGGCGGCGGCGCCACCACGCAGAAAGTGACCGAAGCATTCAAACTGATGCTGAAAAATTTCAAGGTCAAAGGCATCCTGGTCAACATTTTTGGCGGGATCATGCGCTGCGACACCATCGCCGAGGGTGTGATTGCCGCGGCCAAAGAGGTGAAACTCAGTGTTCCCTTGGTGGTTCGCATGCGGGGCACGAACGAGGAATTGGGCCGGCAACTGCTGCGGACATCCGGACTGCCGATCATTTCCGCCGACAATATCGCGGATGCCGCACAAAAGATCGTCGCCGCCGTCGCCGGAAAGTAGGAGCCAGCTGCATGAGTATCCTGATCGACAGGAACACGAGGGTGATGACCCAGGGCATTACCGGCAAGACCGGCGCATTTCATACGCGGCTGTGCCGCGACTACGCCAACGGCAAGGCCTGTTTTGTGGCGGGCGTCAACCCGAATAAGGCCGGAGAGAACTTCGAGGGCATTCCGATTTATGCCGGCGTGAAGGAAGCGAAGGAGCGCACCGGAGCGACGGTGTCGGTGATCTATGTCCCGCCGCCCTTTGCGGCCGGCGCCATCGACGAGGCCGTGGACGCAGACCTCGACCTCGTCATCTGCATTACGGAAGGAGTGCCGGTGCGCGACATGATCGCCACCCGCTACCGCATGCGCGGCAAGAGAACCCTGCTGGTCGGACCCAACTGCCCGGGCGTGATTACACCCGACGAGATCAAGATCGGCATCATGCCGGGGCATATCCACAAGAAAGGGCGCATCGGCGTCGTGTCGCGTTCCGGCACGCTGACCTATGAAGCGGTCGGCCAGTTGATGGACTTGGGGCTCGGCCAATCGACCTGCGTCGGCATCGGCGGCGATCCGGTCAATGGCCTGAAGCACATTGACGTCATGCGATTGTTCAATGCGGATGCCGAAACCGATGCGGTCATCATGGTGGGTGAGATCGGCGGCGACGACGAAGAGGTCTGCGCGCGCTGGATCAAGGATCACATGCAAAAACCGGTGGTCGGTTTCATCGCCGGGGTTACGGCTCCGCCGGGAAAGCGCATGGGGCATGCGGGCGCGATCATTTCCGGGGGAAAGGGCACCGCCGCGGAAAAGCTCGCGGTCATGGAAGAATGCGGCATCAAGGTCACGCGCAACCCCGCGGACATGGGCAAGCTGCTCAAATCAGTGCTGTGAGCGAAACCGCAGGCCCTCCCGGAGCTCAGGCCCTATTGCTGCAAATGTTTCACGCCGCCATCGCTTCGGCGCAGCCGGCCGTGTGCATTCCGCCGCATCTTCCCGCCCCGCCGCGCGGCAAGCTCATCGTCATTGGCGCCGGAAAGGCCTCGGCGGCGATGGCGCGCACCGTGGAGCAGCACTGCGCAAGCCCTCTGTCCGGTTTGGTGGTCACGCGCTACGGCTATGCGGTGCCTTGCGAACGCGTCGAGATCGTCGAGGCCGCGCATCCGGTTCCCGATTCGGCAGGAATGCGCGGCGCCGAGCGAATGCTCGAACTCGTTCGAGGCCTCTCGCCTGACGACCTCGTGCTGTGCTTGATCTCCGGCGGCGGTTCCGCGCTCTTGCCGCTGCCGGCGCCGGGACTGACGCTCGAAATCAAGCAGGCCTTGAGCCGCGCGCTGCTCGCCTCCGGCGCCAGCATCAGCGAACTGAACTGCGTGCGCCGCCACCTTTCGGCCATCAAGGGTGGCCGGCTGGCCGCCGCTTGTTATCCGGCGCACGTGCTCACGCTGTTGATTTCCGATGTGCCCGGCGACCGGCCGATCGACATCGCTTCGGGTCCGACCGTGGCGGATCCAACCACGTGTGCCGATGCGTTGGATATTCTGCGGCGTTACGCTATCGACATGCCGGCGCCGGTGCGCGAGCTCCTGGAAAGCGGCCGCGGCGAATCAATCAAGCCCGGCGACGCGCGCCTGGCGCACGCCGGCGTGCGCATGGCCGCTACGCCGCAAATGGCGCTCGAAGCGGCCGCCGCGGTCGCGCGCCGTGCGGGCATTGCGCCCTACATTCTCGGCGATGCGCTGGAAGGCGAGGCGCGCGATGTGGGTAAAGTGCTGGCCGGCATCGCGGTTCAAGTCGCCGAGCGCGGCCAGCCCGTCGGCGCACCCTGTGTTCTTCTGTCGGGCGGTGAAACCACGGTCACGGTGCGCGGCGACGGGCGGGGCGGACGCAACGTGGAATTCCTCCTGTCGCTCGCCATTGCACTCGACCGCCATCCGCGCATTCACGCGTTGGCGGGCGATACCGACGGTGTCGATGGGCAGGAGGAAATTGCGGGCGCAACCATCGCGCCGGACTCGCTCGCTCGCGCCTGGGCGCAGGGTCTCAGGCCTCAGGACATGCTCGCCAATAACGACGGCCACCGATTCTTCACGGCCCTCGGCGATTCGGTGATCACCGGGCCGACACTCACCAACGTGAATGACTTTCGGGCGATTCTCATCCAGGCGACTACGGCAGGGCGCCGATCTGCAGCTGGTTGATCACGCGTTTCACGCCGGCCACTCGTTTGCTCAGGCGGATCGCGGTTCGCACATCCCACTCGTCAAATACCAATCCTCGCAAGAAGACAACGCCGTTCTGAGTGCTGACGGCCACGTGATAGTCGTAGAAATAGCGATCGTTCTTCATGGCCGCCTCAACCTGCTTGTTGAGTTCGGCATCCGCCGCGGACACCGCGGCGTTGGTCCCCGTGACCACGATTTCGTTGAGCGTCAACAGCGGAAATCCTCCCGCGCCCACGCCCTTCGTGGTTGCCGCCGTTGCGACGGTTATGCCGCAGGCCAACGCGCCGAGCAGCGCGCTCAAGAATACGTGGGAGAGGTATTTTCCGATGTGTAGCGGCATGGTCCTTACCCCCAATGAGTCTTCGATGGCGGCGCTCTTCATGCACGATCTTATCTCAAAAGCCGCCATATATGATATATGAGCATGCGGCCCCCAAATGGGCACGCGCTCCCCTTAAGTGGGCACGCGCCCTCAAACGGACGCGTCGCCGGGAGCTTCGCCGCCGGGTCCATCGAGAAGCATGACCTCGACGATGGCGCCGGAAGCGGCCGGCCCCGCGCCGGCGACGGTGCGAATCAGCGCGTTCGATGCTGCGAACACCGAGACCAAAGATGTGTCCTGATGGTCGAAGGGACGCACCATCAGCCGGGCATCCTCCGCGATGCGCACCCGTGCGCGCCAGTAGCTTTCCTTGTCGCCGCCCGCGCCGAGGTTTCCGTCGAGCACCGCCGGGATGAGACCTGAAGCCGCGCCGCGCGCGAGAAATGCATCGAGCAGTGGGCGCAGGAAAAGATACGCGCAGACAAACGCGGCGGCGGGATTGCCCGGAAGGCCCAGGATGGGCTTTCCATCGAGAGTACCGAACCAAGTCGGCTTGCCGGGACGCACGGCCACTTTCGGCACAGAAATCTTCAGGCCGCGCTGCCCAAGAGCGCGCTTCACAATATCGAAATCGCCCACCGAAGCGCCTCCGACGATGACGCCGAGATCCGCGAATGCCAAGGCCGCGCCGATCGCCGCCGACACGGCTTCGTCGTTGTCCGGACTCGGCGCCGCGTGCACCGGCTGCCCGCCCCAAGCCTCGATCATCGCAGCGAGTCCGAAGGTCACCGAGTCATAAATCTGGTACGGGCCGGCCGGCGTGCCGGGAGCGGCGATCTCGGTGCCGGTCGCGAGCAAGGTAATCCGCGGCACGCGGCGTACTTTGACGGAAGCGATGCCCGCCGCCGCCAGGAGCGCGATGTGCCGGGCATTGAGTCGAGTGCCCGCCTCGATCAGCCGATCGCCGGCGCCAAAGTCGATCGCGGCCTGGCGGATGTTTCTCGCGGGCTTGGCCGAGACATCGATGTCGAGCTGGTCGCCGTCGCGCCGCGTGAACTCTTGGGGAATGACCGAATCGGCTCCCGGCGGAACCGGGGCACCGGTAAAAATCCGCACCGCCTGACCGCGATTCACAGTGCCTTCGTACGCCGAGCCGGCCGCGGACTGACCCACGATCGTGAGGCGGCCGCCGTCGAGATCCGCGGAGCGTACCGCGTAGCCATCCATGGCGGAGGAGCGAAACGGCGGTTGATCGCGCGTCGCTGCGAGCGTCTCGGCGAGCGTCCGGTCGGCCGCGGCGCGCAGCTGCACGGACTCGCTGCCCAGCGCCTGTACGGCACTCTGCATGTGCGCACGTGCCGACTCCACCGTGTCCATCGTGTTCAGACTTCTTGAAAACGCGGAATGAGTTCCACGATCGAACAGGGGCGGTGGCGGCTGTCGAGCTGGCGGCTGATGAGTCGGTCCCAGCCGTCGCGGCAGGCGCCATTCGAGCCGGGCAGCACGTAAATCACCGTGCCGCCGGCGATGCCGGCACAGGCTCGCGATTGCATGGTCGAGACGCCGACCGTCTCATAGGACACCAAATGCCACAGCACCGTGAATCCCTCGAGCTCCTTGTCGAACAGTGCGCGAAAGGCCTCCGGCGAGACATCGCGGCCCGTAAGCCCCGTGCCGCCGGTCGTGACGATGACATCCACCTTAGGATCGGCGATCCAGCGCCGCGCCTGGGTTTGGATGGCCGCAATATCATCTCGCACCAAGGCGCGCTCTTTGAGATCATGCCCGGCCGACGTGATGCGCTCCGCCAATAGATCGCCAGACGTGTCGTTGCTCTGGTCCCGGGAATCGGAGATCGTCATGACGGCGATTCCCAGCCGAGTGAAGGGACGATCAGGGTCGATTTTGCCGCCGGGCATGGATCTAAGGCTCCAATTTATTGCGGACGATGGTGTAGGTCGCTTCACTTTCGGCCGCGCAAGCCGCCAGTAGTTTTTCGAGGTCGGCGGTCGCGGCTTGCGCAAACTCCCGGTCTTTAAGGGCGGGTGCATTGATGTAGACGTTGAGCGCCGCGCTGCGGGCGGCCGCAAAGGCGGCGAGAGCGCCGACGCCGCCGTCGCTGATGACGCCGCGGTACCCGTGCTCGCTGGCGCGGCGCGCCAGAGCGATCACCAGGGCGCATGCGCGAGCGCAGTCGAGCGGCACTTCCGTGGCGCGGCGCAGGCTCGCCTGGATCGCGGTGCTGCGCTCCGTCTTGTCGTGCTCGGAAATCTTGGGGAGCTTATAGGCCGCCATCAGGCTATCGAACGCGGCAACATCCTCGGCCACCATCGCAGTCAAGCGCAGCCGCAGGGCTTCCGATTCGGTGCGTATCGCCTTGAGCTCCGCCTCGGCCGCTTCGTAACCCTTTTTGCCGATGGAGACATTGCACACCATGGACACGAGCGCCGCGCCCATGGCGCCCATGATTGCCGCCGCGCTGCCGCCGCCCGGGGTCGCATCGGGGCCGGCGAGCCGCTCCAGGAATTCATCGATCGAGTGTTGCGTGATCACGGCGAATCGGTGTCCAAGGGTTTACCCCACCATGGTTTTGGCGAGCGCATAGATTTCTTCGGCATCGAGCAACAGGTCGTTCTGTTCGAACAGACGTGCGATGCAGGCACGATGCAAGGCGAGCTTGAGGGCACCGAAGCCGAGCGGCCCGAACAGGATCTTACCGTGGCCGATGGTGCCGCGATCGCCCATGGCCACGCCCTCGATGCCGGCGGGCGGCGAGGCATTCGCGTCGGCCACCAGTTCCAGCGTGGGACTGTCCTGCCATCGCTTCGCCTCCAGCAGCATGATGCCGGCGGCGCCCGTCGCGAGCACGATCTCGGCGCCCTCGATAGCGCTGCCGCGCTCCGCAAGGGTCGGAGCCGCGATGGCTTTTACGTCGGCGCCGAAGCGCGACTTGATCGCGGCGCAGGCGCTTTCGACGACCTCGAGTTTGCGGCCGGTGATCGCCACCGCCGCGCCCTCGCGCGCGAGCAGCGCGGCGGCGCGCTGGCCTACGGGTCCCGTGCCGGCGAGCACCACGGCGCGCTTGCCTTTGAGCGGGCGGCCGAACCCGAGCCAGGCCACCGCCGCGGCCGCGGTGGTGTTGGCGCCATTGCAGTCGAACATCACCGAGACGCGGAATTTGGCAAAAAACTTCTTCCGCACGGCGGCGAGCACCGCCTGACCTTCGGTCACATTGCTGCCGCCGATGAAAAGGGCCGTGTTTTTCTTGTCTTTCGGTCCGCGCGTGAATATCGCGCCTTCGACCAGACCGCCGACATTGGCGGCGGTCACGCCGCCGTAGGCGGTGATGTGATCGGCGCCGCCGTCGTATCCCACGACGTTGTCGAATACGGCGGGCAACGGGTCGATGTCGAATTGGTACAGAAGTTTTTTCACGTTGTTAACCGGCGCGGCGCGATCAAGTCACGAGGTGCTGCGGCTTTCCCGCAGCCCACAGCTCAATGTTGTCGATCAATTGATCGGCGAGGAATTGCATGGCGCCGTCCGAGGCCCACGCGACGTGCGGCGTGAGAATGAAATTGGGACGCCGCACATCGAGCAGCGGATGACCGTTCTTCGGCGGCTCCACCGTCAACACATCGAACCCGGCTCCGGCGATCAGCCCCTGATCGAGCGCTTGGATCAGCGCGGCCTCGTCGACCAGGCCGCCGCGGGCGGTGTTGATGAGCAGCGCATTGCGCTTCATCTTGCGAAACGCCGCCGCGTCGATGAGGTTCTGGGTCGCCGGCAACAGCGGGCAGTGCAGCGAAATCACGTCGGATTCGGCAAGCACCTCAGCATGCGGCGTGAAGGTCACAGCCTCCATCTTAGGCGGCGGGTGATCGGCGAACAATATACGCATGCCGAATGCGCGGCCGATGGCCGCCGTGCCCTGGCCGATCGCGCCCTCGCCGATGATGCCGAGCGTGGCGCCATGGAGGTCGCCGATGTCATGGGTGAAAAAGCAGAATTGATCGGACTTGTTCCAAACGCCGTTTTCGACGTCCTGCCGGTAAGCGAGCAAGTTGCGGCGCAGTGCCAGTATCATCGCAAAGGCATGTTCCGGCACCGTGTGTATCGCATAGTTGCGGATATTGGCCACCGCGATGCCATGCTCCTTGCAATACGCCACGTCGATCACGTCGTAGCCGGTAGCGGCTACCGCGATCATCTTCAATTGCGGCAATTGTTCCAGCGTCGCGGCCCGCAGGGGAACTTTATTGACGATGGCGACAGCCGCCCCGGCCAGACGCGGCACGATTTCAGCGGCAGCCGTCTTTTCATACTCGACGTATTCCGAGGCGCACGAGGGTTTGCGCACCTTCGCCTTGAGCGAAGCGCGGTCGAGGAACACCACACGCTGCGTCATGCGGCGATGTCCGCCTTCGAACCTGCCGCGTGATTGGCGGTCGCCACGTGCGAATGGCTGCGCCAGTAGCTTTGCGCGGCCGCTACGCCGCTGCCCGGCTCGATTTTCACGCCAAGATCGAGCATCGCGAGTTCCGCCCCCGCGATTGCGCCGAGCAGCATGAGTTCATTGAGATCGCCCAAATGGCCGATGCGGAACAGCTTGCCGGCCACTTTGGACAGTCCGGCGCCGAGCGCAAGGTTGTAGCGCTTGAAGGCGCGTGCGATCACTTCCGCGCCATTGACGCCTTCGGGCACCATGATGGCGGAGACGGTATCCGAGTACCACTTGGGCGCGGCCGCGCACAACTTGAGCTTCCAGCCCTCGAACACCGCCGCACGCATGCCGGCGGCGAGGTAGGAGTGGCGATGGAAGACGTTTTCCAGCCCTTCTTCGGCGAGCATCGCCAGCGATTCGCGCAAGCCATACAGCATCGGCACCGAGGGTGTGTAGGGGAAATAACCGGCGGCGTTGGCTTGCACCATGTCGGCGTAATCGAAATAGCAGCGCCGCGAATTCGCGGTCTTGGCCGCTTCGAGCGCTTTTTGGCTGACGCAGGTCGCGCCGAGGCCGGCGGGCAGCATGAGGCCTTTCTGCGAACCCGAGACACAGACATCGACGCCCCACTCGTCCATGCGAAAGTCGATGCTGGCGAGCGCGCTCACCGAGTCCACGAACAAGAGCGCGGGATGCTTGACGCTGTCCATCGCCTGGCGCACGGCGGCCACATCGCTGGTGACGCCGGTGGCGGTCTCGTTTTGGCACACGAGAACGGCCTTGATGCGGTGCTGCTTGTCGGCGCTCAAGGAGGCTAGATAGCGATCGATCGGCGCGCCTTCTCCCCACGGGGTTTCCAGCGTCTCGACCTCGAACCCTAAGCGCGTGCACATATCCACCCACAGATGGCTGAATTGCCCAAAGCGCGAGGCCAAAACTTTATCGCCCGCGTTCAGGCAATTGGTCAACGCCGCTTCCCAACACCCAGTGCCGGAGGATGGAAACAGGATGGGGCTGCCGGTGGTGGTCTTGAATACCGGCTTTAGGCCGTTCAGGCAGGCTCGCGCGAGGTCCGGGAAAATCGGCGAACGGTGATCCTCCATCGCTACCATCATGGCGCGCGTGACACGGTCGGGAACGTTGGTGGGTCCGGGAACGAACAGAAAATTGCGACCAGCCATGACGAACTCCTGTAGAGGTTGGAGGCTTCAGCCCTGATGGGTATGTTAAGAGAACGCAGCGCCGCGGAGTGCCGTTTTAGGGATTGTACCCGCAGAATTCGGGCTATGATATATGAGATATCATAGCGCTAGGGCAGCCCGGCAGCCTCGCGGCGGGACTCGCCGGCGAAGCCTCTGGACAAGGAGAATTAATCAGTGCGAATCGCCATCATCGGACAACAGAAATTCGGCAAGGCGGTCCTCGACGCGTTCAGCGACCGGGGCGATACCGTCGCAGGCGTGTTCTCTGCTCCCGAAAAGCCGGGGAGCGCACCCGATCCGCTGCGAGTCGCCGCCGAGGAGCGTGGTTTGCGCGTGTTTCAACTCCCCTCGCTGAAGGGTGGAGAGGCCGCGCAAGCCCTAAAAGCCCTGGACGTCGATCTCGGCATCATGGCCTACGTGCTGCAGTTCGCTCCCGAAGAGTTCACCGCCATTCCGCGCCAGGGGATGATTCAATTCCACCCGTCTCTGCTGCCTCGTTACCGGGGCCCTAGCTCCATCAATTGGCCGATCATCCGTGGCGACACGCGCACCGGGCTCACCATATTTCGCCCCAGCGACGGCCTCGATGAAGGCCCTGTCCTCTTGCAGAAGGAAACGCCGATCGGTCCCGATGACACCTTAGGCACCGTCTATTTCGAGCGGCTGTTTCCGATGGGTATTGCCGCGCTTCAGGAAGCCGCGGATCTTGTCATGAGCGGACGGGCCACGGGCACGGTGCAGGACGAAGGGCAGGCGAGCTACGAAGGTTGGTGCAGGGACCCCGAAGCGCGGATCAACTGGCACAACCATGTGGATATGGTCTACAACCTCATCCGCGGCTGCAACCCGGCGCCGGCCGCCTGGACGGTATTCAAGGATAAGAAACTGCAGCTATTCGATGCGCGCAAGCACCCGGCGCGGACCTTCTCCGAGGTCAAGGGAAAGATCGGCACCGTCACCCATGTTTCCGATCGAAGCGTGTTCGTGACGGCGCAGGGCGGCCAAATCGAGGTTTTCGCATTGCGCTCCGCAGACGGCAAGAAGCTGAAGGCGGCGGAGTTCTGCGCGGACACGGGTCTCGCCGCGGGCGCCGTGCTCGGCGCGTGACCCGCGCCGTCCTTAGAAAAGACCGACCACCCGGCCCTCGGCATCGATGTCGATGCGGTCGGCGGAAGGCACCTTCGGCAGCCCCGGCATGGTCATGACATCGCCGCAGATCACCACGATGAATTCGGCGCCGGCGGCCAGGCGCACCTCGCGGATACCGACGATATGCCCGCTCGGCGCTCCGCGTGCCGAGGCGTCGGTCGAGAAGGAGTATTGGGTCTTGGCGATGCACACGGGGTAATGCCCGTAACCATCCGCCTGCAGCTTGTCGATCTGCGCCCGGATCTTGGCGTCAGCCGAAATATCCGCGGCGCCGTAGATCTTCGTAGCGACCGCTTTCACCTTGTCCCACAGCGTTTGCTTTTCGTCATAGACGAAGCGGAAGTTCGATTTCCCCTGCTCTATGATCTCGACGACTTTGCGGGCGACGTCGGCGGCGCCGGCGCCGCCTTCGGCCCAATGCCGCGCAAGCACCAGCGGCACGTCGAGGTTCGCCATGGTTTTCGCGAGCAGCGCATGCTCCGCGGCCGTGTCGGCGGTGAAGTGATTGACGGAGACCACGCAGGGCAGGCCGTAGTGCGTGCGCACGTTGTTCACGTGACGCTCCAGATTGGCGATGCCTTTCTCGAGCGCGGCGAGATTTTCCGTATTGATTTGTTTGAGGTCGCAGCCGCCGTGATACTTGAGCGCGCGAATGGTCGCAACGATCACCACCGCCGCCGGACGAAGTCCTGACTTGCGGCACTTGATGTCAATGAACTTCTCAGCGCCCAAGTCGGCGCCGAATCCCGCTTCGGTTACGACGTAGTCAGCGAGCTTTAAAGCTGTAGAGGTCGCAAGCACCGAGTTGCAGCCGTGAGCGATATTGGCAAACGGGCCGCCGTGGATGAAGGCCGGATTGTTCTCGAGCGTCTGCACGAGGTTCGGCTTCAAGGCCTCCTTGAGGAGCACCGTCATGGCCCCTTGCGCGTTCAAGTCGCGGGCGCGAATCGCGGAGAGGTCGCGCCGGTAGCCGATCACGATATTGCCAAGCCGCTGTTTGAGATCAGCGAGACTGCGCGACAGGCAGAAGATCGCCATGACTTCCGACGCCACGACGATATCGAAACCGTCCTCGCGCGGAAATCCGTTGGCGGAGCCGCCGAGACCGACGACGATGTCGCGCAGCGCGCGATCATTCATGTCGACCACGCGCTTCCAAGCGATGCGCCTTACGTCGAATCCGAGTTCGTTGCCATGGTAGATGTGGTTGTCGAGCAGCGCCGACAAGAGATTGTGCGCGAGCCCGATGGCGCTGAAGTCCCCGGTGAAGTGCAGGTTGATGTCCTCCATGGGAACCACCTGAGCGAAACCGCCGCCGGCCGCGCCGCCCTTCATGCCGAAGACCGGCCCCAAGCTCGGTTCGCGCAGGCAGATGACCGCCTTCTTGCCGATCTTATTGAGCGCATCGCCGAGTCCGACCGTGGTCGTGGTCTTGCCCTCGCCCGCGGGCGTGGGGCTCAAGGCGGTCACTAAAATCAGTTTACCGTCGGGTTTGTCTTTGAGACTGTCGATGTAATCGAGTGCGATCTTGGCTTTGTAGTGCCCGTAGTTTTCAACGCTGGCGGCAGGGATGCCGAGGCGGGTGGCGATGTCATTGATCGGCTTCAGGGTCGCGCTTTGGGCGATCTCAATATCGGAACGCACGTTTACTCCCAAGTGACAGTGGAATGCAGCCGCGTTGCGGGCGGCGGGCGGGTGGGCCCGTACTCTTTGTTGATTGCGGCGCGCAATATAGCACGCGACGACACTTTGATATATCAGAGGACTCTAAACCGTCAGGACAATCTTCCCGATATGCGTCGACGCTTCCATGAGCCGGTGGGCCTCGCTCGCCAGAGCCAGCGGGAAGGTCGCATGAATGATGGGCCGCACCCGTCCCACGGATAACAGCGGCCATACATTTCGGCGCACCGCATCAGCAACCGCCGCCTTCTGCGCCACCGTGCGCACCCGCAAGGTCGAACCGGTGAGCGTGAGCCGCTTGCTCATGATGGTGTTCAAATTGATCTCCGCGCGCGCCCCGCCGATCAAGGAAATGACGACCAGCCGGCCCTCGACCGCCGCGGCTTCCAGATTGCGCGCAAGATAGCTGGCGCCGACCATATCCAAGATTACATCGACGCCTTTGCCTCCGGTTTGCTGCCGGATGATCTCGACGAAATCCTCCGTGCGGTAGTCGATTCCACGCGTGGCGCCGAATCGCTCGCAGGCGCGCGCCTTCCCTTCGCTGCCCGCCGTGGCGAACACGCGTGCACCGAAGGCCACCGCCAGTTGTATCGCGGTGGTGCCTATGCCGCTGGTGCCGCCGTGAATCAGCACGGAGTCGCCGGCTTTGCAGCCGCCGCGCTCGAACAGATTGGTCCATACGGTGAAGTAGGTTTCCGGCAGCGCGGCGGCTTCCACCACGGAAAGAGCGCCCGGGATGGGCAGACACAGGGGGGCGGCGGCAACCGCGTACTCGGCATAGCCGCCGCCGGCCAACAGGGCGGTGACCTTGTCGCCCAAGCCTACGCCCGCGACGTTTGGGCCGAGCGCGACGATTTCACCGGCGATTTCGAGGCCGGGTATGTCCGATGCGCCCGGCGGCGGCGGGTAGCGCCCCTGACGCTGCATCACATCGGGCCGGTTGACCCCGGCCGCGCCGACGCGGACCAGCACTTCCCCGCTGCCTGGCTGCGGGACGGGGCGGCGCGCGGCTACGAGCTGCTCCGGTCCGCCGGGAGCCGCGATTTCAATCACTGTCATTTCAACAGGTACGGCCGGCATGGATACTTCCTTTTCGAACCCTTGGGGTCATCCTACCTCATCATGGCAAATGCCCCTGTGCGGCTGTTATTTTCGCAGACTTCTACGCACAATTGCGCGCATGAGATTCTGTGTCTACGGCGCCGGAGCGATTGGCGGCTATTTGGCGGTCGAACTGGCCTTGGCCGGTCATGAGGTGTGTGCCGTCGCGCGCGGCGCGCATCTTGAGGCCATTCGAGCGCACGGGATCAAACTCCTGATCGACAATCGCGAGAAAATCGCCGAGATCGCCGCGAGTGCGGATGCGCGCGATTTTGGAGTGCAAGATGTCGTGATCTGCGCGCTCAAAGCCCACCAGGCCTATGCAAGCGCGCCCTCGTTCGCGCCGCTCTTGGGACCGGCAACGTCCGTGCTGTCGGCAATGAATGGAATTCCGTGGTGGTACTTTTACAAGTCGGGCGGGCGCTTCGACAGCCATCGCTTGGAGTCCGTGGACTTCGGCGGCCGCCAGTGGGACGCGATAGGGCCAGAGCGCATGATCGGCTGTGTCGTCGAACCGGCCTGCGAGGTCGTTGCCCCGGGTGTGATCGTGCATCATGCCTTCAAGCGGTTCATTATCGGCGAACCCGATGGCAGCCGGTCGCAACGCGTGCTGGCGATCGCCGCCGCGCTGACCGAAGCGGGCTTCGACGCACCGGTGCGCGACAACATCCGCTGGAACATTTGGCTCAAGCTCTGGGGCAATGTCTGCTTCAATCCGATCAGCGCCCTGACCGGCGCCACTCTCGACCGTATGATCGGCGAGCCGGGCCTCAACCGCCTGTGTAGAACGATGATGCTGGAGACCAAGGCGGTCAACGAGGCGCTCGGCATTCTGATTCCCGCGGAAATGATGGAGCGCAGGCTGGCGGCGGCGGGCTCCATCGGCGGCCACAAAATGTCGATGCTGCAGGACCTCGAGCGCGGCCGGTCGCTGGAGATCGATGCCCTCGCCACGGCGGTCCAGGAACTCGGCCGGCTGACGGGTGTGCCGACTCCGACGGTCGATATCGTCCTGGCGCTCATTCAGGAGCGTGGCCGCGCCGCAGGGCTGTACACTCCGCTCGGTACTTAGTTCAGTCTAGGACTACCATGACTACCGCCTATATCACTCACGCCGATTGCCTGCGCCATGAGATGGGTGCGGGTCATCCCGAGAGCCCCGCACGCTTGAATTCGATCAACGAGCACATGCGCGCTGCCGGACTGCTCGATGAGCTGCGCTGTCTGGATGCGCCGCTCGCCGCCGCCCTGGACTTGAAGCGAGTGCACCGTTCCTCGTATGTGGATCTGATCTTCGAAAATGCGCCGAGCGAAGGCTATGTGCAGCTCGATCCCGACACCGCCATGAATCCCTACAGCCTGGCCGCCGCGCAGCGCGCGGCCGGTGCGGGGCTCCTGGCGGTGGACGAAGTGATCGCCGGGCGCGCGCGCAACGCGTTCTGCGCGGTGCGTCCCTGCGGCCATCATGCGACGCAGCTGCGCTCGATGGGCTTTTGCATCTTCAACAACATCGGCGTGGCGGCAGCGTATGCGCTGCAAGTCAAAGGTCTCGATCGAGTCGCCATCATCGATTTCGACGTGCATCACGGCAACGGCACGGAAGACATGTTCAGCGTGCCGCAGTGGCGGGAGCGGGTGCTGATGGCGAGTTTTTTCCAGCACCCTTTTTATCCCTACAGCGGCACGGTCAATCCGGCGCCCAACATGATCAACGTGCCGCTTGCCGCCGGCAGCGGCGGTGCGGCAGCGAAGCAGGCGTTCGAGAAGCACTGGCTGCCCGCGCTCGAAGAATTCAAGCCGCAGATGATTCTGATTTCGGCCGGTTTCGATGCTCATCAAGAGGACCTGCTGGGCGGCATGGCATTGGTCGAGGCCGACTATGTCTGGCTGACCCGCGAATTGATGACGCTCGCCGCCCGGCACTCCGAAGAGCGCATCGTTTCAATGCTCGAGGGCGGCTACAACTTGGCGGCGCTCGGCCGCAGCGCCGTGGCGCACGTCGGAGCCTTGAACGCGCAGTGACCTAAGCTTAGCCGGCATCGCCGCCGTGCGGTTCGGGCCGTTTGATCGCGGCGGCGACGGCAGCCGTGGTGGCGGTGGCAGGGGCGGAAGCGGCAGTGGCGGGACTCTTGGAGATGCTGCGCAGCGCCTCGCGCGGCAGCTCATCGAGTGCATCGGCGCCGTGCTGTTTCAGGTAGGCGTTGAGTTTGTCGCGCATGCGCGGCGTCCAGAATTTCGCGATGTGATTGGCGATGCCGGCCACGGCTTCTTCGCGCTTCGGCTCCGAGCGAAAAAAATTGCCGATGTCGTTCGCCATCTGCACCAGGTGCTCCGCATCGCTCATGCCGAATCGCTACTTGGCGACGAAGACATCGGTACCGGCGCTCTTCAACAGCGATTCCTGGGTATCGGTAAACTCGCGGAAGCGCTTCTGCCACTCGGAGGGCTGCGAGACCCGGGTGGCCTGCACGGCAGTCACCTTGTACTCCGGACAGTTGGTGGCCCAGTCTGAGTTCTCGGTGGTGATCACGTTGGCGCCGGACTCGGGGAAGTGAAACGTGGTGTACACCACGCCCGGCTGCACCCGTTCGGTAACTCGCGCGCGCAGCACCGTGTCGCCGGCGCGGCTCGCGATGCCGACCCAGTCGCCTTCCGCGATGCCCCGTTCCTCGGCATCGTGCGGATGGATCTCCAGGCGATCCTCGTCGTGCCACTGGTTGTTCTCGGTACGCCGCGTCTGCGCGCCGACGTTGTACTGGCTCAAGATGCGCCCCGTGGTCAGGATCAGCGGGTACTTCGCATTGACCTTCTCGCTCGTCGGCACGTATTCGGTGATCAGGAATTTGCCCTTGCCGCGCACGAACTCGCCGACGTGCATGGTCGGCGTGCCCTCGGGATGGGCTGCATTGCAGGGCCACTGGATGCTGCCGAGCTGATCGATGCGATCGAAACTCACGCCGGTAAACGTCGGCGTCAAGCGCGCGATCTCATCCATGATCTCCGAGGGATGCGCGTAGTTCATCGGGTAGCCCACTGCATTGGACAAGAGCTGGGTGATTTCCCAATCGGCGTAGCCGCCCTTCGGGTGCATCACCTTGCGCACACGCGAGATACGCCGCTCGGCGTTGGTGAAGGTGCCGTCCTTCTCCAGGAAGGAGGAGCCCGGCAGAAAGACGTGCGCGAATTTCGCCGATTCGTTCAGGAACAGGTCCTGCACGATGATGCACTCCATCGAGGTCAATGCCGAGGTGACGTGCTGGGTGTTCGGGTCCGACTGGGCGATGTCCTCGCCCTCGATGTACAAACCCTTGAAGACCCCATCGAGCGCGGCTTCGAACATGTTCGGAATACGCAGGCCGGGTTCGTTCAGCAACGGGACTCCCCAGGCCGCCTCGAACGACTCGCGTACCGAGTCATCCGACACATGCCGGTAGCCGGGATACTCGTGCGGGAAGGACCCCATGTCGCAGGAACCTTGCACATTGTTCTGGCCGCGCAACGGGTTGATGCCGACGCCTTCGCGCCCGATATTGCCCGTCGCCATGGCGAGGTTCGCAATGCCCATGACCATGGTCGAGCCCTGGCTGTGCTCGGTGACGCCGAGACCGTAGTAAATGGCCCCATTGCCCGCCGTGGCGTACAGGCGTGCCGCCGCGCGCAGTTCGCCGGCAGGCACTCCGGTGACTTCTTGCATCGCTTCGGGGGAATTCTTCGGCAATGCGACGAAGGTGCGCCACTTGGCGAAGGACTCCGCCTCGCAGCGCTCGCGCACGAAATCTTCCTTGACCAGCCCCTCGGTGACGACGACGTGGGCGAGGGAATTGATCAGGGCGACGTTGGTGCCGGGCCGGAGCTTTAAGTGGTGATCCGCTTGAATGTGCGGCGTGCGCACGAGGTCGATGGTGCGCGGATCGGCGACGATCAGGCGTGCCCCCTGGCGCAGGCGGCGCTTCATCTGCGAGGCGAACACCGGATGGCCGTCCGTGGGATTCGCGCCGATCACGAATATCACATCGGCTTTCATCACCGAGTCGAAGTTCTGAGTGCCGGCCGACTCGCCGATGGTGTTCTTCAAGCCGTACCCGGTCGGCGAGTGGCAGACCCGCGCACAGGTGTCGACGTTGTTGTTGCCGAAGCCCGCACGCACCAGCTTCTGCACCAGGTACGTTTCCTCGTTGGTGCAGCGGGAGGAGGTGATGGCGCCGATGGAGTCGCGTCCGTACTTGGTCTGAATGCGCTTCAGTTCGCTCGCCGCATAGCCGATCGCTTCCTCCCACGACACCTCGCGCCAAGGGTCGGAAATATCCTTGCGGATCATCGGCTTCATGATTCGATCGGCGTGCGTCGCATAGCCGATGGCGAAGCGCCCCTTGACGCAGGAGTGCCCGTGATTGGCATGACCGTCTTTGTTCGGCACCATGCGCACCACTTCCTCGCCCTGCATTTCGGCGCGGAACGAGCAGCCCACCCCGCAGTAGGCGCAAGTCGTGATGACGCTGTGCTCGGCCTGACCTTTCTCGATCAGCGACTTCTCCGAAAGCGTGGCGGTGGGACAGGCCTGCACGCAGGCGCCGCAGGACACGCACTCCGAGTCCATGAAGGACACGTCCTGGCTGGCGGCGACCTTGGAATCAAAGCCGCGGGCTTGAATCGTCAGCGCGAAGGTGCCCTGCTGTTCATCGCAGGCGCGCACGCAGCGCGAGCAGACGATGCATTTGCTGGCATCGAAAGTAAAGTAAGGGTTGCTGGTGTCCTTGGGAGCTTCCAGGTGATTGGCGCCCGCATAGCCGTAGCGCACTTCGCGCAGGCCCACCACGCCCGCCATATCCTGCAGCTCGCAATGGCCGTTCGCCGGGCAGGTCAAGCAATCCAAAGGGTGATCGGAGATATAAAGTTCCATGACGCCGCGCCGCACGTCGGCGAGCTGCTTGTTCTGCGTTCGGACCTTCATCCCCTGGGCCACCGGCGTGGTGCACGAGGCCGGCAGTCCCTTCATGCCTTCGATCTGTACCAGGCACAGCCGGCAGGAGCCGAATGCCTCGAGCAGCTCGGTGGCGCAGAGCTTCGGGATCTTGATCTCCGAGAGCGCCGCGGCGCGCATCACCGAAGTGCCCTCGGGTACGGTGACTTCGCGCCCATCGATGGTCAGGGTCACGAGCTTTGCGCTCTCGCGATTCGGGGTACCGTAATCCTGCTCGACAATGGACAACATGGGAAACCTCTCTAAACAAGCATCACGCGGACGCCTGGGCCCGCGTTGATTTGACAAAATCTTCCGGAAAATGATTCAAAGCCGAGAGTACCGGATAGGGCGTCAACCCGCCGAGCGCACACAGCGATCCATAGGTCAAAGTCTCGCACAGATCGCGCAGCAGTACCTCCTGCTCGGCCGCATTCGGTCCCGCCACCAGGCGGTCGATCACTTCCACGCCGCGGGTCGAGCCGATGCGGCAGGGCGTGCACTTGCCGCAGGACTCGATCGCGCAGAATTCCATCGCGTAGCGCGCCTGCGCAGCCATGTCGACGCTGTCGTCGAATACCACGATGCCGCCGTGACCCAGCATCCCCTTGATCGCCGCGAATGCCTCGTAGTCCAACGGCGTGTCGAATTGCGATTCGGGTAAATAGGCCCCCAACGGTCCTCCCACTTGCACGGCGCGAATCGGCCTCCCGCTTAAGCTACCGCCGCCGTACTCATACAGCAACTCGCGCAAGCTTAAGCCGAATGGGATCTCCACCAGGCCGCCGCGCTTCACATTGCCGGCCAATTGCATCGGCAACGTGCCGCGCGAGCGGCCCATGCCGAAGTTCTGATAGTAGGGAGCGCCGCGGTCCAAAATAATCGGCACCGAGGCGAAGGTGATGACGTTGTTGATCACCGTGGGTTTGCCGAAGAGACCGGCGAGCGCCGGCAACGGCGGCTTGAAGCGCACCTGTCCGCGTTTGCCCTCCAAGGACTCGAGCAGGGACGTCTCCTCGCCGCAGATATAGGCGCCCGCCCCAAGGCGGACCTCCAAATCAAAATGCGCGCCGCTGCCCTGAATATTCTCGCCGAGATAGTGCGCCGCGTAGGCCGCCTCGATCGCGGCATCGAGCGCGCGCTTCGCATCCGGATATTCCCAGCGCAAATAAATGTAGCCGCGCGTCGCGCCCGTGGCGATCCCGGCGATGGTCATGCCTTCGATCAGTACGAAGGGATCGCCTTCCATGATCATCCGATCGGAGAAGGTGCCCGAGTCCCCTTCATCGGCGTTGCACACCACGTATTTTTGCGGCCCCGGCGCCCCGAGCACCGTCTTCCATTTGATCCCCGCGGGAAACGCGGCACCGCCGCGGCCGCGCAGCCCCGAGGCGCTTACGCTCGCGACGATATCCTCCGGCTTCTGCTTAAGCGCCGACTTAAGTCCCCGATAGCCCTCATGCGCGAGGTAGTCGCTTATACTTCTGGGATCGGTAATCCCCACCCTTGCAAAGGTGAGGCGCTGCTGTTGCTTCAAATAGGGAATCTCTTCGGTCGGGCCGTGGGCCCTGGGGTGGGGCTGCGCCGCGCCTCCCAAGGTGAACCCGGCCGCGAACAGTCCGGCCACATCCTCGGCGGCCACCGGTCCGTAGGCGTAGCGCCGGCCGTCCACTTCGACCTCCACCAAGGGTTCGAGCCACAATAGGCCCCGCGAGCCGTTGCGCACGAGTTCAATATCGAGCTGCCGCCGCTTGGCTTCGGCCGCAATCTCGCGCGCCGTTTCATCGGCGCCCACGCCCCGCGCAGCGGCATCCAACGGTACGAAAATCTTCAGTGAACTCATGGACTTACGCCTGCTCTCGGGTCTTTGCCACGAGCGCATCGAAGCGCTGCGCCGAGACGCGCCCGTGCAGCTCGGTATCGATCATCAGTGAAGGCCCCAAGGCGCAGTTCCCCAGGCAATACACCGGCTCCAAGCTGACGGCTCCATCGGCCGTCGTGCCGTGAAAATCAATTCCCAGACTGTCCTTGGCATGGGCCTCGAGCGCTGCCGCCCCGAGCGCCTGACAGGCCTCGGCACGGCATAGGTGCACCACGTGCCGGCCGCCGCGATGTTGGCGAAAATAGTGATAGAAACTCAAAACCCCATGTACTTCGGCGATCGATAGATTCAGCTGGCGCGCGATCAAGGGCACGGCGTCCTTGGGTACGAATCCCACGGCCCCTTGCACCGCGTGCAAAATCGGCAACAGGGCCCCCGGCAGCTCCTTGAGGCGCGCGCAGGCGTCCAGTACCGCGGTCCGTTCTTCCGCGCGGAGCGAGGAGGGCGGCTCCACCTTGATCGGGATGACCCGCCGCGGTACAGGGCTGGTCATCTAAGCGCCTCGGCTAGGAGAAATGCTGCTCATATATCACTATATTACCCTGAAACGGTGCCTCTCTGCCCAAGCCAAGTGCGACATATGCTGACAGGAAAGCGCACTGGAAAAGGGCAAATCCGCACCGATATGGCTGCTATGAAAAAAGACATTGTCAGCGTTCATCCGAGCCCGAAAGGCCACTGGGTCGGCGATGGGTTTCCCGTGCGAAGCCTATTCACCTACGACGATCACGGCCGGAACTTGAGTCCTTTTTTGCTGCTGGACTACGCCGGGCCCGCGCAATTTGCAGCCGCGTCGCGCCCGCGCGGCGTCGGCGAACATCCGCACCGGGGCTTCGAGACCGTGACCATCGTCTATGCGGGCGAGGTGGCCCATCGCGATTCCGCCGGCAACGGCGGATTGATCGGCCCCGGAGATGTGCAATGGATGACGGCCGCCTCGGGAATTCTGCATGAGGAGTTTCATTCACCCGAATTCACGCGCCGCGGCGGAGCTTTCGAAGTGGCGCAACTCTGGGTGAACTTGCCGGCCGAGCACAAGATGTCCGCGCCGCGTTACCAAACCATCGTGAGCGCTGACATCCCGGAAGTTGCGCTGCCCGGCGGCGCCGGCGGCGTGCGCATCATCGCGGGAGCCTTCCATGGACAGAGCGGCCCGGCGGTGACTTTCAGCGAACTGAACGTGTGGGATGTGCGCCTCGCCGCCGGCGGCGAGGCCGCGCTCGCGATCCCAGAAGGCCACAACGCCGCGGTGGCGCTGCTGCGCGGTGCCATCACGGTCAACGGCGTCAAGCCCGTGGGTGAAGCCGAACTCCTGCTGCTGTCGCGGCGCGGCGATGAAATACACGTCCAGGCGGGGAGTGCCGGCGCTACTCTGCTATTGCTCAGCGGCGTACCGATTGCCGAGCCGGTCGTCGGCTACGGGCCGTTCGTGATGAACTCCCGGCAGGAGATCGAGACTGCGATGAATGATTTTCGGCTGGGCAAATTCGGCAGCATGCCGGCCCCAGCCGCGGGCCCGCTTGAGGCCGCCGGCGGCTGATGTCCGGGCCGCATCCGCAGCGCAGGCTTGGGTACGCAACGGTCTTTCCGATCGGCTTCGGCTGTATGAACTTGAGCCATGCCTACGGCATCCCACCATCGCCGCAGAATGCGGCAGCCGTTTTGTTGCGCGCTTTGGATCTCGGCGTCGATCATTTCGATACGGCGGCGCTGTACGGGTTCGGGGCCAACGAGGAATTGCTGGGCCGCACCCTGGCGCCGTTTCGCTCCAAATTCACGCTGGCGAGCAAGTGCGGCATCAGCGGCGTGAAATTCGACGGCGGCGTGCGGCGCGTGATCGACGGCCGGCCGGAAGCGCTCCGGCAGACGTGCGAGGAGAGCTTGCGGCGGCTCAAGACCGACGTCATCGATCTTTACTATCTGCATCGATGGGACAAGTCGGTGGCCATCGAGGAGAGCGTCGGCGCGCTCGCGAGGCTCGTGCTGCAGGGGAAGATTCGCGCGATCGGGTTGTCGGAAGTTTCGGCCGCGACGCTCGAGCGCGCGCACGCCGTGCATCCCATCGCCGCCGTGCAAAGCGAATACTCGCTGTGCACCCGCAATCCCGAGATTGCCGTGCTCGAGGCGTGCCTCAAGATCGGGGCCGCGTTCGTCGCATTCAGTCCATTGGCGCGCGGTTTTTTGGCCGGCAGCGTCCCGGACGTGGCGCGCCTCGAGCCCAAGGATCTGCGCCGCTCCATGCCGCGCTTCGAGGCAGAGCATCACGCAGAGAATCTCAAATTGCTGGAGCCCTTCAACGCGCTGGCGCGGGAGCTCGATTATTCACCGGCGCAATTGGCTCTTGCCTGGCTGCTCACCCGGGGTCCGCACGTCATTGCGCTGCCCGGGACCACCGGTATCGCCCACTTGGAGGACAACCATCAGGCGGCGGCCGTGCCGTTGACGCCGGAAGCTGCCGCGCGGCTCGACGCTTTGATCAATCAGCACAGCATTTCGGGCAAGCGCTACAACGCGGCGACTCAGGCGGAAATCGATACCGAAAATTTTTCTTAAAGCGTGCGCGCGCTCTTAAGGCGGCGTGTTGATTTAGCTGATATTATATACAGCACGCAGCAAACGCGGAGGCGGTCAGACATGAAGTACATGACACGCGTCGTATCGTCGGCTAGCGCCGCTCTGTTGATTGCCGCACTCGGCTTCTCTCCGCGATGGGCAATCGGAACGGCACCGACGCTATCCCCGCCCGCTGCGGTGCCGGCACCCGCGTCGGACGCCGCCGATCAACTGGCGGAAATCATGGTGGAGGCGCGCGAGCCGCGCTTCGTCGCACCGACCCGGCGCGATCAGATCGGCCGTATTTGGGCACCTGTATTCATCAACGGCCGCGGACCGTTCCGGCTGGTGCTCGATACCGGCGCGAGCAACTCCGGCGTGACCGCGATGGTGGCGCTGGCACTCGGCATTCCCACCGATCAGTCGCCGCCGGTGATGCTGCGCGGGGTTACCGGATCGGCCACGGTGCCGACCATCCGTGTCGATACCTTAAGCGTCGGCGATCTCGCCGTGGACTCGCCGCTGCTGCCGATCGTGCCGGACGCATTGGGGGGAGCGGAGGGGATCTTAGGTTCCGAGGGCCTCACCAACAAACGCATATTCATTGATTTTCGCCATGATCAAATCGTCATCACCTATTCGCGCGACGAGCGCTCGGGACGTGATTTCGTCAGCGTGCCGTTTCGATCGATTCGCGGCCAGCTGATCGTCGTCAATGCGGTCGTGGGCGATGTTCACACCAAGGCGATCATCGATACCGGCGGACAGACCACCATCGGAAATCTCGCACTGCGCGATGCCTTGGCCCAGCACCGTCTCACCTTTCACGGCAAACCTGACCAAATCGTCGGTGCGACTCTGGCCGTGCAGAACGGCGAGCTCATCGACACGCCGGCGATTGAACTCGGTCCGATCCAAATACGCGATTCCGGCGTAACATTTGCCGACATGTATATCTTCAAACAATGGAAGCTCACCAACGAGCCCGCGATCATGATCGGGATGGATGCGCTCGGTACGCTCGACACCCTCATCATCGACTACCGCCGGCACGAATTGCAGATGCGCATGGCGAAGACCGGCTGAGCTAAGCGCCCCCGCCGCTGCTTTTTTCGTGCAATTGGGCGAGAATGATTGCGGGCACGCCACGCCGGAGGATCGATGGTCAACAAGCCGATGATTGCCGTTGCAGCCGTTGTGGTACTGGCCGGGTTGGGCGCCGCGTGGTACTGGCACAGCCGCAGCACGCAGACGGCGAATGCGCCCGTCGCCGCGCAGCAGGCACCGCCGCCGAGCGAACCGGCGATCGAGCATCCCGTGCCGCAGCCGGGGGAGGCGGCGTCGCAGGGGCCGCTGCCCGCCTTGGGCGAAAGCGATCCGGCAATGAAAGATGCGCTCGCCGGACTCGCCGGCAGCGACGCCGTGATGCAGTATCTGGTGCCGGACAGCATCATCCGCCACATCGTGGTGACCATCGACAATCTGCCGCGCCAAAAAGTGGCGGTCGGGAAACGTCCCGCGGTTTCGCCGCCGGGCACCTTCCTGGCCGACGGCGATGAGCTGCACGCGACCATCGATCCGAACAATTTCGCGCGCTACCAGCCGATGGTCGCCGTGGTGGGCAAGCTCGACATGCGGCAGCTCTCGCAGGTGTATCTGCGCTTCTACCCCTTGTTTCAGCACGTCTATCAGGACTTGGGCTATCCGAGCGGCTACTTCAACGATCGGCTGGTGCAAGTCATCGACTCCATGCTGGCGACGCCACAGCCCTCAGGCCCCCTCGAATTGACCCGGCCCAATGTGATGTATGTGTATGCCGATCCGGCGCTCGAGGCGCGCCCCGCCGGTCAGAAGCTCTTGTTGCGGATGGGCCCCGAGAATGCGGCGGTGATCAAAGCGAAACTCAAGGAACTGCGCAGCATCGTCACGGCGGCGCCGCCCAAGCACTGAATCACGGCGGTGCGCGCATGAATTGCGTAAAGCCGCTGAAGGCCCACGGCCGCAGGCCGAGAACGAATGCGGCACTGTGCCGGTTGGCGGGCGGGCTGCGGTCCTGCTCGATGATCTCGCTGCACTCGCGCGCGGCACCTTGCAGCGTACGCTGCAGGCGCGCATACGACTGAGACGACACCGCTCCCCCGTAAAACAGCAGCTCATCCCCCGGGCCGGAGAATTTCGACTGCAGGAAATCCACCAGCAGTTTCTCCTGGATATGGCGTTGCACCGGCCCTCCCGGCCGCCAGCTGAAGCGCCGCCCGATCAGCAGCCGCACCCGGTTCATGGGCTGCAGCGCGATGACCGCGAGCCGGTCCAATTTGATGAGATAGCGCTGCAGCTCGCGCTCCGTGAAATCGTAATCGCGGATGATCTCCTCGAAGCGCGTTCGATTCACGACCAGCCACGTCACCAGCAAGAGTTTCGGATCGGCGACGATCATGCGCTCCTGCGCCAGGGTGAGCTTGTTGCCGGTCGGGCCGCGACTTTGAGCACGCTCGAGGATGTCGGACAATTCGAGGCCCAATAGATCGCATATGGCGTCGATCCGCCGCAGGGAAAAGTCGCCGCCTGCGAACAGGCGCTTGACCGTGGCGATGCTCAATTCCATGCGGCGTGCGACCGCCGCGTACGTCAATCCTTGCTCTTTGAGCGCCCGCTTCAATTCCGTCACGATCTGCGTTCGCTGCGCCATGCGAACTAAAGTATCACAGGACGATACCGCGCGCCGCGTGCGGCGCTACTTGGATCGCGCTCATTGCGCGCTGCCGCGCGAGCATGGAGATTGCCGCTCGTCGCCTTAAACATTGAAGAGGGAGCCATGAGAATACGCACGATCATTGCGCTGACGGGGCTCGGCGCCTTGCTCTCAGGATGCATGGCGGTCGACCAGATACTTTGCGCGCCCCACTGCCGGTCGGAGACGCATAATTCATCGAGCTTGGTGAGCTTTCTATACCCCGACGGCAGTGCGCCGCCGCGTGAGGACGCGATTCCGGAGCTGCATCTGCCGCTGCGGGTTGGACTCGCGTTCCTGCCGTCGCAGCATGGCGGCAGGGGCGAACTCGAGGAGGCGCAAAAGGAACAAATCCTCGAACGCATCCGCGCACGCTTTGCGGATCGGAAGTTCGTCGGTGAAATCGTGATCGTGCCCGATTATTATTTGACTGGAGCGCGCGGCTTCGACGGCCTGCAGGGCGTGCAGCGGCTGTACAACATCGATTTGATGGCGCTCGTATCCTATGACCAGGTGACCCATCTCGACGACAACCGCTGGTCGCTCACTTACTTGACCATCATCGGCGCGTACGTGATACCCGGCAGCAGCCACGATGTCGCGACGCTGCTGGACCTCGCGGTGGTCGATCCCAAGACACGCTCGCTGGTATTGCGCGCCGGCGGCACCGACACACGCTTGTCGTCGTCGACGCTCATCGACCGCGACCGCGATGCAAGAACGGCGAGCGCCGCGAGCTTCGGAACCGCGAGCCAACACATGATCGATAACTTCGATGCCGCGCTCGGCGAGTTCGAGGCAGCGGTGAAGGCGGGGCGCGCGAATGTTCGAGTCGTGAATCGCACTTCCGAGAACGGCGGCAAGTCCGGCGGCGGGTCGCTCTGTGTAGCGGAGCTGCTGATATTGCTTGCCTTCGTCGTGTTGCGCCGCGTGTCGGCACCGGGATGACAGGGATTACCTGACTCTGCGTTACATTCGCTTCACAGAGCTAGCCGATTTTCAAAATGTGACGTTATATGCGTCTGGAGCGGCGTCTTTTTAATACGCTGCAATATTCACATTACTATGAAGGTCAACATGTTGAAACTACCCGAACGGCTTTCCAGCATCGTGACGATTCAAAAGGTTTTATTGTTGCCGTTGGCTGCGGCAAGTTTGCTCGGCGGCTGCTACGTCGCACCGGCCCGCCCCGTGTATGTCCCGCCACCCCCTCCGCCGCCCCCGCCAGCCTATGTGGCACCGGCGCCGGCGCCGGTGGCCGACGCCCCGGCCGTCGCGGTCGAAGTGCAAGCCAGCGAACCGCCTCCGCCGCTGCCCGACTATGTGCAGCCGCCGTGTCCTGAGGACGGATATTTGTGGACGCCGGGCTACTGGGGCTACGCGCCTGCCGGCTATTTCTGGGTGCCGGGCACCTGGGTGCAGCCGCCGCGCATCGGCGTGTTGTGGACTCCGGGATACTGGGGCTTCAGCGCGGGTATCTATGGCTTTCATGGCGGGTACTGGGGCCCGCATATCGGCTTTTACGGCGGCGTGAATTATGGCTTCGGCTACGGCGGCGTCGGTTTTGTCGGCGGGCACTGGGCCGGCAATTCATTCGCCTACAACACCGCGGTGGTGAACGTCAATACGACCGTCATTCACAACACCTATGTGAACAATGTCACCGTGAACAACACCACCGTGAACAAGGTGAGCTATAACGGCGGTGCAGGCGGCGTGACCGCGACGCCAACCCCGATCGAGCGTCAGGCTGCGGCGGAACCGCATGTTCCGCCCACCGTGGCGCAGACTCAGCACATCCAGGAAGCGGCCAAGAATCCGGCGCTCTCCGCCAAGGTCAACGGCGGTCATCCGGCGATTGCGGCGACGGCGCGTCCGGGAGCCTTCACCGGCCCCGGAGTGGTCGGTGCCAAAGGCGCGGCTCCTCTGCCTGCCGCGGGTCACCCCGGTGTCTTCCCGCCCGCGACCACCCACCCGGCCGCTGTCCCGCCCGCGACCACCCACCCGGCCGGCATCACGCCGGAAGGCAAGTCGCTCGAACGGCCGGTGACTCCGCCCGCCAAGACGCCGCCGCCGGCCGTAAAGACGCCGACGCCCGCCCTCAAGGCAACACAGCCCGCCGCCGGCGCACGGCCGCTGGCCGCCAAACCGCCGGCCCCGAAGCCGGCCCCGAAGCCGGCCCCGAAGCCGGCCCCGAAGCCGGCCCCGAAACCGCAACCCGAGAAGAAGGGCGAGAAGCCCTAAGACCATTCTCTCCGTTCAGCCGCGCCTGATAGGCCTAGCCGATTCAGGCGCGGCTCCTTAAGGGAGCCGCCGGCCGGAGGGGCTAACGTGAGTTCGCCGCCGCGGACTTGACCACCGGCAATTCCACGAAGCTCGCCTGCGAGCCGCCATCGAAGAGTTTGATGGTGGCCTTCTGGTAGTCGCCGGTCTTCGCAAAGAAAATATTTTCAACGTAGGTTTGCGGGTTGCGGTCATAGAGCGGAAACCAGCTCGATTGCACCTGCACCATGATGCGGTGACCGGGCAAGAACACATGGTTGGCGGTCGGCAGCGCGAAGCGGAAAACTTGCGCCTTGCCGGCAGGGATGGCTTTCGGATCCTTGAAAGAATCGCGGTAGCGGCCGCGCAAGATGTCGGCCGAGATCATCAATTGGTAGCCGCCCATTGGCGGCTCGCGTCCGACCTCATCGGGGTAGACGTCGATCAGCTTGACGACGAAATCGGCATCGGTCCCGGTGGTCGACGCGATCAGATTGGCGATCGGTTCGCCGCTGATTTTCAATGGTTCCGCGAGGACCGGCGTCGCGAAGGAGAGCACGTCGGTGCGCGCCGCGGCATCGCGCTGATCGCTCACCAGCCACGTTTGCCAAGTCGCCTCTCCGTCGTCGCCGCCAATATGAATCGGGCGGGGCAGGTACGGGACGGGCTTCGCGGGATCGGCTACATAGGACTCGAAACCCGGGCCTCCGGGCGGCGCCGCGGGCGGCGCAAAGCCGAGGCCGCCGCCGGGCTGCAGATAGATCTTTTGCCGGTCGATTGCGCACGCGGAGGCGCAGCCGGCCGGCCAATGCGGCAGATCCAGCCAGCGATTCGTTCCGGTCTCGAATGCGGTGACCGCCGCGATGTTGAGCGGCGGCGCGTCGTCCTTGAGATAATGGTCTAGAAACGGCCGCAGCACGTGCAGCCGGAAATATTGGGCGGTGTCGCTGCCGAAGCGGATCGCACCAATGCGGCTGCCGTCCAGCCGCTCCTGATGGTGAAACCACGGACCCAGGACGAGATAGAGGTTCGGGTTATCCGGCTGCCGCGCCTGCAGCGCTTTGTAGACCGCGATGTTGCCGTAGATATCCTCCTGGTCCCACAGGCTATGGACCAGCATGACGGGAACCGTCACACCTTGTTTGGCCAATATCACATCGAGCGCCTGGTCCTGCCAGAACGAGTCGTATGCCGGGTGCATCATGACCTTGCCGGCAAAACCGACCTGATCGAGACCATGCAGCGCGGCCATGTTGCCGGCGGAGCCCGCGGCCAGCCACGTGTCGTAATCGTCGTAATGATCCGACCACCATTTGATGTCGCTGCTGCGCGTGGCTTCCTGGTCGTGAAAATAGGTGAGGCCGTCTTGGCGAAACGCGCCCTTGTGGAACCAATCATCGCCCATCCAGCCGTCGACCATCGCATTGATGGGCACCGCGGCGCGCAGCGCCGGATGCGGATTCACCAGCGCCATCAACGAGGTGAACCCATCGTAGGAAATCCCGAGGATGCCGACTTTGCCGTTGGATTCCGCAAGGTTCTTCACCAGCCAATCGATGGTGTCATAGGTGTCGGTGGCATGATCCACCGGCGTCGGATTCAGCGAACCGCGCAGCGGCCGGTTCATCACATAATCGCCCTCCGAGCCATACTTGCCGCGCACATCTTGCAGCACGCGAATGTAGCCGCCGTTGGCGACCGCATCGTCGGCGACATCATTGCTGTCCAAGAGCGCGGAGAGGTGCGCCGTGCCGTTTTTGTTGCCGAGGCGGTCGCCGGCGTCGTACGGGGTGCGGGTCAGCAAAATGGGCGCGGAGTGCGCGCCGCGAGGAATGATGATGACCGTTTTCAGCTGCACGCCGTCGCGCATGGGAATCATGACTTCGCGTTTGCTGTAGTCGAAGGTGTCGACATGCGGGGTGAAGCTCGGCGGTATCTCGCTCGGCAGCGCCTCGCCGGCAAGGGCCGGTGCGCCCGGGCCGACGATTCCCGCGGCTAGGATTCCGAACAGCAGGCGGCGTAGGCGTCGAAGCTTCAATGACATGAACATAACTCCCGCGGCAAGTGAGCGGGCAAAGTTTGCGGCATCGCTAACCGCTCTGCAACGCCGCGCCAACCGGCATATGGACCCGCTCCTTGCTTCGGACGCCTGACAGGGGGCATGATCGCGCGTGGAGCGGCGATTAGAAGCGAGTTGACATATAAGTCCACGGTACCGGCCGGCATCAATGGGTGGGAGGGAGTGCGCATGAATTCATTATCCGTCAGTGTTTCCGACGGCGTTGCGACTTTGAGCATACAGCGCCCGGCGGTCAGCAACGCGATCGACATCAGCATCATCCGCGCACTGCACCTCGCGCTCGATCAAATACAAAAAGGCCACAGCGGCGCGCGCGCCGTGGTGATCACCGGCTGCAACGAAGTGTTCTGCAGCGGCTTGGATTTGCATTCCATCGATTTGAAATCTCAAGAAGCGAGGCAGCGCGCGCATTTCGAAATGCGCCGCTTCATGGACCCCCTGATCCTGCGCCTGAGCGGCTTTCGCTTTCCGATCGTCGCCGCGGTGAACGGTGCCGCGGTCGGTGCCGGCATGAGTTTGGCGCTCGCGAGCGACATCATCATCGCCGGCGAGACCGCGTACTTTCTGCCCTCCTTCGCGCGCTTAGGCTTGGTGCCCGACGCGGGCATCACCTTTCATCTGGCGCGCCGCATCGGCGGCGGCCGCTCGCTGTCCTCGCTGATGCTTGCGGAAAAAATCGATGCCAAAACAGCGCTCGGATGGGGTTTGGCGTATGCGGTCGTGCCGGACTCGGAGGTGGTGCCGCGCGCGCAGGCCGTGGCGCATCGGCTCGCGACCGGACCGTGCGCGGTGCTGGGTCAGATACGCTCATTGCATGCATCGACCTTCGATAATTCTCTGCAGGAACAGCTGCGGGCCGAACGCAGCGCCCAAGAGATGACGCTGGAATCTCACGATTGCGTGGAGGGTGTGCGCGCATTCTTCGAGAAGCGGGAGCCGCACTTTTCGGAGCATTGAGCGCGCAGTGCGCTGATGGCGCGCATGTCGTCCGGCGTGGTGCGGCAGCAACCGCCGATCAGCCGGGCTCCGGCTTGATACCAGGACGCAGCCTGTTGGGCGAACGCTGTTCCGCAGGGTGCTCCGGTCCAGCGCTTCGCAACGGCATCGTAGCTTTCGCCCGAATTTGGATAAGCGAGCAGGGGCTTATCGGTCCGCTCACGCATCCGCAGCAAGAGATCCCGCGCATATTCGGGGCGCGTGCAGTTCACGCCGACAGCGGCGATTTGCGGATGCTGTTGCAAGGCGGCGGCACAGGCGGAAATCTCCTCGCCCTCGGAGTTGTGCGCCCCGTCCCGGCAGGAAAAGCTGATCCAGGCCGTGACCGCGGGGAATTCCCCGAGCAGTTGCGCCAAAACCAACGCCTCGCGCAAGCAGGGGATGGTCTCGCAAGCCAGGAGGTCGGCTCCGGACTGCGCCAACACCTCGAGCCTCGGCCGATGAAATGCCGCGAGGCTTTGATCGCTCAGGCCGTACAGCCCCCGGTATTCGGAGCCGTCCGCCAACATGGCGCCATAGGGCCCCACGGACGCGGCGATGAGCGGCCGCGGGCGGCCGGTCCGGTCCGTGAGGCCGGACCAGTACTCATCTCTCGCCGCGGCGGCGAGCGCCACGGCATCGCGCATCAGTTGGGCGGCGCCGTCGCGCTTTATGCCGCGGCGGCGAAATGCTTCGAAGGTAGCTTGATAGGTCGCAGCCGTGGCGAGGTCCGCGCCCGCCTTGAAATAATCAAGGTGCACTTCGCGGATCAGCTGGGGCTGTTCGGCTAAGCATTTCGCCGACCAGAGCGGATCGTTGAGGTCGGCACCGCGGCGCTCGAGTTCGGTGGCGAGCGCGCCGTCCAAGACGATGAACGGCTGCTCCTCGAGATATCGCGCGATCGGGCTATACATTGGGCCGGCGTTAAACGTTGAGCCGGCGCGCGCCGCTTAGATAGTCGCTACCGGCCACGAAGTACCTCAAGCGCGCCTCGGCCCCCTTGGTGAGGCCGATGCGCACGCTTTCACCGATCGAATCGACCGAGACTCCATCGCTGCCGATCCATAACGGCCCACGGCGCGTGAGATCGATCCCGTCGAGCCGGCGATCGATCTTAAGCGCGGCGGCCAAGCGCCCGGGTCCGCGGGTGAGATCCCGCATACTGCCGTTCTTGCGGGCGCGCCGCATGTGTTCGACACCCGCCACGGGCTCGAGCGCGCGCAACAGAACGCCCGCGCCGGTTCCCGGCTCTTCGCTGGACACATTGAGCATGTAGGATGTGCCGTAGCAAAGATATACGTAGGCGTGCCCCGGCTCGAGGAACAGCGAACGATTGCGCGGCGTCATGCCGCGAACCGCGTGACAGGCGGGATCGGCCGGAAGATACGCCTCGGTCTCGACGATTCGTCCGCTCACGGCGCCCGAGCTCAATTGCCGCACCACGATCTTGCCGAGCAGAAAGCGCGCCAGCGCCACCGTGTCGCGCGGAATCGCGGCGCGCTGCAACGGCACCACCGTACGCTCTGCGGCTGCCGGCGCTCGCCGCCGCGGGGATTTGGACAATTCGTTGATGGTAATCTCTCACGCCGGGAACATCCGGATTATTGTGACGCCGAGCTCACCATTCAAGCCTTATTCGATCGCGCTATCCGTCGGGGTGCTGATCGTAGCCATGGCCAGTTTTCAGGCCGGATCGGTGGTCGCCAAGGGTTTGTTTCCGCTGGTCGGGGCGGCGGGCGCAACGGCGCTGCGGCTCGCCTTGGCCAGCGTCATGCTGACGGCAGTGTGGCGCCCCTGGCGAATGCGGCCCACTCTGCGGGAACTCAACAGCATCGCGATTTATGGATTCGCGATGGGATGGATGAATTTGTTTTTCTATTTGTCCTTGAGTCGGATTCCGCTCGGCATCGCCGTGGCCCTGGAATTCACGGGTCCTCTGGCGCTCGCGATGGCGGCATCGCATCGTGCGCTCGATTTTCTCTGGATCGCGCTGGCTGCGCTCGGACTTCTCGCGTTGCTGCCCTTGGGCTTCGAGTCCAAACCGCTGGCGCCGGCCGGGATCCTCTTCGCGCTCGCCGCCGGAATTTGCTGGGCCCTGTACATATGGTTCGGGCAGAAGGCCGGAGCGGTGCACGGCGGCGGCACCGTCGCACTCGGTACCCTGATGGCCGCGGTTGTCATCGTCCCCATCGGGATTGCCCACGCCCACGCCGCCCTGTTCACGCCGGCGGTTCTCCCGGCAGCCTGCGCGATGGCGGTGCTGTCGAGCGCACTGCCGTATTCCTTGGAAATGTTCGCGTTGCCGCGCCTGCCGACCCGCACCTTCGGCGTGCTCATGAGCCTGTCGCCGGCGCTCGGCGCATTGTCCGGGCTGTGGTTTCTGCGCGAGAGCTTGACGGCGATCCAATGGGCGGCGATCGCCAGCATCATGCTGGCCTCGGTCGGCAGCGCCGCGACCAGCCGGCCGGCGGCACTTGCGCCGCTGCCGGAGTGACGTTCAACCGATGCAGGTGATGGCCAAGTAGAGCACCGCCGCGCCCGCCAAGGTCATGGCGGTGGTGAGAAATTTTGGGTGCGCGTGATAGCTTTCCGGGATCAGATCGCTCGCGCCGATGTAGAGAAAAAATCCGGCGAAGAGCGCGAGCACCACGCCGAATCCTTCGCCCGGCAAGACAAACGTGCGCGTTGCGGCAATGCCCACAGCCGGAGCCAGCGCATCCAGCAGCAACCAGCGAAATCCCAGCGCCCGATCGCCGCGATTTTTCAGGACGATGTTCATGGTATTGATCCCGTCGGAGAAATCATGGGTCAACACCGCGATGGCGACGACGATGCCGACGGCGCGAGAAGCTTGGAACGCAAGCCCGATCGCGACTCCATCCAGCAGGCTGTGGCAGCACAACACGCCGGCCGCAAAGCCGCCGCGCGGCGCCGGGTCGCCGTGAAACACGACGATCCGATCCAAGACGAGATAGCAGAGAAAACCGAGCGCGCTCCACGACAGGATGACGCTCGGGCCGTGAAATCCGGCCCCGAACTCGACCGCCTCGGGCAAGAGGTCGAAAAAAGCGACGCCGATGACCGCGCCGGCGCTGAAACCCAAGATGAGATGCAGTTTGTCGCGCAAGCCGAGCGCCAACAGGCCGCCGCACAGCGTGCTCGCGAACGCCGCGACGGCGATGACTAACAGTACCACGGGCTATTCAATCCGGTTATATTGCGACACCTTTCGAACTGGCGGGGGCGGCAACGTGAGCTACGACGCGTATCATAAACGTAAAATCGGCGAGCACGTGCTTAAGCCCGAGACCCAAATGATGGGATACGGCTACGACCCTTCCCTGTCGGAAGGGTCGCTCAAGCCGCCGATCTTCCTGACCTCGACATTCGTATTCAAGACTGCGCAGGACGGCAAGGATTTTTTCGACTACACCTCGGGACGCCGCGAGCCCGGCGCGGGCCAGGCGAGCGGTCTCGTCTATTCGCGGTTCAACAATCCCAATCTCGAGGTGCTGGAAGATCGTCTCGCGCTGTGGGAGCAGAGCGAGACGGCCGCGGTGTTCTCGAGCGGAATGTCGGCGATCTCCACGGCGCTGTGGACCTATGTGCGACCCGGCGATGTGATCTTGATGAGTCAGCCGCTGTACGGCGGCACCGAAACGCTGATCGAAAAAACCTTGCCGGCATTTGGCGTGAAAGCAGTCAGTTTCACGTTGGGGTGCGACCGTGCCGCCGTCACGGAGGCCGCGGCGCGCGCCATGGCGCGGGCGGCCGAGAGCGGCGGCAGGGTGTGTCTGGTGATGACCGAGACGCCGGCCAATCCGACCAATAGTTTGGTCGATCTTGCACTGATGCGCGAAATCTCGGAACACATCGGCGCGCGCCAGGCGGGCGGGCGCCCTCCGGTGTTGGTGGATAACACCTTTCTTGGGCCCGTTTTCCAGCACCCGCTGGCCCATGGCGCGGATCTCGTGATGTACTCGCTCACCAAGTATGTGGGAGGCCATTCGGATTTGGTGGCCGGCGGCGTGGTGGGCACTCGGGAAGTCGTCGGGCCCATCAAGAGATTGCGCGGCGCCTTGGGCACTCAATTGGATCCGAATACCGCGTGGATGATCATGCGTTCCATGGAGACACTGTCCTTGCGGATGCATAAGTCCTCGCAAAATGCCGCCTTGGTGGCGAGTTTCCTGCGCACGCACGCGAAGATCGCTGCCGTGAACTACTTGGGCTTTCTCGCCGCGGATGATCCGCGGCAAGCGGTTTTCAAACGCCAATGCGAGAGCGCAGGTTCGACTTTCGGCTTCACGGTCAAGGGGGGAGAAGCGGAAGCCTTCCGGCTGCTCGACAGCCTTCAAGTCATCAAGCTGGCGGTCAGCTTAGGCGGCACCGAGACATTGATTTCGCATCCCGCCAGCACCACACATTCGGGCTTGCCCAAGGAGACGCGTGATCGCATCGGAATCAACGATGCGCTGATTCGAATCTCGGTCGGCATCGAAGACGCCGGCGACCTCATTGCCGATCTCGGCAAGGCGCTCGATGCGGTATAGAAAATCTCTCGCGGTCTTGACCGTGACTCTGGTGGGATGGCTTTCCGCGCAGGCGGCCGTATCCGGCGGCGGCGCGGCGGCGGACACGGTGTACCGCAACGGCGTCGTCTATACGGTCGACGCCGGGGACAGTGTGCAGCAGGCGCTGGCCGTTCGCGCCGGCCGAATCGTTTACGTCGGCAGCGATGCGGGCCTCACGCCGTTCGTCGGCGCGCGCACGGCGGTGATCGATCTCAAGGGACGCATGCTCATGCCGGGGCTGGTCGACGGCCATATGCATCCTCTGCAAGGCGGCGCTGCGCTGCTCAAATGCAACATGAATTACGCGCAGCTCAGCATCGAAGAGCTGCAGGCAAAGATCCAGACCTGCTTGGATGGCACGCGCGAGCGCGAACCGGATGCGTGGCTTGACGTCGTCAATTGGTTCCAAGAAGGCATGCTCCCCGCCGGCACCACCGCGACCAAGGCCGCCTTGGATGCGCTGAAAACCAAGCGGCCGATTTTCGTCGAGTCGTCCTTCGGGCACACGGTGCTGGCGAACTCGCGGGCGCTCGAGCTTGCCGGCGTCAGCGCCGCGACCCAGGACCCTCTCGGCGGCAAGATCGGCCGCGACGCTGCCGGCAATCCATCGGGAATTCTCGACGATGCCGCGCAGGACCTCGTGACCAAGATGCTGCCGAAGCCCACCCCGCGCGACGATGTCAACTCCGCGCAAGCGGCCCTCGCGGCGATGCGCAAGCAGGGCATCACGACATTCTTAGACGCGATGGCCGTGCCGCCCACGCTCGCCGCATTCGCGAGCCTCGAGCGCCGCGGACTGCTCACGGCGCGCGCGCATTTCGCCTTGCTGATCACGCCGCCCGAAGGCCGCGATCCAGAGAAGGCCGCGGCCAAGGTGACAGCGCTCGCGCGGCGCTACGATCAAGGCACCGTCAAGCCGCAGCCCGGCCTGACGGTGCGCAACGTGAAATTGTTTTTGGACGGAGTGATCACGGCGCCGGCGTTCAGCGGCGCGATGCTCGAACCGTATTTCATTGCGGACGGCACGGGTGCGAATGCGCGCTGGGTGCCGGGCAAGAATCGCGGACCGGAGGTGTACTTCCCGGCGGCGGTTCTCTCCAGCGTGCTGATCGCCGTGGCGGGCGCCGGCTTCGAGCCGCACATGCATGCGGACGGCGATCGCGCCGTGCATGAGGGCCTCGACGGTATTCAGGCGCTGCGCCAACGCTTTCCCGGAAAAGACATCCGCGCCGCCATCGCCCATGACGAAATCGTGGACCCGCGCGATTTCCCGCGCTACAAGCTCTTGGATGTGATCCCCGTATTGTCGTTTCAGTGGGAAAAGCCGGCGCCCGATACCATCGAAGGCGCGCGCGACTACTTGGGCCCGGCGCGCTTCAAGTACCTGGAGCCGGCGGCATACCTTGCGGATGCGGGTGCCCGCATCGCGTACGGCAGCGACTGGCCGGTGGATCCGCTCGACGAATGGTTCGCGCTGAAGGCCGGCGTGACACGCACCAATTCTCCGCAGAGCGGCCCGAAATACGCCGGCCGATTGAGCCAGGATGCCGGCCTTACGCGCGCGCAGGTGCTGCGGGCGATTACCATGAATTCCTCGTACGAACTGCACCAGGACCTGTCGACGGGCTCGCTCGAAGTCGGGAAGCTGGCCGACCTCATTGTGCTCGACCGCAACGTGCTTACGATCCCCGCCGAGGAGATCGCGCAGGTCGAAGTCCTTCAGACCGTGGTGGGCGGGCGCGTGGTCTATGCGTCGGGGAAGTGGACCGGACCCTCACCCGGTCCCTGACGGGGCAAGAAGCCCTAGGCCCCCAAGCGGCTCCCCGGGCAAATTGAGATCAGCCCGGCAGATTGCCTGCAAACTTGAGGACGACCTCCTCAATCTGCGACTGCGATCACGACGATTGCGTCGTATGACGCAACAATACGCCTGTACCTAAGGTATTCCCCCACAGAGGCCAAGGAGTTCCCTTGCAGATCTGCCGGGGCGTCCCTCTGGCGGAGGTCGAAAAGGGCCTCCCCCAGAGCTTATGGACGGGTCGAAATGAGTCGAACAATTTTTTCAGGAGCCTTTTATGCATAAGATTCTTTCTGCGACTTTGGCGGCAAGCGTACTGGCCGCCGGCGTTGCTCAAGCTGGCACCACCAGTACGACCTTTCAGGTGACCGCGACCGTCAATGCGACGTGTTCCGCGGCGGCCTCCACACTGGCGTTTCCCGCCTACACGCCGGGCGCCGGCGCGGTGACCGGTACCAGCACCATCACGCTCACCTGCACCAATGGCGCACAGCCGACTGTCGCGCTCAACCCCGGCACCACCACGGGCGATGCGTTCACCCAGCGTTTGATGGCCTCGGGCACCAATACGCTGCAATACAACCTGTACACCTCGTCGGGCTACGGCACGGTCTGGGGCGACGGCACCGGCACGACGAAGACCGTGCAAGTGCCGACTCCGAGCACCGGCATCGGCACGCCGCAGACGCTCACCGTGTACGGGCAGCTCTTGGATAGCGCCACCAACAAAAATGCGGTCCCCGGCAGCTATAGCGACCTCATCACAGCCACCGTCACTTATTGATCGGGCGGAAAGCTCGGCGTTCAGTTGAGGAGCTTCAATGCATAAGGTTCTATCCGCCGCTTTGGCGGCCGGCGTACTCGTGACGAGTCTCGTCCGTGCCGGCACCACCAGCACGACTTTTGCGGTCACTGCGACCGTCAATGCGACGTGCTCCGCGACTGCGACGGCGTTGGCCTTTCCCGCCTATACGCCGGGCGGGGGTGCGGTAACGGGCACGAGTACGATCAGTCTCAAGTGCACCAACGGTGCGCAGCCGACGGTCGCGCTCAATCCCGGCACCACCACGGGCGATGCGTTCACGCAGCGTTTGATGGCTTTTGGTACCAACACGCTGCAATACAACCTGTACACCACGGCGGGATTCGCAACCGTTTGGGGCGACGGCACCGGCACGACCAAGACCGTGCAGGTTCCGGTTGCCAGTACCGGTCTCGCCGATGTCCTGACGCTCACCGTGTACGGACAGCTGCCTGACAGCGCGACCAACAAGAGCGCGGTCCCAGGCAACTATAGCGACACGATCACCGCCACCGTCACTTATTGATCACATGGGGAAATCGCGATCTATGAGGGGTCGGGATGATCTGCTTTGCGGCGGCCGAAAGGCCGCCGCAAAGCCCTTCCCGCAAGACCCTGGCGATTGAAGTTTGGAATATTTTCTGGAGTATTTATGCGCAAGATTCACGCGGTAACGCGCAGCCGCTGGCACGCATTCCTGCTATGCCTCGCTGTGGCGGCGCCCGCCGCCGCCAGCACGTTCAATATTTCGCCCATTCGGGTGCAGTTGTCCGCCGCCCATCGCATGGGCGTGCTGACCCTGACGAATGCGGAGGATCAGCCGGTGGTCATCCAGGTACGCCTGGTCGCCTGGTCGCAGCAAAACGGCGAAGAGCAGCTGGATGAGACGCGCGAACTCTTGGTGACGCCCCCGGTGCTGCAGATCCCCGCGAACAGCGAACAGGTCGTGCGCGTCGCATTGCGGCGCGATCCTGATGCGACGCGAGAGTTAAGCTACAGGGTGATTTTCGAAGAGGTGCCGCAGGCTGCGCCCGACAACGCCATCGGTTTGCGCGTGGCTTTGAGGCTCAGCGTTCCCATCTTCGTAGCGCCGGCGCATGGCGACTCCAGCGCGGACCTCTCATGGGAAGCGCACTGGCTGACCGAAGGCAAACTCGAAGTAGCCGCGAGCAATCACGGCACGGGTCACCTGCAGGTGAGCGGCTTCGACGTCCAGATGGAAGGCGTGAAGGATCCGCTGCGGGCGATTACCGCGAAGTACATCCTGCCGGGCAGCCGGATGACCTGGACGCTGACTCCGGATGCGAGCACGGACGCTGTGCGGCAGGGATCCTTAAGTATTCATGGCCACAGCGACCAAGGCGAATTTTCCGCTCAGGTCGCGAATAACGGCTCTTAACAGCCGCGGAATGGCGCGTGCGCGCATTCAGGCAACGTCTCATTACGCGCACGCTACTGACATATTCCGGTGTGCTGCTCGCGATCCTGTATCTATGGGGCACCCAGAGTCCAGCGGCGAGCAGCGACGAACTGACCGAGGCGGTGCTCGAGGTGACGCTGAATTCGGCAACGAAAGGGGACACGATGGTGGTGCTGCGCGGACCGGATGGGCTCCTCTATCTGGCCGAGGACGACTTTGCCCGGCTGCGATTGCACCTGCCGGAGACGCAGGCTCACGAACACGACGGGCACCGTTACTATGCGCCGGCGGCGATCAAGGGATGCAGGGTAGCGATCGACGAAGCGCGGCAACGGGCGGTGATCAGCGCACCGCCAGCGGCGCTCGATGCCACGCACTTGAGCGCGGCGGATCGCCAGCATCCGCCCATCACGCCGGCCTCGTTCGGCGGCTTTCTCAACTATCAAGTGTCGGCTCAGGAGATCAACGGCCAAACCACGGGCGGCGTGTACGGCGAGCTCGGCGTGTTCGCCGGCGCCGGTGTCTTGACGAACACCATGGTCGGCCGTACCGGCGATTCGCAAGAGCAGTTGATCCGTCTGGACACGACTTATACGCGCGACTTTCCGGACTCGCTCGATACCTTGAGCGTGGGCGATGCCATCAGCGATCCCGGCAGCTGGGGCAACGCCGTGCGTTATGCGGGGATACGCTGGAGCCGCAACTTTGCCCTGCGCCCGGATCTTCTCACCACACCGTTGCTGTCGACCGGCGGCACGGCCATCGTGCCTTCGACCGTGGATGTGTTCGTCAACAATCAGCTGGTAACGAGCAATCAATTGCCCGCGGGGCCGTTCATCATCGATCGGCTGCCGACCGTCTCCGGCACCGGCGATGTGAGCGTCGTGGTGCGCGACGCGCTCGGACGCGAGCAGGTCGTGACGCAATCGTTCTATTCGAGCACCAGTTTGCTGGCGCGCGATTTGACCCAGTACTCGATCAATGTCGGCAGCATTCGCGACGACTATGCGCTCGAAAGCAATCACTATGGTTCGATCTTGAGTGAAGCAAGCTATCGCCGTGGCATCACCGACGACTTCACGTTGGAGGGCCACGCCGAGTATCTCGCAGGGGATGCGCATGCGGCCGGTCTCAACGCCGCCATCGGGATCGGCCATGCCGGCGTCGTCAACGTGACGGCGGCGAACGGCGGCGGCGTGAACGGAACCGGCTGGTTGACCGGCATCGGTGCCGAACACCGCGGCACGAACTTGAGTTTCGTCGCCAACAGTCTCTGGGCGACCAGCGGCTTCTCCCAAGTCGGCGAGGCGATTGAACCCGCGCAGCAAATGCGGCAGCGGACGCTGCTGCAGACCGGGATGGGTTTGGGCCGTTTCGGATCGCTATCCTTGGCCTATGTACGGGAAACCTACCGCAGTTCGCCCGCCCAGCAAACGCTCAGCCTGACCCACAGCGTCAACCTCGGCAGGGCGGGAACGCTCAATCTCACTGTGGCGCGGACTCATACGGCGGATGAACTGCCGAGCGCCGAGACGAGCGTGCCGAGCACCCTGTCGATCGCACCCTCGAGCATACCGGCCACCCTCACCAGCGTACCCGGTCCCGCGCAGAATTCGACCAGTGTCTACTTGATCTATGTGTTTCCGCTGGGCGGCCGGCGCGCCGCAAGCCTCACGGCGGTGAACGGCAGCGGCAGCGGCGCCCCTGAGAACGAGGTGATCGCATCATTGGCGGAGAGCCCACCGGTGGGGCCCGGGGCCGGTTATCGATTGAGCGCATCGACGGCCGGCAACTACGATGCCGACTGGCGGCAGCAGTTTCATAGCGGCGATGTGGAGGTCGAGGTTGCACGCAACGAGGGCATCGAGGGCCGCAGCGCCTATGCGAGCGGCGCGATGACCTGGCTCGATGGCCAGCTCAACACGACGCGCTCGGTGAACGGCAGCTTCGCCATGGTGGATGTCGCCGGGTTGCCGGATGTACCCGTGTATGTCGAAAATCAGTTGACGACGCACACCGACGATTCGGGCAAGGCATTGCTCTATAACCTCAGGCCCTACGAAGCGAATCGCATCAGCATCGCGCCGGAGGAATTGCCGCTCGATACCGCCATTGCGTCAACCAGCGCCATTGTGGCGCCGCCCTACCGCAGCGGAGTGGTCGCTCGATTCCCGGTCGAGCGGGTCCGCGGCGGCACGTTCCGCCTGGTAACCGATGACGGCAAACCGGTGCCGGTCGGAGCCATGGTGAAGCTCAGAGGCACCCTGTTTCCCGTCGTCCAGGACGGCATGGTGTATGTGACGGGATACGATCATGGGATGGCCGCCGAGGCGTCCTGGAATGGCGGACATTGCAGCTTTCGCTTGGAACCGCCGCCGCCGGATGAGCCGCTGCCGGATATGGGCACCATTCAATGCCATGCTCACCACGTCGATATCTGGAGTAGCAGCCGGTGAGAATAAGCCCCGTTTCGAAATTCATTGGTGCCGCCCTGTCGCTCGGCCTCGGCTGGCAGGCGCACGCGGCCGTCGTTTTCACTTGCACGGTGGGCGCTACGCCCATCAATTTCGGCGCCTATAATCCGCTCTCGGGGATCGGCGATGCGGCGACCGGAACCATCAACGTGACGTGCACCGCCACCGGAACGGGCTCGGCCACCGTAACCGGAACCCTGACTTTGAGCACGGGCGACAGCGGTTCTTACACTCCCCGCTACATGGTGTCGGGAACCCATCAGCTCGACTACAACATCTATTTGACGCCCGCCTATACGCAGATCATCGGCAACGGCACCGGCGGTACCTACGCGCCGACCGAATCGGGGACGGTGGTCGCCGGGCAGCTGTATCAGGTATCCCTTACGCTGTACGGATTCATACCCGCGTCGCAAAATGCGGCGCCTGGAACTTATACGGACACCATCGTCGCGACGGTTACGTACTGAAGGCTACAGCGCTTCCAAGGGACGCACCGCGATGCGCATCGGCCAGGGATAGCGGCCGGCGGCCAATCCCGGCGCCAGCACCAACCTGAATTGCAGCGATAGATTCACCCGGTGCGGCGGACTCTGCCAGCGCTGCACGACGGTGCCGCCATCGGGTCCGAGCGAGAATTCAGTGTCGAGTCCGCGCACGATCATGGACGTGAGCAACGGTGTCACGGTCGTCAAATCGATCGCAAATCCGCTGGCGCTGTTGCTCTGCACCGTGAGCGCGGTCGGCTGCGAGACATCGATGTAGCCGCGCCGCAGATCGGCGGCGGTAACCATGAGCTCGGCGGGCGCTGATTGTGTTTCGATCCTTGCAACCGGGTTCACCGTTGCGCTGACCATGAACGTGGCGCGCGCATCCCGCGCATTCGCCGCGGCAATACTTCCCGCAATCACCAGAACGGCGCGGGCTGCATGCAAGCCGAGATGTTGGTTTTGCGTATTCAAGTTCCAAATAGCGGCAGCGAAGCATCGGACTTGAGCGATGGCCGGTTGCCCGATGCGCACCTTCGGGCGATGACATAACATACCGGCCGCCTCGCGTATATCAGCGCGCGGCTCATAATCAAAGTACGGGGCGGGACGATGGCCGAGGCGCGCTGGGTCGCTGTGATAGGGGCGCTATTCATCACCGGGTACGATGAGCTCGCGGTTTTGCAGAATTTCAATGGCCGGGCGGTCGAGCAGAATATCGGCGAGACGGCGCGCCACGGCGCGGAATTGGCTGTCGATGCGGCCTTGGCCGGCGGCTTCAGCGCGCGCCTCGCCTACACCTTTATCGGGGCCGTGGTGGGCCAGGCATACTCGACCTGCGTCGGCACGCCGTGCCTTGCCGCCATGGTCGCTGCCGGCAGCCGCTTACCCGCCGTTCCCGAGAACGCGCTCTATGCGGGAGTGTCATGGGCCTACGCCCCTTTGGGCTTTTCGACTACGTTGGAGGCGCAAGGACGCGCTAGGATCTATGCTGATGACCGCAACACGACCTCCGCTCAAGGGTATTGGGAATTCAACTGGCGGGGAGGCTTCGGCAGGAGACTGAACGCTGGCGATTCAGCGAGTTTGGGCGGCTTGATAACCTCGCCAATAGGGCCTATGTAGGTTCAGTGATCGTGGACGAGAGTAATTCGCGATATTTCGAGCCGGCGCCTGGGCGCACCGGCTACATTATGTTCACTGCAGCATGGCGTGTTAAGTGATCCGGCCCGCGAAACTCACAGTCCTTTGCATTACTGATGTGCACCGACGGGCGTGATCCGCGTTGTCTCTATTAAGGTTTAATAGGTTACGAGTTCATGGCGCCCTTAAGGGCGCGGAGAGTGCAATCATGGGTAAACGACATCTTGCCGCGGTCGGGATCTTGGGGTCCGTCCTATTGGCATCGGCTCCGGTATTCGCCCAGGGGCATGGAGGCGGCGGCCATGGCGGCGGCGGGGGTCATGCCGGCGGCGGGGGTCATGCCGGGGGCGGCGGCCACGCTCAAGCGGCTGGGCATGCCGCAGGCGGCGGTGCTCATTACGCTCCGGGAGCGCATTTTGCCGGTGGCGGAGCGCGCGCCTACGGTGGCGGCGGCGTGCGGGCGTACGGCGGCGGAGCCCATGCCTACGGCGGAGCATTTCACGGGTCGACCTATGCGGGCCGGCCGGGTTATGGCGGCTATCGGGGCGGCTACGGCGGTTACCATGGCTATTCGACCGGCGCCTTCTGGGGCGGCGGCTACTGGCATGGCGGCTTCTGGCCGCGCGCTTATTACGGCCTAGGCTACGCCTGGTTCCTGCCGGCTCTGCCGCTCGCTTACGCGACTTATTGGTATGGCGGCACGCCGTACTACTACGCCAATGACGTGTACTACACCTGGAACCCGGCGTATGAGGGCTATACGGCGACCGATCCGCCGCCGGTTGCGGATCCCAACGGCGCGGGTCCAGCGGTGCCCCCGCCGGCACCGGGCGCCGGTGATCCGAATGCCGGCGCGCCCACCAGCGCGCCGCAAGGCGACCCGAACGCGGGTGCTGCCTACGCACCGGCGCCCGATAACGGCCCGTTGCCGGCGCCGGATCCTTCCGCTTACGGCCAGCAGGGGCAGATCTTCATGTATCCCAAGAATGGGCAGAGCGCGGAGCAGCAGTCGGCCGATAAGCGGGAATGCCAGCAGTGGGCCGGCCAGCAGGCGGGCCAGAACGGAGCAAACAGCCCGGACTACCGGCGGGCGATGGTGGCCTGCGTCGAAGGGCGCGGCTACAGCGCGAACTAGCTTACTGCTGCCAGCAGTCGGTGCTCGCTTGCGGGTCCGTGCCGGTGGCGGTCTGCTGTCCGTTTGAATTGATGGTGAACGTCGCGCAAGACGGATCGGCGGTCGCCTGGTTGCCGACGGCGCTTGCCGTAATCGTGTAGGTTGCCGGCGTGCCGTTGGTCAGTCCGGTCGGCGCAGTGGCGGCGAGCGCCGTCAGCGCAGTGATCTGATAGTAACCGCTACCCACGTTGAACGGCACCACTCCGGTGTAACCCAAGTCGCTCGGGGTCTGGCTGTAGTTGTTGTTGGTGCTGAAGAAGCGCTCTTCCAAGCTCGCCATATCGAGCAATGCAGTCTTGGCATCGGTACGGTGCGCCTTGGCCACATAGGTCGAGTAGGCCGGTATCGCGATCGCGGCCAAAATTCCCACAATCACAATGGCCACGACGAGTTCGATGAGAGTGAACCCTTTAGAACCCGGAGAGGAACCTTGCGTGCGTGCTGCCAAGCATCTGTTCATTGCGATCGCCTTTCGTTAAGTTCTTGCGTCGACGCTTAGCGCCGCTCGATCCAAGTGAGGCGGCTGCCCTGCGTTCCGCCCGGAGGATTGATCTGCGCGAGAGCGCCCGTGCCGCCGATCGTTTGGGTGACGACGTAGGTGTTGGTGCCGGCCGCCACCACCGACGGGCTGCCCGTTCCGCTCAGCGCGATGCCGCTCACCGCATAATTATTGATGTTGAGGAAGTTGTGGTTCGCGTTGCCGAAGAACGAATTGGTGAACGCGCCGCCGGTCGCCGGGTTGATCGCCATGGTCCAGCCGCCCGCCGAAGTCGACGAGCAGGTCGCGAGCGACGTGGTCGGCGGAATCGTGGTATTGACGAGGAATGCGCCATCCTGCAGGGTGGGGTTGAAAATAACCTGCTCATCCACGGTCTGCGCGTTGATGCTGGTACTGGTGGTGGGGAAATTCGCGTCGTATTGATTCGCGTATCCGGTCGTGAGTGCGAGATACCACCCGTATTGTCCCGCGGCACCCGAACAGCCGGTTTGGTCCGCCCAGCAGATGACATTGCTGGTCACCGTGCGGTAGTACGCGGCGGTCGCCGAGGTGCTCGATTGGCTGCTGGCCACCGAATTAGGATCATAGGTGCCCGAAATCTGCTGTTGCTCGAGCTGAGTGAGACCGGCCACCGCGGCGACGCCCGGTCCGGCCGTCGGCGCCACCGGCGACGTCGTGGAGGACAAGCTGTCGTACTGCACGGTCGAAGCCGCATTCCACGCGCTCATGTTCCAATCCCACACACCGACGAGGTATTGCTGCGCGGTCGAGTAGCTCGCCGCGGCGGTATTCGTGAACTGGGTTTGCTGCCCGGTGCCGAATTCGACCAGCACCCGAGGATTGGGGGTCGAAGCGATCGAGGCGACGATGAGTTTGGTGGTGATGGGCTGCGAGGCGCCTCCCGGAGTGGTATAGATCGGTGTCGGAACGCCGCCGATTTGCGTGACCGTCCACAGGCTGGGATTCTGACTGGTCAAATCGAAGCGCCAGATATTGCCCAAGAGGTCGCCCGCGTAGACATAGTCCGTGATGTGATCGCCGTCGAGATCGGCGGCCGAAACATAATAAATCCCGTTGGGGTTGCCGCCCGATCGCGATCCCACGCCGGTGCTGAGATAGTAGAACGTGGGTTGCGCTCCCGCAGTGTTGCTCGCGAGCATGACGTAGATGCCCGCATCGCCGTTATAGCTGCCGTTACCGTTGCCGAAGACCGCGCCCCACGAGCTCGCGCCGCCGGAGGTGAGAGTCGGGTCGTTGTGAAATCGCCGAATCTGCGGCGTTCCGTAGGTTTTACCCAGGCTGTTGCCGCAGGTCGCATTGCCGGAACAGACGAAGGTCGCGGTGCCGCCGGTCAGAGTGGACGAGTACACACCGGAGCTGTTGGTCGTCGTGTAGGTGAGGGCGCTGCTCCACTCGCCGATGACGAGGGACGCGGCATTGCCCTCGCTAAAACTGCTCGCGGTGGTCGGCGTGCCCGGATTCGTGATGTCCAACGCATAGATCGCTCTGCCGCCCGCGCCTAATCCACCGACCAACCAGGTATGCCACTGGCCGCCGTAGTAGAGGTCGCCGGTTCCCGGAGTGCCGTCCACGTTGAACTGATGCGCGTACAGCGGGCTGGTGTAGTCATCCGCGCCGTTCGCGGTGTAGGTACCCGTGGCCGTATTGAGAGTCGAGGCACTGTTGATGCTGTTGACGACATAGGCAGGCATGTAAGCGAGGACTTCCTGGCCGTCGTTATTCGTGCCCATAAACGTGCCGCTGGAATTGGTCGTGCCGTCGTACGTGCCGCTAGCGTCGAAGAAACCCGAGCGGAAAGCGTGCAAGAAGCCGTCGTTGGCTCCCGCATAGACGACGTTGGTGCGCGACACGTAGGTGGTTTCAAAACTCGCGTAGGAAGGTCCGCTGTTTTCCGGCATCGTCTCGCTGGTGTGCAACTTGTCCGTCCAGATGGCGGGGAAGGAGGCCGACGGCGCACCGACCCAGGTCGGGCTGGAATCGACGATATCGCCCAAGACGCTGGTGCGCGCGCGAAAACCGCTGGGATTGATCGTCGGCGTGTTCGGATCGACGCCGTAGGCGTTTTGCTCATCGCTGCGAACGCCGCGCAAATACTCCAGCCGCCAGTTGGAAACCTGGGGCCACACGCCCACGGCGGGCGTCGGGTCCCCGTAATCCAAGTTGGATTGTTCATTGGAGGACAGGGCGGTGGTGCCGGTCGATGACCAGGTGAACGGAATGCCGGTCAGCGTCGACCCGTTGTAGGTCAACATGACGCGGCCCGCATCCGGATCCTCGGCCGCGAGCGGGCCGGCGACGCCGGTCTTGGCGCAAGTCTGCCCCGCCGGCACGCCGGTCAGCACGCAGGACGCATCCCAATTGACATTCGGGTCGATCTGCAGGTCATTCGGATTGCCGTCGGGCGAATCCAAGTACTGCGAGGTCAGCGAGCCGGTCCAGTTGTTTGCGTTATAGAAGGCGAAGTACACCTGGGTGCCGGTCTGCACCTTGGCGGTTTGCTTCTGGTTGAGGCCCGCGGAGCTCGACGCCGAGTTCTGCGGCTCGGCCTGGAAGCACATGATTTCGTGAATGTTCCTCGAGCCGCCGGTCGATCCGGCGAAGCCGAAGAGAACATTGGCCGGAAGAGGCCCGTTGGATGCCGTGATGGCCTGGCCGGTGATGATGGGCTGGTAATTGCCGCCGTTGTAGCTGTACGACAGGCTCAAGAGCCCGCCCGTCGAGATCGACAGGCTATACGTAATGGGTATGCCGTAGTTGGCGCCGCTGGTCGTGGGGGTGCTGTAGCCGCGATACCGGGCCGCCTCGTTCGCGATCTTATGACTCACAATAATCTTGTACGCGTTCGGAATCGCCGCATAGTTCGGCAAGGTGATCGTGGGCAGCGGATTGGCCACGTAGTAGTTGTGGACGCCATTGGTGTTGGTGGCGGTGGCGGTCGCCGATGCGAGCCGATAATCCCATACGTACCCCGTTTCGCAGGCCTGCTGCACGGCGGCTCGCTGCTGGGACAAGGTCAAGCTTGCCGGGTAGTACATCGCGGTCGCCGGGTTGGTGCTGAGATAAGCCCAGGCGGTACTGCCGGCGCCGCGCAGGCCGACGCGATTCGGTACGTAGCCGTAACCGCTCGAGCTATTATCGCCGCCGTAGGTCGCGACGCCCGAGGAGTTGATGGTGTCGCCGTTCAAGAAGTTGCCGTATTCGTCGATGCCGAGCCCCAAGTACGCGCCGATCATGCCGTCATAACCCTGGCTCGCGCTGTTGTTCACGTTCGAGCAGGTGTAGCCCAAGCTTCCGCCCCAGTCTCCGAGGGTCACTCCGTAGGTCGGGGTGTAGCTCGCGTCCTGCAGGAAGAAGCTCATGCCGTCCGCGCCGTCCTGATTGCCGCCGCCGCTGTCGCCTTCATAGGTCTCGGAGGTAAAGGTCACTTGCAAACCCGCGGTCTGCAGGGAAAAGGGCACATTGGAAATGATCGCGCCGGCTTCGCTGTTGGCATCGTTGGTCAAGCGCAGAGCGCCGCCGGTGATCGGTGTATCCGGAACCGCGTTGAGATTGCCGCTGTTGCCGCCCAGCTGTATTTGGGCGCCGTAGTACGCGAGACCGGCGCAGGCCGGTATCTGCCCGGGACTGGTCGTCGAAGTCGACGAGCCGGCCGTCAAGCATGCTCCGCCGATGAAGTTCCAGGAGCAGTTGGTTGCCGCGCCGGTGAAATTTTCCGTGACGTTGGTGCTGGTGCAGGTTTGCGCTTGCGCGTGCTTGGGCAGCACGGCGGCAAACGCCAACGCCAACGCGAGAACTATCAGTTTCGTATTCATAAGGTTACATTTCATTGGTTGCATGAAACACAGGTGACACTGGCTTGCACCAGATAGGTGGATTCGACGACGGCGGCGGTGTCGGGACTGCCGCCATATCCGGAACCGTCGATCTGGTAAATCTTTCCTTGACCGTTCGCCGTCGTGCCCAGGAAGGTGATGTAGAACGCGGGCGTGTAGTAGTAGCTTCCCTGGGCGGGCGTGGTCGTGATGTTCATCAAGGTAGGCGCCTGCGGCGAGTAGGTAACCGCGGTGGGCCACGGCAGGCTGGTCGGGCTGCCTAACCCCAAGGAAACGGAATTGGCGAGTCCGGTGGTCGCCGTGCACACTTGACCCACGGTGTACGCGACCGGAGGCCCGGCGGCGCAAGCGGTGGCCGATGCACCGTTGCCGGCCGCCAGCCAGAATTCCGCATATTGTTCGGCAGTTTCCGCGGCATTCAGCGCGCGCTGCTTTTCCCGCACATTGCCGGCGATTCTCTCGTCCAGTCCAAAGCTGCGGAACATGCCGACGGCCAGCAGTGTAACCACGATCAACAGCAGGAGCGAGGTTACCAAGACCATGCCGCTCTGCCGCGGCAGCGAACCCAGTTGCCGGAAGATCATGTGGTGGTCACCCCTGTTTTGTCCATGACCGCGATGATGCGGGTGAAGGGGATGTACTGCAGCGATGCATTGGTCTGTCCGGGCTGACCAAACATGGGATTGACGAACCACAGCGTGACCATGACGGACTTCACGTTGTTCCAGTAACCCAAGGCGGTGATCGACGGCGCATCCAGATAGGTGTCGACCGAGTTGGTGGCGGCGGCGGTGTTGGTTTGCACGCCGTAATAAATCTGCAAGCTCTGCAGACCGGGTATCAGCGCGACGGTGGTGGGATTGCCGCCGTTGACGACGAGTTGGCATTGCAGATAACCGTTGACGATGCTGAACGTGTTGATGAAAGTGGCGGCGCCGACGCTCGAGGTGTTGCCGGTGCAATTGATCACGTTGTCGGCGCCGGTCGTCGCATAGCGCACGGTAATGGTGTCGCCGGGCGCGAGGGCAGCGTAGCTGCCGCTGCCGACCATCGCCTGCCCCGCAAAGGTGAAAGAACCGGTGACACCAAACTGGCTGGCCGCGCTGTTGGTGAGCGGACTCGGAAAGTAGCCGGTAGATTTGACCACGTCGGTCACGAGCTGCATGGCCATGCGCTCGTTGTCCTGCAGCTGCGATAAGCCGCTTTGATTGGTGGACGTGCGCTTCATGGCGACGACCAGCGTCAACAGGCCGCCGGTCAGGAACAATCCGATGAGGATGGCTACCATCAGCTCGACCAGCGTGAATCCACGGAAGGTTCGGGTTACGGTGCGCAGCGAGGGAAACGGCGTAGGTTTCATGGCTGTACGTACAACACGTAAGTGGGGGCCGCGAGGTTGCCCATTCCCGTTTGCATGGCATTTGCCGCGACGGCATTTTCCGACCATTGAATCTGAATGGTGCAGGTCACCGGAAAACCGGTGGTCGAGCAGGAGACGGTGGCGAGGTACCCGGGCAGCACCGCATTGAGCGAAATCGCCCACTGCTGCAGATCGTAGAAAGCCATGGCGCTCGGGATGCAACTGCCCGCACCCGCAGTCAGGCAGGGCGCCGCGGTGGAAAAATTATTCGCCGGGGCCGCGCTCACCAGGGTGACGGGCGGGGCAAAGCCGGCCGCCCAGTAACCCGGGTTCGCGTGCATGGCGGCCGCGAGACTGGACGCTTCAATGGCGGCGATCGAGCGCGAGCTCGCGACGCTGGTGCTCGATAAGGCAAGCGACTCCATCTTGGCGAGTCCCAGTAGTCCAACCGCGCAGACCACGAGCGCGACCATGACCTCGACCAAGCTGAAGCCGCGGGCTCGCGCCTGCGCCCCGAGGGCGATCTTCAGGTGCATGCAGGTGTACCTACCCCGTATTTTTCCGTCGCCGGCGTGCCGACCGGGGTGATGGCGAGGCAGCGGGTCCAATTGTGGTTGTTGGTCGAATCGTGGAGATTGATTGTGAGCGTGGTCGTCTGGCCCGTCGGGGCATAGCCCATGCGGTTATAAGTGGCCGCCATGTAGGTGCCGATGCTCGATACAAAGGTATCCGTGCCGCTGAACGGCGGCTGAATGCGTAAAACCGCCTCACCCGCGTCCACTTGTTGATTGCCGTTCGCATCCAAGAAGACGATCCAGCCATTCTGCCAGGCGCCGCCGCCGCCGCCGGTGCAGGTGGGGGTCGATGAGGTGCTGTTCGACGACGCGCAGACGGTGACCGTTTGGCCTTCCTTGACGGCTTCGCTGCGCGCGAATTGCATATCGCCGAGCAGGCCGTTGATTTCGGACGCGATCCGGTTGGAGGCGGTGACATATTTGAATGTCGGCGCGCCGATGGCGGCGAGAATGCCGATGATGATCATGACCACGATGAGTTCGGTCATCGTAAAGCCCGCATCGCGCCGCTTGCATCGCATCCCGTTCATGGGGCGGAATCCTAAAGAAGCAAGCTTGCTCGAACCTGACGGGGAAGCCGCCGGTGCGCAAAATGCGACGCGGTTCGCATTTAGGGGAATTGCGCCGCCACCTTGGTGCCGCGGCCGCCCGCACCCGAGCCGATCTGCAGCGTCGCGCCATAGAGCTGCGCGATCTCATCGGCGATGGCAAGACCCAAACCGCTGCCATGGCCGGGTGAATTCGGCAGCCGATAGAACCGCTGGCGCACGCGCTCGCGCTCGTTCTCCGGAATGCCCGGACCGGTATCCTCCACCGCCAAATACGGCCTGCCGTTGCGTTCGCCGGCGCTCACCGTCACGGTGCCGCCCGCGGGAGTGTACTTGAGCGCATTGTCGACGAGATTGCTCAAGAGATCATCGAGCAAGGAGGGATCGGCGAGTATCGACACCGGCTGCGTCTCGGCTCCCAAATCGATATTGGATTGCAGGGCGCGATCAAAGAACTTGGCGACCACTTCGCTGACGATGGTATGAAGGCCCACGGTCTGGTTTTTTGCGGCGATATTCACCGCCGGATCGGCGCGCGCCAAGGTCAGCAATTGATTGGCTGAATGCGCCAATTGCCGAATCCCTTCCTGCAGCGTGGTCAAGCGATGCTTGATCGGCGCCGCCGCGGGTTCCGCGACCAAGAGGTCGAGCTGCGCTTGCATGCCGGTAATGGGCGTGCGCAGCTGGTGGGCGGTATTGGCGATGAACTGCTGCTGCGATTGCACCGAAGTCCGGAGCAGCAGAAACAGGCGATTGAGCGTAATGACGACGGGGGCGATTTCGCGCGGCACCGAGGCCTCGTCGATGGGACGAAGATCAAGTGCCGAGCGGCGGCCGATTTCGTCGCGCAGCTTCTTCACGGGCCGGAGACCCAGCTGAATGCCGACCCAGACCAGCACCAGGGTGACGTCGAGCTGCACGAAATCCCACAGCAAGGTGCTCATCAGGCCGAAGCGCGCGGCGGGTTCGGAGGCGGTGCCGATATCCGCCGCCGTAAGAATAATGACCCCGGCCCGGGTATCGAATCGCGTCGTCAGCGTTCGCACGTTGCGCCGATTGAGCGGCGCCAGGGCGAATACTTGGGCGGCGGCATCCGCTATCGCCACCGCCGGAAGTTGCGCATCGCCGAGCAGGAGACGTCCTTGGGTGTCGCGCACCGCGTAGGCGACGGAGTCCGGGGCCGGCAGGGACGGTTTGCCGCTCGGCGCGGTATCGAGCGTCACCTGACCCGCCTCGACCTGCAGCCGCGCCATCACCGCGTTCGCGGCGTCCTTCAGGCGCCGATCGCTGCTGATCACGCCGGGCGCGACGCTGTTGAAGTAGTGCACCAGCGCTCCGCACAGAGCCAGCAGCATGAGCGGCACCGCCAGCCACAACACCAACTGACGGCTGATGGACGAGTTCACGCGGACTTCGCTTCCTCGAATCGATAGCCGAGCCCGCGCAAGTTGCGGATCACCGCGGCATCACCGAGCTTGGCCCGCAATCTCGAGACGTGCACTTCGACGGCATTCGGGGTGATGTCCTGCTCGGGGCTCGACACGGCTTGCTGGACTCTTTCCTTGGAGACGATCTGCCCGGTACGCCGCACCAGACATTCGAGCAGCAGCCATTCGCGGGCGGTCAACTCGACTTCCGCGTCATCGATGCACAGCCGCCGGCCCGTGAGGTCGACGGTCATGCGATTGAGCTTGATGATGCCGTCGAGCGCGCCGCTCGAGCGGCGCATCAGGGCGCGGCATCGCGCCGCGAGTTCGGCCGGCTCGAACGGTTTGCTCAAGAAATCATCCGCACCGATGTCCAGCGCCTTGACCTTATCCGCGAGAGTGCAGCGCGCGGTGAGTATGAGAGTCGGGATGGCTTTGCCGGCGCTGCGCAGCCGGCGTACCAGCGTCAATCCATCGGTGCCCGGCAGGCCGACATCGATTACGGCGAGGGCGAATTCCTCGGCGGCGAGCGCCGACAGAGCCGCCTCGGCACTGGTGACACGATGCACGGAATAATTCGCCGCCATGAGTCCACGAGTGATGGCATCGGCGACGATATCATCGTCTTCAACGACCAAGAGCCGCACGTGGCAACCGCTCTGGATCAGCCACGCGAGGAGCCTGTCTCACACAGGCTCCTAAGGTTCGCCGACCGCATCGTTGTCCGGGCTGGTCGGCTCGGCCTGCTCGCCGGTGAATCCGCTGCGCCGGGGAGGGGTCAAGGTGCGCAGTTTCGCCTCATACGCCTTGGCAAAGGCCTCGGTGAACACGTGCGGAAATCCGTCGGCCGGCCGCTGCGCCAGGCCCGCGAACATTTCGCTGTAGAGATCCCAATACTTCCCCTTGTTCTGAGTTCCGAAAACGCCGCGCTTGGTGGCGCGGTCGAAGCGCTCTTCCAGCTCCTTGGGGTTTACGCGGCCCAGAAATTCCTCGAATGCCGCGCGCGTAGCCGCCTGCGAGGCGGCGTTCTGCGCCTTGATGTCGCGGTAATTTTCGCGGATCGCATCGACCGAACCCATGCGTGTCGACACCGTGGTCAACAAACGCACCAGCGCTTCATCGACGCCCTGCGAGAAGTTCAACGGCGATTCCGTGCCGTCGTTGGGCGGGACCTTCATGCGAAACCGATTACGCAACTCATTGCGGCCCTGATTGAGGTCCATGAGCCCAAGCACGGCCTCGCGCAGCAGCTGGCCCGCGAGCTGCAGCGCCATGCCGCGCGCTTCAGGGGTGATGGTGCGCGGATCGACGCCGGCACCGCGGCAAAATGCCGCGAGCCCGAGATCGTAGTCGCCTTCATACAGCGCCGGGCTTTGCACGCGGGGCGGCGCCGCGGCCGGAGGAGCGCCATCCGCCTTCGGTTCCACCTTGAACGGCCGAGTCATCATGTGCCAGGGTGTGCCGGTGCTTTCCGGTTCGGGGGCCTTCGGCGGAGGACGTTCCGGCGCCACGGCTTGTCCATAGGCATCGCGCGGCAGAACTCCCGAATCGATCGCCAGTTGATCGCTGGGCTCCAACAGCTGGCTCAAGTCCAAGTCCGCACCGAGATCATTGGCCGTCGATTTCTTCACCGCCGAGGAGGGCGACTGGCCGTCGTAGGCGACAATCGCGCTTTGATCGGGCGGGAAGTCATTGTTCTTGTCGATGCTGACGAGAAGCTCGTACTCGCCCAGGCGGATGTAGTCGCCGTCCTTCAGTACATAATCGTGGTACTTGCCGAGCGGTACCTGGGCACCGTTCACATAGGTTCCGTTCGAGCTGGTGTCGACCAGCACATAGGTTCCGGACCTAAAATCGATGCGCACGTGTTTTCCCGAGAGGTAACGCTCCGGGTCGGGTAGACTCCAGGCATTGTCAGTCCCACGCCCAATCGTGCCGCCGTGCACGCCGAACACTTTGCTGGATTGCTGTCCTAACCGGATAGCATGCTCGCTGACAACGCTTAAGCGCAAGGTCATATTCGCTCCCTCCACGGGTCTAAAGGTTTGCGCTAAGTCCCCGTATAATATAGTGAAATGCTAGCAATGCTTGGAGCCTTCTAAATGGCCGCGAGTCACATTTTCAAAGTTCTGTTCGTGAATCAGGGCAAGGTATATGAGATCTACGCCCGCAAAGTGAGTCACGGTAGTCTATTTGGCTTCATCGAGGTCGAGGAATTGGTGTTCGGCGAGCGCTCAACGGTGGTGGTCGACCCCGCGGAGGAGAAGATAAAGGCCGAATTCAACGATGTAAAGCGCACTTATCTGCCCATGCATTCGGTCTTGCGCATCGATGAGGTCAAAAAACAGGGTCAGGCCAAGATCCTGGCGCTCGATGCGTCCAATGTCGCCCAGTTCCCGGTGCCCATTTATACGCCGGGTGGAGACTCGAACGCCCGCAAGTAGCCGCGCGCGCCGCGGCGCGCGCTTTTAGCCCCAAGGACCGAAACCGGCCTCGACTCTGTTAGAATTTCCTATGTTCAGTTTGCTCGGCGCACCCGCGCTGTCGCAATTCCGCCTCGATAAACTGCTGCAGTCGCTGCAAGCGCGAGAGCCGCGTGTTCTTGGCGTAGCCTCGCGCCTGATCCACTTCGTCGATGCGCCGCAGCGGCTCGACGAATTCGAAAGCGAGCTGCTCGGCAAATTGCTGACCTACGGACCGCGCGCGCTGGCGCATGCCGAGCGTGGGCAGAGGCTCCTGGTCACGCCGCGCGTCGGGACGGTGTCGCCCTGGTCCAGCAAGGCTACCGATATCGCTCATGTGTGCGGCCTGCACGGCGTGCGGCGCCTGGAACGGGGAACGCTGTACTTCATCGACTCCGCGGCGGCGCTCGGCGGCGCGGAACTCAAGGCTTTGGGCGCGCTCCTGCACGATCGCATGACCGAATCGCTGTGGGAGGACACGCAAGATCCGAAGGGGCTATTTCACTCGGCCGCGCCGCGGCCCTTGAGGGTGGTGGCCTTGGGCAGCGAAGGACACGCAGCCCTCGCGCGTGCCAATGCTCTGTGGGGCCTCGCGCTATCGGACGATGAAATCGATTATCTGGTCGCGGCGTTCGGCAAACTCGGGCGCGACCCCACCGATGTCGAATTGATGATGTTCGCCCAGGCAAATTCCGAACATTGCCGGCACAAGATATTCAATGCGCAGTTCCAGATCGACGGGGCGCAAATGCCGGCATCGTTGTTCGCCATGATCCGCGCCACCTATGCCGCGAATTCCGTGGGCGTGCTGTCCGCTTACCGCGACAACGCGGCGGTCATCGAAGGCCCACGCGCCGTGCGGTTTTTCCCAGACCCCGAAACCCAACGCTATGGGGGGATCAGCGAGCCGGTCGACATCTTGATGAAGGTCGAAACGCACAATCATCCCACGGCCATTTCGCCCTTTGCCGGAGCCGCCACCGGTTCCGGCGGCGAGATCCGCGATGAAGGCGCGACCGGCTTGGGCGCCAAACCCAAGGCAGGCTTGACGGGATTTTCGGTATCGAATCTGCGCATTCCGGGCATGCTGCAGCCGTGGGAGATGGATTTCGGCAAGCCGGAACGGATTGCCGCGGCGCTCGACATCATGATCGCCGCACCCTTGGGTGCCGCGGCGTTCAACAACGAGTTTGGCCGGCCGGCCACCTGCGGTTATTTCCGTACCTTCGAGCAGCGATCGGTCGAGAACGGCCGCGCCGTGGTCAGGGGCTATCACAAGCCCATCATGATCGCGGGAGGTCTCGGCAATGTGCGGCGCAACGATGTGGAAAAGCTCGACGTCGTGGTCGGCGCGCCGCTGGTGGTGCTCGGAGGCCCCGCGATGCTGATCGGTTTGGGCGGCGGCGCGGCGTCCTCGGTCGGCAGCGGACAGAGTTCGTCGGATCTCGATTTCGCATCGGTGCAGCGCGGCAATGCGGAGATGCAGCGCCGCGCGCAGGAGGTCATCGATCGATGCTGGGCGCAGGGTGCGGCGAATCCAATCCTGTTGATCCACGACGTCGGTGCCGGCGGACTATCCAATGCGCTTCCCGAAGCGATAGCGCATAGCCATCGCGGCGGGCGGATCGATTTGCGCAAGATTCCGAGCGCCGAATCCGAGCTTTCGCCGATGGAAATCTGGTGCAACGAAGCGCAGGAGCGCTACGTGTTGGCGCTGGTTCCCAACAGCCTGGAGCGGTTTGCGGCCCTGTGCGGGCGTGAGCGCTGTCCGTTTGCGGTGGTCGGGGAGATCACGGCGGACGGACGCCTGCGCGTGACCGACCAGGAGCTCGCGACCACGCCGGTCGATATGCCGATCGAAGTGCTGCTCGGCAAAGCCCCGCGAATGATCCGCAGCGTGCGCACCAGCCCAAAGCTCCGCCGTGCGTTGTCGACCGCCGGCGCCAGCATCGCGGATTCGCTCGATCGGCTTCTGTGTCTGCCCACGATCGCCGACAAGTCCTTCCTCATCACCATCGGCGATCGCACGGTGGGCGGATTGATCAGCCGCGATCAGATGGTGGGTCCCTGGCAGGTACCGGTGTCGGATGTCGCCGTCAGCTTGAGCAGCTTCGAGGGCTACAGCGGCGAAGCCATGGCGATGGGCGAACGCGCGCCGGTGGCAGTGCTCGATGCGCCGGCCTCGGGACGGCTCGCCGTGGGCGAGGCGATCACCAATATCATCGCGGCCGATGTGCAGCGCCTCATCGACATTCGATTGTCGGCGAACTGGATGGCGGCGTGCGGCGAGCCGGGCGAGGACGCTGACCTCTACGCCACGGTGCGCGCGGTGAGCCTCGATTTGTGCGCCAAACTCGGCATCACGATTCCCGTGGGCAAGGACTCGCTGTCGATGCGCACGGTTTGGAACGACGCAGACGGAGCGCACTCGGTCATCGCGCCGGTGTCGCTCATCGTCTCGGCGTTCGCGCCGGTGACGGACGCGCGCCGCACGCTCACCCCGCAACTCGATCTGTCGCAGCCCTCGCGTTTGCTGCTGATCGACCTGGGCGCCGGCAAAAATCGCCTGGGAGGCTCATGCTGGGCGCAGGTGTTCGGTTTGGACGGCGGCGAACCGGCCGATCTCGACGATGTGGAACTGCTGCGCGAGATGTTCGCCGCGGTGCGCGCACTCAAGGATCAAGCACTGCTGCTCGCCTATCACGACCGTTCCGACGGCGGCCTCCTGGTGACGCTGCTCGAGATGGCATTTGCAGGACATTGCGGACTCGACATCACGCTGGACGCCGCGGACGCGATTGCCGCGTGTTTTGCCGAAGAGTTGGGAGCGGTCATCCAAGTGCCGGCGGCGCGCGTGCCCGAGGCACGGCGCATACTCGAACGCCACGGGCTCGATGCGTATTGCAGAGATATCGGCGAGCCCGTGGCCGGCAGCGCGGTGCGTTTGCGAGCCGCGGGCCAAGCGGAGTATCGCGCTTCACGCATCGATCTGCACCGGCGCTGGAGCGAGGTATCGTTTCGCATGCAGACGCTGCGCGACAATCCGCAATGCGCCCGCGAAGAGTTCTCCCGGCTACTCGACGAGCACGATCCCGGCCTGCACGCCGCATTGAGTTTCGACCCTGCACTCGACATCGCGGCGCCGTATATCGGCAGCGGTGCGAGACCGGCGGTTGCCGTGTTGCGCGAACAAGGTGTCAACGGCCAAACGGAAATGGCGGCGGTGTTCACGCGCGCCGGATTCGACGCCTACGACGTGCACATGAGCGATATCCTGTCGCGCCGCGTGCGGCTTGGACGATTCCACGGATTGGCGGCCTGCGGCGGGTTTTCCTACGGGGATGTGCTCGGAGCGGGCGAAGGTTGGGCCAAATCGATTCTGTTCAATGAAGTGGCGCGCGATGAGTTCGCCGCCTTCTTCGAGCGCACCGCCACCTTCACCTTGGGTGTGTGCAACGGCTGCCAGATGCTGTCGGCGCTCAAGGAGCTGATTCCGGGCACGGACGGGTGGCCGCGTTTCGTACGCAACCGCTCGGAGCAGTACGAGGCACGGGTGACCTTGCTCAGGGTGCCGCGCTCGAACTCCGTGCTGCTGTTGGGCATGCACGGGTCGGTATTGCCGATTGCGGTGGCGCATGGCGAGGGCTACGCGGAATTCGGCAATCACTCGACGGCTGGCAAATTGCTCGAAGACGGCGGGGTGACGCTGCAATACGCCGATACCCGCGACGAGCCCACTGAGGTTTACCCCTTCAATCCCAACGGCTCGCCCTTAGGCATCGCCGGGGTGTGCAGCGACGATGGCCGCGTCACTTCGATCATGCCGCACCCCGAGCGGGTTTTTCGCACCGTGCAAAATTCCTGGGCGCCCCGAGAGTGGTCCGAGGACGGCGGCTGGATGCGCCTGTTTCGCAACGCGCGGTCGTTTCTCGGCTGAGAGCGGGAAGCTTCGGGCGCCCCTTCCCTTGTCCGCCTCAGGTACCCGTGTCCGATTCCGTCTGGCCGCGGCCCTGCAGCGTCGCCGGCGCAACGAACTTGCGAAAGTTCATCGCCTGCAGCAGCCGCGCCTTGCGCACGAAGGTTTGATACAAGAGATCGCGCATGACTTCGAGAAGAATCCCGGCGCGCTCGGCATCGAGGTGGGGATGATTCGGCCACGGATCGCTGTCGCTGCCGAATAACACGCTGCGCAAAGCGGCAAAAGTCTCGTCATCGAGCTCCGCGAGCGTGCGAATTTCCTGCAGCGTATCGAAAAGCTCCAGCTTGCCGCGCTCGCCGAGTTCGCGGAACAGAGATTGCGCGGTGCGCCGGCTCATCGAGCCGAAGGCGTTGAAGCAACCCGCCGTGTAACAGCCGAGCGCCTCCTTGAACAGGCCTTCGGCCTCATCCGGCAGGTAGGTCAACGGGAAACTCTCTCGGGCGCGTTCGACTTCCACATAGTTCGGGGTCAGTTCAATTCGCAAGGCTGTGTAACCTCTTACAAAGAATTTGAGGAATACGGGTTCGCCGCAGGCATCGCAGCGAAACACGATCCCGATCTGCTTGGGCCTGCGCCGGGAAAGATCGTCGAATTTCGGGATCGCGGCCGCGGTCAAATGCGCAAGGTTCTGGCAATGCGGGCAGGTCAACGCGATGCCCGGGGAATCGATGTGCAATTCGTCCTGCGGAGTGATGTAAATGCTCATGATTTTCAAGCCGTCAGAGGTTTGTAACGAATCCGATGCGGCTGCGAGGCATCCTCGCCCTTGCGCCGCTTATGATCCTCGACATACTCCTGATAATTACCTTCGAACCATACCACCTGCGAATCGCCTTCGAACGCCAATATGTGAGTCGCGATGCGGTCGAGGAACCAACGGTCATGCGAGATCACCACCGCACAGCCAGGAAAGGCCACCAGCGCCTCTTCGAGCGCGCGCAAGGTTTCGATGTCGAGGTCGTTGGTCGGTTCGTCGAGCAACAGCACGTTGCCGCCCGATCTCAGTACCTTGGCGAGATGCACCCGATTGCGTTCGCCGCCCGATAGGTCGCCGATGAATTGCTGCTGCTGCACGCCTTTGAAGTTGAAGCGCCCGACGTAGCCGCGCGATGAAGTTTCGTAGTTGCCGACCTTGATCACATCGAGTCCGCCGGATATCTCCTGCCACACGGTGTTCTTGTCGTTGAGCGCCTGTCGCGACTGATCCACGTACGCGAGCTTGACGCTGGGGCCTATGCGGATCTCGCCGCCATCCGCCCGTTCCAAGCCGGCCAGCATGCGGAACAGCGTGGTTTTGCCCGCACCGTTCGGGCCGATGATGCCGACAATGCCGCCGGCCGGCAGGCTGAAGCTCAAGGCTTCGATGAGCAGGCGATCGCCGTAGGCCTTGCGCACGACCTTGCACTCGATGACCAAATCCCCGAGCCGTTCACCGGGCGGAATGTAGATTTCGTTGGTTTCGTTGCGCTTCTGGAATTCCTGCGAAGCCAACTCCTCATAACGCTGCAAGCGCGCCTTGGACTTCGCCTGGCGCGCCTTCGGATTGGTGCGCACCCATTCAAGCTCGCGCTTCAGGGTCTTGGCGAGCGCGTCCTGCGCTCGTTCCTCCTGCGCCAGCCGCTGACCTTTTTGTTCGAGCCAGGAGGTGTAATTCCCTTCCCACGGGATTCCATGGCCGCGGTCGAGCTCCAAGATCCACTCGGCCACATTGTCGAGAAAGTACCGGTCATGCGTCACCGCGATCACGGTGCTCGGATACTCCTCGAGAAAATGCTCGAGCCAAGCGACCGACTCCGCATCCAAGTGATTGGTCGGCTCGTCGAGCAGCAGCATGTCCGGCTTCGACAGCAGCAAGCGGCAGAGCGCCACGCGGCGCTTTTCACCGCCGGACAGCTTGCCGACGACGGCGTCCCACGGCGGCAGGCGCAGCGAGTCGGCGGCAATCTCGAGCTTGCGCTCGAGTTCCCAGCCGCCGACCGCATCGATCTGATCCTGCATCTTCGCCTGCTCCTCCATGAGCTTATTCATCTCGGCGTCCGACATCGGTTCGGCAAAGCGATCGCTGATCGCATTGAAGCGGTCGATCAGCCCTTGAACGTCGCCGACGCCTTCGCCGACCACTTCGCGCACGGTTTTGGTTTCATCGAGCAGCGGTTCTTGCGGCAGATAGCCGACCTTGATCCCCGCCTGCGGCCGCGCCTCGCCCTCGATCTCCTTATCCATCCCGGACATGATCTTCAAGAGTGTCGATTTACCCGAGCCATTGAGACCGAGCACGCCGATCTTCGCGCCGGGGAAGAAGCTCAAGGTGATATCGCGCAATATGATGCGCTTGGGCGGCACAACCTTGCCTACCCGGTTCATGGTGTAAATGAACTGAGCCATGTCCTGCCTATGTCGAGGGTGGAGCGGGGAAAACCCGAATTATCCGCGAGCCGCGCGGGCTTGTCACGGCGATTAGGCGGCCCGCCCCGGAGGCTTGGGTTCGCACCGCGGAATAGGCGACAAACTAGGGAACCAAAGGCCCATCAGCTACAATTAGCGGCTAGCTTTCGCGAGGTCCCCATGTTCACGTCTAAAATGACGATTGCCGGTTTCGATCCCGAACTCGCGAAGGCCATCGCTGACGAACGGACCCGTCAAGAAGACCACGTCGAACTCATCGCGTCGGAGAATTACACCAGCCCGCGCGTACTCGAGGCGCAGGGGTCGGTGCTCACCAACAAGTACGCCGAGGGCTATCCCGGCAAGCGCTACTACGGCGGCTGCGAGTACGTCGATGTGGTGGAGACGCTGGCGATCGAGCGCGCCAAGCAACTGTTCGGCGCCGCGTATGCAAACGTGCAGCCGCACTCGGGCTCGCAAGCGAACGCCGCCGTGTATTTGGCGCTGCTCAACCCCGGAGATCCGGTTCTCGGCATGAGTCTCGATCATGGCGGACACTTGACCCATGGCGCGAAGGTCAATTTCTCGGGGAAGTTGTTCAAGGCAGCGCAGTATGGAATCAAACCGGACACCGGCGAGATCGACTACGACCAAGTGGAGCGCCTGGCGCAAGAGTTCCGTCCGAAGATGATCGTGGCCGGCTTTTCAGCCTATTCGCGCGTCATCGACTGGGCGCGGTTTCGCGCGATTGCCGATGCCGTGGGCGCGTATTTCATGGTGGATATGGCGCATGTCGCGGGCCTCATCGCCGCCGGTCTGTATCCGAACCCGCTGCCTTTTGCCGACGTGGTAACCACCACGACCCATAAGACCTTGCGCGGACCACGGGGCGGGCTGATCCTGGCGCGGCCGCACGCGGACTTGCACAAGAAATTCAATTCCATGGTGTTTCCCGGAACCCAGGGCGGTCCGCTGATGCACGTGATCGCGGGCAAAGCGGTCGCGTTTGCCGAGGCGCTGCAGCCGGAATTCAAGACCTACTCCGCAGAGGTCATCGCCAATGCCCGTGCCATGACCAAAACTTTGCAAAAGCGCGGCCACAAGATCGTGTCCGGAGGCACCGATAATCACCTATTTTTGCTGGATTTGGTGGACAAGAACATCACCGGCAAGGATGCCGATGCCGCCTTGGGGCGAGCGCACATCACGGTGAACAAGAATGCGGTTCCCAACGATCCGCGTCCCCCCACCGTGACCAGCGGTCTTCGAATCGGCACGCCGGCGATGACCACTCGCGGCTTCAAAGAGCCGGAGGCCGAACAGCTGTCCCATTGGATCGCCGACGTGCTGGGATCGATGGGCGATGAGGGCACGGTGGACCGTGTACGCGCCGAAGTGCTGTCGCTGTGCCGGCGATTCCCCGTGTATGGCTAACACACCCCATGTATTGCCCATTTTGCGGTCACACGGAGACTAAAGTCATCGACTCGCGCCTGGCCGGCGAAGGGCGCCAGATTCGCCGCCGCCGCGAGTGCCTCGAATGCGCGGAGCGCTTCACCACCTTCGAGGGCGCGGAGCTCTTGTTGCCCATCGTGGTCAAGGGCGATCGCAGCCGCGAACCCTTCGATGAAAGTAAACTGCTCGCCGGAATGCAGAAAGCGCTGGAGAAGCGCCCGGTGAGCCGCGAGGCGATCGAAGCCGCCGTAGCGAGGATCTGCCACAAGCTGCGCAGTTTGGGCGAGCGCGAAATTGCTTCGCGAGGCATCGGCGAGATGGTCATGGAAGAACTGCGGCACATGGACGAGGTGGGCTACGTTCGATTCGCGTCCGTGTACCGAGGTTTCCAGGACGTCGAGGCCTTCCGCACCGAGATCGACCTGTTGCGCCGCCATCGCCGGCGGCGCGAGACCAACCGGGATCAATTACCGCTGCTGCCGGGCGATGAACCCAGCGATGCCGGCAAATGACGAACGCGGACGGCGCGGAAGATCAGGCCCACATGAGGCGGGCGTTGGCGCTGGCGGCACGCGGTTTGTACACCACCGATCCGAATCCGCGGGTCGGCTGTGTCCTGGTCCGCGGCGGCGACGTCCTAGGTGAGGGCTGGCATGAGCGCGCAGGAGGCGCGCATGCGGAAGTTGCGGCGCTGCGTGCAGCGGGCGGCGGCGTCTCCGGCGCCACGGCCTATGTCACTCTCGAGCCTTGCAGCCACACGGGGCGCACGCCGCCCTGTGTCGACGCGCTGATCACGGCGGGTATCCGCCGCCTGGTGTGCTCCTCGATCGATCCCAATCCCAAAGTGGCGGGGGAGGGCATCAAACGCCTGCGGGCCGCCGGAATCTTGGTGTCGGTGGGCGCCCTCGCCGCCGAGGCACGCGCGCTCAATGCCGGCTTCTTTTCGCGCTTCGAACGCGGCCGGCCGCTGATTCGTCTCAAGCTCGCCATGAGCCTCGATGCGCGCACGGCGCCCGCCGAGGGCGGCATGATGTGGATCAGCGGCGAAGCGTCGCGCGCCGACGTGCAAGAATGGCGCGCCCGCAGCTCCGCGATCCTGACCGGTGCCGGAACCGTGCGCGTGGATGATCCGCGCCTCAATGTGCGTCTAAAATACGGTCCGTGGATCAGGCAGCCTCTGCGCGTGTTGCTGGATCCGGCGCTGTCTTGCGCGCCGAGTGCGCAGATCTTCAAGGGCGCGGGCGCGCTGGTCTTCGCCGCCCCGGATGCGCAGGCGCCGCCCGATTTGCCCTCGAACCTGCCGCTCATCGAGGTGGAGCGCGTAGCGGCGGCGGGGCGCCGCTTGGACCTCAAGGAAGTCATCGAGCGATTGGCGGCGCGCGAAGTCAACGAGCTCCTGGTGGAGTGCGGTCCGCGGCTCGCGGCCGCATTTCTCGAGGCGGGACTGGTCGATGAGCTGATTCTGTATGTCGCGCCGATCTTGCTCGGCGCGGATGCGGCGCCGCTCACGGCATTGCAGGGCTTGCGCGCCAAGCTGCCGGCGTTCGAATTTGCGAGCCAGCAGCGCATGGGCGCCGATTTGCGGCTCATTTTGACACCAAAGAGCGTTGACTCCGCCGCTCCCATCGTTGAGGGATCTTGAAGATGTTCACTGGGATTATTTTGGCGACAGGCCGCTTGGCCTCGATACTCGAGAAGAGCGGCGACTTGGAGTTGGGAATCGATGCCGCGGCGCTCGATGTGGAGCGGATCGCGGTCGGCGCCAGCGTCAGCGTGCAGGGTGTGTGTCTCACCGTGACGCGCAAGGCGGGCACCGTGTTCTACGCCGACGTGTCGCGTGAGACCATGGCCAAGACGACTTTGGGCACGCGAGCGGCCGGCGCGCGCGTGAACTTGGAGCCGAGCCTGCGGGCGGGCGATCCTTTGGGAGGTCACTTGGTGAGCGGTCATGTCGATGCGGTCGGAACGCTGACGGCGGCGGCACAGGACGCACGCTCCTGGCGCCTCGAGTTCGAACTGCCGGCGCCCCTCATGCGCTACGTCGCGCCGAAGGGGTCCATTTGCATCGACGGAGTGAGCCTCACGGTCAATGAGGTGAAGGGGCGGCGCTTCGATGTCAACATCATCCCGCATACGCATGAGGTGACGACGCTGGGCGAACTTCGCTCAGGTGCCGGCGTCAACATCGAGATCGATGTGATTGCGCGATATCTCGAGCGGCTGATGGCGAAACCAGAACAGTGAAGGCAAATCATGACTGCATTGAACTCGATCGATGAAATCCTCGAAGACCTGCGCCACGGGAAAATGGCGGTTGTCATGGATGACGAGGACCGCGAAAACGAAGGCGATCTCATCATGGCGGCCGAATGCGTGCGGGCCGAGGACGTCAATTTCATGGCGCGCTACGGGCGCGGCCTCATTTGCCTGACCCTGTCGCGCGAACGCTGCCGCCAGCTGCGGCTGCCTCTCATGGTGAGCGAAACCGACAGTTCGCACCGCACCAACTTTACGCTGTCCATCGAGGCGGCCGAAGGCGTGACCACCGGGATTTCGGCCCATGACCGCGCGCACACGGTGAAGACCGCGGTGGCTGCGAAGGCGCGTCCGGAGGACCTGCGTCAGCCCGGGCACATATTTCCCCTGATGGCGCAGCCGGGCGGCGTGCTCACGCGCGCCGGCCATACGGAGGCGGGCTGCGATCTCGCGCGGCTCGCCGGGTTCTCGCCGGCCGCCATGATCGTCGAAATCTTGAACGACGACGGCACCATGGCGCGCCGCCCGGATCTCGAGCGATTTGCCGAAGCGCATAAGCTGAAGATCGGCACGATTGCCGACCTCATCCGCTATCGGCTCAAGAACGAGCGCTCCGTGGAGCGGATCTACGATGAGCCCGTGGACACGGAATACGGCGGATTTCGCCTGTGCTGCTACGAGGATCACGTCAACAAGAACGTGCACGTCGCGCTCGTCAAGGGCGATCTCAATTCCGCGCTGCCGCCGCTGGTGCGCGTGCACATCAAGGATACTCTGCGCGACGTGGTCGGCGTGCGCAGCGAGAATCTCGGTTGGCCGCTGCGCGCCGCCGTGCGCCGTGTCGCCGCCGAACCCTCCGGCGCGGTCGTCATCCTGCGCCCCGAAGAGACGCCGAAGGAATTCATGGACAGCGTGCGGCAGCTCGATGCCAAGCCCGCGGCCGCGCGCGCCGCCGGGGCGACGGTGCTGCGCACCTACGGCATCGGCGCGCAGATTCTCAAGGACTTGGGGCTCACGCGGATGCGCGTGTTGAGCGCGCCGAAGCAGCTGCAGGGCCTCGCGGCCTACGATCTAGAAATAACCGAGTATGTGGATGGCGGTGAATGAATGCGGCGGGGCATATACTGGGCTGCTCCGTCACGCGTCAGGCGACTGCCAAGAGGTGAGATTTTGTGCCGAATGATCAGCCGAAGATAGTCGAAGGTGAACTCACCGTTCGCGATCTGCGTTTTGCCGTCGTGGCCGCGAGGTTCAACGATTTCGTCGTCGAGCCGCTGGTGCGGGGTGCGTTGGAGGCGCTCAAGCGCCACGGGGCTACCGACAAGCAGATCGAGATTGTGCGGGTTCCCGGCGCCTTCGATATTCCCATTGTGGTCCGAAAGCTGGCGCTGTCGCGCCGCTATGAGGCTTTGATCGCCTTAGGCGCGGTGGTCCGCGGCCAGACGCCGCATTTCGACTATGTCGCCGGCGAATGCGCCTCGGGGCTCGCACGCATTGCGCTCGAAACCGGCGTACCGATCGCGTTCGGCGTGCTGACCACCGATACGATGGAGCAGGCGGTAGATCGGGCCGGCGGCAAGGCCGGCAACAAGGGTGCGGATGCCGCGTTGGCGGCGATCGAGATGGCGAATTTATTGCGCCGGTTGGATCCGTAATTGTGAACCCGCATCGCGCCCGCAGCCTCGCGCGCAGGCTTGCGCTGCAGGCGCTGTATCAGCTGCAGATCAATCCGCGATCCTGGCAAGACACCCATCAGCAGTTTGCAGCCGATCCGGAAGCGGAGCGCGTCGATCGGGAGTACTTTCTGAAGCTCATCGAGGCGATCGCTCCCAACCGCGACGCATTGGATGTCGAGCTCGCGAAGCTCTGCGAGATTCCGCCGCCGGAACTCGATCCCATTGAACACGCGGTATTGTGGTTGGGTTTGCACGAATTGACGGCCTGTCCCGAATTGCCGTATCGAGTGGCGCTCGCCGAGGCGGTGCAGCTCACCAAGCAATTTGGCGCGACCGACGGCCACAAGTTCGTGAACGCCGTGCTGGACCGCGCCGCGAAGGAATTGCGCCCGCACGAATACGGGCTGCCGGCGGAATAGCGCAGCGTGGTTCGCGACGATTCGAAGCTCGGGGAATTCGACTTGATCCGCCGCTACTTCGCGCGCCTGGGCGCCGCGCGCAGCGACGTCGTGCTCGGAGTCGGCGATGATGCGGCACTGCTGTGCCTGCCGGAAAATGCGGAATTGGCGGCGGCGGTGGACACTATTGTCGCCGGCCGGCATTTTCCGCAGGGTAGCGACGCGCGATCGATCGGGCACCGCGCTCTCGCGGTGAATCTCAGCGACTTGGCGGCGATGGGTGCGACGCCGGCGTGGGCGACTTTGGCCTTGACGCTGCCGAGCGCGGATCCGGATTGGCTCGAGAGATTCTCCGGCGGCCTGTCGGATCTCGCCGTTGCGCACGGAGTGGCGCTGGTCGGCGGCGACACCACGGCCGGTCCCTTGACCGTCAGCGTGCAGATCATGGGACATGTCGCCCGCGGCACGGCATTACGCCGCGGCGGCGGCCAAGCCGGCGATCTCTTGGCGGTCACCGGAACCTTGGGCGATGCCGGCGCAGGCTTGGCGTTGCTGACCGCGGCCCATTCGACCGAAGATGCCGCTGCGGCGAGCGAGCTCAAGCAACGCTTCGAGTATCCGACACCGCGAGTTGAATTCGGAATCGGCGCCCGCGGCATCGCATCGGCGGCCATGGACCTGTCCGATGGACTGGCGGGAGATTTGCCGAAACTGGCAAGCGCCAGCGGGCTCGCGGCGCATGTCGATATCGAATGCCTGCCCCTGTCACGCGCCTTGCAGGCCGTTGCGGGCCCCCAACAGGCGCGGGACTGGGCGCTCGGCGCGGGCGATGATTACGAGTTGCTCATCGCCGTACCGCCGCGCCATTACGATGCGCTGGCCGCGCTCGCGGCCCGATTGAACTTAAGGCTGACCACGATCGGTGAGCTGCGTCGCGGAAATGCCGTAACCTGGGCTTTGCATGGCGAAAAATCCGTCCCGCCGCTTTCTGGATTTGACCACTTTCGCTGAGCCTCGACCCAAATCACAGTTTAGCGCCGGCCTGCCGACGTATCCTCTAGCGCCACAGAAATGAACGTCCGCAGCGGCGGCTCACGGTTACCTTTGACCACCAATATTCGGCCCAGTCAACACGCGAAGTCTCCGAACGGTCGCGCCTCATTGCCTGAAAAAATCGGCAAGTACGTCATCATTAACGAGGTCGGCCGCGGCAGCACAGGCGTCGTGTACCTGTCGCATGATCCTTATTACGGCCGCGACGTGGCGATCAAGGTTTACAACGTCGATGCCAGCGGCGATGAAAGCCGCATGCGGATCGCGCGCAAAATGTTTCTCTCCGAAGCGCACATGGTCGGGATGCTTCAGCATCCGAATATCCTGCCGATCTATGATGCGGGAGAAGAGAACGGACATTGCTACATCGTCACCGAGCACGTGCACGGAGCGCGAACTCTCGCCGCCTATTGCCGTCCCGATAATCTGCTGCGCATCGACGACGTGGTGGAGCTGGTCTATAAAGCCGCGCGCGCGCTGCATTACGCGCACAGCCGCGGCGTCATTCATCGCGATATCAAACCCAGCAACATCATGCTCACCCTCGACAGCGACGTGCGAATCATCGATTTCGGCATCGCCCTGGTGGCCGATTCGGAGATCTCCCGCATCGAAGGGATCGCCGGCAGCCCGTCGTATATGTCTCCCGAACAGGTGCAGTCGATCGAATTGACCAACCGCTCCGATCTGTATTCGCTCGGCGCGGTGATGTACGAGCTGTTGACGGGAACGAGGCCGTTCAGGGCCGGTAATCTGCAAAAGCTATTGCACCAGATCGTATTCGCCACGCCGCCGCCCATTCACACCCTGCGCCCGGAGATTCCCGAGGAGCTCGAGAACGTAACGGCGATTGCGCTGCAGAAGGACCCGGAGAAGCGCTACAAAACCGGGCTCGACTTCGCCGCGGAATTGACCCGCGTGCACCAGAAGTTGCGCGCCCAGTACAACCGCATCGACCAACAGGAACAGTTCAGCCTGCTGCGCAAGCTCAAGTTCTTCCATGAGTTCTCGCACGGCGAGATCTGGGAAGTCTTGCGCGCCAGCAGTTGGCAGGATTACGCCGACGCCGAAGAAATCGTCAAAGAGGGCGAGATGGACGATCGGTTCTACATCATCGTGCAAGGACGCGTCGGCGTCGCGCGGCTCGGCAGGGCGTTGGGCTATCTGGACGTCGGCGATTGCTTCGGCGAAACGAGCTACGTGCGCGGCGCGAAGCGTACCGCGACCATCATCGCCTCAGGCTCCGTCATGGTCATGAAGGTGAGCTCGACCTTGTTGGAACAAGTGTCTGCCGAGTGCCAGCTGCGATTCAACCAGGTGTTTCTGCGCAGCATGATCGGGCGCCTGCAGAGTGCGGAGCGCGGCGTCGCGCCTAACCCCTGATATCCGCATCCTTGTCGTGCTCGATCATCGCGTACGCCGAATGATTGTGGATGGATTCGAAATTCTCCGATTCGACCACATACGCGCGCACGCGCTTGTCCCCGTTTAAGGCGACGGCCACGTCCCGCACCGTATCTTCGACAAATTTGGGGTTGTCGTAGGCGCGCTCGGTGACGTATTTTTCATCCGGACGCTTGAGTATTCCGTAAACCTCGCATGAGGCCTGCGCCTCGGCGACGTCGATCAACTCTTCCAGCCACATGTGTTCATTGAGTTTTGCCGTCAGCGTGATGTGCGAGCGCTGGTTGTGCGCGCCATAGTCCGAAATCTTCTTCGAACAGGGGCACAAACTCGTGGTCGGAACCACCACCTTGAGCCACACGTCGGTCTTGCCGTTGCAGTGCTCGCCGAAAATGGTGGCCTGATAATTCATCAGGCTTTCGACGCCGGAGACCGGAGCTTTCTTCATGACGAAGTAGGGAAAGGTCATTTCGATGTGGCCGGCGCTCGCGTCCAAATGCAGGGTCATCTCCTCCAGCATCTTGCTGAAGGAATCGACCGATATTTCACGTTCGTGCCGATGCAGGATCTCGACGAAGCGCGACATGTGCGTGCCCTTGAAGTTGTGCGGCAGGTTCACGTACATGTTGAAATTCGCGACCGTGTGCTGCTCGCCGCGCGCCCGATCCTTGACCTTGACCGGGTGATAAATATCCTTGATGCCGACCCTGTTGATGGGAATTTGGCGCGTATCGGCATGCCCCTGCACATCCTCGACGGGGGACACGTTGGGCTTCTTGGCGGCGACGACGACGTTCATATGGCGGTTCCTGGAGCGGCGATCAGCCCTAACATGGTGCTTGGGGCGCGCATTACAATGATACCAGACGATTCGGCCGCGCTTGGGCGTTGCCGCCGGCGGCAACCGTCAGGCCGTGAGCGGGCGGTGAGCTTGCGGTGAGTGCCCGTTTACCCGGTTTTGGTTTCGTCGGTGTTGAAATCTTCCACGCGGGGCTCCCCGGCCTTCTTCAGCAGGATTTCGACTTTCTGCTCGGCTTCTTTCAGAGCCGTCTGGCAGCTGCGCGTCAGCATCACGCCACGTTCGAAAGCCGCGAGAGATTCCTCGAGCGGCAAGTCGCCGTGTTCCAAGCGTTCGACGAGTGCTTCGAGGTCGCGCATCGCCGCCTCGAAATCCAGGGGTTTGGGGTCTTCTAGAGCTTTGCTGGAAGGCATGAGGCGAACGGTACACATGCGCCGCGGCGGGGTCAAACTCGGGCTCCGGCGTGCGCGCGTTCACAACACGCCATTCGTTGAATCAGCGCATTCGTGTAGGAAATTGTCAAGGCGTGATATGCGTCACAAGGACGGGGTCGCGCTGCCGCCGGTTTTGGGTACCATGGAGTCGGGAAGCCATATGCCATATTCAAGCAAACACATCCTAGGCTACGCGTGCCTTTGCGCGGCCCTTCTGAGCAGCGCAGCATGTTCGCCGCGCCGGATACCCCCTATGACGGTCTCTGACCTGATGGAGGATCGGGTGACGCTGGACGGCGTATTGATGAAGTGCAACCAGAGCCCAATCAAGGCTCGCACGGACTCGGACTGCCTCAATGCGCGGATCGCGATCGAGCGATTGGCGAAAGACGTCGACCCGGTGATCGAGGAGAAGCGCCAGGCGGAATTCGAACGCAGCCGCGAGCAGTTGCGGCTAGCGCAAGAGAAGTTGCGCCAGGAGCAGGAAGCCAAGACGAAGGTGGACGCCTATAGCCTGCCGGTCGTGCCGGTTGATCCACCACGGCCGCCCAGCGGCGCCGCGCCGCCCCAGACGCAGGGCCAGACACAGACTCAGCCGCAGAGCGACTCGCCTCCCTTGGCCGGCACCAGGCCTTAGTCCGCTGCGAGGATCCCGGCACTCCGGATCGGTGCGGGATCTATATCAGGTGCGTCTACCGGCTGATCATCGCAGTGCTAACGCGCACGTTTTTTCCCATCAGCGGCCGACCAGACGATTCAGGTGTTCGGGGTAGCGGTCGCCCTGAATGGCGATAGTCGACGCGGCGCTTTCTATCTCTTGCAGGTCTGCCGAAGTCAGCTCGAGCGCCGCTGCACCGATGTTCTCTTCGAGACGCTGCAGCTTGGTGGTGCCCGGGATCGGAACGATCCACGGCTTCTTGGCGAGCAGCCAAGCGAGTGCAAGTTGGGCGGGGGTCGCCTTCTTGCGGGCTGCGATCGCGGTGAGCAAATCGACCAGCCTCTGGTTGGCTTTTCTCGCCTCAGGTTTAAAGCGCGGGACGGAGTTGCGAAAGTCCGTACTGTCGAACGTCGTGCTCGCGTCGATCTTTCCCGTCAGGAAGCCCTTGCCCAGCGGGCTGAACGGGACGAAGCCGATGCCGAGATCCTGCAGAGTCGGGAGCACATCGGCCTCTGGGTCTCTCCACCACAGCGAGTACTCGCTCTGTAGAGCCGCGACAGGCTGCACCGCGTGAGCGCGGCGAATGGTGCCGACTCCCGCTTCGGAGAGGCCGAAGTGTTTGACTTTGCCGGCCTGGATCAGACCCTTCACCGCGCCCGCGACATCCTCGATCGGCACTTCCGGGTCGACACGGTGCTGGTAGAACAGGTCGATCGTCTCGATCTTGAGGCGCTTCAGCGAGGCCTCAGCGACTTCTCTGATGTGCTCCGGCCGGCTATCGAGACCGGCCGGCTTACCGTCCACGATCTTGAGGCCGAACTTGGTCGCGATCACGACTTGCCTGCGGAACGGTGCGAGTGCTTCGCCCACGAGCTCTTCGTTGGTGAACGGGCCGTAGATCTCCGCCGTATCGAAGAAGGTGATCCCGCGCGCCACGGCTCCGCGAATGACCTCGATCATCACCTGCTTGTCGCCCGGGGGCCCATAGCCAGAACTCATGCTCATGCAGCCGAGCCCGAGCGCCGACACTTCAAGTGTGCTGTTTCCGAGTCTCCGTTTCTGCATAATTCCTCCGCACGCTGTAAGGGCCCCGCCGCCGTCGCCGGACAGAATAGGCCGTCGCGTCTCTTCGGGCTAGCCGCCAACCCGAGCTCAAGCTGGGGCAGCGTCGATGGGAACCGAGATGCCAGAAGAAAACCGCTCCTGCGTGGGGGCGCGGCGTGTCCGTCTGCGGCCGCATAGTCCCGTGTTTCCGAGGTGAACAACTCCGCCGGGACGATCGGCTGGCGCCGGACCAGGGGCCCCTCAGCTGTATAGATGGCGCCCTCCTGAGATTCGCGTCAAGAGATCAAACCGGCCCATTCGTTGAGAAATCCCCGGTTTTTGAGATCGTCCGTTAGCTCTTCGAAATATTTGCTCGTCGGTGAGGGGTTCCGTTCGCAAATTGCACATATCCCTGATGTAGACGGTTCCCAGGCGGGTCCTTCAGCCAGTTAACAGAGGATCGAAGTCATGAACAATCGGATCATTGCAGTGATATCGGCGGCGCTGGCGCTTTCGGCGGCAACGGCACTATTCGCCCCGGCAGCGCTGGCGCAACGGCAGACCAAAGAACTGCTGAACATGAAGACGCAGACGCAGGGCAAAATGCACGCGGGTCAACCGAAAAGGGTGTCAAAGCTGCCGACCATGACGAACCGGCCGCCACTCGACAAGCAGCTCAAGGCGCCGCCCTACACGCACTGATGGGTTTAAGCTGTCGCCTGCCGGCCCACGGGATGAATCCTTACAGCGATTCCGCGCTATACAGTCCGGCAAGCAGAACAGTGCATTGCGGATGAAGTGTTCGCGCAGTTCCCTGCCGTTGTCGGCTTGACTTTTGATGCACGCGCCAAGAAACGGTTGCCGCAGCTTGTTTGACGACCAAGTACAACCGGAATGGCGGTATATAGCTTGCGCGGCGCCCCGGCCAGGAATTGTTGCGTCAAGAATCCGGGACGGATGAGCAGCGGAGCCAGCGTGCGCCAAAGACGCGAATCCGCGTGCGTAAACACCTCGGCGGCTTCGCCAAGGAGGTCCCACAGTGAATGTAGATGGTATTCGACGCTCTGGCCGCAGGCGCTGCAATACTTGCCGGTCACCGGGACGCCGCAGTTCGTGCAATTCGCGGGCGTCATGGCGCGATTGCGAAGATCTTGACCATGAGAGGCGCGTCGACGAGGACGTGCGGCGCGACGGCGTGATAGCCGAGCGCATGAACCCAGGCGTTCCCGGTGCGCAGCGTCAACACGCTTTTGATCATTCCAGGTGCGAAATATTGCAGCAGCACAAAAAGAAGCGAGAGCGCGATGTGCCGCGGCGAATCGAACGCCGACCAACCTTCAACCAGGTGCATTGCGGCGTAAGTAAGTCCCCCGAGCAGCGTGGCGGTGATCGCCGAGCCCGTGAGCTTGAGGTAGCGGGGAAGCAAAATCGCATAGATCAAGACCATCGTCGGCAATACCGTCCCGATGAAGAAGACAAAAAACGTCAGCGGCGCGCCCAGCAAGACTTGATGCGCGGTGAGGCGAAAAATATTTTTGTCGAACACGGCCAATTCGAAGGCCGATTCAATTGCCAGCACAACGCAGATCACCAGGGCGTCATTTCGCCGGTTGGTCGAGCGCAGATTGAGTTCGGTATTCGTATAACGGCGCCGGAAATAGAGGTATGGAAGCGCCGCAAAAACCAAGAAATTGTAGAGCGCCCATAGCCATACTTCGGCGCGTTGCGGAGTTGCGCTGCAATCGAACACGGTGCCGGCGATGTGGAAACTAAAAGGCCGGTAACCCAACGCCGGGCCGAGGATCCAGCCGCCAACCTGACCGAGTACGGCATAGCCAAGAACAAGCCCGGTCTCGCGCAAGGCGGTGCGCCGCGCGGGCGCGCGCGTGGCCATGTCGGGAATGGAGCGCCTGCGCGTCAGAAGAAATGTCAGAAGCATCAGCACCAGAATCTCGATCAGGGTGATGGTGGGCGCGGCTACCTGCAGGGCGAATGGCAATTGGGCGACCGCCGGCCGATCGAACGGCAGCGATCCTTGCGCGAGCCAAAGTACGATGAAGTAGCCGAACACCCAGAGGGCGGCGGCTGCATGGACGCCGCGGTGGGTTGCCACGGCTCGCAACTCGGAGCGCAGCGACTTTGTAGCCGCAATGCGCATCGATCGAGAGTCATTGCCGGCACTCATGGTTGGCGTACGAGTATGAGCCGGAACCACCAAGAGCATGCGAGTTTCGAATGCGCCGCCGGCGGCCCGGGGCCGAGATCTTTGAGCTAGAGGAGGCTATCCGTCTATGATTGGGCGCGCGGGCGCCATTCTCCACTAGTCCTGCGCAGGAGGCTGCCATCAAGTTCACGACAGCATGGAATGTCGCCGCGGCGATATTCGCTCTTCTTTTGAATCCGGCCTCGGCAAACGCAGGAGTCGGCTACGACGTCGTGATCCAGCCGGTCGATCAATCGAATATGGCGCTGGCATCGCCGACCGCGCCGAGGCTTGCGCCGGTCACGACTCGCTATTTCGCCGAGGATGGCAAAGTTCGCGTCGGCGCCGCCGACGCGAAAACCGCCTATGTCTTCAAAGACCAAACCATGTATGTCATCGACCACGCTGCGCGTACCGTTCACGTGTTGAAGCATGCGACCTTGCTCCAGGTTGCCGCGCATTATGCCGACGCAGTGAAGCAGCTCGAAGACGCGGCCGCGAGCGCAGCGCCTGATGATCGCGCCGAGGCGCAGCACAAAGCCGCCGCCATGAAGGAACTCAGCGAACGGATGCGGCAGCCCGTCGCACGCGACTACCGCGTGACCGTTCGGTTCGAGTCGGTTGATGGTCACGCCTGCCGGATCTGGGAGGAACGTGAACAGGATGCCAAGCGGCTGGAACTTTGCATGGCGCCGACGGCCGCACTGCCCGGGGGCGCCGAGATCATCAACGGAATGAAGACGCTCAGTCAGTTCCGGCAGGGCTCCAATTTCGCGCTCGGCGTGGATTTTGGTCTATCGGAGTGGTGGCCGGATTTCGCCATTCTTGGCGGCGTGCCGCTGCGGATTCGTGAATTCAAATACGACAGCTTGATTTCCGAGGTCACGTTAACGGCGTTGCGCCAAGGCATACCGAGCGCAGCGCTTTTGGACATGCCCGATGGCTACCAGTTGCAAGATGGACCTGATTACGCCCAATGGTACGTGCGATGAAAACGGCGCGGCCGCGTCGAACCTTAGGAGCCCTACGCTCGCTGACCCAGGCGAGCGGCTGCAAAAGGGGAGGGTAAATCCGCCGGTGGGACGATAGAATCGCTGCATGAGCGCTCGTCGAGGCCGGCCGCCGCATGACGATTTACTGACGCCCGCCGAGTGGCGCGTCGTGCATGCCGTGCAGCACGGCATGACCAATCGCGAGATTGCCGAGCGCCGGGGAATCAGCAAGGACGCCGTCAAGTTCCATGTTTCGAACGCCCTCGCGAAGCTGAACATTGGCAATCGCAAGGCGCTCAGGCAATGGTTTCGAGTCCCTAGGCATAGCGCGCTGCGCCGCGAGGAGATCCAAGTGAATGACGCTCTGAAGCTCGGACCCATCGGTCAGATATCGAGAACCGTCAATGACATCGCCCAAGCGGAGGCTTGGTACGGCAAGGTTCTTGGGCTGCCGCACCTCTATACCTTCGGCAAGCTCGCGTTCTTCGATTGCAACGGTACGCGGCTGATGCTCACACAGGAAGCATCGGCGGCGTCGGCCGATTCCATCATTTACCTGCGCGTCGCCGACATCCAAGGAGCGCACGACGAATTGAGATCGCGCGGAGTGGAATTCATCAGCGCACCACACCTGGTTCACAAGCACGGCAATGGGACAGAAGAATGGATGGCCTTCTTCAAGGATCCGGAGGGCAGGACCCTCGCCATCATGTCGCAGGTTTGAGAATCAGCCTGGCACTTGGCTCCCGGCGGCCGTAGCCTGGGGAATCTACAGAACAAGGAACGGGGACGATTCATGCGACGCATTTTCTGGACGTTGATTGCGACCTGCGGCGTTGGGTTTTGCGCTTGCGCAGCCGCTGCAGAGCACGACACGATCATCCGCAACGGCCTCGTTTATGACGGCTCGGGAGGGCTGCCCTATCGCGGCGACATTTCGATCGACGCCGACCGCATCAGCTATGTGGGCAAGCACGCCCCCGGCCGCGGCCGCACCGAAGTCGACGCGCGAGGCAAGGCGGTGGCGCCGGGCTTCATCAATATGCTGGCTCATCCCGAAGAATCTCTGCTGAGCGATGGCAGGGCGCTCAGCGACTTGAAGCAAGGGGTGACGCTGGAAGTCTTGGGCGAAGACTCGATGGGACCGCTGACGCCCAAAATGCAGCAGCTCATGACTCAGCGTCAATCGGACATCCACTACACTGTTGACTGGACCACGCTCGGGGAATATCTCTCCAAGCTCGAAAAGCGCGGGATTGCTCCCAATGTGGCTTCCTTTGTCGGGGCCGGTACCGTGCGAACGAACCTACTCGACGAAGCCGACGTGCAGCCGAGCGAGGAGCAGCTGCAGGCGATGCGCGGTCTCGTCGCCCAGGCAATGCAGGAAGGGGCGCTCGGAGTAACCACCGCGCTCATCTATAGTCCCAACGGCTACGCGAAGACACCGGAATTGATAGCCCTCGCGCGCGAATCAGCGCGTTGCGGCGGCATCTATATCGCGCACATGCGCTCGGAAGGCGACCGCATTCTCGAAGCGGTGCAGGAAACGATCGATATCGCCAAAGGATCGGGGGCGCCGGCCGAGATCTACCACCTCAAAGTGGCCGGCAAGTCGAATTGGCAGAAGTTCGATGCGGTGATCGCAAAGATCGAGGCGGCGCGCGCAGAAGGTACGCGCATCACCGCGGATATGTATACCTACACCGCCGGCGCGACCGGCCTCGACGCCGCGATGCCGCCTTGGGTACAGGACGGCGGGCTCGAAGCCTGGATCGAGCGTCTCAAGGATCCCGCGACGCGCGCCCGGGTCATTGCGGACATGCGCGATCAAAACCCCAAGTGGGAAAATCTGTACTTGCGCGCCGGTGCGGCCGGCACGCTGCTGCTCGGCTTCAAGAATCCGAGCCTTCGTCCCTTGATCGGCAAGACGCTCGCGGACGTCGCGACCGAGCGGCACGTGAGCCCCGAGGACGCCGCCATTGATCTGGTTATCGAGAACGGCGCACGCGTCGAGGTCGCGTACTTTCTGATGTCCGAGGACAACATCCGCCGCCAGATTGCGCTGCCTTGGGTCAGTTTCGGTTCGGACGAAGCCGCGCCTGCGCCCGAGGGTGTATTCCTCACGCAAAACTCCCACCCGCGAGCCTACGGCAACTTTGCCCGGCTGCTCGCTCGATATGTCCGCGATGAGCATGTGATCAGCCTCGCGGAGGCGATCCGCAAACTCACCTCGTTCCCGGCCGACACGCTTTCGCTCAAGGATCGCGGCATGCTGGCGCGCGGCTACTATGCGGATGTCGTGATCTTCGACCCGGCGACGGTCCAAGATCACGCGACCTACGAGAAGCCCCATCAGCTGGCGACCGGCATCGCGGACGTCTGGGTCAACGGCGTCCAGGCGCTCAAGGACGGGACCGCCACGGGCGCCGCGAGCGGCCGGTACGTTCGTGGACGCGCTTGGACGGGTGCGCCCGGCGGCGGGTGCCGCGCTTCGAGCAGCGACTGGACGTGGAGCAAGTAGCGCTCGCCGGCCGCTCAGTTTCAATTACCCAATGGATAGGCGCGGGCGCAGGACGGGCTGCATACTCTCGAACGCGCGAGCCGCGCGCAGTACCAGCGCGTCGCCGAACATCGGCCCCACGAACTGCAAACCGACCGGTAGACCCGCTGCCGTCAATCCGCAGGGCACCGTGCAGGCCGGCTGCTGGGTGAGATTGAAGGGGTAGCTGAACGGCGTCCAGCCCAACAATGCCGCCGCCGTCATCGCACCGTGACCCGCGGGCCGTGCCTCGAAAGCGGGCACCGCCACGGTCGGAGTGACCAGCAAATCGAAGCGCTGCATGAACTGACGCATATGCGAGCCGAGCGCTCCGCGCCTCATATTGAGCTGCTGCACCTCGAGGGCGCTTAAGCGGCTTCCGAGCCGGGACTCGGCGGCAAAGTCAGGGTCCGTGAGCGCCTGCTGCTCGGAGTTCAACGTGTTCCATAGAGTCCACGCACCCAGGAACCAGAGACCGCAGGTGATCTCCAAAGGATCCTCGATTCCCGGGTCGACGGCTTCGATGTGGGCGCCAAGTTCAGCCAGCCGGCGTGCCGCCTGCGCGCACAGCGCCGCCACTTCGAAATCGACGCTGCTCGCATAACCGAGCGTCGGCGACCAGGCCATGCGCAGCCCGCGTACGCCGTCCTCGAGTCCGGCCGTGTAATCGCGGTCATCGGGCGGAAGCGAGGTCCAGTCGCGCGCATCGGGACGCGCCAGCACGTTCAACACCAAGGCTGCGTCGCGCACGCTCATCGCGTGCGGCCCGAGATGTGAGACCGTGCCGAAAGGCGACAGCGGATAGGCCGGCACGCGCCCGAAGCTGGGTTTAAGACCTACATTGCCGCAGAACGCAGCCGGGATGCGCACACTGCCCGCGCCGTCGGTGCCGACCGAAATGGGTCCCATGCCCGCGGCCACCGCGGCCGCAGTGCCGCCCGAGGAGCCGCCCGGCGTCTTGCGCGGATCCCAAGGATTTCGTGTGATCCCGGTCAGAGGCGAATTGGTTTCTCCCTTGCAGCCGAATTCGGGCGTGGCGGTTTTGCCCAAAAGCACCGCACCGGCTTCCCGCAGACGTGCGCTAGCGGGGGCATCGATTTCCCACGGCTGCCGCGGATCGATGGTTCGGCTGCCGCGCAGCGTCGGCATGCCGCGCGTGAGGATCAGATCCTTGATCGACGCCGGCACGCCGTCGAGCGGACCGCAAGGCTCGCCGCGATGCCAGCGCGCTTCGCTGAGCCGAGCGTTGCGGAGCGCGTCTTCGGCGGCGATGAAGCTGTAGGCTCGCAGCGTCGGATTCTGCTCGTCGATGCGCTTCAAGGCCGCTTGGGTTGCCTCGACGGGCGAGGCCTTACCTAAGCGGTACAGAGCGAGGAGCTCTACGGCGGTGCAGTCGGCGAGATCGCTGATTGAGATCACCCCAAAGCGAACAAGTACTCGACGAAGGATGCGACCGCGCCATCGAGCCCTTGGACCTTGGGGTTGCTCGACTCGATCAGGTAGTACTCATCCGGGGCATGTGCGCCGGTCCCGTGTCCCAACCCAAAATGGCCGGCCGGCAAACTCAGCGGCGGGTTGGTGAAAACGTATCCTGGCCAAGATCCTGCCGAGCGCGGCCAGAGCTGCGGCTCGAGGCCCAACTTCCGATACGTGGAGAGCTGTGTTTGGATCAGCTTGCTGTTCGGATCGGTTTGCGTGGGGTCGTACCCGCCGCTCATGTTGACTTCGATATCGGGGAATCCTTGTTTCGCCAGGTGCGCTTTCAGTTTGGCGAGCGTGTCGGCCGCGGTCATATCAGGGACGAGCCGCATGTCGATCTTCGCGACCGCCCTGTGCGGCAGTACCGTCTTGCCGCCCGGGCCCGTATAGCCCGCCACAAGTCCTTCGATGTTGATCGTGGGTTGCGACTCGAGCAGCAGCAGCGAGTCGAGCCAATTCTCGTCGCGGATCCAATGCCGCACGCCGAGCGCCTGCTGCACGGTTTGCTCGGAAGTCTTTGCCGCGTGCTCCTTGATCATCTGAACTTGCGCCGCCGTCAGCGGCTTCGCGAGATCGAAAAAACCCGGCACGGCCGGCGTATGGCCGTCTTTCTCGATCAGCGTATTGAGCGCCTGCACTAAATGCCACGTCGGCGAATCCACCTGCGCCTCGAGGCTCGAATGCACGTCATGCGCAGGGCCGCGGCCCCACTTCTCGCCGCTGGAGATGAGTTCGAGTTCCACCACGCCCTTGGCGCCGAGCGACACCTGCACACCGCCGTCCCGATCTTGACCTGCCTCCGGCATGAACACGCCGGCACAGCGCTTCAGCTCGTTCATCACCTCGGGATTCATCACGATCTCGCCGAAATGCGGCGAAGCGATTTCCTCCTCGCCCTCGCACACCAGGACAAGATTTACCGGAAGTTTCTTGCCGGCGGCTCTGAACGCCAACAGCGCGCTCAGAAAAGAATTCTCCGGCCCCTTCTGATTCACGGCGCCGCGGCCCATGCAAACCGTTCCGAGCCCCTCCTTTTGCACCAACTTGGCTTCGAGCGGCGGCGAACTCCACTCCTCGGGCACGAATTGCTTCACGTCGTACATGAAGTAGATCGCGACCGTGGTTCGAGCGCCCGCGTCAATCTTGCCGAACACGCCGGGTTTCCCCGAGGTCGCCACCAGCTTCACACCGGTAAAGCCGGCGTCCCGCGCCAACTGCGCCATGTACTCCGGCCCTTGCGGATAATTTCGGTTCTCGGCCGCGATCGAGGGCAGCGCGATCCAATCCTGCAGCCGCTTCACATTATCGGCGTGCATCTTGGGAATCTGTGCCAGCACCGCGGCCTTATCGGCGTCCTTCCTGCCTGACGCCGCCCGCACGGCGGTCGGGACCGCCGCAATGGCCGCACTCGACACTGCGCCCTGCACGAAGTCCCGACGGGTCAGACCCTGATCGATCCCTTGCGACATACGCTTCTCCATTGATGGCTTTTCGCTCATTCCGCGGCAGGCAGTGTCACCATCGTCAGGGTGCGGGCGCCCAGGGTCGCCCCATCGCCCGGGTCGCTGATGACCACGTAAAAACTCCTGGCCTGGCGGCGCGTCGCATCGGCGATTACCGGAATGAACAGACTCACGGCCGCTTTGCCGTCGTCGATGCGCTCTTGATGGGGCGCGACGGTTGTAAAGTCTCGTCCGGGTTTTGCCGTTCCGGATTCCGTCCACCAAGAGAAGTTCGCGTTCCCATGCACCGAGCCGCTGCGCCGAACTAGAACGCGAGCCGCCGGGTCGCCCGGCGGGACTTCGACCGTATCGGCCGCCAATTCGATGCGTGAGCGCACCACAGGCGCGCTTCGAGCGGCCGGCGCGGCGGCGGGCGCAGGCGCAGGCGCAGGCGCAGGCGCACGGACCGGCGTAGGTGCATGGACCGGTGCGGCTGCGGGTGCGGAAGCCGGCGCGGCTGCCGGCGCCAGGGCACTCGCGACTCGCGCTGCGCTCGCGGTCCTCGGCGGTGGCGCCGGAGAAGCGACCGGCGCCGCGGACGAAGCGGCGGCCTTTGGCGCTGGTGCCGGCGGCGGCGTGTTGGCCGCATCCTCGGGCTTGCCCGATCCTTCAAAGGCGCCGTGCCAAAGCTGCGAGAGCGTCGCTCCGGCGCTTCCCAGCGCTGTCTTCACCCCATCAGCCGATGTCGTGGCGGCGTGCGTCACCGTCTCGACATTCGCCGAGATCCACCAACCCAGTGCGAGCGCGGCCAAGGCTGCCGCGGCAAGCGCAGGCAGCATCATGCCGCTGCGTTTGCGCCGCGAGACTCGCAAAAGCGTGGCCAGTTCCGGTAAGCGGGTCTCTGCCTGGCGCGACCGGAACGGTTTCAGCAACTCCTCGATATTCGCTGGGCGCTGGTCGCGGTTGAACGAGAGTCCCAAGCGCAGCGCTCGCCACTGCCCCGCAGTCAATCCGGCGGGACGGCGCGGCGTCAAACGCTGGGTGCGCGCTTGGATGGCCGTATGTTCTCCGAAGGGATGACAGCCTGCCAACAGCACGTAGGCGACGCAAGCCAAGGCGTAGACATCATCCCGGGCATCCGGCAGCTCGCCCTCGAGCAACTGACAACTCGCATATCTCGGTGTCGCGATCGGCTTCTGCTCTAGGGTTTCGAAATTCGAGATCCAGGGGCCGCGGCGCAGCGTGTGCGAAGCGCCGAAGTCCAGGACCCGGATCTCTCCTTCATCGGTAATGAAGATATTTCCGGGATTGATGTCGCCGTGTGCGACGCCGCGGGAATGAGCATGCGCGAGCGCGGCACCGATGTCGCGAATCATCGTCAGCGCGTCGGCTCGATCGAGCGGGACTTCATTTCGCGCGGCCAACACCTGGCTCAGCGACACCCCGCGCAGGAATTCCATCGTAAAGAACGCGATGTCGCCGTCGCGATCATACTCATGCACGCGGATGATGTTGGGGTGCGACAGCGATTGCAGGTGCTGGAATTCGCGCCGCAGCTCGGTCAGCATATCAGGCCGTTCAGCGACGGCGTTATGCAGCACCTTGAGGGCCACTCGTTGACCGACTTCCGGTAGATCGAGACGATATTCGTCGCTGGCCTCGAGGACGGTGCCCATGCCTCCTCGGCCCAAAATGCTCTTGATGCGATAGCGGTCCCGCAACAAGTCGCCCACGGTGATTTCTCGTCCTGCGGTGCTCGCCCTGGGGGGGCTGGGCCGCGGCGCAGCTGGAGGAGCGGGTGTGCGAGCCGCAGTTGGGCCGGTCACCGGACCAATCACAGGGCCAGCCGCAGGGCCGATTACAGGACCTGTCACCGCACCGATTACCGGTCCGGTTACCGCACCGATTACCGGTCCGGTTACCGCACCGATTACCGGACCAGTCACCGGGCCGCTCACCGGGCCGCTCACCAAGTTCGGATCTTGGTCGCGGGGCAGCGGAACGCTCAAGTCATCATCGTCCGGCGCGCCGCCGAGAAGCTGGGCTTCCAAACGCGATTTTACGTTGCGAAATACTTCGGGTTTGATTTTGCCCCGACGGTAATATTGATCGAGCAGCGACAACAAGTCCCAGCCCACATCGGGAACCTTGCGCATGAGTTCCTGCACCGCGCGCAAGAACGCTGCCTCGTCGCAGGCACCGCTCGCGAGCGCATCCAGCCACTTCTGCGCCGCATTCAAATTCGCGGTTGCCTGGGTTTCGTCGGCGACCTGTTCGATCATAACGTGCTCAACTCGATGTACCAGTCGGGGCCGGATTCGATGGAGTAAGCGGCTGCGTAGCTGGCCTGATTGAGTGCAACGGCGAGGTTCATCAAGCTATTGACGTACACCAGCGGTTTGCCGGTCGGCACTTCGCCGAAGGTGCGCTGGTAAGGTATGACCTCTTCGTGAATGAGGCGATTGTCATGAAAGATGCGCACGCGCAGCGGCGCTCCCAGTGCGACATGCAATTCGTCGAACAAGGGCTTCGGTATATTGGTCCAAACATTGCCGAACTGTACGTCGAGCACCGGGATGATGCCCTTGACCACGCTGCCTGCGAGTTCCGCTCTGCGGTAGGGGATTTTGATCAGCGTTTGCGGCGCGAGCGGCGGACCCACGTGTTCGAAATCGATCACGCCGGCCGCGAGGCGCGCGCCGGTGTAGGCGAACACGTCGCGGCCGTGAAAGGTGTGCGAATCGTCCGAGCCCGGGCGGCGATTGACGCGCTCGTCGATCTGGCGCAATCCCTCGATTCCGTCGCGTTCGGCGACCAGCGAAAGCAGGCCGTTGTCGGGACCGACGAAGTAGTGTCCCGTGCGGGTTTTGAGGACCACCGACAAGCGCGCCGTCCCCACGCCGGGATCGACGACGGCAACGAATACGGTGTCCTTCGGCCAGAACTGTTCGGCTTGATACAGCCGATAGGCGCCGACAAAGATGCTCGGATTTTCGTGACTCAAATCCGAGATCAGCAAATCCTGCGACACTGTGTAGGCAACGCCTTTCATGGCCGATACCGCGCCGTCCTGGGTGCCGAAATCAGTCAGCAGCACGAGTGGTGCGTGCGCCTGCGCCTGGCCGGAAAGCCACATCATGCAGGCGAGTACCGCGACTCGCAGGATATTCATGGGCAATCGCTCCCGGATAACCTCACACGGCGGCGCGTTTGAACAGTGTCACGAGTTCGTTCCACGCACGCTCCGCCTGGGCCGCATTGTAGAGGGGCTTGCCTTCCGGCGAGTTGGGCATGTCCTTGACGCACCATCCGTGCAAGCAACCGTCGTAGACCTCGATGTTCGCGGTCAGGCCGGCGTTGCCGAACGCCTCTCGCAGTTTGGTTTTCGCTTCCGGCTGCTGCGCGTCATCGTTCTCAGCGATCCCAAAATAGTATTGCGCTTTGATTTTCGATACGAGCAGGTGGGGACTATCCGGCTTGTCGGTCACGAGGCCGCCGCCGTGGAAGGACGCACCCGCGCCGACCCGGTTCGGCACCGCCGCGGCCGCCTGCATGGTCATCGCGCCGCCCATGCAGTAGCCGAAGACGCCGATCTTGGCTTTTTTATTGACGGCAGGCAGTGAATCGAGGAATGCAATGTAGGCGGCTGCGTCCTGCATCACCGCGTCGCTGGTCAGCGGCGCGCGCAGCGCGGTTATTTTCGCCCGGTCCGTCGGGCTCTTGAAATCGAATTCCTGCGCGGGCCCCACGCCGGGCGCCTTGGTCGAGCGATAGTAGGGATTCGGCACGAGCACCGTGTAGCCGTCCTGCGCCAGGCGTTTCGCCATATCGCGCATGGTCGGGCGCAGACCGAAGGCGTCAGGGAACAAAATTGCGGCGGGCCACGAGCCCCGTCCCTTGGGGTGCACCAGGGCGGCATCGCACAGGCCGCTCGGCGTTTTCACCTGCACATCGCTGTCGCCTACTTCGGCGGCCTGCGCTCTACCCGCGCCGGCCGCGGCGGAAAGGCCTGCGGCAACGGAGAGCGCCGTGAATTCTCGGCGCGATATCGGGGGCTGGTCGTTCACGAGCGCGTTGCTTACTTTTGATCTTCCAACGGGTACGTGCGCGGCGCTTCGGCGACCGGAGCGCCGGGCGGCGCCGGTGCCTGGGCCGACGGAGCGGCCGGCGTATCTGCCTGCGGCACGGGCGAGGCTCGCATGGAGGTTCGAGTCGCCTGAGCCACCCGCTCAAGGAAGCGCTGCGCCGTCTCGGGCGCTGCCGGCGCCTGACCGGAGAGAATCTCGGTCGCGGTCACGCCGCTCTTATGATACAGGGAGGCATTCGCTGAGCGATCAATGGCGATGACGCTGCCGTCTACCGCAATGCCGCCGAACAAGCCGCGCGAGCGGGCATAGGAATAAATCTCGGCGTTGAACTGGACATCGGTCGCGGCCGATCCCTGGCGTCCGTAGGGTCCGGCCGCGACGGAAGCGTCCGCGCCCAGCGTCAACTTACCGCCGGCGATGCCTTCGATGCCGGTCTTGGTCGTAAACACCAAGATGATATCCGAAGACTGCGCGCCGGCCTGAAATCCCCAACTACCTCCGGTGAGCGAGATGAACACGGGGTTGCTCCAGGGCGAGGTCAGTTTGTCGCGCACCACCAGCACGCCGTTGCCGTGGCGGCCGCCGAATATGAAGGCCACCTTGGTCACATCCGGAATGACCGCGATTCCGTAAGCATGCGTCAGCAGCGCGTCCGGCAAGCGCTGATCCGGCATGGCTTGCACTTCCTCCAACACCTCGGTCGCCGTCAGCAGGCGCCCTTCCTCGCGCGCGCCGGCCTGTGCAAAGTTTACAAACGCCGGGGCAATGCACACGGCGGCAGATAGTAGCGCCGAAGCGACTTTTGTTTGCATGGACATAGACCCCCTGTATAGCGCAGATCACTGCTGGTAGCGAGGCGGACCCCGCCTCGCGCGCTAAGTTCCGCAAGCTTAACCCTTGTCGGGCCCGGCGAGAACCTATGCCGCGCCGGGGCCGCCCCATGCGCTAAACTAACCGGCACTGTTTTTTAGGGGTGCCCCGTGCCTGACCAGCGTGTATCTCGGGTGATTGTGATTGCGCATCGCGGCGCCAGCGGCGAGCGGCCGGAACATACCCTCGAGGGTTATCGACTCGCCGTCGAGCAGGGTGCCGATTACATCGAACCGGATCTGGTCATGACCCGGGACGGGGTGCTGATCGCGCGGCACGAGAATGAGATCGGCGGCACCACCAATGTTGCGGAGCACCCAGAATTTGCCGGGCGCCGCCGGACCCAGGTGATCGACGGCGAAACGATGAGCGGCTGGTTTACCGAGGACTTCACGCTCGCCGAAATCAAGACCTTGCGGGCCCGCGAACGGCTGCCGGAACTGCGTCCGGCGAACTGTGCCTTCGATGGCCGTTTCGAAGTGCCGACCTTCGGCGAAATCATGCAACTGGTGCAGGACGTGAACAGCGGGCGCAACGGCAAATCGAAGCTCGGCGTCTATCCCGAAACGAAGCACCCAGCGCATTTCGCGGCAATCGGCCTCGCCGAGGAAAAGCCGGTGCTCGAGACCTTGCAACGCTTCGATTATGCGCGCAAGGGGTCGCCGGTCTTCATCCAATCCTTCGATCCCAACAATTTGCGGCAATTGCGCGGCATGACGCCTTTGCCGCTGGTGCAGCTGCTGGAGAATGAATTGACCGACTTCAAGGTGATTGCGCAGTACGCAGACGCGATCGGCATCGCCAAAGCGCTCGCAAGCGCTGCCGCAGTGGCTCAAGCGCACACGCACGGTCTTCGCGTGCATGTCTGGACATTTCGCGCGGAAAACGAATTCTTGCCGGCGGATCTCAAAGTGGGCGCAGCGGCTTCGGGCCACGGCAATCTAGCGGCGGAAATCGTGCGCTACCTCGAGCGCGGCATCGACGGCTTCTTCACGGATTTTCCCGCCGTCGGGGTACGAGTCCGCGACGCGGCGGGCGCCTCAGCTTAAGCTACATCTCCGCGGTCCAGCCCGAGCACCAGCCGCCGACCGCGACCAATTTTCCCTGAAACAGGGTACAGGGCCGAAAGTTATTGCCGGGCTTGCCCTGCAACAACAAGCAATTGTCGCAATTCGACCCCTGCACATACCTTGGAAATTTCTTGGCGTCGACTCGGGCGGCATTCTCCACATAGCCGACCGCGACCGCCGCCGGATCGTTCACGTCGAGCTTGGCCTCTGGCTCCGCACTCAAGGACAAACGCCCGCGCAAAGCCGCGGTCGAAGCGCCGCCGAGCGCCAGTGCCTTCAGCAAATCGCGGCGCGAGAATGAGCGTTCGTTCTGCATTCTCGTAATATGCAGAAAATCTGCGGCGGAGTCACCCTCAAAGTCCGCTCAATGTCGATTTGCTATGCTGCCGGTTTTGGATATCCCATGCTCAAGGTTTCGCTGTGGGTTCGCCTGGCGCAGAGCGCATTTTTCGCGGCGCTGATTTTCACCTTTTACAGCGCCGTCATCCCGCCGGCGCAGGCCGTGCAACTCGCGCCCTGGGATAAGGCCGAGCATTTCATGGCATTTTATGCCTTGACGGGCCTGGGCGCGGCGGCGTTCCCCAAGCGGCCCCTGTGGGTCATCGCCCTGCTGCTGTCGGCTTTCGGTGCCCTGATCGAATTCGTTCAAGGGCTCGACATCGTGCATCGAGACATGGATTTTTGGGATTGGGTGGCCGATACCCTGGCCATTGGGGCGGCACTCGCCCCCATGCTCTTGGTCTGGTGGCGCGCGCTGGCGAGGTCCGGTCAGAAGAACATCGACATATAGAGTTGCAGGACGGTGGCGTTGAATTGATACAGAGGCTCCTCGCCCGGCAGGTACTCGGGGACGCCGTAATACTTGATGTTGCGGAAGTCCAAGTAGTGGAAGGAAATGCGGCTGATGTCGAAGGTGACCGTGCTGCGCTTGAACATCTTCCAGCCGTTCGGCAAGAAAGCGTAGGTGGCCTTGAAGCCGATGGTGGTGTTGTCCGATGCCGCCAAGTCCTGGTCGCGCGCCTCGAAATTCTGATAGTCGGCGTAGGGGAAAATGTCGCTGTAGAACGTGGCCGAGTTCTGCTTGTAGTAGCGAAGGCGCCCTTCCAGGATCCAGATATTGGAGATCGGGTGCGTATAGTCGAGTTCCAAGGTGTTGGCGCGGATGCCCCAGGTATCGGTGAAATACCGATAGGAGCCGGTGACGGCCGCTCGATAGGGCAGGTAGTACTTCGCCTGTCCCTGAATCGCGGTGCTGGTGCGCGTATCGGGGTAGACCTGGCTGCCCAATGAGTAGCCCTTCGGATTGCTCGGATCGAAGTAACGAATGGAGCGATAGGGGTTCGCCAGGAATCCCTCGTCGGTGATGACGTTGACGTTCACGCCGGCGATCCAATTCTTGGTGAGAATCTGCGACACGCCAAGATCGTAGCTGCGGCTCTCCGCATGACCCAGCCAGGCGATGATCGGCACCAAGGCGGTGCCGTTGTTTTCGCCGACGCCATCGTTGGTGCGGGCGAAGCCGACCGTCATGGTCGTCAAATCGCCGAACATGTCCTGGCTCAGAGAAAAGCTCGTCGTATCGGACTTATAGTCCCGCTCAATGCTGTTGATGAAGGACAGCGTATACGTCGTTTTGTCATGGACGTATTCGGCAGTGGCGCTCTTTTGCTTGCGCTCGTCCTTGATTTGGCTCGCCTGGCTCAAGACGTCGATGGAGGCGCCGCTCACCTTGTCGATGAAGTAGCTGGCTTCGAGCGCGAAGTCTTCGGTGATCTTCTTGCGCACCAGCACGGACTCGCCGGTGATGTCCATGCCGCCGCCGCTGTACTTGCTGTAAAAGAGGTCCGCGCGGTCGTCGGGCAGCACATCGGCAGACGTGGCGCGCACCAAGAGCAGCGCCGTGACCACCGCAAGCCGACCGACGATGCGAGGCACCGGCGCCCTATTCATCAATTGCAGCCGCAACCGCCGCCCGCGGCGCCGGTGGCGCCGCGCGACCCTTCGCGAGTCTCGCGGATGTGATCCAAATAGGCGGCTGAGATCGCGTCTCGATCCCAGGCCATGATGGGGTCCGCCAAGCGATCGCGCTCATACGGTTTCACCCAAGGCTGGATGCTGCTGCAGCCGGCGCAGAGGAACACGACACCGGCCAGCAACAGGGGGCGGAATCTCAACATCAACTACTCCCGAATGAGTTGGCGAATGCGGTCCTGGTAGTCATTCTCGTCGCCCGGCTTGTAGCCGCGGTGAATGTAGCGAATCTCGCCCTTGCGATCGATGATCACCGAACTCGGCATCTCATCGACGTGATAGGCCTTGCTCACCTGATTCGCGGGATCGAGCAGCACCGGAAAGCTCACGGGCTTGCGCGACATCAGTTCCTTCACGGCAGGCGCCTCTTTGTCGACATTGACGCCGATGAGCGTGAAGCCCGCGGGCTTGTACTTCTTGTACATCTGATCGAGCAAGGGCATCTCTTGCTGGCAGGGTCCGCACCACGTCGCCCAAAAATTCACCATCACCACCTGGCCCTTGTACTGGCTCAAGGCACCCTGTCCGCCGGCGAGCGCGGTGAGCGTGAAGGCGGGCGCGGGACCGCCTGAGTCCGCGGCGAAGGCCGTGGATGCGATGACGATCGCCGCCATCGCGCAGCGTCTGAACAATTTCGCGGTAGAGCTGTGCATTGATCTCTCCTATGAATCCGGCAAAAACTTAGAAAAAAGTGGTCAAGCCCAGCGTGGCTTCTATGTTGTGGACGTTCTTGTCGACCCCGAACAAGTCGGATTCGAACACGTGATCCCGAACGTCCAGATGCATAGCAAGCCAGTCGGTGATCAACACGCGGGTACCCACTCCAAAGTTCAGCGCGAACTGGTCCTGATTGGCGAATTTCACGTCGCCCATGCCGACCGTCACGTAAAGCGCTGTATTGAAAGCTCGCCCCCGTCCGAGGAACACCTCACCGGGCAATACGTTGTAGCCCACGTCCAAGTCGTAGTACGTGAACTGTCTCCCAGAGTTGCTGACGACGGTGACGTCGGGAAAGACCTCTTCGAGACTGCTCAAGCCGGCCTTGGAGCGGCCGAGAAAGCCCTCGAGGAAGAAATCCTCCGTGACATGGTAGGCGGCCCGCACGCCGTAGACGGGGTTGGTGCCGAAATCCTCGATGCTCAAGGCGCCGAAGTACGCGCCGATTTCGACGTCCTTGGCCTTGATCTTGGGGGTCTTCACCTCGCGGCGCGTGACCTGCGGTTCGATGATCGAGGGTTCCGCCTGCGGCTCCTCGACAACCACCGGCGTCGGCTTTTTGTCGCCGCGATGGAACCAGCCGCAGCCGGACAGCAGCGCTGCCGCTAAAAGAACACTGCTAAGCCGAATTTCCATTCTTCCAGTTCCTCATTCACGTTGAGCCTGTTGAATACCACATAGGCACGCCAATCGAAACGCCACATGAAGCGCCGGGTGATGAAGCCCCGCGCACCGAGCGAGGCATAGGCCATCTGATTCGAATCCTGAAGGGGTGCGGGGGGAACCTTGTCCTCGATGTACTGATATCCGGTGCCGATGCTGGCGGTCGGCGAGAACCACTTCCACTCCGGTATGAACGTGTGCCGGATCCCGATCGTGGCGATATACCGGTTATCGAGCGTGCCGAGCGCCTGCTGCAGCACGGCCTCGATGTCGAGGCTGTCGGTGATCGCATAATCGACATAGGCGGAGACTAAGTTCTGGCGGTTGTAGACCCCGTAACCCGCTCCCATCTCCCAGCGGTGAGTGGTGAAATCCGGATACGGCGGTATCGGCGCCGGTTCCCCGGAAGCCAGTTTGGTGCGGGACAAATCCGCGCGGCGCACCCAACCCTCCGGGCCGCGCGGCGCGCGTACCTTGTACCAATCGGTGCGGCTGTACAACACCGTCAGGACCTCGTCGCGGCCGACCACGTAGACCACGGGAAAGCCGCGTCCGGGCCCCGAGTGCATTTCCAGATAGGGCTCGGTCACGACCAGCTCGAGGGGCTGATGCGCGGCGTGCGCCTGACTTACATATAACGCCTGCAGCAACAATACCAACGCGAGCAGGCGTCTCACAATTCAGTTCGCTACCGGCGCTACGAATGGATCGTTGTAATACTGACCGCCAATGTCCAGCCATTCCGAGATCAAACGCAACTCCGCGGGGGTCATAAAGCCAGTGTGGTCGAGTACGGGGTCATGAAAAGTGCCATCAAACATCCTCAAGAACGTCGTCGATGCGGCGGCGCTGCCGGCAGCCATCGGCGCCGGCAGCACGACCGGCACCGGAGTGCCGGTCGGATCGCCCGGCGGAGGCACCAAGAGATCCTCCAACACGCCCATATTAAGCGTTTGTTCGTCGCTAGAGAACAGCACTTCTTCATAAGAAGTGACGACGCTCACATCGACGCTCGATGCGCCGCCGGTCAAATCAAGCTGGCCCGCGGGTACTTGGATGGCATTCATCGCGTTGATGGTGTTGTGGCATAGCGTGCAAGTCGCCGGCGCGTTGGGGACGTTGTTGACGGTCGCTGTACGTCCGGGATAGTTCCACAAGGCTTGTATATAGAGTTGCGGCGTGGCCGTCATCTGCGCATTCGCGTAATGGATCGTGATGCGGCATTGCGCGCTCCAAATCGGCAGGCAATTCGCATTGGGATTGGCGGTGGTGTTGATCGGACTCGGTACGTTGAGCGCCGAATAGAGATAGGAGATGTCGCTGTCGACCTCGCCCGCGGGCAGGGTGATGCCGGTGGTCCAAAGGTTGGTGTAAACGACATCGGTATTGAGAAGCTGCGAGCACGTCGCGAAGCTGGCGGTGGCCTTCAAGCACGCCGCGGAATTGATGCGCGCCAGCGTTTGCGCCATGGTCTCCCCGGCATTCGCAAACAGGGCGTGATTGGTGTCCGGAAACGGCTGCCCGGTGGTCGGCGCGCCCGCATTGACCGGCAGGGTCAGGCCCGCGCGCCCATGGGAGGTCGGATTGGTTTGATTGACCGTATGGCAGCCGTTGCAGGTTTTCGTCTCGCCCGGCAGCAGCTGCAACCAGCTCGTATGCTGCGCCGTGATGCGCCGCGCGTTTGCGTCGAGAATCTCGATCGTGAACGGGACATTGGCCGGGACCTGGATCTGCACCGATCCGTCGGGCTGAATCGGCGCGTAGCCCAAGATCTCGCGCATGCCCATGCCGGCGGGTCCGAATGCCGACTGGTCGATCTTGCGCACGGTCTTGCCGGGTATTTCGACCGCCTTTTCGATTCTGATGAACCGGGCGGGCCGCGTATAAAAGCTCGGCTGGCTGGGATTGGCCTGGGTCGCGATGTTCGGTTTGGCGGTGTCGATGCCGTCAAAGTCATACACGCTGCTGATGTCGAGGATGCCCACCGCATTGGTGGCGAGATTTTGCTGAACCGTGCCGGTCGGAACGGAATCCGGAATGTACGTGGGGGCGGGAGATCGGGCCTGCAGAATCAACGGCTCGACGATCTCGATGCCCGCAGCCGCGCTCAGCATGGGACTCAAGGTGCCGGCGTCGAAGTCATACACCCAGAGCGTGTATTGGGGGGGCGCGAGCTTCACATCGGCGCCGGTGGTGTTGGTGGAATTGCACACGTTGGTGCTGCCGTCGGTGGCGAGCACCAGGCAGGGCGACCAGCTCACCAGCATGCGGTTGGTGCCGTCATAGAGCGGATAAGCGGAGGCGAAGCGTCCTCCGGCGGACGGCAGGTTCGCGTCGGTGGTCACTCCCAGCGACGTGGCCTCGATCTGTGCCGTGCCGGCGGCGCCGTTCGGCGTACTCGGCTGATGGATTTCGACGAAATTGGCCGTATCGATCGCCACCAGGTCGCCGCCGAGCTGCGTGCCCAAAAACGGCCGGACCATGGCGATCACCTTGCCGTCGGCGCGCTGCCGCGCGTTCACGAACTGGATGACGTTGTTGTCCGTGCCGGCGATATTGGCGCCGGTCGCATGGCTATTGGCGCCGTACAGGAGCTGCTCGCCCGTGCCGTCTGGGTTCGACATGTACAAACTGATCTGTCCCCCGTTGGTCGTCTCCCAGCGCGAAAACACGATCTGGCCATTGGCCAAGACCGACGGCGAGAAATCGTGGTTGGTATTGAAGCTGATCTGATGCATGTCGCTGCCGTCGCCGTTCATGACATGCAGCAAAAAAATGACCTGTTGCCGATCGTCGGTCACGGCCTGGTACTGCGGGCGGCCCTCATTGAGCAGGATCGACTGCGTCGCGAGCTGGCGGGACGAGGCGCAAATAATGCGTCCGTCCGGCAGGTAGTGAGCGCCGACGTCGTGACCGGCCGTAATATCGTCATTCGTCAGCTGCGTAATGGCCTGCGTGGTGGCATCGTATACATAGATATGCCAATTCGGCTGCTTGGGATCCGTATTCTTCAACTGCGGGTTCAAGGGTAAGCGCAGGGAGAACACCACTTTCGTACCGTCCGGCGACACATCGAGATCGCGAACCGCGCCCTGTCCCATGGTGATGGACGCGGTGACGTTGGTTTCGGCGCCGGCGGCATCGGCCTGATTGCGAATATAGAGGTCGCTGCCCGTGATCGAGGTGATCAGATCGCGCATGTCGATGTCCGATCCCGGCGAAGCCTTGTCGCCCTTCGCCGCGGCCGCCGTGAGCACCGGCTGCTTGATGTAGGCCAACGGGTAATTGGTGATTCCGGGAGTGAGCGTCTGGCCGCCCGCGAGCCCGGGAGCGTGTCCGCTCGCGGCGCTCTCGCACCCGAGCAGCGTCAACATCGGCAACACCAGCGCCGCAAGTTTGAGCAAACCGTGACGGGATTCACGACTACGCTTGATGTTCATTTTCGGTTACCTACTTCACGTTCAATCCCAGTTTTGCACGCAGTTGCCGGGTCATTGAACTTAATTGGTCTCATAACTGCATCTTCGTTCGATGCGCCTGTGCAATCTGTTAACGCACTCACAGAAGAACTTGCCTGCATCCGCTTTTCTGTGCACCCGCGGAGCCGGAGTCTTGCAGATCAGAGTGAAGGATATAGGTGCGTAGTTGGCGGTCGGTACTGTCGCGAAACACCGACGTCGTTTTGATGAGACATTACTTGCAGGCTTTTCTCACGGTTATATTGGCGCCACGTCGAAACCCACAACTCACGCGAGTGGATGTGAACATGAAGAAGCGGATGGAAAAACCCATGAGGCAAATTGTCGGCCGCGCAGCGCTGCCGCGTCTCGTCACGACTGCACTGCGCGCAACGGCTTGCGCCGGAGCGCTGGCACTTTTGAGCGCGAATGCGTTCGCAGTCAACCCAAACGCCGATCAGGCGACGCGCATCTACAACCGCATCGCCGGTGTGCCGCCTACGCCCTCCGTGCTCGCGCAAATGATGGCGACCGACGCCGTGAGCGCGGCGCTGCTCGCGACCAACGATCCCGCGTTCTACAACGCCACGATCCGCAACATGGCGGCGCCGTGGACCAACCGCGATCAATCGGTGTTCGTGCCGCTCAACGACTACACGGCGACCGTGGTCGGGATGGTGCGCGACAATGTGCCGTTCAACACCTTGCTCACCGCCGACCTCGTGTACATCGCGAGCCCGGCCGCCACGTCGGCTTATGGTTTGCCCGCCTACTCGCCGGCGAACAACAATCTCTATATAGCGATGGATGAGGCCAACGTCGACTTGAGCACCGCCCTGGTGACGAGCACCCAGTCCGCCATCACCGGAATTCCCGCGGCGGCCACCGCCGGAGTGTGGACCACGCGCGGCGCGGCGAGCGCATTCTTCGTCAACGGCACGAACCGGGCGATGTTTCGCTTCACGATGATGAATCATCTGTGCAACGACCTGCCGACCATCATGGACACGACCCGGCCGCCGGATCGAATCCGCCAGGACGTGACCCGCAGCCCGGGCGGCGTCAGCACCTTGTTCCTGACCAACTGCATCGGCTGTCACAGCGGCATGGATCCGATGGCCCAGGCCTTCGCTTACTACAACTTCTCTTATCCCGCGAGCGAGATCGGCGCGACCGCCTGGCCCATCGGCCAGATCGTCTACACGTCCGGCCAGACGCAGCCCAAGTACCACATCAACAACACCAACTTCCCGCAAGGATTCAATACGCCTGACGACAGCTGGAACAATCGCTGGCGCACCGGCCCGAACCAGCTTTTGGGATGGAGCTCAGCGCTCTCCGGCGCCGGCGCCGGCGCGAAGTCGCTGGGGCAGGAGCTCGCCAGCAGCCAGGCCTTCGCCAGCTGCCAGGTTACGCGCGTGTTCAAGACGGTTTGCTACCGCGCGCCGATGAATTCGGCCGACTCCACCCAAGTCGCCTCGATGATCACCTCTTTCCAAGCGAACTATTCGTTGCGGCAGGTCTTCGCTGAATCCGCCGCCTACTGCATGGGGAATTGAGCATGAACGTTACACGCATACTCGGCTTGCTGACTCTCGCGGCTAGCGCTGCCTTGAGCGCCTGCGGCGGCGGCGGTGCCGCCACCACGACGACGCCGGCAGCGGCGCCGACCAGCAGCGCTGACGCCTACACGGGACCTGCGCCGGCAACGGCCGATGTCCAGGCCTTCGAGGTCAATTTGTGGAACAACATCCGCGTGCAGAATCGCTGCGGCCAATGCCACAACGCGACCACGCCCGCGCAGATGCCGAACTTCGCGCGCAGCGACAATGTCAACCTCGCGTACGCTCAAGCCAATACAGTGGTGAACCTTGAGCAGCCGTCAGCGTCTTTGATGGTCACCAAGGTGAGCGGCGGTCACAACTGCTGGCTCGCGGACGACAGCGCCTGCGGCCAGATCTTGACCACCTGGATCAGCAACTGGGCCGGCGCCACCGGGGCGGCTTCCGCCACGCAGGTGGCGCTGACGGCACCGCCGGTTCAATCCGTCGGCCAGAGCCTTAACTTCCCGGCGTCGCCGACCGAATACCAGAACACGATCTATACGCTGACCAGCGTCTATTGCTCGCGCTGCCATTCGCCGGACGCCAATCCCGCCACCCAGCAATCGCCGTATTTCGCGGGTCCGGTCAGCCAGATACTCGCGGACTACCAGGCCGCGATACCGAAAATCGACTTCACCGGGTGCACGCCCTTCAATGCGACCACCTGCGGCATCAACTCGCGCTTCTATCAGCGCTTGGCCATCGATAACCACAATTGTTGGAGCAACTGCGCCACCGACGCGGCGGCCATGCTCGCGGAGATTCAGACATTCGCCAAATCCTTAAGTCCCACCAACATCGATCCGTCCTTGGTCATCAGCAAGGCGCTGACGCTGGCCAGCGGTACGGTGGCCAGCGGCGCCAATCGCTTCGACGCCGACACCATCGCCAAGTATGAGTTCGAGACCGGGTCCGGCTACGTGGCCTATGACACGAGCGGCATCGATCCCGCGGCCGATCTCACCATCTCGGGCAACGTCACCTGGGCCGGCGGCTGGGGCATCAGCGTAGGTGCGGGCGGCAAGGCGCAGGCCACCACCGCGTCGAGCTCCAAGCTCTATACGCTGCTGCAGGCAACGGGAGAGTTCTCGATCGAGGCGTGGGTGGCACCGGCAGTGGTGGCGACCACCGGCGGCTCTTTTATGGTCAGCTATTCGGGCGGCGACACCACCCGCAACTTCACGCTGGGCCAGACCAACCAGGACTACGATTTCATGCTGCGCAGTTCCAATTCGGACCTGAACGGCATGCCGCAGCAGCAGACATCGGATGCCTCGATGGTCCTGCAGGCATCGCTGCAGCACGTCGTGCTCACCTATGACCCGGTGAACGGGCGCCAGATCTACGTCAACGGCGTCAACACGGGCACCCCCGACCCGCAGAAGGGCGGCACCATCTCGAACTGGGACAGCACCTTCGCGCTGGTCCTCGGCAACGAAGTGTCCGGCGACGATTCGTGGCAGGGCTTGATTAAATTCGTGGCGATCCATAGCCGCGCACTGACCGCCGCACAGGTACTGCAGAATTTCAACGCCGGCGTGGGCGAGCGCTACTACATGCTGTTCAACGTGTCCAACGTGCCGGGCGTCAACGTCTCGCAGGCCTACGTGATGTTCACGGTGAGCCAGTACGACAGCTACAGCTACCTGTTCTATCAGCCGACGTTCATCTCGCTGGATTCGACCGCGAAGCCGACCAGTATCCCCGTCAAGGGCATCCGCATCGGCATCAACGGCACCCTGCCGCTGGTCGGACAGGCCTATATTCCCTTGAATACCACGATCACCGCGGCGAACTACACGCCGCAGGGCCAGGTGCTCTCGGCCATCGGCACCGTCATCGGTCTCGAGAATGGGCCGCTGACCGATCAGTTCTTCCTGCAATTCGACCAGTTGGGCACGGCGAGCAACGTGATCGTCGAGCCGGCGCCGCAGCCGCAGCCGATGCCGCTCGGCCCGATCATGGCGGATGTCGGTGTGCGCACCTTCGCGCAGGTCAATTCGGCCTTGTCGGTGCTCACCGGCGTACCGACCACCAATTCGGCGGTGAGTACCACCTATCTCAGCGTGCAGCAGCAGCTGCCCGCGGTTAACACCCTCGAGGCGTTCTCCTCGGCCAACCAGGTGGGCATCGCGCAGCTGGCGGTCCAGTACTGCAATACGATGATGACGACTCCGTCGCTGCAGTCGAAGATATTCCCGGGCGTGAGCTTCAGCGCCTCGCTGTTCTCGACGCAGGGCGGCATCAATTCCGTCACCGGACCGCTGGCGGCGCTTGCGGTCGGCAACGGCTCCTTGCTGACCCAGCCGGCGGCATCGACGGTGACCAACGAGCTCAACAGTCTCATCGGCATCCTGTGCACGGGTTCGAGTCCGTGCAACAGCAGCGCCCGCGTCATGGCGGTGACCAGTGCGGCCTGTGCCGCGGCCCTCGGCAATGCCGACGTAATGATCAATTAAGCAAGACGAATCGAAGAGGTTTTTCATATGCGCAAGAAATCAAAGGCTCTGGGTTTGCACCAACCGCTTCGGCACCCGGATCATCCGGCACCGAAGACGCGGCGGCAGTTCATCGCACAGAGCTTCATGACCGGCGGCGCGTCCGTGCTGCTGCCCTCGATCTTCAGCCTGATGGCGAATCCGAAGGTTGCGCAGGCGCAGCTCGCCGGCGACATCCAGTCGGCGGTTGCCGCATGCCAGATCACGGCAGGCTCCGGCATGATCCCGTTCATCTGCTTCGACCTGTCGGGCGGCGCGAACATCGCGGGCTCGAATGTCTTGATCGGCGGTCCGGGCGGCCAGCTCGATTTCTTGAGCGTCGCGGGCTACAACAAATTGGGACTGCCCGGCACCATGGTGCCCAATTCCAGCACCAAGAACTTCATCAATAGCAGCTTCACCCTCCGGTATCATTCGGACAGTGCGCACGTGCGCGGGATGTTGACCTCGATCCCCGCGGGTTCCTCGGCGCTGACCAACACGACCGGGACGGTGATTCCGGCGCTGTCGCAGAACGACACCAGCGACAATCCGCACAATCCGATGTACGGCATCTGGCAGGCGGGTGCGCGCGGTGCCTTGCTCAATCTGATCGGCTCGGAAAGCTCGGTGTCGGGCGGCAACTCGATGTCGCCCCCGAACATGATCAACATCGCCGCGCAACCGACCAAGATCGCGGACTCGACCGATTCGCAAGGATTGGTCAATACCGGGCAATTGAGCACGCTGCTGCCGAATTCGGCCGACGTGACCAACGTGCTCGAGTCGATGAAACGCATCAGCGACGCGAAGTACGCCCAGGTCACGGCCTATTCCTCCCAGCTTGCGGGCAATGCGACGCTTCCCACGGGCACCACGGTGGCGCAGTTGAATGCCACTGCCTTGGGTGCGGCGGGAATCCAGGCCTGCGCTTACACCAAGGCAGCCTATCTTCTGAACAGGTATCCGAACCCGTCCGCGATCGATCCGGATATCGATCCGGATATCGTCGGCCCGAGTGGAATATTCACCACCGCCGAGTACCAGGGCAATTCGGACTTCCAGAAGACCGCGGCCATCATGAAGCTCGTGATCAACGGCGACGCCGCCGCCGGCACCATCGAGATGGACGGCTTCGACTACCACGACGGTACGCGCGGCACCGGCGAGACACGCGATTTCGCCGCCGGCCAGTGCATCGGCGCGGTGCTGCAATATGCGGCGCTCAAGGGCAAGCCGGTCATGATCTACGTGTTCAGCGACGGCTCGCTCGCCAGCAACGGCATGATCGATACCTCCGTGGCGGGACGCGACAAGGGTGTGTGGACGGCCGACAATCAAAACGTCTCCGCCACCTATTTCTTGGTCTACGATCCGAAGGCCAAGCCGCTGCCGGCGCAGAGCAATCCGGAGATGAGCTTGCAGTTGGGCTACATGAATCCCGACGGCTCGCAGAATACGACCAGCAGCCCGGCGGGCAACAACGTGCCGAACCTGGTGCAGATCGTCGTCCTCAACTATATGGCGCTGCACGGTACGTCGGCAGTGGCCAATTGGCCCACGCTATGGCCGGGTTTCGGTCTGCCGGGGCCGAACATCAACAACACGCTCGGCAGCGGAGCGGCAGCGTTGGACCCGTTGATTTCCTTCCAACCGCTCGCGAGCCTCGTGAACGGAAAAGTACCGGGTTGATTGCATTGGGTCCGGCCGCAAGGCCGGACCCGTTCATGCGAGCGGGGGCTTCTGTCTCAATCAAGAGACAGATTTGTACTTGGCGGCCGACCGCTGATCGTGCTTCGCTTCACCGCTCACATTCAATTTCCGTGAATGTGCGCCAAGTCATACACAATTCTCGCAAAGCCGCGGCGCGGCGCGTTGACACTGCGGCTCGCAGTATGCGATTTTGCATAAGGTCTGATCAGGGCAAACTCGGCGAAAGTCGAGGGCGCAAAGCTTCCGGTCTACGGGGTGTTCCTAGGACAGCGGGGTTACCAGCGTGATTGATGCGTCGCTGCGCGCGGGCGCCAGCTCAAAATTATCCAGCTCAAGAAAGATGCGTTGAGGCCACCGCCGCATGCGTAGAGTATTGCTTATCGCCGGCCTGGTATTCGGCGCCGCTTGGGTCACGCCGTTGTCCGCCGCGGCGCCGACGATGGTGGGCAAGGACGCGCCGGACTTCGTCTTGAAGGCGGTCGATGGAACCAATCTGCGGCTGTCCGAATTCCGGGGTCAAGTGGTGCTGGTAAATTTTTGGGCACGCTGGGCGGGCGACTCGCGTCAGGAAATGCCGGCACTCAATAGAATCAATACCACCTACGAGCGCGCGGGGCTGGTGGTGCTCGGCATCTCCGTCGACGAGGATTTGCGCCGCGCGCGCGATTTTGCCGATTCGATGAAGGTGTCCTACCCGATCATGTTCGATACGGGTTCGGATCTCGGCCGCGATTATCTTCTGCAAAAAATGCCCATGACGATTTTGGTGGATCGTTCGGGTGTGGTGCGTTATTCCCACGTCGGCTTCAAGCGCGGCGATGACCGCATCTACCTCGAACAAATACGCGAATTACTGCGCGAGTAACCGATAGGTCAGCTATGAATTTCAAGTCTCGAATCGTGTCGATCATCTTGAGCGCAACGCTGCTGGCCGGTGCCGCCGGCGCCCTGCCGCAAGCCGCCGCACCCGGCGCCGCACCGGCGGCCGCGGTACCGGCCGCCGTGCCCGTGCCGGCCGCGGCCGGCGCGCCCACCGCCGCCGCGCCCGACGCAGCCGTGCCCACAGCGCCTGACGCGGCCGCTGCAGCGCCCGCCGCCGACGCGCCGCCCGCCGACTTCAAGACGTTGGACCAGGAAGTGCAGGGTCTCAAGAAGGACGTGATCGATCTTAACAAGGACTTATTCGTGCTCGAGGAGGAATTGCTGTTCCCCGCCAACACCCAGGTCGCGGTGTATGTGTCGATGGATGTGGGCTCCTTTTTCGCGCTCGACTCGGTCACCGTCAAAATCGACAACAAGGAAGTCAAGAATTATCTGTATACCGCGCGCGAGGCGGATGCCTTGCTCAAAGGCGGCGTGCAGCAAATCTATCTCGGCAATCTAAAAGTCGGCAAGCATGAGCTCGTGGCGTTTTTCACCGGCAAAGGTCCGGTGGAACGCAATTACCGCCGCGGCGCCACCATCAACTTCGACAAGGGCGTCGGCGCCAAGTATCTCGAGCTCAAGATCAGCGACAAGGTTCCGAAACACCAGCCAGAGTTCACGATCAAAGACTGGGAATGACGCGTGTAACGGTGCAGCGCATGAGTTCCAAGTTTTTGCCGACGCTTCTCGGCGGGTTGCTGCTGGCGCTGCCGCTCGCGCCGGCCGCGGCAAAGAATGTCAAGCCGGATCCGAACGGCCTGCCGCCGCACGACGTCAAGGATTTGCATTACGGCGATGTGCTGTTCTATTTCTATCAGGACAATTTCTTCGATTCGATCACCCGGCTGCTCGCGGCGCAGCAGCTGGAGCGTCTGCCCAATACCGAAGGAGAGGCGGAATTGCTGCTCGGTGGTCTGTATCTGTCCTTAGGCGAGCACGTCGAAGCGGGCAAAATATTCGAGGCGCTGCTCGCCGGCAAGACTTCCGAAGCGGTGCGCAACAAAGCCTGGTTTTACTTGGGCAAGGTCTGGTATCAGCGCGGCTATCTGGAGGAATCGGAGCGCGCGCTCAAGCAGGTATCGGACAAGATCCAGCCGCGCATCAACGCGGAGCGCTACATGCTGCTGGCCCAGCTCATGCTGCGCCAAGGGCGCTACGACGATGCCATCGCCGCTCTCGGCAGTTGGCACGGCGCTCCCGACTGGACCGCGTATGCGCAGTTCAACTTAGGCATCGCCTTGGTCCGCCAGGGGCGGCTCGGCGATGCCATTCCGCACCTCGACCGGGTCGGCAGGATGGAGACGGCGAGCGAGGAATTGCTGTCGCTGCGCGACAAGGCGAATCTCGCCTTGGGCTTTGCGCTGCTGCAGGCGCAGCGTGCCGGCGACGCCCGGCCGATCCTGGAGCGCGTGCGCTTGGAAGGCCCTTACTCGAGCATGGCGCTTCTCGGCGACGGATGGGCGGACTCCACGCTCGGAGATTTCAAGCGCGCGCTGGTGCCGTGGCTCGCGCTGCGCAAGCGCAACTTGCTCGATTCGGCCGTGCAAGAGTCCTATCTTACGGTGCCGTATGCCTACAATCAGTTGGGCGCGAGCGGGCAGGCCGCCGAATTCTACAGCTCGGCCATCGACTCCTTCGACTCCGAGCTCAAGCACATCGACGTTTCGATCGAAGAGATACGCAGCGGCAATCTCTTGGATCGGCTTCTGAATGACGACAAGAAGGATACGCTCACCTGGTATTGGCAGTTGAAGACCCTGCCCGACGCGCCGGAGTCGCGGTACTTGTACCAGCTGCTCGCCAGCAATGAATTCCAGGAGGGCCTGAAGAACTACCGCGAGCTCAATTTCATGAGCCGCAATCTCGACGATTGGCGTGAAGACGTAGCGGCTTACGACAATATGCTCGACACGCGCCAGCAGGCTTATAACGAGCGCGTGCCGAAGGCCGATGCGGTGATGGCGGCGACCGACCTCGATGCCCTGACCCAAAAGCGGGTCGACTTCGAATCCCGGATCAACGAAATCGAAAAGTCCAACGACGTCGCGGCGCTCGGAACGCCTGAGGAACAGCAGACCTGGCGCCGCCTGAAGCGCATCGAGGATTATCTCGCATTGCATCCCGACGATGCGGATCTGGCCGAAATGCGCGACAAACTCCGCCTCATGAAGGGCGTCATGTACTGGCGTCTGTCGGAGAGCTTCAAAGCGAGACTGTGGAACGAGCGCCGCTCGGTCAAGGAGCTCGAGGCCTCGCTCATCGAGACTCAAAAGCGCGCGGTCCTGGTGAAACAGGCCCGCACCGGCATGCCGACCAACACCGGCGGCTTCGCGGCGCGCGTGGCGGCGATTCGTGAGCGGATGGATCAGCTTCAAGAGCGCCTCGCCGCGCTGTCGGAAAAGCAGAACCGTTTTCTGCAGGCGCTCGCGATCGAGGAACTGGGACGCCAGAAGCAGCGCATCGAAACCTACCAGGTGCAGGCGCGCTTCGAACTCGCCGCGATTTACGATAAGACCGCGAACAAACCGAAGGCGCATCCATGAGTGGGGTGCGCAAAGCCCTGGTATTGGCGGTGGCCGTCGCGGCGTGCAGCTCGGGGGCATTCCTCCCCGCTGCGTGGCCCGCGACGAAAAAGCCCGCGACCATCAAGGATCTCGACAGTCAGCAAGTCGACGTCAGCCCCGATCCACCCACCGGTGTCGATAACAACAAGACCATGGACAGCTATCGGCGCTTTCTCGACTTGAACGCCGGCGATGCTGCGCTGCGCTCCGAAGCCCTGCGGCGCTTGGCTGACCTCAATTTGGAGAGCTCCGAATCCGAGCGCATCGAGCGGGAGCTCGCGACCAACGAGGGGTTGCGCGCCACCGAGGCCATCCATCTGTACACCGCGCTCTTGAAGACCTATCCGAAATACGAGCGCAACGACTCGGTGCTCTACCAGCTCGCGCGGGCCTACGAACTCAATGCGCAGCCTGACAAGGCGCTGGCCTCGCTCGATCGGCTGGTGACGAGCTATCCCAACAGCCACTACATCGATGAGGCGCAATTTCGCCGCGGCGAGCTCCTGTTCTCGACCAAGACCTATCCCGCCGCCCAGGCGGCCTATGAAGCCGTCATCAAGTTCGGATCTGCGTCCGCGTTCTACAATCAAAGCCTCTACAAGCACGGCTGGTCGCTGTTCAAGCAGGGCGACAGCGAGAAGAGCTTGGAGTCCTTCGCCGGCGTGCTCGATTCGGTGTTGGTCTCGAAAAAAGACTCCAAGGAGCTGGTCGAAATCGACAACTTGAGCCGCCCCAACCGGGAATTGGTCGAGGACACGTTTCGCGTGATGTCCATCACATTTTCCTATTCTGATGGACCGAAGACCATCGACGATTTCGTGAAGCACCGCAAACCTCGGCCGTACTACTACCTGCTGTACGCGCGCTTGGGCGACCTGTACATCGAAAAGGAGCGGTACACGGATGCCGCCGACAGCTATCGCGCCTTCGTCTCGCAGGACCGCAACAACGAGAAGGCGCCGCTGCTCGAGATGCAGGCCATCGAGGCGTACTCCAAGGGGGGGTTCCCGCAACTCGTTCTGCAGGGCAAAAAGGAGTTCGTCGAGAACTACAGCTACGGCACGCCGTATTGGCAAGGCCGCACGCCGCAGGGCGAGCCCAAGGTGGTGGCTGAGCTCAAGATCAATCTGAAGGACGTGGCGCAGTACTATCATGCGCAGGCGCAGCGCAGTAAGGACGTGGCCGACTACCAGGAAGCGGCGAAATGGTACCGCAGCTACCTGACGTCGTTCCCCGACGACCCGGAGTCCGCGGTCACCAACTACTTGCTGGCCGACACGCTGTTCGAAAGCAAGCAGTATCTCGACGCCGCGCAACAGTATGAGAACACGGCTTACAGCTATGGCAGCCACGACAAGGCCGCGGCGGCCGGCTATGCCGCCATCGTGGCCTACGGCAAGGAAGAAGAAACGCTGTCCGGCGATTCGAAGGCGAAGATGCACAGCCGCGGCGTCGACAGCTCGTTGAAATTTGCCCAGGCGTTCCCGCTGCACCCGGAGAGCGCCACCGTCTTGACGCGCGCCGCCGCGGATCTGTACGCGGCCAAGGACTATGCCCGCGCGACCACGGCGGCGGAGGCCCTGCTGGCGCGCCAGCCGCCGGTCGATGCCGCCAAGCAGCGCGTCGCTTTCACGGTGATCGCAAACTCGAACTTCGAGCAAGGTAATTTCGACAAGGCGGAGGCGGGCTACGCCAGTGCGCAAACCTTGATGCCGGCCAACGATCCCGAGCGTCCGGCGATCGTCGAGCGGCTGGCGGCGTCGATCTACAAGCAGGGCGAGCAGAAAAACAAGGCCGGCGACAGCGCCGCCGCGGTCGAGGACTTCTTGCGCGTTTCGAAGCTGGCGCCGGACTCGAAGGTGCGGGTCAACGCGGACTTCGATGCCGCGGCGCTCTTGATCAACCAGAAACAATGGGATCGAGCCATCGTCGTTCTGGAAGGCTTCCGGCACAACTTTCCGCAAAGTCCGCTGCAGGGCGATGTCACGCGCAAGCTCGCGGTCGCCTATACGGAGTCGAACCGGCCCGGTCAGGCGGCCCTTGAATTCGAAAAAATCGCGCAATCCCCGGGCGAGACACTGGAGGTGCAGCGGGACGCGACGGTGCAGGCGGCCGAACTTTACGACAAGGCGGGCGACACTGCGAAGTCGCGCACCATGCTCGAGGCCTTCGTGCAGCATTTCCCGCAACCCTTGAACCCCGCCATGGAGGCGCGCAATAAACTGAGCGCCATCGCCGCAAAGTCCGGCGATTACACCGGGCGGGACTACTGGCTCCGGGAGATCATCAGCTCGGATCGGGCGGCGGGCGCGACGCGCACGGATCGCAGCAAGGCGCTGGCCGCCAGGGCGACGCTGACTCTGGCCGCTCCGGTGCGCGAAGAGTTCGCGCGCATCAAGCTGGTCGCGCCGCTCAAAAAATCCTTGGCGGAGAAACGCAAGGCCATGGAAGCGGCACTCAAGGCTTATGCCCAGGCGGCCGATTATCAGGTTTCGGACGTGACCACCGCGGCGACTTTCGAGAGCGCCGAATTGTATCGGCAGCTCGGCAAGGACCTGATGAGCTCGGAACGCCCGAAGAATTTATCCAAGGACGAACTGGAGCAATACAACGTGTTGCTGGAGGAGCAGGCCTTTCCGTTCGAGGAGAACGCGATCAAATTGCATGAGGTGAATACCGCGCGCAGCAAGGATGGCACTTACGATGAGTGGGTGCAGAAGAGCTTTGCGGCGTTGGCACAACTCAATCCGGGCCGTTACGGCAAGGTGGAAATCAGTGAGCAGCTGGTCGAATCGATTCGTTAGCACGGGTGCGCTGGCGGCGCTCGCCGTGCTGGCGGGCTGTCATAGCGCGCCGCCGCAGCGTGCTCAAGCACCGCCGCCGCAAATCGCGCAGGCGCCCCCGGCGGCAACTGCCGCGGCCGGCGCGCCTGCGGCCGCCGCCGCCGCGGCACCCAAGGCGCCCGCCGCTCCTATCCCCGAGCGCGCGGCACAACAGTATGCGCAGGCATTGAATCTGATGAAGTCCGGCCGCAGCACCGACGCTGAACTCGAGTTCAAGCAACTTGCGGTCGCGTACCCCGAGTTCGCCGGACCCGAGGTCAATCTTGGTTTACTGTACCTGCGCGATTCGCATTACACGGAAGCGGAGGGAGCCTTCAAGGCGGCGCTCGAGCGCAACCCGGACAATGCGGTCGCCAACAATGAACTCGGCATTGCGGAACGCAAGCTCGGTAAATTCGCGGAAGCCGAGGCGGCGTACCAGCGCACGATCGCGATTGAACCGACTTACGCGCCTGCGTATCTCAACTTGGGCGTGCTATACGATTTGTATCTGTCCCAACCGCAGAAGGCGCTCGAGCAGTTCGAGCACTACCTCACGCTCGCCGGCGAAAACAAGCAGGTCGCCGGCTGGATCATCGAACTGCGTAAACGCGTCGGTCCCGCGACGCCGGCCGTGAAGAAGGAACCCGCATGACCTCAAGTATCAAGCCCTTAAGATGGATCCTGCCGGGCGCGGCGCTCGCCGCGTGCGCCCTCGCGGGCCAAGCCGGCGCAGAGCAGGCGCCGGCGCCGAGCGCCCCTGTTACACAATCGTCACAATCGACGGCTCAGGCGGAGGCGGGCGACCCGCGTGCCGATACCTCAGCCGGAGCCGTAGCCGGAGCCGCGGCCGCTCCGGCCGGCCCGGCACCCGCCGTTACGCCGCCGGCTGCAGCGCGGCCTGCGGTAGCGCCGCCGGCCCCGCGCGCGCCGCATGCCGCCGCGGCAGGCCAGGGGAGCGCGCCGGGGGCCCCCCAGAAGCCCGCCGCCGCCGACCGGCTCGAATTGGGCACGGCTACGGTCACGGGTGACCGGGAACAGCCCAAGGTCATGTATATCGTCCCCTGGAAGAGGTCGGATATCGGCGATCTTTCGGGTAAACCCATGAACAGCCTGTTGGATGAGGCGCTGACACCCGTCGACCGCGACGAATTCAAGCGCGAAGTCGTCTATTACCAGGCCGTTAAAGCGGATGCGTCTCAAAATGGCGCATCGCGACCACCGGCGAAGCAGGTTGAGAAGTAAGTCATAGCCGATTTTACGGAATCTGGTTGAATCTCTCAGGTTAAGGGCGGGTCGGCATTTTTTAGGAGCGTGCAGATGAATTTCATGAGTTCAGTTGTCAACTTCTTCAAGGACGGCGGGATGTTCCTGTATCCGCTGGCCCTGATTTTCGTGGTCGGCGTATCCATCGCCATCGAGCGGTACGTGTACCTGACCCGCGAAACCATTCGCAATCGCACCCTTTGGGACAACCTCGTCCCGGCCTTGAGTTCGGGCAACTTCAAGCAAGTGGTGGCGTTGACGCAGAATTCGCGGGCGTCCATCGCCACGATTCTGAATTACGGCGTGGCCCGGGTGGCGAGCGCCCGCCGCCGCGATGACATCGAGAAAGCCATGGACGAGAGCCTGCTCGAGGTCATCCCGCGCATCGAGAAGCGCACGCATTATCTGTCGTCGCTCGCCAACGTCGGCCTGCTCATCGGCTTGCTCGGCACCATCACCGGCCTCATCGGCGCCTTCAGCGCGGTGGCGACTGCGAACCCCGCCGAGAAGGCGAGCTTGCTGGCCGCCGCCATCTCGGTCGCGATGAACAATACGGCGTCGGGATTGGGCGTGGCCATCACGCTGTTGACGGCTCACATGTTTCTCGAATCGAAGACCACGTCGCTGATCGACAGCCTGGAGATCGCTTCGGTGAAATTCTTGAACTCCATTACCGAGCGCCAAGCGCATGAGCCGGCGGCCGCGCCGCCGCAGGCGCCGGCCGCTCCCGCGCGCGCGCCCGCCGCCGCCCGCGGCACTATCTAGGATCTCTCAAGGACCGCACAAGATCGATGGTGCTCTATCCATGAAGTCAAAGTCCGCGCGCCTCGTCCGTCGTAATCACGCCCGCTATCACCAGGGGCGTGATGATTTGAACATCGTGCCGATGATCGACATGATGGTGATCTTGGTATTTTTCTTGATCTTCACGGCGGTGTTTTCCAAGACCAACATCCTGCAGCTGAATCTGCCCGCCAGCAACAATACGACGCCGCTTGATTTGCCGAAGGGGCTGAAGCTCGAAGTGATCATCCGGCCCAATGATCTCGTGGTCAACGACCGCAACTCGGGGCCGCTCAAGGTGCTCGAGAACACCGCGAACGGCTACGACTTGGAGAATCTGTCGGTGTTCATGCGCAGGGTCAAATCGCAGTATCCCGCGATGACCGATGCGACGATCTTGCCCGGCCCGGCGATTTCCTACGACACGCTGGTGCAGGTCATGGATGCGGTGCGCGTCTACCAATTGCCGGTTGCGCCGTTCTCCAAAGCGGAACTGTTCCCCGACATCGCGATTGCGGACGCACCGACGTGACCTCATACCGAATCAAAAGGCACCGGCAACGCCGGCACGGCGCGAACCACTTCGCGCTGATCCCGTTCATCGACATGATGACCATTCTGGTGGTGTTCCTGCTGGCGCATACCGCGGAGGTCGATATTCTGCCGAATACCAAGAATATCTCGATTCCTCAATCGCTGTCCGACCGCAAACCGAGCGCGGCGGTCGTGGTGATGGTGACCAAGGATTCGGTGTACGTGGACGGCAAACTGGTGGGAACGGTCGCGGACGTGGTGGCCAACACGGGTCCGGTGTTCGTGCCGCTGAAGGCCGCATTGATGGCGACGAACGATCTGGTGCTGCGCGGCGCGAAGCAGACCGATATTTCCAAGCGTGAAGTCACGATCATGGGCGATCGAAGCACCCCTTACAGCGTTCTCAAGAAAATCATGCTGACGTGCAGCGACGCGGAGTACGGCAAAGTGTCCTTTGCCGTGGTCGAGCGCGAGCGGGCGGCGACCTAGCATGGCAGCCGCAAGTCCCGCAATGCGCGCCAGCGCCACCGGCTTGGCTCCGTTCTACCGGCGCTATGAATTGCCGTGGTCCCCGGCTGAGGAGATGGAGCGCCGCTTCCGCACCATCCTGCGCAACCTCGTCATCGCGTTCGCCATCATCGCGGTGCTGATCCCGTTTCTGCCGCGGCATGAGCGAATCGTGAACACGGATTCCCTGCCCGAGAGAGTGGTGCAGTTGGTGTTGGAGCCGCCGCCTCCGCCGCCCCCGCCGCCTCCGCCCAAGCCGGAGAAGCCGCTGGAGAAGGCGCCCGTCACCCCGAAGCCGGTGCCGCAGCCCGTGGATCCGCGCGTCAAGGCATCGAAGAGCGGCCTGCTCGCGAGCATGGACGATTTGGCCGCGCTGCGCGACATCGATCTCGATAAATTCTCGAAGAATCAGCCGAAGACCGTCGATCCCGGCGATGTCAGCGTGGTGACGCGCTCCATCATCACCTCGAAGGTCGGCGGCACCAGCGGCGGCATCAGCGCGCCCACCAGCAGCGGACTTGCCGCCGGGTCCGGTTCGTTGAACGGCATTCGCACGACGCAGGTGAAGGATCCGACGCTGGCATCCGGGAATCAAGCCGCGACGCGCGCGGGCGGCAGCGGCAAGGCCTCGCGCAGCGCCGACGAAATCGCTCTGGTGTTCACCAAGAACAAGGGAGCCATCGATTCGATGTACGCGCGCGCTCTGCGCGATAATCCCGCATTGCAAGGCAAGGTGGTCATCGAATTGACGATTGCGCCGAGCGGCGACATCACCGCGGCGCGCGTCGTATCGAGCGAGCTCAACGACGCCGAATTCGAAAGCAAGCTGCTGGCGCGCATCCGCCTGTTCAAGTTCGACGCGAAGGATGTTGCGGCATTGACGGCCACCAAACCCATTGATTTCTTCCCCGCCGGATGAACATTCAATCGGAAATCGAGTTCTTCAGCGATCTCGGACTGGTCGACAAGGCCCGCTTCGTGATTCGTCTGATCGGCGAAGTGGCCGAGGAGGCCAAGGTGGGGGCGGGCGACGGGCAGGATGTCAGCCGCCTGCGCTTCTCCAATGAGATCATCCACCGCCTGTCGCGCTTCAGCTATCAGCTGCTAAGCGAAGACAATGCGCGTCCCGCCGATGATGTGGTGATCCGCATGCTGCTCGGGACCCGCGCCGACAAGAATGCCGAAAGGATCGTCCAGAACGCCTACCGGCGCGTGCTCATGAGCTTCGAGAGTTTCGACACCACGGTGCTGCTCAATTCCCACTGAGCTGCGCCGGCTGCCGGCGCAGAGGTTCAGCATTCCGGTACGTTGACGGCGAGACCCCCCTGCGAGGTCTCCTTGTAGATGGTCGACATATCGAGCCCCGTTTGCCGCATGGTCGCGATCACCTGATCGAGCGACACCTTGTGCGAGCCGTCGCCGCGCAACGCGAGCCGCGCGGCATTGATGGCCTTGACCGATCCCATGGCGTTGCGCTCGATGCAGGGAATCTGCACGAGGCCGGCCACCGGGTCGCAGGTGAGGCCGAGATTGTGCTCCATGCCGATCTCGGCGGCGTTTTCGATCTGCTCGTTGCTGCCGTTCAGCGCCGACACCAAGCCCGCCGCCGCCATCGAGCAGGCGACGCCGACCTCGCCCTGGCAGCCCATTTCCGCGCCGGAGATCGACGCGTTTTGTTTGTAGAGCATGCCCATCGCGGCCGCGGTGAGCAGGAAGCGCACGACGCCGTCATCGTCGGAGCCTGGCTCGAAGCGCCGATAGTAATGCAGCACCGCCGGCACGATTCCGGCAGCGCCGTTGGTGGGCGCCGTGACCACTTGTCCACCCGCCGCGTTCTCCTCGTTGACCGCGAGCGCATAAACATTGACCCAGTCGAGCGCATGCATGGGGCTCAACGGGTCGCCGCTCATCAGCTGCCGGTACAGCTTGGGCGCGCGGCGGCGCACGCCGAGCACGCCGGGGAGCAAGCCCTGGGCCTCGAAGCCGCGCCGCACGCAATCCTGCATCACTTGCCAAATGCGCATGAGCCGCGCGCGTATCTCCGCATCGCTGTACCAGGTGCGTTCTCGGGCCAGCATCAACTCGTGGATTTCCAGGCCGTACATGCGCCCGAGTTCGAGCAGTTGCGCCGCGGAATTGAATTCGTACGGGGGTTTGGCGCGTGATTCTCCCGCGCCCGCTTGCGCTCCCGCTTGCACGATGAAGCCGCCGCCGATGCTGTAATACTCTTCGCGCGCCAACACCGCGAGCCCCTCATCGTGCGCCGTGAAGCGCATGCCGTTGGAATGCCCCGGCAGTATCTGATCGGTGTGGAACAACAGATTGAGCGGTTCGTCGAAGGGGATTTCGTGCCGGCCCAACAAGCGGATCCGGCCGCCGGTGCGGATTCGGTGCAGTATCGGCTCGATCGCCTTGGGATCGAGGGTGTCCGGACTCAAGCCTTCGAGTCCCAGCAGAATCGCGCGGTCGGTGCAGTGTCCGCGGCCGGTGAGGGCGAGCGAGCCGTATAGCTGAGCCGATACTTGCGCGGTGCGGTCGAGCAGACCGCGGGCAGCCAGGGATTCTGCGAAGCTGCGCGCCGCATTCATCGGTCCCATGGTGTGCGAACTCGACGGGCCGATGCCGATTTTGAAGATGTCGAAGGCACTCAGACTCATGCCGCCAATCATACGCGGCGTCAATCCTTGGCGCTGTGCCGGGCGCGACCACTGCAGTGTCATGCGCGACCGCTCAAGTGTCGCGGTGATAGAATGCGCACCCCTTGCCCAGCGCCGCGTCAACCGGGAGTTCTCCAATGGTTCGTTATCCGATGATCTTCGCCGCCACGATCATGAGTGCGCTTGCCGTCGGGCGCGCGCCCGCCGCCACTCCCGACTTCATCGCCGCGGCGGTTGCCGATTCGAACCGGCCGGCCGCCGACACGGAACGGGATGCGAACCGCAAGCCCGCCGCTACGCTCGAGTTCGCGGGCGTGAAGCCGGGCGAGCAGATTGCCGAGTTGCTGCCGGGCGGGGGCTACTTCACTCGGCTCTTCAGCAAAGCGGTGGGCGGCGCCGGACATATCTACGCACTGGTGCCTGCGCCGTCGCCGGACGCGCCGGCGGGAGCGCCGGATTTTGCCGCCCGCATCAAGGCGCTGGCGGCCGACCCGAATTATCCGAACGTCAGCGTGGTGATCGAGCCGTTCAGTGAACTCAAGACGCCGGTGCCGGTTGATCTCGTCTGGACATCGCAGAATTATCATGACCTGCACAATTTCCCGGGACTCGACCTTGGGGTGTTCAATCAAATGGTGTTCGAGGCGCTGAAGCCCGGCGGGATCTATCTCATTTTGGATCATGCGGCGGCGCCGGGGTCGGGGACCAGCCAGACCGCGACTTTACATAGAATCGACCCCAAGAGCGTGAAGCAGGAAGTGCTGGCGGCGGGGTTCGTGTTCGTCGGCAGCAGCGATCTTCTGCGGCAGCCGAGCGATCCGCATACGGCGAAGGTCTTCGACCCCTCGATCCGTGGTAAGACCGACCAATTCATCTTGAAATTCCGCAAGCCCGGGAAACCCTAGGGGCCTGGGTTGCCAGGAGCTTGCCTTAAGACAGGCTCGCTGGCGCCGGGGATCCGTGGGCGTGCAGGCGCTCTGCTGAACGAACTATCTCCAACAAATACTGTCAACCGTGAGGACCAGTTTGCGTTGGATCGACATCGGACCGGAGGTTCTTAAGCTCATGAGATCAATACATTTTCCACGCCTCGCGGGAGTCTTGCGCCCTGCCTTGGTGCTGGCCGCGGGCTTGAGCGCGGCCGCCTGTGTGGCGCCCCCGCCGCGCATCGTTGCGGTAGCGCCGCCGCCTCCGCCGCAGAAGATTTTCGTCTATCCGACCAATGGTCAAACCCCCGAGCAAACCGACCGCGACCGCTATGAGTGCCACGTGTGGGCGGTGCAGCAGACCGGTGTCGATCCCAGCCGTCCGGACGCCAGCCCCTATGAGCGGGTCGTGGTGCAGCCGTCGACCCCGCCGGGCGCGGGCACCGCGGCCGGCGCCATCACGGGTGCGATCTTGGGCTCCATCATCGCCGGGCCGCGCAATGCCGGCGCGGGCTTCGTGTTGGGAGGCGTCACCGGAGCGGTAGTCGGTTCGGCCGCGGATGCCAATGCTCAAGCGCAGGCGCAGCAAACTCAGGCGCAGATCAACCAGTCGGCTGCCGCCGGCCGCGCGCGCGCCGATTCCTATCGGCGCGCCCTGGGCGCTTGCCTGCAAGGCCGCGGCTATACGGTCAGCTGACCGCGCCCCGGCCGGAGAGCCCCTATGCGGCGAACTGCGCTCTTGTCCCTCACCCTGCTGATCTCGGCTGTCCCCTGGGCCCTATCGGCGGCGGCCGATCCGCCGCGGCCCGAGGGACGCCCAGAGCGCGCGGCGCCGGCGCCCCGGCCGGCACCCGGCCGGCCGGATGGGCGCGGCGGCCAGATGGATGGCCGCGGCCAGGTTTTGGACTCCCGCTATAACCACGGCCGGTACTATCCGCCCGCGGGTACGGTGGTCCGCTCGCTGCCGCCGGATTACCGCCCTTACTACCGGGACGGCAATCGCTACTACTTCAATGGCGGAGTTTGGTACGCACCACGCGGCGGTGGCTTCGTGGTAGTGGCACCGCCCATGGGCTTGGTCATTTCCGTGTTGCCGCCGTATTACTCGACGGTTTGGGTGGGCGGCGTCCCCTACTACTACGCGGACAATGTGTACTACACCTGGCAGCCGGATCAGAACGGCTACGCCGTCGTGACCCCGCCGGACAATCCCGATCCATCCTCGCCGCCTCCCGATGGCGGCGATGGCGCTCCACCGGGCCCGAGCCCCGGATCTGCTGCCGATTTCATCATCTATCCCAAGAACGGCCAGACCAGGGACCAACAGGCCGCGGACGAATACGAATGCCACAATTGGGCGAGGACTCAATCGGGCTTCGATCCCACCCAACCGGGCGGCGGCGTACCGCCGGGCGACGCGGACCGCGGTCACAGCAATTACGACCGCGCCATGTCGGCGTGCCTGCAAGGCCGCGGCTACCAAGTTAACTAAATCTCTGCGCGCCGTGAACACGGCGCCGCGAGCGTGAGTGAATTCCTACGCTTGGGCGCGGTCGCGCACCACTTAAGGAGCCAAGCTCTTCCCGGCATACTGACAATACCCACACCAATGGCGCCGAGGAGAAGTTTCATGTTGACGAGTCCCAATGGAACCGATGCAAAAAGGGATTTGCACGTGGGCGGTGTGGGCTCCGACGCATCAGCCGCGCTCGCCAGCATCGTCGATCCCTTGTCGGACGCATCTCAAAACTGGGTGCATAAGGCGCGAAATGTCGCGCGCAGCGCGGACGACTTTGTTCACGACAATCCGTGGCAGGCGCTCGGAGTGGTGGCGGTGTTGGGCGTAACGCTCGGCTATCTCTTGTCGCGGCGCTTTTGAGCGAAGAGCCGAACATGCCGGACACCAATCTTAAGACAGGGAAATTTTCGAACGTCCGCGAATGGCGCAGTTTCATGACCGCCCTGCAAGGCACCGCTCTCTCTCCCAAAACGCCGCTCTCCCCGAAGGTCCGGGGCGCGGTGAGCTCGAGTTTTTCCTGGTCGAGGGATGCTGCGAGAACATCGAATTGGCTGCTTGCCGGCAGCCGCTTCAGCCCGCAACGCCCGTAAGACGCTGCGGATTCGAATACACGTTGCACTGGGTTTCGCGCAGGAATCCCACCAGCGTGAGGCCGGATGCGACGGCCAGATTGACGGCGAGGCTCGAGGGCGCGCCGATCGCGGCGAGCACCGCCACCCCCGCACGCAGCGCCTTTTGAACGAGTTCAAAGCTCGCCCGGCCGCTCAGCAGCACGACACGATCCGATAAGGGCAAATGTCCCGCCAGGAGATTCTCGCCAACCAGCTTGTCGAAGGCATTGTGGCGGCCGACGTCCTCGGCGACGCAGAGCAGCGCTCCTGAGAAGTCGAAGAGCGCCGCGGCGTGGATGCCGCCCGTATCGCCGAATTTGGACTGCGCCTTGCGCATGCGGCCGGGGAGGCCGAGCAGCACCGAGATGCTCACGCTGCCGCTCGACACGATGCGCGTGGCGGCGGCGCGCGCGATGGCGGCATCGAGTCCGGTGGTGCCGCAGACACCGCAGCTCGAACCGGCCGAGAAACGCCTGGCAGGGGTTTGCGGCTCGAGCGGCACGTGAGCGCGCAGCCGTACATTGACCACGTTGGGCCGGCGCGTACTCGATTCGATCGCTTCGATGTCCGACGCCTGATTGACGATTCCTTCGCCGTACAAGAGCCCGGCCGCGAGCCATTCATCGTCGCCCGGAGTCCTCATGGTGGTTCCGAAGGACGCCGGTTCCAGCCCCAACACGGGGTGATGCAATTGAAACTCGAGCGGCGCTTCGACGGCGACCCGATCGTCCGCTTCGACCCTCCTGTCGAGGCTGGTGCGCTGCACACGCACTTTGAGCGTGCCGCTCTGCACCTCCGGCTCGGGAAGGCCCGTCAAGTGAAAATCCGCCGTGCTCATAGGGGTTAAGTTTTGCTCAAAACCGTGCCCAATGATACCGTTCCGGCTGCGATTATCTTAGGGAGAGCCGCGATGTCGAAATCTTCAGAACTCAAGGCCCGCAAGGCCGCGGCGGTGGCCGCCGGCGTGAGCACCAAGGGCATCTATGTGGTCAAGGCCGAGAATTCCGAGCTGTGGGATGCCGATGGCCGGCGCTACGTGGATTTCGCCGCGGGCATTGCCGTGCTCAACACCGGGCATCGTCACCCGCGCGTGATGGCGGCGGTCGCGCAGCAGGCCGAGGCCTTTGCGCACACCTGTTTCCATGTCGCCTCCTATGAATCCTATGTGCGGCTGGCGGAGCGCATGAACGCTCTCGCGCCCGGAGATTTTGCCAAGAAGTCCCTGTTCCTCTCCGCCGGCGCCGAGGCGGTCGAGAACGCCATCAAGATCGCGCGCTACTACACCAAGCGCTCGGCGGTCATCGCGTTCACCGGCGGCTTTCACGGACGCACCCACATGACCATGGCGTTGACCGGAAAGGTTGCGCCCTACAAGCGCGGCTTCGGGCCGCTTCCCGCCGAAGTATTTCACGCCCAGTTCCCGCTGCCGTATCACGGCATCAGCACCGAACAGGCGCTCGCGGACTTGGACCGCTTGTTTCATGCCGATGTCGATCCGAAGGCGGTGGCCGCCATTCTGATCGAGCCGGTGCAGGGCGAGGGCGGCTTCAACGTGGCGCCGTTCGAATTCTTACGCGCGCTGCGCGCCTTGTGCGACGAGCACGGCATCGTGCTGATCGCCGACGAGGTTCAGGGCGGAATCGCGAGAACCGGAAAGATGTTCTCGATCGAGCACTCGGGCGTCGTGCCTGATCTCATCACCACGGCCAAGGGCTTGGGCGGCGGTCTACCGCTCTCCGGCGTGACCGGCCGCGCGACCATCATGGACGCCGCGCATCCCGGCGGTTTGGGGGGAACTTACGGCGGCAATCCGCTCAGCATTGCGGCGGCTCACGCCGTGCTCGATGTCATCGACTCGGAAGATCTGTGCGGCCGGGCGGTGCGCGTCGGACAAAGGATGCGCTCACGGCTCGAGGCGCTGGCGAAGGAGTTTCCGTGCATCGGCGACGTACGCGGCCTCGGGGCGATGGTGGCCTTCGAATTGGTCAAGGATCCGAAAACTAAAGAGCCCGACGCGGAACTTACCGCCTCGATCCTGGCGCACGCGGAGAAGCGCGGCTTGATCCTGCTGTCCTGCGGGACCGCGGCGAACGTGGTGCGATTGCTGGCGCCGCTCACCATTCAAGACGCGGTGCTCGAAGAGGGCTTGAACATCCTCTCCGCGGCACTCCGGGATGCCTGCGGCGTCGAGTCCGCGCGCGCGGTCGCTTGACTTGAGATAGCCCTCGACCGCTGCCGATCAGTGCCGGAAACTCGCCGTGATGCCGATCGTGCGCGGCCGCCACGTGTAGTCATTCTGTTGCAATGACGTGGGTTGCAGCATATTGAACGAAGGGTTATTCGCGTCCGACTGCGATAGCTCGTAATTGATCGTGGTGTGCGAGTCGAAGACATTGTCGCAGAACAGCGCGACCTGAAAATCCCCGAGCGTGATGCCGCTGCGCAACGATGCAAAATGCGTCGACGAGAGCGAGTAGGTGTTCGCATCGAACTGCGCCGTCCCCGGATCCTGCGTAGCCGCCAACCAGGGATTTCGCGAGGTGTATTCCCAGTCCATGCGAATGAATGCGCTGCGGTCCGCCAACTTGAAATCGTATTGAAGGCCGAGCGCCACAGTCCAAGGCGGATTCGTTCCGGGACCGCCGTCGATCGCCGCCTCGCCCGAAATCGCATCGCCCTTTTGAACCAACGGTTGCCAGCCCGGGGGCTCGGGGTTCGGTGGCGGGGTGGATGCGGAGAAACGAGCACTGGTGTATCCGAAGGCGGCTTCGACCGTAAAGCCGGCTCCGAGAACCAAATCCGACTGCACGTCGAAACCCTTCGCCACCGCAGTTCCTAAATTGTCGGTGAATTGCAGTCCGCAGTTGTAGGGGACGTAGACGTTCTGCTGGATATCGTTCCACTTGATGTAGTACACGCTGGTGGCGATTCGGAAACGCTCGCCAAAATTATTTTTCGATCCGATCTCGTAGCTTTGCGTCGAGTCGGACTTATAGGTAAGCGGCGCCCCGTTGGGAAACCCAGTCTGTTCCAAACCGCCGAGGCCGTTGCAATAAGGCGGCAGCGTCGCGTTGGCGCCGCCCGGGCGGAAACCCTTGGCATAGGTCGTGTAAAAGAGGTTCTGGGGATCCGCCTGGAACGACAGGCCGAGTTTCGGAGTGAAGGAGGTTTCACCCTCGGACGCACTGGCGTAGTTCGGCTCGTAGTTCTCCAGGCCGGCCGCGAAATGCTCCAGACTCACGGACAGCTTCGCGATGCGCGCGCCGGCGGTGAGCTTGAGTCGGTCGGTCAGGCTATACGTGACCTCGCCAAAGCCGGCGATCTGGCGGTCCTGGACCACGTTGTTGTTGTAGTAGATGTCGCAATTCGGAATCGGCTGACCTGGGGTGCCCTGACCGTTGCAATAATAATAATTGCCGGCGGTAGCCGGGGGGAGATAGAACCAGGCACTCGGAGGTATGCCAAAAAGTGCAGTCCAAAACGGGATGATCTGCGTATCTTTAAGTTCCTCGATGCTGGTTTCCTTCGACAGCGACCAAAACGTGCCCACCGTCCATTTCCACGCGCTCGAATCATCGTTCGACTGCCAGCGGATTTCCTGCGTCCAGGTGGCCTGCTTGTTCGTCATCTGATTGGGCGTCACTTCATTTTGGAAGCCGGCCGGCAGGTGAATCCCGCTCGCGTTGATCAGCGGGTACCAGGAACAAGGCGGAACCGGCGTCGTCGAGGCGGATCCGCACGAGCCGATCAGCCAACTTTGACTCTGGAAGTAAGCCAGGTCGTACACCGTGCCCTGGTAGCCCGTGAGCTCGTCGCGGTGGTAGTAAGAGCTGTTCGATATCAGCTGGGTCTTGCCGATGTCCCAGACAATTTTCAGTGCGGGAAGGTAGTAGAGGTCGGGGACCGGAATGCGCTCCGGCGTTGCATTGTTGAACACGCCGTCGCTGACGTTCGAATACGCGGGCCAGAAGGTCGATTCATCGTTCTTGCGGGCATCCTGAAAAGTCACGCTGGGCGTGATCTTGAGCCCCTCCACCGGTTGGTACAACAAAGCGAAACGTGCAGCGACGGTGTTGGCGTAGTTCGCGTTTTTTTCGGTGGTTGCGCCGGTGTTGTCGTCGACGCGGTTGATCC